>OATA01000036.1_pt1 | contig 197672 bp, 164 predicted proteins | sample 1516451 | NCBI WGS metagenome assembly OATA01 (sample SAMEA2579905, study PRJEB22360) | human gut metagenome | biome: human gut; feature: human-associated habitat; material: faeces | place: Denmark | collected 2008/2010 | reverse complement strand
GCGGTACGCGAGCTGGGTTCAGAACGTCGTGAGACAGTTCGGTCCCTATCCGGCGTGGGCGTAGGATATTTGAGAGGAGCTGTCCTTAGTACGAGAGGACCGGGATGGACTGACCTCTGGTGTACCGGTTGAACCGCCAGGTTCACGGCCGGGTAGCCAAGTCGGGAAGGGATAAACGCTGAAGGCATCTAAGCGTGAAGCCCCCCTCAAGATGAGATATCCCATTCGAAAGAAGTAAGACCCCTTGAAGACGACGAGGTAGATAGGGCAGAGGTGGAAGTGCCGTAAGGCATGGAGCTGACTGTTACTAATCGGTCGAGGGCTTGACCTGAATGGTTGTGTTCACAGAAATGGAATGATAGATGTAAAGTGTATGCGGTTTTGAAGGTATATCAAATATCTTCAATTAAATAATCCTCGATAGCTCAATGGTAGAGCATTCGGCTGTTAACCGAAGGGTTGTTGGTTCGAGCCCAACTCGGGGAGTGAATGCGACCTGTAAGAGTTTCTTACAGGTCAGTTCTTTCAAAAAGTAAATATGGCTCCGTGGTCAAGCGGTTAAGACATCGCCCTTTCACGGCGGTAACACGGGTTCGATTCCCGTCGGAGTCACTGAATATAAAATATTTGTTATGTATGCCGATGTGGCTCAATTGGCAGAGCAGCTGATTTGTAATCAGCAGGTTATCGGTTCGAGTCCGATCATCGGCTCTTTGGACCTTTAGCTCAGTTGGTTAGAGCAACCGGCTCATAACCGGTCGGTCCCGGGTTCGAGTCCCTGAAGGTCCACTTTAGTTCCATATTTTATATTCTGTATATGTCTGGCCCGGTGGCTCAGCTGGTTAGAGCGCCGCCCTGTCACGGCGGAGGTCGTCGGTTCGATCCCGATCCGGGTCGCTTTAAAAAGTCTGCGGAAGCAGGCTTTTTTCGTGTATAAAATTTTTTCCAGCTATAAAAGATGCCGTATTCCAGACATAGAAAAAAGTCTGAAAGACGGCATCTTGCTTAACAGATAAATTAACGGATAAAGTTTGTGCCGACGCGCGGTTCCTTTTCCGGAAGACCAAAGGATTCTTTTCCGAGCTGGATGCTCTTCATCAGAAAACTCATATTCCGTGCAAGGGTACGCATGATCTGCAGGCCTTCGAGATCTTGCTGTGCCTCGTCCGCATTATTTCCATGGATACTGTTCCAATACTGGCCGGAAGCAACCGGCATGCCGGAGATGGTGAAGTATTTGTTCAGCTCATCAAAGGTAGCGGAAAGACCGCCGCGGCGTGCAGAGACAACCGAAGCGCCGACTTTCATGGTCTTGTCAAAGTGTGTGCTGTAGAACAGCCGGTCAAGAAAAGCAATAAGTGTTGCATTTGCAGATGCATAATAAACCGGACTTCCGACAACAAGGCCGTCAGCCTCTTCAAATTTCGGAGCAACCTCATTTACCATATCGGAAAAAGCACATTTTCCGAGCTTGGAACAGGCACCGCAGGCAACACAGCCGCGGATATCTTTATTTCCGATATGTACGATTTCCGCCTCAATACCGTTTTCTGTAAAGACTTTTTCCATTTCGTGCAGGGCAGTATAAGTGCTGCCTTTTGCGTGAGGACTTCCGTTGATTAATAATACTTTCATTTGATGGTACCTCTCTTTCGTAATTTCCTTTATTATAACACCGGAAAAGATGCAAATAAAGACGCTTTTTTGGGCAAAAACTGATCTTAACAGAAATAGCTGCTGGACGGTATAATACAATCAGCAAAGAAGGCAAAACTTGCAATGGGAGGTTACCAAATGAAGATAGAGAGAATTCTGATTGAAGATCAGATGGCACCGATCGGGCTGGATGAGAAAAAACCGGCATTTTCCTGGCTGCTGACGGCAGAAGAAGGAGAACAGAATCTGATGCAGAGCGCATGCCGGATCGTTGTGCACATCGGAGAAGATACTGTGTGGGACAGCGGAAAAATGGAAACCGGCGTATCAACAGGGATTGGTTATGAAGGAGAAGCACTGCAGCCCTGTACCAAATATGAGGTAAAAGCAGAGGTGTGGGATAACCACGGCGGAAAAGCAGAAGCAGAAAGTTCCTTCGAGACAGGCCTTATGGATTCTTTGTATGCAGCATGGGAGGGAGCTGAGTGGATCGGCGCACCGCATGCGACGGTATGCGCGGAAAACCGCGGTGTTTTTACGATCGAGAGTGAATTTCGGATGGAAGGCGGGAAGGGAGAAGCGGGTATCGTCTTTGGAGCCAATGACTTCCGTCTGAACGATCATACGAAAAATGAGCTTGGCATGGAAGGGGAGAACTATATCCGTTATGCTGTGTGCCTTGAGGATGGAGATGCACGCCTCGAAATTTACCGCGTGGGCTATGCGCCGGAGGATACAGCGGAAAAACCGTTTGCCGTTACGAAACTGGTCAACTGGAAAGAGAAAACACAGGAAATCCTGACACCAGAGAATGCCGATGCCTTTCATAAGCTGACCGTAGAGGTTGACGGCAATGTGGCATACGCCTATGTCGACGGCATCCTCGTGGATGCCATTGAAGAGCATGGATTTTTTGGAACGAAAGTATCAGGCCGCCAGCTGAATCCGAGAGGAAATAACGATGTGCTGCCGTATCCGAGACTGAATGAGATCGGATTTTATGCAGGAAAAGGGACGACAGGATATTTTAAGAATCTGACCGTAAGAAACGTAAGAAAACCATCCGCGGAAATTGTTCGTGAGACGCCGGAAGGACGGCTGGATGGGGGAAAAAGTATCTTTGCGGATCAGATTCCGGTGGAAAACGGATACTTTAAAGTAGAAGACAGCCAGATTACGGCAGATCCGTCCCATCATTCAATTCCAATGCTGCGGTCGTGTATTTCCTGCCAGAAAGAGAAAAAACTGGTATCGGCACGCCTTTATATTACTGCGCGCGGTATCTACGACTGCCGGATCAACGGACAGGAGATCACGGAAGATCTGCTGCGTCCGGGTCTGACACAGTATGACCACAGAATGAACTATCAGACATACGATATCACAGGGCTGATGAAACCGGGCCGAAACGGAATCGGCGTGACGCTGGCATCGGGCTGGTGGAGCGAGGCACAGACCTTTGTGGTGAAGAACTTCAATTACTTTGGAGACAAGGAGAGTCTGCTTGCCAAGGTTGTCATGAAGTACGAGGACGGCAGCCGCGAGGTCTTTGGAACAAATACCGAGGATTGGAAGTATTTCGGAGAAGGTCCTTACCTGTTTTCCAGCTACTTTGCCGGAGAGCAGTACGATGCGCGCCGGGCAGAGGTTTACGAAACTTATTCTCTGCCGGAGTTTGATGACAGCACCTGGGAAAAGCCAGTTGTTGTGGATACCGTCATGATCGAAGAGTTCTGCACGATGCCGGGCTTTGGACGGTCCTGGCCGGCGGTTCATGAGCAGAAGCCGGAATATATCGGTGAGTACGATGCGCCGGTGCGGATTGTGGACCGGAGAACGGCAAAGACGAGAAAAGAGCTGTTCCCGGGTGTGTATCTCTACGATCTGGAACAGGAGATGGCCGGTGTACCGCGGATTACACTGCATGAGAAGGCGGGCACAAAGATCATCATCCGCTATGCGGAGGTGCTTTATCCGGATCTGCCGGAGTATGCTGGAAAAGAAGGCACGATGATGCTGGAAAATTACCGGGATGCGACGAGTACGGATGTTTATATCTGCCGCGGCGGGGAAGAGGTGTTCCAGCCGAAGTTTACCTTCCACGGCTACCGCTATATTGAGATCAGCGGTGTGGAGCATGCGCCGGAGCTGGAAGAAGTAGAGAGTCTTCAGTATTCTTCTGTGACGGAATTCCATGGAAGCCTTACGAGTAGCCATAAACTGCTGAACCGGTTTGCCGAGAATGTTTCCTGGTCACAGAAATGCAACTTTATCAACATTCCGACCGACTGCCCGCAGAGAAATGAGCGCATGGGCTGGGCGGGCGATACGCATATTTTCTGCCATACGGCGCTCAACAACAGCAGCCTGAAGAAATTCTATGAGCGGAACCTGCAGGCGATGCGTGATCTGCAGACACCGGAAGGCCAGTACCCGGAGATTGCACCGGTGGGCGGCGGATTCGGCGGCATTACGTATGAGTGTGCGAGTATTTTTATGGCGTGGGAACTGTATGGGCAGTATGGGGATATCCGCACACTGGAGAAATTTTATCCTGGCATGCAGAAATATATGGACTATATGAAGGATAAGGGTCTGCCGGGAACGAAGGTAAATCCGGCGATCGGACCGCTTGGCGACTGGCTGGCACCGGAAGAGACGGATCTGCTGCTTTTATGGAATGCATTCTATTATAAAGAAGCCGATCTGATGAGCCGGATTGCCGGTGCGCTCGGAAGAACAGAGGAGCAGCATCAGTATGAGGCGCTTGCTGCGAAGGTGAAGAAATTCTGGAATGAGACATTTGTACTTCCGGATTCCGGAAAGACCTGCAATGCGGACGGAACGCTGTGTGATACGCAGTGCTCGTATGCAATTGCACTGTCTTATGGTGTGGCAGAAGACAGAAAGAGAATAGGAGAGCATCTGATCCGAAAGACGAGAGCGATCGGCTATACGGTCGGAACGGGATTCTTTGGAACGGGTATTCTGAACCAGATGCTGACCGAGCAGGGCGCTGTGGGGGATGCCTGGAAGATGATGCTGCAGACGGCATTCCCGTCGTGGCTGTATCCGGTGACCCAGGGAGCGACGACGATCTGGGAGCACTGGGATTCCTACACGAAGGAAAAAGGCTTCGGCGGACAGAATGCGATGAACTCGTTCAATCATTATTCTCTCGGAAGCGTTCTTTCCTGGCTGTATCACACGGGACTTGGTATCCAGAGAGACGAGACAAAACCGGGTTATCAGCACATTCTGCTGAAACCGCAGCCGGGCCCGCTCGAGTTTATGAAAGGTTCCGTAGACAGCCCGTACGGCGTGATTTCTGCCGGATGGGAGCGGAAAGGTGGCAAAATAGAGTATCAGGTTACGATTCCGGTCAATACAACGGCAACCCTGTTTAAAAACACGGAGGATCCGGCGGATACCGTGGAACTGGGAAGCGGAACGTATACTTTTATGCTGTAAAAAGAAAACCCGAAAGGCTCCGGCAAAGAAATGGGAGACTTTCGGGCGGAAAGAGAAACGCTGTCGGAGAGAAGAGAACTCCGGCAGCGTTTTCTTTGTCATGTTTATTTTTCGGCAGTCATGTGCAGATGACGTTTGATCGCTTCAAAGCTTTCCTGGCTGATGACATGCTCGATGCGGCAGGCATCTTCCGTGGCGGTCTGCTCATCAACACCAAGGCTCATCAGGCCGCGGGAGAGGAGCTGGTGGCGCTCATAGATCATCTCTGCGATCGCGCGTCCGCTGTCGGTCAGGTAGATGTAGCCTTCCGGCGTTACGCGGATCTGCTCTTTTTCTCTTAAGTTTTTCATGGCAACGCTGACACTTGATTTTTTAAAGCCAAGTTCTTCTGCAATATCAACACCGCGTACAACGGGTTTTTTCTGACTTAAGACTAAAATGGTTTCCAAATAATTTTCTGCGGATTCGTTCGTTTTCAGCAAGATGTTCACCTCGTTTTTCTAAATAGCTGAAGATTCATAAATATATATACATATAGAATAGCATATTTTTCGGAATAGGGCAATGATGGTTTTTGATGGTTTTTCTTAATTTCAGAAAAGTTGTAAGATTTCAGAAAAAAAAGACAATGAGGATAGAAGAAGAAAAGCAAGATAAAAGATGACAGGGGGCAAAAAGAGAGGTAAAATAGGAAAAAACAATGAAATTTAGATGGAGGTTAGAACATACCATGGAACAGGTGATAAAGAAAAGACTGCAGCAGGTGATGGATGCGTCTGTTGCAAAAAGAGAGACACCGGGCTGTCTTCTGATGGTGATCAAAGACGGAGAGGAGCAGGTTTATCTGGAGAGCGGATATGCGGATATCGAAGCGAAAAAGCCGGTTTCCCGCGATAATATTTTCCGTCTCTACTCCATGAGCAAGCCGATTACCGCGACGGCCATGATGATTCTGGTAGAGCGCGGAATCGTCGATCTGGCGGATCCGGTCAGCAAGTATCTGCCGGGCTTCCGGAACCCGGTTGTATGTACAGCGGATGGGAAGATAGAAAAAGCGGAGCGGGAGATCCTTCTGGAGGATATTATGAATATGACATCCGGGCTGACGTACGGCGGAACGGATGAGACGGGACGGCAGACCGATGCACTTTTTCAGGAGGTGATCCACGGACTTAAGGAAGAAAACGGCGGAACGATCAGTACAGTAGAATTTGCAAACCGTCTTGGAAAAGTCCCGCTTCTGTATCAGCCGGGCCAGTCCTGGAGTTATGGAACGTCGGCGGATGTCGTAGGTGCGGTGATTGAGGTGGCAAGCGGCATGCGCTTTGGGGATTTTCTGAAAAAAGAAATTTTCGAGCCGCTCGGCATGAACGATACCGATTTCTGGGTTCCGGAAGAAAAGCAGGATCGTCTGGCGAAGGTGTATGACTGCAGGGAGGGACAGCCGTCCGTCCGTTATCTGGACAATAACCTTGGCATTCAGAACGATATGGCGTACCGCCCGGCATATGAGGCAGGCGGAGCAGGCCTTGCATCTACCATCGACGATTATGCGAAATTTACGCAGATGCTGCTGAACGGCGGCACCTACAACGGTGTACAGATTCTCCGTCCGGCGACGGTAAAATTTCTGGGAGGCCACACATTAAGCGCGGTACAGCAGGCAGGCTTTGATAACTGGATCGGTCTGGAAGGATTTTCCTACGGAAATCTGATGCGTGTTCTGGTAGATCCGACGCGTGCGGTAACGCTGGGAAGCAAGGGTGAGTTCGGCTGGGACGGCTGGCTTGGATGCTACATGGAAGTCGTGCCGGAGCAGAATATGACATTTCTGATGATGACCCAGAAAAAAGATGCCGGAACGTACACCCTGTCCCGGAAGATCCGAAATATTATTTTCAGCGAATAACTTTTCATGAGAGTGATTCTCAAGTAAGGCCTTCCGGCCCGTCAGATCAGACGAAAAAAGTGCCGGAAAAGAAACAACTTAACGAATCAGACGGAACATATGAGCAAATTGCTGTAAAACTACGTCGAATTTTGTCTAAAACGGATATTTGCAGTGAGACAGATGTATGCTATTTTAGTGTCAGTCGAAAATGAAGGCGATTTCACTACTACTTTCAGAAAAAACAGCAAAAAAGGAATATCGTGTAAGCTTTTGACCGATTTTGAAGGAAATAAAAGAAAGAATTCAAAATCATGAAAAAAAGACCAAAAAGCAGAAAGGATGCAGAAAATATGATTTCGTTACCGTTAAAGTTTGATGAAGTAGAGAGTGTAGAAGAATTTGTAAATATGGTGAAACGCCTGGATTACGACGTTGACGTAAAAATAGGACAATGCGTCTTTGATGCGAAATCCCTGATGAGTGTCCTGATGATCGCCGGAAACCCGGATGCGGTTGTGGAAGCCCATACGAACGATATCGAAGCATTTAAAAAGAAATTTAAGGATTACCTTCAGTAAGAAAAAAAGTCGGAAAGGCACTGTGTGTAAGATGCATGGTGTCTTTTTTGATGCACGAAAAAGCGGGTGAAGTATCTTGCCGGGGAGACGTGTGCATGGTAAAATAAAGTCTATTGGGATGGAAATAAGAGAATCAAAAGAACGGGCTGATGTAGAAGAAGTTTTTCGTAAAAAAGGAGGTACAAAGTGGAAGAAGAGAAACTGGAAAGAAGCATCAGAAAATCAGAGATTCCCGGACTTACGAGGGAAGAGGAGGAAGCACAGCTTGCGAAGGTGATCGGGATTGCCGAGCAGAATCTGGAACAGGCGAAGGCGGATATCCGGTTGGCGAATGAGGATCTGGCGGATCTGATGGAGACGTACGACGCAAAAGAGGCGGAAGGCCTGGCGCTCTGGAACAACGCGACGGCGAAGCTGAATGCGTACCAGCACGGCATGGCGCGGCTGGAAAAAGCGAGAAAGAAGCCGTATTTCGGGCGGATTGATTTTCAGGATCCGCGGCTTTCGTTTTTAGAGTCCTATTACATCGGGCGCGTCGGCATTTCCGATGAGAAGGCGGAACCGGTTGTGCTGGACTGGCGGGCGCCGATTTCTTCCGTCTATTATGAGAACAGCACCGGGCCGTGCAGCTATACGGTGAGTTCAGAGGGTACTTTTTCGATTGATCTGAAAAGAAAGCGGACGTATGAGATTGAAAATGACCATCTGAAAGACTTTTTTGATTCCGATGTGGTAGCGAACGATGAGCTGCTGACAAAGTATCTGGCGAAGAACAAAAAAGCGGTGCTCGGTGAGATCATTGCGACGATCCAGCAGGAGCAGAACCTCATTATCCGCAGATCCCCGAAGACGAATCTGATCGTACAGGGCGTGGCTGGCTCCGGAAAGACGACGGTGGCGATGCACCGGATTTCGTACATCCTCTATAATTACGAGGAGGACTTCCGGCCGGAGGATTTCTATATCATTGGAAGCAACCGCATTCTGCTGAACTACATTACCAGCGTTCTGCCGGAACTCGATGTGTACGGCATCCGTCAGATGACGATGGAGCAGCTTTTCATCCGGCTTCTGTATGAGGACTGGGACGAAGAAAAGTACATGGTACACACCATCGACCGCGCGGATGAGAAAAACAGCATAAAGGGCGGAAGCGGCTGGTTTTTCGATCTGGAAAATTTCTGCCGTACGTACGAGGCAGAGCAGATTCCGCGGGAGCCGGTGCGGCTGGAAAAAACGGGAACATTGCTTCTGGACGCCGAGTATATTGATAACTATTGCAGGGAGCAGTCCACACTTTCCATGGAAGGAAAGATGTGCATGCTGAACGAGATCCTGCTGGCAAAATTTGAGAATGAGGTTTCGGGAAAAGAAGTGACGTTTCCGGCGCGCGAAAAAAAGGCGCTGAAGCGGAAATACGAGAAATATTTTGGAGATGGAAAATGGCGGGGATCCATTTTTGATCTCTATTTACAGTTTCTGGAGCAGCAGGCGGAGAAAGGAAAAGCGGTGGAAGTGCCGGAAAACTCCTTTGATGTCTATGATCTGGCGGCGCTGGCATACCTCTATAAGCGGATCAAGGAAAACGATCCCGTGCGCGAGGCGAGCCATGTGGTCATCGACGAGGCGCAGGATTTCGGGATGATGGCGTACCAGGTGCTTCATTACTGTCTGCGTGACTGTACGTATACCATTATGGGAGATACGTCGCAGAATATCCATTTTTCCTACGGCCTGAACGACTGGGAGGAGCTGAAAAAGCTGATTCTGACCGGCACGTACGATGCGTTCGGCGTTCTGCGGAAGAGTTACCGGAATACGGTGGAGATCTCCGATTTTGCAAACGAGATTCTGCGGCATGGGGACTTTGCGATCTATCCGGTGGAGCCGGTGCTGCGGCACGGAACGGCGGTGCGGAAAGAAGCATTTGACGATGAAGAGGCGCTGCTCGCCGCGGGTGTTCAGACAATCAAGACATGGCAGGCGCAGGGATATGAGACGATTGCCGTTGTATGCCGGGATGAGGCAGAAGCGGCGGATACGGCGCGGAAGCTGAAACAATACGTGCCGGTTGTGGAGGAGGATCTCGAGACGGCAGAGTTCGGCGAGGGCGTGATGGTGCTCCCGGTGGCATATACGAAAGGTCTTGAGTTCGATGCGGTGCTGCTTCTTGATCCGACGGAAGAAAAATATCCTGAAAATGACGGGCAGGTGAAGCTGCTTTACGTGGCGGCGACGCGGGCACTGCATGAGCTGGCGGTGCTGTATACAGGAGAACTGACGGGAATCCTTGCCAAAGAAGCGCCGAAGGGCCGTCACAATCAGGAATTTGCCATGGAGACGCTGACGAAGGCGAAAGAGTATGAGAAGGTTTCGCTGACGCAGAAGGAGGCGCGTGAGGAGAACCGCGCGATCGGCATTCAGGAGATGGACGAGCGGAACAGCCATGGACCGAAACGGATTGTGATCAAGCCGGAGCAGAGGCCGGGAATGGCGCTTGGAAATACAAGCACGACCGGAACAGCGGTGATGGCAAAAGGCAGTACGGCAACGCGGAGGGCTGCGGCAGAAACGGGAGAAGAAATTGCCGCAAAGACAATGCAGCAGCGTGCACCGGAAGGGGTGTCATCTATTTTTGCTGGTGCGGCTTATCATGGAAAGGCAGGCGGCAAAGCGCCGGGAAGCAGACGGAGTGCAGGAACACAGGCAGGAATGCAATATGGAACGGGCACGGCCGGAGTGCAGAGTGCAAAAAGACCAGGCGGAGCAGGTATGGTACCAGGAGAAGCCGAGAAGACGGAGCGCCTGAATACCTCACCTTACGCTTTCGGTGCAATCCCGGAAAACGAGCTGCTGCGCATCAAGGGCCATTCGAAGATCAAGTGTGCGGTGAAATGGGCGAAGAAAGGAAAATCGGCGGTTGAGATTGCCAGCATGTACGGCATCTTACGCATCACCCCGATCACGCCAGAGGTGATCCGCATCAGTTTCGTAAAGGGTGTGACCGCAAAAGTGCAGGACACGTACTGGAAGCCGAAGGCAGATACCGCGTTTCCGTGGAGTGCGAAAGAATCGAAGACGGCGGTTCTGGTCGAGACGGAAAAGCTGCGCGTCATGGTAGAAAAAAAGGACGGCGCGGTGCAGTTCCTGACGCCGGACAACAAACCAATCCTTTCCGAGAAGCGTGACGAGCCGCGCATGATCGACGGCGGCATGACATGGACGTTCTTCGACTGGAGCGGTTCCGAAAAGCTGAAAGCAAAAGGCATTCTTTCGACCGAGTGGCTGGATCTGACCGCGAAGGCGCGCTACGTCTCTTTTGGCGGAAAGCAGGCGCGGATGCCGCTGTTTGTTTCGAACCGCGGCTACGGCATTGCGGCCGCCGCGTCCCGGACGGCACTGCTGTGCAATGTACGGACGTTTGGAACGTATCTTCACACCGCAGGGGACGGACAGATTGATTATTACTTCATTCTCGGAAAAGACCGGGAGGAAATTGTAAAACAGTATAAAGAGCTATAAAAGGAGCAGACATTTTATGAAAACTCTGGTAATTGCAGAAAAACCATCCGTGGCACGCGACATTGCGCGCGTACTGGGGTGCAGCAAAAAAGAAAACGGAGCGCTGGAGGGAAACAAGTATATCGTTACCTGGGCGCTCGGCCATCTGGTGACGTTAAAAGATCCGGAAGACTATGACAAAAAGTATAAGGAATGGAATATGGCAGTTCTGCCGATGATGCCGGAAAAACTGCAGATCAAGGTCATTCCGCAGACGGGAAAACAGTACCATGCGGTGACGACACAGCTTGCGCGGAAGGATGTGAATGAGATTGTCATTGCAACCGATGCCGGACGCGAGGGTGAGCTGGTGGCGCGGTGGATTCTCGACAAAGCACATAACCAGAAGCCGTGTAAGCGTCTCTGGATTTCCTCTGTGACGGACAAGGCGATCCGTGAGGGTTTTGCCAATCTGAAGGATGCGAAAGAGTACGACAATCTCTACCGCGCTGCCGTTTCCCGTGCCGAGGCGGACTGGCTCGTCGGCATCAATGCGACGCGGGCGCTGACCTGTAAATACAATGCACAGCTTTCCTGCGGCCGTGTGCAGACGCCGACACTTGCCATGATCGCACAGCGCGAGCAGGAAATCCGTGAATTTGTCCCGAAACCGTATTACACGGTGACGGCCGCGGCGGGCGGTGTGGTCTACACCTGGAAAGATGAAAAATCGGGCGGCACAAGAATCTCCGATCCGGAAAAGGCAAAGCAGATCGCAGAGAATGCAAAACGGTATCCGCTTGTCTTACAGAACGTAGAAAAGAAGAAAAAGCAGAAAGAAGCGCCATTGCTCTACGATCTGACGGAGCTGCAGCGCGATGCGAGCGCACGGTTCGGCTATTCGGCAAAACAGACGCTGAATCTGATGCAGAGCCTCTATGAGACCCATAAAGTCCTTACGTATCCGCGGACAGATTCACGGTATCTGACGAAAGATATTGTGCCGACGTTAAAAGAGCGGCTGGATGCGGTCAGCATCGGCCCGTACAAAGCACTGGCCCAGCAGGCGAAGCGCAGTCCGCTGAACGGAAAGCTCTCATTTGTCAATGATGCGAAGGTTTCCGATCACCATGCCATTATCCCGACGGAGCAGTACGTGCAGTTATCCGCACTCTCGAACGAGGAGCGCCGCATTTATGATCTTGTTGTGCGCCGTTTTCTTGCGGTACTGCTGCCGCCGTGTGTATATGAAGAGACGGTGATCCAGGCTTCCATCGAAAAGGAATGGTTTACTGCGCGCGGAAAGCGCATGGTCGAGAAAGGCTGGCAGGAGGCGTACGAGGATAACCGGTACGACGAAGAGGATGAGGCGAAAGAAGAGGTGCGGGAGCAGAATCTGCCGCTTCTGGAGGCAGGCATGAAGATCGGGCAGCCGAAGATCAGTCTCCGCGAAGGAAAGACAAAACCTCCGGCACGCTTCACGGAAGGCACGCTGCTCTCCGCGATGGAAAATCCGGTCCGCTACATGGAAAACCGCGACAGCAGCCTGGTAAAAACGATCGGTGAGGCGGGCGGCCTTGGAACGGTTGCGACCCGTGCGGATATCATCGAGAAGCTGTTCCGCAGCTTTCTGCTGGAGAAAAAAGGCAATGAGATCTATCTGACCTCGAAAGCACGCCAGCTTCTGAAGCTGGTTCCGGCGGATTTGAAAAAGCCGGAGCTGACGGCAAGCTGGGAGATGCAGTTAAACGACATTGCAAAGGGAAAGAAGCGGCGCGATGTGTTTATGAAGGAGATCCGCAGCTACACGGTGGAACTGATCGATGAGATCAAGACGGAAGAGGGAACGTTCCGCCACGACAACCTGACGAACAAGAAGTGCCCGAACTGCGGAAAACGGCTGCTTGCGGTGAATGGAAAGAACGCAAAACTGCTCGTCTGCCAGGACAGAGAGTGCGGCTACCGCGAGACGGTTTCCCGCACGACGAATGCGAGATGCCCGGTCTGCCATAAGCGCATGGAGATGATCGGAAAGGGCGAGGATGCGACGTTTGTCTGCACCTGCGGCCACAAAGAGCGCATGACAAAATTCCAAGAGCGCCGCAAAAAAGAGGGCGGCGGCGTGACGAAGCGCGATGTGGCAGCTTATATGAAGAAACAGAAAAAAGAGGCAGAAGAGCCGGTGAACAATGCGTTTGCCGCGGCATTAAAAGGAATTAAATTATAAAAAAGGGAGCGAGTTCTGCCGAAAATCAAAAAACGGCGGAACCCGCTTTTTTTGTTAAAATCGTTGAGGAAAAGGTCAAAAAAAGTGATTGTTTTATGCAGAGTTATGCCGTAAAATAGAAACAAATGATATAAGAAACAGGAAAATTCTGAAAATAACAACAGGGAGGTTTTTCAATGAAACAGACAGATCTGGAAAAACTGCTGGCGGATATGTCGCTGAAAGAGAAAGTAGATCAGATGCTTCAGTTAAGCGGAGCATTTTACCTCGGGGATGAAAACAGCGTCCTGACCGGCCCGGCAAATGACATGGGAATCGGAAAAGAGGACCTGGAGATGGCCGGTTCCATTCTCGGTGCAGCCGGTGCCGATACGATGAAAAAACTGCAGGACGACTATATGGCAAAACAGCCGCATCACATCCCGATGCTGTTTATGATGGATGTAATTCACGGCATGAAGACGATTTTCCCGGCGCCGCTGGCGCAGGGGGCCACCTTTGATCCGGAACTCTCCGGCGAATGCGCATCCGCAGCTGCAAAAGAAGCATCCGCAGCCGGACTTCACGTTACTTTTTCCCCGATGGTGGATCTTGTGCGCGATGCAAGATGGGGCCGTGTCGTGGAATCCACAGGCGAAGATCCGTACCTGAACAGCCGCTTTTCCGAGGCGATCGTAAAAGGCTTCCAGGGCGATGATTTAAAAACACCGGGAAAAGTTGCCTCCTGCATCAAACACTTTGCAGGCTACGGCGGAGCAGTCGCAGGAAGAGATTACAACACCGTAGAGCTCTCAGAGCATACCTTCCGTGAATTCTATCTTCCGGCATACAAAGCAGGCATTGATGCGGGCGCAGCGATGGTGATGACATCATTTAACACGATCAACGGCGTTCCGGCGAGCACCAACAAATGGCTGATGCGCGATATCCTGCGCGGCGAGATGGGATTTGACGGCGTGCTGATTTCTGACTTTGCAGCCATTCTGGAAACCGTTGCCCACAGAAGCTCGAAAGATGCCGCCGATGCAGCGAAAAAAGCGCTGGAGGCAGGCGTGGATATTGATATGATGACATCCGTTTACGCCGCAAACCTCTGCCGTCTCGTAGAAGAAGGTGAAGTGGACGAGCATCTGATTGACGAGTGCTGCCTGCGGATTCTGGAGCTGAAAAACAAACTGGGACTGTTTGAAAATCCATATAAAGATGCGGATGCCGAGAAAGAGAAAGCATACAACCTCTGCCCGGAGCATCGTGCACTGGCGAAAAAAGCAGCGGAGGAATCCTTCGTCCTGCTGAAAAACGACGGTGTACTGCCGCTCGACACTGCGAAAAAGATCGCATTTGTCGGCCCGTATACCAACAATCATGAAATCAAGAGCAGCTGGTCCTTCACCGGCGACAGTAAGGACTGCGTGACGATTCAGGAAGCAGCCGAGAAAGTATTCGACGCATCACGCACCACGTATGCAGAAGGATGCCCGGTTATCGGAAACGATGTGGAGCTGATCGGATTTACCGAGACGACACCGAAAAAATACAGTGAGGAAGAGCTTGCTGCCATGGAGCAGAGCGCACTACAGGCAGCAAAAGAGGCCGATCTCGTGGTAATGCCGATGGGTGAGCATTATCTGCAGAGCGGCGAGGCGACCAGCCGTGCCATGATCGATGTGCCGGAAATCCAGATGGAGCTGTTCCGCAAAGTGCTGGCCGTCAACCCGAATGTGGTTGTCGTTCTGTTCAACGGCCGCCCGCTGGATCTGCGGGAAATCAGCGCTAAAGCAAAAGCCATTCTCGAGGTATGGTTCCCGGGAACCGAGGGCGGAAGCGCTGTTGTGGATGTTCTGACCGGAAAGAAAAATCCGTCCGGCCATCTGCCGATGAGCTTCCCGTACTGCGTGGGCCAGGCACCGGTCAGCTACAACGAGTATTCCACCGGAAGACCGAATCTGCCGGGCATGAAAGAGCGGTTCCGCTCCAAATATCTTGACATTCCGAATGCATCGCTGTATCCGTTTGGTTACGGACTTTCCTATACCACGTTTGATATTTCCGCGGTAACACTGGATCAGAACGAGATGGATAAAAACGGCAGAATTGCAGCGCATGTGACCGTGAAAAATACAGGTGATACGGCTGGCTGTGATGTTGTACAGCTGTACATCCGTGATGATTATTCCGATGTGGTTCGTCCGGTGCGAGAGCTGAAAGGCTTCCGAAGAGTAGAGCTTGCTCCGGGCAAAGAGCAGGAAGTGACCTTCTATATTACCGAAGAAGATCTGCGCTACTACCGTCTCGACGGAACTTTTGGAAGCGAGCCTGGAACGTTTACCGTATTTGTCGGTGACAGCAGCACGACGGAAAACAGTGCGGTATTTACACTGAAATAAATGCAGCAGGAAAAAGGAGAAAACTTATGGAGAAAACAACGAAAAACGGAATCCACCGCATCACACAGGCAGACGGAAAAACGATTGCCTGGGCGGAGGAGTCCGGTGTAAAGGTATTGGAAAAAGATGGATATTACTTTAAAGATCTTGCAAAAACCGGCGAACTGCTGCCGTACGAGGACTGGCGTCTTTCCGATGAGGAGAGAGCGGCAGACCTTGCGGGTCGTCTTTCGATTGAAGAGATTGCAGGCCTTATGCTGTACTCGCCGCACCAGGCGGTACCGCCGATGCCGGGCGGACCATTCCAGGGAACGTTTGACGGAAAAACGTATCTCGAATCCGGCAAAGAGCCGTATGCGATTTCCGATCAGCAGAAAGAATTTCTGGAGGACGAGCACATCCGCCATATCCTGCTGACGAACGTGGAAAGCCCGGAGATTTCCGCAAAATGGAGCAATGAGCTGCAGAAACGGGCAGAGACACTGCCGTATGGTATTCCGATCAACCTCTCCTCTGATCCGCGGAACGGAGCAAAGGATTCCGGCGCAGAGTTCAAGAGCGGCGGAAGCGAGATCAGCAAATGGCCGGAGGGTGTCGGCTTTGCAGCATGCTTTGACCCGGAAGTAGCCGGACAGTTTGCAAAGGATGCCTCCCGTGAATACCGGGCACTCGGCATCACAACGGCACTCGGACCGCAGATCGACCTCTGCACCGAGCCGAGATGGATGCGCTTTGTCGATACGTTAGGCGAAGAAGTGGAGATGTCCAAAAAGCTTACCAAAGCGTACTGTGACGGTATGCAGACAACGGAAGGGGAAGCAGACGGCTGGGGAAAAGACAGCGTCAACACGATGGTCAAACACTGGCCGGGCGGCGGCACCGGAGAGGCCGGACGCGATGCACACTATGCATTCGGACAGTTTGCCGTTTATCCGACCGGAAATTTTGAGGAGCATTTAAAACCGTTTACCGAGGCAGCCTTCCACCTGGACGGACCGACCGACTGCGCATCCGCGGTTATGCCGTACTACACCGTATCCTACGGCGTGGATAAGAAAAACGGCAAGAACGTCGGAAACTCCTACAGCGAGTACCTGATCAAGGATCTGCTGCGCGGAAAATATGAATTCAAAGGCATTGTCTGCACCGACTGGGGCATCACCCAGGATCCGGAGAAGACGATTGAGGGATTTGGAAGCCGCTGCTACGGCGTGCAGGATATGACCGAGGCAGAACGGTGTCTGCTGGCGATCACAAACGGCGTTGACCAGTTCGGCGGAAACAGCGAGTCCGGTCCGATTGTCGAGGCATATAAGATCGGCTGTGAGAAATACGGCGAGAAAGCGATGCGTGAGCGCATGGAGCTGTCCGCCAAACGTCTTCTGATCAACATTTTCCACTGCGGCTTGTTTGAGGACCCGTATCTTGATCCGGAAGAATCCGCAAAGATTGTAGGATGCGAAGAGTTCTGCCGCCATGGCTATGAGGCACAGCAGAAATCCATCGTCCTGCTGAAAAACAGTGCGAAACGTGCACCGGAAGGACAGAAGGGTGTGCTGCCGCTGAAGAAAGGTTTGAAGGTTTATATTCCGGAGAGAAAGATCGGACCGTCCAAAGCGTTCTTCCGCATCGATCTGCCGGCAAAAACCGAAGATCCGCTGCCGGATGGACTGCCGTCCAAGTACGGTACACGCGTGGCATCACCGGAGGAGGCCGATGTGGCGCTGGTATTTATCGAAAGCCCGGCATGCAACCCGTATTCCACCGAAGATCTTGCGAACGGCGGCAACGGCTATCTGCCGATTACACTGCAGTACCGCCCGTATACGGCGAAAAAAGCGCGTGAGGTGAGCATTGCCGGCGGTGATTTCCGCGAGAATTTCACGAACCGCAGCTATCTTGGAAAGACAAACACTGCCTACAACGAGGCTGATCTCGACAATATTCTCGAATGCCGCCGCGCGATGGGCGACAAGCCGGTGATCGTCTGCGCAACCGTCAACAACCCGATGGTGATGCATGAATTTGAAGCCGAAGCCGATGCGATCATCGCAGAGTTCGGTGTTTCGAGAGCCGCTGTGCTCGACGTTGTCTTCGGCGGTTACAACCCGACCGGTCGTCTGCCGATCCAGATGCCGAAGGATATGGATGCGGTTGAGGAGCAGAGTGAGGACCGTGCGTTGGATATGGAAACCTATATTGACAGCGAAGGACATAACTATGACTACGGTTATGGCATGAATTACGAAGGCGTTCTTCCTGCATGGAAAAAGTAAAAGAATAACAGAAAACCTGATCGGCACCGGGACTGCGTGTGTTTCGGTGCCGATATTGGAAACAAAAGACAGAATAAGGAGGACTTAAAAAGAGATGATTGTTCCAAAATATTTCGAAGATTTCGATCACCTGCATGTGAATACCATGCCGAACCGTGCCTACTACATTCCGGCATCCCGCCGCATGGAGGATCTGGTGGAGAACCGGGAGGCGTCGGACCGCTTTTTCCTGCTTTCCGGCGACTGGAAATTCCGCTATTTTACCAGTGTTTACGATGTAAAAGAGGAGTTTTTCGCAGAAGGATACGACACTTCTGCATTCGAGACGATTCCGGTGCCGTCCGTCTGGCAGAATTATGGCCATGACCACCATCAGTATACGAATGTCCGCTACCCGTTCCCGGTGGATCCGCCGTATGTGCCGTATGAGAACCCGTGCGGTGCGTACGTGAGAACGTTCGAGTGGAAAAAACAGGAGGAAGCACCGAGGGAATTCCTGAATTTTGAGGGCGTGGATTCCTGTTTCTACGTGTGGATGAACGGCAGCTTCGTCGGCTACAGCCAGGTGTCTCATTCTACGAGTGAATTTGATGTAACAGACTTCTTAAAAGATGGCACCAACACCATCGCCGTACTGGTGCTGAAATGGTGCGATGGAAGCTATCTCGAGGATCAGGACAAATTCCGCATGAGCGGCATTTTCCGCGATGTCTATCTGCTTGCAAGACCAGAAAAAGGCATCCGCGATTACTTTGTAAAGGCAGCGCCGGACGCATCGTACCAGAATGGAGAAGTTTCGATTGCGATTACCTGGAATGACGGGGAACCGCAGGAAGGAACGGCAAAGCTGTTTGATGCAGAAAATCATCTTGTGGCAGAGGCAGCGTTTGGCGGCGATACGGTTCAGATGCATGTAAAAGATGCACATCTGTGGAATGCCGAGGAGCCGTATCTGTATACGCTGGTGCTGGAGACGGCGGGTGAGGTGATCACGGATCATGTCGGCATCCGTGAGATCCACGCGAAGGACGGTGTGCTGTACCTGAACGGCGTGAAGATCAAATTTCACGGAGCAAACCGCCACGACAGCGATCCGGTGACGGGATTTGCAATCAGCCTTGCACAGATCAAAAAAGATCTGAAGGTAATGAAAGAGCACAACATCAATGCGATCCGGACCAGCCATTACCCGAATGCGCCGTACTGTTATCAGCTTTATGACCGTCTCGGTTTTTATGTCATCGATGAGGCGGACAATGAGAGCCACGGCACAGAGGCAATTTATGCGAATTACACGAGCTGGGAAGAGTATGCGAAGAACTGGAATAAACTAATTGCGAACAATCCGGTATTTACCGAGGCAACCGTAGACCGCACACAGCGTTGCGTAGAGCGCGATAAAAACCGCCCGAGCGTTGTCATCTGGTCGATGGGAAATGAGTGCGCATACGGCTGTACCTTCGAGGCGGCCTTAAAGTGGACGAAGGAATTTGATCCGACGCGTCTGACGCACTATGAGTCGGCACGGTATGTGGATGATCCGAAGAAATACGATTACAGCAACCTCGACCTCTACAGCCGCATGTATCCATCACTCGAGGAGATCAAAAAAGAGCTGGTTGAGTACGGGGATAAGCCGTATATCATGTGCGAATACTGCCATGCGATGGGCAACGGCCCGGGAGATCTTGAAGATTACTTTGAACTGATCCACAGCGAGGAGAAGATGTGCGGCGGCTTTATCTGGGAGTGGTGCGACCACGCGATTGATATGGGAAAAACGATCGAGGGAAAGAAGATGTACGCGTACGGCGGCGACCACAACGAGTATCCGCACGACGGCAACTTCTGCATGGACGGACTTGTTTATCCGGACCGCACACCGCATACGGGGCTGATGGAATTTAAAAACGTGTATCGTCCGGTGCGCGTGACGGGATATGATGCCGAAAAGGGTACACTGACCATCAAAAACTATATGAATTTTGTGAATCTGAAAGATTACGCTGTGCTCGGCTATGAGGTGCTTGTGGACGGCGAAGTGACGGAGAGCGGCAAGATTACAGATGAAGCACTGCTGGAGCTTGCGGCAGGCTGTGAGAAGACGATTCCGCTTGCCATTTCCGTGCCGGAGCAGGGAAAATGTGCGCTGAAGGTTACCTGGTATCAGAAACAGGCCACTGAGGTGCTGCCGGAGCAGTTCGAACTGGGATTTGAAGAAGTTCCGGTGAAAACGAAAGACAATCAGAACCAGAAGGCAAAAGAGATGATGAAGCGCCCGGAGGGAACGGCTTCGTTTGGATGGAAAGAGGACGATCATTATCTGACGGTATCGACGGAACAGTTCAGCTATACCTATAATAAGTTCACCGGCCTGTTCGAGAAAATGTGCTATGCCAACCAGAATCTGCTCGACCGCCCGATGGAGCTGAACATCTGGCGTGCGCCGACAGACAATGACCGCAATATCAAGAATACCTGGATGCGTGCGCAGTATGACCGCACCGTGACGCGGGCGTATGAGACAACGGCAAAAGAAGAAAACGGCTGCGTGGAGATCGAGACAAGCTATTCGATTTCGTCTCCGGCTCTGCAGCGGATCCTTGCAGGTGTGATCAAATGGACAATTTACAGCGACGGAACGACCGATGTCCATGTAGAAGCAAAGAAAGACCCGGTATTCCCGGTTCTGCCGCGTTTTGGCCTGCGCCTATTCCTGCCGGAATCGTTTGCAAAACTGACCTACTGCGGCCTCGGCCCGGTGGAGAGCTACGTGGATAAGCACCAGGCAAGCTATCACGGCGTTTTCCACAGCACACCGGCAGAACAGCAGGAAGACTATATCCGCCCGCAGGAGAACGGCAGCCACTACGACTGCGATTATGCAAGTCTTGCCAGTGATCGTGCGGTATTGACGGCAGTGGGAGAGAAAACGTTCTCCTTCCAGGCATCCGTTTATACGCAGGAGGAGTTGACGGAAAAAGCGCATAACTATGAGCTTAAGCCGTGCGGAAGCACTGTTTTCTGCATTGACTACCGCCAGGCGGGAATCGGATCGGCAAGCTGCGGACCGATGCTGCTGGAGAAGTATCAGTTGAAAGAAAACGAAATAAAATTCGCCGTACGGCTGAAACCGGAACTGCTGTAAGACGATTGCAGAAAAAAAGCTGCTTCATCTTCCGAAAAGGGGGAGTGAAGCAGCGTTTTTTGTATGGGGGATAGGAAAAAGTCTGAATAAACCTATTGATACGGTATGAATATGGGTATATAATGGATGAAATTACAATTCAGATTCACAGATTCTGGAAAATCAGGGAAGAAAAAGGAGAAAACAGATCATGAGTGAAATTACAAGAGACGAGGCGTTTGCCTTATTAAAAAAATACAACAAAGATCCCTTCCATATTCAGCATGCGCTTACCGTAGAGGCTGTGATGAAATGGTATGCGAGAGAACTCGGCTATGGAGCAGAAGAGGGGCACTGGGGAATTGTCGGCCTGCTGCATGATATTGATTTTGAACTGTATCCGGCCGAGCACTGTCTGAAAGCGCCGGAGCTTCTGCGGGAAGGCGGCGTATCGGAGGATATCATTCATGGTGTTGTATCACACGGATACGGCATTACCATCGAGTGCGGCGTGACGCTGGATGTGGAGCCGGTTCACGAGATGGAAAAGGTGCTGTTTGCCGCAGATGAGCTGACAGGCCTGATCTGGGCGGCTGCGCTGATGCGGCCTTCGAAGAGTACAAAAGATATGGAACTGAAATCCCTGAAGAAAAAATATAAGAGCAAAGGCTTTGCGGCTGGATGTTCGCGGGAAGTCATTGAGCGGGGCGCCGAGCAGCTTGACTGGCCGCTGGAAAAACTGCTGACTATGACAATGCAGGCCATGGCTGACAGCGAGGATGAGATCAACCGGGAAGTAGAAGCGGAGCAGAACGCATAAAAAACTGCCCGAATTTCAACAGAAAAACTGGAATTTGGGCAGTTTTTTTATGCATGGCGCATCTTTTTCCCAGGCATTACCATTTCTTTTTTCGTCAGACGGTAAAATTCTACATGATTTCCAATGAATTTTTGAACCAGAGATACGGTTCGTCCCGTCATAAAAGCACAGAAGAAAGTTCCGATGCCGACAACAAAAGAAAACAGATAGCCGGGACAGAACGAACGCTTCAGGACCATCAGGGTGATGACAAGCAGCGTTTGAAAGATATAGTTCCACGTTCCGAAACTGAAAACTGGAAACGCTGTGCTGAGGATGAGCGGCACGGAGGAAATTGTTGAAATTCCAAATACGCTTTTTGACATCAGATCAATGGCAAGAGGGTTGATCAGAAGCACGATCAGAAGCGCCGCTTCGCCTGGAAGATGAAATTTTCTGGTATTCATGAGTAAAAATCCTTCTTTCCTGAGAATGAAATTACGTTAAGGTCTTGAAACTATGCTTATTATAGACACAGAAACCGATAAAAACAAATGATTATTTTGAATGAATTAATTCTAAAATTAAATGAAAAGTGGTATGATAGATGCAGAACAGGAAAAGAGGCTATCTATGAATATCGAGTATTTAAAATATTTTGCAGAGCTGGCAAAACTGCAGCACTATGGAAAAGCGGCAAAAGCGCTGAATATTTCCCAGCCGGGGCTCAGCCATGCGATCAAGACACTGGAGGACGAGTACGGTGTTCCGCTCTTCCAGAAAGAAGGACGAAACGTGAGCCTGAGCCGCTACGGAAAAGAATTGATGCAGGATGTCGAGGAGATTCTGGACGCATATCTTCGAATGGAGGAGCGGGCGGCAGGCCTTCGGACGGAAGAAAAGACAGTGCGGATCGGAACCGTATATCCGCTCGCGGCAGGAACAATACCACATATGCTGCGGGAATTCGGCGCGACCTTCCCGTTTATCATCTACAACCGCCTGACCCCAGAGATCGAGGAGGGTCTGCTGGATGGAAAATACGATATCGGCTTCTGTTCAGAACTGCTGAAATCCGAAGAACTCGAATATTATCCCCTCCGGGAATCTTACATCGCGGCCGCCGTCCCGGAAGGTCATCCGCTGGAGGGGAAAGAGAACATCACACTAAAAGAAGCAGCCAAGTATCCGCAGGTCATGTTTTCCAGGACGAGCGGCTTCCGCAGCCTCCAAGAGCAGATCTTCGCCGAACAGGGCATCCAGGTAAAATCCGTGTGTGAGGCCGAAGAAATCGAAGTCATCACCGGCCTTGTGGAAAATGGTTTTGGAATATCTATCCTCCCCTACATGGACATCGTCCGCCTCCATCACATCACCGCAATCCCGGTGCAGACCTCAAGCTGGAAATCAAAATTCTACATCGCCAGAAGAAAATACGGAATCCGCACAGCGCAGGAAGAGGCGTTTTTTCAGCATTGGAGGAAATGACGGGCAGGAAATTTTATGGTATAGTAAAACAAAATCTAAGTGAAAAAGGTGAGATACAAAATGATCAGTGAAAAAATTTTTGAGCTAATTCTTCGAAACGGCATGACCCAGAAAGAATTCTCCGAAGAAACCGGAATTTCCCAGAGCACCATCAGCGACTGGAAAAGAAAGGGCACGAATCCGTCGGCGGATAAAATACTGAAAATCTGCGAAGTGCTGAAGGTTACGCCGTATGAACTTCTGGGGGAGAATGAGACAGAGCGAAATGCGGGAAATCCGGAAATGAGCGCAGGAAATGAAACAGAAAAAATCATTTTGGAAGGCTTTCGGAATCTGTCAGACAGAAAAAAAGAACGAATCCTGGGATATCTGGCAGCATTGCAGGAGGATTAAGATGAAACAGAAACCATCCTATCTGCCAAAGAAATATAAGTATTCTGCCCGTTCCGGCAATCTGAAAGCGGAGGCAGTGGGGGTTGTGAAAGGGGAGAAGCATTTTCCGGTTTTTGAAGGAGATGTTGTTTTTAAACCGCTTACAAAATCTAAACCGCTGTCTACGCCGCTGTTCGCCTATGCTGAGGTTTTCTGGTCATGGGTGATTGATGCGTATTTTATGCCGGCGCCGCAGTATCAGCTTGCGTTTTGCGAAGGGTATGAGGCGGAGGTGGAGAAATATTACGATTATGGAACAGTTTCACCGATGATTTACGGGGAAGGAGAACATCTGCTGAATCTGCTGGAGTTCTTTCGAAAATATCCTGACGACAAAGTCCATATTGATGACTACGTCAATTACTGCCAGATGTTCTACGACTACACCGAAATCCTCGAATCCGACTATTTCCAGACCCACCCGGCGATGGCGGAGGAGCTGGTACTGCAGATTCTCGTTTCGATTTTGAAAGGCGATCAGAACTACCATTACGAAAACATCGCATTTGTCTGCCGTGAAGACGATAAGATTCTGCGTCTGGCGCCGATGATTGATCATGAGTTTTCAACATATTTCATGTTCCCGGACAGTATGCCGCGGCAGATGTACTGGTTTGAACAGCTTGCGCGGTCCATTCAGGGGGATGAAGTACAGCTGGGAGAGTTTGATTATCTGACGAACGAAACAGAACGTCATCTGATGGAAAAAAGCGCAACATGTCTGCACAAAAATCTGATATACATCAGAGAACATTATCCTGAAGTCTGTCAGGTGTTTCTGGAAAAATTGAGCAGACTGGAAAAGAATCTAAAAGAAAAGAAAGAGCTGTTTGAACTGGAAAAAGGCCCGGGCTACCCCGAGACGGCCAATTCAGATGCTTATCTGATCGGCAAAGCACGGTACAAAGACCATGACGAAAAAAAAGCCAGAGAGTATGAAGTGAAATACAGCGGAAAAGAAAAGCAGATCAATTTTGAAGTCGTAAACAGCGTATCGGTTTATGAAATTAAAAAAATTATGCAGCAGATGCGGGAAATCCTTGAAAAATAAGCATCTGTAACCGCCAGTTGACACATTTCCAGCCCGATTTGGTAGAAGGCAACCGGAAAAAATGATAGGATTTGAAGCAGAAACAGCCAATCCATTTCCAAAACAGAAATGAATAGAATGGCTGTGAGCTGCAGCAAAAAGATTACTGAAAAAGAGCTGGAAAACAGAAGAAAACAAATATGATTTTGGCAGAAAAAATCACAGAAGCGAGAAAGAAAAATGGATGGTCACAGGAAGAGATGGCGGAGAAACTTTCCGTCTCGCGGCAGGCGGTATCCAAATGGGAGAGTGCACAGTCCACGCCGGATTTGCAGAAAGTGCTCCGTCTTGCTGAAATCTTTGGTGTCAGCACCGACTATCTGTTAAAAGACGAATTAAAATCAGAGACAGGAACAGAAATACTGGAATACGCCGCAGAGGAGTCATCCGTGCGGAGTGTATCGATGGAAGAAGCAAACGCGTTCATGGAATGGAGACGGAAAACAGGGCCGACACTCGCCGGAGCTGTTGCGCTCTGTATCATCAGCCCGGCGCTACTGATCTTCCTTGCCGGACTTTCCGATTCCCATATAGAAAACATCAGCGAAAACATGGCAACGGGAGCAGGCATCTCCGTTTTGTTGTTGCTGGTTGCCGCTGCTGTTGTGATTTTCGTATCCTACAGTATTCACGGACAGCAGTATGAATATCTGGAAAAGGAGAGAATAGAAACTGCCTATGGTGTAACCGGCCTTGTTCAGGAACGGAAAAAGGACTACGAAAGCACCTTTACCAGAGGAATCGCCGCCGGTGTTACCCTCTGTATTCTGGCAGTTATCCCGATGTTCGCTGCCATTGCATTCAGCCAGCCGGACTACATCATCACAGCCACCGTATCCATCCTGCTGCTTCTGGTCGCCGTTGGTGTCTTTTTCATTGTGCGGGTCAGCACCATAAATGGAAGCTACGTCATCCTGCTGCAGGAAGGCGAATATACACCGGAAGAAAAACGATACAAAAAGAAAACAGAAGTTTTTACAACCGCCTACTGGTGTATTGTCACCGCCATCTATCTTGTATGGAGCTTCCAGACGAGAGAATGGGATAAAACCTGGATCCTATGGGCTGTTGCCGGTGTTCTGTTCGGCGGTGTGAGGGCAGTTATGCGGGGCAGAATAAAAGAAAAATAAAAAACAGAGAAAAACGATTTTTCTGTCGCAAAATCCCTCTCTGACGTGTTAAAATAAAACATAATACGTTTGGCAGAAAAGAGGGAATTGAGTATGAAATATGCCTACAAAAACGGAAAAATCCTAAACGGAACGAAAGATATGCAGGTTCAGACCGGTCTGATCATTCTGACGGAAGGAGAAAAAATCGCAGCGATTGTCCCGGAAGAAACCAGACTTTCCGGCTATACGGAGATAGATCTGCAGGGAAAATACATCATGCCCGGACTGATCAACATGCATGTCCATCTCGCAGGCAACGGAAAACCGCAGAAGAAGCAGCGCGACAACGCAAAACTCGTCAAAACCCTGATGAGCAACAGAATTTCCCGCGCGATCGCCTACCGCATGGTAGCAGGCTTCGCAAAAGATGAACTGCTAAGCGGCGTTACCACGATCCGCACGGTCGGTGGTCTTGGCACTTTCGATACACGGCTGCGCGATGAAATCAAAGCCGGTAAAAAGACCGGCCCGAGAATCCTTGCCGCAAACGAGGGAATCTCTGTACCGGGTGGGCACATGGCAGGTTCGGTAGCGATCGCAGCAGAGAGTATCGATGCGGCAGTCGCCCATGTAGATGAGGCAAAACGCGAAAATGTCAACCTGATCAAGCTGATGATCACCGGCGGTGTGCTGGATGCCAAAGAAAAAGGCGTTCCGGGAGAACTCAAAATGGCACCGGAAATGGTAAAAGCCGTCTGTAACCGGGCGCATGCACTCGGCTATCAGGTCGCCGCCCATGTCGAATCGCCGCAGGGTGTCCGCGTGGCACTGGAAAACGGTGTGGATTCGATCGAGCACGGTGCAAAAATGGATGACGACATGATTCGCCTGTTCAAAGAAAAGAATGCATTTCTATGTACGACACTGTCCCCGGCCCTGCCGTATGCGCTGTTCGACCGTTCCATCACCAACGCAACTGAGGTAGAGCAGTTCAATGGTAACGTTGTTTTCGAAGGAATCATCGATTGTGCGAAAAAAGCCATCGCCAACGACATCCCCGTCGTCCTCGGAAACGATGTCGGCTGTCCGTGGATCACGCAGTACGACTTCTGGCGGGAACTCTTTTACTTCCATAAATATGTCGGCGTCTCCAATGCCTTCGCGCTTTACACCGCAACCGCCTGCGCCGCCGAAATGGCCGGAATCGGAGCCGAAACCGGAACCATCGAGCCCGGCAAATCCGCCGATCTTATCGTGACCGCCGAAAACCCGCTCGAGGATCTTCGTGCCCTCCGCAAAGTAGAGATGGTCGTCACACAGGGAAGAAAAATCGATCATCCTCAGGTAAAAATCAATCCGGTGGTCGCGGCAGAGCTGGATCAATTTCTGGTGGAATAAAGGATACGACGGAGAAGACAAAAAAGATGGAAGAGAACAAAGAAGCACAGGAAAATTTACAGGAAAAAAGAGAACAGGCTCTTTGGAGGCTTCATGAGGAACGGACAGAAGAAGCCCTGTGGGACTGCGTTGTCGCGTTCCAGGAGTTTGAATTCCATACGTATTCCGGTCTGCCGTATTCCTACCATATGAAATATGGAAGAAGCGGCACCTACACCAAAGAGCTCTGGATCAACCGCAGAGAAAAAAGCAAAAGTCTTGTCTGGAGCTCCGTCCGGAGTGCATATCAGAAAGTGCTGGAATTACAGCAGGAGAGCGAAAGACCGGTTGTCGAGCGCCCGAAAGCGCTGGGCGATATCCGTGGAATCACGTATATTTACGGCATCTTTTACGAGTTTGCCCTGCTGGAAATGCCGGAAAAAGCAAAAGAAAAAATTGCTCTGCAGACAGCAGGACAAAAATTGCCGGAAAAATAAATTTTCCGCCCATGCAGGTCTTGACAACCACGCATTGGGTGATATAATCTAAAACTATCGGGAGCCAAAAAGCACCGAACACAAAAAACAAAGCGTAGAAGAGACGAGTAAATCACAGCGAATGTGACAGAGAGAAACCCCGTTTTGTGGTGCAAGGGTTTTAACAGGAACGTGATCGAAGACCAGCTCTGAGCGGCCCCAATCCGGCCCGGTGATTCCGTTATCGTCAAATGAAGTGGTTTGAAAAAACAAAATGGGTGGAACCGCGGTGAATGAAAATACATCGTCCCTTTTGACAGCATAAGCGTGTCAGAAGGGACTTTTTTGTTGCTGTAAAAAGTATAAAAATTCTGAAACACGCTTGCGAAAAATATACAAAGAAAGAGGTAAAGCAAATGATCATCACACTGAAAGATGGAAGTACCAAAGAGTACTCCGAACCAAAATCCATCATTGAGATCGCAGCAGACATCAGCGAAGGACTTGCAAGAATGGCCTGTGCAGGTGAAGTAAACGGCGAAGTAGAAGACCTTCGTACCGTCATCGACAAGGACTGCAATCTTTCCATTCTGACCTTCAACGATGAAGGCGGAAAAGCAGCATTCCGTCACACTACATCCCATATCATGGCACAGGCCATCAAGAGACTGTACCCGGATACCAAACTGGCCATCGGACCGTCCATCGCAGACGGATTCTACTACGATGTAGACAGAGAGACTCCGCTCACCAGCGAAGACCTTGAAAAAATCGAAGCAGAGATGAAGAAGATCGTAAAAGAGGATCTGAAACTGGAGCGCTTCGAACTGCCGAGAGCAGAAGCCATCGCCTTCATGAAAGAAAAAGAAGAGCCATATAAAGTAGAACTGATCGAAGATCTGCCGGAAGACGCAGTCATCAGCTTCTATCGCCAGGGTGAATTCACGGACCTGTGCGCAGGCCCTCATCTGATGAGCACAAAGCCGGTCAAAGCCTTCAAACTGACCAGCCTTGCAGGTGCATACTGGAGAGGCAGCGAGAAAAACAAGATGCTGCAGAGAATCTACGGAACTGCATTCACAAAGAAAGCAGAGCTCGAAGAGTACCTCCACATGATCGAGGAAGCAAAGAAACGTGACCACAGAAAACTCGGAAAAGAGCTCGGCCTGTTTATGATGAGTGAGGACGGCCCGGGATTCCCGTTCTTCCTTCCAAAAGGAATGGATCTGAAAAATGCACTGATGGATTACTGGCGTGAAATCCACAGAAAAGCAGGATACGTAGAAATCTCCACACCGATCATCCTGAACCGTCGTCTGTGGGAGACCTCCGGTCACTGGGATCACTACAAAGAAAACATGTATACCACCGTCATCGACGATGAAGATTATGCAATCAAACCGATGAACTGCCCGGGCGGCGTTCTCGTTTACAAATCCGAGCCTCGTTCCTACCGTGATCTGCCGCTGCGTCTGGCAGAGGTTGGCCTGGTACATCGTCATGAGAAATCCGGCCAGCTGCACGGCCTGATGCGTGTACGCTGCTTCAACCAGGACGATGCCCATATCTTCATGACACCGGAGCAGATCAAAGATGAAATCAAAGGCGTTGCAAACCTGATTGACCAGGTTTACAAACTGTTCGGATTCAAATATCACGTAGAGCTGTCCACCCGTCCGGAAGACAGCATGGGAAGCGACGAGGACTGGGAGGTAGCAACCGAAGGTCTCCGCGGCGCACTCGATGACCTTGGCCTTGACTATGTAGTCAACGAAGGCGACGGCGCATTCTATGGCCCGAAGATCGACTTCCATCTGGAAGACTCCATCGGAAGAACGTGGCAGTGCGGTACCATCCAGCTTGACTTCCAGCTGCCGCAGAGATTCGAACTGGAATACACAGGAGCAGACGGAGAGAAACATCGTCCGATTATGATCCACCGTGTTGTTTACGGTTCTGTTGAGCGTTTCATCGGTATCCTGATCGAGCACTTTGCAGGTGCATTCCCAACCTGGCTTGCGCCGGTACAGGTAAAGGTTCTGCCAATCTCCGACAAATACGCAGATTACGGCAAAAAGGTTCTGGACGCCCTTCATGAGGCAGGCATCCGCGCAGAGATGGATACCCGTTCCGAGAAGATCGGATATAAGATCCGTGAGGCACAGGGACAGAAGATTCCATACATGCTGATCGCCGGAGCAAAAGAGGAAGAAGCAGGTCTTGTATCTGTCAGAAGCCGTTTTGCAGGTGATGAAGGCCAGAGAAGCCTGGAGCAGTTTATCGCAGATATCAAAGAAGAAATCGCAAGCCGCGTTAACCGCCCGGTTACTGTTGAAACAAAAGAAAATAAATAAGGTAGGTGTCAAAAAAATTGACACCTATGATACCAGATTGCTCCGTACTTCGTACTCCCGCAATCTTCAAAACATTCGTACTCCGCTCATTTTTCTTCGAAAAATGGCTACTTACTCATGTTTTGGCGTGTCCAAAATTTAAAAATCCTCGTGCAAGCTTTGCTTGCGTCGGATTTCCAAACTTTGGACACTGGTATTATCAAATAAATAAGGCATAAAAAATTACCTCTTGGAAATAATGGTTTCTATGCGGGCGAAACCGCAGAAAACTAAATTTCAGGAGGTAATTTATTATGCCAGCATTAAGTTGTTCCGCTATGACCTGTGTTTACAACCAGAACGAGCTCTGTTCCAAAGGAGATATCCGCGTAGGCGGAAGCGGAGCCAAAAGCTCCATGGAAACGTGCTGCGAGAGCTTCAAGGAGCGCGGTGAGGGCACGATGTCCAACTCCACCGGCTGCGGCTGTACGAAAATCGGTGTCGACTGCAAGGCGCAGAACTGTACCTTTAACGACAACTGTAAATGCGAAGCCGGAGATATCCATATCGCCGGAGACAGCGCATGCAGCTGCCAGGAAACCGAGTGCAGCTCCTTCCGCTGTGGCTGCGGGAAATAAATACGAAAAAATGCGAAAATCAGTATTGACAACAGGATGGGAGAGTGCTATACTGCAATAGTCTGAGAAAAAGAAAGTAGAGTATCCACTCTCACCCTAGCGCAAACACGCGACTACGGTCCAATATTGATCTTAAGTTCTCTTTGTGTAGAGATTTATGTACAATGTTAAGTGGATAGTCTGTCTATCCACTTTTCTTGCGTTGCATATCAAAATTGGTCCGGTGAACCAATTTTGATTTATGTTAAGCCGCGAAAGTGCGGGAACACAGTCTTTTATAATGATGGAGGTGCACTACAATTAGCGAATTAATGATTAACGAGCAGATCAGAGACAGAGAAATTCGTCTGATCGGTCAGAACGGAGAACAGCTTGGAATTATGTCTGCCAGAGATGCGTACCTGAAAGCACAGGAAGCAGGTCTGGATCTTGTGAAAATTGCTCCGACAGCGAAACCGCCGGTTTGCAAAATTATCGACTACGGAAAGTACAGATATGAACTGGCCCGCAAGGAAAAAGAAGCAAAGAAAAAACAGAAAACAATTGAAATCAAGGAAGTTCGCCTTTCTCCAAACATTGACACCAATGATCTTAATACCAAAGTAGGTGCAGCCCGTAAGTTCATTACAAAGGGAGACAAAGTAAAAGTAACACTTCGTTTCCGCGGCCGTGAGATGGCACATATGAACAGCAGCAAATACATCCTCGATGAATTTGCAGAGAGTCTGTCCGATATTGCAACGGTTGACAAAGCGCCGAAAGTGGAAGGCAGAAGCATGACCATGTTTTTGACGGCTAAACGTTAAAATACATTTGAATCAATATCAAGGAGGAAATTAAAATGCCAAAGGTAAAAACAAGCAGAGCAGCTGCAAAGCGTTTTAAAACAACAGGAACAGGAAAATTAGTAAGAAATAAAGCTTACAAGAGCCATATCTTAACCAAGAAATCTCAGAAGAGAAAAAGAAACCTGAGAAAACAGACTACTGTTGATGCAACAAACGTAAAGAACATGAAGAAAATCTTACCTTACATGTAATTTTTGCAAGGTAGAGTTACGCCCAACAGATCAAGGAGGAAAATAAGAAATGGCAAGAATTAAAGGCGGCATGAACGCTAAGAAAAAACATAACAGAGTATTAAAACTGGCTAAAGGTTACAGAGGAGCCAGAAGCAAACAGTATAGAGTAGCAAAACAGTCCGTAATGCGCGCACTGACCAGCTCCTACGCAGGAAGAAAACAGAAAAAACGTCAGTTCCGTCAGCTGTGGATCGCTCGTATCAACGCAGCAGCAAGAATGAACGGTCTGTCCTACAGCAAATTTATGTATGGTCTGAAACTGGCAGGCGTTGAGCTGAACCGTAAAGTTCTGGCTGACATGGCAGTTAACGATGCAGAAGGATTTGCAACACTGGCTGAGCTTGCAAAAAGCAAAGTAGCATAAGTAAAAACATATTCTGTGTGAATATACGAAGAAGCTGTGAGAACCGGTAAGGGGATCGCAGCTTCTTTTGAAATATAGAAAAACATGAGGTGAATATGGAAAAAAGCAAAGTGGCAGTGGTTGCCTGTCCCGACTATGAGCCGGCGCGCGTAAAGGAAAGCCTGCAAAAGGGATTGGAAGCAATTGGCGGCCTGGAATCTCTGATCGGAAAAGAAGAGAATATCTTATTAAAACCGAACCTCGTCCGCTCCGCAAAACGCGAACGCGCTGTCGTGACTGACCCGGAAGTCATAGATGCCCTGATCACGATTTTGCAGGAAAATGGCTATGAGAATATTTCCTGCGGCGATTCCTGCGGCCTTGGCACCCCGGAGGGCATTGCAAAGGAAGCCGGGCTGAAAGAGGTGCTGGAAAAACACAACGTTCCGCTGAAGGATTTCCTTACGAGCGAGCGCGTAGAAACCGCCGATGGCAAATTTCTGATGATTGCGAAAGATGCACTCGACTGCGACGCCCTCATCAGCGTCAGCAAAATGAAAACCCACGCGCTGGAACGCATCACCGGAGCTGTCAAGAACCAGTACGGCTGTATCAGCGGCGTCTACAAAAAACTCGGCCACACGCAGTATCCGAACGCTGAGAGCTTCGCACACATGCTGATCGAGCTGAACCAGAAAGTCGCCCCGCGCCTTTATATCTGCGACGGCATCGTAGCAATGGAAGGCAATGGTCCAACTTCCGGCGACCCGGTTTCGATGGGAGTTCTTCTTATGTCCACCGATCCGATCGCACTGGATACTGTGTTCTGCCATCTGGTGAACCTCGATCCGTCGTATGTGCCGACAAATCTCTACGGGGAAACGCTCGGCCTTGGAACGTGGCACGACGACCGCATCGAAATCGTGACAGCGGATGGCACCATATCCGAGGAAGAACTGAAAAGAAAGTACGGAAATCCAAACTTCAACGTCGACCGCCGCAAAGCCCGCAAAAAAGGAGCCCTCGACCTGCTCGAGATCCTCGGGGTCTTCCAGAGCCGCCCCTATATCATAGAAGAAAAATGTAAAAAATGCGGCGTCTGCGTCGAGAGCTGCCCGGTGGAAGGGAAAGCTGTCCGCTTTGATAACGGCCGCAGAAATCCGCCGGTCTACGATTATAAAAAGTGCATCCGCTGTTTCTGCTGCCAGGAAATGTGCCCGCATCAGGCAATCCAGGTAACGAAGCATCGTCTTCCATGGGGAAAATAAGAATGCTATACGACAAAGTGACTGGAAAAGCGGAAAAAGAAGTGCTATACTTTAGAGCGTATTTGAAACAGCAACTCACGAAAAGCCTTTTTCAGACGCGCTCTGAGCGTATTTGAAAACAGCTCAGACTGCATTCAAAACAACAGTAAAAAATATCAGGAGGAAGCAAAAATGGAATTAGAAACCTTAAGAAGTGATATGATAGCAGCAATGAAGGCAAAAGACAAAGCAAGAAAAGAGGCCATCTCTTCCCTGATCTCCGCAGCCAAGAAGGTTGCCATCGACGAGGGCTGCCGTGATGACATCAAACCGGAGCTCGTAGACCGTGTGATCTTAAAAGAGCTGAAAACCGTAAAAGAACAGATCGACACCTGCCCGGCATCCCGCGAGGATTTAAAGGCAGAGTACCAGTTCCGCTATGACGTCATTAGCGAGTACGCACCGAAACAGATGAGCGCAGACGAAGTCAAGGCCTACATTCAGGAGAAATTCGCAGACGTGCTGGCAACCAAAAACAAAGGCGCGATTATGAAAGCCGTTATGGCAGATATGAAAGGTAAAGCAGACGGAAAGGTGATTAACCAGACCGTTGCAGAATTGTGCAAATGAATATCATCAACATCGAACACATCAGCAAACTGTTCGGCGATAAACTGATTTTTGACGATGCCTCCTTCGGTCTGCAGGAAGGCGACAAGGTTGGTATCGTCGGAATCAACGGAACCGGAAAATCCACGCTGCTGCGCATGGTAGCGGGAGAAGAAACACCGGATTCCGGCCAGATTATCCGCCAGAACAACCTCAAAATGGCCTACCTGCCGCAGACACCGGAATTCCCGAAGGATGCCACCGTGCTGTCCTATGCCCTTTCCGGCGATGAGGAGGACTGGCAGGTGCAGAGTAACCTTGTGCAGCTTGGCATTACCGAATACGACGCAAAACTTGATACGCTCTCGGGCGGCCAGCGCCGCAAAGTTGCCCTGGCAAAAGTGCTTGCGTCTGATTTTGATGTCCTGATCCTCGACGAGCCGACCAACCACCTTGACAACGAAATGCTCTCCTGGCTCGAGGATTATCTGAAAAATTACCGCGGAACCGTCTTTATGGTCACCCATGACCGTTATTTCCTGGATAAAGTGTCAAACCGCATCCTCGAAATCAGCCACGGAAAAATGTACAGCTACGATTCCAACTATTCCCGCTTTCTGGAACTGAAAGCCGAGCGTGAGGAAATGGAGCTCGCTTCCGAGCGGAAACGCCGGAGCATCCTGCGCATGGAACTCGAATGGGCCAAACGCGGCTGCCGTGCCAGAAGCACAAAACAACGCGCCCGGCTGGAACGCCTTGAAGCACTCAAAAACGGCACCGCACCGACTGCGGACGCTGTCGTAGAGATGGATGCGGTCGAGACCCGCATGGGAAAGAAAACGATTGAATTCCACAGCGTCAGCAAAGCCTTCGGCGACAAAACACTGATGAAGGACTTTGAATACATCTTTCTCCGCAACCAGAGTGTCGGTATCATCGGCCCGAACGGCTGCGGAAAATCTACCATGCTTCGCATGATCACCGGCGAGGTTCTGCCGGATGCGGGAACCATCGAAATCGGTGATACCATCCGCATCGGTTACCTGGCCCAGGAAGAGCCGGATATGGACACAAACCAGCGCGTCATCGACTACGTCAAAGACATTGCCGAGTATGTGCAGACCCGTGACGGACGCATCAGCGCATCCCAGATGCTCGAACGCTTCCTGTTTACTCCGGATATGCAGTATACCCCGATTTCCAAGCTCTCGGGCGGCGAAAAACGCCGTCTGTATCTTTTGTCAGTCCTGGTCAGCGGAGCCAATGTCCTGATCCTCGACGAGCCGTCCAACAATGTGGATATCCCGACGCTGACCGTGCTCGAGGATTTCCTGAACACATTTGTCGGCATTGTGATCACCGTTTCCCATGACCGCTATTTCCTCGACAACGTCGTGGACCGGATTTTCGAATTTGACGGAAACGGGAATCTTTTGCAGTATGAAGGCGGCTATACCGATTACCTCGAGGCAAAAGAACGCCGTTTTGGCAAACTTCCGGAGAAAGCTGCTCAAACAGCAATGGCAAAAACAGCTGCATCCGCAGCCGGGACAGGAAAAAAAGATACAGGTACCGCCACGGATGCAGCTTCCGGAAAAGAAAAAAACAACGACTGGAAGCAGAACCGTCCGATCCGCCTGAAATTTACCTTTAAGGAACAGCGCGAGTACGAAACCATTGACGATGATATCGCTGCTCTGGAAGAAAAAATAGAATTCATTGACGACCAGATGATGAAAAACGCCACCAACTCCGCAAAGCTCGCTGAGCTGATGGCACAAAAAGAAGAAACAGAAGCAGCTCTCGAAGAAAAAACCGAGCGCTGGGTCTACCTGACCGACCTCGCCGAACGGATTGAGGAGCAGAATCAGAAATAATAAAAGCAAAGGAACTGTCCGCGGAAGAGAAAAAAATATGCGGGCCGTTCCTTCTTTTTTGGCCGAAAAATGAAGAACAACATTACCATATATTGTAAAAAACTTGTATTTTTCACGGAACAACCACAGAAAATCTAGACAGAATTACCAATCGGTGTTATAATTCAAACACTGGACATAGTGGCATTGCCATGCCCTTATCCGGGTTTTTCGAAGCGCGGAGGCAACCGAAACCCGGCAGAACACCAACCTGAGAAAAGCCAAAGTAATTTTTGGTCATCATTTTTTAAGGAGGATAAAATCAAATGGCTAGAAAGATGAAAACCATGGATGGTAACCAGGCTGCAGCACATGCGTCTTATGCGTATACCGACGTAGCAGCTATTTACCCAATTACCCCTTCATCCGTTATGGCGGAGCATACCGATGAGTGGGCAACCCAGGGAAGAAAGAACATTTTCGGACAGGAAGTTCAGGTAACTGAGATGCAGTCTGAGGCAGGAGCAGCAGGTGCAGTACACGGATCACTGGCAGCCGGAGCTCTTACTACAACCTACACCGCATCCCAGGGACTTCTTCTGATGATCCCGAACCTTTATAAAATTGCCGGCGAGCAGCTCCCGGGCGTATTCAACGTATCCGCTCGTGCCCTTGCAAGCCACGCACTTTCCATCTTCGGAGATCATTCAGACGTTTACGCCTGTCGTCAGACCGGAGTCGCAATGCTCTGCGAATCCAGCGTACAGGAGGTTATGGACCTGACACCGGTTGCACACTGTGCAGCACTGAAAGGCAAAGTTCCATTTATCAACTTCTTCGACGGATTCCGTACCTCCCACGAGATTCAGAAAATCGAGACATGGGATTACGAAGATCTGAAAGACATGGTAGATATGGATGCAGTAGATGCATTCCGTAAACATGCCCTGAACCCGAACCATCCGTGCCAGAGAGGATCCGCACAGAACCCGGATATCTTCTTCCAGGCAAGAGAAGCATGTAACCCGTACTACGATGCTCTTCCGGCAATCGTACAGGAGTACATGGACAAAGTAAACGAGAAAATCGGAACCGATTACAAACTGTTCAACTATTATGGAGCAGCAGACGCTGAGCACGTAATCATCGCTATGGGTTCTGTCTGCGATACCATCGAGGAGACCATCGATTACCTCGTAGCAGCAGGCAAGAAAGTCGGCGTTGTAAAGGTACGTCTGTACCGTCCGTTCTCCGCAGAAGCACTCATCAATGCAATTCCGGAGACTGTAAAACAGATTTCCGTTCTGGACAGAACAAAAGAGCCGGGATCTCTTGGCGAGCCTCTGTACCTGGACGTAGTAGCAGCATTAAAAGGCAGCAAATTCGAGAGCACACCGGTATTCACAGGTCGTTACGGACTTGGTTCCAAGGACACCACACCGGCTCAGATCGTTGCTGTATATGAAAATACAGAGAAACAGAGATTTACCATTGGTATCGTAGACGATGTTACCAATCTGTCTCTGCCGGTTGGCGCTCCTCTGGTAACAACTCCGGAAGGAACCATCAACTGCAAATTCTGGGGACTTGGCGCAGACGGTACCGTAGGTGCAAACAAGAACTCCATCAAGATCATCGGTGACAACACAGACATGTACGCTCAGGCTTACTTCGATTATGACTCCAAGAAGTCCGGCGGTGTAACGATGTCTCACCTGCGTTTCGGAAAGAAACCGATCAAATCCACCTACCTGATCCACAAAGCAAACTTTGTTGCATGTCATAATCCTTCCTATGTGAACAAATATCACATGGTAGAGGAGCTGGTAGACGGAGGAACCTTCCTTCTGAACTGTCCATGGGATGAAGCAGGACTGGAAGAGCATCTGCCAGGTCAGGTAAAAGCATTCATCGCAAACCATAACATCAAATTCTATGTGATCGACGGCGTTAAGATCGGTATCGAGACCGGCATGGGACCGACCCGTATCAACACCATTCTTCAGTCTGCATTCTTCAAGCTTGCGAAGATCATTCCGGAAGAAAAAGCCATCGAACTCATGAAAGCAGCAGCAAAAGCTACCTATGGCCGTAAAGGTGATGATGTCGTAGCAAAGAACTGGGCAGCTATCGATGAGGGTGCAAAACAGATCAAAGAAGTTGCAGTTCCGGAAAGCTGGAAAAATGCAGAAGATGAAGGTCTGACCACAACTCATGCAGAGAGCGGCCGCGCTGATGCTGTTAAATTCGTAAATACCATCCAGGCAAAAGTAACTTCCCAGGAAGGAAACAACCTGCCTGTATCCGCATTTGCAGACTACGTAGACGGAACAACTCCGTCCGGCACATCCGCATACGAGAAACGTGGTATCGCCGTAAACGTACCTGTATGGAATCCGGAAAACTGTATCCAGTGTAACAGATGTTCCTTCGTCTGCCCGCACGCTGTTATCCGTCCGGTTGCCATGAACGCAGAAGAAGCAGCAGCAGCTCCGGAAGGCATCCAGACCATGCCGATGACCGGTATGCCGGACTACACCTTCACAATGGCTATTTCCCAGCTTGACTGTACCGGATGTGGTTCCTGTGCAAACGTATGCCCGGGCAAGAAGGGTGTGAAAGCACTGGCTATGGAAAGCCTTGCAGCACACGAAGCAGAGCAGAAATACTTCGATTATGCAGCAGCTCTTCCAGAGAAGACAGACGTTGTAGCAAAATTCAAAGAGAATACCGTAAAGGGCAGCCAGTTCAAGAAACCGCTGCTTGAGTTCTCCGGCGCATGCGCAGGCTGCGGCGAGACTCCTTACGCAAAACTGATCACCCAGCTGTTCGGTGACAGAATGTACATCGCAAACGCAACAGGATGCTCCTCTATCTGGGGTAACTCCTCACCGTCCACTCCTTACACTGTAAACGAGAAAGGACAGGGCCCGGCATGGTCCAACTCCCTGTTCGAGGACAACGCAGAGTTCGGTTATGGTATGCTTCTCGCTCAGAAAGCAATCCGCGGCGGCCTGAAAGCCAAAGTTGAGGATGTTATGAACTCCGAGAAAGCTCCGGAAGAAGTAAAAGCAGCATGCAAAGAGTATCTGGATACCTTTGACTGCGGCGCTACCAACGGAACTGCAACCGAGAAACTTGTAGAAGCAATCAAAGACGCTGACTGCGACGTTTGCAGAGACATCGTTAAGAACAAAGACTTCCTCGCTAAGAAATCCCAGTGGATCTTCGGTGGTGACGGATGGGCTTACGATATCGGATTCGGCGGCGTAGACCACGTACTTGCCAGCGGAAAAGATATCAACGTAATGGTATTCGATACCGAGGTTTACTCCAACACAGGCGGACAGTCCTCCAAAGCTACTCCGACTGGTGCAGTAGCACAGTTCGCAGCAGGTGGTAAAGAGACCAAGAAGAAAGATATGGCAAGCATCGCAATGAGCTATGGCTATGTATACGTAGCACAGATCGCTATGGGCGCTGATTACAATCAGGCAGTCAAAGCAATCGCAGAGGCTGAGGCATATCCGGGACCGTCCCTCATTATCGCTTACGCTCCATGTATCAACCATGGTATCAAGAAAGGTATGAGCAAAGCACAGACCGAGGAGCAGCTCGCTGTTCAGACCGGATACTGGCATTGCTTCCGCTTCAACCCGGCACTCGCTGCAGAAGGCAAGAGCGCATTCACACTGGATTCCAAGGCTCCGTCAGGAGATTATCAGGAATTCCTGAACGGCGAGGTACGTTACAACTCTCTGAAACGTGCAAACCCGGCGAAAGCAGAAAGACTGTTCGGCAAGAACGAGCAGGAAGCAAAAGACCGTTACACTTACCTGAACAAACTCGTAAAACTGTACGGCGCAGAAGAAGAGTAATTCTTTTTCCTTAAAAAGAATTTGAAAAAGGAGAGAAGTCATACTTGAGAGAGTATGGCTTCTTTCTTTTTGGGAGAAAAAATGAATTAGCGACATTTGGCAATAGTTTTGTATCGTTTGTCAACATTTTTATCCCGGAAAATGTTGACAAACGATACATTTTTGCGCAAGAAGGCTTTGAGATATGGTATAATGTGCGTATCACGATATAATGAGCGTTAGCGAGAGGAATTTTATTATGTTGAAAATATATCTTGGAGAAATGAAAGGTGCAATCTATCATCCGCCAACCTATTTTGATAATTGTTATGAAGATGAATGGCTGACCACGCCACTGGCAAAAGAAATGATCCGCGATGTGGATCGCTCGGAGGTAATCAGTGCGCATCTGATTGACAGCCCGGTGCTTGGTCCGATTCCACCGAAAGATTTATCCGGAGGAATCAAAACGTTGCTGCTGATGGCATACGATACAGACGGAAAGATCTTTAATGCCTCCGTATGTGGAGATAATTGTGCAAAATGGATTTTAAAATTAGGAGAGCAAAAGGATCTGACGATTAATCTGCGTCATGTGATGCGGTTTGGCAAAGATCCTTTTGAAATCCTGATTTTAAATACAGGGACTATTGTGCGGAATATGTCCGAATTTGTAGATGTTGCCGAGGCTTATGTATAGGTGGATGTATGAAGGGAAAGAAAAGAGTTATTATTCAAAATAACAGAGTTCATTATGAATTTGTGATAAAGCGTAATATTACAATCATCCAGGGGGATAGTGCATCAGGAAAAACAACACTGGTAAATATGATCCGGCAGGCAGAAAATTTAGGGGAGTCCAGCGGAATCAACGTTTCCTGTGAAGTACCGTGCAGAGTGCTGGAAGGTGTTAATTGGAAAATTATTTTGGAAAACAGCCGGGAAAGCATCTTTTTCATAGACGAGGAGAATTATTTTATAAAAACAGAAGAATTTGCTTCTGCCATACGGGGTTCAGAAAACTATTTTGTATTGATTACGAGAGAAAACTTATATAATTTGCCGTATAGTGTAGAAGAGATTTATGGATTGCATGTTTCCGGAAAATACAGAGATACCAGAAAAATATATCAGAAAATGTATCAGATCTATCCCAAAACAGCACGGCTTCCTGTTAGAGTACAAAAAATAATTACGGAAGATTCCAATTCTGGGTATCAATTTTTTGAAAATGTATGTGCAGAAAGGAATATTACATGTGAAAGCGCTGGTGGAAAAACAAAAATACCGGAAATGATCGGCAAGGCAGGAACAGAAGAAACCTGTATTATTGCGGACGGTGCTGCAATTGGAGCAGAAATGAATCTTCTCAGCAATAAAATAGAGGAAAAACAGAACGTACATTTATATTTACCGGAGTCTTTTGAATGGCTGATTTTAAATTCAGATCTTTTACAGGACAAAGAGGTTCGTAAAATTCTGGAAAATCCAGAAGATTATATCGACAGCACAGAGTTTTTTAGCTGGGAACAATATTTTACAAAATTGCTGATTCAGAAAACAGAAGGAACATATTTGCAGTATAAAAAAGCAAAATTAAATCCATCTTATTTGCAGGATAAAAATAAAAACAAAATACTGGAGAGTATACAAGGGATTCAGTGGAAAATAAAATCCTTAAAATAGCAAAAATAATGAAAGAATAGAGAGAAGAACATGAACTATACAATTTATGACTATCTCGGCCTGTTTTTCTTTTACGCCTTCCTTGGATGGCTTCTGGAAACTTCTGTGGCCGCGATCCGGAAAAAACATATGGTAAACAGAGGATTCTTAAATGGTCCGCTCTGCGCCATCTATGGAATCACAGCTGTCTTTATGACACGTTATCTGTATGAACTGCAGTCAAGCCCCGTCTTTTTGTTCCTTGGCTGTATGATTATCGCTACCGCAGCCGAGTGGCTGGCCGGTCACGCGCTGGAACGCATTGGCCATGGCAAATGGTGGGACTATTCCAATAAAAAATGGAACATGGACGGCTATATCTGCCTCCAGTATTCTGTACTCTGGGGAATTTTAGGACTGCTTGCCATGAAAATCGGCAATCGCCTCTGCTTTACAGTTCTTCATTTAATTCCGGCCGGTTTCCTGCATATCACATCCTGGATTCTCTTTGGTATATTGGTAGTAGATGCCGTCGGTTCCTATGCTGTTCTGCACCACATCACGAAAAAAATGCCGCGGATCAGCGCTATGAACGATCAGATCGACGCCTTCACCAGACGCCTTTCTGTCCGTGTTTACCGCTATCTGGAGCGTCGTGTGGAACGTGCCTATCCGGCCGTACAGCCAGTTCCGGAGAAAAAAGAGAAAACAGAAACCGGCGTATTTGCCGAAGGATGCAGCTTTTACAAAATCGTTCTTCTCTTCATCATCGGCGCATTTTTGGGCGATATTACAGAAACCATATTCTGCCGCATCACCGCCGGTGTCTGGATGAGCCGCAGCAGCCTTGTCTGGGGCCCGTTCAGCATCGTCTGGGGCCTGGCCATCGCCCTCGCTACCTGGTTCCTCTACAACTACCGCGACCGCTCCGATGGATTCCTGTTTGCCTTTGGTACCTTCCTCGGCGGAGCCTACGAATACATCTGCAGTGTGTTCACCGAAATCGTATTCGGAAAAGTCTTCTGGGACTACAGCGACATTCCCTTCAACCTCGGAGGCCGTATCAACCTCCTGTACTGTTTCTTCTGGGGAATAGCCGCCGTCGTCTGGCTCAAAAAATTCTATCCTGTCATTTCGCGCTGGATTGAAAAAATCCCGATGAAATTCGGAGAAATCATCACTTGGATCCTGATCGTGTTCATGGTGGCCAACATGCTCGTATCTACCCTTGCTCTCGCCCGATACGACGAACGCGCCCACCAAAAGCCCGCAGCTAATGCCATCGAGCAGACCATAGATGCCCATTTCCCGGACGCCCGAATGGAAAAAATCTACCCCAATGCCAAAGCGATTAACTAGAATGTGTTAAAAAACATTTCCGTAGTCTGCACGCCCCAATTACAGACTACAAAAAGCCCTCTCCCGCCGTCATGCAAAGTCAGGCCCCGTTTCGACAGCTTTGGTCTGCGCGGTCCGTCACCCCAAAAGAAAACCTTTGGCAACCCACCAAAAGTATGATATAATGTCACATAGATATTTTAGGGATACCATATCCTCTAAGAGCGAAGAAAGGACTCAACCACAAATGACAGTAGACAACAGCTTCACCATGAAGAAATTCCAGAGCATGGAAATCATCTATGTGACCTTTTCCCAGATCACAAAACTCCCATACGTAGAGTGCGATCCGGAAACCTTTGATGATCAGGTATACATGTTTACCGAAGAAGAAGCAGCCAAGGAGTTTGCAAAATCCTATGTAGAAAAGAACACCCCGCTGCTCACCGTAAAAGTCCTGCGCAAGCAGATGCCGAACTTCTATATGGGCCTCTACGCCGAAGGCGTCAATATGGTCATCTTCCACGAAGGCGACCAGACCCGCCGCATCGAGCTCGAGCAGATCTTCCCGAAACCAGACATGGAGAAAATGAACAAACAGCACCTCCCGGTTCTGAACCCGGGCGTACAGCTCACCGTCGTATACTTTCTGCAGGAACTCAGAAAACCAAACCAGAGAAGAGACGATGCCGAGCGCATGCAGCACCTGCGTGAACTCGAAGAAGAAATGCTTGTCAACCTGATGCGAAGCAAATTCATCCTTGCCATCGACATCTCCCAGGTACAGGGCGAATTCGATCCGGCCAACCCGGGACCAGACGTGCGCATCCCGTACATCAAAAACCAGAACGAAGACATCTTCCAGCCGCTGTTTTCCGATATTGGTGAATTCCAGAAATTCCGTCCGGATCCGCAGGCAAAACTCCGTCTGGCAGCCATCCCGTTCCAGCACCTTCTGCCGTACCTGATGAAACAGGCCAAAGGCTTCGTCATCAACCCGTCCGGCTTCAACCTTCTGTTGACCAGAGAACAGCTCCAGAGAATCATGGGAGCCCAGGCACAGAGCGTCCGCCCGAATCTCGAGGCGATGATGGCACAGGCTGCCGCAGCTCAGGCGCAGAGAAATGCGCAGAACAATGCTGCAAATGACGAAGTAAAAGATCATGTGGATGAGGCGGAAACTACCGACGCAGAAACAGACCACGAAGAATAAAAACCGACAGGGCCGCAGAAAATCCCAGTAAACGGGCACTGCGGTCCGTTTTTGACTGCATAAAACCGGAAATAATAAAGAAAAACAAGAAAGGATATACAAAAATGAACGCAGAACATTGCAAAGCCTATACCCTGCTGCAGGAACAGCAGATTGATGATATCCACGCACATGGCTACCTCCTTCGCCACAACAAAAGCGGAGCCCGCGTGCTGCTTCTCGAGACGGAGGATGACAACAAAGTATTCAACATCGCGTTCCGTACCCCGCCGGCCGACAGCACCGGCGTAGCCCACATCCTCGAGCACAGCGTCCTCTGCGGCTCCCGCGAATTCCCGTTAAAGGATCCCTTCGTAGAACTCGTCAAAGGATCCCTGAACACCTTCTTAAATGCTATGACCTACCCGGATAAAACCATGTACCCGGTAGCCAGCACCAACGATGCCGACTTCCAGAACCTGATGCATGTCTACATGGACGCCGTATTCTACCCGAACATTTACAAACACGACGAAATCTTCCGTCAGGAAGGCTGGAGCTATCATCTGGAAAGCGAAGACGGCCCGCTGACCTACAACGGTGTTGTATACAACGAGATGAAAGGAGCCTTCTCCTCCGCAGACGATGTCCTGGAGCGTGAAACCTTCAACACCCTGTTCCCGGACACTCCGTACGGCGTAGAATCCGGCGGAGATCCGTCCTGCATCCCGAACCTGACCCACGAAAACTTCCTGAATTTCCATCAGACCTATTACCATCCGTCCAACAGCTATATCTACCTGTACGGAAACATGGATATGGAAGAAAAACTGGCATGGATGGATGAAAAATACCTGTCCCATTTTAATGCAAAAGAAGTAAAATCCGAAATTCCGTATCAGAAACCATTTGCAGAGACCCTCGACATTGTACACGAGTACCCGGTGCTCGACGGCGATCCGCTTGAAAACAATGCGTACCTGTCCTACAACATGGTTATCGGCAGCGGTCTGGATGTAAAATTAAACGTGGCATTTTCTGTTCTGGAGTATGCACTCCTTGACGCACCGGGAGCCCCGGTCAAACAGGCACTCCTTGACGCACACATCGGAAAAGATGTTTACGGCTCCTACGAGGACGGCATCCTGCAGCCATTCTTCTCCATCGTAGCCAAGAACGCCGATGAAAATGAGAAAGAAAAATTCCTGTCCATCATCCGCGGCACCCTCGAGGATATCGTGAAAAACGGCATGGATCAGAAAGCCATCGAGGCAGGCATCAACTATTTCGAATTCCGTTTCCGTGAGGCGGACTTCTCCAGCTTCCCGAAGGGCCTGATGTACGGCATTGACGTCTTCGACAGCTGGCTGTACGACGAGAACAAACCGTTCGCCTACCTGCAGCAGCTTGCGATCTACGATGAGCTGAAAAAACTGGCAAAAGAAGGCTATTTTGAAAACCTGATCCAGACGTATCTGCTGGACAACACCCATGCCTCCATCGTGACCCTCATTCCAAAGACCGGTCTTGCCGCAGAAAATGATGCAAAGACCGCAGAAAAACTGCAGAAATACAAAGAGAGCCTGTCAAAAGAAGAGATCGAGAAAATCATTGTTGACACCAAAGAGCTGGCAGCATATCAGGAAGAAGAGGAGAGCGAGGAAGCACTCGAGACGATTCCGCTCCTGAAACGAAGCGATATCAAACGTGAGTCTATCAAACTTTACAATGACGAGCATGAAGTCGATGGAACGACAGTTCTTCATCACAACGTATTCACGAACGGCATCGGTTACTTAAGCTTGCTGTTTGATACGAAAAATGTGCCGAACGATCTGATCCCGTACATGGGCGTATTAAAATCCGTTCTCGGCTATGTGGACACCGAACACTACACCTACGGCGAACTGTTCAACGAGATCAATGCACAGACCGGCGGCATCAACTGCGGACTGCAGGTATTCCGCATTCCGGAAAATGATGACGACTGCCGCAGAATGTTCGGCATCCGCGCGAAATTCCTGTACGACAAACTGGATTTCGTCATGAAAATGGTCGAGGAAATCCTGAATACCTCCCGCCTGGATGACGAGAAACGTCTTCACGAGATCATCTCCAGCATGAAATCCGGCCTGCAGAACCGCCTGTCTTCCGCCGGAAATGCAACGGCTGTGATGCGTGCAGCTTCCTATTACTCCCCGATGAGCAATTTCCAGGACCGCATCGCAGGCATCGGCTTCTACCAGCTCTTAAAAGATCTGGACGAGAACTTCGATGAGAAAAAAGCAGAACTGATTAAAAATCTGCAGACCCTGATGAAATACATCTTCCGCAAAGAGAATCTGACCGTCTCCTATACCGCAGACGAGACAGGCTACGCACCGCTGGAAGAAAAAATCGCAGCATTCAAAGAGAATCTGTACACCGACGAAGTGGAGCCGGGCAGCATTGTGTATGACTTTGAACAGAAAAACGAAGCCTTCCAGACCTCCGGCCAGGTACAGTACGTGGCACTCTGTGGAAACTTCGAGCGCGAAGGCTACGACTACACAGGAGCCCTGCGCATCCTGCGTGTCATGCTGAGTTATGACTATCTGTGGATCAACATCCGTGTCAAAGGCGGCGCTTACGGCTGCGGCGGAGCTTTCGGAAGAGGCGGAAACGCGTGCATTTCTTCCTACCGTGACCCGAACGTCGGAAGAACCCTTGAAGTATACCGCGGTATCGGCGATTACGTGCGCAATTTCGAAGCAGACGAGCGCCAGATGACCAAATACATCATCGGAACGATCAGCGAACTCGACGTCCCGATGAACCCGTCCGCAAAAGGCCAGACCTCCGAGAGCGCATGGTTCAACGGCATCACCGAAGCAGACTTCCAGCAGGAGAGAGATCAGATCCTCGATGCAACCCTGTATGACATTCATGCACTGGCAGACCTTGTAGATGCAGCCTTAAAACAGAACAACATCTGCGTTGTCGGAAGCGAAGCAGCCATTCAGAAAGAGAAAGAACTGTTTAAGAACGTAGAGAACTTATAAATGAGGAGAAGAGACAGCAATGGAAAACAATGCAAATTTTAAATCCGGCTTTGTAGCCCTGATCGGCCGTCCGAACGTGGGAAAATCCACGCTGATGAACCACCTGATCGGACAGAAGATTGCGATTACATCCAAGAAACCGCAGACCACCCGCAACCGCATCCAGACCGTTTATACGTGTGACGAGGGACAGATCGTGTTCCTCGACACACCGGGTATCCACAAGGCGAAAAATAAGCTCGGCGAGTACATGGTCGATGTAGCCGAGAAAACGTTAAAAGAAGTCGATGTGATTCTCTGGCTGGTAGAGCCGAGCAACTTCATCGGAGCAGGAGAGCGCCATATCGCAGAGATCCTGGAGAAAGTCAATGCGCCGGTCATCCTCATTATCAACAAGACCGATACCGTGGAGAAAGACAAAATCCTGGAATTCATCGATACGTACCGCAAGCTGTTCCAGTTTGCCGAGATCATTCCGTGCTCGGCACTCCGCCATCAGAACACCGATGACATCATTCCGAGCATCTTCAAATATCTGCCGTACGGCCCGCAGTTCTACGATGAGGACACCATCACCGATCAGCCGATGCGCCAGATCGTGGCTGAGATCATCCGCGAGAAAGCACTGTACGCCTTAAACGAAGAGATCCCGCACGGCATCGCCGTTGTGATCGACCAGATGAAAGACCGCCCGAACGGAAAAATCGTTGATATTGATGCGACCATCATCTGCGAGCGCGATTCCCACAAGGGCATCATCATCGGAAAACAGGGCGCGATGCTCAAGAAGATCGGAAGCAACGCGCGGTATGAGCTGGAGCAGATGCTGGAGCAGAAAGTCAATCTAAAGCTCTGGGTAAAAGTTAAAAAAGATTGGCGCGACAGCGATTTCCTTGTGAAGAACTTCGGATATGATAAAAAGAAACTCGATTTATAATATTGCATTATAATAAGGAAGAAACATGCGAGAACCAATCAATGTAAGCGGAATGGTATTATCCGCCTCCCCGGTCGGAGAGTATGACAAGCGCGTCGTGATCCTGACCCGGGAGCTCGGCAAAATCACCGCCTTCGCGCGCGGCGCCCGCCGCATGAAAAGCCCGCTGATGGCCGTCTCCAATCCGTTCGTCTTCGGCGAGTTTCAGGTCTACGAAGGCCGCGACAGCTACACCCTCTCCGGCGCAAACATTAAAGAATACTTCCTCGACCTGGCGCAGATGCAGCCCGGCGTTTATTACGGCTTTTATTTTCTGGAACTGGCCGAATATTTCGGCCAGGAAGGAAACGATGAAACCCAGATGCTGAACCTTCTGTACGTGACGATGAACGCCATCCGCCGCGGAAAACAGGACCTCCGCCTGATCCGGTGCATCTTCGAACTGCGGACGATCACAATCAGCGGAGAAGCACCGCAGATGTTCTCCTGCATGGAGTGCGGCACGAAAGAGAATCTGACCGTTTTCTCCCTGCGCGACAGCGCCATCTACTGCCAAAACTGTGGAAAAACCATCAGAGATCCATGGGCGCTGCAGCCGGGCACCGTGCTGGCATGCCGCTATATCATTGCGGCACCGCTGGCGAAGCTGTATGGTTTTACTGTAAATGAAGAGATCCTGGACGAACTGGAACGATTGCTGCGTGCATATCTCCATCGCTATGTCGAAAAGAAGATGAAAACATTACAGATTCTGGATGTGATGAAATAATATAAAATGTAATAATTTGCAAAAATGTGAAATAATTATGTCCAAAAGTGTGTCCACACCTTTACAAATAAGTAGAAATGGGATAGAATATTTGGAATAAAGAAAAAAATGGTTCTGTATTCGTCACAGAAGATATTACAAATGCATAGTACCAGAAAAAATGAGAAGGTTTTAGTGAAAATGGTAATATAAAAGCTAGAAAAACTATGCGAAACAAGAGAATGTTACGAGTACGGCGAAAAAAATACGACAGGGGAGAAAGGTATGTACAAAAAATCATCCACAGGATGGCTGAAGCATCTGGATTTTATGGTTCTTGATATTATCTGTCTTCAGCTGGCTTTCGTCATGGGTTATTTCTTAAGACATCACAGTTTTAAGCCATATGGAAGCCCAATTTACCGAAATGAGGCTATCGTATTCGCTCTGATCCAGCTGATGATCATGTTTTTTGACGATTCCTTCAAAAACGTCATGAAGCGCGGATACCTCGTGGAAATCGGAATGACTGTAAAAAATATGGTATACATCATCGTTCTTGGTGTATTCTACCTGTTCCTGATTCAGGAGGGAGATCAGTTCTCCAGAGCAACCATTATGCTGACCGGTGCTCTGTACGGAATGCTTTCCTATCTGATGCGCATCGGATGGAAGGCTGTGGTAAAGAAACGCAGCAGCGGGGAACACAGCGGCCGTTCGCTTCTGATCATCACGACCGAAAAACAGTCACAGTCCGTTGTAAAGAGCATGCTGGATTTCGATTACATCGGCGTTCGTCCGACTGGCGTTGTTCTCGTAGACCAGGACAGAACCGGACACAAAATCCACGGCGTACCGGTGGTATCGAACCTTGCAGATGCAGCTGAGTATGTCTGCCGTGAGTGGTTCGACGAAGTGCTGATCGTTCTGCCGGAAGGCAGAGAAATCCCGCAGAAAGTATTCGACGCATTCGCCGAGATGGGCATTACGATCCACGTAAAAATTGCGGACGTGAACGAAATGCAGGGAAAAAATCAGACTGTAGAGCGCATGGGCAACTATACCGTGGTCACCACCTGCATCAATATGGCAAGCGCAGGACAGCTTGTGCTGAAACGAATCATGGACATCTGCGGCGGTCTTGCCGGATGTATTCTGACCGGAATCATCTTCCTGTTCGTTGCCCCTGCGATTTATATCAAGTCTCCGGGCCCGATCTTCTTCTCACAGTACCGTGTCGGAAAGAACGGAAGAAAATTCAAAATTTACAAGTTCCGTAGCATGTACATGGATGCGGAAGAGCGGAAAAAAGAACTGATGAAACAGAACCGCGTCAGCGATGGTCTGATGTTCAAAATGGAGAATGACCCGCGTGTCATCGGAAGCGAAAAAGGACCAGGCAAAGGAATCGGAAACTTTATCCGCAAAACCTCGCTGGATGAATTCCCGCAGTTCTTCAATGTGTTAAAAGGCGACATGAGCCTTGTAGGAACCCGTCCGCCGACAGTGGATGAGTGGGAGAAATATGAGCTCCATCACAGAGCAAGACTGGCAATCAAGCCGGGACTGACTGGTATGTGGCAGGTAAGCGGACGAAGCGAGATTACAGATTTTGAAGAGGTTGTAAAACTGGATACGAAGTACATTTCAGAATGGTCCTTTATGCTGGATATTAAGATTTTGTTTAAAACTGTACTGATTGTATTAGGCCAGAAAGGTTCTATGTAAAAAAAATGAAAAATGGAGATATATTGTAGTTTTGGGAGTAGTGTGGTAAAATAAAGGTAAATTTTAAGAAAAATTTATGAATGGAAGCGCAAAGAAGTCCTGATGACGGCGAAAAGGAAAAAGGCTTCCTTTGACAGGTGGTCCAAATAATGTTAATTATTTGGACCTTTTTATGTGAACTTCCTGAAATATTAACTCTCGTTTCGACATGTTCTTGCTTTAAGCCAGTTGTAGCATACTTTAAAAGGAATTTTATGAGAGTTAATTTTATAGGAAGTTCACATATATACTACCACAAAAGTAATTATCTTTCGCTGACAACTATCCTAACACACAGGGGATTGAAAAAGTCATAAAGTTATGGTATAATCGAAAACAAAAGTTCATGAAAAACGAAAGAAGGAAGTATATGAACAACTCAAAACAAGATATATTGAACAACCTGATAAAAGAACCCTTCATCAATCAGCGTATCCTTGCCGCACAGACCGGCCATTCGCTTGGAATCGTCAATCGTTCGATCAAGGAACTGATTTCAGAAGGTTACCTGGATGAAGAGATCCGTCCGACGGAAAAGACACTGCGTGAGGCAAAAGAGAAAGCGCCGAAAAACGCCATTATCCTTGCCGCCGGATTTGGTATGCGGATGGTTCCGATTAATACAGAGACACCGAAAGGACTTCTGGAAATCAAGGGAGAGCGGCTGATAGAGCGCACAATCCGTCAGCTTCATGAAGTCGGCATTACAGAGATTTACGTCGTTGTCGGATTTATGAAAGAGCAGTATGAATATCTGATCGATGAATACGGCGTAGAATTGATCGTCGCTCCGGACTATGTGTCGAAAAACAATCTGCATTCCCTGAAAACGGCGGCAGCCCATTTATCAAACAGCTACATCATTCCCTGTGATATCTGGTGTGAAAAGAATCCATACAGCAGAAACGAATTATATTCCTGGTACATGGTCAGCGATCTGGTGGATGATGACAGTACCGTCCGCGTAAACCGGAAGCAGGAGCTGGTCGTACAGAAAGAACAGGCAGGCGGAAACGCGATGATCGGCATCTGTTATCTGCTGGAAACAGAAGCGGAGATCGTGCGGGAGCGTCTGGAAGAACTGGGAAGAGATTCCCGATACGACGGAGCGTTCTGGGAGGAAACCTTATACCGGAAAGACAGAATGATTGTGACGGCCCGTGTTGTACATGCTGCCGATGCCGTAGAAATCAATACCTATGAGCAGCTGCGTGAGATTGACAGCGATTCCAGCCAGCTGCAGACGGATGCGATTCAGGTAATCTGTGAAGCACTTGGAGCACAGCAGAACGAAGTGACAAACATTACAGTTCTGAAAAAAGGAATGACAAACCGATCCTTTTTATTCTCCTGTAAAGATAAAAAATACATTATGCGAATTCCGGGAGAGGGAACCGATCAGTTGATCAACCGCAGGCAGGAAGCCGCTGTATATCAGACGATCGCCGGCCGCAGGATCTGTGATGAGATTGCCTATATTAACCCGGAGAACGGCTACAAAATCACAGAATATCTCGAAGGTGCGCGGGTCTGCGATGCAGAAAATGAGGAAGATCTTCAGAAATGCATGAAGAAACTGCGGGAGTTTCACGGGCAGAAATTAAGAGTAGACCATTCCTTCGACCTGTTCGGACAGATGGAATACTATGAAAGCCTCTGGGAAGGAACTCCGTCAGCATATAAAGATTACGAAAAGACGAAAGCGCATGTGCTTCAGTTAAAGGATTACATCGAAGCAAATGCCGGAGAGTGGGTGCTCACTCACATTGATGCTGTGCCGGACAATTTTCTGTTTGTGGAAGAAAACGGAAAAGAGGAGATCCGCCTGATCGACTGGGAATACGCCGGAATGCAGGATCCGCATGTGGATATTGCGATGTTCTGTATCTATTCTCTTTACAAAAAAGAGCAGGTGGACCATCTGATTGATCTTTATTTTGAAGGAAACTGTGACGACAGAACACGCATAAAAATCTACTGCTACATCGCAGTCTGCGGCCTGCTCTGGAGCAACTGGTGCGAATATAAACGGAAATTAGGCGTGGAATTCGGAGAATATTCCCTGCGGCAGTACCGCTATGCAAAAGATTATTACAAAATAGTCCAGCAGGAACTGGGAGAGGAAGGAAAAGAAACATGTACAAAGTAGAGCGTGCCATTATTATGGCGGCAGGCCTCGGAAACCGGATGAAGCCGGTAACGTTAAAAATACCAAAACCGCTGGTCCGGGTAAACGGTGTGCGGATGATTGATACCGTTATCGATGGACTGCACAAAAACGGAATCACAGAAATTTACGTGGTAGTCGGTTACCTCAAGGAACAGTTCCAGACACTGGAAGAGGAGTACCCGGGTCTGAAACTGATCGACAATCCGTGGTACGATACCTGCAATAACATTGCATCGCTGTATGTGGCGCGGGAACATCTGGAAAATGCGATTATTCTTGACGGTGACCAGATCATCTATCATCCGGAAATTCTGGCACCGGAGTTTGAGCGATCCGGTTACAACAGCGTGTGGACCGATGATGAGACCGACGAGTGGCTGCAGACTGTGGAAAACGGCATTGTGACAGGCTGCAGCAGAACCGGCGGAAAGGGCGGATGGCAGCTCTACAGCATTTCCCGATGGACAGCAGAAGATGGAAAGCGGCTGAAAGGCCATCTGGAGCAGGAGTTTGAAGTAAAGAAAAACCGTCAGATTTACTGGGACGATGTGGCAATGTTCTGTTACCCGAAAGAGTATCAGCTTGGCATCCGGCCAATGAAGGCAGAGGATATCATAGAAGTAGACAATTTCAGCGAACTTGTTGCACTCGATGCATCGTATGCGGATTACGCAGAAAGGGAAGAAAATGAACAGTAAAAACCAACAGAAGAAAAAAGAAATCGACTGGATGATCACGCTGGTGCCTTTGGCGCTGATCGTTGCTCTATGTATCGTATTTTTCTTTGCACCGGAGCAGTCGAATCAGGTACTTGGCCAGATTCGATTTCTGTTTGGAGACACCTTTGGAACGTATTACCTGGTCATCGGACTTGGCATTTTCTTTCTGTCTCTGTTTCTGGCAGGCTCCAAATACGGAAATATTGTGCTTGGAAAGCCGGATGAGAAGCCAAAATATTCCTTTTTTGCATGGGGATGCATGATGTTTACCTGTGGTCTGGCAGCAGATATTCTGTTTTATTCGTTCTCTGAGTGGATTTTGTACGCAACAGATCCTCACATCGCAGAACTTGGCAGCATTCAGGAATGGGCAGGCGTATTTCCACTGTTTCACTGGAGCTTTATCCCGTGGGGATTCTATCTGGTACTGGCCGTTGCGTTTGGCTTTATGCTTCATGTAAGAAAACGAAACCGTCAGAAATACAGCGAGGCGTGCCGTCCGATTCTGGGAAAACAGACAGATGGAATTGGCGGCCGTCTGATTGACCTTCTGGCTGTCTTTGCACTGCTGGCCGGAACTGCTACCACTTTTAGTGTGGCAACACCTCTGATGGCGGAAATCATCGGCGAGCTGTTCCATATGGAAGTCAGCAGAACTGTGATTAATATTATCATTCTTCTGATCACCTGCTGTGTTTATACCTATTCTCTTCTGCATGGATTCAAAGGAATCAGCATTCTGGCCAAGGTGTGCATTTATCTGTTTTTCGGACTCCTTGCCTTCGTCCTGCTGTTTGGGGGAGAGACGCGGTATATTATTGAAACTGGATTTTCTTCTCTTGGAAAAATGATTCAGAACTTTATCAGCTTATCAACGTATACGGACCCGATGCGTACGACAAACTTCCCACAGAACTGGACCATTTATTACTGGGCATACTGGATGGTATGGTGTGTGGCAGCACCGTTCTTCATTGGCAGCATTTCCCGCGGAAGAACCGTGCGCCAGACAATTCTCGGCGGATACGGTTTTGGTGTGGGTTCCACGCTTGTCAGCTTTATTATTCTTGGAAATTATTCGATGGGAAAGCAGATTTCAGGTGCAATTGATTTCATTTCGCAGTATAATGAAAATGGGGATTTATATCATCTGATTGTGTCGATGATCAAAACCATGCCGTGTGCACCGCTGATTATGGTTGTTGTATTAGTTACGATGGTTGCATTTTATGCGACATCGTTCGACTCGATCGCATTGACGGCATCGTGCTACAGCTACCGGAAACTGGAAGACGGCGAAGAGCCGGCAAAAGGAATTCAGCTGATGTGGTGTATCCTGCTGATCCTGCTTCCGATTGCACTTCTTTTTGCAGAGAGTTCCATGAACAGTCTGCAGTCTGTCAGTATCGTAGCGGCATTTCCGATCGGCATTGTGATCGTGATGATTGCGGTCAGCTTCTTAAAAGATGCAAAACTGTATTTAGAAGAATTGCAGGGAGGAAAAGCGCATGGAGAGGAGAAAAAAGAGAATCGTTAAACTGACAGCATTTTTGTTTCTGCTTGCGGCATCCATTTTTGTGATGCCGCAAAAGGCGTTTGCGGACGAAAATGAGGATGTTACATTGCCGACGGGCGATATTAAACCCATGGAACCACAGCAGGATGAGTCCGGGATTGATACATACGGGGCCGATGAAGGCGATGAGTTCAGCGGAACGGAGTATGAATTGTATACGGTTCTGGAGAATCGTGTGAAAGAAGCGATGCTGGCTGGAAATGAATGGGTATCCATTAAAGATTTAAAAATAAGAAGGGATACCTATGACTTAAGCTTTTATTATGGCTATTCGCCGTATTTTCCGAGTGATACGTATAATAGAATCATTGCCTGGTATGGTGATGCATACTATACAGGTTTGAGAATTACCAATACATTCGGAACACCGGAAGAAACCAAACAGATTTTTAATGCAGTGGATGAGAAACTGGCATCCATCTATAAACTGATGAACAATTCCATGACAGATGAGTAGAAGGCGTTTGTAATTCACGATTATCTGGTATTGCATGCAGAGTATGATCTGAATTATAAGAATTATACCAGTTATGGTGTGCTGATGGACGGAAGAGGTGTGTGTCAGTCGTATGCATTGGCCTATATGTATATTCTGAATCATTTGGGAATCGAAACACATAAAGCAGTGAGAATCCCCCATGGTTGAATGGAAGCGTTCAACCATGGGGGATTTTAATGGATGTTCCTCTTGCAGTCCCCCCCATTTTGTGTTACCATAAAACACGCAAATAACCAACAGCAAGGAGTTCTATTTTACATGAACATTACTTCAAAATACCGTTCTCTCTCCGTCCAGGCGAAGGCGGCGCTTTGGTTTACGATCTGCAGTTTCTTACAGAAGGGCATTTCGTTCATCACAGTTCCGATTTTCACGCGTCTGATGAGCACCGAGGAGTACGGAACCTATACGGTTTATCTGTCCTGGCTGCAGATTTTGACGATTATGACATCGCTGTATTTATTTAATGGTGTTTATGACAATGCGATGGCAAAGTACGAGAAGCAGCGGGATGAATATACATCTGCAATGCAGGGACTGACGCTTGTGATTACGGGTGCGGTTTTTGCATTGTATTGTTTTACATCGGGTTTCTGGGAGAAGATTTTAAATCTGCCGAAATCCATGATTTTGCTGATGTTTTTGGAAGCGCTGCTGAGTCCGGCGCTTTCTTACTGGTCGGGGCGGCAGCGGTTTGAGTATCGGTACCGGATTCTGGTCTGTGTGACGATTCTGCAGGCGCTGATGAACCCGATTGCGAGCTTGGTGCTGATCCGCATGAATGGCGGTACGGCCATGATGAGGATCCTGGGTATCGTCGGAGTGCAGATCTGTATCTGCGTGCCGATTATTGTGTTCCAGTTCTGCAAAGGAAAAGAGTTCTTTTCGAAGGAATACTGGGGCTACGCACTGCGGATCGGAATTCCGATTGTGCCGCATTATCTGTCCGGTATTATCCTGAATCAGGGCGACCGCATCATGATCGACAAGATGGTCGGAAAGACGGAGGTTGCGCTGTACGGGCTGGCGTACAGCATTGGTATGCTGGTGCAGCTTTTCATCAGTGGTATGAACAGTGCATTGACACCGTGGATGTACAGCAAGATCAAAAAGGGCGACATCCGTTCAATGCGGAAGGTGCTGCAGCTTCTTAGTGTTGTAGTGGTCGGTATAGCCGTGGCGCTGATGCTGATCAGCCCGGAGCTGGTGCTGATTTTCGGATCACCGAAGTACCGCGAGGCGGTGTACGTCATTCCGCCGGTGGCAGCGAGTGTGTTCTTTATCTTCATTTATAATATTCTCTCGATGCCGCAGTTTTATTATGAAAAAACACAGTTTCTGATGGCTGCATCCATGGCGGCGGCTGGAGCGAATGTGGTGCTGAACTTTATTTTTATCCGCCTGTTCGGTTACATCGCGGCCGGTTACACGACGCTGGCATGCTATATGCTGTATTCGGTCGGCCATTATATTGTGAGCAAACGGATTCTGGTGAACGAAGGAATCCAGGAAAATCTGATGAGTCCAGGATTTCTTGTGGCGTGCTCCGTTTTTCTGATTGGAGCAAGCATCATCTGCAATCTTATTTTCCCGTACAGAATCCTGCGTTACGCGATTCTGCTCGCAAGTGCAGGGCTGGTCTTCTGGAAGAAAGAACTTCTGCAGAAGACGATGGCGGATATTCGGAAAAAATAAAAAAGTGGGGGAGGATTTGAAACGAATGTTCAGAGACTCCCCGTTTTTGCGCGTTTTTTCTTGACAGTCACAGAAAAAACGATACAATGAAAGAATGAAGAAAAGTAAGGCATTTTAAATTAGAAAAGGAAAAATTACATGAGTACCAGTATTTCAATAAAAGAACTAAAAGAGCTCGATCCGTCAAGCTATCAGATCGTCGATATCCGCGATGCGGTAGAGATCTCCCACGGCGCGATTCCGGGAGCGCTTGTGATGAAGACAGAAGAAATCGAGACAAGTGATGCGATTGACCGGAGCAAAAAGACGATTATCTGCTGCAGCCGCGGCCGGTTCAGTGTCGCAGCGGCGGAAGAATTACAGGAAAAGGGCTGGGACGCTGTGAGCCTGGAGGGCGGTTACATCGCCTGGCTGATGGATGTGATGAGCGCGCCGGAGGAGCAGGACAAGGCGGCAGACGTGGAGAAGAGTCTCCGCAAAAAATTCAAAAAGTCGATCTGGTCCAAATTTACGAAAGCGATCAACACATACGAGCTGGTAAAACCGGGCGATAAAATTGCTGTCTGTATTTCCGGCGGAAAAGATTCGATGTTGATGGCGAAATGCTTTCAGGAGTTAAAGCTTCACAATAAATTTGATTTCGAAGTAAAATTCGTTGTCATGGACCCGGGATACAGCCCGGAGAACCGCAAGGTGATCGAGGATAACGCAAAGAGCCTCCATATTCCGATCACGATTTTCGAGACCGATATTTTCGATTCGGTTTACCATGTCGAAAATTCGCCGTGTTACCTCTGCGCGAGAATGCGCCGCGGCCATCTGTATCATTTTGCACAGCAGCTCGGCTGCAACAAGATTGCACTCGGCCATCATTACGATGATGTCATCGAGACGATCCTCATGGGAATGCTCTACGGTGCGCAGGTGCAGACGATGATGCCGAAGCTTCACAGCATCCACTTCGAGGGCATGGAGCTGATCCGCCCGCTGTATCTGGTGCGCGAGGATGATATCAAGGCGTGGAGAGATTATAACGGTCTGCATTTCATCCAGTGTGCCTGCAAGTTTACCGATACCTGCACGACCTGCAATAACGAGGAGAATCGTTCGAAACGCGTGGAGATTAAGGAACTGATCAAAAACCTGAAAAAGGAGAATCCGTTCGTGGAGAGCAATATTTTCCGCAGTGTCGAAAATGTCAACATTGACACCGTGGTCGGCTACAAGCAGCACGGCATCCGCCACAATTTCCTGGAAGGATACGACGACAATCCGGGGTATGTGCCGGAGGCAGAAAAAGCAGCGGCGGAGACGGAATAAAAAGAAGGAACTCTATGCACAGAAAAATAGAAGAAACGCCGGAGCGGGAGAAAATGCTGATCCGGCTGAAAGAGCTCCGTCTGGAACGCGGTTACTCGATGACGCAGGCGGCGCGGAAGATTTTCAGTCACCCGGACACCTACAACCGGTATGAAAAAGGCATTCGTGAGATTCCGCTGGATTCGCTGATGCTGCTGGCGAAGACGTATGACTGCAGTCTCGACTATCTGGCAGGTGTTTCAGACCGGCCGAGAAAATATGGAAGGTGATGCAGATGGCAATTCCTCTTTATCTGACGACGATTGAACAGGATATTTTTGATACATTCCGGTATCTGCCGCATGCCGTTGCAGTCGGTGTCGGCTTTGTGACGGTTGCAGCAGCGTGGAAAAACCAGCAGATGATAAAGAAACAAAAACGGCTGGAGCATGCGCATTCGGTTCCTGGCACCCAGCTTCTGCTGTGGTTTCTGGTAGCAGTCTATTTTGCGATGATGCTTTCTATTACGCTGTTTTCCAGAGAACCGGGTTCGAGAACGGGCGTGGATGTGAAGCTGTTTGAAACCTGGGGAAACCAGCGGCTGCCGGACCGGTATTTTGTGGAAAATATTCTGCTGTTTCTCCCGTTCGGCGTATTGCTGCCGGCGGCGGTTCCGTCTCTTCGGAAAGGATGGTGCTGCGTCTATGCGGCGTTTTCCACAAGCATGATGCTGGAAACAGTGCAGCTCTTAACAGAGCGCGGCTACTGCCAGTTAGATGATGTTGTGACGAATACGCTTGGAGCAGCCATCGGGTATCTGGTGTTTGCACTGGTGCGGAAATGTTGGAGAGGGAAGATAGAAGAATAGAAGGAAAACAAGAAGGCTCTGCCCAAATGGACAGAGCTTTTTTCTTCCCTGTTTTTATAGCAAGACCCGAAAATAATGCAAAAAATTCAGCACCGCAGAGCGTGAATTACTGCGTCACAGATTTTCGTCGTACCCCGGTACGCCTTCAAATCTGTTCCTTGCAATTCGCGCTCTGCAGCACTGCCTTTTTTGCATTATTTTCGGGTCTTGCTATAGATGGAAGTGCAGGAGAGTTAATCCACCCGTTCTTTTCCCCAGAAAAACAATGCCACGGTTCCTGGCCCTGTGTGGCTGCCGATGGTGGTTCCGATGTTGTTGATCTCGACTTTTCCGTTCAGATTGGGAAAGCGTTCCTCGATAAGATCCGCAACGGCCCGCGCATCGTCGTAGCAGGCGGACTGGGAAATGTAGCATTTGCCGGAGTAGGAGAGGCCGCCCTCGGCGTTTTCTTCCATCTGGTCGACGATTTTTTTGATGACTTTTTTCTTCGTACGGATTTTAAACCGCGGAATCAGACGGCCTTCGTTGTCCATGTTGAGCAGCGGGCAGATACCGAGGAGGCCGCCGATTGCGCCGGAGGCTTTGGAGATGCGGCCGCCGCGCACGTAGAAGGTGAGGTCCGTGGAGAAGAACCAGTGATGGACTTTGAGGCGGTTTTTCATCGCAAAATCGTAAACCTCTTCCAGCGGTTTTCCTTCATCGCGCAGGTCGGCAAGGCGGTCCATCAGAAGACCATAGCCGGAGGAAGCGCCGAGGGAATCCACGATGAGGATTTTCCGTTCCGGGTAGCGCTCTTCAAGGTCGGCTTTGGCGATCATCGCAGAATTCAGGACACCGGAAATGCCGGAGGAGAGGCAGACGTGGAGAATGTCTTTGCCGTCCTGCAGGAATGTTTCAAAATAGGCTTCAAATTCATCGGCATTCACCTGGGATGTTTTTGTGGAAGCGCCGGCGGCCATGGCGGCATAAAACTGATCGAACGGCATGGACTTGCCGAGATCGTCCGCGTACTCGGTGTCATTTAATTTGTAATGGAAACAGATGTATGAGATTTCCCGTTTGGAGAAATGTTCTTCGGTAAGGTCTGCTGTAGAGCAGCAGCTGATGACATAGGAACTCATAAAATAATCCCTCCTTGTAAAAATGAAAGTAAGAACTCTGGTTTCTGTGCCTATTGTAGCATCCCGAATGGGAAAAGGCAACTGCGGAACGTGATTATATCCGTAATGAAAGGGGCGGTGAAATGGTGTCAAGCCTTGTATTTGCGGTACGGCCTGTGGTAAAATAGAACTATGAGAATACGAAAATACAAAGGAGGTTTTTGCATATGCAGAATTATTCAGGAGAAGAAGGGCTGCAGTATCATCTGCAGATCCGAAAAGGCGATGTGGGACGGTACGTGATTCTGCCGGGAGATCCCAAACGGTGTAAAAAAATTGCAGCTTACTTTGAGAACCCGGTGCTCGTCGCAGACAGCCGGGAATTTGTGACTTATACGGGTACTTTGGACGGTGTAAAGGTTTCCGTTACATCTACCGGCATCGGCGGTCCGTCGGCTTCCATCGCGATGGAAGAGCTGATCCAGTGCGGCGCCGATACGTTTATCCGCGTCGGAACATGCGGCGGTATGGCACTCGATGTAGAGGGCGGCGATATCGTGGTGGCAACGGGAGCGATCCGTGCGGAGGGAACGTCAAAGGAATACGCACCGATCGAGTTCCCGGCAGTCGCAGACCTTACCGTGACGAATGCGCTGGTGCAGGCGGCAAAGAATCTTGGGAAAAAATGGCATGCGGGCGTGGTACAGTGCAAGGATTCCTTCTACGGCCAGCACGACCCGGAGCAGATGCCGGTCGGCGATGAGCTGCTGAAAAAATGGGATGCATGGATGAAGCTTGGATGCAAAGCGTCAGAGATGGAATCGGCGGCACTCTTTATCGTGGCAAGTGCCCGCGGCGTCCGTGCCGGATCGGATTTTCTTGTGATGGGAAATCAGGAGAGAGTGAAACGCGGCATGGAGAACCACATTACGCACGATACGGAAGGTGCGATTCAGGTAGCCATCGAGGCACTGCGGATTCTGATCCGGGAAGATCAGAAATAAGAAAGAAAAAATAAGGGGATACTGGAAAGGGGATGCTGGATATGAAACAGGAAATCAGTACAGAAATAAAACAGGAGCTGGTAAAACAGGCTCTGGCAGCGCGGAAATTTGCGTATGTGCCGTATTCGAAATTCCGCGTAGGCGCGGCGGTTCTGGCAAAGAATGGAGCGATTTATACCGGTTGCAACATTGAAAATGCGGCGTATACACCGACAAACTGCGCGGAGCGCACCGCGGTCTTCAAAGCCGTATCCGAGGGCATAACGGAATTTGACGCGATCGCCGTCTGCGGCGGCCCGGGAGAGGCAGAGCCGGAGGATTTCTGCACACCGTGCGGTGTCTGCCGTCAGGTGCTGCGGGAATTCGTTGATCCGAACGAATTTCTCGTCCTTCTCTGCAAGGGCGACGGTTCCTGGAAAGAAATGACACTCGAGGAGCTGCTGCCAATGGGATTCGGAAAAGAAAATTTATAAACAGAAGCCGGAAAAGAAAAAATCCAGGGCAGGTACGGAAAGTACCGTATGCCCTGGATTTTTATGTCCAAGATATAAAAATTATTTACTGAAATTTCGGCTCACAGGTCAGATCGCATCCCAGACGCTGGAACATTTTGCGGTCCACATCGGAGAGCATAACGCTGGAGTGCACCTGGCAGCCCTTTAACTGCGGCAGGCAGGAGAGTGCTTTCTGTGCATCCTCGCTCTGTGCAGCAGTAGCAGACAGCGCAATCAGAACCTCGTCGGTATGAAGACGCGGGTTCTTGCTTCCGAGGTATTTGGTTTTCAGGGTCTGGATCGGAGCGATGGATTCCGGTGAGAGAACATGTACGTCATGGTCGATGCCGGAGAGCTCTTTTAATGCATTCAGCAGAAGCGCCGCGCTCGATCCGAGCAGATCGCCGGTCTTTCCGGTGATGACGCGTCCGTCCGGAAGTTCCATGGCAGCGGCCGGTGCGCCGGTCGCCTCGGCACGAACAAGAGCCGGGGAAACGGTGGTACGGTCTGCGGCAACGATGTTTTCCTGTTTCATCAGAAGCTCGATTTTGTAAGCCTCAGTCTCGGAGCGGGAGCCGTCTGCGATACCGTCCACAGCAGTGTAGTAGCGGCGGATGATCTCCTGACGGGAAGCCTCGCGGCATGCCTCATCATCGATAATGCAGTTTCCGGCCATGTTGACACCCATGTCTGTCGGGGATTTGTACGGGCTCTCGCCGAAAATCTGCTGGAAGATCGCGCGCAGAACCGGGAAAATCTCAACATCACGGTTGTAGTTGACGGTTGTCACGCCGTATGCCTCGAGGTGGAACGGGTCGATCATGTTGACATCGTTCAGATCGGCGGTAGCAGCCTCGTAAGCCAGGTTGACCGGGTGCTTCAGCGGCAGATTCCAGATCGGGAAGGTCTCATATTTTGCATAGCCGGCGTTTACACCGCGTTTGTGCTCATGGTAAAGCTGGGAAAGGCAGGTTGCCATCTTTCCGCTTCCCGGTCCCGGTGCGGTAACGACAACGAGCGGGCGGGTTGTCTCGATGTACTCGTTCTTTCCGTATCCCTCATCGCTCACGATCAGCGGCACATTATGCGGGTAGCCCGGAATCGTGTAGTGAATGTAAACCGGGATGCCGAGCTTCTGCAGTCTCTTCTTGAAAGCGTCTGCACTGTGCTGTCCGGAATACTGCGTGATGACAACACTGCCGACATAGAGGCCGCGTCCGCGGAACTCATCAATCAGACGGAGCACGTCGCTGTCATAGGTGATGCCGAGGTCGCCGCGGATTTTGTTTTTCTCAATATCGGCTGCGGAAATCGCCATTACGATCTCAGCCTGGTCGGAGAGCTGCATCAGCATGCGCAGTTTGGCATCCGGTGCAAAGCCCGGAAGAACGCGGGATGCGTGGAAATCGTCGAACAGCTTTCCACCGAATTCCAGATACAGCTTGTTGTCAAACTGGTTGATGCGGTCGCGGATGTGCTCGGACTGCATTTTCAGGTATTTTTCATTGTCAAATCCAATTTTCATGGTATTTTTCTCCCTTTTTTCCATGGTATTTGTTTGAAAGAAACGGATCATTCCTGCAGGGATGATGCAAAGTTTTCCCCATTGGGTTCTGAAGAGTTACAAACAACTGATTTTATTTTACTATAGAGAAAAGTCACGTGCAAGAAAAAAATGCGGCAGGAATAGAAGCGATTCAGAAAAAGCACTCCTTCGCGCAAGCATGATTCGCGATTTTTCCGGAATTTCGCATGGATCTGAATCGTTACAAAAAAAATCTCCCCAAAAGGAGAGAGGCCGGGACTTGGTTGAAGCCCCGGCGGTATGAAAAAGAAATCTATCTATTAGAAAGGTTGGCGTTGGAGACGTGCTTCCAGAAATGCTTTGCCGTCTCCGGTTTATTTATAGAGAAACAATGGAGGTTGTTTTTTACTTCCTTTGTTGTTGATAAGATTAGTATACGGGAAAATTGTGACCAGAATGTGTACACGGGATAAAGCTTTTCTGAAGAGAACATGAAAACAAAAGGAAGAAAATCTGACGGAATTGTAAAGAAGTAGTCAAAAAGGATTCATGCACCGTGGAAAAGGCGCATAAAATGCAGGAGAAGAAAAAGAGCATTTCCGGCAGGAAAACCGATAAGACCGGAAAACCGGCTATCTGGCAGCTGCGGGGAAGAGGTTTCTATGCCGGAAATGAAAAGGAAGAGAAAAATTTGCAGAGCGTGATTCTGGATATGGTCAACCGTTTTGGCTATCTTGGTATTCTGATTCTGATTGCGGTGGAAAATGTATTTCCACCGATTCCCTCCGAGGTGATTCTGACCTTTGGCGGTTTTCTGACAACGTGTACTCGGCTGCACCCGGCGGGGGTTGTGCTGGCATCTACGGCGGGCTCACTGCTTGGCGCGCTGGTGCTGTACGGAGCCGGAACCCTCGTCAGCCCGGAAGGGCTTGCCGAGCTGCTCGAGAGCCGGCCGATGAAGCTTCTGGGGTTTCGGGCAGAGGATGCCTGGAAGACCATTGCCTGGTTTCAGAAAAAGGGGCAGCGGGCTGTGCTGCTCGGCCGATGCATTCCGATCATCCGAAGTCTCATCTCGGTTCCGGCCGGCATGGCGGGGATGAAGATGCCGGGATTTCTGCTATATACCATAGTCGGGAGTACGGTCTGGAATCTTCTTCTGGTTGGCATCGGTGCAGCGGTCGGCGCTGCATGGGAGCAGGCGGCAGAATATGTGAAGCTATATGCGGATGTGGTTTTCCTTATTTTAATGGTGGGAACCGTATGCTTTCCGGCATTCCATTTATATAGGAAGAAACACCGTCAAAAATAATAGGATGCATGAAATCATGCATGATATGCAAAAAATATGCTTGCAATTTAGCAATAAGTGTGCTAAGATTCATCTCAACAAATAAAAGGGAGTAGCGAAACGCCGCGGGATCTGAAATAAAAACATCCCGTGCGGGTTTGAAACCGTCAGCCGATGTTGAGAAACATCCGTATCAAATGAGAACGCAAGACTTTTATTGTGGCAGATGTCATGATAGGAGTCTTTTTTTATCCTTCGACTCCTGAATACCAAACATGAACTGCCATCCGTTGCCAGCGAAAGAAGCGTGGCGGAGAGAGAGGAATGTATGAGCAGCCAAAGAGTAAAAAAAGAATTGTACGAAACTGCAATGACAGGAGAAAAGGCACTGACCAGCCTGATGTATGTACAGATGACACTGTATGCAGCAAAAAGCCAGAAAACGTATGCCAGGGTGCGAAGCGAGGGGCGTGCAAGGATGCGCCACACGGGGCTTCATATGAATCAGTATTTAAGAGCGGCAGGAAAGGATCTGGAAAGCTTTCGAAACCGTCTGAAAGAGACACATCTGCCGGAAGAGCTTCAGTCAAAGGCAGAAACATTTCTGGTCCAGACGGTACATGCGCTGGATGTGACGGAGAAAAAACAGATGTACCGCAGGGAACTGATCGGGATGGAAGAGAAAGTAAAGGAAACAGCAGAACAGATCGAGGAGCTGCTGAAAAGCATGCGGGAGCTTGGAGTATAAGTCACCGTCTGGCAGGCTCTGCGTGACCCGTAACGTGTAGTATCCGCAGGGGAGTCGGCGAAGGGGAATGCGCATGGTGGACTTTTCAAAAACAAAATGTTAAGATAAAACATATGGTAATGATTCAGAGCCATGCGAAATAGAAGAGAAGATGCAGGAAAGAAAAGGAGTAAGAAACGTGGCAGAAGAAATTGCAATGAAGGTGATTGCCCGAATCCACACGGATTTCCCGGAAAAATTCGGGATTCCGAGGCAGAGCGGACTGATCGAAGAACTAAAGAGTACGATCGTTTTTGAACCGGAGTTCCGCGATGCAAATGCACTGAGGGGGCTGGAAGAATATTCCCATCTCTGGTTGATCTGGGAGTTTTCGGAAGCCGTGCGGGATACCTGGTCTCCGATGGTGCGGCCGCCGCGGCTTGGCGGAAATAAGCGTGTCGGCGTATTTGCTACGCGTTCGCCGTTCCGTCCGAATCCGATCGGTCTTTCTTCGGTAAAGCTGGAATATGTGGAGCAGCATCCGTCGCTTGGTCCGGTATTGCACCTTACGGGAGCAGATCTGATGGACGGCACACCGATTCTGGATATCAAACCGTATCTGCCGCATGTAGACAGTCACGTGGAGGCACTTGGCAGCTTTACGGAAAAGACGAAAGAATACTTTATTCCGGTTGAGATTCCGGACGAGCTGCTGGAAAAGGTTCCGGCAGACCACCGTGCGGCGCTGAAAAAAGTGCTGGAGCAGGATCCGCGTCCATCGTATCAGAACAGCGAAGAACGCGTCTACGGACTTTCCTTTGCGGGAATGGAAATCAAATTCCAGGTAAAGGACGAGGTACTGCATGTTGTGGGAGTAGAAATGTGAGGAAGAAATAAAGATCGGGAGAAAAGACCGAAAGCAAGGATCGAAAGCAAAGATCAAAAGCGAAGATCAAAAGCAAAGATCAAAAGCAAGGATTAAAAGCAAAGATCGAGAGAAGAGACCAAAAGCAAGGATTAAGAGAAAAGATAGGAAGAAAAAATGGAACGAAATGTAGAGATAGATAAAATTTCAGATGGAAAACGATACGGAGCTAATGATCTTGTAAAAGTGGGCTGCGACGACTGCCGCGGATGCTCCGCCTGCTGTCATGGGATGGGAGATTCGATTGTACTCGACCCGATGGATGTCTACCGCCTGGAGAAAAAGCTGGGAAAGACGATGGAAGAGATTTTGCTGGCTGGGAACGTGGCGCTTCGTGTCGTGGACGGTGTTATTCTGCCACATCTGAAGATGACAGAGCAGTCAGACCGGTGCAGCTTTTTAAATGAAGAAGGCCGCTGCAGCATCCACGATGCACGCCCGGGCTTCTGTCGGATGTTTCCGCTGGGTCGGCTGTATGAGGATGGAACATTTTCTTATTTCCTTCAGGTGAACGAATGTCCGAAGGAGAACAAGACAAAGGTCAAGGTCCGCCGCTGGCTCGATACGCCGGAGCTTGGGAAATACGAAGCCTTTACGACAAAATGGCATTATTATCTGAAGGAAAAACAGAATGCGGCGCGCGAAAGCGAGGACGATGCATTCCGGCAGCAGATCAGCATGAACATTCTGAAGCTGTTTTATCTGCTTCCGTATGACGGAAATACAGATTTTTATACACAGTTTGCAGCTCGAATGGAGCTTGCAGCAGACAAGCATTAAGCAAAAACATATATTAACAGGAGAGGCTGTCGCACGAAGCGAAAACACTACAAAATCTATATTTTGTGGAAATTTTTCTTCGTGCGGCAGCCCTCCTGTTTTTTTATATCGTTTCGTAGGAAAACTTTCCTGCTCCGGCGTAGACCAGGAAGGCTTCCCGGGTCTCACGCCTCCGCCGGCGGCTGCAGAAAATGATCTGCCCATTTTTCAGCAGAACTTCGCCAGTTACCTGTACAAGGGAAACGTGGGCAAAGTTGATCAGCAGACCTTTTCCGCCGTGGAAAAAACGATCACTTGGTGTAAGGCAGACCGTCAGGTCGGCAAATGTGCAGCGGGTTGTAAAATCTCCCTGAATGGTGTGGAGAATCAGTCGGTGCTGGCAGGCTTCAACGTAAATCAGGTCGTCGAGCGCCAGCCGGTATTTTTGGGAAACACCCTGTGAGATAATGACTGGAATTTCGAGCAGAACAGAATCGTTCGGATCGAGTGGGAATATTAATTTGGAATACAAGAAAAACACCTCCGGGAAAGTATACCGTTTGCGTCGAAGTGCAGCCGTTCAAGTCGAAGCGGTTGTCCAGCGCAAAGAAACATGATAGGGTACAAAATAAAAGCAGGAGGAGAGCATTACAGCAAACATCATAAAAATACAAAGTGTAGTTTAACACAGTGACAGAATCTCATTCAAGCCGAATTGACGGACTTCTGTTAAAATCGTTCGACAGAAAGTGACACCGTATGGCAGAAAGGGGCGAAAAAAGTAAAAAAAAGGAACGATAGACAGAAAAAGCAGAAGAAAAAAACAGGAAAATCAAAAGAAAATCGAAAGAAAAGGAGGCAGAGAAGATTGACGATGCGAGATTGATTTGGTATAATATTCCAAAAATAATTATTACATATAACATTACCATAAAAGAATAAATATCATATGGAGAGAAATATGAACAGAGAAGTAGAAACAATCAGAGAAAAAGTACATACAACAGCAGATGCAGCATTATTTTTATGCTTTCAGGAAGTGAAGGGAAGCCATTCCAAAGGAGTGATCCGGCTGCCGCTGCTTCATTATGACATTCCGTTTGAGGGATACGGAGAAATGCTGCTTCGGATGAACCGCATTTATGACCTGCTCGGCATGCCGGATGCAGGAAGCTGTATGCGGAGCCTTTCAGAAGGGGAAAAAGAAGAGTGGGAATTTACAGATGAAATGAAGAACAATCAGGATACAACGCTTCCAGCCGGAACCGAGCGTATGGTCAGTATTCAGATTCAGTTCCGACAGCACTGTAGTCTGCAGGGATTTCTGATCTGCGGAAAACAGAAAGCAGGTTTTCGTTCAGCACTTGAAATGCTGTATTTACTGGAAGATTGTCTGCAGGAACAGGATAACTGAATACGGGAGAAAAACGCAACAGAATGAGAGTGGGAGCTATGAAGGAAGAAAAAAAGATCAGAAAGAAAATAAAAATTGAGGATTTGTTGCCAAGAGATCCCATCCGGGTGGATCTCGATGCAATCCTGGGCTATGTGAAGGGAAAAACAATCCTGGTAGCAGGCGGAGGCGGTTCGATCGGAAGTGAGATCTGCCGCCAGCTGGCCGGACACGACGTCGGGCATCTGATCATTTTTGACATCTACGAAAACAATGCGTACCAGATTCAGAAATCTCTGGAATGGGAGTTCCCAGATCTCAATTTGACAGTACTGATTGGTTCTGTGCGGGATGAGCGGAGGCTGGAATCAATTTTTTCGAAGTACCGGCCGGACATCGTCTTTCACGCAGCAGCCCACAAGCATGTGCCGCTGATGGAGGACAGCCCGAATGAAGCGATTAAAAACAATGTTATTGGAACCTTAAAAACGGCGCGCACAGCAAGCCATTATCAGGTAAAGAAGTTTATCCTGATATCAACAGACAAGGCAGTCAACCCGACCAACATCATGGGAGCGAGCAAGCGGCTCTGTGAGATGGTGATTCAGCTGATCGGAAGACACAGCACGACAGAGTTTGCGGCAGTGCGCTTTGGAAATGTACTGGGAAGCAACGGAAGTGTCATTCCGCTGTTCCGCCGTCAGATCGAACACGGCGGTCCGGTGACGGTTACGCATCCGGATATCATTCGATATTTTATGACGATTCCGGAGGCAGTCAGCCTTGTACTTGAGGCAGGCGCCTATGCGAAAAACGGTCAGATCTTTGTCCTGAATATGGGAGATCCGGTCAGAATCGCAGACCTGGCCAAAAATATGATCCGCCTTTCCGGATATGAGCCGGAAAAAGAAATCAAGATCAAATACATTGGCCTGCGACCAGGCGAAAAGCTGTATGAGGAACTTCTGATGAATGAAGAGGGCATGCAGACCACAGAAAACAGCCGGATTTTTATCGGCAGACAGATTGCATTTGACGAGAAGGTATTCCGGGAGCAGATAAAGGAACTCGCGAAGGAAGCGGAAAACGAATGTCCGGACATCTGTTATCTGGTAAAGAAAATGGTACCGGAATACCAGTACGAAGGAGAAAAACAGGGATGACGGACCTTCATGTACATATTCTGCCGGGAGTGGACGACGGATCCCCGAATTTGTCCACCTCCCTTGAAATGGCAGAAATGGCGGCACAAAGCGGGGTGCGTATCCTCGCGGTGACGCCGCATGCAAACCAGACGGGAATCGAAGGCGTGGAGGACGGATACGTCAACTACGAATCGGAACAGTTAGAAGAGCAATTTTACCGTCTGGAGAGGGAAATCAACAGAGAACACATTCCCATCAGCCTGGTGCGCGGCATGGAAATCATGAGCATCGGACCGCTGGAGAAAAAAATCAGAGAGAGAAAGCTGATACCGCTCCATGAGAGCCGCTATTATCTGATCGAGGTGCCGTTTGATATGGCGCCGGACGGAATCAGAAAGCGGCTGCTGGAATTTCCGGCGATGGGAAAAATCCCGGTGCTGGCGCATCCGGAGCGGTATTTCTGCGTGCAGGATACACCGGAGCTTCTATACGAATTCCGGGAAATGGGCGCGGTTTTGCAGATCAACAAAGGAAGCGTGTTTGGAAGATTTGGAGAAGAGGCTGAGCGGACAGCAAGGTTTCTACTGGAAAACCGCCTTGCGGGCTGTGTGGCAAGCGATGCCCACGGAGCCGATTACCGGACCACGGACATGCGGCCAGTCCGGCAGTTTCTGGAGGAGCGGTATGGAGAAGCGTATGCACAGCTTTTAGTGAAAGTGAATCCGAGAAGAATCCTGGAGGACCGTCAGATTTTCTATGAACCGTCCCCGGAACGAAAACGGAAAAGACGCTGGTTCCTCTAAAAACAGGAAGAATGGCGTTACAGAAACGAAAGGAGCATCTTTGATATGCACAAAACGAGAGCGGCAGTTCTCATTCTGTTTCTGGCTTCCACACTTGCCTTTGGCGGGTGTCTGGTGCGGCAGCAGACGGGAAAAGACGGAAAAGGGCCGGAAATTACGATGGACAACAGTGAGATTTCTGCCAGCATCCATGCAGAGGAGTCAGAACTTCTGGCCGGAGTAACTGCTTACGATAAAAAAGACGGCGATGTGACGAGTTCTCTTGCTGTGGAACATATTTCGAATTTTGTGGAAAAAGGGCGGCGGAAAATCAGTATCGTCGCCTTTGATTCCGATAACCACGTTACGCATGCGGAGCGGGAACTGGTGTATAACGATTACACCTCACCGGTCTTTTCCCTGGATCGCCCGCTGCGGTTCAGCCTGAATGCAGATGATCTGACAGAGGGACTTTCCGCGGAGGACTGCCTGGACGGAACGATTACCGACCGCATCCGGATTTCTTACGAGGATGAGATCAGCAGTACACCGGGACTGTACCACGTGACATATTCGGTTGCAAACCGCGCCGGAGATGTGACAAGTCTTCCGGTGACAGTAGAACTCTACGATCCGGCAGAGGAGAACGGAAGGCCGCAGATTACCCTGAGCGATTACCTGATTCATCTGGATCTGCAGCAGCCATTTGATCCGCAGGCATATCTGGAAAGCGTGAGTGTGGATCAGATGCTGTATGAAAAGAGAGAAGACGGTGCGCTTCATGCAGCTTCGTATGAAGAAGAGCTTCTGGGAGAAAATCAGTTTTCCATTGACAATCCGGTCGATACCGGCAGTGCGGGTGTTTATGAAGTGACATACACTGCGACAGCGGAGGATGGGCAGACAAGCTCCGTCCGCCTGATCGTCTGTGTAAACGAATAGGGGGGATCCAGATGGGAGAATACGACAGAACAGGAAACGGGCAGAGCAGCAAAACAGACTGGGATCTCCGAAGTATCCTGTGCGACATTGCAAAAAACTGGTGGGTCATCCTTCTGATTGCCTGTTCGGCGGCAATGATAACCTATACTGTGATGGCGACCGTACACAAAGACCGGTATACGGTAAAAACCACATTTGCCGTTATGGGACGCGGGGTGGATGCCAATGCGGCATCGAGCCTGTCGGCCACATATGAGATGGCACAGAAATTTGAAGCAATTCTGGAAAATACGATTTTGAAGAAAAAAGTGATGGAGGAGCTCAGCCTGTCCTCGTTTCCGGCAAAAATGAATGCTTCCATTGTGCCGGAATCCAATCTGATGGAGCTGTCTGTGACCGCAGATTCGCCGGAAATGGCATTTCGGATCTTAAAGTCGGTACTGAACAATTATACGAGCATTTCCGACTATATTATTCCGAATGTAGTGTTGGAGACACTGCAGCAGCCGCAGGTTTCCGGTGTGCCATCGAACCAGATTCCGACCAAAAAGTATGCCGCGACCGCATTTCTTGCGGCAGCCCTTGCTATGGCGGCACTCATCGGACTCTTTTCCTTTCTGCGGGATACCGTCAAAAATGAGGCAGAATTCACCCGCAAAATCGATGCGGACCTGCTGGGCGTTGTGTATCACGAAAAGAAGAAGAAAAACAGCTCCATGCTGATTACCAATCCGGCGCGGAGCTTTCTGTATGTGGAATCCTTAAAGCGTATTGCATCGCGTGTGCGGGGGCGTCTGGACCGAAAAGGCGGAAAAGTGCTGCTGGTGACCAGTGTGGCGGAAAATGAAGGAAAATCGACCCTTGCGGCAAATCTGGCGCTTGCTCTTGCAGAAGAGCAGAACCGTGTACTGCTTTTGGACTGCGATTTCCGACAGCCGGCGTTACATAAAATCTTTGAGATTCCGGAAAAAGACGGAAAGGATTTCGGAAAGGTTGTCCTCGGAAAAGAGTCGGCATCCGGCGTTTTTGAGAAACACAAGGATACCAACGTATATACCGGAATCTGCCGTAATCGTCTGGAAGAGCCGTCGCTTGCAATCGGCGGTGAGATTTTCCACCGGATTCTGGAGACATGCCGGACCAATATGGACTACATTATTCTGGATACGCCGCCGATGGGAATGACGGCGGATGCAGAAGAGCTTGCAGAGTATGCCGATGCGGCAGTTCTTTCCGTGCGGCAGGACGGCGTACTGACGAGGGATATCAACGATGCGATTGATGCATTGAACCAGAAAGAGGAAAAAGTGATCGGCTGTGTATTTGGAAATGTTTACCCGGGATTCGGTGAGCGGATCGGCAACAGCTACGGTTATGGATATGGATACGGCACCTACAGCAGGGAAGAACGATAAGAGGGAGCAAAGAGCATGAGCAGAGAAACGTATGAAACCTATTCGGCGGAACCGGAGAAAATCGATCTGATCGCCTTTCTGGCAGAATATTTCCAGGCATTCCGAAAATTCTTTTTGGGCGTGCTGATTCTTGTGATCCTCATGGGAGGCGGCTCCTTTCTGACGGCAAAGCTGCGGTATCAGCCCATGTATGAGGCATACACCTCATTTGTGGTCGGATCAAACCGCGCGGTCGGCTATTCCTATTATGACAATGTGACGGCGCAGCAGCTTGGAAAAACCTTTCCTTATATCGTAACAAGCGGTGTATTAAAGGATGTTGTAGCACGGGATCTTCAGGTGGGAGCAGTGACATCCCAAATTGAGGCGAGCGTGATGGAAAACACCAATCTGTTCACAATTCGTGTAAAAGATTCTTCACCGGATACGGCATATCGCGTACTTCAGTCCGTCATTACCAATTATCCGGAGGTAGCAGAGTACATAATCGGTGCGACAACGTTGACGGTGGTAGACGACAGCGGCGTACCGGTATCCCCGATCAACAGCCAGGATGCGGTACATGCCGGAATGATCGGAGCAGCGGCGGGACTTGCCGTTGCACTGCTTTTGATTTTCATCTATGTGAGAACAAGAAAAACAATTCGCCAGGCAGAGGACGTGAAAAAGCTGACGAACGCAGCGTTCCTCGGAAATCTGCCGGAGGCGAAAATTAAGAAACGAAGCAACGTAAAAGAACAGACCATCACGATCTGTAACCCCAAAGTGCCGGATTCCTTCAAAGAAGCAATGCAGCTGATCCGGACAAGAACAGAGGACGGGCTTGGAAAAGCCGACTGCCCGGTTCTGCTTGTGACAAGCTCTGTGCCGGGAGAGGGAAAGACAACCGTTGCCGTGAATCTCGCAGAGGCATTCGCAAAGAAAAAATACCGCGTAGTGCTGCTGGACGGAGATCTGCGAAATCCGTCGGTATTGAAGTGTATCGGACTTTCCGAGCGGAAGGGACGTGGAATCATAGGAGTGCTGAAAGGACAGATCAGCCTGGATGAGGCACTTACCGATTATCGGGATCTGTCACTGAAAATCCTGCCGGGCGTCGGAAGTACACAGAATCCGGCAGGTCTGCTGCGTTCCGCACGGATGAGAACGCTGATTGAAAACCTGAAAGAGGATGCGGATCTTCTGATTATTGATACGCCGCCGTGCGGAGTGCTGTCGGATGCATCCCTTTTTGGCGGAATCGCAGATTCTGCAGTTCTTGTCGTACATCAGGGAACGACAAAGGACCGTGAAGTACAGCGGGCACTGGAATTCTTCGAGGATTCGCGAATTCCGGTCTGCGGCTATGTACTGAACGGCGTGCCGGAGGGGGCGACAGGCTACGGATACAGCACCCATGGCGGTTATGGCTACGGAAAATATGGTTATGGTTACGGAAAGTACGGCTATGGAAAAGAAAAAGAAGGCCGGAAAAGTAACCAGTCGGTGAAAGAATAGGGGGAAGAAAACATGAGGGAATCTGGAATTTATCAAATGTATCTGAAAAATCTGCTGGACCGGCTGCTTGCACTGGTTGGAACGGCAGCACTGTCGTGGCTGCTGATTTTGCTTGGCATAGCGATCCATCTCGATTCGCCGGGACCGATTTTCTTCCGGCAGAAGCGGGCAGGAAAGAACGGCACGTATTTTTACATATATAAATTCCGCACGATGCGCATGGATACCCCACATGATATGCCGACCCATATGCTGAATAATCCCGATCTTTTCATCACAAGAGTCGGACGGTTTCTCCGGAAAACATCCCTCGATGAGCTGCCACAGCTCTTTAATATCCTGAAGGGCGATATGGCGCTGGTTGGCCCGCGTCCGGCACTCTGGAATCAGTATGACCTCCTTGCGGAGCGTGAGCAGTACGGTGCAAACAGCGTCCGTCCGGGTCTTACCGGATGGGCACAGATCCATGGACGGGATGAGCTGCCGATCCGGCAAAAAGCTGAACTGGATGGATATTATGTGCACCATATCCAGCTCAAAATGGATCTGGAATGTCTCTGGAGAACAGCAGGAGCCGTACTGCGGCAGGATGGAATTCACGAAGGAAGACTGGAAAAACAGCAGATGCAAGGGGCAAAAGAGGCTGTGAAGGTTGGGAAATAGAAGAAGATAAAAAAATAGCAAAGATAGCAAAAGATAGAAAAAGCAGTAAAAAACAGTAAAAGATAGAAAAAGTAGTAAAAGACAGCAAAAGATAGAAAAAATAGCAAAGATAGCAAAAGATAGAAAGAAACGGGCAGGATGTTTTTGGGAAGGAAAGCATGCTGCCTCGTTTTACATAGAAGCTGGAAAATAATGAGAAAAGTAATTGCATATTGATTGAAAGATGATATAATTTATAAAGAAAAATAATGAAATTAGTAATGAAACAATGCGAAATATTACACCGAAACAGGAAAGAAAAATGAAAAAACGAATTCTAATTGTAACCAATCATTCGTATATGTTCTGGCAGTTTCGCAAAGAATTGGTAGAAGCCTTGCAGAAAGAGCATGAAGTGATTCTTGCCATGCCATTTGTCGGGCATGAAGAAGATTTTCGGAAAATGGGAATCGAGTGTATTCCTGTATCCATGAACCGACGTGGTGTGAATCCCTTTGCTGAGGCAAAGCTGTTGCGGGATTATAAGCGGCTTCTGCAAAAAATCAGCCCGGACTTTGTGCTTACATATTCCATTAAACCAAATATCTATATGGGTCTGCTCTGCAGTTGCAAAAAGATTCCCTATTATGCCAACGTACAGGGACTTGGAACTGCATTCCAAAAACCAGTACTGGCCGGATTTGTTACGGTACTGTATCGAATCGCTTTCCGAAAAGTAAAATATGTCTTTTTTGAAAATAAAGAAAACGCCCGCGAATTTGGCGAACGAAACATCGTATCGGCAGATCGTCAGGTTGTCCTGCCCGGTGCGGGAATTAACCTGGAAAAATACAAAATGGAACCTTACCCGAACCACAGCCGTGTCCATTTTCTGTATCTCGGACGAATCATGAAAGAAAAAGGAATAGAAGAGCTCTTTTACGCCGTTCGGCGGCTGAAAGAAGAAAACGAAGACTTTGTCCTTGATCTGGCCGGATTCTTTGAAGATATCTACAAAAAGCAGGTAGAAGAACTGGAACAGCTTGGAATCGCCCATTTTTACGGCTTTCAGTCAGATCCGCGCCCATTTTATACAGAAGCAGACTGTGTCGTTCTTCCCAGCTATCATGAAGGCATGAGCAATGTCCTCCTGGAAGCAGCGGCAACCGGCCGCCCCGTTATCACAAGCAATATCCCGGGCTGCCGGGAAAGCGTAGAAAATGGAAAAAGCGGTCTGCTGGTTGAAGTAAAAAACAAAGAGATGCTGTATCAGGCAATGAAAAAGATGCTGCATTGCAGCAGAGAAGAACGGGAAAAAATGGGAAAAGCAGGAAGAGAGAAGATGAAAAGAGAGTTTCGGAAGGAAGCTGTGGTGGAGAGAACGGTGAGGAGTCTGAAGTAAAAACAGACAAAGACAAATCGGATTGGAAACTTACGAGGGAAATGGGAGTTGGAGAAAAAGCTAAACGGATGATAGAGAGCAGCTTATAAATACAGGTTCTTTGGGGAGAAGTAGTGCGAGGGATTGGACGTGTGCATATAAGCTGTTTTATATTTGAGAATTGAGAAATTGGGAAAGAGTGAGGGGATTGGATTATAAAAGGGAACTGGAGAGAATGACATGACATTGACGAATTATTGGTGGTTGCTGATTTGGATTTTCATTGGAGGAGTGTTAGCGCTTTTTATTCCAAAGCAGCAGGAACTGGTAAATGGGAGAAAAGTAGAACGATGGACGATGCCGACAGCATTGATCCTGATTGCGCCGTATATCGTATGGGCGGGATTTCGGTCGAATGCTTTTGGAGATACCGGGTCATATCAGAAAGCATTTCGGGAATGTGCATCTTCGTTTGGTGAGATTGGAAATTATCTTTCAAGTGTCACAAAAGATAAAGGCTTTTATCTGTTGATGGCGTTGGAAAAGAGTATTTTTGGTGACTCTTGTAGACTTTTTTTCGTATTGCTTGCCGCGTTTCAGCTGTTGATTATTGTGTGGATGTTTAGAAAATATTCAGAAGATTACTGGTTCAGTATTTTCCTGTTTATTGCATCTACAGATTATATATCCTGGACATTTAATGGCATCCGGCAGTTCACAGCAGTTGTTATTGCTTATGCTGCTACGCCTTTCATTTTAAAGAAAAAATACATTCCAAGCATTCTTCTTATTTTGTTGGCATCTACGATGCATCAGTCAGTGCTTTTGATGATTCCGATTATTTTCATCATACAGGGAAAGGCCTGGAATAAGAAAACAGTGCTTTGTATTTTGGCGTGTTTGGCTGCGTTGCTGTTTGTAGATCGGTTTACAAATATCATGGATTCTATGTTGGCAGAAACACAGTATCAAAATGTGGTAAGTGATTATCAGTCTTGGAACGACGATGGAACAAATCCTCTTCGTGTTCTGGTATATTCGATTCCGATGATTTTATCTCTGATAGGACTAAAATATGTTCAGGCGGAAAATGATCCGATGATCAACACGGCTGTTGGTGCAAGTGCTATCGTATGCGGATTATACGTAATTTCGATGGTGACATCGGGCATTTTCCTGGGTAGATTACCTATATATATAAGTTTGTGGTCGCAGTGTATTTTATTACCATGGGAAATCAAACATATGTTTACAGAAAAATCAGCACGTCTTGTCAAAATAATTGCAATATTTTGCTACTGTGTATTTTTCTATTTTCAGATGCACTTTACATGGGGGATTCTATAAGAAAGGCAAGTTAGATGATTAGAGTTTTACAAGTAGTTACCTATATGGGGCGTGGTGGTCTTGAAACTATGCTGATGAATTATTATCGCCATATAGATCGAAATAAGGTGCAGTTTGATTTTTTAGTACATCGCGACTTTGAAGCTGATTATGACAAAGAAATTTTGTCTATGGGTGGAAAAATTTATCGTGTTTCTCGCCTTGTTCCATGGAGCAGAGGGTACCGTGAGGAGTTGAAGCGTTTCTTTCGGGCACATCCGGAATATAAGATTGTTCATGTTCATCAGGATTGTCTTAGTTCTGTGGCGTTGCAGTGCGCGAAGGAGTGTGGTGTTCCAGTACGTATTGCACATAGTCACAACAGCAATCAGGATAGGAATCTGAAATATATCATTAAGCGACATTATATGAAGCAGATTCCACAGTTTGCAACGGATTTTTTTGCTTGCGGAAAGAATGCAGGGGATTGGATGTTTGCCGGACATCAGTATCAAATATTGCACAATGCAATAAATGCATCCGCGTATACTTACTCCTGCGCGAAGGCAGTTGCGATGCGCGAGAAGCTCCATGTGGAACAGAATCTGGTGATTGGTCATATAGGGCGATTTGACGCGCAAAAGAATCATACATTTCTGCTGGATATTTTCAGTGAATGTGTGAAACTTGTGCCGAATGCGAAATTACTTCTTGTGGGGGATGGAGAAGGAAGAAATCATATACAAGACAAAGTAAAAAAGCTGGGACTAGAAGATAAAGTGATTTTTACAGGTGTTTGTAACGATGTGGCAGACTTGCTTAGTGCAATGGATGTATTTGTTTTTCCATCGTTGTATGAAGGCGTTCCGGTTACTATGATTGAAGCTCAAGCTGCCGGTTTGCAGTGTGTAATATCTGACGGAGTTCCGAAGGAGTGCATTATTACATCTGGATTAGTAACAACGATGAAATTATCAGACATGCCGTGTGATTGGGCAAAACATATCGTAGAAAGATCGCAAACCAAGAGAGAAAATCATTTGAGCGAAATTCAAGCTGCCGGATATGATATCGTAACGGCTGCCAAAGAACTGGAAAACTTTTATCTGACAAAATATGGAGAATAATCGCAATGGCTTTTTTGACTGTTTTCACACCGGCTTATAATCGTGCACATACCTTACCACGCACTTATGAAAGCTTATGTCAGCAGGACTGCAAGGATTTCATCTGGCTAATCGTCGATGATGGATCGACAGATGAAACAGCTGATTTGGTTAAGGGATGGCAAAAAGAAAAAAACGGATTTGAAATTCAATATATTTATAAAGAAAATGGAGGAATGCATACTGCGCATAATACAGCTTACGAGAATATCCATACGGAATTGAATGTCTGTATTGATTCAGATGACAAAATGGCGCCTGGATCCGTTGGCAAAATCAAATGGGCATGGGAAAAGGTCAGAGAAAAGGACTATGCCGGATTGATTGCACTGGATGCTGACTTTTCCGGAACTATTATTGGAAAAGGATTTCCGGATGGAATGAAGGACACTACTTTAGGAGGATATTATGCGGCGGGAGGTTCAGGGGATAAAAAGCTGATTTACCGTACAGATGTGATCAACAGCGTTCCTCCTTATCCGGTATTTCACGGAGAAAAGTATGTAGGGCTGGTTTATAAGTATACATTGGTAGATCAGAAGTATAAGTTGTTTGTTTTGAATGAAGTAGTGTGCGAAGTTGAGTATCAGGAGGATGGGTCGACAAGTACTATGTGGAAGCAATACTTGAAGAATCCACAAGGCTTCGCTTTCTTGAGAAAAGTTGCAATGCAGTATCCCACCAGTAAAAAGAGGATGATTCGGGATTGCATCCATTATTGTTCCAGTAGTCAGATCGCGAGAAATAAACATTATATTCAGAATTCGCCAAGAAAGCTGCTGACAGTTTTGTGTACTCCTTTTGGCTGGCTTTTGACCGGTATTATTAAGAAAAGAGCAAAGGAAAAAGCTTGACATGGTAAGAAAACATAATGATAGAGAGATAATGGTAATTATACCTGTGTATAATTGTAAAAATTACTTGCGTCAGGCTGTTGAATCTGTAATTTCGCAGCCATATCGAGCCATCAAAATTCTTCTTGTTGATGATGGATCTACGGACGGTTCTGCTGTATTATGTGATGAATTGGTGGATCAGGATAAAAGGATTACGGTTATCCATCAAAAAAATGGTGGAGTATCAGCGGCCAGAAACTCGGGTTTGGAGTACATTTTTTCGGATCAAGAAAACGAGAGTGATTATGTTACATTTTTGGATGCAGATGATGAATGGGCAGTGAATTGGATTGACGTTCATATCAATAGAATATTGAAGCAGGATTACGATTTGATAGGGTTTCAATCCTGCACGTGCAATGATCATCTAACAAGGAGATCGGCAGCGTACCTTTTGCAGGAAGGAGAATATAGAGGTGGTGTCTATTCAATCTGGATTCAGGCAGAGAGTCATATGGGTGCTATGTTATATCGGACAAGCATGATAAAACAGTATGGAATACGGTTTCAGAATATCAAGGCTTCGGAAGATAAAATATTTTCAATGCAATGTCTGTATCTGGCGAATGAAATATACTTGATAAATCAGTTGATGTATCTTTATCGTCAGAATGCAACCTCGGCTGTGCATATGCGTGCAAGAGGAATTCCTTATTTTGTGCCAATTATTGATGCTTATATACAATTGGATGCGGAAATGAAAAGGTGGGAAAACGATGTTCGAGGCAGTTTTCATGAAGGAAGAGTGTTGGCCAAAATATATATAATGGATATGATAGAGGAAGAATGGGAAAAAAGCAATGGAACAAAAAGGATTGCAGAATTGCTTGCCAAAAGATTGGATTATCAGGAAAGTCTGGAAAAACCGACAAGTAACAAAACAATTGATGATAGATGGGGTGATATGCAAAAAGACAGGCGAAAGCTCATTATAAAGAACAGAATACATGGTTTTTTGTTCAGGATTGCGCGAAAAGTATATTACATTCCTTTGGTAAAAACATATATCGATAGAAAACGGTACCCAATTAAGATGTAATAATAGGAGGAAGCGTTGTTATGCAAAAGGTACTTTTTTTAATCCATGATTTAGGACAGGGCGGTGCCGAAAAAGTGTTGGTAAACTTGGTTAATAACATGGACTATTCAAAATTTGATATTACTGTAATGACGCTTTTTGATAGTGGAGAAAATCGTCAGTTTTTGGGGAAGAATGTGAAATATAGAACTTGGTGCAAAAAGATGTTCCCAGGTAATTCACGTTTGATGAAACTGTTTAGTCCGGAGATGCTTCATCAAATGGTTATTAAAGAACGATATGATATTGAAATTGCATATTTGGAAGGTCCCTGCGCCAGAGTGATCAGCGGATGTCGCGATCAAAGCATCAAAAAGCTTGCCTGGATTCACATCGAACAGCATACCGCAGAAAGAGCAGCAGCATCTTTCAGAAATGTGAAAGAAGCACAAAGATGTTATCAATGTTTTGATCGTATTATTTGTGTTTCGCAGACAGTAAAACAGGATTTTGTAAAGGCACTACAGATTCCTGTGTCTTACGAGGTGTTATATAATACTAACGAGAGTGACAAAATCCTACGGCTTTCACAGGAGGCTGTGAACCAAGGAATGATGGATTCCAATGCGATTAAGTTGGTGGGCGTGGGAAAGTTACTAAAGAGCAAGGGGTTTGATAGAGCAGTAAGAATAGTAAAACGGTTAAAAGAACAGGGGTATCCGGTTCATTTCTATATACTTGGAGAGGGACCAGAACGTAGCAACCTTCAGAAATATATTCATCAAAATGAGCTGGAAGGTAATATTACTCTTTTAGGGTATCAGTTGAATCCCTATAAATATGTGGCAAAATGCGATTTGTTTGTTTGTACCAGTTTTGCTGAGGGATTTTCTACTGCTGCAACTGAGGCACTGATCATAGGGGTACCAGTGTGTACTGTAGAAGTTTCTGGAATGAAGGAAATGTTAGGAGACAATAACGAATGGGGTGTTGTAACTCAAAACGAGGATGAAGCGTTGTATCAGAGTATCAAACGGTTACTGGATAAACCGGATATGCTACAACATTATAAAAAGCAGGCAGAAATAAGAGGAAAAGATTTTAGTACAGTGAAAACAGTACAGGCAGTTGAACGATTGTTGCTTCGGTTGTGTGAAAAATGAGAAAATGCACAGTGATGATGAGCATATGTTTATATTTTTATAATAGAGGACGCTTATGAATAATTTAATATCTGTAATTGTACCGGCTTATAATATTGCTTCATGGCTATCAAGATGTTTGGACAGTATTTTGGCGCAGACACATAAAAATTTAGAGATTATCGTAATTGATGATGGATCGACAGACGGGACTTCACAAATTATTGATGAGTATGTAAAGAAAGATTCGAGAATTGTGGCTATCCACCAAAAAAATACAGGTTTAGTTGCTGTAAGAAACATAGGAATTGAAATTGCACAAGGAGATTGGATTGGTTTCGTAGATGGCGATGATGCGATTGATCCGGATATGTATGAAAGACTTTTATCAAATGCTCTTAAATATAATGCGGATATTTCTCATTGTGGTGTCCGTTTTTGCTTTCCAGATGGGCATGAAGAACTACATTATGGGACTGGGAAGGTAAAGATTCAAAACAATTTTGAGGGCATAAAAGATTTACTTGAGGGAACCATGATTGAGCCAGGAGTGTGGAATAAATTATACCGAGCATCACTGCTGACAGATAGTTGTTTAGATGAAACTATTTTATATAACGAAGATTTGCTCCGTAATTTTGTCTTATTTGAGCGGGCAAAACAAAGTGTTTTTGAAGATTTCTGTGGATACCAGTATTATCAAAGAGAAGGATCTATGTCAAAGGACAAAAGTAAGGCACTTCGTATAGAACATCATGTCACACGCGCTAGAAGAGTGATTGTAGAAAATTCTACAGATGAAGTTTATCCTTATGCAATGCAGGCATGGCTTTCCTCAATCGTAACTGCAATAAATATGCTGACCTATAGTAATGAGCCGGAAATAAAGCAGTATTGCCAGGAATGTCGGGAAGTTTTAAGAAAGGAGCGAAGCCATCTTCATTATTTGATTAAACGTCAACAATTGGCGGCAAGGTTAATTTTACTTTCGCCTGCGTTGCACAGGATGGTGTATTGTATATATAGTAGAGATGGAAGAAAAAAATGATATGATATCCGTTATTGTTCCAATTTATAAGGTGGAAGAATTTCTGGATGAGTGTATTCAGTCTATTGTGGATCAGACTTATCAAAATTTGCAAATTATCTTGGTGGATGACGGTTCTCCGGATCACTGTGGAGAGATGTGTGAAGATTGGGCGAAAAAAGACAAACGCATTGAAGTAATCCATAAAAAAAATGGTGGACTTTCAGATGCACGAAATGCTGGTCTTGCTGTGGCAACAGGAGATTTTGTTGCGTTTGTAGACAGTGATGACTGGATTGAACCGCAAATGTATGAGACTATGCTTATATCACTCATAAAGGAAAAAGCAGATTTTGTCGCTTGTGGCATTGCAGATTATTGCTCTGAAGGAGAGATTGAGCATTCAATGTCTTATAAAGTCGGAAGCTCGGAAGAGTTTTTTAGATTTATTTATAAGGATACAACTTTTTTGGTTTCTGCTGTTAATAAACTTTACAAAAAACACTGTTGGAATAATCTTAGGTTTCCAAAAGGGAAACTTTGTGAAGATGCATTTACAACATATTTGTTGGTAGATCAGGCAAAAAAAATTGTTCAGATACCAGATATACTGTATCATTATCGCATTCGGGAAAGTAGTATTATGACAACAAGATTTAGAACTGCACGTATGGATGAAGAAGAAGCATGGAGGCACAACTACCAGTATATGCGAGAGAAACATCCAGAAATTGCGAAGATAGCTTATGATTTTTATTTGCAGAAAGTGAATGTATTATTTCATACAATTCCTCGGGAACAATATTCTCAGTTCCGTAAGGAACATGACTATCTGTATCATATATTGTGTAAAAATTTGAAATATGTTTTGTTCAGAAGCAGTTTAAGCTTGAAGTATCGGATTCGCTTTTTGGTAGACATATTGAAAATAAAAAGGCAGGAAGAACAGGTATGATGATTTCTACAAAGAAACAATTAAAAAATTGTCTGTCTATAGAAAAGAATTTTTATGTTCCGACATCTTCTTTGAGTCGGAATATTAGAGATATTTTGTTAGGGGGGCCAAATGTTGAACGATGGAAATATGTAAAAGCGCTTCGGAAATTGGAATATTATTATAATAATCGGAACAAAAACATTGCATGTGCTTTCATGAATTTGTATTATGCAAGAAGATTTAACAAATTGGGTTTTAGGCTAGGCATTGAGTTAAATAGAGGAGTTTTTGATGAAGGGCTTATGATATATCATACATCGGGAATTGTGGTAAATGGTGATGCAAAGGTTGGAAAAAATTGTACGCTTCACGGTGCAAATGTTATAGGTAATATGGGAAATGATTTAAAGGCGCCTATCATTGGTGACAATGTTCGCCTTGGCGCTGGAGCCAAGGTCTTGGGAAATGTATATATTGCGGATGATATCCAGATTGGTGCTGGAGCAATTGTATTACATTCGTGCTATGAAAAAGGTGCATTATTAGTGGGTATTCCAGCAAAAGTGCATATACGTCGAGATAATGAAATATAAAAAAGCAATTACTTATGGGGAAAGATATGAAAAAGAAAAAAATTGCAATATTGCTACCGTGGTTGAAAATGGGCGGTACAAATAAAGTAGCACTTAGATTCATAAAGCAACTTATCGAATTCTGTGATGTGACACTTGTGTTATCACATGATACAGGTGAATTAATGGATGAAGTGCCTTCAGACGTACATATTGTAATCGATGACCTAAAGAGTTTTAAGGAAATATTCAAGGAAGACTTCATCAGAGCAAGATTTGTCTATGTGATAAAAGACTCGATATATTATGTTAGAATCAAACTGAAAAAGGATAGTATTGATAATTATAAATATCTGGTGAAGCGGCAACTATCAATCAGTAATGAAAAATTTGACTGTGCAATATCTTATCATGGTCAATCACCGGAGCGTCTTTTGAATTTGATATACCGCATCAATGCGGAAAAAAAAGTTGCATGGATTCATGGAGAAATGAATTTTTCATCAGATGATTGTGAGAAAATGGAAAAATATTATACAAGATTGGATCATTTCTTCTTTGTATCTCGTCCGACAATGGAATCTTTTAAAAAGAAAATTCATATTGATACAGCAAAGTGTACAGTATACTACAATCCATTGGATAAAGTTGAAATACAGAAGTTGGCTGATCTTCCTATGGAGATAAATTTTGATAAAGAATGGATCAACATATTAACAGTCGGGCGGATATCGTCAGAAAAGGGACAGGATATGATTCCTGAAATCACCAGAAAAATTCTTGATATGGGGTATAAGATACGTTGGTATATTATTGGTGATGGAAATATGCGGTCTAAACTGGAGGCGCTTATTCAGAAGAATCATGTAGAGAATTATGTTACTCTTTTTGGGGTACAGAAAAACCCGTATTGTTATATGAAATCTTGTGATATTTATGTGCAGCCGTCTTATACGGAAGGATATTCAACTACAATATGTGAGGCGGGAATTTTAGGAAAAGCGATAGTGGGAACAAAACCTTCCGGGGGTATCAGAGATCAGATTACGAATGGAAAAGATGGACTGATTGTAGATGCCACAGTGGAGGGATTAACGGAAGGAATTCTTGAAATGATAAAAAACGAGAATTTGCGGCATCATTTTGAAATAATGATTCAAAAAAAGGACTTTAGTGGAGAAGGAGAAATTAACAAATTTTTGTCTTACTTGTATTGATTATTATGGGAATACATCAACATATTATATTGGTTGCCAACATGTTACATGGCAGTGAGTATTCAATTCAGGTGCAGATGGTACTCTTACTCTTTGGAGCAATATATGAATATGTAGTGCTTACGATGCACCGAGTATTTTGCAAAGTGTTTTCCTAAAATGATTTGAGAGAGAAAAATATAATGAAAAAGATTTCAATAATTATACCGGTATACAATGCAGAAAAAACGATTAGAAGATGTTTGAAATCCATCATGTCCTCAGAATATGAAGAATATGAAGTGATAATCGTTGATGATGGTTCTACGGATAATAGTGCATCTATTCTTTTTGAATATGCTAATAGAGACCATCGGATTAAGGTGATTAATCAATCAAATTCTGGTCCTTCGCTTGCCAGAAATAAAGGATTGGAATTAGCAAAGGGGGATATCATTACTTTTATAGACAGTGATGATTATGTTCGAAAAGATTATTTGGATCAGTTGGCAAAAGCGTTTACAGAACAAGACGCAGATGTTGTATTTTTTGAATTTCATCGGGTAACGCCTGATGGGACTGAATTATCTACTCACCATCTTCCTAAAATTCAAACAGAGTATTATCAGAACTTGATTGCTTTGTCAGAAGCAGATATGTTTGGATATACTTGGATAAAAGCATTCCGTAGGGGGATATCTCATGAGATGTATTTTGATGCAGAGATTAACCTGTTCGAAGATGAACTGTTTACATGTAGATTACTGGAAAAACCGGTGAAACTTTATTTTTTAAATGAAGCGATTTATTACTATGTTAGAACCGAAGGAACATTGGTACGAAGAACACATGAGGATTATTGCCAACTTTGTGATAGAGTTTTTGTGGCTTGGAAAAAGCTATTAACCCCAATACATAATAGTTCGCTTTTTTTAGAGAGTAAGGCTAATCACATGGCGAAGATATGTAAGTGTTACGGGATTGAACGGAGAGTAAGGAAATTTCATTTTTTCAATGAAATGGCAGATACTGATTTTATAAAATTTACTACATTATGCGATCCATTAATAATTGAAGTCAGAGCAAAAAAATGGCATAGAGCAGTTTGGCTGTATATGAAATACAATGCAAAAATAGTAATCTCTAAGTATTTCTTAGAAAGGATGAAAAAATGAACAAGCTGTCAAGAACAGAGTACTCGTTGCTTAATATGGTAACAGGAATTATAGGATATAGTGTTAATACAGTAATAGGGTTTGTATGCCGTATTGTTTTTGTTCGTATGCTATCCGCTGAGTATCTGGGAATCAGCGGATTATTTACTAATATTCTTTCTATGCTGTCTTTAGCGGAACTTGGCATAAGCAGTGCCATTACTTTTGCACTTTATAAGCCTATTGCTGAGGGTGATGAAGAAAAAATTTCATCTATTATGCGATTCTATCGAATGGCGTACATGGCTATTGGAATTGTGATAGCTATTGTTGGATTGACGCTTTTCCCATTTTTAGATGTAATTATTAAAGATGCACCGGACATAAAAGAAAATATATATCTATTATATTTGCTGTATTTATTTAATACGGTGATAAGCTACTTCTATAGTTATCGTCAATCTTTATTGACTGCGATGCAACGCCAATATATTGTTACCGGATATAATTATATTATTACAATTACCCAAAGCATATTGCAGATTGTTTTTTTGTTGATTACAAAGGAATACTTGATATATCTGATGATTCAAATTGTAGGTGGTATTACTTATAATATATGGATCTCTGCTAAAACGGCAAAAGACTATCCATATATTAAGAACAAAAATGTACGTAAATTATCTCATACGGAAACAATGGATCTATTAAAAAATATAAAAGCTTTAGCGGTTAATAAGTTGTCAGGTATTCTTGTAAACAGTACAGATAATATTGCAATTACCTACTTCCATGGTCTAAGTTCTGTGGGATATGCCTCTAACTATACGTTATTTTCTGCAACTTTGAATCAATTGATTACGCAACTATTTAATGGTTTGACTGGAAGCGTGGGAAATTTAAACGCTTCAACTGATGAAGATACGAGATATCACTTTTTCGAGGCATTAAATCTGGCTAATTTCTGGTTATATGGATGGGCAGCTATTGGCATTGCGGTAGTTTCTGGGGATCTCGTGAGTTTGTTTTATGGAAACGAATATGTTATGGAGATGAAAATACCTATTATTTTAGCTCTGAATTTTTATTCTATAGGAATGCTTCATGCAGTTTATACTTATAAAAGCACTTTAGGATTGTTTCGCTATGGTCAATATTTACTCTTTTTGACGGGAATAATCAATTTGATATTTGATGTGATTTTGGGAAGAATCTGGGGGACATTTGGAATTTACCTTGCAACAATGCTTGCTAGAGCGATGACAAATCTTTGGTATGAGCCGTATGCGGTATATCGTTTTGGTTTGAAAAAATCTCCCGTTCTGTATGTAAAACGTTATCTGATCTTTGCGGTAATATTATTTTTTACAGGTGGTGTGTGTTATCTGATTTGCGGATTTTGCCACTTCCCTATTATTGAAAATTTGATCGTGAAAATACTGATTTGTTCAATTGTGCCAAATGCAGCTTTTTATCTTTGCTTTAGAAGAACAAATGAATTTGAGTATTTATCTGGGAAAATAAAACATATCCTAAAGAAGGTTATATTTAGAAGAGAGTGATGAAGGAGGGGTTAAGAATCCTGTGAAAATCGGAATTGTAACAATAATCGATCATACAAACTATGGAAACAGATTGCAAAATTATGCCGTTTATTATGTTTTGAGTAAAAGATATGGATGCAAGGTAACGACTCTTGCACCACATAAAGAAAAAGCGTTTTGTGACCAAAATTATATTTTATGGGGCAAGGAGGTATTTGCAAAACACCTTAGTAGCGTTGCTCATGCTGTAGCTGAAAAGAGATTTGGCAATAATATTACTCGTTGGACAAACTTTTGTAATTGGAGTAAGCGTATACCTACGAAACATTATTATGGGAGTGAGGAACTTCCTAAGAAGTTGAATGAAAAATATGACCTCTTTTTTGCGGGAAGTGATCAGATATGGAATTATCATTTTTCATTCAGAGGATTTTATAATTATTTTTTGCAGTTTGCTGATAACAGAAAGAAAATAGCGATAGCAGGAAGTTTTGGGGTTGAAGAAATACCTTTTGAGTGGAGAAAAGCGTATATAGATGGGCTAAGCAGTTTTGCCTACATCTCCGTTCGAGAGGAGGCAGGACAAGCAATCGTGAAAGATTTATTGGGAAAAGACGTACCGGTTTTGATTGATCCTGTAATGATGCTCAGTAAAGATGAGTGGTTAGAGGTTTCAAAAAAACCGAGAGTGGATTGCTCTAAACCTTATATTTTGAAGTATTATTTGGGAGATGAATTAGAAGAAGATAAAATTGATGTGTGGGCGAAAAAAAATAATTATGAAGTATATGAATTGTTAAATGACCAAATTCCGGAGTTGTATTCAGCGGGACCAGGAGAATTTATTTCTTTAATAAGCAACGCTACGCTGATTTGCTCCGATTCTTTTCATTGTATTGCCTTTTCTATTATTTTTTCTAAACCGTTTATTGTGTATAACCGGCGAGGAAAAGATACTTATATGTCATCTCGTTTAGATACTTTATTAAAGAAATTTGGTTTTCAGAATAGGTGGAAACATCTTTTAAATGAGAGTGAGTATTTGAATTGTGATTATGAACTCGTCGAAGAACTATTAAAAACAGAACAGCAAAAATTTGCAGAGTACATATCAGCTGTTTTAAATAGGGGGTGAAATTTATGCCCAAACTTGCCGAGAAGAACCAATGCACAGGTTGCACTGCCTGTGCAAGCATTTGTCCACGGAACTGTATTCAGATGAAAAAAGATAATGCAGGATTTGAGTTTCCGGTAATTATGGAGCAGTCTGCGTGTATTGCTTGTGGGGCTTGTGAAAGAGTATGTCCCGTGTTAATGAAGAAGAAAGATGATGAAAACCTATCAACGTCTGCATATGCGGCATTCTCTAACAATAATGCACTTCGGCTGGAGAGTTCCTCCGGTGGAATTTTCTCAGAATTAGCAGTTACTATTTTACAGAGGGGCGGAGTGATCTATGGTGCAAGCTATGATGATGAAGGCGTAGTCAGACATATTGAGATAAAAGAGCAAACGGAACTCGGTAAACTACGAGGAGCGAAATATTCGCAAAGTATTTTAGGAGACAGCTTTTTAAGCATAAAAAAACAACTGGATTCCGGACGAATAGTGTTGTTTTCAGGTACACCTTGTCAGGTAGCCGGATTGAAAGTTTTTTTAAAACGAGATTATGAGAATTTGGTCTGCATAGATTTTGTATGTCATGGAGTGCCGTCTCCGATGGTATGGGAAAAATATGTAAAGTATCGATCTCTAACGGATAATAGTGATTCATTTCCACAGCATATAAATTTGCGAAATAAGGAAAGTGGTTGGAGTCATTACGCATACTCGGTTGAATTTGCTTATGCAGACAAGAAACGCTATTTATGTAAAAATGGTGATGATCCCTTCATGCAATTATTTGTAAAAGATTATATTTTGCGGGAATCTTGTAGTAGCTGTCATTTTAAAGGATATCATCGTGTCAGTGATATAACATTAGGCGATTTCTGGGGAATATGGAATATTAATCCCAAAATGGACGATAATAAAGGGACATCTCTTATATTAACGCATACTGCAAAAGGCAAAAAAATGATGAACGCAGTTTCTGAGAACATAAAATGTGAACAAGTTTATTTGGAACAGGCAGCAAGAGAGAATCCATCACTATTGAGATCATCAGTTCATAAACAAAATAGAGATATTGTTTTAAAGACTATTGAAAGCGAAACTTTTCCGGCAATATTGCCATTACTTCAAGAAAAACAACCACAAAGGCGAGGTAAGAAGGAAATAATTAAACGTGTACTCAAAAAGCTGTGCGGATTAGGATGAGTTACGATAACGGAGGACATTATCAATGAAATGGCTACGGCAGCACAAATGGACGCTCATTATCAGCGTACTTCTATTCCTCGGAATCACAACCTGCCAAAACCTCGACCAATCGAAACACTCTCTAAGTTACTCTTCCTATCAGATCCCCTCCGACAAAATTGACACCCCAATCCGGATTTTGCAACTGACGGATCTGCACAACAGTGAGTTTGGAGAAGACAATCAGGAGCTGATTGACCGGATAGCAAGTCAGTCGCCCGATCTGATCCTGCTTACGGGGGATCTGTTAAATTCCGGAGAGCCCGTTACAGAGATTGCTACCAATTTAATTTCTGCTCTATGCGAGATTGCTCCCGTCTATCTGTCCCTGGGAAATCATGAGATAGAATACCAGGACAATTTTGGCACAGACATCACACAATTGTATCAGGCCGCCGGTGCAATCGTTCTGGAGCACCAATACCGGGATATTACTGTAAAAGGCCAGTCTCTTCGCATTGGCGGCATTTACGGTTACTGCCTGCCGGACAAATACCTGGAAACGGAGGAAGCTGATCTTAGCGAATGTATATTTCTGTGGAATTTTGAGAATACCGACCGTTACAAGATCCTGCTTAGTCATCTTCCGATTGCCTGGCTGAAAAATGATGCCCTGGAGGAATGGAACATGGACTGCGTGTTTTCCGGTCATCTTCACGGAGGGCAGGTCATTTTACCTGGGATCGGCGGTGTATATGCGCCGGATATGGGCTGGTTTCCGGGACGGCTGAAGGGTGTTTTTGATTCAAAGGATGGAAAACGGCATCTGGTTTTGTCTGCGGGGCTTGGAAATACGGAGGTGATTCCGCGATTCAACAATATTCCGGAGATTGTCTGCGTGGATCTTGTACCGGAAGGAGGATGGTGAAAAAACTTGCACATGGATTAGGGCTGCGAATGTTACGGTTCGCTGGGAACCAGTGAACCGTAACTTAATCTGGGCATATTAGTTCACAGGATCGGCTGGCAGCTTGACATGCCGCCGGTCCTGTATTATAATAACGATGTTCACGAAAATGAAAGGATAGATGTACATGAACAAACAAGAATCGGATATTTTGAACGTGATCCTGCAATACCACTGCCGGAACCAGCGTGCGCTGGCGGAGCAGTGTGGGTTTTCACTGGGAATGGTAAACCGTTCGGTGAAAGCGCTGCAGGGGCAGGGTTTTTTAACAACAGATATGGAGCTGACGGAAAAAGCCAGGCTTGAGATGGCAAAGCATCGCCCGAAAAACGCGGTGATTCTGGCTGCCGGATATGGAATGCGGATGGTGCCGATTAATATGGAAACGCCGAAAGGACTTTTGGAAGTAGAGGGGGAACCGCTGATCGAGCGGCTGATCCGTCAGCTTCATGCGGTAAAGGTGAAGGAAATTTATGTTGTCGTTGGTTTTAAAAAGGAACAGTACGATTATCTGGTTGACCGGTATGGCGTGAAGCTGGTTGTCAATATGGAGTATGCAGAGAAAAACAACCTGCATTCCCTGGCAAAGGTATTGCCGCAGCTTGGCGAAACGTATCTTATGCCGTGCGACCTCTGGTGCCGGGAAAATCCGTTTTCGGAGTATGAGTGGTATTCCTGGTATCTGGTGAGCGATGCAAAGGATCCCGACAGTACGGTTCGTGTGAGCCGGAAATGGGAGCTTGTGCCCTCGGGCGGGGAAAAAGAAGGAAATCATATGATCGGCATCAGCTATCTGACGGATCCTGTGGCGCAGTCGATGGCGCGGCGAATCGAAACGATGGTACAGGACCGCCGGTATGACCATGTTTTCTGGGAGGATGCCCTTTTTGCGGAAAACGGGATGCCGGTGCAGGCAAAGATTGTCCCGGAAGGAGCTGTGGTGGAGATCAATACCTACGAGCAGCTGCGGGAACTGGATGAAAATTCGGATCAGCTGAAGTCGGATGCGATGGCAGAAATTGAACGGGTGCTTTCGGTTTCCGGTGAGGAGATTACGGGAATTGAGGTCCTGAAAAAGGGAATGACAAACCGTTCGTTTTTATTCCGCTGTCGCGGCGGGCGGTATATTATGAGAATTCCGGGGGAAGGCACGAGTCTTCTGATCAACCGCAGGCAGGAGGCGGCGGTATATCGGACACTGGACGGAAAGGGCATCTGCGATGAAATCGTGTCGATCAATCCGGAAAACGGCTATAAGATTACGAAATACCTGGAGGGTGCGCGTGTCTGCGATCCGGAAAACCCTGAGGATGTGCAGGCCTGTATGAAAAAGCTCCGTTCCTTCCATGAGGAGCATCTGAGCGTGGAGCATACGTTTTCGCTGTTTGACCAGATCGCATACTATGAAAGTCTGTGGGAGGGAGAACCGTCTGTTTATCGGGATTACAGCACGACGAAAGCGCATGTGCTGGAGCTTGGGGCTTATCTGGAAGCGCAGCCGAAGGTGTGGACGCTGACGCATATTGATGCGGTGCCGGACAATTTTCTGTTTGTGGAGAAAAACGGCGGAACGGAAATTCGTCTGATTGACTGGGAATATGCGGGCATGCAGGATGCGCATGTGGATCTGGCGATGTTCTGCATTTACGCCATGTATGACCGTCCGCAGGTGGATGCGCTGATCGACTGCTATTTTACGGAAGGATGTCCGCAGGAGGTGCGCACGAAGATTTACGCATACATTGCGGTGTGCGGGCTTTTGTGGAGCAACTGGTGTGAGTACAAGAGTCGGTTAGGCGTGGAGTTTGGCGAGTATTCGCTGCGGCAGTACCGGTATGCAAAGGATTATTATCAGCTTGTGATGCAGCGGCTTGCGAAAACAGAAGGACAGGAAGAATAAGAGTGGGAGAGTGAAAAAAGATGGAAGTGGAGCAGATGCAGCATTGCGAAATACGGAACAAACATCGTGTGGAACGTGCCATTATCATGGCGGCAGGAACTGGAACGCGAATGCGGCCGGTAACGCTCGACACGCCGAAACCGCTGATCCGCGTGAACGGTGTCCGTATGATTGATACGGTGATCCGGGCACTGCAGGAAAACGGGATTTTTGAGATTTATGTGGTGACGGGATATCAGAAGGAGCAGTTTGCATGCCTGACGGAGAACTACGAAGGGGTGCAGCTGATTGAGAATCCGTACTGGGCTTCCTGCAACAACATTGCCTCCCTCTATGTGGCGCGGGAGCATCTGGAAAATGCAATGATTCTGGATGGGGATCAGATGGTATACAAAAAGGAGATTCTCGCGCCGGAATTTACGCGCTCCGGCTACAACGCCATCTGGACCGATGCGGAGACGGACGAATGGCTGATGCAGGTGGAAAACGGAATTGTACGCTCCTGCAGCAGAACCGGCGGCAGAGGCGGCTGGCAGCTTTTCAGCGTATCGCGTTGGAGCAGGGAGGATGGAAAGCGGCTGAAAAAACACCTGGAGCTCGAGTTTGAGGAAAAAAAGAACCGTCAGATTTACTGGGACGATGTGGCAATGTTCTGTCATTTTCAAGAGTATGAGCTTGGCATCTACCCGATGCAGGAAGGCGACCTGATCGAAATTGACGATTTTTCGGAGCTTTGTGAACTGGATCCGTCTTACTGCGGATATGAGGCACAGGGTCAGAAAAAATCAGAAGAAAAATAAGCTGGATCGGGCAGTATAGCAGAAAGGAACAGAAAACATGAATACAGTTGATGAAAACAGAGTGGCGAAAAAGAAACAGAGCGGAAAAATACGGGGAAAAGGTCAGATTGACTGGATGATCACGCTGCTGCCGCTGGGACTGATTGCAGCGCTCAGCATTTTGTTTTTCCTCCTGCCGGAACAGTCCAACACAGTTCTTGCGAAGGTACGCTTCTTCTTGGGAGATACCTTTGGAGTCTATTATCTTGCAATTGGCCTTGGCGTTTTTCTGCTCTCTTTGTATCTGGCATTTTCAAAATATGGCGATATTGTGTTAGGAGAGCAGGACGAGAAACCGAAATATTCTTTTTTTGCCTGGGGATCCATGATGTTTACGTGCGGCCTTGCGGCAGACATTCTGTTTTATTCTTTTGCAGAATGGGTGATGTATGCTGCTGATCCGCAGATTGAAAAGATGGGCGGAATCCAGGAGTGGGCGGGCGTGTACCCGCTGTTTCACTGGAGTCTGATTCCGTGGGGCTTTTATCTCGTTCTCGCTGCCGCATTTGGGTTTATGCTGCACGTGCGGAAACGGAACCGGCAGCGGTATTCAGAAGCCTGCCGTCCGATTATGGGAAAACAGACGGACGGCATCGGCGGACGGCTGATTGATCTGCTGGCGGTATTTGCACTCCTTGCAGGAACGGCAACGACATTCAGCGTGGCAACGCCGCTGATGGCAAGTGCAATCAATGCATTGTTCCATATCAATCTGGAACGGAACGCAGTGACAATTGTGATTCTGCTGATTACGTGTTTTGTGTACACGTATTCGCTGCTTCACGGCTTCCGCGGAATCGGTTTTCTGGCAAAGCTCTGCATCTATCTGTTTTTCGGGCTGCTGGCGTACGTGCTGCTGTTCGGCGGACAGACGCGGTATATTATCGAGACGGGATTTTCATCGCTGGGACGGATGATTCAGTATTTCCCGACGTTGGCGACCGATACCGATCCGCTGCGCGAGACGCATTTTCCGCAGAACTGGACTATTTATTACTGGGCATACTGGATGGTATGGTGCGTGGCGGCGCCATTTTTTATCGGAAGTATTTCCCGGGGAAGAACGGTGCGGCAGACAATCCTTGGCGGATATGGATTCGGCGTTGGCTCCACGATTTTAAGCTTTATCATCCTAGGAAATGAATCGATGGGGATGCAGATGGCGGGAAAAGCGGATTTTATCGCGCAGTATGCCAAAGACGGTGATCTCTATGGAATGATTATCGCCATGATCCAGAAGATCCCGTGTACACCGCTGGTTCTTGTCGTTCTGCTGCTCACGATGATTGCCTTTTATGCGACCTCGTTTGATTCGATTGCGCTGACGGTTTCCTGCTACAGCTACCGCCGTCTGGAAGAGGGACAGCAGCCATCGAAAGCGATTCAGCTTATGTGGTGCCTTCTGCTGATTCTGCTTCCGATTGCACTGGTCTTTTCCGAAAGCTCTATGAGCAATCTGCAGTCGGTCAGTATCGTGGCAGCGTTTCCGATCGGAATGGTAATTCTTCTGATTGTGGCGGGATTTCTAAAGGATGCCGGAGCATATCTGAAAGAAATAAAGAAGAAATGATTTTTTATGCAGCATGAAAATAGAGCCGGATTTCTATTTAGCGGAAATCCGGCTGTGTGCATTTCAGACAGTATAGGTCTATACAAACAGTGTACACCCCTGCCGCTTGAACTGTTCGATTTTTTCGTCAATGAGCTCCGGCGTTACACCGAGATGCTTAGAAAGACACTGCTTGCAGAAAAACTGTTCCGCGCCGCGGTTGATAAATTTGCGGTGGGCGCCGATCTCGTTATGCGTGAGTTCTTTGCCGCACTGCATACAGCGTGCCATCAGAGTTTTACGACCTTTGCACGGTATACTTTTGATGCGAACGGCTCGAGCTCTGTGACAAGGGATGCATTGTTTGCACACAGGTTCTCGCCGGTCCAGACCTCAGTAAGTTCCAGAGTACGGCCAGTGGAGAACGGAAGGCCGATCTCATCCAGATTCATGGCTGCACGCGATTTTTCATCACTGAGATTGAACATGCCGATAGCAAGATCTCCGTTTGCGAGCGCTTTTACATAAATCAGAACGTTGTCATTCCATGCATGGTTTTTCACTTTATACGGCTGACGGCAGAGCGGGTCCTGATTGATGCGGATCATCTCATCGCTCATCAGAATGCGGCGGGTCTCGTTGCTCATCTCGCGGATATCGCAGCCGATCATCAGCGGGGAGCCAAGGAATGCCCATAGCGCATAGTGTGTCTGATACTGGACATCGTTGCAGCCGGCCAGTCCAACATTTCCTTTTCCGTGCATGCCGACGATCAGCATGTCCATATCGTTGAAGCAGCCGACGCCGTTGTACGGATGCAGTTTTTCCTGCTGTGCCACGAGATCTTTGACAGAATCCCAAGTATCAAAGATGTCGCCGGTGGAACGCCACATGGAAGCGCCGGTTTCTTTGATCCACTCATGCGTTTCATCGGCACCCCAGGAGCAAGCAGAGAAGAGAATGTCGCGGCCGCAGTTCTCGAGTGCCAGTCCCATGCGGCGATACAGATATTTTCCATGCAGGATCGGGCTGTGGTAGCAGTAGTCGTATTTTAAGAAATCAACATCCCAGGATGCGAAGGTTTCTGCATCGATAAACTCATGCTCATAGCTTCCAGGGTAGCCGGCACACGTCATGTTTCCGGCGCAGGAATACATACCGAATTTCAGCCCTTTGGAATGAACGTAATCGGCAACGGCTTTCATACCGTGCGGAAATTTTCCCGGATCCGGCACAAGACGGTCGTTTTCATCGCGTTCGCGTAAAGACCAGCAGTCGTCGATGACAAGATATTCGTATCCTTTATCGCGCAGGCCGCTCTCGGCCATGACATCAGCAGTTTCAAAAATCATTTTTTCATTGATATTTTCTCCGAAGGTGTTCCAGGAATTCCAGCCCATCGGCGGTGTAAGTTTGATCATAGTATTGACCTCCCGTAAGTTTTGATGTACTTTGAGTATAGATGGATTTCCAGAGCAAAACCATGGAATTTTAAGACAAAAGCATGGATTTTTGTTTTATAAAGAATAAAATACGGGAAAAGGAAAGAATATGCTTGTATCAGAAATGAACGGGATCCGGCCTGTCGATGCCGGGCGGCAGGACTGCCATGATCTGCATTCCTGGGGGCCGGGTGTACGGCAGTGCTATATTATACATTATATTATAAGCGGAAAGGGAACGTTTACCTGCGGGAAAAAGACGTACACACTTACCGCAGGACAGAGCTTTTTAATCTGTCCGGCGCAGGTGGTGCAGTACGCGCCGGATGAGAACGAGCCGTGGGAATATGTGTGGGTTGATTTTGTCGGGGAACAATGCCGGCAGATTCTGGCACGGTCGGTACTGAACCCACAGCAGCCGGCGGCGTCGCCTCTCCGTCAGGAAAGGCTTCTGCCGTATTTTGAGCGTCTCTGCCAGATGGAACTCTATCGCCGGAACAGCCAGGAGACCGTCGGTGTGCTGCTTGCGCTTCTGGGCGTGTACCAGGATCTGGCGGAGCCGCAGCGGGAGGAGAGAAAGAAGGAAGATCCGCGGATCATGGAAGCGCTCTCTCTGATTGCCGCAGGGTATCACAGGAGTGAGTTCTGCGCGGAGACAATTGCGCGGAAAATGGCGGTCAGCCGCACAACGCTGAACCGTCTGTTTCAGAAGAAAATCGGCCGGTCACCAGGACAGTATCTGCTGGAATATCGGCTGCAGCAGTCAGAAAAGCTGCTGCAGATGGGGATGACGGTCAAACAGACGGCGCTGTCGTGCGGATTTGAAGATCCCTTTTACTATTCCCGTGTGTTCCGGAAACACTATGGAATGCCGCCGTTGGATTACCGGCTGCAGTTTGCAGAAATTCAGTGAACGGCGGGCGTTACCGCTCGTCGGAGAGATAATTCCGCATAGAGCGCAGGGCGGACTTTTCCAGCCGGCTGACCTGCGCCTGCGAGATGCCGATTTCCCGGGCAACCTCCATCTGGGTCTGCCCCTCATAGAAACGCATGCGGATGATCTGGCGTTCGCGCTCATTGAGACGGGCGACCGCGTCCTGCAGGGCGAGGTTCTGCACCCAGTTTTCTTCTTTATTTTTCTTATCACTTAACTGATCCATGATATACAGGGTATCGCCGCCTTCCGTGTAGACGGGTTCATACAGACTCATCGGGCTTTGGATTGCGTCGAGGGCATAGACGATATCCTCTTTTCCAATGCCGATTTCAGCGGCGATTTCCTCGATCGAAGGCTCTTTCTGGTTCTGCTTGAGATAAAGTTCGCGGGCGCAGATGGCGCGGTAGGCAGTATCCCTGAGGGAACGGCTGACGCGGATCGCATTGTTGTCACGCAGATACCGCCGGATTTCACCGATGATCATCGGCACGGCATAGGTGGAGAAACGGACGTTTAAGGTCGTGTCGAAGTTATCAATCGCCTTAATCAGGCCGATACAGCCGATCTGAAAGAGATCGTCGGCGTTTTCACTGCTGTTGGAGAAGCGCTTGATCACGCTTAAGACAAGGCGCAGATTGCCCTGAATGTAGCGTTCGCGGGCAGCAGCATCTCCTTCGCGGGCCTTTTTCAGCAGAGTCTCCTTTTCTTCGGCATTCAGTACGGGAAGGCGTGATGTATTGACTCCGCACAGTTCAACTTTATTGATCGCCATGGTATGCATCCTCCTGAAACATGGAACGTATGGTTACCGTTCGTTACTGTTATACGTTCATGATTGGCAGTTGGCGGGACGAATATACGAGAGCCCGGAAAATTTCATAAAGTTTTAGTCCTTGACAAAGCTTTTGGAAAATGATTTCCTGCTATTGTAGAAACGGCGGAAAGTGTGATAAGATAAGGGAAGTGTACGAAATGCGAGGTCTTGTTTTATGATGAGTGGAAAGGAACGAAGAGAAGAGATTCTTCAAAGAATAACAAACAGTAAGACGCCGGTCTCCGGTGCAGCGCTGGCGAAGAGCTGTGAAGTCAGCCGTCAGGTGATTGTCCAGGACATTGCCCTGATCCGCGCTGCCGGATACGATGTGATTGCGACAAACCGCGGCTACATCTGCAGCAGCCCGGTGAGAGAGACGCGGGTCTTTGAGGTGAATCACACGGATGAGCAGATGCAGGACGAGCTGAATACAATTGTGGATTTCGGCGGCGTTGTGCTGGATGTGATTGTGCGTCACGAGGTTTACGGAGAACTGCGGGCGGAACTGAATATCAGTTCACGAAATAAGGTGGCACTGTTTATGGAAGAAATCCGGCAGGGAAAATCACGGCCGCTGAAGAATATCACATCAGGGGAACATTTTCATACCGTATCGGCAGACTCTGCGCAGACCCTGGATCTGATTGAAGAAGAACTGCGAAAGAAAGACTACCTGGTGCGGACTGTGAAATAGGGGAAAAAGCCCTTATTTTCACAAAAAACTGTTATTCGAAAAAATTTTAAAATTTTTTCAAAAAGGTGTTGACTTTTCTCTTAGGATAGTGTAATATACATGATGTCAGCGGGAACGAGTGATAAACAAAGAGTTCTAAAGCGACAAAGAAATGTGCGTTTAGCTCAGCTGGATAGAGCGTTTGGCTACGGACCAAAAGGTCGGGGGTTCGAATCCTCTAACGCACGGACGGTAACCGTCCTGGTGAAAACCAGGGCGGTTTTTTCGTATGCAGAATGAAAAATAAAACAAGCGGCCTTTTGGTCAGCAGCCAGACGGCCGCGCTTTTTGAAAAAATCATGGGGAAACAACTTGTACGCTCATTGACACAAGTGAGATACATCTCCTATAATAAAGCCAAATTTAAGATCTCGAAAGGGGACAAGTTATGGCTAAGTTAGTAATTGATGCGAACAGAAAGCTTTCAAAAATCAATAAGGAAATCCAGGGACAGTTTTCGGAGCATCTGGGAAGATGTATTTATGAAGGACTCTATGTAGGAGAAAATTCCGATATTCCGAACGTGAACGGAATGCGTACCGATGTTGTTGAAGCACTGAAAAATATCAAAGTTCCGGTACTGCGCTGGCCGGGCGGATGTTTTGCAGATGAATATCACTGGAAAGACGGTATCGGACCGAAAGAAAGCCGCAAAAAAATGATCAACACCAACTGGGGCGGTGTTGTCGAGGACAACAGCTTCGGTACCCACGAGTTTTTTGAACTCTGCCGTCAGATCGGATGTGAAACCTATATCAACGGAAATATGGGAAGCGGTACTGTACAGGAGATGTCGGAGTGGGTTGAATATATGACATTTGACGGTGTATCTCCGATGGCAGACCTTCGTGCGGAAAATGGCCACGAAAAGCCATGGACCGTCGATTTCTTCGGCGTCGGCAATGAGAACTGGGGCTGCGGCGGAAATATGAATCCGGAATTCTACGGAAATATGTACCGCAGATATCAGACCTTTGTGCGTGATTACGATGGAAACAAAAAGATCCGGAAGATTGCCTGCGGCGCCAATGCGGATGATTATGAGTGGACGCAGGAAGTGATGAAAGCATGCTTCCGCAGAACCTCCCCACAGCAGCATGGCATGATGGATGGCCTGTCGCTTCATTACTATACGGTGCCGGAAACCTGGGATCACAAGGGAAGTGCAACGGAATTTGCGGAAAAAGACTGGTATAAGACCATGAAAAAAACGATGTATATGGAAGAGCTGATCCGCCGCCACAGCGCCATTATGGATCAGTACGACCCGGACAAAAAGGTCGGCATGATCGTGGATGAGTGGGGTACCTGGTATGATGTAGAGCCTGGAACAAATCCGGGATTTCTGTATCAGCAGAATACCATGCGTGACGCACTGGTCGCAGGGATCAACCTGAATCTCTTCAACAAACACAGCGACCGCGTCAAGATGGCAAACATCGCACAAATGGTAAATGTTCTGCAGTCGATGATCCTGACCGAGGGGGAGAAGATGGTCAAAACTCCGACGTATCATGTTTTTGATCTGTATCAGGTACATCAGGAAAATGATCTTCTGGCAAGCTCTCTGGAAACGGAGCAGGTTGGTCTGGAAGACGAATACATGGTTCCGAATCTGACGGAATCTGTTTCGGTAGATGCCAACGGTGTACTTCATATCACGATGACGAATGTGGATCTGGAAAAAGCATATCCGGTAGAGGCGGTACTTCTCGGAAAAAAAGCTGACGAGATCAAAGCCGAGATCGTAACCGGCCATATGCAGGATAAGAACACCTTTGAAGCGCCGGAGACGGTTGGCGTTCAGGTCTTTGACGGTGTGCAGGCAACAAAAGAGGGGATTTCCTTTACCATTCCGGCATGCAGTGTGCTTCATATCGCCGTAAAATAGGGAAACCATAAAAACCAGAAGATATCTGGGATGAAAAAAGATTCGGTTCCGGAGGAGTTTGATGGACGGAAATACCAGAATCTGTAAAAAATGCCTGCTTCGTGAGATGGACGAGGCAGGCTTTTTTCAGAATATGTATGATTATATTGCAAGAATTCCGGCGGACGATAAAACGCCGGAGGAGGAATACGAGCGGCGGCTTTCCATCTGTAAGGAGTGTGAAAAGCTGCTGTCCGGCATGTGCCGCATGTGCGGCTGCTACGTGGAGATGCGGGCAGCGATTGCACTGCGGGACTGCCCGGGGAAAAAGTGGTAGCAAAAGAGAAACCCCGCACAGCGGATCCTGTGAAAACAACGGATCCCTGTGCGGGGTTTTGAGAATCAGCGAAGTCGGTAAGATCAGTTGGGACTCGTTTGCGTCTCCGGTGCGACTTTTGGATCTCTGAAATAGCGGGACAGCTTCGGCACGGAGATGAACAGCGTCAGAAATTCGGCGACCGGAATCGACAGCCACACACCGTTGGTGCCAAGCACGAGCGGCAGAAGCAGCGCGGAGAGAACGATAAAGACGAAGGTTCGCAAAAAGGAAATCAAAGCAGAGGTCTTTCCGTCTGACAGTGCCGTAAAAATGCCGGAGGCGACGATATTCGTACCGCAGAACAGATAGGCGATGGAGAACAGGTAACCACCGTGGCGGGTCAGTTCAAAGCCATAGGTGCCTTTCTGCATGAAAACAGCGGAAATAACAGGAGAACCGAAGGCAGCCACAAGTGCAATGATCACAGAGCTTACCACAACGAAACGGATACTGATGCGGTAAAGCCGGATCAGCCGCTGTTTGTTCCGGCTGCCGTAGTTGAAGCTGAACACAGGTGCAACGCCGATACTGTAGCCGAGGTACAGCGCAACAAAGAGAAACTGTCCGTACAGAATCGCCGTGATGGCGGCAACACCGATTTCGCCCTCAAATTTCAGCATCAGCATGTTGAAAAGGTAAGTGACAACGGCTGCAGAAAGATTGCTGACCATCTCGGAGGAACCGTTGAAGCAGCTTGTGGAGAGCAGGCCTTTGGAAAATTCCGGACGGGTGAAGCGAAGGCCTTTGCGGGCAAAGGTAAAGTATAAAATGCCGGCAACGGCCGGAATGCACTGGCCAAGGCCGGTGGCAAGGGCAGCTCCGGCAACACCAAGATGGAGCGGAACGACAAACAGATAGTCCAGAAGCATGTTGGTAATGCCGGCGGACACCGTAAGGGAAAGTCCGAGTCCCGGGCGCCCTGCTGTTACAAAGAAGGACTGGAACAGTGCCTGGAGAAGACAGACCGGGGCAAAGGAAAGGATCGTCCGCAGATAGGCGGTACCGTAATCCATCAGCACCGGCGTTGCACCGAGCAGACTGCAGATCTGACGGCAAAACAGGTTGCCGAGCACTGCGCCCAGAATACCGATGATCAGTGTGGTAAGGGTAAGGGCAGAAAAGTTACGGTTGGCTTCCTCCAGTTTTCCCTGTCCGATCTTTGCGGCGACAACGGCGCTGCCTCCGGTACCGAACATGATGCCGACGGCAAGAAGGATGCTGACGGCAGGATAGACGATATTGGCGGCGGAAAGCGCCATGCTGTCCACGTACTGTGCGATGAAAAAGCCATCCACAATACTGTAGAGAGACATAAAGATCATCATGATGATCGATGGAAACGCAAACTTCAGCAGGGAGCGGAAGTTAAAATCCTTGGCGAGTGACTGGCTCATAATCAAAAACCTCCTTTTTATGTGTGAAAAGCCTTTTTCAGACACGCTTTAGATGGGAAAGATTTCTTGTGAAAATTTGAATCGTTTGCTATTATAAAGGATAGGGTAACCCTATAGTCAAGTGCAAAAAAGGTGAAAAACAGGAAAAATTCCGAGAGCAAATGTTCAGGAAAAGGAGTCAGAAATGGGAAAACAGGAGTATTTAAGCGCGGGGCGATTTGCAGCGCTGGTAGGCACGACAAAGGAAACGCTTTTTCATTATGATGAGATTGGTCTGTTTGTACCAAAAAGAAGAGAGGCAAACGGCTACCGGTATTATGCGATGGATCAGATGGAAACGTTTGATGTGATCGGAATGCTGCGGGAGCTGGGCATGCCGCTGGCAGAGATTCGAAATTATCTGGAACAGCGAAGTCCCGAAAAATTCGGAGTACTGCTGGAACAGGAGGAGAAGGTGGTGCGTGAAAAAATCCAGCGGCTCCGCGAGATGCAGCGCTGGATTGGGGAAAAGAAGCGGTTTCTGGCACAGGCATCGGCGGAATGCCGTGAGGCGTTTGAAAAAAATCCCTTCTGTCCTGTGGGGATTCATACCCTGCCGTTGCAGTATCTTGTCACGAATCACAGCGAGTCAGCGGATAATCTGGCAGTCAATCAGAAAATCGGAGAGCTCTATGCTTACTGTGGGCAATATGGAAATCGAAGTTCGTATAATGTTGGGTTTATTCAGAAACGGGAAACACTGGAAACGGGGAATTTTCTGGATTACCGTGATTTTTATCTGATTTTTGATCGTGTGCCGGCGAAAGTGCGATACACGGTTCGGCTGGAGGGAGAGTATCTTTGTTATTATTATAAAGGACCATGGCAGGGAATTGAAGCGGCGTACCGGAAGCTGTTCCGGTATGCCACGGAACAGAGACTTTTGCTGGACGACCGCTTTTATGAGGAATATATGGTGGACGCGCTGACCAGTCAGGAAATGGAACAGTATATTACGAGAATCGCCGTAAAAATTCTAAGATAGACAGGGAGGAGGGGAAAAAACAAGATTTTCACAAACTTTTTTCATTCTCCTCTTGACCATGACGCAACGTCACCCATTATAGTGAGAGTACAACAAGTTGAATTGACATAAAACTGAGAAGATAAACACACCAAAAAGGAGAAAAAGCATGAAAGTATTAGTAACAGGCGGAGCCGGATTTATCGGCGGAAACTTCGTACATCATATGGTAAACAAATACCCGGATTATCAGATCGTAAACCTGGACCTGCTGACCTATGCGGGAAACCTGGAGACTCTGAAACCGGTTGAGGACAAACCAAACTACAAATTTGTAAAAGGTGATATCGCAGACGAAGCTTTCATCATGGATCTGTTTGAAAAAGAGAAATTTGACGTTGTTGTCAACTTCGCAGCAGAGAGCCATGTAGACCGTTCCATTGAGGATCCTGGCATCTTTGTTCAGACCAACGTAATGGGAACCCGTGTACTGCTGGATGCTTCCAGAAAATTCGGCGTAAAGAGATATCATCAGGTATCTACCGATGAGGTTTACGGAGACCTTCCGCTGGATCGCCCGGACCTGTTCTTTACAGAGAATACCCCGATCCACACCTCCAGCCCGTACTCTGCATCCAAAGCAAGCGCAGACCTGTTTGTACTGGCTTACCACAGAACCTTCGGTACCCCGGTTACCGTTTCCAGATGCTCCAACAACTACGGCCCGTATCACTTCCCGGAGAAGCTGATTCCGCTTATGATCAGCCGCGCACTGGCAGACGAAGAGCTTCCGGTATACGGAAACGGTGAGAATGTCAGAGACTGGCTGCACGTATCCGACCATTGCGAAGCAATCGACCTGATTATCCATAAAGGTAAAGTAGGCGAGGTTTACAACATTGGCGGACACAACGAGAGAACAAACCTTCAGGTAGTACAGACCATCCTGAAAGCTCTGGACAAACCGGAATCTCTGATCAAATACGTAAAAGACCGCCCGGGCCATGACAGAAGATATGCAATCGACCCGACCAAGATCGAGACTGAGCTTGGATGGAAACCAAAATACAATTTCGATACCGGAATTGCACAGACAATCCAGTGGTATCTGGACAATGAAGACTGGTGGAAACACATCATCAGCGGTGAGTATCAGAACTACTTCGCTGAGATGTACAAAGACCGTCTGTAAGAGAGAAAAGTGAAATGCAAAGGCCGCAAAAAAGCGGCTTTTGCGAAGGAGTGGTGGATATGGATCAATATTATACCACTGGTGAATTTGCCCGGATGGCCCATGTGACCATTCGGACAATTCGCTATTACGACAAAAAAGGGCTGCTGAAGCCGAGCTTTATTAACGAATCCGGTTATCGGATGTATTCGGATGAGGATTTTCTGAAGCTGCAGAAAATTTTATCGCTGAAATATCTCGGATTTTCCCTGAATGAGATCGGAAATATGACGATTCACGATACGAGTGCGGATATTCTGAAATCATTGAAAATGCAGATCGGACTTGTGCACAAGAAGATGGAAAATCTGGAACAGATGGAAAAGGCGCTGCAGAATACGACACAGATTCTGGAGGAGACGAACCAGATCGACTGGACCGGCATTCTGAACCTGATTCATCTGACCGATATGGAAAAGATGCTGGTGGAGCAGTACAAAAACGGGGAAAACCTGAATATCCGTATTTCGCTGCACGAGCAGTATTCCCAAAATAAAAAGGGATGGTTCCCGTGGCTTCTGGAACAGATGGATTTTGACGGTGCGCGCCGGATTCTGGAGATCGGCTGCGGAAACGGGCAGCTCTGGAAAAAAGCGGAGCCATCCGTGCTGAAAGGAAAGTATATCTGTCTGTCTGACCTGTCGGACGGCATGATCCGGGATGCGGCGGAAAATCTGGGAGAAGAAAAGGCATTCTGTTTTGATTTCCGGACACTGGACTGCCAGAAGCTTCCGTTTCCGGATGCGGAATACGACCGGATTATTGCAAATCATGTTTTGTTCTATGTCCAGAATCTGTCCCGCGGTCTGCAGGAAATCAGCCGTGTGCTTTCAGATGACGGCGTGTTCTACTGCAGTACGTATGGAAAAGGCCATATGAAAGAGATTACCGATCTGGTACAGGAGTTTGATCCGCAGATCAATCTTTCGGAGGTGGCGCTGTATACTATTTTTGGTCTGGATCACGGAGAAAAGCAGTTAAAGCCTTATTTTGGCAGCGTAGAGAAAAGAATCTACGAGGACAGTCTCTGGGTCGACCGGCCGGAGCCGCTTCTGGACTATATCCTTTCCTGCCATGGAAATCAGAATGAGTATCTGTATCCGAGACAGCGGGAATTCAAAGAATTTCTGGAAAAGAAAATTCAGAAACACGGCGGAATTGCGATCACAAAAGAGGCAGGGGTTTTCATCTGCAGAAAATAACGGGAGAGGCCGACATGAAAATGGAGGTCTCTTTTTTATCCCTCATTTTAGGCAAGTTTGACAAAAATGTTAAAAAATAAATACAGAGTATGTTTTTTGTATTGCCAGAGATCACAAAAGGATGTATACTAAAGTAGAATGTCTAAGTATGCGTGACTTGAAGAAAGAACACAAAAAGAGGGATAAGGTATGAAGGAATTATTTGATGTACACTGCCATATGGTCCCGGGGGTAGACGACGGTGCAGCTGACCTGGAAGAGTCGCTGGCGATGCTGAAAATGCAGCACGAGGACGGGGTCAGGAAGATTATCATCACACCGCATTATCGGCGGCGGATGTTTGAAACACCGGCAAAAAAGGTACATGAGCAGTTTCTGAAACTGCAGGAAGCGGCAAAAAAGGAATATCCGGATATGTCGCTTTATCTCGGGTGTGAACTTCACTCGAACATGGATCTTCAGGATATCCTGGAAAAACGGAAATATGTGACCATGGCCGGTTCATCCTATGTTCTGTTGGAATTTTCCGAGGGAGATTCCGCACAGCATATCCGTGAGAGAGTCTACAATGTACTGTCCTGCGGTTACGAACCGATTATCGCGCATGTGGAGCGCTATCAGGCAACGGTAAAGAGCGTCGGATTTTCCAGCGATCTGGTGGATATGGGCGCAAGACTGCAGGTGAATGTGGAAAGTATACTTGGAAAGTATACGTGGGGGGCAAAACGCTACTGCAGAAAACTGATGAAGGAAGATCTGCTCGGTTTTGTCGGCAGCGATTCCCACAACACAAAAACACGTATTCCCAACATAGGAGCAGGCGCTGCCTATGTTTCAAAAAAAATGGGAGAGGCATATGCCGAAAGGATTTTCCACGATAATCCGATGGAAATCTTAAGGGATGCCGGAGAAATCTAAAAAAAGTCAGGAGAAGAAGATGGAAACGAATCAACAGAATCAGGATGAAATTGAAATCGATTTACTGGAACTGCTTCGTGTGCTCTGGAGCAAAATTGGCTATGTGATTTTAGCTGCATTGGCACTTGGCCTTCTGATGGTACTGGTCAGCAAAGTATTTATGAAGCCGCAGTATGAATCGACGACAAAAATGTATGTACTGTCAAAACAGGACAGCAGCAGTACTGTAACAAGTGGAGATCTGCAGGCAAGTTCTCTTTTAACCAAAGACTATGCGGAGCTGATTCAGAGCCGTCAGGTTGTTGAAACCGTTATTGCACAGTTAAATCTGGATCTTACCTATGAGGAGTTTTTGAACAAAATTACTGTTACTACACAGAACGATACGCGTATCCTTTCGATTACAGTAAAAGACGAAGATCCGTATGTAGCAAGCCAGATGGCGGATGCAATCCGTGTAGCAGCATCAGATCATATTCAGAACGTTATGAACACAGAAGCTGTAAATGTGGTAGATGAGGCGAATATTCCAGATGAGCCGGTAAGCCCAAGTATTAAGAAAAACGGGCTGATCGGTGCAATAGCAGGTGCATTTATCGCGATTGTCATCATCATTATTGTTTATCTGACAAATGACACCATCCAGACCTCCGAAGATGTAGAACGTTATCTGGGTGTCAGTACACTCGGCATAATTCCTCTTGCAGAAGGACAGAAAAAGAGCAAGAAGAAAAACAAAAACGGCCGTGGAAGAAAGAAATAAGGGAGGATACGGAACGTGAATCAGGTAGTAGTAAAACAGGAAAAATCAGGCTATCAGATTGTGGAAGCCTACAAATCTCTTCGGACCAACCTTCAGTTCTGCGGAGAAGATAAGAAAGTAATCGCGGTTACAAGCTGTACACCAAATGAGGGAAAGAGCAGTGTTTCTATGCAGCTCGGCATTTCTCTTGCAGAGAGCGGAAAAAGAGTGATTTTGATCGATGCCGATCTTCGGAAATCGGTTCTTCTTGGAAGAACGAAAACACAGAAATCTGTTCGCGGACTGGCACACTTCCTGTCCGGTCAGGCAACTCTGGAGGATGTCATCTGTTCTACCAATGTAAAGAACTTTTACATGATTTATTCCGGCCCGTTTCCGCCGAATCCGGCAGAGCTTCTGGGGGGAAAGAACTTCCGAAGTCTTTTAAATGCACTTCGTAAAGTTTACGATTATGTGATTGTGGATACTCCTCCGCTTGGAAGCGTTATCGACAGTGCAATCGTTGCAGAAATCTGTGATGGTTCAATCATGGTCATTGAGTCCGGTGTGATCAGCTATCGTTTTGCACAGGAAGTAAAGAGCCAGCTCGAGAGAAGTAACTGCCCGCTGCTTGGCGTTGTCCTGAACAAGGTGGATATGCAGAAACAGGCGTATGGTAAATACGGAAAATACGGTCAGTACAAATATGGAGATTACGGCCAGGAGGAGGACGATTAACTGCCATGAAAAAAGGGATTGTTGCAGGTTTGATTGTCCTGTGCGTGGCGCTAGGAGCCGGTACAGCAGCTGTCGTAGTGACGGACGACCGAAAAGGCCCGGAAATCGAGCTTCCAGCTGATGGGGATGTAACGTATGAGGAAGGCAGTGATACAGCGTCTTTGCTGGAAGGCGTTACTGCAACGGATGAGAAAGACGGAGATGTGACAGATTCGCTGATGATTGAAAACATTTTCCCGAACGATGACCATACCAGTGCATCGGTTGTCTATGCGGCAAAGGACAGTCACAATAATGTATCAAAAGCAACACGCCGCGTGAATTATAAAGCTGCAGCGGAAGATACCCCGGCGGAAAATGAGGCTACGCAGGAAACGGATAACAGTGGGGCGGCAGATGAGTCTGCACCGGCAGTAGAGGAGCCGCAGCAGAATGACACAGAGGGCACAAAAAATGAGACAGATGCGCAGATGGAAATCGAAGCACTGCCGGCGGAAAGCCCAAAACTGTACCTGAATACGTATGAAGTAACAGTGGAAGCCGGAAACGATCTGGACAAAACCAGCTATATCAAAGAGATGACCGATGATGCAGACAGCCAGGAGTCACTCTTTAACCAGATTGAGATCGACGGCGATGTGGATACTGCAGTGCCGGGAGATTACACGCTGACGTATCATGTGACGGACAGCGATGGAAACAGATCAAATGCAGCGGTGCTTACCGTACACGTTCAGTAAGAATAGAAGAACTGCTCTGATGGGGATGCCCGATCGGGGCAGTTCTTTTTTCAAGTTTTTACGGCGCGAGTAAAATTTGACAGCCCAAAATGAGTATGGTAGAGTGAGAAAGAAAGACGGCAGAAGGGGGCAGAGGAGATGCTTCGAATCTGGCAGAAAACAGAAAAACAGAAGCTGGAGCCGGTAGGAATGGGAACGGCGTTCCCATTTTTAAAGGAAAAGAACCATGTAGTTTCTATCATCGGCGGCGGCGGAAAAACGACGCTGCTGTACGAGATGGCAGGCTTTTGTGTAAAAAACGATCAGAAGGTACTGGTGACAACTTCGACGCACATTTACCGTCCGCCGAAGGAATGGCATGACCAGAGTCTGGAAGCGGTCGAAAGAAAATTTCGCACAGGCCGCGCAGCGATTATCGGGAGTGCCTGCCGGGATCCGGAAAAGCTTTCCATGCCGGAAACGGAACTATTTGAAGAGGCACGCAAAAAGGCCGATCTGACGCTGATCGAGGCGGACGGCGCAAGGCACCTGCCGTGCAAGGCACCGGCGGAACATGAACCGGCGCTGCTTTCCTCTTCAGATCTTGTGATTGGTGTGACAGGTCTTTCGGCACTGGGACAGCCGCTTGGCAAGGGCTGCTTTCGGGCAGAACGGGCGGCGGAACTGCTTGACTGTACGATGGAACACCATATCACGGAAGAAGATCTGGCACGGCTGATCGCATCGGAACAGGGACAGCAGAAGGATTTGAAAGGCAGAACGTTTTATGCGGTACTGCACCAGTATGAGGAAAAAGAACACCGGGCGGCCGCAGAGAAACTTGTGGAGCTGCTGCGCAGGCAGGGGATCGAGCATGTTCTGGTTACGTGCGCGACAGGAAACAGAAGACAAAGCGGTGAGAACACGAATCCCTGGTATGGGAGAGCAGAGCTTCCCGTGCGTGAAGCGGAAGAAGAGTGGGAACCTGGAGAATAAAACGGAAATAGAACGGAGGAGACAGATGGCGGAATTTACCCATTTTAAGAAAGACGGAAGCGCCGTCATGGTCGATGTCCATGAGAAGCCGGACACGTACCGGGCAGCATCGGCGACGGGAACCATACAGGTAAGCCCGGAGGTATTTGCAGCCGTGCGGGACCATACGGCGAAAAAAGGCGATGTGCTCGGCGTTGCACGGCTGGCAGGCATCATGGGGGCGAAGAAGAATGCGGAGTTGATTCCGCTGTGCCACATTGTGCCGCTGACGAACTGCGAAGTGACATTTACCACGGACGAGAATACAAATTCTATTACGGCCGTGTGCACCACATCATGTGTCGGAAAGACCGGCGTGGAGATGGAGGCGCTGACTGGCGTTTCCACAGTGCTGCTCACGATCTACGATATGTGCAAGGCGATGGACCGCGGCATGGTGATTCGTGATATCCACATTCTGGAAAAGGACGGCGGAAAGAGCGGTCATTATATCTATCAGAAAGAGGAAAAATAAAGCATGACAGAAAAGAAAGATTTCCCGGTTTTCCGGGTGGGAATTGTAACGTTAAGTGACAAAGGATATCAGGGCGAGCGCGAGGATAAGAGCGGCCCAAAGATCAAAGAGCTGCTTCCGGCAGAGCAGTATGAGGTCGTTTCGATGCGTCTTCTGCCGGATGAGCGGGCGATGATCGAGGAGGAACTGATCCGGCTTGCCGATCTGGAGCAGTGCGATCTTGTCCTCACGACAGGCGGCACGGGATTTTCCATGCGGGATGTGACACCGGAGGCAACTCTGGCGGTATCCGGCCGTGTGGCACCTGGCATCGCGGAGGCGATCCGCGCGGGCAGCATGGCGATCACAAAACGGGCGATGCTGAGCCGGGCAGTGAGTGCAATCCGTCATCGGACGCTGATTATCAATCTGCCGGGAAGCCCGAAGGCGGTGGAAGAGAGTCTTGGATTTGTACTTGATACCCTGCCGCATGCGTTGGGACTTCTGCGCGGAACGGACGGAGAGTGCGGAAGAAGCTGAAAAAAGAGGGAACAGGTAACGATGGAAGAAGAAAAAATTATTTTCTGTAAGAGCGGCGGCTGTACGGCAAAGCTCGGGGCAGGCGTGCTCGAACATATTCTGGAGAAGCTGCCGAAAGGGGAAAAGGATCCGAATCTGCTGGTGGGCTATGACAGCAAAGACGATGCATCCGTCTACCGGCTGACGGACGACCTTGCGATGGTCCAGACGCTGGATTTCTTTCCGCCGGTGGTGGAGGATCCGTACACGTTTGGAAAAATTGCGGCGGCGAATGCCTTAAGCGACATCTATGCGATGGGCGGAGAGGTGCGGACAGCCCTGAATATCGTCTGCTTTCCGGAACAGATGGATCTGAATGTCCTCGGAGAAATCATGCGCGGCGGCGCGGAAAAGGTGCAGGAGGCGGGCGGATCGCTCTCCGGCGGTCATTCGATTGCGGATGACAGTGTAAAATACGGCCTTTCTGTCACGGGAACCGTGCATCCGGACCGGATCTGGCAGAACAATACGGGCCGCGTGGGTGATCTGCTCATTCTGACGAAACCGCTCGGAACCGGCATTCTCTGTGCGGCGCACCGCGTCGGGGAGGAAAACCCGGGTGGATTTCAAAAGGCAGTGGAATCGATGATGACGCTGAATAAGTACGCCTCGGAGACGGCACGGAAGTATAACATTCATGCCTGTACCGATGTAACGGGCTTTAGTTTCCTAGGACATCTGCATGAGATGATGGAGTCGGGCGTGTCCTGTCATATCTGGGCGGATCAGATTCCGGTGTTCCCGGGGGCTGTGGAAGCGGCGGAGGAGTTTCTGATCACTGCGGCAGGCCAGCGGAACCGGAATCATCTGGAGCAGCATGTGACCTTTAAGGATATACCGTTCGGCATGCAGGAGGTGCTGTTTGACCCGCAGACATCGGGAGGGCTTCTGATGGCCGTGGATGCCGTGGATGCAGAAAAAATGCAGAGAAAACTGCTGGAGCAGGGGATTCCGGCAGCAATCGTTGGAAAAATCACAGAGCCGGCAGGAACCGAAATTTATGTGACACAGAGCAGGAAATGGTAAGGCAGGGAGGATGAAAAATGGCAGAGATGGAGAAAAAGACAGTAAACGCAATGGGTGATGTGTGCCCGGTACCGCTGGTAAAGGCAAAAAATGCGATTGCAGAACTTGCGGGAAGCGGAAAAGTGGAGGTTCTGGTGGATAATGAAATCGCCGTGCAGAACCTGGAAAAAATGGCGCAGCAGAAAGGATATGGCTTTCTGGTAAAAGAGAAGAAAGAAAAAGAGTATCATGTGGAGTTCACCGTATCAGAAACAGAGCCGGCTGAAACAGAAGAGAAAACCGTATGCCTCGTACCGGCGGCAAAGAAAACAAAACTCGTCGTTCTTTCTGCAGACCATATGGGCGAAGGAGCCGAGGAGCTGGGTAAAATTCTGATGAAGAGCTTCCTTTATGCACTGACCCAGCAGGATGAGCTGCCGGATACGATTCTGTGCTACAACGGCGGTGCAAAGTTGACCTGCGAGGGTTCCGAGTCCCTGGAGGATCTGAAAGATCTGGCAGCGCGCGGCGTTGAAATTCTGACCTGTGGAACATGCCTGAACTTCTACGGCATCACCGAAAAGCTGCAGATCGGCAGTGTGACCAACATGTATGACATCGTGGAGCGCATGAGCAGCGCAGACCGCGTGATTAAGCCATGATTTACCTCGATTCGGCGGCAACGTCGCTGTGGCATCCAAAAGAAGCAGAGGAGCGTATGATCCAGGCACTGCGCGGCTGTGGAAATGCAGGCCGCGGTGCACACGATGCGACACTGGATGCGGGCCGCATCGTCTTTGAGACGAGAATGCGGCTGGCAGAGTTGTTTCACGCGGAGAGTCCGGAGCGGATTGCATTTACGTGCAACGATACGGAGGCACTGAACACGGCAATTTTCGGACTCTTCGGGCCGGGGGATCATGTGATCACGACAGTCTGCGAGCATAATTCCGTTCTGCGCCCGCTGTATGCACTGGAAAAACAGGGACTGGAGCTTTCCGTGATCCCGGCGGATGTATCTGGAAGGATCGATTACGATCAGATGGAAGCGGCAGTGCGGAAAAACACGAAAGCGTTTGTCGTTACGCATGCCTCCAACCTGACCGGAAATATCACGGATCTTGCGCGGGTGTGCGAAATTGCGGAACACCATTCCCTGCTTCTGATCGTCGATGCGGCGCAGACAGCGGGGATTCTGCCGATTGATGTACAGAAAAGCGGGATCGACGTGCTCTGCTTTTCCGGCCACAAGGGACTATTAGGGCCGCAGGGAACCGGCGGAATCTACGTCCGTCCCGAACTTTCGATCCGGCCGCTCAAAATGGGCGGAAGCGGAATCCGAAGCTATGAAAAAGAACAGCCTGCGGCGATGCCGGAGCACCTGGAAGCTGGAACTTTAAATGTCCACGGAATTGCGGGACTTCTGGGAGCGCTGGAATATCTGGAGAAGACGGGGATTGAAATGATTTACAAAAGAGAGAGGGAGCTGATGCACCTCTTTCTGGAGAAAATTCAGGGAATCCCGGGACTTACTTTATATGGAACAGACGATCTGCAGCAGCGGGTACCAACGGCGGCATTAAACATCGGCTCCTGTGATTCGGGATATGTCAGCGACTGGCTGTATGAGAACTATGGTATTGCAGTCCGAAGCGGGGCACACTGCGCGCCGCTGATGCACGAAGCACTCGGGACACGGGAGCAGGGAGCCGTGAGGTTCAGCTTTTCCCATGTACTGACGGAAGAAGAAGTCCGGATTGCCGCGCAGGCTCTGCGGGAGTTTGCCGAAGAAGAAATGCAGCAGTGAGAGAGGCGGCAGCCGGCATCCGGGATACAAAAGAAGCTGGAAAAAGGAAGAAACGATATGAGACAGCGAAAAGAAACCTGGATTCTGACGTTTGCGGGGACAACGCAGGCGATGCAGATGGAGCAGTATGCGAGAGCGCACGGCCTGCCGGGAAGGATGATCCCCGTTCCGCGGGAAATTACGGCGGGCTGCGGCCTTTCCTGGAAAGCAGCGCCGGAAGAGGGAAAAGAAATCCTTGCGGCACTTCAGACGGCGGGACTTGCCTATGAGGCGGAGTACCGTGTGCTGTTGTAGAGGTGTGAGGTGGAAATGGAAGAAAAAGAAGAAACATTACGACAGAAGCTGCGGTACGACATGCGGCTGCGCGTCAGCCGGACGGATCATGCCTTCGGTCCCGGTGTGGCGGAGCTGATGGAGCATGTGGAAGCAACCGGCTCCCTTTCGAAGGGCTGCAAATGCATGCAGATGGCGTACTCGAAGGGATGGAAAATCTTAAAGCGCGCCGAGGAGGATCTCGGCATCCCGCTGGTACAGGGCAACCGGGGCGGCAGCAACGGCGGCCAGACGGTACTGACCCCGGAGGGAAAAGAATTCCTGAAGCGGTACCGGAAGTTTGAACAAGAAGTCCGCGCAGGCGCCGATGCGTCGTTTCAGAAGTGGTTTGGAACAGAAGAAAAATAACATTTTTTACGGGGACACGTTGACAAAACGGGTCCTTTCCTGTATTTTTATTAATGGAAAAAGCGTTATTCTCGAACAAGAATAACGAAGCAGGCCGCGAAAGACGGAAGAAAACGGCTGCTGCTGAAACGAAAGAAGGAAGACAGCGAAGATGAAAAAGAAAGATCTGATCGTGGTACGGGGAGCAGGAGATCTTGCAACCGGTACGATCCATCGTCTGAAAAAAGCGGGCTTTCGTCTGCTGGTTCTGGAAGCAGAGCACCCGGCGGCGATCCGGCGGCAGGTGGCTTTGAGCGAAGCGGTATATGCCGGCAGTGCCAGGGTAGAGGACGTGGAAGCCGTGCGCATGGACGTGGATCTCGCAGAGAAAAAGAACCGGAAAGAACTTCTGGAACAGGAAATGGAACGGATCTGGAAGAAAGATGGTGTTCCGGTGCTCGTGGATCCGGCGGGACTAAGCATTGCAGCACTTCGCCCGGCCGTCGTGGTCGATGCGATTCTGGCGAAGAAAAATCTCGGGACGACAAAAGAGATGGCGCCGCTTGTGATTGCCCTCGGACCGGGCTTTACGGCAGGAGAAGATGTGGATGTTGTAATTGAGACGAAGCGCGGTCATAATCTTGGACGCGTGATCCGAAGCGGAAGCGCGGTTCCGAACACTGGCATTCCGGGCATCATCGGCGGGTACGGAAAAGAGCGTGTGATGCATGCACAGGCGGAAGGTATTCTGCGGAATGCGGCTTCGATCGGAGACATTGTGGAAGCCAGGGCTGTGATTGCAGAGATTGAGACAGAAAAAGGGACGGTACCTGTGGAAGCATCTCTCTCCGGTCTGCTGCGCGGGCTGATCCGCGATGGCTATCCGGTGACGAAGGGATTTAAGATTGCGGACATCGATCCGCGGAAAGAAGAACTGCAGAACTGCTTCACGATTTCCGATAAGGCGCGGTGCATCGCCGGAAGCGTGCTGGAAGTGATCTGCGGGGAACTGGAATAGATTCAAATAGAAAAAGTGAGGCGTTTCAGATGAAACTGATGAAAACAAAAGACGCGGTAGGCCAGGTGCTCTGCCACGATATTACACAGATTATCAAAGGTGTGACAAAAGATGCGGTATTCCGCAAAGGCCACATCATTACGGAAGAAGATATTCCGGTGCTGTTAAGTGTCGGAAAGGACAACATTTACATCTGGGAAAAGGACGATACAATGCTGCATGAAAATGAGGCGGCACAGATTCTTTACGATATGTGTAAAAACGATCACATGCATCCGTCCGATGTCAAAGAAGGAAAAATTGAACTGATCGCGGACTGCGACGGTCTTTTGAAAGTGGACCGCGAGAAGCTGAAAAAAGTAAACAGCCTCGGCGAGATGATGATTGCGACGCGCCACGGTGATACATACGTGAAAAAAGGCGACAAACTGGCGGGAACGAGAATTATTCCGCTCGTCATCAAAAAAGAGAAGATGGAGACGGCACAGGCAGTCTGTTCCGACGGGCCGATCCTGACCTTAAAGCCGTTCCACAAGAAAAAATTTGCGGTTCTGACAACGGGAAATGAAGTGTATTACCATCGGATCGAGGACACCTTCACACCGGTTATCCAGGAAAAGCTGGCAGAATTCGGCGCGGAGATGATCTTTCATGAGGTTTACGATGATGATGCATCGAAGATCACAGACGGATGCCGCCGCGCGATGGAAGCGGGTGCCGATCTTGTCTTCTGCACCGGAGGAATGAGTGTGGATCCGGACGACAAGACGCCGCTGGCGATCAAAAATACCGGAGCACGCATCGTTTCCTACGGCGCGCCGGTGCTGCCGGGAGCCATGTTCCTTCTGGCGTATGCCGAAAACGGAACACCGATCGTCGGCCTGCCGGGATGCGTCATGTATTCGAAACGGACGATTTTCGATCTTGTCCTGCCGCGCCTCATTGCAGATGATGAGGTGACAGCGGAGGAGCTGGCCGGTCTTGGCGAGGGCGGTCTCTGCCTGAACTGCAAGGTCTGCACCTTCCCGAACTGCGGTTTTGGAAAAGGCAGATAAACGATGAAGGATCAGTATGACAGAACGATAGATTACCTGCGGATTTCCATCACGGACGCGTGCAATTTGAGATGCCGGTACTGTATGCCGGAGAGTGCGGCGGGCTGTGCACTGGAGCAGGCGGAACAGAATCCGCCGCTTACCGTCGAAGAGATGCTGAAGATTGTGCACGCCGCGGCTGGGCTTGGCATCACGCATTACCGGATTACCGGAGGGGAACCGCTGGTAAGAAAAGAGTGCGTGGAGCTGGTGCAGAAAATAAAAGCAGTGCCGGGCACCGCATCCGTTGGGATCACGACGAATGGCGTACGCCTGGCATCGTGTGCGAGGGATCTGAAGGCGGCCGGCTGTGACAGTGTGAATGTGAGCCTGGATACAGTGGATGCGGCAGAGTTTGCGGCGCTTACCGGACGCGATGCGCTGGAGCAGGTAAAGCAGGGCATCTGCGCGGCCAAAGAGGCGGGTCTTTTAGTGAAGCTGAATGCGGTGCATCGAAAAGAACTGCATGCGCAGGAACTGCTTGAATTTGCAGAGCAGGAAAAAGTCCCGGTGCGGTTCATCGAGGTGATGCCGGTGGGCGCCGGAAAATCGTACGTGGGTCCGTCGAATGAGGCGCTGAAAACAGAGCTGGAACAGTGGTATGGGGCATGTACGCCGGACCAGGAAAAAGAAGGAAACGGTCCTGCGGCTTATGTGCGGTACGAAAAGCTGTCGATGCCCGTCGGCTTTATCAGCGCGATCCACGGAAAGTTCTGCGGAAGCTGCAACCGCGTACGGCTGACAAGCCGCGGCTTTTTAAAGCTCTGTCTCTGCTATGAGAACGGCGTGGATCTGCGGGAGGTTCTGCAGAACGGAACGGCGGCGGATCTGCGGGATGTGATGGCACAGGCAATCTTAAAAAAGCCGATGGAACACTGCTTTGAGCGGCCGAAGGATATGACAGAGCATCACCTGATGTCCGGTATCGGCGGATGAAATGACGGCGGTTCGAAAAGAAGAGGAAACAAAAGAAATGGGAAAAATCATAGGAATCTGTATCAGTGAAAAACGGGGAACGGCAAAGCACGAGGTGGAAACGGCGAAGCTGGTGGAAGACTGGGGCATCGAGGGCGATGCACACGCCGGGCACTGGCACCGCCAGGTGAGCCTTTTGTCGTATGAAAAAATAGAAGCCTTCCGTGCAAAGGGGGCGGATATTCCGCTCGGCGCCTTCGGGGAAAACCTGATCGTGGAAGGATATGATTTCCGGAATCTGCCGGTCGGCACGCGGTTTTCCTGCGGGGATGCGCTGCTTGAGATGACGCAGATCGGAAAGGAGTGCCACAGCCACTGCGAGATTTTCAAACGCATGGGTGAATGCATCATGCCGCGGGAGGGCGTTTTCGCGGTGGTGCTGCGCGGCGGCACGATTCAAAAGGGTGACACCATCGAACTGGTGACGGAAAAGTAGACCAGAGATCAGACACAAGGAGAGGAAACATGGACGAACTTTACCGGAAACTGCTTGCACAGCTGGAAGAGGGACAGGACACGGTTCTTGCCTTTATCACCGAAGGGGACGGCTCCATTCCGCGCACGACGGGCGCCTATATGCTGGTCGGCCGGGAAGGACGGATTTTCGGAACTATCGGCGGCGGAAACCTGGAATATCAGGCGGTTCTGCATGCGCAGGAGCTGGTGCAGGAGAAGAAAAGTGAATACAGAGAATACGATCTCGGAACCGGAGAGGGGAAGGGGCTTGGCATGGTCTGCGGCGGCAGAGTGAAGGTGTGCTTCTATTTTATGAATGGAGCGCACGGCGAAGCAGAAAGTCTGGCGCAGGCGCTTGCGGCGCAGGAGCGGTACCGCAGTTACTGGATTTTTTTTGCGCTGGACGGAACCGGCATCCGCGTGCTGGAAAAAGAAGCGTGGGAAATGCTTCCGGCGGCACAGGAAAAAGCGGGCCACTGCCGGATTCTGGAACTGGACGGGAAAACGTATTACGCCGAGGAATTCTGCTACGACGGAAAGGTTTATCTGTTCGGCGGCGGCCATCTGGCCCAGGAACTCGTTCCGGTGCTGCATCATCTGGATTTCTGCTGTATCGTACTCGATGACCGGGAGGAATATGTGGACAAAGCATTGTTCCCGGACGCCGGGCAGACCATGCTGGTGGATTTTACGAAACTGGACGAGATTCTTTCGATCCGGAAAAATGATTATCTCGTGATTGTGACACGCGGCCACCGGTGCGATGCGGATGCCGAGGCGTTTGCGCTTCGCACCGGCGCATCGTACATCGGTGTGGTGGGAAGCCGCAGAAAGACAAAGTATGTGCGCGAAAAACTGGAAGCGCAGGGTTTTACCGGAGAACAGCTCGACAGTGTCTATGCCCCGATCGGAATTGAGATCGGAAGCGAGACGCCGGCGGAGATTGCAATCAGCATTGCCGCACAGCTCATTCAGATCCGGTCAGCAAAAACCGGAAAACGAAAAGGTGCACATCCGGCGCTTCATACGTAAATATACAAAATGAGGAGTCAATTATCATGAAAAAGAAAACCGTATCCATTCTTCTGATGGCAGCTATGGCACCTTCTCTTGCCGCATGCGGATTTTCCAATTCCACAGATTCTTCCAGTAAGAGCAGCTCCAAGGCAGAGAGCACATCTGCATCCAGCGCTTCTTCGGAAGCAGAGAGCGCATCCAGTGCCAAGAGCACAGCAGACGGCGAAGTATTTGACGATACCACTGTCACCGTATTTGCCGCAAAGAGCCTGAACTCCGTAATGGAGACGCTGATCAGCGAGTACAATAAGACCCAGCCGAATGTCAAACTGGTTGGAAGCTATGACAGTTCAGGAACCCTGATGACACAAATCGAAGAGGGTGCATCCTGCGACGTATTCTTCTCCGCAGCAGCAAAACAGATGGATCAGCTTGAGGAAGAGAATCTTCTGGTTGAGGGAACCCGCCACAATATCGTAAACAATCAGGTCTGCGTTGTAACCTATGAGGGAAGCAATACAGAAGTTACGGGCCTGGAGGATCTGAACAAGGCATCCAGCATCGCACTGGCAGACGGTTCCGTTCCGGTTGGAAAATACACAAGAGAAGCACTGGTCAATGCAGGCATTCTGGAGAAAGCAGACGACGTATCGGCCATCACAACCCAGCAGGTTTCCGAAGCGCTCAGCGGCGTGGAAATCAATGAGTGTGCAAACGTAGGAGCCGTTACTTCCGCAGTTGCAGAGGGATCCAACGAGGTTGGTACGGTTTATTATTCCGATACCTACGGTCTGGAGGACCGTCTGAAGGTTCTGCAGGTCGTTCCGTACGATCTGACCGGAAATGTCATCTACCCGGCAGCACAGGTTGTCAACAAAGAGGCAGATGAGACCGAGCAGGCAGCAGCGAAAGACTTTGTAGAGTTTCTGACTTCCGATGAGGCAGCCGCAATCTTCCGGAATTATTACTTTGATACAGAGGTAGAATAAAAAGAAGATCCCACAAAAAACAGCAGGGATTTGAAATCACCGTCCGAAAAAGAAAGATTTCGTTTCTACGGACGGTGGTTTTGCATCAGAGAAAATCCGGGCAGGATGCGTGATGCAGGTATGCAGGGCTGCCGTGGATAGAAAGGAAATGTTATGCAGGAAATACTGGATTTTTTACAGTCACTGGACTGGAGCCCGCTTGTCATTTCGATCAAGACCGGTATTGTGGCGACGATTCTGTCCTTTTTCTTTGGTATTTTTGCCGCGCGTGCGGTGATGAAGCTGCGTCCCGGCGCGCGTGCGGTGATTGACGGCTTTCTGACACTTCCGATGATTTTGCCGCCGACCGTTGCAGGCTTTTTCCTGCTTCTGATTTTCAGCCTCCGCCGTCCGTTTGGTGCTGCACTGTATGAGAATTTCAGTATCAAGGCAGTACAGACATGGCTTGGCTGTATTCTGGCGGCAACAATCATCGCGTTTCCGCTGATGTACCGCAATACGAGAGCGGCATTTGAGCAGGTGGATACGAACCTGATCTATGCGGCGCGGACGCTTGGTATGTCGGAGTGGAAGATTTTCTGGAAAGTGGTCATCCCATCGGCAGGTCCCGGCGTGCTCTCCGGTACGGTACTGGCATTTGCAAGGGCGCTCGGTGAGTACGGTGCGACGTCGATGCTGGCCGGAAATATTCCGGGAAAGACGGGTACCGTTTCCCAGAAAATCGCAATGGTGATTCAGGACGGGGATTATAAAACGGCGGGTTTTTGGTCTGCTGTCGTACTGCTTGTCGGATTCCTTGCGATGACGGCAATGAACCTTCTGGGTAACCGGAGAAAGAAAAATCAGAAACAGTGGTAGAGGATAAAGAATGGCGCTTGAAGTAGATATTACGAAAAAGCTGGACGGATTTTTTATGCATATGCAGTTCCGGGCGGAGCAGGAGATTTTTGCGATTCTCGGCGCGTCGGGCTGTGGAAAAAGCATGACCTTAAAGTGCATCGCCGGAATCGAAAAGCCGGATGAGGGGCGGATTGTCCTTGACGGCAAGGTGCTGTTTGATTCGGAGAAAAAAATCAATCTGCCGCCGCAGAAGCGGAAAGTCGGCTATATGTTCCAGGATTACGCCCTGTTTCCGCATATGAATGTTGTGCAGAATATTGAGGCAGGCATGGGAAAACGGCCGGACCGGAGCCGGACGGAATCGTTGATCCGCCAGTTTCAGCTGGAAGGGCTGGAGAAAAAGATCCCGGGACAGCTTTCCGGCGGACAGAAACAGCGCGTCGCGATGGCACGGATGCTCGCAGCAGAGCCGGAGCTGATTCTGCTCGACGAGCCGTTTTCAGCGCTCGATACCTATCTGAAATGGCAGTTGGAGCAGGAGATGTACAAACATCTGAAGGAGGCCGGAAAACCGGTCATCTTCGTATCACACAACCGCGATGAGGTGTACCGCCTCTGCGATACGGTCAGCTGTATGAACCGGGGAAAGATGGAAGTCATGGAACCGCTGAAGGAATTTTTCCAGAATCCGAAGACGCGCACAGCGGCAATTTTGTCGGGCTGCAAGAACATTTCGGCGGCCGAGCGGGTGGATGCGCACACGCTGCGGGCCGTGGACTGGGGCGTAACGCTGCACGTAAAGGAGCGGGAAATTGCAGACGATATCCGCGCAGTCGGCATCCGGGCACATTTTCTGGCCACAGTAGAAAGGCCGGGTGAGGAAAATGTATTTCCGGTCAACGAATCCGAAATCTGGGAAGATCCGTTTGAATGGAACATTTCGTTCCGGAAGAATGCCGAATGCAGCTGGCTGCAGTGGAATATCGCAAAAACAGACTGGAGCCCGGAAATGGGGATTCCAAAGGAGCTGTATCTGAAGGAGGAAGATATTCTGCTGCTGACGGATTCCTGATGCTGGTGTGACAGATTTGGATAAAAAAAGATTGTTTTCGAAATCGTGATCGTGTTTCGAAAACAATCTTTTTTCATCGTTTACAGATTCATTACATGGTGATCCAGCCGAATGCATTTGCCACGGAACTGAACAGAATGATCAGTGCAAACACCGGGCAGAGATACTGGATCATGACAAGAAAGATTTTCTTTCTGCGGAAGCGGCTCTCACCGTGGATGATTTCTTCCTCGATTTTTGCCACACCGATGACTCTCGAAACGAGAAGACAGGTGGCAATGGCAGCAATTGGCATCATCACGGAGTTCGTCAGGAAGTCGAAGAAATCCAGGAACTGCATGCCAAGAATGGTGACGGAGGAAAGCGGTCCGTAGCCAAGGCAGGAGAGCGTTCCGAGCGCAATCATGATAACGCCGATCAGAACGGTCGATTTTTTACGGCCCCAGCCGAGCTCATCCTCAAAGGTGGAAACGGCGCTTTCTGTCAGTGCGATGGAGCTGGTCAGTGCGGCAAACAGCACCAGAAGGAAAAACAGAATACCGATCACAGTGCCAAAGCCCATATTGGCGAATACCTTCGGGATGGTGATAAACATCAGGGAAGGTCCTGCCTGCAGGGTATCCGGATTTCCGCCGGAGAAGGCAAAGACGGCAGGAATGATCATCAGGCCTGCCATGATCGCAATGGCAGTGTCAAAGATTTCGACGTTGCGTGTGGAATCCTCGATCGAGGTGTCTTTTTTCATGTAGGAGCCAAAGGTGATCAGAATACCCATCGCAATCGAGAGGGAGTAGAACATCTGTCCCATGGCGGCAACAACGGACATCCATGAAAAGTTTTTGAGGTTCGGAACAAGGAAATACTTCACGCCTGCCAGTGCGCCCGGTCTTGTTACGGAATAAACGGCAATGATAACGGAAAGGACGATCAGAATCGGCATCATCACCTTGGAAACGCGTTCAATGCCGTTTCGCACACCGGCGTAGATGATGGCGACCGTAATAAGGCAGAAAACGGCAAAACAGAGCTCTGTGGAAACTCCGTTTGAGATGAAGCCGGAAAAATAGCCGTCCTCTGCGAGCAGGGTACTGTTGCCCTTCACGTATTCAATCAGATATTTGATGACCCATCCTCCGATGACAGAGTAGTATGGAACGATCAGAATCGGGATAATGGCGTTGATCCAGCCCCCGGCGGAAAGCCATTTCGATTTGCCGAACGACTGGAAAGCGCCGACCGGGCTTTTTCGTGTCATGCGTCCGATGGCGGACTCGGCAACGATCATGGAGTAGCCGAAGGTGAGCGCCAGCAGGATATAAATGAGGAGGAAAATTCCTCCGCCGTATTTTGCTGCGAGGTAGGGAAAACGCCAGATATTTCCAAGTCCGACGGAAGCGCCTGCTGCAGCCAGCACGTAACCGATTTTGCCGGAAAACGAGCTGCGGGATTTGTTGTGTTTGTTCATAGAGTTCCTTCCTTTTGTGTGTTACAAAAATTTTGGGTTTATGGTCAGTTCTTGAAGATTTTTTATGCTGACACCATAAAGAAGATTGTAACATTATTGGGAAGGAAAGTCACTACTAAATTTTTTATTTTTTGCTGTCCGGCAGGGATTCCCCGGCCAGTTCCGCCATCAGCTCCGGCACGGTGGTCATGTGATCGAGACGCCATGCATTTTCTCCGCAGAAAAGGAGAGCGTTGTCGGTATCGCCATCGGCAGCGCGGGTCAGGGCAGTGGTAATACAGTAGGGAATGGAGGCTTTGTCGCATTTTTTGAGGCACTGGTAGCAGTGTGAGATTTTTTCCCGTTCCTGTTCGCGTTCCGTCAGAAACGGATTGCGGATTGCGCGGCCCGGCATGCCGACCGGACTGTGCATGATCGTGATATCTTCTTTTTTTGCATTCAGGTATGCCTGTTTGTAGCGGGGATCGGCATCGCATTCTTCCGTGACAACGAAACGGGTAGCCATCTGGACGCCTGCGCAGCCAAGCGACAGATAGTGAAGGATATCCTCATGGGTGTAGACGCCTCCGGCAAAGACGACGGGGATGGTACAGGCATATTTTTCTTCGTAGACATGTACAATCTGCAGAATTTCCCGGATTTCGTCATCGTAGCCGCGCCGTGCTGTTTCTTCCACGGTTTCGGCGGAGTAGCCGAGATGGCCTCCGGCTGCAGGACCTTCGATGACAACGAGATCAGGAACGCGGTGATAGTGATTGTCCCAAAGCTTCAGAAGAACCTTGGCAGTCCGGGGAGGGGAAACGATAGGGGCGAGCTTGATGGAGCTTCCCTTTGTGTATTTTGGCAGATCGGTCGGGAGACCGGCCCCGGAGATGATGAGATCGGCTCCGTTTTCGATGCAGCAGCGGACGTATTCCTCGTAGTGGGTCAGAGCGCACATGATATTGACGCCGATGATGCCGCCGTTTGAGATTTCTTTGGCACGGCGGATGTGGAAGGCGAGGGCGCGGAGATTGGCGCTTAAGGGATCACGCGCGAATTCCGGATCGCGCCAGCCGGGCTGGGCAGCGGAGATGACGCCGATTCCGCCGGCTTTGGCAACGGCACCGGCGAGGGATGAGAGGCTGATGCCGACGCCCATTCCGCCTTGGATGATGGGGTATTTGGCGGTGAGATTTCCTATTTTTAAATTTGGTAACATATGAATTCTCCTTTTTGATAAATGGACGATCCCGTGCCCGCCGCCGCGCCGGGGATGTTCCTCCAGGATGGCGCGGTTTCGGAGGCCAGGAAACTCTAAGGCTTTGGGATTTTGCTAAGGGCGCTTGAAAAAACGGCGAACTCGCTGCGCTCAGACAGTGCCGTTTTTTCAAGCAACGCAAAATTCCATAGCCTAAGAGTTTGCAGGCCTCCTGCAAATGCGCCATCCTGGAGGAACATCCCCGACACGGCGGCGGGCACGGGATCTGGTATTGGTAAAAATGTAATGTTAAAAACCTTACTATATGGTTTTGAAAACTAGATATATAATACTTTGAATATCAAAGTATGTCAAGAGGGAAAATGAGAAAAAGGTGATTGATAGGGGGTGGGAGGTGTGGTAGAGTGGGAGATAGAAAGAAAAGTTAAGACGGGAGGATGAAGAATGATGTTAAAGGATCTGGTATTAAAAAACAGGAGTTATCGTGGTTTTGATGAGTCGGTGAGGATTTCGCGGGAGACGTTGGAAGGGTTTGTGGATTGTGCGCGGCTTTGTCCTTCGAGTGTGAATAAGCAGCCGTTGAAGTATTTTCTGGCGTGGGAGCCGGAAGAAGTGGAGAAGGTGCAGGGACTGACAAAGTGGGCGCGGGCGCTGCCGGAGATGGTTTTGCCGCATCCGGGAAAACGGCCGACGGGCTTTGTTGTGATCTGTCAGGATAAGGGGATTGATGAGAATCTGAGCCGGTATCAGAAGGATGTCGGAATTGTGGCGCAGACGATGCTGCTTGCGGCTGTGGAGCAGGGGCTTGGCGGTTGTATGATCGGGAATTTTCAGGCGGGCGAGGTAATGGAGGTACTTGGGCTGCCTGAGGAGATCCGGCCGCTTTTGATTGTGGCGTTTGGAAAACCGGCGGAGGAGATTCATCTGGTGGATGTGCCGGAGGATGGGAATACGAATTATTACCGGGATGAGAACGATGTGCACTATGTGCCGAAGAGAACGCTGGCGGATGAATTGCTGAACTGAAGATAGAAACTGAAGATAGAGCCGGAAAATTCCGGAAAAATGTCGGATGAACCGTCCTAAAAAGTTAGATCTAAAAAATCTGATTTCTTGGGGCGGTTCAAAGAATCCGGCATTTTTTTACTTTACAGGAAACTTCGTTGAATTTTCCTGTAAAGTCAAAAGCCCTCCGGGCAGGATCGCACTGCGGCGGAGGGGAAAGGAAAGCACAGGCTCTTATTAGTTTCGGTGTAGCCCGAAAAAGGGAAAATGTCCCATACTTTCTGGCAATCCGGGAGATGTCTGGTGGGCAGGAAATGGTGCAAATAAAGATGTTTTTTCCTGCAAAACAGAACCTTTTTTCTCGAAAGGGATCATGATAAAATGAGAAAAAATGGGGGAATTTTCAAAAATAAGGTGGAGGAGGATATTGAAATGAAAATTTATCACGCACAGGTGAATCATCTGGAAAATCCAATGGGGTTCCGAATGGAGAGAACGGTCTTTTCCTGGAAAGTGAAAGACGCGGAAGGAAAAAAACAGAGCTATGCGAGAATCCGTGTAGCATCGGATGCAGCGATGGAGCATCTGCTGTTTGATTCCGGAGAGGATGATAAGGCGAGCAGTCTTTTCTATCCGGTGAAGCTGGATCTGGAGCCGAGAACGCGGTATTACTGGAACGTGGAAGCGGGCAGTGATGCCGGGGAGACGGCGGTGAGTGAAGTACAGTTTTTTGAGACCGGAAAACGGAATGAAGCATGGACAGGAAAATGGATTTCCTGTGACAGTAAGGAGAACCGTCATCCATATTTTGAAAAAGAAATTGTTCCGGCAAAAGAGGTAGCGAAGGCCAGGCTGTATGTCTGCGGACTTGGACTGTATGAGGTGTATGTGGATGAGAAGCGTGTCGGGGATGAGTACCTGACGCCGTACAGCAATGATTACAATGAATGGGTACAGTATCAGACGTATGATGTGACAGAGGAGGTTTCAAAACAGGGAATGCTCCGTGTGCTGCTTGGAAACGGCTGGTACAAGGCGCGGTTTGGATTCAGTGCGTTTGAGGACAAGGGATTTTACGGCAATGAGTGGAAGCTGATTGCGGAGCTGCATCTGACGTATGCGGACGGTTCGGAAGAGGTGATTGGCACGGATGAATCGTGGCAGGTGCGGCGCAGTAAAATTGCATTCTCGAATCTTTACGACGGTGAGCGCCGGGACGACACGCTGTCGGAACTGCCATTGGAGAAGGCGGTTTTTTGTGAGGCACCAAAAGGAGAACTGACGGAACGCATGAGCCTTCCGGTGACGATTCATGAGACGTTTGAACCTAAAGAACTGCTTCATACTCCGGCCGGCGAGCTGGTCTTCGATATGGGGCAGGAGTTTACGGGAATTTTCAAGCTGCATGTCAACGTGCCGGCAGGAACCAAAATTCATGTTCAGACAGGTGAGATTTTGCAACGCGGCAATTTCTACAATGACAATCTGCGGAGTGCAAAATCCGAATACATCTATATTTCCGATGGAACCGAAATGGATCTTGTGCCGCATTTTACGTTCTACGGCTACCGTTACATGAAGATCGAAGGCATTCCGGATCTGAAAAAAGAGGATTTCACGGGTCTTTCTTATTACAGCAACATCACAGCGACAGGCTGGATGAAAACAGGAAGTGATTTGGTCAATCAGCTCATCAGCAATGTGCGCTGGGGCTTAAAGTGCAATTTTGTAGATGTTCCAACCGACTGCCCGCAGCGTGACGAGCGTATGGGATGGACGGGAGATGCGCAGGTATTCTCGCCGACGGCGATGTATCTCGAAGATACGTATGCATTCTATGCAAAATACCTGTACGACATGGCAAAAGAGCAGAGCGTGCTCGGCGGAAAGGTGCCGCACGTGGTGCCGTCGTGCGGCGTCGAGGATGCAGCGTGTGTCTGGGGCGATGCGGCGTGCATCATTCCGTGGAATCTGTATCTGTTTTACGGGGACAAGAGCATTCTGGAAGATCAGTTTGTGAGCATGAAATCGTGGGTGGACTACATCACGAAAGTGGATGGGGACAACCATGGCTGGAGATATGTATTCCACTTTGGCGACTGGCTGGCACTGGACAATCCGGTACAGGGCGCGGAGCAGGTCATGGGTGCAACGGACGAGGAGTTTATTGCAAACCTGTATTATGCGATCAGCGCAGGAATCGTGGCAAAAGCGGCCGGTGTGCTGGGATACCGCGAGGAGCAGGAGAAGTATCAGAAGCTGTCCGAGGAGCAGTTTGCTGTGGTACAGGAAGAATATTACAGCGCAACAGGCCGCTGCTGCATCAAAACACAGACGGCGCTGCTGCTGACGCTGAAATACCATCTGTCAAAGAACGAAGAGCTGACAAAACGGCAGCTTCTGAAGCTGTTTGAGCAGAGTAACCACAAACTGAAGACGGGATTTGTCGGAACACCATTGCTGAACAATGTGCTCACCGACAACGGCATGAATGATCTTGCCTACGAACTGTTGCTGAACGAGGAATTTCCGGGTTGGCTTTATGAGGTTAAGCTTGGTGCAACTACCGTCTGGGAACGCTGGAATTCTCTTCTTGCGGACGGTACGATTTCCGGCATCAGCATGAACAGTATGAACCATTATGCTTACGGCTCCATCCAGGAATGGATGTTCCGGCACGTTGCCGGCATCAACACGATGGAATCCCATCCGGGTGCCAGGACCGTACAGTTTGCACCGACGCTGAACTGGGATTTGAGGTATGCAGAGGCAAAATATGATTCTGCATCGGGAATGTACAGCATTCGCTGGGAGCTTTCCGACAAAGAGCACGTGACCATCACCATGGATGTTCCGTTCGACTGTACCGCAGAGGCCATACTTCCAATGGTTGCCAAAAGTGAAAAAGAAGCAGTTGCAGAAGTGCTCGGAGCAGAAGAAAACGGTAGATACCTGCTGGAGCCGGGACACTATGAGGTAAGCTATCAGCTTTCCGGTTGGAAAGAAAAAACGGCAGTATGTGTGGAATAAAACCGCAGTTTTTTTCAAAAAATAAGAAGCGAGGTGAACGCTGCAATTTTGCAATGGGACAAAATGAGAAAATTGTTCCAATTATTATGAAAAGAATATAAATAAAAACAAATAATTTGGAAAATATACAAATTCATTTGTCTTATGAAAACGTTTATGGTACAATCTGACTAAGCGGTTACAAAAATGGAAGACAGAACGCAGACCCGAAAGTCTGACAAAAAAGAGGCGGCAGAAAGGGACAGGATATGAAGAAGTGGACGGGGATGATTACCAATCTCACAATGTTGACACAATTCGGACTGTCCCTTGTGACGCCTCTTTTTCTTTGTCTGGCACTTTGCTGGTGGCTTTGCGACCGCTTTTCGGTTGGAACATGGATTTATCTGATCGGCTTTTTCTTTGGGATCGGAGGCGGAGCCGTGACAGCCTGGAAATTCGGGCAGAGCGTTCTGCGGCATCAGAAACGCATTGAGACGGAGCCGGACGGAAAAAAGAAGAAAAAGAGGGTGTCTTTCAACCGACATATTTAGAACGTGTCTGAAAAAGTTTTCACAGTTGACGAAGATCAAGAGGTAGAGAAAAGATTTCAGACTGATTTTAAGGGGAAAATCCCTTAGAAAGGAAACAAGGCGATATGAGCAATTTCAGAGACAAGGTCCAACCGGCCGTAAAAAAGGAGACGAAAAATGTTGCCATCTATACTGTTGTCGGCGTGGTTGTGATGTGGGTCGGGTTTCTGATCCTGCACCTGATCTGGCCGGAAAAAATCCCATTTGACTATCGGGTGATCCTTGGGGGAATCGGAGGCGGTGCCGTTGCGGTGCTGAACTTTTTCCTGATGGGTATGGCAGTACAAAAAGCAGTGTCTGAGACAGACGAGGCGGGAGCAAAGCGACGGATGCAGGCAAGCTATTCGCAGAGAAATCTGATGCAGATGCTCTGGGCAGTTCTGGCGATTGTGCTTCCATGCTTCCAGTTTGCTGCAGGAATCCTGCCGCTTTTAATTCCGGGAACGGCCATCAAGCTGATGGGCATAAAAAACAGCATAAAGCGCTGAACCTGATCTCAGGCGAAAGCCGCAAAGACGGGACGGCGTTTTAAAACCGAAACTGCAAAGCAGCGATTCGGTTATAAGCAAGCAGCGAAGCGGATTGTGAAGATCCGCTTTGACAAAAGGTTCAAATTTTTTATTTTATTTCATACAGAGGAGGTGAGAAAAGAGAATGGAGGTTGATATCTCCGGTGCAAAAGTCTTTTTTACGATCCCGATCGATTTCCCGCTGTTCGGGAAAATTCAGATCAGCGAAACGCTGGTGGTAAGCTGGATTGTAATGGCACTCATTACCGGACTTTGCATCTGGCTTACAAGAGATTTGAAGGTGCGGAACATCTCCAAACGCCAGGCGGTGGCAGAAATGATTGTGGAGACCGCAAACAAATTTGTCATCGGCAACATGGGAGAAAAATTCCGCTATCTGATTCCTTTTGTGTCGGCGCTTTTCGCGACCAGCGTTGTCTCGAACCTGATCAGCCTGATCGGACTTCGAAGTCCGACAGCAGATCTTTCCACCGAGGCGGCCTGGGCTGTTGTGGTTTTCATCATGATTACCACACAGAAGATCAAAACCAACGGTTTTGGCGGATATCTGAAAGGATTCACGACTCCGATTGCGGTTATGACACCGTTTAACGTTTTGTCGGAGCTCGCAACGCCGATCAGTATGGCGTGCCGTCACTTTGGAAACATCCTTTCCGGCGTTGTTATCAATGCCCTGATCTACGGATCGCTGGCACTGGCAAGCGGAAAGCTGCTGGGACTGCTTCCCGGCGTGCTCGGAAGAACCCTTTCACAGATCCCGATTCTGGACGTCGGTGTTCCGGCTGTTCTGTCGGTCTATTTTGACTGGTTCTCCGGCGTGATGCAGGCCTTTATTTTCTGTATGCTGACTGTCATGTACATTGCGAATGCAGCAGAGGAAGGCTAAAGAGATTAAAAAATGAGGTTTACAAAAAGAAAATACAGGAGGAAAACAAGATGGATTTTCAGATTTTAGCAAAAGGTATCGCTCTCGCAGGATGCGCAATCGGCGCAGGATGCTCCCTGATCGCAGGTATCGGACCTGGTATCGGTGAAGGTAACGCCGTAGCAAAGGCACTTGAGGCAATCGGACGTCAGCCGGAATGCAAAGGTGATGTAACAAGTACGATGCTTCTTGGCTGTGCGATCGCAGAGACCACAGGTATTTACGGTTTCGTAACCGGCCTGCTTCTGATCTTCGTAGCACCGGGAATGTTCATGAACTTCCTGAAATAGAGCAAAGAGTAGAGTATTGCTAGGAGGAAAGAAACTATGCAGGTTCAGGAACTGGTAGGAATTGTCCCCTGGACTTTTATCGCACAGATCTGCAACCTCTTCATCCAGATGTATCTGATCAAACGGTTCCTTTTCAAACCGATCAATGAGATGCTGGAAAAACGGCGTGCGGCAGCCGACGCGGAGATCACAGACGCAGAGGCGGCAAAAAAAGAAGCCAACGCCATCAAAGAGGAATATGAGCAGAATATGCAGGAGGCCAAGGCAAAGGCCAACGAGATTCTCGAAAGCGCCAGAAAGACAGCAACGCTGCAGAGCGAGAAAATCGTAAAAGAGGCTTCCGAACAGGCAGCTGCCCTGAAAAACAAGGCAGAAAAAGAGATTGCCCAGGAGAAAAAGAAAGCGGTCAATGAAGTCAAAGGCGAGATCGGCGGCATTGCCATGGATATTGCCGGAAAGGTCATTGAACGTGAGATTAATGAAAAAGACCATGAGAAGCTGATAGATGAATTTATATCGAATGTAGGTGAAGCATCATGACAGAAACTGCCAGAGTATACGGTGGGAGCCTGTATGAGCTGGCCCAGGAGGAGCATCTCGAAGAGGAAATCCTTTCCGAGATGAAGGAGATCCGAGCTCTGTTCCGGGAAAATCCGGAGTATCCGCGCCTTTTATCGGAGCCTTCGATTCCGCGAAAAGAGCGGATCGGGCTGATCGACGCGGCATTTGGCAGCCAGGCGGAACCGTATTTGGTCAATTTTATCAAACTGCTGTGTGAAAAAAATCTTCTCCGGGAATTCGGCGGATGCCAGGAAGCGTTTCAGCGCAGATACTTTGCGGCGCACAACATTGCCGAGGCGGTAGTGACAAGCGCAGCATCCCTGTCGAAGGAACAGGAAGAGCTTCTGAAGAAAAAACTGGAAACAATGAGCGGAAAAACGGTCGTGATGGAACTGAAAACCGATCCGTCCGTTCTGGCGGGTGTCCGCGTGGAGCTCGACGGAAAGCTGTTTGACGGAACCGTAAAGGGACGTTTGGCCGAGCTTTCCAGAAGAATCAGCGATACAGTGGTGTAGGAGGAAAAAATGCAACTGAAACCAGAAGAAATATCCAAGGTCATCCGTAGCCAGATCAAATATTATGAAAATGCGATCCGGCAGGATGAGACAGGCACCGTTCTGATGGTCGGAGACGGAATCGCGAGAGCCAGTGGTCTTTCGAACTGCATGGCAGGCGAGCTGCTGGAATTTGAGGATGGAAGTTATGGAATGGCACAGAACCTCGAGGAAAACAGCGTATCTGTCGTTTTATTCGGTTCCGGCGAGAACATCAGCGAGGGACAGCTTGTAAAAAGAACGGGAAAGGTCGTTTCGGTTCCGGTCGGAGAAGGCATGATCGGACGCGTTGTCAACGCGCTCGGCCAGCCAATCGACGGCGCAGGCCCGATTACGGCAGCAGGGTACCGTCCGATTGAAAGCCCGGCACCGGGCATCTGTGAGAGAAAAGGTGTTAATCAGCCGCTGCAGACCGGTATTAAAGCGATCGATTCCATGGTTCCGATCGGAAGAGGTCAGCGAGAGCTGATCATCGGAGACCGTCAGACCGGAAAGACAACGATCGCAACCGATACCATTCTGAACCAGAAAGGCAAGGATGTGATCTGTATCTACGTTGCCATCGGACAGAAACGTTCGACAGTAGCGTCCTTAGTAGAAAATCTTGAGAAGAACGGCGCAATGGCGTACACCATCGTCGTGGCAGCGACGGCATCCGAAGCGAGCCCGCTGCAGTATATCGTACCGTATTCCGGCTGTGCCATGGGCGAGTACTTTATGTATCAGGGAAAAGATGTGCTGATTATTTATGATGACTTAAGTAAGCACGCGGTTGCATACCGTGCACTCTCCCTGCTGATCCGCCGTCCGCCGGGACGTGAGGCTTATCCGGGAGATGTTTTCTATCTCCATTCCAGACTTCTGGAGCGTGCCGCAAAGCTGGACGATGAACACGGCGGCGGATCCATGACGGCCCTGCCGATCATTGAGACCCAGGCAGGCGATATTTCCGCCTATATTCCGACGAACGTCATCTCCATCACAGACGGCCAGATTTTCCTTGAGACAGAGCTGTTCCACTCGGGCGTTATGCCGGCGGTAAACCCTGGCGTATCCGTATCCCGTGTCGGTGGAAATGCGCAGATTAAGGCGATGAAGAAGGTAGCCGGAACTCTGAAACTGATCTATTCCCAGTACCGCGAGCTGGCAAGCTTTGCACAGTTCGGATCCGACCTGGATGCCGATACAAAGGCGCGTCTGGAGCAGGGTGTGCGTATCGTGGAAGTATTAAAACAGAACCAGAATGCACCGGTTCCGGTAGAAAAACAGGTGGCCATTCTTTATGCGGTAACGAAAGGACTTCTGTCAAAGGTTGCAGCTGAGGATGTCCGTGCCTATGAGGACGGACTGTATACCTGGCTTGATACCGATGCAGAGGGTGCTGCCGTGATGCAGGAGATTTCCGCGACCGGAAAACTCGAGGCAGATACCGAGGAGAAGCTGAAAAGTGCGCTCGAATCGTACACCGAAAACTTTATCAATACAAGACCTGCAAAATAAGGAAAGAAGGAGGAGCCTATGGCTGCAAACATGAAAGCCGTAAAGCTGCGGATCAAAAGTGTCGAAAGCACGATGCAGATTACCAAGGCGATGGAACTTGTAGCGTCCTCCAAGCTGCGAAAAGCGAAGGAGCGGGCTGATACCTGCCGTCCGTATTTTCAGGAGCTGTACCGCACTTTGCAGGATATTGCAAAAGGAAACACGGAATTTTATTCCATTTATGCAAAAGAGGCAAAAAACGAGAAATGCTGCTACGTGCTGGTTGCCGGAGACCGCGGTCTTGCGGGCGGATACAACGCCAATCTGTTCCGATGCTTTGAGGCAGATGCCAAAGGAAAAGAGATCTGTGTGGTTCCGGTCGGCAAAAAGGCAGTGGAGTATGCAAAATCCCGGAAGCTGGACATTCTGACGGACAGCTTTGCCGAGATCGCAAATCTTTCCGTGGCAGACAGCTTTGAGATCGCGCGCGCACTGTGCCGTGAGTTCCGGAAAGGGACCTTCGGACATGTGGAGCTTTGTTACACAAAATTCGTGTCGATGCTGTCGCAGATGCCGGTTTCCGTGCCGATCCTGCCTCTGATTGACATTGCAAAAGAGGACGGAGAGGATCCGGAAGCGAAAAAAATCCGAAATCTGATCCTGTATGAGCCAAACGGTGTCGAGGTATTCGAAGCGATTGTGCCGGAATACTTAGGCGGCCTGATCTACGGCGGTATCTGTGAGAGTGTGGCAAGTGAGCTTGCGGCACGCCGTACCGCAATGGAGGCGGCAACGGGAAATGCAGAGGAGATGATTGAACAGCTCAATCTGTATTACAACCGTGCCCGTCAGGCAAGCATTACGCAGGAGATCACGGAGATCGTCGGCGGTGCGGAAGGCGTGTAAGAGTGGAAACAAGAAAAGTGAGGAGAAGTCGTTAAATGAGTGAAAAACACATTGGCGAGGTTGTGCAGGTAACGGGTCCTGTTCTGGACATCCGTTTTCCGGAGGGTGAGCTGCCGGCACTTCTGAATGCCATCGAGATAGACAACCACGGCGAGAAGCTGGTTGTGGAAGTGGCGCAGCAGACGGGCGACAACATGGTTCGCTGCATTGCCATGAAGTCCACAGACGGACTTGTCCGCGGAACGAAAGCAGTCGACACGGGCGGCCCGATCGCTGTTCCGGTCGGAGAGGAGTGCTTAGGCCGCGTGTTCAACCTGCTCGGTGAGACCGTAGACAATAAGCCGGCACCGGAAACAGCAGAAAAATGGCCGATCCACCGCGATCCGCCGTCCTATGAGGAACAGGTTCCGGCAACGGAGATCCTCGAAACCGGAATCAAGGTCGTTGACCTGATCTGTCCGTATGCCAAGGGCGGAAAAATCGGTCTGTTCGGTGGTGCCGGCGTTGGAAAAACAGTCCTTATCATGGAGCTGATCCACAACGTGGCAACGGCACACGGCGGACTTTCCGTTTTCACCGGTGTCGGAGAGCGTACCCGTGAAGGAAATGACCTTTACAACGAGATGAAAGAGAGCGGTGTTATCGACAAAACAGCACTGGTCTATGGACAGATGAACGAGCCGCCGGGAGCGCGTATGCGTGTCGGACTTTCCGGCCTTACCATGGCAGAATATTTCCGTGACGTGAAAAATCAGGATGTGCTGCTGTTCATCGATAATATTTTCCGATTTACGCAGGCAGGTTCCGAGGTTTCGGCTCTGCTTGGCCGTATGCCGTCCGCAGTAGGATACCAGCCGACGCTGGCAACCGAGATGGGCGCACTGCAGGAGCGTATTACTTCCACAAGAAAGGGATCCATCACATCGGTACAGGCTGTTTACGTGCCGGCCGATGACCTGACCGACCCGGCTCCGGCAACAACGTTTACCCATCTGGATGCCACGACGGTACTTTCACGTGAAATCTCCAGCCAGGGTATTTACCCGGCCGTTGATCCGCTCGATTCTACCAGCCGTATCCTGACACCGGAAATCGTAGGCCATGAGCACTATGAGGTAGCGCGTGCCGTACAGCAGGTGCTGCAGAGATACAAAGAGCTGCAGGATATCATCGCTATCATGGGTATGGATGAGCTGTCCGAGGAGGATAAGCTGACGGTCAGCCGTGCCCGTAAGGTACAGCGTTTCCTGTCCCAGAGCTTCTCGGTAGCGGAGCAGTTTACCGGTATGGAAGGAAAATATGTGCCGTTAAAAGAAACTCTGCGCGGATTCCGCATGATCCTTGACGGCGAGTGCGACGATCTTCCGGAGAGCTGTTTCCTGTTTGCAGGTACCATCGACGAGGTATTTGAAAAAGCAAAAGCACTGAATCAGTAAAGGAGGAATGACGTATGAGTACATTTCCTTTACGTGTCGGCACGCCGGACGGACTTCTCTATGAGGGTGACGTAGCGCGCGTTGTCTGCAGAACCATCAGCGGCGACCTGGCAATTCTGCCTGGGCACTGCAATTACTGCACTGCACTCGGTATGGGCGAGGCGCATATTGTGCTGGAGGACGGAACGAGAAGAAATGCCGCCTGCATCGGCGGAATGCTTTCCATGATGAACGGGGTCTGCCGTGTCCTGGCAACGACCTGGGAGTGGGAAGAGGATATTGATGCAGAGCGCGCCGAGGCTGCCAAACATAGGGCCGAGCAGGCGCTGGCAAACGGCGGTCTGACAGACAAAGAATACCGTATTGCCGAAGCCAAGCTGCAGCGTGCGCTGGTGCGGTTGAGTGTAAAAGAATAAAAAAACAAAAAAAGCCTTCGACGAATCTGGGAAAATCCGATCGTCGAAGACTTTTTTAACCGAATCAAGTAAGTCCCCTGCTTCCATTGCGAAAAGCAATAAGCAGTGGGTGGGGACTTGCTTGTATCAGGAGGAGTGCAAGCTCCTTCTGATAAGCTGCGGAGCAGCTATTCGGTTATGAGCAAGTAGCGAAGCGGATTGCGAATATCCGCTTGACTTTTAGAACGTGTTTTTAAAGAGCAAAAATTCCGCAGATTAAGAATCCTGCTACGGCGAGAACAGCACTGATCAGGACGTAAGGAAACTGCGACACGGCATGTGACATATTGTCAATCTCGCAGGTCGCGGAGGAAAGAACCGTTGCGTCGGAATAGAAGCATGCATGGCTTCCGAAAACACCGCCGGATACGACAGCGCCAAGCGCCAGAAGTACATTAGCATCAAGGGCGATGGCAAGCGGAACAACGATGGAAACGGCTACGGCCTCAATTCCCCAGAAAGAGCTGGTGACAAAGGTCAGAACTGCAATGACAACAAAAATAATAGCTGCCAGTGTTTTGGCATTCATATACGGAACACACAGGTTGATGACGTATTCCGAGAGTCCCATTTCGCCGCAGGCAGTCTTGATCATAAAGGATGCAAGAAGAATGGCGAGAACCGGAAGAATATCTGCAAAGCCGGCAAAGAACAGTTCCACGTACCGCGTAAAGGTCATTTTTTTCCGCGGAAGATAAAGAATCATACAGGAAGCAAGAGCAAGAATAATCGCCTGCATCATATCCTGTGTGGCTACTGTCACACCGATCAGAATACCGATGGGGATCAGAAAATCCAGTATATTTCCGGGATTGGTATTTTCGGGCGGGTAATCAACGCTCATTCCGGCCATGGCAATGTCAACGGAAGGGGCATTGTGCATTTTTGGATGCTCCGGTGTCTGCTCTTTCTTTTTCAGATCGGTATAGGCATCTTTCATTTTTCCGAGCTTTGGCATCAGTTTGCAGGCAAACAGAACCACAACCAGAAGTGCAGTCATCGGATAAAACATATAAGGAAGCACTTTTAAGTAAACACTCATACCGGTGGAAAAGCCCATATTGAGAATGCCCGGTTCCTGAATAAAAACACCGGAATAAAAAACTACCCAGGTGGAAAAGGGAATCAGTGCACAGACAGGTGCACCGGTTGAGTCAATGATATAGGCAAGGGCCTGGCGTGGGACTTTTCGTTTATCACAGACATCCTTCATACAGGTTCCAACGGTCATGATGTTGAGATAATCATCGACAAAAATAATGATTCCGAGAAATACCGACATCATCATGGTGATCCGTTCATTTTTACAGAAGCGGCTTAACAGGTTGGAAAAACCAAGTGTTCCTTTTGCCTCGCGGAGCAGGAAGATGAAGCCTCCGAACAGTCCGCAGAGAAGAAGAATATACTGGTTATCTGCGTTGCTGATCTCCGAAAGCAGCAGATCACACCAGGGTCCGATAAAAGCTGCTTTGTACATGATGAGATAGGCAACCAGGGTGCCGAAAATCAGAGCTTCGAAAGATTTTTTCGTTTTTAATGCAAAAATCAGCATCGCCGCAGGCGGCAGCAGACATAAAACTCCATATTGCATAGCGGTTCTCCTTTGTAGTTAGAATATGTGATGCAGCGCACCGCTGTAGGAAGAGTTACAACAGGAAGAGACAGAGCTTTACTGTTTCGTCATGATACGATAAGTTTCCGGCCGCCGGTCACGGAAAAGCCCCCAGGAAAAACGTTCTTCGCGCAGGGCATCCAGATCGAAGGAGGCATACAGGATTTCCTCGGTATCTCTTCCGGCAGATGCCACAAGTTCACCGGTTGCATCGGCAATAAAGGAAGAGCCGTAGAAAGTAAGAGAAGAGGACTGGCCGCCATTTTCTTCACAGGGCGTTACGGTTTCGGTACCAATCCGGTTTGCAGCAGCAACCGGAACAAGATTTGCGGCAGCATGTCCCTGCATGACGCGCCGCCAGTGCCCGCTGCTGTCTACATTCAGGATCGGCTCACTTCCGATCGCAGTAGGATAGAGCAGGATTTCAGCTCCCTGCACAGCCATACATCGTGCTGTTTCCGGAAACCACTGGTCCCAGCAGATGCCGATGCCGACGGTTCCAAAACGTGTTTCAAAGACTTTGAATCCCGTATCTCCCGGAGTGAAATAGAATTTTTCCTGATAAAAATGATCGTCCGGGATATGGGTCTTGCGGTAAACACCAAGAATGGATCCGTCTGCATCGATCATGGCAATGGAATTAAACAGGCGCTGAACATCCCTTTCATAAAAGCTGACCGGAATCACGACTCCAAGTTCTCCGGCAACGGCCTGAAAACGCCGGACAGCGGGATTTTCTGTCAAAGGCAGGGCATAATCATAATAATCGTATCGCTTTTCCTGACAAAAATACGGTCTTTCAAATAATTCAGGAAGAAGGATGAGATTGGCGCCGTTGGAAGCGGCTTCACGGACCATGGTCTCTGCTTTGTCTATATTTTCCTGTACCTGGCTGCAGCATGAAAACTGCAGTGCGGCAATTTTTATATTTCTCATAATCTGTTTCCTCTTTTCTTTGCCGGAATCTGCTGGGTAATACAGTGAATGTTGCCTCCGCCGGTCAGAATGACGCGTGCATCGACAGGGAGGATCCGTCGATCCGGAAAGCATTTTCCGAGAATTTCTGCAGCCACGGTATCGTTTTCATCGCCGAAACGGGGAAGAAGGACACAGTGATTGGCAAGATAAAAATTGATATAGCTGGCGGCAAGGCGTTCCCCGGCTTCCCGCTGGTCTTCGCCAGCCTCAAAATCATAGCCGAGAAGATCTTCTTCTGTAATACAGATGGGATGCTTTGGAATGGGCAGCTTGTGAATTACAAAGCTTCGTCCCTTCGCGTCAACGGTATGGGAGAGAAGATCAAAAGCGGCCCTGCTTCTGGCATACTGAGGATCGTTTTCGTCATCTGTCCAGGCAAGAAGTACTTCTCCTGGCTTTACAAAGCAGCACATATTATCGATATGGCCGTTGGTTTCATCGTTGTAAATACCAAAAGGCAGCCAGATGATTTTCTCGACCGAAAGATACTGACGCAGCTTTTCTTCAATTTCCGCTTTTGTAAGAGAAGGATTGCGCCCCGGACTCAGCAGACATTCTTCGGTCGTAAGCAGGGTTCCTTCCCCGTCAACATGGATGGAGCCGCCTTCCAGAACAAAGGGGCGGGCATTATAGAAGGAATCTCCGAGAAAATTGCAGATTCGTTCCGGAACCTCACGGTCATGTTCAAAGTGGGAGTACAGACCGTCATACTGGCCGCCCCAGGCGTTGAATTCCCATTGAATGCCTCTTCGTTCGCCCTGATCGTTGACCACAAACGTAGCGCCGGTATCTCTCGCCCAGGCATCCTCTGTTTGGGCTTCGATCAGATGAATCTGGTCGGAAGAAAGCAGTTCCTGTGCCGATGCTTTATCCTGTGGCCGGACGAAAAGATAAACCTGCTCATAAGCGGCAATTGCTTCTGCAATTTCTGCAAATGCCGCTCTTGCCGCTTTTGCCCCGTAATTCCAGGAACCGGGACGCCACGGCCAGATCATCAGCGTGCCTTCGTGGGGCTCAAATTCGCCCGGCATGTAAAAGCCATCGGCTTTTGGGGTTCTAAGACAATCGTTTTTTGAAATCTTCATATCCAAACTCCTTTATCATTCGGCAGTTTCCAGCTTTGTCCATCACCGCGATGGAAGGGAGTGGGATTCCGTTAAAGGTATTGGTTTTTACCATCGAATAAATCGCCATATCTTCAAAATATAGTCTGTCACCGATCCGGATTTGGGAATCGAAGGAATATTCGCCGATTACGTCGCCCGCCAGGCAGGTATTGCAGGAAAGACGGTAGGTATAAGGCTTTTCCCCGGGCAGTCCGCTGTCTTTGAGCGGAGGGCGGTACGGCATCTCAAGCACATCCGGCATATGGCAGGCGGCGGAAGTGTCAAGAATTAAAATTTTTCCGTTATTTTCAACAATATCGAGAACTTCTGTGACATTGTAGCCTGCGTTTAAGGCAACTGCTTCCCCGGGCTCCAGGTAAATCTGAAGACCATACGTTTCTTTCATACGGTTGATACAGGAAATCAGGCGTTCGATATCGTAATCCTCACGGGTGATATGATGTCCGCCTCCCATGTTGAGCCAGTTCATTTTAAAAAGCCACTTGCCGAATTTTTCTTCCACGGCGCGCAGCGTGGTTTCCAGATCATCCGAATTCTGTTCACAGAGGGTATGAAAATGAAGACCGTCCACAAGATCGGCCAGTTCGTCTGTAAAATCGCAGGCGCGGATGCCCATGCGGGAGCCGGGCGCACAGGGATCATAAATCGCATGGCCTTCCTGCGTGGAGCATTCCGGGTTGATGCGAAGTCCGGCTTTTGCGGTTCCGGAAGCCTTAAGTACGGGGAGGTACGTTCGGAGCTGCTTTTCTGAATTGAAAATAATGTGATCGCAGATCTGTGCGAGCTCTTCCATATCCTGCGGGCGGTAGGCCGGAGAATACACATGATTCTCCAGCCCCATTTCTTCCTTGCCAAGCCGCGCCTCATAGAGTCCGCTGGCAGTCGTTCCGCTGATATATTTTCCAATCAGCGGATATTCCGAAAAACAGGAAAAGCATTTCTGAGCCAGCAGAATTTTTGCACCGGTGCGTTCTTCTACCTGGTGCAGGATCTTTAAGTTTTCTTCCAGTTTGCCTTCATCAATGACAAAACAGGGAGTTGGCAGTTCGTTTATCTTATACATAGGCTTAATCTACTAAAACAGGATTTTCTACGACCTTCCACGGAAGACCCCACTTGTTGAGTGCTTCCATGTACGGATCCGGATCGAATTCATCTGTGGTGTAGACACCCGGCTTGTTCCAGAGACCGCTCACGACCATCATGGTTCCGATCATGGCCGGAACGCCGGTGGTGTAGGAGATCGCCTGAGACTCTACTTCCCGGTAGCATTCCTGGTGGTCACAGACATTGTAAATGTAAATGCTTCTTTCTTTTCCGTCCTTGATACCGGTAAAAATACAGCCGATGTTGGTTTTACCCACGGTGCGCGGGCCAAGGGTGGAAGGATCCGGGAGAAGCTCTTTTAAAAACTGGATCGGTACGATCTGCTGTCCGTTGAAGGTAATCGGAGTGGTCGAGAGAAGTCCTACATTTTCCAGACATTTCATATGGGTCAGATAGCTCTGGCCGAAGGTCATGAAGAAGCGGATTCTTTTTACGCCCGGGATATTTTTTGCAAGAGCCTCAATTTCTTCATGGTGAAGAAGGTACATATCCTTCTCGCCTACCTCATCGAAGTTATATTCCCGTTTGATCGACATTGGCGGAATTTCTACCCAGTGGCCGTTTTCCCAGTAAGAGCCGGGAGCGGATACCTCGCGGAGGTTGATTTCCGGATTGAAGTTGGTTGCAAACGGATATCCGTGGTCGCCGCCGTTGCAGTCCAGAATATCAATCGTGTGAATTTCATCGAAATAGTGTTTCTGTGCATAGGCTGCAAAGACACTGGTGACGCCCGGGTCAAAGCCGGTTCCGAGAAGACCGGTGATGCCGGCTTCCTTGAAACGGTCCATATAGGCCCACTGCCAGGAGTAATCAAAGTAAGCAGAAAAGCCAAGCTCTTCGCATCTCTTTTCGTAGATTGCACGCCATGCCGGATCATCCGTATTTTCTGCTTCGTAATTTGCAGTATCAATGTAAGGAACCTTACATGCAAGGCAGGCATCCATAATGGTAAGATCCTGATAAGGAAGAGCCAGATTTAATACGGCATCCGGCTGATACTGTTTGATTAAGGCGATTAATTCTTCTGTGCAGTCGGCATCCACCTTTGCTGTTGTGATAATGGTTTTTGTGGTCGGAGCCAGCTTTTCTTTTAAAGCATCGCACTTGGAAAGGGTGCGGCTTGCAATCATAATTTCAGAAAATACTTCACTGTTCTGGCAGCATTTGTGAATGGCTACGGATGCAACACCGCCGCATCCGATGATCATAACTTTGGACATTGTTTGGTTCTCCTTTTTCAGAAAATGGTGTTGGGTTCATCTTTGGCAGGTTATCTAAGCACGAAAAAAAGACAGATGACGTGCATCATCTGTCTAAAAATCGAAATTTATACATGATCGTATTGTGCAAACTTCAGGGGATGGACAAAAATCCAGGCTTCCCCCTGTTTTCCTATGCAGAAATATATAGTCACGTACTCTTATTGACCGTTTCATAAGATGATGTGCTCGTCGTAGAGCATCGATTATAAAGTAATCAACTCATAAAATTTGCGCTTTTAACGCAATCAATAATGTGGCTCTTAACCACGCTCGGCAACTACCCCTGCCTGTCCGTCGGTTTTTTACCAGGGGCATATATTTTGCATAAGAACAGAATTGTTCGCTTGCAGTTCCAAATTATAAAGTGAAATGACATGGATGTCAAGAAAAATTTGTGAAACTATTCAGAGCCGTGCGAAATGGAAGAAAAATCACAGGGTGATCCAGTAACGCTCCAGTGTTTTGTTTTCGTCTGCATGATAAGCGGTGCCGTCGAACCGGCCGCCATTTTTCAGGATCGTTCTGCGGCTTCCCTCGTTGGTATCCAGGCAGCAGACCAGAATTTCGGAAAGGCCGAGGCTTTTGCAGTACGGCTGCACATTTTTCAGCATCCAGGAGGCATAGCCTTTTCTGCGTTCCGACGGGCGGACGGAGTAGCCGATGTGGCCGCCCAAGGTGCGCAGAAAATCGTTCAGGTAGTGGCGCACCTGAATCATGCCGACAAGGCGGTTGTCTGATTTGCGGATGCACAGAAACTGTGTTGCGAGAACCATGCCCTCCGGCAGAGTCTCCTCTTTGGTATACCGCATGGTATCTTCAAGATACGCCTTCATATCATCAAACCGGCGAAGCGGTCCGCAGCCGTCCATGGAATCGCTGTTTTCCAGAAAATCGTTCCGGTAGGCGGCGAGCTCGGCGAAGTATTCCTCCGACGGTTCAACTAACATCAGTTCATCGTTCATCCTTAGCATTTCTCCGGTTCCGGATACTCGACGCCGAAGGTCTCAACGGTAACGGTAGCCATTCTCTGCGGCTGCAGCGGTTTGTCGCTGTAGTCGGTGTTGACAGATGCGATTTTATCTACGACTTCCAGGCCTTCTGTTACTTTTCCGAAAGCAGCGTATGCGCCGTCCAGATGCGGAGCAGCTTTGTGCATGATGAAGAACTGGCTTCCTGCGCTGTCCGGGAACATGGTACGTGCCATGGAGAGAACGCCTGGTGTGTGTGCGAGGGTGTTCTCAAATCCGTTCTGGGAGAACTCACCCTTGATGCAGTAATCCGGGCCGCCGGCGCCTGTGCCTGCCGGATCTCCGCCCTGGATCATGAATCCCGGGATGACGCGGTGGAAGATCAGGCCGTCATAGAAGCCTTTTTTTACCAGACTGATGAAGTTGTTTACGGTGTTCGGCGCGATTTCCGGGTAAAGCTCTGCTTTCATCACATCGCCGTTTTCCATAGTAATTGTAACGATTGGGTTAGACATCATTGTTTTCCTCCTGATTTTTAAACGATTTCTTGATAAGACGTAAGTAGCCATTTTTCGAAGAAAAATGAGCGGATTACGAATGTTTTTGATGATTGCTGGAGTGCAAAGCACGTAGCAATCTGGTATCAAAGGGGTCAACCCCCTTTTTCAGACACGCTCCAGGAATGTCTCATGGATCGCTCGCATTGCCTGATCTGCGTATGCTTCGTCGATCAGGGCAGTGATGCGGATTTCTGAGGTGGTAATCATCTCGGTATTGATTCCTGCATTGGCGAGCGCGCCGAACATTTTGGCAGCCACGCCCGAATGGGAGCGGACACCGGCTCCGATGACGGAAATCTTTGCCACGTTCTCATCATAATCCAGCTTTTTGATGCCGAGCGAATCCTTATTGTCGTTCAGCACATCGATCGTGCGCAGCATATCCGGCTTTGCAACGGTAAAGGAAACGGACTTTGTGCCGTCCTTTCCGAGTGACTGGATCATGACATCGATGTTCAGATTGTTCCGATCCAGTAAATTTAAGAGGCGGAACGTGCTCTCCGGATCGTTGCCAAGGCCTGCAACACGGATTTTTGCCACATTTTTGTCGGCAGCCACGCCGCTGATTAACATTTTTTCCATTTTGGTTTTCTCCCTTACCATCGTTCCGGAATTCCGGTTCAGACTGGAGCAGACCAGAAGTTCCACGCCGTATTTTTTTGCGATTTCCACGCATCTGCTGTGAAGGACTTTTGCGCCGAGCGAAGCCATCTCCAGCATTTCATCGTAAGTTACCTCTTCCATCTTGTGCGCATTCGGTACAATCCGCGGATCTGCGGTGTAGACGCCGTCTACATCCGTGTAGATTTCACAGACATCCGCGTGCAGCTCTGCCGCAAGGGCAACCGCAGTCGTATCGGAGCCGCCGCGTCCGAGCGTTGTGATATCATCGTATTTGTTGATCCCCTGGAAACCGGTGACAATGACAATTTTGTTGTCATCCAGCTCTTTACGGATGCGCTCGGTGTCGATCCGTTTGAAGCGCGCGTTCTGATAATCGGAGGTCGTGTGCATCGGTACCTGCCAGGCATTTAAAGAAACAGCACTGACGCCCATCTGAATCATGGTTATGGCCATCAGGGAAACGGAAACCTGTTCACCGGTGGCAAGAAGCATATCCATCTCGCGGCGGGACGGTTTTTCCGTAATCTGTTTTGCGGTTGCAATCAGTCCGTCCGTCGTTTTTCCCATCGCGGAGAGAACGACAACGACCTGGCTTCCGGACTGCTGTTTTTCGATGCAGCGCTGTGCTACATTGCGGATGTGTGCAAGATCTGCGACGGAGCTTCCGCCAAATTTCATTACAGTCAGCATAACAGTTTTGATCTCTTTCCTTTTTGATTTACGCGGACAAAAGCGCAGAGCGTGTTTTACCGCGTTTTCCGGGCCGAAAAAACAGGAGTGGGACGTTTTTGGGCCGCGAAACTCTGATACATAGTATAGCGAAAACAGATAGAAAAAGCAAGGAAAAGCGGTTTCGTTCTGCGGTTGTATTACCTTTTTGTTTGTGTTAAAATGATAGGCAGAAAAAGAGGAGAAGAAAGCATATGATCATAGAAACAAATTCTGCGTCGGAGACGCTTGCCCTTGGCGAAAAGCTGGGAAAAGCGGCGAAGCCTGGCCAGATTTATACATTAAACGGAGACCTTGGTGTTGGAAAAACCGTTCTGACGCAGGGCTTTGCAAAAGGACTTGGCATCACAGAGGCAGTCAACAGTCCTACATTTACCATTATTCAGGAATATACCGAAGGGCGCCTGCCATTTTATCATTTCGATGTTTACCGGATCGGTGATATAGAAGAAATGGAAGAAATCGGATACGATGATTACTTTTTCGGTGAGGGTGTCTGCCTGATCGAATGGGCAGAACTGATTGAAGAGCTGATCCCGGAGGGTGCGATTTCGATTACGATAGAAAAAGACCTCGAGAAAGGGTTTGATTACCGGAAAATTACGGTGGAATAAAAGAAAAAAATCCTGAATGTGGTGGAAAACAAAAGAAAATCGCAAAGATCCCTGTTTCCGGCAGATTGCCAAAATGAGTTGCACAGGAAGGAAATATCGGAAAGGAAATAAAAAACTATGAAAATACTTGCACTGGACAGCTCCGGCCTGGTGGCTTCGGTGGCTGTTGTTGAAAATGACACACTGCTTGCGGAATACACCGTAAATTATAAAAAAACACATTCCCAGACTCTGCTTCCGATGCTGGATGAAATCTCGAACATGACAGAGCTGGATCTTTCGACGATCGATGCGATTGCAGTTGCCGGAGGTCCGGGCTCGTTTACCGGTCTTCGCATCGGTTCTGCAACAGCCAAGGGACTTGGTCTGGCACTTGAAAAACCACTGATTTCCATTCCAACGACGGCGGCAATCGCGTACAATATCTGGGATACTAACAAATTTGTCTGCCCGATCATGGATGCGAGAAGAAACCAGGTCTATACCGGAGTTTACTGCTACACGGATCATCGTCTCGATACGGTCTGGGAACAGGATACGATGAGCATTGAGGCACTGGCGGAGGGCCTGAATTGTCTTGACCATGAGGTTATTTTCCTGGGGGACGGCGTTGCGGTTTACCGGGAAAAATTGCAGGAGCTTCTTACGATTCCGTTTTCGTTTGCACCGGCGCACGTGAACCGCCAGAGAGCGGCCGCAGTCGCAGCACTGGCTGAGGTTTATTATAAAGAAGGAAAGATTCAGACGGCCGAGGAGCATGAGCCGGAATACCTGAGAAAATCGCAGGCGGAGCGGGAAAGAGCCGAACGGGAATCTGTGAAGCATGCCGATGTGGTGAAAAAACAGGAGAACGGAGAAAAAAGCGAATGATCACAATCCGTGAAATGCAGATCGACGATCTGGAGCAGGTGATGCCGATTGAGGAGGCCAACTTTTCGATTCCGTGGACAGAAACCGGATTTTTTACCTTTCTGATCCGTGACGACGCACTGTTTCTCGTAGCAGAGGAGGACGGTGAAATTTTAGGATATCTCGGAATCCTGATTTCCTTTGATGAAAGTGAGATCACAAATGTCTGCGTGGCAGAAAAAGCGAGAAGACGCGGCATCGGCCGTGCACTGATGGAAGAGCTGTTCCGTCGGATGCAGGAGAGAAAGGTGCGCGTCATTCATCTGGATGTGCGCATCGGCAATACGCCGGCACGGAATCTGTACGAGAGCCTCGGCTTTGTACAGGACGGCATGCGGAAGGGGTACTACGATCTCCCGAAGGAGGACGCAGTGCTGATGAGCCGGACGGATGAATCGGTTCCGAAGAGGTAGAGAGAAATTGTTATTGTATACGCATTTAACGCACAGGACTTTCCTTTCATTCCCAGTAGGAATGGCGGGAAAGGTGTGTTACAATCGACAGGACACAGGAGAATCTGATTTCTGTTTTGTGTCAGGAACGAAGAAAGAAACGTTTTTTGATACACGGGAGGAAGAAAAATGCGGAAATACAACAAAAATACAAATGAGCTGGAAGCGGCAGTGTGCAACTGCTGCGGAAAAAGCATGAAAATACAGAATGGAATGCTGCTGGAGGGGATCTGCTCGGTCGACACGACGTGGGGGTACTTTTCCGGGAAGGACCTGGAAAAGCATGAGTTTGATCTGTGCGAGGAGTGCTACGATCGGATTACATTGTCGTTTGCGGTTCCACCGGAAATTTCGGAGGACACGGAGGTTTAGAATTTCGGGCAGTTCGGCATCGTTCTGGAAGAAAGGGGAAGGTGCAATGCAAAGAGGTTTTACGATTCAGTCGAAGGTGGATGGACTGATGCTTGACGGGCTTGTGGTGGAGCCGGAGGAGGGCGTACAGCGGACGGCGCTTCTGCAGCTCAGCCATGGAATGAGCGAATACAAGGAGCGGTATCTGCCGTTTATGGAGTTTATGGCGGAACACGGTGTAGTGTGTGTGATTCATGATCACCGCGGGCACGGAAAGAGTGTGAAGTCGGAGCAGGATCTCGGATTTATGTACGGCGCAGGCGGCGCAGGGCTTGTGGAGGATCTGTTTCAGGTTACGGTATGGGCAAAAAAAGAGTACCCGGATCTGCCGTTTATTCTGATGGGACACAGTATGGGATCCCTGGTTGTGCGCACGTATGCGAAGGAGCATGATAGGGAGCTGGATGCGTTGATTGTGTGTGGTTCACCGAGCAAGAATTATCTGCGGCCGCTGGGTGCGGCTGTAGGACACGCAGAAGCGGCGGTGCTCGGGGATGAGCATCGGAGCAATCTTCTGGAGGCGATGTCGTTTGGATCGTTTGCGGCGCGGTTTGCGGATGAGAAGAGCCGGTTCGCCTGGTGCTGTTCGGACCCGGAGGTGGTGCGGGAGTATGAAGAAAACCCACTCTGTGGATTTACGTTTTCGGATGATGCTTTTTTTGCGCTGAATGATCTGATGAAGGAGACGTATGGATTCCATGGATGGCATTGCACAAACCGGAAGCTGCCGGTGCTGTTTTTGTCCGGCGGGGATGATCCGTGTTATGTGAATGTGCGGCGCTTTAAAAAATCCATCGACCATATGCGGCTGATCGGGTACCGCAATGTCAGAGGAAAGCTGTATCCGGGAATGCGGCATGAAATACTGAACGAGAAAGAGAAGTACCGCGTGTATGGCGATGTCTGGAAGTGGTTGAAGAAAGAAAAAGTGGTGGAGAATGTGGAGGGGGGAAGCACACCCCCGCAGACCCCGGACGGCGCTCTGGCAGGGAGCGGCGGTGTTTGATCATTTTTTGAAAAAAACGCTCATCAGCAAAAAAACTGATGAGCGTTTTTTTCAATGTAAGTAAATTTTTGACGATCACATGATCCATCCAAATACGGTGGAAAGGACGATCATAATCATGGAAAAGACAAACGAGTTCACCGACATCAGCGTCGCCCGCTGCTTGGACGGGATCATGTCATTGAGCAGAATATCGGTCCGGACTTCAAGAAAATCATCGGAAAAGGATCCGACAAATCCGCCGAAGACCATAAGGGCCGGCAGTCCGGTAAAGCTCATAAGAAAGGCGAAAAGTACACCGATCGTGCCAAACAGCAGAATCGCGCGGTAGCGGTATTTGTGAAAGTATGCCGTCATCCGCGATCCCAGTGCCGCGCCGAGTCCCATCACGAAGAGGGCAGGTCCAAGCAGCGCGCTGTTCATACCGGTGAGTGGCAGTTTCGCCTGTAAAAAGAAGAGAACCAGCGTGGAAACGGCACCGATGAGTGCGTTCACCAGCATAATATTTCTTGCTTTTTTCTCACGGACAAGAAACTGCCAGCTTTCCTGCACAACCGAAACGATTTCCTGTCCAACAGGATAATGAACTGGTGTTTCGTCCGTTTTTATTTCCACAAGGCGGAATGAAACGCCAAGCGCAATCAGCCCGAAGAAGAGATCAATCGCATACGCGCGCTGGTATCCCAGCCACAGGGCAAGACCTGCGCAGAGCGTTGCAGTGGAATTGGTGATACGGTACAGCATCATTTCGGTAGAAGAAAAACGGGCATAAAACCCTTCGTCCCCGTTTTGCTTCAGACTGTCATATGCAAGTGCCTCCCGTGTGCCGGATGCAAGGTTATAGCTGAGCGCACTGCATCCAAGCGCAAGCGCCGTTGTAGCAAAGCCGGTGGAAAAAATCATCAGCGTACCGGAAATCAGGGAGGCTATCTGACTTGCAATCAGCGTTTTCCGCCGCCCGAAGACATCGGCGACAATACCGGAGGGGAGTTCAAAGCAGAGGCTCACGATATGGAAAATACTTTCGAGCATCCCGATCTGCAGCAGCGAAAATCCACGGAGTGCGAGCAGTGCAACCCACGAAGCCGCCGCAATCTGAAAATAGCCGACCGTGGTCATAAGATATAAAGTTCGTATTTGTTTTCTGGTATTTTTCTCAGACATAAAAAAATCTCCTTGTCAAAATATAGTAAAATTCTGATGGGGAGATACGTGCATTTTCTGTGTGATTTTAAGAATACAAGATGTGAAGTTTACTTAAAAAAGAGCGCACTATCCCCATAAACAGCTGAAACATCGCCATTTGTGAGGTGAAGAAACTGGTTTTTCCAGATCATAGTGCTACTCCTTTTGTAATCATAATTTTTTACCAGAATACCACCGGAAACGGAAAAAGTCAAAGAAAAATTTTGACAAAAATAAAAAAAACTATTGACTTTCAAGTATACTTTAATGCTACAATTTTTTCAACAATACTGAGGAAACGAAGGTTTTCTGCGGAAAAGAAAGGGGATATTTTAACATGAGTGTAGATGTAACAAAAATGCCGAAATTAGGATTTGGCATGATGCGCCTTCCGGAGAAGGACGGAGAACTGGATTTGGAGCAGATCTGTAAAATGGTTGATGCGTACCTTGCCTCCGGAATGAACTATTTTGACACCGCCTATATGTACTGCGGCGGAAAATCGGAGAGTATCGTGAAAAAAGCGCTGGTAGAGCGTCATCCGAGAGAAAGTTTTACTCTGACGACAAAACTCCCGCAGTGGATGATGGACGAGGGCATCGAAGGCCGTGACCGCATTTTCAACGATCAGCTCGCGCGCACCGGAGCAGGCTACTTTGATTATTACCTGCTGCACAGTGTCGAGGACGGCGCAAACTATGAAGGCTATGTGAAATACGACTGTTTTAACTGGGCCAAGAAGAAAAAAGAAGAGGGATTGATCAAACACTTTGGTTTCTCCTTCCACGGAACGCCGGAGCTGCTTGACAAGATTCTCTCCGAGCATCCGGAGGTTGAAATTGTCCAGATCCAGATGAACTATGCTGACTGGGACAATCCGCTGATCCAGTCCGGACGACTGTATGAGGTGCTTCGGAAATACAATATGCCGTTCCTTGTTATGGAGCCGGTAAAGGGCGGTTCCCTTGCATCGGCAGGCAAAGAGATTGAAGCAGAGATGAAACGCGTTCATCCGGATGCATCGATTGCGTCCTGGGCACTCCGCTTTGCGGCTTCCCTCCCGGGTGTTGCAACCGTGCTCTCCGGTATGTCAAACGAGGAACAGATGGAGGATAATATCAAAACCTTCCGAAATTTTGTACCGTTAAATGAGGAAGAAAAAGCAGTGATCGCCAAAGCACAGGAAGCGCTGAAAAAGAGTCCGGCGGTTCCATGTACCGCCTGTCGTTACTGCTGCGACGGATGTCCGATGGGAATCGCGATTCCAGATGTATTCAAGGCATTGAATACCATCCGCCTGTATGGAGAAGAAGACCGCGCGAAAAATTATTATAAAAAACTGCTGGAAACATCGGGAAAAGCAGAAGACTGCGTGCAGTGCGGTCAGTGTGAGAGTGTATGCCCGCAGCATCTGACGATCATTGACCTGTTAAAAGAAGCGTCCGAAAAGCTTGACGTGCCGATGACGGAATAAGCGGATTGCAAATATCCGCTTTGGCACATGTTTTAGAAAAAAGGATCCCCGGAATACTCTGAAAAAAGAGTATTCCGGGGATCCTTTTTTTCTATGGGAAATCTTGTTGAAAGTTTCTGCGGAGAAAAAGGACCCTTCGGGCAGGATCACACTGCGCGGAAAAAATTGTGCCATCTGCGATAGTTATGACGGAGCGGTTTACGACCGGAAAAAATGGAATGTAAAATGGAAAAATTTTTATTTTACATAAACTTAACCTCTTCGAGATTTTGCATTTTACACGCCGTTGTTATGATGATACCTGTAAAAACGAAATGTAAAAAACATCGGGATTGCGATTTTACAAAATAGAAATCACAAAAATCCCGTGTGAAAAGAGGAGAAAAGAATATTATGAAGAGAAAAGTAATTGCAATCACCTTAACCGCAATGATGGCTGCAGGAATGCTTGCAGGATGTGGAAACAGCGACAGTAGCAGTTCTTTGGCAGCAGACACTACAAAAGAGGCTTCCACAACAGAGGCAGATGGCAGCACAGACGGTGACAGCAACGCAGCAGGCGGAGATTTCTCCGGACAGATCAGCGTGATCTCCCGTGAGGATGGTTCCGGTACCAGAGGTGCATTCATCGAGCTGTTCGGTGTAGAAGAGAAAAACGATGCAGGTGAGAAAGTAGACAACACCACCGTTGATGCACAGATCACCAACAATACTTCCGTTATGATGAGCACGGTGGCAGGTAACCAGTACGCAATCGGTTATATCTCCCTTGGATCCTTAAATGATGAAGTCAAAGCACTGAAAATCGACGGAGCAGAGGCAAGTGCAGAGAACGTAGAAAACGGTTCCTATAAAGTAAGCCGCCCGTTCAACATTGTAACAAAAGACGGTCTTTCCGCAGATGCGCAGGATTTCATGGACTACATCTTAAGCACCGACGGACAGCAGGTTGTTTCAGATGATGGATATATTGCAATCAAAGATACCAAAGCCTACGAAGGAAGCTGCAGCGGTGAAAAGGTTGTGGTAGCAGGATCTTCCTCTGTAACACCACTGATGGAAAAATTAAAAGAGGCTTATACAAAAGTAAATTCAAACGCTAACATCGAAGTACAGCAGAGCGACTCCACAACAGGTATCACTTCCGCAAGCGACGGTCTCTGCGACATCGGTATGGCATCCCGTGACTTAAAGGATGAGGAGAAATCCTCAGGGCTTACCGCAACCGTAATCGCAACCGACGGTATTGCTGTCATCGTAAACAAAGAGAACCCGACCGATGGGCTGACCAGCGATCAGGTAAAGAGCATCTATGTTGGCGACACAACCGACTGGGCAGATGTAAAATAAAGAATGTATAAAGCAATGGAAAAAGAAGTAAGGGCGAACAATGGAAAATCGCTCTTACTTCCGTATCCGAAAATGTTCAGAAAAAGAAGCTGTCTTTCGGAACGTGCTTGAAAAAGCAGTTCGTAAGAAAAAAACGAAAGTCTTTTTCAAACACGCTCCGCGAAACAATGAAATGAAAGGATTTATCTTATGAAACTAAGAGAAACAATCATGAAAATTGTATTTCTGATTGCAGCATGCTGCTCCGTGCTGGCTGTTGCACTGATCTGCATTTTCCTGTTTATGAATGGCGTTCCTGCCATTTTTAAAATCGGACCGCTGAAATTTTTGACCGGTACCATGTGGAAACCGGGAAACAACATTTTCGGCATCCTGCCGATGATTGTCGGCAGTATCTGCGTGACCGGTCTTGCAATCCTGATGGGTGTGCCGGTTGCCATTCTTACCTCGGTGTTTCTTTCCCGTTACTGTCCGAAAAGGTTTTACGGCATCTGCAAATCAGGCATTAACCTGATGGCCGGTATTCCGTCTATCGTATATGGATTTTTCGGACTGGTTGTGATCGTCCCGTTGATGGCACAGCTGACCGGCAAAAATGGAAACACAATGCTGACGGCATCTATTCTTCTGGCCGTTATGATTCTTCCGACCGTGGTCGGTGTAACAGAATCCGCCATTACAAGTGTTCCGGAATCTTACTATGAAGCAAGCCTTGGCCTTGGTGCAACGCATTCCCAGAGCGTTTTCTTTGCAGTTGTTCCGGCGGCAAAATCCGGAATCCTGGCAGGTATCGTGCTTGGCATCGGACGTGCCATCGGAGAGACAATGGCAGTGATTATGATTGCCGGAAACCAGCCTCGTATGCCAAAAGGAATCACAGAAGGCCTTCGTACCATGACAGCCAATATTGTACTGGAGATGGGATATGCATCCGGACTTCACCGGGAAGCGCTGATTGCAACGGGTGTTGTGCTGTTTGTCTTTATCCTGCTGATCAATTTATCGGTGTCTATGCTGAACCGGAGGGTACATTATGGTGATTAAAGGAAATGGAGCTGTAAATACAATGGAAGCTGTAAAAATAAATACAAAAGAAAAAGAAAGAACAAAGGTTACGTATCACAAAAGTGTTTTTTCCTCCGTGCTGACCGGAATTACCTGGGGAGCAGCCATTCTTGCACTTGCCGTTTTGGTTTTCCTGGTTGGATTCATTCTGATTCGTGGCGTGAAAAACCTGACACTGGAGCAGTTTGCCTGGACCTATAATACAGAGAATGTTACGATGCTTCCGGCGATCATCAACACTGTTACGATGACAGTACTTTCCCTGCTGCTTGCTGCGCCTCTCGGCATTTTCTCAGCAATTTATCTGGTTGAATATGCCAACAAGCGCGGAACGCTGGTTGGCCTGATCCGGATTACAGCAGAGACCCTTTCCGGTATCCCATCGATTGTTTACGGTTTGTTCGGTATGCTGTTTTTTACGAAAACCCTGAAAATGGGATATTCGATGATGTCCGGTGCCTGTACACTTGCCATCATGATTCTTCCGCTGATTATGCGAACAGCAGAAGAAGCCTTAAAATCGGTTCCGGATTCCTATCGGGAAGCAAGCTTTGGACTGGGAGCCGGAAAGCTTCGTACGATTTTTAAAATTGTTCTTCCATCTGCCGTACCCGGCATTCTTTCCGGTGTCATTCTTGCGACAGGCCGTGTCGTAGGAGAGACGGCAGCACTTCTTTTCACAGCAGGAACGATTGCAAAGGTGGCAGGCCTTATGGATTCCGGCCGTACCCTTGCCGTTCATATGTATGCACTTTCCAGTGAAGGCCTTTATATGAATCAGATGTATGCAACCGGCGTCATCCTGATGCTGATTGTCCTTCTGATCAACGGCTGTTCCGGAATGATTGCGAAGAAAATTGCAAAGAAATAAAAGAGAGACGAGGAAAAAACATGAGTAAAATAGATGTATCCAATATGGATCTTTATTACGGAGACTTTCATGCCTTAAAAAATATCAATCTTAGCATTGATGCCAATGAGGTGACGGCTTTTATCGGACCTTCCGGCTGTGGTAAATCGACACTGTTAAAATCCATCAACAGAATGAATGATCTCGTTCCGGGCTGTCGGATCACCGGTGAAATGCTGTTGGACGGAGAAAACATCTATGGCGGAAAAATGGATGTCAACGGACTCCGCAAACGGGTCGGCATGGTATTCCAGAAACCAAATCCGTTCCCGATGAGCATTTACGACAACATTGCCTATGGACCGAGAACACATGGTGTCCGCTCCAAAGCGAAGCTGGATGATATTGTGGAGCAGTCTCTTCGACAGGCAGCAATCTGGGATGAGGTGAAGGACCGTTTGAAGAAAAGCGCACTTGGCATGTCCGGCGGACAGCAGCAGCGTCTCTGCATTGCGCGTGCCCTTGCCGTACAGCCGGAGGTTCTTCTGATGGACGAACCAACCTCAGCACTGGATCCGATTTCTACTTCCAAAATCGAAGATCTTGCGGTAGAACTGAAAAAAGATTATACTATTGTCATGGTAACACACAATATGCAGCAGGCAGCCAGAATTTCTGACAAAACCGCATTTTTCCTGTTAGGAGAGGTAGTAGAATACGGAGAGACCGAACAGATCTTCTCAATGCCGAAGGATAAACGGACAGAGGATTATATTACAGGGAGGTTTGGCTGATATGCGGGAAAGATTTGAGCAGCAGATGGAAATTCTGCACACGGAGCTGATTGAGCTTGGCGCACTCTGCGAGCAGGCAATCGGACGGACATATGAGGTTCTGCTGGAGGGAAACCAGAGAGCGGCAGAAGAGATTATCAAAAAAGACCAGGTTGTCGATGCGAAAGAACGGGAGATCGAGGATCTCTGCTTCCGCATCATTTTACAGCAGCAGCCGGTAGCACGTGATCTGCGTCAGGTATCTGCGGCATTAAAAATGATTACCGATATGGAGCGGATCGGAGACCAGGCAGCGGATATTGCGGATATCGTAAAAGTAACGAGTCTTGGTGTGCCGGATGCAAGCATCCGTCTGAAGGATATGGCGAAAGCAACAGCTTCTATGGTAACAAAATGCATCGATGCATACGTTAAGCAGGATCTGAAGCTTGCACGGGAGGTTATCGATTTCGATGATATCGTGGATGATCTTTTTGATGAGGTCAAGGATGAAATTCTGCAGGGTATGCGAAAGGGAATTACCACAGATGTCCAGTCTCTGGACTATCTGATGATTGCAAAATATTATGAAAGAATCGGTGACCATGCAACAAACATTGCGGAATGGGTTGTGTACTCCATTAACGGTCACCATAAAGGGGAATAACAGATGATCTACTGCGTGGAAGATGAAAGAAATATACGGGAACTGATCGTATACACACTGGAATCGAGCGGTTTTACCGCAAGAGGCCTGGAAAGCGGAAAAGAGCTGAATGCAGCTATTGCAGAACAGCTTCCAGATCTGATTCTCCTGGATATCATGCTTCCGGGAGAGGATGGTCTTGAAATTCTTTCACGCCTCAAGGCATCGGAAGTAACAAAAGAAATTCCGGTCATTATGGTAACGGCAAAGGGCGCTGAGTATGATAAGGTCATGGGCCTTGACTGCGGAGCCGATGACTATATTACCAAGCCGTTCGGCATGATGGAATTTATCGCAAGGGTACGTGCCGTGCTGCGCCGTGCCGGAAAAGAAGAGAAGGAAAACGATGTGCTGGAGACCGGGGATCTGCAGATCCAGGTGAAACAGCACCAGGTTCTGGCCAAAGGGGAGAAGGTTACCCTGACTTTAAAAGAGTTTGAACTGCTGAAATTTTTAATGGAAAATAAAGGAATTGTCCTTACGAGAGACCGTCTGCTCGGCCATGTCTGGGGCTATGATTTTGACGGAGAAACCCGTACGGTAGACGTTCATGTGCGTACACTCCGCCAGAAGCTGGGCGAATGCGGCGAGCTGATCGAGACGGTCCGCGGCGTGGGATACCGGATAGGAGGCTGAGAAAGTAAGATGCGTAAAAAAGTCTTTCAACATGCGGGAGCGTTGATTATCGCTGCGATTATCCTGACTTTTTTCACCATGAGCTGGGCAATGTACAACAATACGGCGGAGCAGCTTCGTGTTTCGGTGAGAAATGAATGTGAGTATTACAGGTATTTTCTGGACAAGATGGGTGATGACAGTCTGGATAAACCGGCCGGCAAGATTACGGCAAGCCGGGTTACCCTGATTGACACGGACGGAACCGTTCTGTTTGATTCGGTCGAGGATGAGAACATGATGGGAAACCATTCCGGGCGGCCGGAGGTGATTGAGGCGGAAAAGACCGGGGAAAGCAATATTTCCCGTTATTCCGAGACCCTGCGGAGCAAAACATATTATACGGCATTGCGCCTGGACAATAGAAAAATCATCCGTGTTTCCCTGACGACAGACAGTGTGTTCGGTGTGATGCTGCGGAATATATGGCTGGTGGTTGTACTGATTGCGGCAGTCCTTGTCGTGGAGCTGCTGATGGTCAGCCATATGACAAAGGCGCTCGTAAAGCCGATCAATGAGATTGATCTGAATCATCCGCTGGACAACAAAGCGTATGAGGAATTGAGTCCGCTGCTTGGAAGAATTCATCAGCAGCAGAAGCAGATTCAGCAGCAGATGGAGGAGCTCCGCCATAATCAGGAGGAGTATCTTGCAATCACGGAATATATGAAGGATGGTCTGATCGTGACAAACCAGTCGGTCGTACTTTCCATCAACCGTTCGGCACAGAATCTGTTTGATGTGACGGCAGAGGAGTGCATCAATCACAATATTGTGACAGTCAGCCGCAATGAGCAGCTGAAGGAGGCACTGGATCATGCGCTGGAGGGCAGTTCCGAGGAGCGGATGCTGGAATTAAACGGAAGAGTCTATCAGCTTCTTGCTAATCCGGTGCGTGTGGACAATGTTGTATCCGGTGCGGTCATCCTGGTGCTGGATGTGACAGAAAAACAGAAAGCGGAGGTGATGCGCCGTGAGTTTTCTGCCAATGTGTCACATGAGCTGAAAACACCACTGATGTCAATTTCCGGATATGCGGAGATCATAGAAAATAACATGGTAAAACCGGAGGATATTCCAAAATTTGCGGGAAGAATCCACAGTGAGGCGAGCAGGTTAAGCTCTCTTGTCGAGGATATTATCAAGCTGTCCAGACTGGACGAGAACGATCAGTCAATCCCGATGGAGGAAGTGGATCTGATGCAGATCTGCCGTGATGTCGAGGGACATCTTTCCATACGTGCAAAGGAGCAGCAGGTGAAGATGACACTGAGAGGAGAGAGCTGCCGGATCAAAGGTGCACGACAGGTTCTCTATGAGATGATCTACAATCTCTGCGACAATGCGATCAAGTACAACCGCAGGGACGGTGAAGTTGAAGTGACGGTTTCACGCGGAAGAAACGGACGGGCAGTGGTATCTGTGGCAGATACCGGAATTGGAATTGCAAAGGAAGATCAGGAGCGGATCTTTGAACGGTTCTATCGTGTGGATAAGAGTCATTCCCGCGAAACGGGAGGTACCGGACTTGGACTTTCCATTGTGAAGCATGGAGCAATTCTTCATGATGCGAAGATTAAAATTGAGAGTACGCTTGGAACCGGAACAAAGATTATTCTGGAGTTTTAAGTGAAAAACAGATAACGCAAAAGACAGCATGCGGGGACAGAACCTATATGGGAGGCTTGAAAAATTCATGATTTTTAAGTGCCCAAAGCGGTTCCGTCCCCGCATGCTGTCTTTTTATGTATGGCTTGTATCGTTATAAAAATGCAAATTCGTTGTTTTGAATAAACAGAGTATTCAATATTTGGTAAATATGATAAGGGGGTTGGGGGTTGTTTTTTGATGCAGAGTATGGTATGGTAAATATAACGAGTTCCGGAAACGTTACCGACACCGTTTCCGGAAATACAGACGAGATACCGACAGCCCTGTTTTTACGAAACAAAATGAGCTGGCTATAGGGGTTGCATAAGTTACAATTTGCTGCGTATCCGTGAACAGGAATTATGTATTTGTGGGGTCGGATGGATAGAAAAAACGACAAGGAGAAAGGGTTTAAAAATGAGAGCAAGTGGTATTTTACTTCCGGTAGCTTCGCTGCCGTCCCGATATGGAATCGGATGTTTTTCGAAAGAAGCGTATGAATTTGTGGATCGCCTGGAGGAGGCCGGCCAGAGCTACTGGCAGATTCTTCCACTTGGACCGACGGGATATGGAGATTCGCCGTACCAGTCGTTCTCTACTTTTGCAGGAAATCCATATTTTATTGATTTGGAGACCCTGGTAAAAGAGGGACTTCTGACAGAAGAAGAGTGTGATGCGTGCGATTTCGGTGACAATGCGGAGTATATTGATTACGAAAAGATTTATCTGTCTCGTTTCAAAGTACTCAGAAAAGCATTTGAAAGATTTGCGGCAGATGACGTATATGATGCATTTGTATCGGAAAATGGTTACTGGCTGGAGGATTATGCGCTGTATATGGCGATTAAGGATGCACTCGGCGGAATCAGCTGGAGTGAGTGGCCGGCAGAATTAAAGGACAGAGAAGAAGCAGCACTGAATCAGAAACGGGAAGAACTTGCCGGGGAGGTTGCATTTTACAAATTCCAGCAGTTTATGTTCCTGAAACAGTGGAAAGCATTGAAAGCATACGCAAATGAAAAGGGTATCCGTATCATCGGTGATATTCCGATTTATGTGGCATTTGACAGCGCTGACACCTGGGCAAATCCGGTTCTGTTCCAGTTTGATGAGGACAACCAGCCAAAAGCAGTTGCCGGATGCCCGCCGGATGCGTTCTCCGCAACCGGACAGCTCTGGGGCAACCCGTTATACAAATGGGACTATCATAAGAGCACAGGTTATGCATGGTGGCTGTTACGTCTGGCTCACGTGTTTAAACTGTACGATACTGTCCGCATCGACCATTTCCGCGGATTTGATGAATATTATTCCATCCCGTTCGGTGATCAGACGGCAGAGCGCGGCCACTGGGAAAAAGGACCGGGCATGGATCTGTTCAACACCGTCAAAGAAAAGCTTGGCGATGTGGATGTCATCGCAGAAGACCTGGGATATCTTACCGAGAGCGTGATCGAAATGGTGAAAGAATCCGGCTATCCGGGTATGAAGGTGCTGCAGTTTGCTTTTGACTCCCGTGAGGAGAGTGATTATCTGCCGCACAATTACGAGAGAAACTGTGTTGTCTACACCGGAACACACGACAATGATACCATTCTTGGATGGTATTATGTCATGAGTGAGGAAGACCGCGAATTCTCCAAAGAGTATATGGGAAATGCAAAGAGTACCGACGAGGAACTCCCGTGGGATTTTATTCGCATGTCAATGGAGAGCGTGGCAAATCTGGCTGTCACTCCGATGCAGGAATTTTTAGGTCTTGGAACGGAGGCGAGAATTAACTATCCGTCTACACTTGGAAATAACTGGAAATGGCGCCTGCTTCCGGGACAGTTTACACCGGAGCTGGCCAAGAGAATTCATCGGCTGACACAGATTACAGCACGTATTACAAAATAAAAACACGCGCTGGAAAGAAAGCAAAACAGGCCGGGGAAACAAGCCGGAAGAGATTCCGGCAGAACAGGTACAGAGTTTAAAGGAGAGGCCTGCAGAATATGGAACAGGTAACAATCAGGGACATTGCCCGCAAATGTAAGGTAGGCGTGAGTACCGTATCGAGAGCGATGAACAATCATCCGGACATCAATCCGGAAACAAAAGAGATGATTTTAAAGGTGATTGCTGAATCGAATTACGTACCGAACAACAGTGCCAGAAACCTGAAGCGGTCGAATGCCAAAGCGATTGCCATTCTGGTAAAAGGCATGGACAACATGTTCTTCAACAACATGATCAGTGTGATTGAAGAGGTTGTGCGAAAAAAGAAATACGCCTGCATTATTGAGCGAGTAGAGGAAAAGGCAAATGAGGTAGACTCCGCGATCGAGATCGTCAAAGAAAAACGGCTGCGCGGCATCATTTTCCTCGGCGGAAACTTTACGCATCCGCATGAGAAAATGGCGCAGATCCCGGTTCCGTACGTGATCAGTACAATCGGGGCGGTTTCAGACGGAGGAAAACCGTGCGCGAGCGTATCGGTCGATGACTACAGGGAAAGCTATAAGATGGTAGATTATCTCTGTGGTCTCGGGCACCGGCGCATTGCCATCATTACCGCCTGCGAGGACGACATCAGTATCGGACGCCTCCGTCTGAATGCGTACCGCCAGGCTTTACTGGATCATGGGATACCTTATGACCCTGATCTGGTATTTCATATGACGAAGGACGACACGTATTCTTTCGCCACAGGGTACAAGATAACAAAAGAAATTCTGGAAAAAAAGACGGAGTTTTCCGCGCTGTATGCCACCGCGGATACGCTGGCAATCGGTGCGTGCCGTGCCTTAAAAGAGGCCGGGCTTACCGTGCCGGATGATATTTCCGTTGCCGGATTTGACGGAATTGATGCGGGAGAGTATTATATACCCAGTATCACAACGATCCGCCAGCCGGTGGAGCAGCTTGCCGCAGAGACGGCGAAAATGCTGTTTTCCTTAATTTCAGGAAAAGAAGAACCCTGCAGCAAAGTATACGATGGGGAACTCGTCGTAAGGGAATCTACGAAGTCGCGGATCGCGCAGCAGTAAAATATTTGCTGTTTCGCTGCCCCCAAAAGTGATTCAGAAGTGAACCGTCCCATTCAGGGAAAAGCTTTGAATGGAACTGCGAAAGCTGCCAATTGCAGGAAATCTGGAATGGCAGCGCAACTAAATGACACTGTGGGAATTTATCCACAGCAATACGAGGAGAAAAAAATGGAAGAAAGAATTCAGGCAATCTTAAAAGAGCGTTTTGGAAGAGATCTGGACAACTGCACAAAGAGCGAAATCTTTGAAGCCCTGATGGTTATCACCAAACAGGAGATGGCAGGTCGCAAAAGAAACACCGGAAGTAAGAAGCTGTATTATATTTCAGCAGAGTTTCTGATCGGAAAACTGCTGTCCAATAACCTGATTAACCTTGGCATGTACGAGGAAGTTGAAAAAGCACTTGCAGCTCACGGAAGAGAGCTGACCGAGATCGAGGAGATGGAAATGGAGCCGTCCCTTGGAAACGGAGGTCTCGGCCGTCTGGCAGCATGCTTCCTTGATTCTATCGCAACGCTTGGCCTGCCGGGAGACGGTATCGGCCTTAATTATCACTTCGGTCTGTTCCGCCAGCTTCTGGTCGACCACAAACAGAAAGAAGTGAAAAATCCATGGATCACAAATGAGAGCTGGCTCGTCAGACAGCCGGTATCCTTTGCAGTTCCGTATAAAAACTTCACGATGCATTCTACCCTGTATGATATCGACGTACCGGGTTACAACAATGGCTGCAACCGTCTGCATCTGTTCGATGTAGATACGGTAGACGAGAGCATCGTTCCATCAGACAGCATCAACTTTGACAAGCATCAGATCCAGAAAAACCTGACACTGTTCCTCTACCCGGATGACAGCGACCGTGCCGGACAGCTGCTTCGTATCTACCAGCAGTATTTCATGGTCAGCAACGGCGCACAGTTCATCCTGATGGAGTGCGAGCAGAAGGGCTACGATCTGCATAAGCTGTATGATCACGTTGTGATCCAGATCAACGATACTCATCCGTCCATGGTCATTCCGGAGCTGATCCGTCTGCTGCAGGAGAGAGGCTTTACCATGCAGGAAGCCATCGATGTTGTAAGCAAGACCTGTGCTTACACCAACCACACCATCCTGGCAGAGGCACTGGAAAAATGGCCAATCGATTACCTCGAGGAGGTTGTTCCGCACCTGATGCCGATTATCCACGAGCTGGACGCACAGGCAAAGAAGAAATACAAAGATGAGAAAGTAGCGATCATCGACAAGGATCAGCGCGTCCACATGGCACACATGGATATCCACTACGGATTTTCTGTTAACGGCGTTGCAGCACTGCACACCGAGATCCTGAAAAACTCCGAGCTGAAACCGTTCTACGATATTTATCCGGAGAAATTCAACAACAAGACAAACGGAATCACTTTCCGCCGCTGGCTGCTGCACTGCAACCGTGAACTGGCACAGTATATCGAGAGCCTGATCGGACCGGGATTCAAAAAAGATGCCGACGAGCTGGAAAAACTGCTCAAATACAAAGACAACAAGAAGGTTCTTGCAAAACTTGAGGAGATCAAACACAACCGCAAACTGGATCTCAAACAGTTCCTGTATGAGACACAGAATATCGCGCTGGATGAAAATTCCATCATCGATGTACAGGTAAAACGTCTTCATGAGTACAAACGCCAGCAGATGAACGCCCTGTACGCTATTTACAAATACATGGATATCAAGAGCGGCAACAAGCCGAAAACCCCGATCACCATGGTATTCGGTGCAAAGGCTGCACCGGCTTATATCATCGCAAAAGATATCATCCATCTGATCCTGTGCCTGCAGGAGCTGATTGATAACGATCCTGAGGTAAGCCCGTACTTCAAAGTGATTATGCTTGAGAACTACAACGTATCAAAAGCTGCAAAGGTGATCCCGGCAGCAGATATCTCCGAGCAGATCTCCCTGGCATCCAAAGAGGCTTCCGGAACCGGAAACATGAAATTCATGCTGAACGGTGCCCTGACGCTTGGAACAGAAGACGGTGCAAACGTTGAGATTGGCGATCTTGTCGGAAAAGAGAACATCTACATCTTCGGAAAGAAACCGCAGGATGTCATCGACCTGTACGCAGATGCTGCTTACTGCTCAAAAGACATCTATGACGAAGAACCGGAGATTGCAAAGCTGGTTGATTTCATCGTCAGCGATGAGCTTCTTGCTATCGGCGACAAGGTTTGCCTGGAGAGACTCTACAAAGAGATCTTGAACAAAGACTGGTTCATGACGCTGCTCGACCTGAAAGAGTACATCAAGACAAAAGAAAGAGTATACAAAGACTACGAGAACAAAGATGCATGGAACAAGAAGTGCCTGATCAACATCGCAAAAGCAGGCTTCTTCTCCTCCGACCGTACCATTGCACAGTACAACGAGGATATCTGGCATCTGGCATAAGTGCAGAACATGCATACAAAACGCCGCCGCAGACGATTCGGTTCGTCCGCGGCGGCGCTTTTTAATGCAATTTTTATGAAAGATTCAGCCGTCTGCTTAAGATATAGCGGCAGATCAGGAACAGAACAACGCAGAGCACCACGGTGATGATAAGTGTGGAAACCGAGGATGTGGTAACCACAGCAGTCGGTGTGGAGTCCTGGAAAACACGGACGATGCTGATTCCGCCGAAGATCTGGATCACGGTAGTCATGCCGATGTAAGAGAGGACAGCCGTCAGAATTTTGTGGCTGGATACCAGGCTTCCGATGCTGATGGCGGCATAGAACAGAAGAATGCCAAAGAACAGCGAAGCGAAGAAGCCAACGATGGAAAACAGTGCCATACCGATGTGGTTCGTGATGCCGATCAGGGAAAAAGCAGCATCGGCAACACAGGTAATCTGTGCCCAGAGATAGGACAGAAAATTGGAAAAGGTCATGGCCTTGTTGTAAAAAAGCAGGGTGTTTGCGGTAAAATACCGGATTGCGTACGGCAGAAGCAAAAAAGCGAAGGAAGCGAGAACGGAAAGTGCGTTTAAGATGCTCCATGCGCCGAAAACCAGCATTTTGGAGAGAATATGATCCGTTGCCGATACCGGAAGGACGTTGGTCAGATACCCTTCGTCGGTAAAAAGATTTTTATAGTAGCGCTGGATCATCAGCACCTGTGTCATGACGGATGCGGCGATCACAATCAAAACGTACGCAAACAGATAGAGGACGATCAGCAGATCCGGCAGCTCAGAAATCTGGGAAAAGAGGAATCCGGAGCCTCCGAGAGCGCCCATGAAAATGGCGGCACCGTTCAGCAGCGCCATGTTTTTCCAGCATGCTTTCCACTCATGTTTCAGACATTTTTTTAACATTTGAATACCTCCCTGAAATAAGAATCAATCGATTCACCCTCCTGCATCCGGATATCCTCAACCGAGGCGTGCAGTTTTAACTGGCCCTCCTGGATAAAGATGACCTCATCGAGAATATTTTCGACATCGGAAATCAGATGTGTTGAGATGAGGATGGATGCGTCTGGTTCGTAGTTGTTTAAAATCGTAGATAAAATGTAATCGCGTGCTGCCGGATCGACGCCTGCAATCGGCTCGTCGAGGCAGTAGAGCTTTGCGCGGCGGCTCATCGTGAGGATGAGCTGGACTTTCTCTTTCGTTCCCTTCGACATCGTTTTCAAACGGTCCTTCGGGCTGATTTTTAAGGATTCCAGCATGGCATTGGCGCGGGACATGTCAAAGTCCTCAAAGAAATCGCTGTAATACGTTAAAAGATCCGAGACGCGCATCCAGCTGCCGAGATACATTTTATCCGGCAGATAGGAGACGATCCGTTTTGTCTCAATACCGGGATGATTTCCGGCGATGAGGACTTCACCCTCACTCGGGGTCAGCAGTCCGTTCAGCAGCTTTAAGAGCGTCGTCTTTCCGCTTCCGTTGGGCCCCAGCAGTCCGATAATTTTCCCGGAATCCAGGGAAAGGTTGAGATGATCGAGCGCGGTGTGGTTTCCGAAGCGCTTCGTCAGGTCTTTACACGTTACAAGTTCACTCATGATTTTCTTCCTCCTCAATCGTTTCGGCAAGTAGCTGCCGGATTTCCTCCGGGGTTATGCCGAGCTGTTTCATGTGGGCAACAAAAGCAGATACTTCTGCGGCGGCAAGTTCTTTTTTCATCTGGTGAATCAACTCCTTATCTTCGGTAATAAAGCGTCCGCTGGTCCGCTGGGAATAGATCAGTCCGCTGCGTTCCAGTTCGGAAAGCGCTTTCTGCATTGTGTTCGGGTTGACGGCGGCCTCCTGCGCGAGATCGCGGACGGACGGAAGCTTATCGCCCGGCTGATAGCGCCCGGTGATGATGTCCATCTGTACCCGCTCGATGATCTGCAGATAGATCGGCCGCGAGGAATCAAGATTCCATGGCATATGGCATTCACTCCTTTTGTACTACTGTATTAATTTGATAGTACAATCATACAATCGGTTTATGGATTTGTCAAGAAAATTAAGAAAAAATTTTAGATTTAGAGGTTAAATTGTGGTAAACTAAGCGTAAGTGCGGCACATTAGTATTAGAAGAAAAACCGCAGAAATAGTTCCGTCTAAAAAGATGGATGAAGGGAGAAATATGGCAGAAATTAAACTGAAAAAAAGAGAAGAGATGGATCCGGCGTACTGCTGGGATCTTTCGAGTTTGTTTGGTAGTGATGAAGAATTTGAGAAAACAGAGCAGGAGCTTGCGAAGAAAATAGAAGCGTTCCGCGCAAAACAGGGAACAATGAAAGAGAGTGCAGAAGCGCTGTATGACGTTCTTTCCGGTCTGGATGACATCAGCCGCGTCTTTTCCAGCCTGTATGTCTATGCAAGCCAGAAATATCACCAGGATATGGGAAATCAGAAGTATCAGGGCTATGCCGGAAAGATGGACAGCATGATGGCTGTTCTTGCGGATGCCTCTTCTTTCGTAGAGCCGGAGATCCTGGAGCTTGACGAGGAGACGGTTACAGAATTTGAAAAAGCATATGAGCCGCTCCGTCTGTACGATCGCATATTAAAAGAAAACTTCCGCAAGAAAGAGCACATTCTCTCGCCGGAGATGGAGGCGGTTCTTGCAAAAGCCGGAGAGATGGCATCCAGCCCGGATCAGATTTTCTCGGCATTTTCGAACGCAGACCTCAGATTCCAGCCGGTCACGGATGAAGAGGAAAATCAGGTTCCACTGAGCCACGGCACCTTCGTCGGATTTTTACAGTCGAAGGACCGCCGGGTCAGAAAAGAAGCGTTTGAGAAGTATTATGCGGAGTATGAAAAACACAAAAACATGCTCGCCGCAACGTTCGGTGCCAATCTGAAACAGGCCGCATTCTTTGCAGATGTAAGAAAATATCCATCTGCACTGGCTGCATCGCTGGATGGCGGAAATATCCCGGTTTCGGTTTACGACAAGCTGCTCGAGGCGATTCATGCAAAAATGCCGGCGATGTACCGCTACGTGGCACTGCGTAAAAAGCTGCTCGGTGTGGATGAACTTCATATGTATGATGTTTACGTTTCTCTGACGAAAGAGTACGAGCAGAAATATACGTATGAGCAGGCGATCGAGATCGTGAAGAAAGCGCTTGCCGTGCTCGGGGATGATTATGTGGCACTGCTGGACAAGGGCTTTTCGGAGCGCTGGGTGGATGTTTATGAGAACGAAGGAAAAAAGAGCGGTGCTTACTCCTGGGGTTCTTACGATTCCCATCCGTATGTGCTGATGAGCTTTAACGGAAATATCGATTCGGTCTTCACACTGGCGCATGAGATGGGCCATTCGCTGCATTCCTGGTATTCGAACCATACACAGCCGTTTACGTATGCGGAGTACCGCCTCTTTGTCGCTGAGGTGGCATCAACCTGCAACGAGGCACTGCTGATCCGCTATCTGCTGAAGCATGCGAAAGAAAAAGAGGAGAAGATTTTCCTGCTGAATTATTTTCTGGATCAGTTTAAGGGAACGGTGTTCCGCCAGACGATGTTTGCGGAGTTTGAGAAGCGGATTCATGAGAAGATGGCAGAGGAAGGCACGCTGACGGCGGACGGTATTTCGGAGCTGTATCTGTCGATCAACAAGGAGTATTTCGGACCGGATATGATTTCGGATCCGCAGATCGCGCTGGAATGGGCGAGAATTCCGCATTTTTATACACCATTCTATGTATATCAGTATGCAACGGGATTTTCGGCGGCGATTGCGATCAGCAGCAAGATCCTGGCAGGGGAGCCGGGTATCGTGGAGAAGTACAAACAGTTTTTAAGCGGCGGCTGCTCGATGGATCCGATCGACCTTTTGAAGATCTGCGGCGTCGATATGACGAAGCCGGAGCCGGTGGAAGAGGCGCTGGATGTGTTTGCTTCTTATGTGGAGGAGCTGGAGAAGCTGACCGCGGAAGCGTAAGCACAGGTTTTAAAGTTGCATAAATTTGATGGGAAATATGTGTGAAAAATATACAAAATTTGGCGCGTTTTTCCCTTGAAAAAGTTTTTGGATATGTTACAATATTATTACAGAGTAAAAATGGATGAGCTGGAAATTGAAAAATATTTGCGATTAAGAGGGAGAATTTCCGTATTTCTGTCGAATGCGGAAGATTAAACGTAAATTTTTCGGAATGCGGCTTTGCTCCTGCAAAAATGGGGAGCGGGCCGCGGCCGGCTATGAAAGAAATATTACTGTTCATTCAGCAGTGAACTGTAACAAAAACAGACGGATAGCAGATGAAGTAAGGGTGAGAGTATGAATTTATATGAGGCTATTTTTGTTAGAAAATCAGTAAGGAATTATTGTTTTGATACGCTTCCGCCGCAGACTTTGGATAAGATTTGGGAGCATTATAAGGAGATGCCGGCACTGTTTTCGGGCATCGGTGTGGATATGGCGATTCTGGACAACAGAAAAGGGCAGGAGAGAATGCTCAGTATGTTCAGTGTGAAGGCGCCGTATTATATGGCTTTTTATTCGGAGGAGTCAGAACGATATCTGATGAACGTGGGTTATATTATGGAACAGATGGTGCTGTATCTGTGCAGTATCGGACTGGGAACCTGCTTTATCGGAAGTAATCGTGTGAAAAAGGCGGAGCTTGAGAAGAACGGAAAGCGGCTGGTGGGGATCGTCGCTTTTGGTAAGAGTCATGGTTCGCATACGAGACGGCAAAGTGAAGCAAAGAGACTGCCGCTGGAGGATCTTTGTGTGTTCAAAGAGGTGCCGCGACAGTGGATGACGCAGATGCTGGAAGCGGCGAGACTGTCGCCATCCAGTATGAACAGCCAGCCGTGGAGATTTGTGGTGTATGATAACAGAATTCATATTTTCTCGAAGAAGCACAGTGTGGAGAAGCTTCGGAAGTGGGATGAGGTGAATTTCGGGATTATGTTTGCAAATATGATGGTGGCAGCGGAGGAGCTGTGGCTGGATGTTGACCTGATCAGACTCGGGGATATTTCGCAGAAAAACTTCTCAAATAATCAGTATGTGCTGAGCGCGATTCTGAAGGCTTGATGGAGGGGGGACGACCTCGGGAGTCATCGGGCGGGCGCGCAGACACTGCGGTGCGGCGGGCGAGAAAAAGAGGGCGGAACTGTGGCGCAGGATGTGCACGGGAATATGGGAACCAACGCAATTCGCCGAAAAATCGGATGATTTTTCAGCTCAGTGCGTTTTGAAATCTGGTGTTGTGCACCAGATTTCATCCCATTTTCTCGCACACATCCTGCATTCACAGTTTCTGCTCTCTTTTTCTATGCCCTTCGCACCGCAGTGTCTGCGCGCCCGCCCGATGACTCCCAAGGTCTGAGATTGGGGACGGGAGGGAGGTCTGTATCTGCCGGTGGCAGATCGGTGTGAGGTGGTTGTGGCAGATTGGAAGAGATGAGAAATGTGTAAATCGTGGATATTTTTCAATTTTTTGAAAAAATTCAAAAAAACTGTTGACAAATAGGGAGCGTTCGTGTATATTATCATTTGTAAGGTGCAGCGAGCACTTAACAAGATAAAAATTAAAAAATGCGCGAGTGGCTCAGGGGTGGAGTACAACCTTGCCAAGGTTGGGGTCGCGGGTTCGAATCCCGTCTCGCGCTCTGCTGGAAACCGGAATGTGTAAGCATTCCGGTTTTTGCGTTGTGGAAAAATAGATGAAAAAGAAATCTTATTTTTAAAACTTAAGAATATTGCATTTTAAATTTTCATATGCTATAATGCCGATAGGCAATGAAATGAATGGCTTGCAAAGTCAACAAAAGCCCCACGAGCTGCAACTCGTGGGGCTTTCTGTGCCTTTTGGGCAAGGCGGCTTAAACCTTAGGCTGGCTGCCAGTTATTTCTTACCGTCCAGCCATTTGCAGATATAGTAGGCTACTATACTTGCCATAACGGAAAGAAAAAATGAAATGAATAGTTCTTGCACTGTCAACCCTCCCTTCTCTGCCTGTCTGGGAGTGGCAACGTTCATTAGTATAACATACAATTCTTATTTCTAAAATAAAAAAATTCCCTGTTTTTATAAAAATTCAAGGCTTCGAAAAAAAGTTCTTGCCCGGTAGTTACTACCGTACGGTATGCTAAGGATAACAAAGCAAATCAGCGAAAGGGGAATGTAGTATGAACATTACGATGGAGAATTTTAAAACCGCAAAGTATGATGTGTTTTCTATTTTTGATGACCGCTGGGGTTTGTGTACTGCGGGTACGCCAAGGGAGTATAATACGATGACGATCGGATGGGGTACGATGGGGACGATCTGGGGACCGCCAAAGAAAGGAAAGCAGATCATTACCGTATTTATCCGGGAAAGCCGCCGGACGTATCAGATTCTGCAGAAGGAAGACGAGTTTACGGTCTGCTTTTTCCCGGAGAAATATCGGAAGGATCTTGGAATCCTGGGATCAAAATCGGGAAATGATGTGCCGGATAAGATCAGTCTGACCAGTCTGACACCGAAGATGCTGGGAAATGCGGTTGGATTTGAAGAGGCAGAGCTGACCTTTGTCTGCAAAAAAATCTATGCGGTCAGAATGGAGAAAGAAGATCTGCCGGAATTTACGCGCGATACTTTATATAAAGATGGCGATCTCCATTATCTGTATATGGGCGAGATTGAAGATGTCTTTGGCATGATTGAGGAATGAAACAGGAAAATTGGCGTGATGTATCAGTATTTCTTATCACAATCTTGTATATACTGCACCGGGCAGAAAGGCATCAGACTGCGTGAAATGCGGAAAATGTGAGAAAGTATGTCTGCAGCACCTGCAGATCAGAAACCTGCTGGAGGATGTGGTGAAAGAGTTTGAAGCGGAGCGTGCTTGAAAAAATTTCCGAAATTTACAAAAAGTACATCTGATCAGGGAGTAACCTGATCAGATGTACTTTTTTGTACGCAGTATATCAGAGTTTGATCCAAGGGGACCATTCTGCTGCAGAATAATTGGATTAATAGTTGGCTTTATAAGAATTTCTTTTTTCCGCCGTTACGCGGTGCATCCGCTCTGCCATTACAACCATCAGAATCAAAATGGCCATCAGGAATACCGGATACAGTCCGAAGGAAATATGCTGGCCGAGAACGCCGAAAACTGGCGGCATCAGGCAGGTTCCGACGTAAGCAAAGGCCATCTGGATGCCGATGATTCCCTGGCTTAAGTCGGCACCGAAGTTTGCCGGTGTCTCGTGAATGATGGAAGGATAAATCGGCGCACAGCCAAGCCCGATCAGGATCAGGCCAATAAACAGAAGGGAATCGCCAAGCGGCAGCAGCATCAGAATCGTGCCGACTGCGATCACAGCCTGTCCGAGCCGGATCATTTTCTGGTCATTTAATTTCATCGTGATGAAACCGCAGAAGAACCGTCCGATCGTGATGCCAATGTAGAACAGGCTTGCCCAGCTTGCTGCGCGTTTTGCATCAATGCCGCGGAACAAAGTACAGTAGCTTGCAGCCCACATGCCGGCAGTAGATTCTACTGCGCAGTAGCAGAAAAAGCAGGTCAGAACCTCTTTGACACCGGGAACGCGGATCAGGCGGGAAAAACTTCTCTGCTCCGGAACGGAGTTCTCATCTGCAGAAGCATCAGCAGATGGTTTCTGCCAGAGAGGAAGACTGAAAAATAAAATCAGAGTCAGCACAATCTGGAACAGGGCGATGGTACGGTAGCCGTTGTTCCAGGTGGAATGATTGATGGCATATCCCATGACGACCGGACCGGTGCTGCATCCGACGCCCCACATACAGTGCAGCCAGCTCATATGGCGGGCTTTGTAGTGCAGGGCAACGTAGTTGTTCAGGGCTGCGTCCACGCTTCCGGCGCCGAGACCATAGGGGATACCCCAGAGGCAGAGAGCGAGAAAAGAGTGGCTGACGGAGAATCCAAACAGCGCCACTGCTGTTGTGAGAACGCTTACTGCCGTGATTTTTCCGGTGCCGAAGCGGGTATTCAGACGGTCGCTGTTCAAACTGGATACGATTGTTCCGGCGGCAATAATCATAGAAATGATGCCGGCAGAAGAAACAGAAGTTCCAAGCTCCTGATACATGACCGGCCACGCTGAGCCGAGCAGAGAATCCGGCAGTCCGAGACTGATGAATGCCAGATAAATGACTGGTAACAAAAGTGAAACCATGGTAAAAACCTCCTCTTAAGAAAAGATAAAATAAGAATGAATCGTTTTCTTGCGTTTAACGCAAAACCAAGATTCATAAGCAGTTTTAAAGTATCATAACCGATAAAAAGAATCAATACTTTCTTTTTTTGATTTTACAGTAAAATCTTTGTGGAAAAAGCTGTAAATTTATTTATTAATGTAGATTATTTTTTATATCAAATTTATTAGTTGTACTTTACAGTACGGAGAAGATCGTGGTACACTAAAAGAAGACTGGCTGCGGTTCCCGCATCGGTGAACAGTAACCGGGCATCCCGGTTTGCCGGGGCATTCATATTTAAGAGAACCCAAGGGAGAAAAAATACACAAAGAGAGGTAGACAAGAAATGGGAGGCTTTTTTGGAGTTGCATCAAGAAAAGACTGTACACTGGAACTGTTTTATGGAGTAGACTATCACTCACATCTCGGAACAAGAAGAGGCGGTATGGCGACATACGGAGCAAATGGCTTTTCACGTGCTATCCACAACATTGAAAATTCACCGTTCCGTACAAAATTTGAGCGTGATGTGGAAGAAATGGAGGGAAACCTCGGCATTGGCTGCATTTCCGACTATGAACCGCAGCCGCTTTTGATCCAGTCACACCTTGGAAGCTTTGCGATTACCACGGTTGGAAAAATTAACAACATGGATCAGCTTTTAAAAGAGGTTTACGGCAACGGCCGCACCCATTTCCAGGAGATGAGCACCGGTCAGATCAATGCAACCGAGCTTGCGGCATCTCTGATCTGCAGTGAAAAGACGATTCCGGAGGGCATCCGCCATCTGCAGGATGTTGTAGACGGTTCCATGACGTTGCTGCTGCTGACAAAAGACGGTATCTACGCTGCGCGCGATAAAAAAGGCCGCACCCCGCTTGTTATTGGAAAGAAAGAGGGAGCGTACTGCGCATCCTTTGAAAATTTTGCATATCTGAACCTGGGTTACACGGATTACCATGAACTCGGACCGGGTGAGATTGACTTTATTACACCGGAGAGCGTCGAGATGCTCGTGCCGCCACAGGAAGAGATGAAGATCTGTTCCTTCCTATGGGTTTACTATGGTTACCCGACTGCGTCCTACGAGGGAATTAATGTCGAGGAGATGCGGTATCACTGCGGTGCCATGCTTGCCAAACGTGATGCGGGAAGCAATGTCCACCCGGATCTCATTGCAGGCGTGCCGGATTCCGGAATTGCCCATGCAATCGGCTATGCGAATGAGTCCAAAGTTCCGTTTGCAAGACCATTCATCAAATATACCCCGACCTGGCCACGCTCCTTTATGCCGACAAATCAGGAACAGAGAAATCTGATTGCCCGAATGAAGCTGATCCCGGTGCAGGCACTGATCGATCAGAAAAAACTGCTGCTGATCGACGACTCCATCGTGCGCGGTACGCAGCTCCGTGAGACAACGGAATTTTTATATCAGAGCGGTGCAAAAGAAGTTCATGTCCGCCCGGCGTGCCCGCCGCTGTTGTATGGCTGCAAATTCCTGAATTTCTCTCGCTCCAAATCCGAGCTGGATCTGATCACCAGACGGATTATTCTGGAAAAAGAGGGAGAAAACGCAGAGAAAGTACTGGAAGAGTATGCAGATCCGAAGAGTGACCGCTACGAGTCCATGTGTCAGGAAATCTGCCGCCGTCAGAATTTCACCAGCCTCAGGTATCACCGTCTGGACGATCTGGTAGAGTCGATCGGACTGCCGAAATGCAAAATGTGTACCTATTGCTTTGACGGAAAAGAATAAACAGGTTATAATGGTTTTTAAACAGGCCAGCTGACAGAAAAATAAGAGTCTGTCGGCTGGCTTTTTTTCTGTAGGAAAAAGAAGAAAAATATATTGGGGGCTTACCTATGGGAATTAGTATTCTGATTGTAGATGATGATAAGCTTCTGGTGGAAAAGCTGGAAGAAACCGTCAACTGGAGCGGAATTGGAATTGATATGGTATTTACGGCAAACAACATCCGCCAGGCGCAGAAGCTGCTGGAAGAGTATCCGATTGAAATGCTGCTGTGTGACATTGATATGCCGCAGGGGAACGGGCTGGAGCTTCTGGAATGGATCCGGTACAAAAAGCTGGATATCGAATGTACCTTCCTGAGCAGCTATGCAAATTTCGCGTATGCGCAGATGGCGCTGAAGCTGTCATCAAGGGAATATCTGTTAAAACCGATTTCCAATGCGGATCTGGAAACAGCGCTGCGCAGAATTGTCGGGATTGTGCAGGAAAAACATCAAAAACAGAAGAAACAGGAGAAAAAAGGAGAGAATGAAAAGCAATTCTGGGAGGATCTTCTGGTTCAGTGTCTGCAGGAGGAGTATTGGATTGAAAGGGCAAAAAAGAGCGGATATTGTACTCCGGATGAGACCTTCCGTCTGATTCTGCTGCGGGTACTGGAAATTCCGGATAAGGAACATTATAAAAAAGAGATCAGCTTATATAATTTTGTGATTACAAATGTTCTGACGGAATATGTGGAAACAACAGAAATGCAACTGGAAACCGTGGTACATGTCAGTGATCTGGAATGGGCAGTTGTGTTGCGAAATCACGGAAGTGCGATGGGAACGCAGGAGGAACTGGCAGGACTGCGGACCTGTCTGGCGGGCGCGTTTCCGGCAAGATTCTGCATGTACATGGGAAAACCGGCGGTACTGGATGAGATTTCAAAGAGCCGCGATCAGCTCGAAGAGATGGAAAAGTATGTAGTGCCGGATGAAACAGGGATTCTGTATGAGACACGCTGGTCTTTCGTAGAGCGTGATTATCAGGAAGTGCCGTGGAAAACGTATCTGGCTGAGATGGAGCGATCCGATTCCCTTGCAGCTGTGCGGGAAAAGCTGCAGGAATATCTGAGAAAGCGTGAGAAAAGCGGCGGTCTGCGAAAAGATTTCACAAGTCGTTTTTTTGAAGAAATGATACAGAATATATATGTTTATTTAAAAGAAAGCAATATCGTTTTCGGACAGATTTTTGACAGTGAAGAGTATGAAACGAAACGGAGAGAGGCGGTTCTCTCTGTGGTAGGTGCCCATGCGTTCATCGATTATCTGTTTGATGTGCTGGAAGGTCAGAAAAAGAACGAATCCCGCAGTGACAATGTGGTGGAGCAGCTAAAAGACTATATCGAACAGAATCTGAACGAGGATCTTTCAAGATCCGTGCTTGCAGGAAAAGTGTTCCTCTCAGAGGACTACGTTTCCAAAATTTTTATGAAAACAACGGGAATGTCGCTTCCGAATTATATTGCCGAGCGGCGCATTGAGCGGGCCAAGGAGTATTTACGCAGTTCCTCACTTCCGATCAGCAAAATTGCGATGGAAGTCGGCTATGGAAATTTTTCTTATTTCAGTAAAACGTTCCGGGAGCTGGTCGGATGTACACCAAATGAGTACCGGAGCAGACAAAAATAACAAAAAAACGATGTCAATAACAAAAAAACGTTCTGCTTAAAAAAGAGATGTGAAAAGACATCTCTTTTTTAATATACAGACTGCCGGAAAATGATAGAAAAACACCCATCTTTTTTGTATAATATGTTCATCGGTTGAAACGAGAGCATGAAAAAGAAAAATTGTAACGATTCAGAGCCATGCGAAATGGAAGAAAAATCGAGATGGGACTCTGAACAGTTACGAAAAATTTAAAGGAAAGAAGGGATGATATGTGAGCGCCAACCATAGTAAAACCAAAAAGAAGAGCTCTATAGGATTTGTAGAGGGAGTGAGAAGAAGCAGGCCATTATACTTACTGATGCTTCCTTCTATCATCATTTTTGCACTGTTTACGTACTATCCGATGTACGGAATTGTGATTGCATTTAAAAACTTTACACCTGCGGATGGAATTATGGGAAGCAGCTGGGCTGGACTGAAATACTTCAAACAGTACTTTAACTCCTATCAGTTCGGTCTGACCATCAAAAACACAATCATCATCAGTCTTTACACCATCGCGGTAACATTCCCGCTTCCGGTTATCATGGGACTGCTGGTTAACCAGATGAAGGCACAGAAGTTTAAAAAGTTCTTCCAGGTATCAACCTACCTGCCGCACTTCATCTCTACCGTTGTTATGGCCGGAATGTTGATCCTGTTCCTCTCCCCGAGTACAGGTATTATCGCAAAGCTGGTCGGACTGCTTGGATTCAAGCTCCCGAACCTGATGGGAAGCGCAAAAGCATTCCCGCACATTTATGTATGGTCTGAGGCATGGCAGCATGTAGGATGGGACAGTATCCTCTATATCGCAACACTTTCCTCTGTAGACCCGACCCTGTATGAAGCGGCAACAATGGACGGTGCCAACAAATGGCACAAAATGATCCACATCGACGTTCCGGCTCTGCTGCCGACGGCAACCATCATGTTTATCATGAGAATGGGAAGCGTCATGAGCGTTGGATTTGAGAAGGTTTACCTGCTGCAGAATACACTGAACAGTACCTCAAGTGAGATCATTTCCACCTATGTGTATAAGATGGGTCTTGTGAGCAGCCAGTACAGCCTTTCCGCTGCAATTGGCCTGTTTAACAACATTATCAACCTGGTTCTTCTTCTGGCAGTCAACTTCATTTCCAGTAAAATGAGTGATACCTCACTGATCTGACAGAATTTTGAGCCTACATAGGAATGGAGAGCAAAGATATGAGTAAAGCAAAAGCAGTATCAACAAATAGAGTAAAAAAATCCAGAGAAGACTGGATTTTCGATATCATCCTGTATACGATCGGCGTGCTTCTGATCATCATTACCCTGTATCCGATGTACTTCATCGTCATTGCATCGTTCAGTGATCCGGCAGCCGTATCCAACGGACAGATTATGTTCCTTCCAAAAGGAGTTAACTTCAAAGGGTATAAGCAGCTGGCGAGCTACGCAAAGCTGTGGACCGGCTACCGGAATACGATTGCTTACGTAATTATGGGAACGCTTGTGACACTCGTTGTCAATATTCCGGCTTCCTACGCGCTTTCCAGAAAGCATTTATATGGAAGAAGATTTTTCACAGCATTTTACCTGATCCCGATGTTCTTCACCGGCGGTCTGATTCCAACCTACCTGGCAGTACAGAGATTTCATCTGCTGGACACCTTCTGGGTTATGGTTGTTCCGTTCTCCGTTGTAACGTATTACATCATCGTAGGACGAACGTTCTTCAACAACAGTATCCCGGAGGATCTCTGGGAGGCGGCGCAGCTCGATGGATGTGGATACCTTGGATTCTTCTTCAAGATTGTTCTCCCGCTTTCCAAAGCCGTTATCGCTGTTATTGCCCTGTGGGCAGCAGTAGGACAGTGGAACTCCTACTTTAATGCATTGATTTATATCCGAAGCGAAAGTCTGCAGCCGTTGCAGATTGTCCTTCGAAGCATTCTGGTCGGCAATCAGACCATGAGTGCCATGAGTACCGGCGCTGCAGCCGTCGAGGCAAAGCAGATGGCCGACCTCATCAAATACGCGATCATCGTGGTTTCCTCCGCGCCGATCATGTGTATGTACCCGTTAGTGCAGAAATACTTCAATCAGGGTGTTATGCTCGGATCACTAAAAGGCTGATCCTGCGGACAGGAGAGAAGTATTGCAAATAAAAAATCATAAAGGAGAGATGATGATGCGAAAGAAAACAAAAATGGCCTGGAGCGTTGCTCTTTCGGCCGCAATGGCAGCTGGACTGCTTGCAGGATGTGGAAGTAATGGAGGAACGGAAAGTAAGAGTGGAAGCACTGCAGCAAGTTCTGCCAAGACAGAATCTTCTGCCAGTGACACGACAGATACCAGTGACCGCCCAACCTACAAAATTGCAACGGTAAGATGGACCGATACCTGGCCGACCGATTTCCTGCATGAAGGCGTCATGAAGGAAATCGAGGACAAGATGAATATCAACATCGACTGGCAGGTTTATTACAACAGTGACTGGTCCGAGCAGAAATCTCTGCTGCTGGCTTCCGGAGACCTCCCGGATGCATTCCTTGGATCTATCTGCTTAACACAGGCAGATATGGCACAGAACAAATCGGCATTCCTGGATCTGACAGATCTGATCGAAAAAGATATGCCAAACCTGAAAGCAGCCTTTGAGGCTGATCCGGAACTGAAAGCAGTCTGCACCAGCCGTGACGGAAGAATCTACAGCTTACCGAAGAAGCTTCCGCTTCGTCCGAAGGTTTGCGGCGATGTTATGTGCATCAACCAGGAATGGCTGGATAACTTAGGACTGGAAACTCCGAAGACCTATAAAGAACTGGAAGAGGTTCTTGTTAAATTTGCGACAGAAGATGCTGACGGCGATGGCGATCCAACCAATGAGATCGGTATCACAAATGCAGCAAGCAGCGGACTGTTAAGCGGTGATCTGCGCCACATCCTTTCCCCGTTCGGAACCATGGTAAGCCGTGACGGAAACTACATGGGACTGAATGGCGAAGGAAAACCGGTCTTCATGCCGATGGAAGAAAATTACAAAGAAGCAGTAAAATGGATGCGTCAGTTATGGGAAGAGGGCGTTGTTGACCCAGAGTACTTCACACAGGATGGCTCCATGCAGACAGCAAAACAGCAGGCTGATGGCGGTTCTCAGGTAGGTCTTATCTTTGGATGGACTGCAGACGCTCAGGTTGGTCCGAACGTAAATCAGTTTAAGACTCTTGAGGCAGTAGAAGGCTACGATGGAAACCACTACGTAGAAGCAGCAACCAATTACCTTGATATCTCCGACCGTGAGCTCATGATCTCCAAAGACTGTAAAGATCCTGACACCCTGCTGAAATGGGCAGATGAATTTTACACCGATCTTGCATCGTTACAGACCTTCTATGGTTCCGTTGGAAGCCAGATCACAGACAATGGCGACGGAACCTACAATGTAGATGTACCAAGCGATGGATCTTCTCTGGATACCTCTGCATGGTCCAACTCCTTACGTGATTTCGGTCCGAAATACATGAACGAGGATTTCTATGACAAAGTTTCTCTTCCGGAGGATCAGGGCGACGGTGTCAAACTGGCCGATGATGCAATCAATGAGAAATACGTTGATACTGAGAAAAACTGCGGATTCCCGATGGTTCAGTATACCGACGAAGACCTTTCCAGAATCACGGCAATCGGAACCGATATCTACAAATACGTAGAAGCACAGTATGCTCACTGGGTAGTAGACGGCGGCATCGATGATGAATGGGATTCCTACATCGATCAGCTGAAAGCTATGGGTATTGATGAGTTCCTCCAGATTCAGACAGATGCTTACAATGCATACAAAGAAAATCTGGCAAAATAAACAGAAAAAATATTACCTGTAAGAAGCAGGCGTTGATCCGGCGGGTCAATGTCTGAGGTGCAAAACAGCAGGAGAAACGGCAGGCCAGAAATGCCCTGCCGTTTTTGAAAAAAGGAGGATTTTTACATGTTTTGGGAAAAAGAGGGTAAGTTAATTTATTCTTACGATGGCGAGACCGTCTGCATCGAAGCGTGGGGAAAAGATGCACTGCGTGTGCGCGCGACAAAAAATCGAAGCTTTACCGGCCGCGACTGGGCGCTGGAAGCAAAGGACGCGCATGCGGGAGAGGTTGAAATCTTTGAGGATCCATCAGCAAAAGGCGGAGCCTTTGCCAATATGTACGAGGGAACGGATACTTCCTACGGAAAAATCACAAATGGAAAGCTTCATGCAGTGATCGATTCCGGCAGCGTCATTACGTTCTATCATGAGGATGGAAGAGTTCTGTTAAAGGAGCATTTCCGCCGTCTGCGCGATGAGGAAAGCATGCCGCTCAACATCATGGGACGCGAGTACAGCAACGGCGTCGGGGATAATTTCCGTATTGTAACGCGGTTTGTAGCAAGAAAAGGTGAGAAAATCTTCGGAATGGGACAGTATCAGCAGCATGAGCTGGATCTGAAGGGCTGTATGCTGGAGCTGGCACAGAGAAACTCACAGGTCAGTGTTCCGTTTTATCTTTCCAGTATCGGCTACGGCTTCTTATGGAACAATCCGGGCGTCGGACAGGTGATGTTTGCGAATAATGGAACGGAATGGGTAACAGAATCCGGGAAAGAAATCGATTATCTTGTGATTGCAGGTGATACGCCTGCCGAGATCGAGGAGAATTATATGACGCTGACCGGAAAACCGCCGATGATGCCGGAGTACGGTATGGGCTTCTGGCAGTGCAAGCTCCGCTACTGGAACCAGGAGCAGCTCTTGTCTGTAGCAAGAAAATACAAAGAGCTTGGCATACCGCTTGATGTGATTATCGTCGATTTCTTCCACTGGACGAAGCAGGGCGAGTTCAAATTTGATCCGAAATACTGGCCGGATGTGCCGGGCATGTGCCGCGAATTAAAGGAGATGGGAATTCAGGTTGTTGTGTCGGTATGGCCGACCGTTGACATTTATTCCGAAAACTTCGAGGAGATGAAAGAGAAGGGCTATCTGGTTCGCACGGAGCACGGTGTACCGCTGACGATGCTCTGCGGCGGAAATGAAGTTTTCTTCGATGCGACTAACCCGGATGCAAGAACATATGTCTGGGAGAAGATCAAGAAAAATTATTATGATCAGGGTGCCAAGCTCTTCTGGCTGGATGTGGCAGAGCCGGAATACAGCGTTTATGATTTCAAGAACTACCGTTATCAGCTCGGAAGCGTACAGGAGGTCGGAAATATTTATCCGAAATATTATCTGAAAGCGTTCTATGACGGCATGACGGCAGAAGGCGATACCATGCCGATCAGCCTGATCCGTTCTGCCTGGGCAGGCAGCGCAAAATACGGTGCGCTTGTCTGGTCGGGCGATATTGTAAGCTCCTTTGAGTGCTTCCAACGCCAGGTACAGGCCGGCCTTAACATGGCAATTGCCGGTATTCCGTGGTGGACGACCGACATCGGCGGCTTCCACGGCGCGAGAACGGACGACCCGGATTTCCACCGTCTGTATATCCGCTGGTTTGAGTATGGCTGCTTCTGCCCTGTCATGCGTCTGCACGGAAACCGTAACCCGCAGGAGGGCTACGGCGCAGAGCAGATTGGTTCCGGAAGCGACAATGAGATCTGGAGCTTTGGCGATGAGGCATATGAGATTTCAAAGAAATACATTTTCCTGCGTGAGCGCCTGAGAGATTATATCCGGGTACAGATGAAGAAAGCACATGAGGACGGAACCCCGGTGATGCGGCCTGTTTTCTATGATTTCCCGGCCGATCAGGAAAGCTGGAATGTGGAGGACGCTTATCTGTTTGGACCGGATCTCTATGTTGCACCTGTGATGGAGGATCACGTAACGGAGCGCGAGGTTTATCTCCCGGATGGAACAGCATGGTTTAACGCATGGACCGGAGAAAAGTATGAGGGAGGACAGAAGGTAACGGTTGCTGCACCGCTGGATACTATTCCGGTATTCGTAAAAGAAGGAGCGGATGCAGAAAAGCTGCTGAACATTTTCTCTGAATAAGAGAATGTTACCGCTCACCGGTACCAGGCGAACGGTAACAAAGAATCATGTTCTCACCATGTAAAGCACGGACTCTGCATGGACAAAGCCCAAAAATGTGATATAATGGGCTGTGTTACAAAGAACATAGTTGCAAATATATTCCGTGAGTGTAAAACGACTGCCGGAGCTGCGCGGTAAGGTGCGGCGTCCGGCAGTCGCTCTGCAGACAGAAAAAAAGGAGGGGTGGATGCGCTTATGAATCTCTGGCAGAAAGGAAAACGAAGGATGCTGCGCAGCGTTCGAATACGCAGTTTGAAGGATACGTCCCTGCGGCTTGGAACTCCGGTTTTTCTGGTCCTGATGGGGCTTGTTGTCTGCCTGCTCTGGGGCGTTTGGGAAAACCGCAAGCTGGCAGATAAATATATTGCCGATACGGCAAAGCTCTATGTCGATCAGATCAACCGTGATATGTCGCAGATCAACAGTGAACTGATCTATCTGCTGGATTCTGACAGCAACATCAAAGAAATCCCGGATCAGATAACATCGACAGATGCTCAGTATTATGAAATGGAGCAGACGCTGCGGGAGCGAAACCGCGTGCTGAAGATCCGTTACCATGAGATACAGACCTTCTTTGTCTACGGCCAGAAAGCCAATGTTCTGATTACGGACAGCGGAACTATGTTTACCGAGAGTAAGGGAATGACAACGCTGAATCAGATGCTGATGTCCTATCTGCAGATTATGACATCCAAGGATTCGATCAGCACACAATGGACCGTGATTACGTTTGGCGACGACGACTATATTGTCGGCTGGTACGCGAAAAACAAAAAAGTTATCGGCTGCGTCATCAATCTGAATCTGATTTTCCGGACCATCCGCGCCAAAACAGAGGAGTATGATGTCATTCCGTTTATGGTAGATGCCAGAGGGCGCGTGATGACGCAGGCAGACACATCGGAAAAATATAAGAATGAGATTATCGATTTTTCCAAAGCGGGAAAGAAAAAGGAGAAAAATGCGACGGTCTATTCCTACCAGCTTGGCACGGTCGGAAAAATCAATCTTATGGTTCTTCCGGGAGGAGGTATTCTTGAGAATGTACTGATTATGCAGATTGCATTCGTCGTCCTGATCGCGGTTCTTCTGCTTGTCTGCGCACTGGAAATTACAGCATATTACCACCGGATTCTGGAACCGCTGGAAAAATTCGGACAAAAACTGGAGGAGCTGGAAAAAGAACAGAGTCTGAATGACGATGGAAGCAACAATCTGTTAGAGCTGGAGTCTGTGAGCGGCAAATTCAAGGAACTGCTGCGGAAAATACAGGGATTGAAAATTGCAATCTACGAAAAAGAGCTTGCCGAACAGAAAGCCGAGCTGGAATACACGCAGGAACAGATCAAGCCACATTTTTTCCTGAACTGCCTGAGCCTGATTCATGGCATTGCAGATAAGAATAATGAGGGAGAGATTGTGGAAATTACAACGGTGCTGTCGGATTATATGCGCTATATTTTTCAGGATTCCAAGAAACAGCGGAATGTGGAGGAAGAGCTGGAACACATTGAGGCATATATCCGCATCCAGAAGCTGCGGTACGGAGAAGAAGCCTTTTCCTTTGAAGCGACGATGGACGGTGATATCGGAGAATGGAAGGTTCCGTCTCTCCTGTTGCAGACACTGGTGGAAAACTCCGTAGTACACGGTGTATCCCTGGACCGGAAGAGCGAGATTTCCCTGTATCTGACAAATGAAACGTATGAAGACGGCGAGTACCTCTACATTTGCATTTCCGATACCGGAAACGGATTCTCAAAAGAAGCATTGGATGCGATCGAACATGACACGCCGATCATCTATCACGGCCGCCACCATGTCGGCATTTCCAATATCAAACGCCGTCTGGCACTGATGTACGGGGAACGGGCAAGTATTACGTGTTCTAACATGGATGAAAATTACGGAGCTGTTGTAGAAGTACGGCTTCCGAAAACAGAATAAAGAGAAGAGAGAATAGCAAAGGCGGGAATTCCGGGAAAAGATGCAGGAGGTTCCCGCTTTTTTGTCGGGAGAGCGATCGGACAAAAGGAACTCCTGGGAGGCGTTTGAAAAAAATGACAGGAGTTCCCGGAAGCTTTGGATTCCGAAGAACTCCTGTAAAGGGGAGAGATAATTCAAAAATTGTGTTTAAAATCAGATGCGGGAAACTCCGTCATCGGTATAACGCTCGTAGGAAGCGCCTTCGTATCCGACCATGCGGATGCTTTCCTCTTTGATATCCGGTACGGATTCTGCAAAATCGGCAACCGGGATTGCGCAGCCTTTGCGGATGAAGAGCGGAACCTCATTCAGAGCAACTTCTACATAGTGGATACCTTTCGGAAGAATCTCCTGGAACATGTTTCCGTTGCCGAGAAATTTTACAAACATCATTTCTTCCGGCAGATATACGTAACGGCCGATGGCATTCTGGGTGTAAACCGGTGCGATCATGATCTCGTTACCGATCATTAACTGATCTTCTGTATTTCTTGCCAGCTTGTCGTCCGGATAAACGAAGGCAAGCGGTTTGAAGTACATATCGTCGTTTAAAGCAGCCTTCATGTACTCGCTGTACAGATACGGAACGAGGCGGTAGCGGACGCCGATGACGTTGCGGAAGTCCTCGATATGCTCAAACTGGTAAGGTTCCTGCTCACGTGTTCCAAGTGCGGCATGGTTTCTCATCAGAGGAGTGAAAACACCAAGTGCCAGCCAGCGGAGCAGCAGGTCTCTTGTGGTATTTGCACCGAATCCGCCGAGGTCGGCTCCGGTATAGAGGAAACCGCACATGTTGAGGGACGGCATCATCTTCAGGTTCAGCAGGATGTGTGACCACCACGAGCAGTTGTCTCCGGTCCAGATTCCACCGTAACGGTGCATGCCGATGTAGGAAGAACGGGAGAACATCAGGATTCGCTTATCCGGGGAAATTCGTTCAAAAGCTTCACCGGCAGAACGGGTCATGTTGTAGCCAAACAGATTGTGTACCTTGTCATGGCGGACCTGTTCGCCGTTTACGTTGTGATAGAAGCGTTTATAGTCCTCATGGTTGTTTGCCAGTGCCTGAAGCTTTTCGCCTACCATGTAGTGCGGAACCTCCGGGTCACCTTCCACATATTTCTTTGCAGTCTCCTTGAAATCAGCAAGGCCTTCCTGGGAATAGAAGATGGATGGCTCGTTCATGTCATTCCAGAAGGCATCGATTCCCTTGGAAACGAGAACATCGTATTTGTCACCAAACCATTTTCTGGCATCTGCATTTAAGACATCCGGGAAATGAGTCCAGCCCGGCCATACAGTAGCTTCGAAGTAGGAGCCATCCTCGCGGCGGCAGAAGTAGCCTTTTTCACAGCCCTCTTCGTAAATGTCATAACCCTCTTCGACTTTCACACCGGCATCGATGATCGGAACGAGATGGATCTTTTCTTTTTTCATATCCTGTACAAATCCCTCGAAATCCGGGAAACGTTCTTCATTTACGGTGAAGTCCTTGTAATCCTGCATGTAGTCAATATCCATGTAAACCATATCGAGCGGCACATGGTTTTCGCGGTATTTTTTCACTACCGTGCGGAAATCATCCTCTGTTTTGTAGCCCCAGCGGCTCTGACCGTAACCGAAAGCAAACTTCGGAGCAATGTAGCTGCGTCCGATAATGCCACGGAACTGTTTTACGATATCAAGATCGGAATCACCGGTGATCATGTAAACGTAGAGATCTGCGTTTTCGCAGGAAACGGTCATCGTATCGGAAGTTGTGTAGCCGATATCGAAACGCAGGGTGCCCGGATAATCGAAGAAGAATCCTACGTGTGTCTTGCCGGAGATGATGATGAAGTTGTGTGCTGCATACAGAGAGGTTTTGCTCTCTACGTGATTTGGATCATCGGCGCAGTCACTGATGTAAAGAAAGCCGCGTTTGTTGATACCGCGGTTGGCTTCGCCAAGTCCGAATACCATGTCATCGTCAGCAAGCTTTGTGGTGAAGGAAAAGCCGTTCTCGGTGGAGAAGGTACCGTAATCCGGGTTTCCTTCGGAAGAGGGGATCTCTTTTACAACGGCTTCGGTTTCAAATGGGGTTCCGTAGACAAATTTTTTTACCATGTCATCCTCCTTGTAACATAAATGGAAAATATAGTGTTTTGGTGAGGTTTAGCGCAACACCTTTATAATTTTATTATAACAGGGATCAGGAAAATGTCTAGCAAAAATCATCCTTTTTTTAACCGAATCAAGTAAGTCCCCTGCTTCCATTGCGAAAAGCAATAAGCAGTGGGTGGGGACTTGCTTGTATCAGGAGTGGTACAAGCCACTCCTGATAAGCTGCGAAGCAGCTATTCGGTTATGAGCAAGTAGCGAAGCGGATTGCGAATATCCGCTTTGACCAAAAAACGCGGTAACTGCGCAGAGTCATGCGAAAGGGAAGAAAAATCAGTCTTTTTCGGAAATTTCGGCTGATGTTTTCTCTTCTGTGCGTTTTCGGAAATCCCGGGGGCTGCAGCTGTAGGTACGAAGGAAGATTTTGGAATAGTAGCTCTGATGATTGAAGCCGCATGCAGTACAAATTTCCGCGATCGACAGTTTCGTATTGTTTAAAAGATGGCAGCTCACCTCCAGGCGGTAATGGTTCAGAAAATCGATCGGACTCTGGTTCAGATAACGGCGGAAAATCTGACAGCACTTGTTGCGGCAGACTTTTCCGGCGGCCGCAATTTCGTCGAGATTGATGGACTCGCTGTAGTGGCTGTAAATATAAGACACCATATCACGCTGTACGAGAAGATCCGGCTCCTTCGGTTTTGCGGCCGCCTCATTTGGCATCATCGGATGGCTGCGCAAAAGACGGCACCATAAAAGCGATAGAAGTGCGGCGGCTTCTATTTCATAGGCGGCCGGATGCTCTTTTTTAATGCGGAGAATTTCAGGAAGAAGCTGCAGTGCTTCGGCATCCTCCGGAAACTCCGGTTTTAAATGAAGATATTCCAGAGACGGATTCGAGAGAACCGGTGCAATATACGACTGGTACAGAACACTGTTCGTGATGAAAATTTTGGGATGACACAGAATACGGATAAAATCGCAGTCCTGCCCGTTTTCGGAATATCCATAGTGCATTTGGCGGGAATTGACCATGAGTGCTTCACCGGTGTTTAATAGAACACGTTTTCCATTCATATAATAGTTCATCTGTCCGGAGCGGATATACACCCATTCGATGTCTTCATGCCAGTGGCAAAGTGCCCTGTGATTCGGATAGGCGGAAAGAAGTCCTTCCCGAATAGAAAGCGGAATGCCGACTTCATCGTAACGGACGATTTCAGATGCATCCTGCATGATTTTTGTTATAGGATCATTGACCATAAAAAGCTCCTCTTTCGTCTTGTTAAAAAATACAATAATTATAAAATACGGAATGTTGTCATTGAAAAAACGCTAAATTCGAGATAATATATTATAACATATCATAATGTTGAGGTCAAAAGGTGTTTAGCCCCATTTGATACTATAGCAATCGTCGAAAACAATATGCACAAAGAAAAGGAGAAAAGGGAAAAACATGAATCAGGTAGAACGAAGAAAAAAACAGATGGCTTACATCGCGGATCAGGAGTGTGGGGAAGAGATGAATGCATGTAAACGAATCCTGCACGAGCTGAATACGGTAGACCGTACCGATGGCGATGCAATTTGCAAAATTGTAAAGCGATTATTTGGAAAATCAGATGGAGCGTTTGTAAATCCGCCGTTTTACTGCGATTACGGAAAAAATATCGAGGTCGGTAAAAACTTCTTTGCAAATTATAATTGTATGATTATCGATGTGGCAAAGGTTACCATTGGGGAGAACTGTATGATGGCGCCGAATGTTGCAATTTATACCGCTGGTCATCCAATTCATCCGGCAGCAAGAAATTCTGCTTATGAATATGGGATTGAGGTAACGATCGGTGATAATGTATGGCTTGGCGGAAACACGGTTGTTGTGCCGGGGGTACATATCGGAAGTAATGTGGTTATCGGAGCAGGAAGCGTCGTGACAAAAGATATTCCGGACTGGAGCGTTGCCGTGGGAAATCCGTGCCGTGTGGTAAAAAAGATTACAGAAGAAGATAAACAGTATTATTTCAAGGACAGAAAATTTGATGATGAGGCATGGGAAGTCATCAAAGATCTGTAAAAACGAAAAGCTTTCCTGGGCAGTCATGCGATGAAAAAACTCTGTACCGTATCCATCTGGGAATTTCCGGGGATGCGATGCAGAGTTTTTTACTTTACCTATGCGATAGGAGACAGGAAATTCTGCCGGATTTTGCTATGGCAAAAAAAATGTGAATCCTATTTTGGGCAGCAAAAAATGCCCAGAGCCGGAATCGAACCAGCGACACGAGGATTTTCAGTCCTCTGCTCTACCAACTGAGCTATCTGGGCATTTGGATTTCCTGTTGGAAACCTTTGTTAATATAACATGAATTCATGAAAATTGCAACTGCTTTGTTGAAAATCGTGAAAAAATTGCGCTTTTGGGGGAATGGCGGTGTATTTTCGTTCGAGAATGTGGTAGTATAAAAGATATGCAAAGAGGAAGCAAGGAGAAGTATTAAAAAGATTATGAAAATTATTCTGACTGCGGTCAACGCAAAATATATTCATTCCAATCTCGCAGTTTACACGCTGCAGGCGAGCGCGGAGAAAGCCGGTGTGTTCCCGGAGATCCGTGAGTTTACGATCAACCAGTCAAAAGATTCCATGCTGCGGAGTCTGTTTCTGGCGCATGCGGATGTAGTCTGTGTGTCGTGTTATATCTGGAACATATCTATTGTGGAAGATTTGATTACGGAATATCACAAAATCAGCCCGGAAACGAAGATCTGGCTTGGCGGGCCGGAGGTGTCGTACCACGCGGAGGAGATGCTGGAGCAGTATCCGTTCCTTGACGGAATCATGAAGGGTGAGGGCGAAATTACCTTCCGTGAACTGGCAGTGTATTACCAGAATCAGGAGAACGGCACGGAGGGGAAAACGCTTGAAGAGATCCACGGCATTACATACCGTGATGCAGAAGGAGCTATCAAAAGCAACCCGTGGCGTCCGGTCATGGATCTGTCCGAGGTGGATTTTCCGTATGCGAATCTGAAAAAATTCGAGAACCGCATCATTTATTATGAGTCAAGCCGCGGTTGCCCGTTTTCATGCAGTTACTGTCTTTCTTCTATTGATAAGCGGCTTCGGTTCCGAAATCTGGAGCTGGTCAAAAAGGAACTTGCTTTCTTTCTGGAACACAAAGTGCCACAGGTCAAATTTGTCGATCGTACCTTTAACTGCAAAAAAGACCACGCGATGGAAATCTGGAAATTTATTGCAGAGCATGATAACGGTGTAACGAATTTCCATTTTGAGATTGCTGCAGATCTGATCACAGAAGAGGAACTGGAGCTCTTAAATACCCTGCGTCCGGGGCTGGTACAGCTTGAGATCGGCGTTCAGTCTACGAATCCGCAGACGATCGAGGCGATCCACCGGAAGATGGATTTTGGAAGAGTCACAGAGATTGTAAACCGGATTGCGAAGGGAAGAAACATCCATCAGCATCTCGACCTGATCGCGGGCCTGCCGTATGAGGATTATGACAGTTTCCGCCGTTCGTTTGCGGATGTCTATGCACTGCGTCCGCAGCAGTTACAGCTGGGATTTTTGAAAGTGCTGTGCGGTTCTTTCATGTATGAGCATACCGAGGAATATGACTGTCATTATCAGGAGCGCGAACCATATGAGGTACTGTACACGAAATGGCTGCCGTACGACGATGTGCTGAAGCTCAAAGACGTGGAGGAGATGGTGGAAGTCTACTACAACAGCGGCCAGTTCGTCCACACACTGCCGATGATCGAGCATCTGTATGAGAACCCGTTCGATTTCTTCCAGGAGCTCGGCGATTTCTACCGGGCAAAGGGCTACAGTGAGGCGGCACATAACCGGATTCAGCGGTATGAAATTCTGCTCGAGTTTTTGCAGGACGAAAAACAGCAGGATGAAGCATTCTTCCGTCAGATGATGGTGCTCGATCTGTATGCGCGTGAAAATATGAAGACACGGCCGCGTTTTGCAAAAGATCCGTCCGAATGGAAAAACGAGTCGCGTGACTTTTATCAGAAAGAATCCGAAACGAGAACGCTTTTGCCATCGTATACGACATACGATTGGAAGCAGCTGCAGCGCATGACGCATGTGGAAGTTTTTGATTACGATGTGCTCGGAAACGGGGAAAAGGCGCGTACGGTACTCCTGTTTGATTATCAGAAGCGCGATCCGCTGACGGGAAATGCGGAGATGATCGACTGCAGTGAGCTTTTTTACGCTTGACATTTCAAAAGAACATGAGATACTAGAAAAGGTAATAAAAGATGAAAATACAAGATTTTGTAGTGCTCGATCTTGAGACAACGGGTCTTTCTGTAAAGGAAGATCAGATTCTGGAGATCGGTGCAGTAAAAGTGCAGGGCGGAGAGGTCACGGCATCGTATGAGACTTTCGTCAATCCGGGCAGAAAAGTGCCGGAGCGGATCACGGAACTCACCGGAATCCGGGATGAGATGATTGCGGATGCGCCCGATGTGGAGACTGCTGTCCGCGGCTTTCTGGATTTCTGCGGCGGCCTGCCGCTTCTGGGGCACAATATTCTGTTCGATTACAGCTTCATCAAGCAGGCAGCGATAAATGCCCGTCTGGACTTTGAAAAAGAAGCGTGGGATACGTTGAAAATTGCACGGAAAGCCCTCCCGGATCTGGAGAGCAGAAGCCTTGAAGCACTCTGCGGCTACTATCAGATCCCGCGGGAACACGCACACCGTGCAATGGACGATGTGCTGGAAACGCTGGCACTGTTCCGAAAACTGGAAGAAGGATTTTCGGAAGATCACCCGGAATGGTTTGCCGCAGCGCCTCTGAAGGCCAAAATGAAACGCGAGGTTCCGGCGACGGAGGCACAGAAAAAATATCTGGCGGATCTGATCCGGTACCATGAGCTGGATCTCGAACCGGAGTGGGGAGCACTCACAAAAAGCCGTGCATCCCGCATGATCGATCAGATTATTCTGGCACATGGAAGAATGGAAAAACGACAGAGAACTGAGAAAAAATAGAAGAGAAAAAGAAAGGATGGAACGATGAGTAATAAAGTCAATCGAAAAGCCCCGACAGAGGCACAGAAAAAGAAGAAAGATCCGCTGGCAAAGAAGAGAAATGCAGCAAAGATGCTGGCATTGATTCTTGCAGTGGTTATGGTGCTTGGTATGGTTCTTCCAGCACTTTTATGGCTGGTGTAAAGAGATGCTGTAAAAGACAGATTGAAATGGGAAACGGATCAAGAAGAGGCACAGTATGAAAAACAGCAGAAAAATGAGAGGCCTGCTGGTGATGCTTATCGCATTCGCATTCTGCTTTCTGGCAGAACCAGTCAAAGCGGATGACCGGACAGCGCTGGACGGAATCTATGTAGAAGACATTTCCGTCGGCGGTATGACCGAAGAGCAGATCACACAGGCAGTAAACGACAAAATTGAACAGTTAAAACCCTCGGTTATCAACTTGTCTGCCGGAGAGCAGAATGCACAGGTGACAGCAGGGGATCTCGGACTTTCCTGCGCCAACCCGGAGGTGGCAAGAGAAGCCGTCACAATCGGGCAGGAAGGCAATGTACTGAAGCGGTTCCTGACACAGAACCGGCTCAAAAAGGGAGAGACGGTGACGTTTTCCCTGAAATATACAGTCGATGGCGAGGCAGCGCGCCAGGCGGTAGAAAACAACACGGCCGTGCTGAACCGCGAGGCAACAGATGCAACGCTGACCCGCGAAAACGGCGAATTTATCGTCAATCCGGGCCAGACCGGATGCAGCGTCAACGTGGATGAGTCCACGGCAAAGGTTGTCAATTACTTGACGACAAGCTGGCGGGGCGGCATCGGCGGCGTAGAACTGGTAACAGAAGAAACACCGGCAGGCGGCAATCCGGAGCAGCTTGCACTTGTTAAAGATCTGCTCGGCGAGGGTATGACGGAGTATGGCAACGGTACGAGCGGCAGAAAACAGAATGTCGCAGTCGGCGCAGAGAAGATTAACGGAACGCTGGTACAGCCGGGCGAGGAATTTTCCGTAGAGGCGGTCGTTGTGCCGTTTGATGCGGAAAATGGTTATGCACTGGCGGCATCGTATGAGATGGGCAAGGTCGTCGATTCGTACGGCGGCGGTATCTGCCAGGTTTCCACAACGCTTTATGTTGCGGTTCCGAAAGCGGAACTTGAGGTGACGGAGCGGTACAGCCATTCCATGATTGTCCACTATGTGGATCCGTCGATGGATGCGGCGATTGCAGAAGGATTGAAAGACCTGAAATTCGTGAACAACACCGATGCGCCGATTTACATTGAGGCGAGCGCGGATGGAAGCACCCTGCATTTTGCCATCTATGGCCATGAGACGAGAGATCCGAACCGCACGGTCCGCTATGAGAGTGAGACGACAAGCACGGAGGATCCGACGCCGAGCCTGACGGAAGATGCGAATGCATCGTTTGGAACAATTGAACAGACATCGTACGGCTATCAGGGTTCGACGGCGCGGCTGTGGAAGATTGTGAATGACAATGGAAATGAGACGAAGGAGCAGGTGAATTCCAGCACTTACCGCATGACATCGGATGTCTATACCGTGGGAACAAAGACGGACAATGCAGCGGCGCGTGCGGAAATGCAGGCGGCGATTGCGGCAAATGATCTTGCAAAAGCAAAGGAAGTTGCAGCGAAATACAGCCAGAGCAGTTCGTCATCGAGTTCTTCGGAGAAGAAGGAAGACAGCAGCGATGATTCGGATTCGGATGGTACGGAAAAGACGGACGACAGCAGAGATACAGAGAAAACGGAGGACGATGAGGACTAGGCGTTTTCTGGTTACAGTTCGCTGGGAACCAGTGAACTGTAACATTTTCCGTGAAAAATGGGAAAGCAGAGGGAAAAGGAGTACGGATTCCGTCTGCTTTTTCGTTTGAAACAGGAAGTTCGAGGAGGACAAGGGATGCGAAAGGGTAAATTACAGCAGAGCGTGCTGGTGCGCTCGGTGTTTAAGATGCTGGGGCAGAAAAGAGAGGACGCAGCGGGGCCGGCGGTCGGACGCGGGGTATCGGCAATTGCAGGAGAAAAGGAGACGCAGGTGTTTTCGTGTGCGCCGGTGCTGGTGAAGGATCCGGAGGACGCGGTGCTCGCGGTCTGCCGGGTGTGCAACAGTGTGGCCGCGGCGGGGGCATCGGCAAAAGGAGTGCTGGTGTCGCTGATGCTGCCGGAGGCGATGGAAGAAAGGAATTTAAAGGAGCTGATGCGGGCGGTTGACGGTGCGTGTGTGCGGTATGGAACTGCGGTGATCGGCGGGCATACGGAGGTGACGGACGGGATTTTGTATCCGGTGCTTACCGTGACGGCGGCAGGCGGGACAACGCGTGCGGGGCTGTTTGATCCGTCGTGTGTGACAGCGGATTTGGATCTTGTCGTGACGAAGGGGATTGCGCTTGGCGCGGTGTCTTATCTGGCAAAGACAAGAAGGGATGAGCTTCTGACGAGATTTTCTCCGGGATTTATCCATGGGGCGGCGGATTTTTCGGAGGATTACTCTGTCTGCCGTGAGGCGGAGATTGCGATCGAGCACGGTGCGGCTGCGATGCAGGATCTCTCGGAGGGCGGGATTTTCGGGGCGCTCTGGGAGATGGCGGACGGCGCGGGTATCGGGCTTGATGTGGCGCTGAAGAGGATTCTGATCCAGCAGGAGACGGTGGAGATCTGTGAGTTTTTCGGGGTGAATCCGTATCAGATGCTTTCGACGGGGGCGCTGCTGATTGCGGCGGCGGACGGCGAGGGGCTGGTGCAGAAAATGGCACTCGAAGGGATTCCATCGGCGGTGATTGGGCGGACGACATCCGGGAAGGAGAGGATTCTCCGGAACGGGGAAGAGGTCCGGTATCTGGATAAGCCGCAGATGGATGAGATGTACCGGGTTGGCAGATAAGGCTTAAATATACGACAGGAGTGATTGGCAAAATGGCACATTTGAATATTGTTCTTCATGAGCCGGAGATTCCGGCAAATACAGGCAACATCGGACGGACGTGTGTGGCGACGGGGACGAGGCTGCATCTGATTAAACCGCTGGGGTTTGATATTTCGGACAAGGCGGTCAGGCGCGCGGGGCTGGATTACTGGTCGAAGCTGGATGTGACAGTGTATGAGAGTTACGAGGATTTTCTGGAGAGGAATCCGGGGGCGAAGATTTACTATGCGACAACGAAGGGGCCGCAGACGTATGTGGATGTGCATTACGAGGAAGACTGCTTCATCATGTTCGGAAAAGAAAGCGCAGGAATCCCGGAAGACATTCTGTACGACAACCAGGAGACAGCAGTGCGGATTCCGATGATTAATGATATTCGGTCGCTGAATTTGTCGAACTCGGTGGCGATTGTGCTATACGAGGCGCTGCGGCAGAATAACTTTGGCCATATGCAGCTCGCGGGGCATTTGCGGACGCATGAGTGGAGGTAGACGGCCCGGAGTCCCTGACTACGTAGTGGCGGGGGACGCCATTGCTGTGCTCGGCTGAGTAAAAAGGGTGAAAGACGTAAGGCTTTGGAAAGTCGTTGCGTCTTTTTTTTGTGTTGAATAGGGTTATTTTGATTTCTTATGGTTCAGGATTCGAAGAATCCTGTCGCGGTTGTAGCGTTGGGTGATGACGAGGAGGAGGTCGAAGAGGGAGGCGGCGAGGGAGGTCAGGAGGAAGACGGGGAAGGCGTGGAACCAGTGGGAGGCGAGGATGGGGAGGAGGCTTAAGGGGATGATGACTTCGTGGACGAGTTCAGCCTGGCACATGGCGCCGGCGATTTCGGGGAGGGTGTGGAGGGATGGATCGAAGAGGTCAGGGTAGTAGGTGGGGAGTTTGTTTTTCCAGGTTTTGACGCGGAGAGTGCGGTAGAGCTTTTGCTCGAAGGGGCGGAGCTGGTACCAGGAGCGGGTGAGATCGGCACGGTTTTTCATCGTATGCTGGAAAACGAAACCGGTCAGGAGGCGGATGGCGAAGTGGTAGGTGGTGGTCGCGAAGGTGATAGCCAGCGTCAGAGAGAGATCGGTGTGGGCTGCGGCGTGGAGATAGATAAAAAAAGCGGTCGCGGCGAGGAGGAGGGCGGTGACGATGTTGAGGGTCAAGGGGAGGTTTTTGGTCTGTTTCATGGGAGCATCTCCATTCTTTAACTTGAGTTTTTGATAAGAACATTGTATCATGGAACGGAAGTGACATCAAGAAACTCATATCAGCGGGATGGAGGGAATCGAATGCTTACCATTATTTATGGTGATGAATCAAATTGTGTTTATAATACCAATGTTTATTTTAAAAATACGTATGAACCGGAGTGGTTTGAGACGGAACTTGCAAAACAGATTGTTCGAGAGGTGGATGATTCTGAAGTTCTGAGCAGCGAATGTATTCAGAGTCCGGTTCTTGGACAGATTCCGCCGGAACGCTTGTCTGGTGGTGTGAAGACACTGCTGTTAATACTAAATGAACCGGAAAAAATTTTCAATGCATCTACTTGCGGAGATAATTGTGCAAAATGGATTCTGGAAATTGGAAAACGAGAAGATGTGACGATTAATTTACGGCATATGATGGATTTTGGAAAAGATACGGTGTTTGAAATAAAAATTAAAAATGGCGGAGAAATTGTACATTCTATGAAGGAACTGATACCGATTGCAAGTAAATATTTGAATGAAATGAAGCAGGAGTAAAACGGATGAAAGGGTCACATAGAATTATCGTTGAATCAAGAAAAGTAAAATATGATTTTACGGTGAAAAGAAATATTACGATTCTGACAGGAGACAGCGGATCCGGGAAAACGGTTTTAATGGAGCTGATTCGTGATTACAGAAGATACGGGGCAGACAGCGGTGTTCAGGTATCCTGTGATTGTGAATGCAGAACGATAGAAAATGAAGATTGGGAAAGAACCATACAGGAAGCCTCGCCATGTATTTTTTTCATTGATGAGGGAAACCGTTTTTTATATACGAAAAACTTTGCCAGAGCTGTACAGCAGTCGGAACATTATTTCGTGATTGCAACACGCGAAAAGCTGCCAATGCTTCCATACAGTATGAATGAAATCTATGGCTTTCGTAAGTCAGGAAAATTTCATGAGGCGAAACAGACATATAACGAAATTTATCGCATTTACGGAGATTTTACAGAAGGTCAAAAAGTTACACCGGAATTTGTAATTACAGAGGATTCGAATTCGGGATATGATTTTTTCAAAAGTTTGGCAGATAAAAAAGAAATTCCATGTATTTCGGCGAAGGGAAAATCAAATATTATTTCTACTTTGCAGGAAAGAAAAAAAGCAGAAGATAGGATACTGGTGATTGTAGACGGAGCTGCGTTTGGAGCGGAGGCGAAGGATGTTGTTACGTATTTGAAAACGTATGGCGGAGCTTTATATGCGCCGGAATCATTTGAATGGATGATCCTTACAGCGGGTGTTATTCCTGGAAAAAGCCAGAAAGAAATTTTGGCGGAACCAGAAAACTATATTGAAAGTGCAAAGTTTGTAAGCTGGGAACGGTTTTTTACAGACTTATTGATAACAGAAACACAAAATGACCCTGTATGGGCATATTCCAAAAAGAAATTGCCTTCCGCATATCTGTCCGCAAAAGTCATGACAGCAATGCAGAAAGTAATGGATTCTATTGAATGGGGAATAAATTAAATTAGGCTTTTGAGTCCCGAAAAACCTTGATATTACACAATGTCATTAACTTAAAAGCAGAAGATATTTATTCCGAAATGGATTAGATATCTTCTGCTTTTTTTGATATGCTTATATTGTAAAAAGAAGCCATG
>OATA01000027.1_pt1 | contig 231600 bp, 221 predicted proteins | sample 1516451 | NCBI WGS metagenome assembly OATA01 (sample SAMEA2579905, study PRJEB22360) | human gut metagenome | biome: human gut; feature: human-associated habitat; material: faeces | place: Denmark | collected 2008/2010 | reverse complement strand
GCGGTACGCGAGCTGGGTTCAGAACGTCGTGAGACAGTTCGGTCCCTATCCGGCGCGGGCGGAGGATATTTGAGAGGAGCTGTCCTTAGTACGAGAGGACCGGGATGGACGGACCACTGGTGTATCTGTTGTCGACCAACGGCATGGCAGAGTAGCCAAGTCTGGAAGGGATAAACGCTGAAGGCATCTAAGCGTGAAGCCCCCCTCAAGATGAGATATCCCTCCTTCGGGAGTAAGACCCCTTGAAGACTACAAGGTAGATAGGGCAGAGGTGGAAGCATGGCAACATGTGGAGCTGACTGTTACTAATAGGTCGAGGGCTTAATCTGGTTAATAACGAAGAAAAACAAGTATATGAGAGATGAGTTTTTCGATGTGGATTACAGTAATCAAATTTGTATGAAGTTTTGAAGGTATATTAAAATAAGACGTAATTCCTATTGCGTCCTTTTTCTATATTTGATACAATATTTAAATATAGGGGATTGGTCAAATGGTATGACAGAAGTCTCCAAAACTTTTAGCGGGAGTTCGATTCTCTCATCCCCTGTTATTAAACCTTGAAGCAAGATAGTTGTTTCAAGGTTTTTTTATGTTTAAAAATGAAAATGGATGTATTATAATAGGCATAAAGTATTTATTTTAAATGATATTAATTTTGTATTTCAAAATGGATTACAAATGTAAGGAGGATTTTATAATGAAAGAAAAGCTTATGATCAATATAACAAAACCACAGTATGTGCAGGTGTCTGATATTACATATGCGCAGGTGGATTCGTGGTATGATCACTGTCGCAGGGATTTAAAACTCGATTTAATATATCCGGAAGATATGTCTGACAAGCGTTATCCTTGTATAGTATGGATATGCGGTGGTGGATGGATGAGGATGGATAAGTCAGCACATCTATCATATCTTAGCACGCTTGCTCATCAGGGTTTTGTTGTTTGCAGTGTGGAATACCGCACATCAAATGAGGGCTGCTATCCTATGCAGATAGAGGATGTGAAGGCTGCAATCAGGTATTTGAGGGCGCATGCTGACAGATATAGAATTGATAAGGAACATTTTGGCGCTATGGGAGAATCAGCCGGAGGATTTTTGACATGTATGGCGGCATTGGATCATGATAAAGCTCATGATGTTGGAGAATATCTTGAAGAGTCAAGCAGTATTCAGGCAGCATGTCCATGGTATCCACCTACTAACCTTAGCACATTTAAGTATAAAGATGCAGAGGAATGCGCTGCATCTATGGAGTCACTTTTACTCGGATATAATACTATGAGAAATATCAAGGAAGCATACAACAGTTCACCGGTATCTAAGGTGACAAAAGATGCTCCTCCATTTTTGATTATTCATGGTATAAATGATCAGACAGTTCCGTTTGAGCAGAGTGAAGAGCTTTATGACAAGCTTATTGAAAATGGATGTGATGCAGATTTGATTGCATTGGAAGGCGCTGACCATGCGGATCTGCAGTTTTTCCAGGATGAACTGTGGGATAGGATAATCGAGTTTTTTAAGACTAAATTGGGATAAAATCATGTCATACAGTAGCTTTTAAGAATATTTTTTAGTCGGAATAAAGTCTGTTTATAAAGGCTACGATATTTTTTGCAACTGAATAGTTACGATAATTATTATAAATAAAAACCATAGTATCTTAATGCATTTAAGATATCTATGGTTTTTGTGCTTATGAACCATAACAATATTTTTCCAAAAAGTTTCACTTGATTTACCCGAACATATGTTGTATAATGCAAACAGATGTTCGAAATAATATAAGGAGGCCTTATGTTAACGTCAATCAGTGCTGATATTATGGAAAAACTTAAGATTCTGTCTGATGCGGCAAAGTTTGATGTTGCATGCACTTCCAGTGGGGCATCCCGTTCGGGTAATGGAAATGATATGGGGAGTGCATTTGCCAGTGGAATATGTCATTCGTTTACAGCTGATGGCAGGTGTATATCGCTTCTCAAGATACTTTTTACAAATGAATGTATTTATGATTGCAAATACTGTATCAACAGATGCACTAATGATGTTGAAAGAGTGACATTTACGCCTGAGGAGGTATGTAACCTTACTGTTGAGTTTTACAGACGCAATTATATAGAGGGACTTTTCTTAAGCTCCGGTATCATAGAATCGCCCGAGCATACCATGCAGCTTTTATATACCACGCTTTTTCTTTTGAGAAACAAATATCATTTCAATGGGTATATACACATCAAGGGTATACCGGGAGCCTCCTCTGAGGTCCTTGAGATGATTGGATATCTTTGTGATAGGATGAGTGTTAATCTGGAGTTGCCCACAGCGGAAGGGCTTAGGGCAGTTGCTCCGAATAAGGCGCGTAAAAACATTCTTACACCTATGAGATTTATTCAAAATGGTATAAAGGACAGCCGAATGTATCATGGCAATAGCAGTATGAAAAACCGTATGTATATAGATGAGCAGGCATATTATGAGCAGATGGCCGAAATAAAAGATAGTACTGCAAGATTATCAGAGTATCACAGAAGCCTTAGGGTTGCTACAGATTGCGGGAAGGCTGATAAGCTTGCAGAAAAAAGCTGGGGCATGGGAGTGCAGCTTGATCCGGGAGTTGTCTGTGAGACAACGGACGTTTCTTATGGAGCTGGTGATTATATCAATAATACAGGCTTAAGTATCAAAAGACCGGACAGATATTATGTGCCGGCGGGGCAGAGTACACAGATGATTGTGGGAGCAACCGGAGAGAGTGATTTTCAGATTATATCTGTAGCAGAAGCAATGTACAACAGGTTTGATATGAAGAGAGTTTTTTACTCGGCTTTTGTGAATGTTAATATGGATGAGTCATTACCGGGTATCGGGCAGCCGCCACCGTTAAAGAGAGAGCACAGGCTTTATCAGGCAGATTTTCTTATGAGATTTTATGGCTTTAAGGCAGGAGAGCTTTTGTCGGAGGATAATCAGAACTTTAATGATTATATTGATCCAAAGTGTCAGTGGGCTGTAGGTCATCTGGAGTGTTTTCCGGTTGAGATTATGACGGCGGATTATTATACACTTCTCAGGGTCCCGGGAATAGGCACTAACAGTGTCAGGCGTATTATAAAAGCCAGAAAGCATGCAAAGCTTTCGTTTACAGATTTAAAGAAAATGGGTGTCGTGCTCAAAAGAGCACTGTACTTTATCACCTGTGATGGTCGTATGATGTACAATACAAAGCTTGATGAAAGCTATATTACAAGGCATCTCATATATAACGAAAGGCCGGATACTATGCTTTTAGCTGATAATAAATCATGTACTTATGAGCAGATGAGTATATTTGATTTTATATCTGGATAGACAATATTTTTGTAAAGCTGCAGGGAGAAGTATGCATGGATAATATAATACTTAGATGTGATAATAATATAAATGGGATTTTTACCGCTATATATGATGCTTTTGTATACAAAAATCAAATGCAAAAAGAAAATCACGAAGTATACCGGGACAATATTTCTATTGAGATAGGCATTGGAGGAAACTATACACTTTTTTCAAAGATGATAGATATTGAAACAGATGAGGTAAAGGTCCAAAAGACAATTTTGGCAATTCAAAAGAAGCTTGGTTTTAAGATATATGAGACTGTATTTGATGCTTTGTGCCATTATTCTGATAATAGAGCAACAATAGTGCTTGGATTTCTTGTCAGAGCATTTAAGGTGGGACAAAGGATTATGGAGCATATGACCGATAAATATGTTATGGAGGTATTTGAGCTTTCAAGAAAGGTAAATAAAGAGGCTGATAAGATAAGAGGGTTTATTCGTTTTAGTGATAATGGAAACTATCTGCTGGCGCACTTTGAACCAAAATGCGATATGATACCGGTTGTTATGTGGCATTTTGTGGACAGGTATCCCGGGGAAAATTTTGTAATCTGTGATGATAGAAGAAGGTATGCAGTGGTCCACCCGAGGCTTAAGGAGTGCTTTTATATCAATGAAAGTGAATTTAAACAGCTTGAGAGAAGTGTGCCGGTGAAGACAGACAGTTTTGAGCAGTTATGGAAGGTGTATTTTGAGCACACTGATATAAGGGAGCGGTTCAATCCACAATGTCAGCGCAATCTTTGTCCAAAGTGGTATAGGAAGAATATGGTGGAATTCACCTGATTTTTGAAAGAAATCAATTGTTGCCGGTTACACTGTGGTGTGTGAACAGTAATATAGTGACAGAAATACCAATAAATGATACAATTTATATATGTATACTTAAACATAGCGATACTATATCAGGGTGATGCTATGCAGATATCAAATTTGGTAAGTCAATACAACAATTCAGTGACAAATGGTGAGCAGATTTTGGCAAGATAAGCTTAAGGCAAAAATTGACTAAAGATAGTGTGTAGGTTATATGATATGTGAGGCAGTTATGAATAAAAGAAGTGTTGGAAGTATATATGAGCAGCTTGCAGCTGAGCAGTTAATAAATATGGGATATAGTGTACTTGTCTGCAATTACAGAAACCGCTTTGGAGAGATAGATATAATAGCAAAGGATGGAGATACAATATGTTTTTGTGAGGTGAAATACCGTAGGGATAATGGCTGCGGCAGGGCTCTTGAAGCAGTTGGTTATAGCAAACAGAAAAAAATCATATCAGTTGCAAGGTATTATCTTATGACACATGGTCTGAATGAGTGGACGCCATGCAGATTTGATGTGATAGCAGTGGACGATGACGAGGTTACTGTGTTGAAGAATGCATTTGAGGGCAGTCAATAACTATTGGCTTGGCAGTTACGGACAGGTATTACGGAACCGTTAATTTATAAACGTTTGACCAGACTATTTCGTGAAAACAGACAAGGAACAGGAAATTATAAAAAGCAATAGTTATCGGTAATATATAGTTGCATATATAAATATGAAGACAGACATTGATAAGAATATAAAGAAGGATAAGAATATGCAGGCTGAAAACATACACAAAAATGTTGATGAAATTACTATAAATGATTTTGTTACAAAGAATGATAAAGATGTTCTGGGATTAAAAAAGCATGTCCTTTCAAGCGGAAGTGTTGTCCCTTTGTTACATTTTAGGAAGCTAAATGAGCTTTCTATGATAGAGCATTGCTTTACAACACGTCTTGGTGGACTCAGTGAAGGGATGTTTGAAAGCTTAAATCTAAGCTTTACACGTGGAGATGACGAGGAAAAGGTCTTAGAAAACTATAAAAGAGTGGCGGAGGCAATCGGAGCAGAGGCAGGACAGATTGTTACGACAGACCAGACACATACTACCAATGTTTTGAGAGTTGGAAAAAAGCAGTGTGGCATCGGGGTGACAAGAAAGAGACCATATACAGATGTGGACGGACTTATCACGAATGAGCCAAATGTTGTGCTTGCCACATTTTATGCTGATTGTGTACCGCTTTATTTTGTTGATCCGGTACATAGGGCAATAGGGCTTAGCCATTCGGGCTGGAGAGGTACTGTAAATCGCATGGGAAAACAGACACTTATTGCTATGAACAGGGAGTTTGGTACCGAGGCACATGATGTTATAGCAGCGATAGGTCCTTCAATATGTCAGGACTGCTATGAGATAAGTCAGGATGTTGCAGAGTGTTTTGTGGATGAGTTTGCGACAACAGATGATCCTCATGCGAGTGATATTCTGCTATATAAGGGAGACGGCAAATATCAGCTCAATCTTTGGGAATGTAACAGGAGAGTGCTTGTGGAGGCAGGAGTGCAGGAAGACAATATTGCCATAAGCAATATATGCACTTGTTGTAATCCATCTCTTTTATTTTCACATAGAGCAAGTCATGGAAAGCGTGGAAATCTTGGAGCTTTTATGTTTCTTAAGTAATTTTCGCACAATCTATTAAGGAAATAATAAGAAATGCCTAAAGCTATATATGTTAAAATAGGTGTATCACGTTGGATAGTACACTGTGCGGGAACTGATGCTGCAAGACAGTTTTTTTGGTTCTTTGAGTTAATATAAAAGGCACAGCGGTACTGGCGTATATGAACCGGGGAGAACGATATGCAGTTAAATTATCGAGATTCAAAGCCTATTTATGAACAAATTAAGGAAGGCATCAGACGAATGATTGTTATGAATGTTATTAAGCAGGACGAAAAGCTACCGTCTGTACGTGTGCTTGCCTGCAAGTATGCAATCAATCCTAACACTATCGCAAAAGCATACAAGGAACTTGAGGAGGAAGGCTATCTTTATACTAAAAGTGGTAAAGGAACCTTTGTTGCTGATGCTAAGACAGCCAGGCAGAGTCTGACAAGGAGTTTGAAAATACTCTTTGACCAGGTGGTGACAGAGTTATTTGTGCTTGAAACACCTGTTGAGGAATTGAGAACAAGAATGGATGATGCGAAAGAGCAGCTGAGCATGGAAGATGACTTAGTCAGATTTGTAACACAAGATATGCAGACAGAAGATGTTGTGACAGAGGGTAATGATGATACAGATAAATAATTTAGTGAAAAAATTTGACGATTTTAAGGCACTTGATGGTGTGAATATGAACGTGGAAAAAGGAGCTGTCTATGGGCTTGTAGGCCCAAACGGAGCCGGCAAATCTACACTTATCAGGCATATTACAGGAGTAATGAGACAGGATGCAGGGGAAGTGTTTATTGAAGGTGAGCCTGTATATGAAAATGCAAGGATTAAAGGACATATGGCTTACATTCCGGATGATATGTTTTATTTTTTGCAATCTGATACAATTAATATGATGCATTATTATAAGGGAATGTATCCAAATTTTGATGAGAAGCAGTTTTACAGGATGCAGGAGTTTTTCCCATCTATAGATGTTAAAAGAAATATCAGAAAGCTTTCGAAGGGGATGCAGAAGCAGGTTGCCTTCTGGCTTGCACTGTGCTGTAAACCAAAGCTTATTGTGCTCGATGAGCCTGTTGATGGGCTTGATCCTGTTATGAGAAGACAGATATGGTCTATCATGCTTGATGATGTGGCTGTTAATAATACCACAGTTGTTGTATCGTCCCATAATCTGCGTGAGCTGGAGGATGTATGTGATCATGTAGGGATTCTTAATAATGGAAAGATTATGATAGAGCGCTCTCTTACAGAGCTGCAGGGTAATATTTCAAAGATTCAGATTGCATGTCCATATGGCATGCCTAAGATACCGCAGGATTTTAAAGTACTTCATATGTCAAATATAGGAAGAGTATACACAGTTATTGTGCGTGGAGAGCCTGAGGCTGTTGTAAAGGCTATTACAGATGGCAAAGACAGTCCGCAGGTAGTGGATGTACTGCCTCTTACTCTGGAGGAAATATTTATCTATGAGATGGGAGGAGAGGACTATGAAGTCAAAGATATCATTTATTAATAGAACAATGCTGCAAAAGAATGTAAAACTTTACTGGCCAATCTGGACACTGTATACAATAGTGCTATTACTCAACGGTCCGTTTTCCATGTGGAGCAGATTTAAGAATGCAGAGTTTATTTATGGCAAAAACTGGCATAAGTATATGCTTGATATCATATCCCCGGCTATCAGCATGGAGGCGGATATGATTTTCATTTTTGTCATGGCATTGGTTACAGGCATGGCAATGTTCAGTTACCTGTATAATTCGAGAGCTTGTAATATGATTCACTCTATGCCTGTGACAAGACGTCAGCTTTTTTCGACCAATGTGTTGACAGGTCTGCTGTTTATGTGGATTCCGCAGATAATTAAGTACATTATGTCGTTTGTTATATGTATATCATATGGAAATACTAAGGTGGTACATATTGGAATCAATCTGCTTGCTGCAATGGGAATATCATTTTTTATGTACAGCCTGGTGTGTCTGTGCGCAATGATTACAGGACAGCTGGTTTCTGTAGCAGTGATGTATGCGGTTGTTAATCTTCTGTATGGAGGAGCGGTTATTGCCATTGCCAATGTGCTCACATATGTATCATACGGGCTTCCATATATGGAATTTGTAAGGAAAATAAGTGTTACGTGGTTTGCACCCATGTTGCAGCTTCTCAATCGTGTAGGATTTCATCCTGGCATGAAGAAAGCAGGAGATGATTATTACTGTATTAAATATACCTTCAGAGGCACAAACACTATCGTAGTTTATGTCATCGCGGCGGCAGTTATATACTTTATTTCTTATAAGATTTATAAATACAGAGATTTGGAAAATGCAGGAAGCTTTATTGCCATTCCAAAACTTAAGCCGGTTTTCAGATGGGTGCTTGGCTGTCTTGGGGGACTGATTTTATCTACTGTCACAGCGTCGCTTTTGCTTGGACTTAGAATCAGCATTGGCGTTCCTGCAATTATGATGCTTGCAGTGGTGCTTGGAATCATAGCTTTCTTACTTTTAGAGATGATTATAAGGAAGAATTTTAAAATTTTTTCTAAAGCACTATTTAAGGAAATCATTGCTTTTGGTGGGTTTGTTGTAGTTGTATTTGGAGGTATAACAGTTTACGGAAATGTGCAGGAAAATTATATACCGAAGCTTGCTGATATTGATTCTGCCAGTATAGCCATAGATTTTGATATCAACCTGGAGGGAAAGGATGTTGAAAAGATTTTAGAGACTCAAAAGATACTTATGGCGCAGAAAAAGGATTATTTTAAAAAGAGATATAATGATTCCTGGAATATTACGATCTCATATACATTAAAAAACGGAGAAAAGGTCAACCGTGTATATCATACAACCGATGATTTTAATCCACATAAGCAGTGCAGGGCGATTATGGTGGAGGAAAATAAACCACAGAATATTATTAATGCCATAATGCAGTGTGATACGACAGATATTACCTTTATCAATGGCTCGGCAGAGCAGTATGATGATAAATATGTAGATGTGCTGAATGAGAGCTTTAACGGAAAAGTTGCAGCGGATATTTTTAAGGCTGTGAAGAAGGATGTTGAGGCTGGTGTGATGCAGGAATATAATTTGCAGAGAATGCTTGACGGAGTGGATAAGGATAACAGCTATATGTACGATCTTATGCTGAATTTTACAGTGCCAAAGGGCAACAGGATTGGAAAAAACTGGAATGTCTATGGCTTCACATGGTATGAGGAGCTGCTGGATATGCTGGGTGTGACAAAGGAGTATTCTGATTTTGGGGATGCCCGTTCCGATGGTATTGAAACGTATTCGGTCAACATTAGTTTTGGCGAAAACTGTACTAATCTGATAGCTGTTCTTAAAGAAAATGGATTAATTTCATCAAAAGAACCACTTTTGACATATGAATAGTTGTCTCTGTAAATGGTATTGTGATATAATTACTCTGTTATAGATGTTTTGTTTATTATTCTATCATTATTCTGAATAGTTACAATTAGTCTATAATCTAATATGAATTTAGAACAGGAGAGTATATGAGCAGACCAGTAGTGGCCATCGTTGGCCGTCCAAATGTTGGAAAATCTACTCTCTTCAATGCGCTTGCAGGAGAGAGGATATCTATAGTAAAGGACACTCCGGGTGTCACAAGAGACAGAATCTATGCAGATGTATCATGGCTTGATTATAATTTTACCATGATTGATACAGGTGGTATTGAGCCGGAATCCGGAGACGTGATACTGTCACAGATGAGAGAGCAGGCACAGATTGCTATAGACACCGCAGATGTTATTATTTTTATTACAGATGTGAAGCAGGGACTTGTTGATTCCGATTCAAAGGTGGCGGATATGCTTCGTCGTTCACACAAGCCGGTTGTATTAGTTGTCAATAAGGTGGACAGCTTTGAAAAGTACATGACTGATGTGTATGAGTTTTATAACTTAGGAATTGGTGATCCACATCCTATATCTGCAGCTTCGATGCTCGGACTCGGAGATATGCTTGATGAGGTTGTAAAGCATTTTCCGGATTCATCTAAGCATGACGATGAGGATGACAGACCGAGGGTTGCTATAGTAGGTAAGCCTAATGTAGGTAAGTCATCACTTATCAACAAGCTTGCCCGTGAGGACAGGGTAATAGTGTCAGATATAGCAGGCACCACAAGAGATGCTATCGATACAGCCATAAAATATGATGGTAAGGAGTATATATTTATCGATACAGCCGGTCTCAGGCGCAAGAATAAGATAAAAGAGGATATAGAGCGATACAGTATTATACGTGCAGTTTCCGCAGTTGAGAGAGCTGATGTTGTCATTGTAGTGATAGATGCTACAGAGGGAGTTACTGAGCAGGATGCTAAAATTGCGGGTATTGCCCACGAAAGAGGCAAGGGAATTATCATTGCTGTCAATAAATGGGATGCCATTGAAAAGGATAATAATACCGTAAAGCAGCACACAGAGAAAATCAGACAGATATTAAGCTTTATACCATATGCAGAGATACTGTTTATTTCGGCAAAATCAGGTCAGAGACTCAACAAGATATTTGAGCTCATCGATGTTGTTATAGAAAATAACTCAATGCGTGTTGCAACAGGAGTGTTAAATGAGATCGTTACGGAGGCAGTTGCCATGCAGCAGCCGCCGACAGACAAGGGCAAGAGACTTAAGATATACTATGTGACTCAGGTTTCGGTTAAGCCGCCTACCTTTGTAATCTTTGTAAACGACAAGAATCTTATGCATTTCTCATATACCAGATATCTTGAGAACAGAATCAGGGATACATTTGGTTTCAGAGGAACTGCACTTAAGTTTATTACGAGAGAACGAAAGGAAAATGAGTAAAATGATACTGGCTAGGATTTTAGCATTGGTCGTAGGCTATTTTTTTGGAACCTTTCAGACCGGCTATTTTTATGGTAAGGCACATGGAATAGATGTAAGAGAGCATGGAAGCGGTAATTCAGGCACCACCAATACGCTTCGGACACTTGGATGGAAGGCCGGTGCAGTTACCTTCTTTGGTGATTTGTTCAAGGCAATCATAGCGGTTTTGATATTTTATTTCATATATAGAAATACATATCCACAGGCTGTTAAATGCATAGAGCTGTATGCAGGCTTTGGAGCGGTGCTTGGACACAATTTTCCGTTCTTTCTCAATTTCAAGGGAGGAAAGGGAATAGCATGTACATCAGGTGTGATACTTGCTGTATGTCCGATTGCGGCTCCGATATGTTTGGTATTGTTTATTCTTGCTGTAGCCATAACAAGATATGTCTCGCTTGGTTCTATACTGGTTGTTATATCGTTTCTGATTCAGGCAATTGTGTTTAACCATATGGGGCTGCTTGGAGTAAGTGGCAATTATGCGGTCGAGTTTGATATACTTGCTGCTTGTTTTACGGCGATGGCTATCTGGCGACACAGAGCCAATATCAAGAGACTTTTAAGCGGAACTGAAAATAAATTTGGTCAGAAGGCAAAGTAAATAATAGTTTTTGATTATAATAATTATATAAAATACGAGGCATAGAAAATGAGTAGAGTAGGTATTATAGGTGCAGGAAGCTGGGGAACAGCATTATCCCTGGTGCTTGCAAATAACGGACATTCTGTTGAAATATGGTCAATCGTGGAGAGCGAGATTGAGATGCTTAAAGAGAAGCATGAGCATATTGATAAGCTTCCTGGGGTAAAGCTTCCGGATAGTATTACCTTTACAACAGATATAGAGGAAACAATCAAAGATAACGATATACTTGTACTTGCGGTACCTTCTGTATTCACCAGAAGCACAGCAGTAAAAATGGCTCCGTTTGTTAAGGAAGGACAGATAATTGTCTGTGTGGCAAAGGGAATTGAAGAAAACACTCTTATGACCATATCTGATGTGGTAGAGAGTGAGATACCTTGCGCTGATGTGGCTGTAATGTGTGGACCTTCACATGCAGAGGAGGTCGGACAGCTGCTTCCTACGACTGTTGTTGCAGGAGCAAGGACACAGAAGACCGCTGAGATAGTACAGGATCTTTTTATGAATGAGGTATTTCGTGTGTATACCAGTCCTGATGTGCTTGGAATGGAGCTTGGAGGCTCCCTCAAGAATGTCATAGCACTTGCAGCAGGCATGGCAGACGGACTTGGCTATGGGGATAATACAAAGGCAGCACTTATTACCAGAGGAATTGCAGAAATATCTGTGCTTGCGATTGAGATGGGAGCAAAGGCGGAGACACTTTTTGGACTGACAGGTATCGGAGACCTTATTGTTACATGTGAGAGTCGGCACAGCCGTAATAGAAAGGCCGGAATGCTCATAGGTCAGGGACACACAATGGATGAAGCAACAAAAGAAGTCAAGATGGTTGTAGAGGGCATATATTCAGCAAAGGCAGCACTTGCCCTTGCAGAAAAATATGATGTAAGGATGCCGATTATCGAGGAAGTAAACAGAGTGCTTTTTGAGGATAAGCCGGCAAAGGAGGCTGTCTCAGAGCTTATGCTTCGTGACAGGAAGATTGAGCACTCAAGTCTGGAGTGGAAATAATTAGTTAACAGGTTGGGTAATAAATGGCTATAGACAGTCATATATAAAATTGCATCAGGGGAAATTATAAAATGAAAATAAATATAAAAAAATTGACAACCACAGCCAAAATCCCTACAAGGGGAAGTGAATATGCAGCAGGCTATGATTTATATGCCGACATTACTAAGGAGCTTGTCGTTGAGCCACATGAGACAGCAAAGATAGGCACGGGGCTTTCGATAGAGATTCCTGACGGATATTTTGGGGCAGTTTTTGCCAGAAGCGGTTTAGCTGCAAAGCAGGCACTTCGCCCGGCAAACTGCGTGGGTGTGTGTGACAGTGATTACAGGGGAGAGTATATTGTGGCTCTTCACAATGATGGAACGCAGGCACGCACTATTAATCCCGGAGATCGTATAGCGCAGCTTGTGGTCATGCCATATCTGGCTGTTGAGTTTAATGAGGTATCAGAGCTTTCAGATACGAAGCGCGGTGCCGGTGGATTCGGTTCTACAGGCGCTAATTAATCACAAATGAGTTACAATTAAAACAAATCTTTACTTGAAAAGGGGGACTTATCATGGAAAATCGTATTGTAAAATTTAAATCAAAGGAGAGTGCAGGCTTAAACTTACACGCTATACCGGGACATTTCGCTACAAGTCATTCGCATATTAATTATTATGTAGATGTGACAAGCATCAAGACCCGTGTGTCCGAGGCGAAGGAAGCAGCAAAGGCTCTTTACACCAAGGTACCGCATCATTCATATATAGATACAATCGTATGTATGGATGGAACAGAAATGATTGGTGCATTCTTAAGCCAGGAGATTGAGAGAAACGGACTTATGTCTGTGAACAAGCACGAGACAATTTACGTTGTATCGCCTGAGATTAACAACGGACAGATGCTTTTCAGGGATAACAATAAGGGCGCTATAGATGGCAAGCATGTTGTACTTCTTCTGGCAACTACCACGACAGGTGAGACGATCAGAAGAGCGATGGAGTGTATCAACTATTATGGCGGTATGGTCACATGTATTGCGTCCATATTCTCAACCATCGATGAGGTCAATGGAGTAAAGATTGATAAGCTGTTTGATGACGATGATGTGGTAAACTACCAGACATATCCTGTTACAGAGTGTCCATTCTGCAAGAAGGGGCTGCCGATTGAGGCTATGGTCAATGGCTTTGGATATTCTAAGCTGTAATTAGTACGTTTATTGCAGTAATTACCTTGTAATTGTTTCGATATCAGACTGTGTTTCGTCATAATGACAACAACACGTTAAATTATTTGGCGGATTGACTATAGCCAATTGACGATATGTTTTGTATTATAAAGATACAAAGAAACAAGGTAACAGACAGTCAAGGCACTGAACAGTTACATATATGTACATAATACTTAGGAGGTATTTTTAAAATGGCAAGTTTATCATTAAAGAACGTTTGCAAAGTTTATCCAAACGGATTTGAGGCAGTTAAGGATTTCAACCTTGAAGTAGAAGATAAAGAGTTCATCATCTTCGTAGGACCTTCAGGATGTGGAAAATCAACAACACTTCGTATGATCGCAGGTCTTGAGGAGATTTCTTCAGGAGAGCTTATCATCGACGGAAAGGTTATGAATGACGTAGAGCCAAAGGATCGTGATATCGCAATGGTATTCCAGAACTACGCTCTTTACCCACATATGACAGTATTTGACAACATGGCATTTGGACTTAAGCTTAGAAAAGTTCCAAAGGATGAGATTAAGGCAAAAGTTGAGGAGGCAGCAAGAATCCTTGACCTTGAGAAATTATTAGACCGTAAGCCAAAGGCTCTTTCAGGTGGACAGAGACAGCGAGTTGCTATGGGTCGTGCAATCGTTCGTAATCCTAAGGTATTCCTTATGGATGAGCCTTTATCAAACCTTGATGCAAAGCTTCGTGTACAGATGAGATCTGAGATTTCTTCATTACATAACAGATTAGGTGCAACAATCATCTACGTTACACATGATCAGACAGAGGCTATGACACTTGGAACAAGAATCGTTGTTCTTAAAGATGGTGTTATCATGCAGGTAGACAGCCCACAGAAGCTTTACAATCAGCCAAACAACCTGTTCGTTGCAGGATTCATTGGATCACCACAGATGAACTTTGTAGATGCTCAGTGTGTTGTTGAGGGAGCAAAGGTATTCCTTAAATTCGATAAATACCAGGTTGAGCTTCCAGAGGCAAAGGCTAAGAAGCTTATCGATGGCGGTTATGCAGGAAAGAACGTAGTATTCGGTATCAGACCTGAGGATATCTACGATTCAGCAGAGCATCTTAATAAATTTGCTACATGCAAGATTGATTCAGATGTTACAGGATATGAGTTACTTGGTGCAGAGGTATTATTATACTTCACAGTTGCAGGCGCAAATATGTCAGCAAGAGTTGATTCAGATACAACAGCTCGTTACGGTGATCACATTGAGCTTGCATTTGATCCACACAAGATTCATGTATTTGATAAAGAAACTGAATTGACAATTACCAACTAGTTCGTTAAAATTAAATAGTTGTAAATTGACAGACCGGGTGTATAATTTACACCCGGTTTTCTTTTGCGAATGTATGTGAGGTTCTGAAAAGTTAAGTTACGGTGTTAAATTATAGCAAGGTTACAGCTTATGACTTGTAGAGACTTTTTACTTGTCTGCGTCAGAACAGTAATGAGAGGATAGGAATATGATTACGAATCAGAAACTGAAAAAATCACTTGAGGAAATAAAAAATATTACTTCGTTTGATGCGATTTTATACTCAGCCAAGGGAAAGCATCTGACAGGTACGGTGGAAGAGCCGGAACATAGCGACATTTTTGTGAAGGAGTTTATAGTATCCGAAGAGGATGTTAGGGAAAAAAATGATGCAATAGCATTTGCGGTTGAAATTGATTCAGAGCTTGAGTATGTGCTTGTAATGTTCTGTCAGTATACGAGTGAGAATCTTGTAATAGGCAGGATGGCAGTTTGTCAGCTTCGTACACTTGTGCTTGGTGAGTCAGAGCGATATGACAGAAATAATTTTATTCAGAATATTCTTCTTGGCAATATGCTTGGTTCTGATATAATAAACCGTGCCAAGAAATTACATATAGAAAACAGAAAACGAGTAGTATATGTTATAGATACCGGAAAGAACTGCAATGAGATAGCTGTTGAGCTTGTAAAGAATCTGGCTGATATCAGAAGCGGTGATTTTGTGGTGGCGATGGATGAACATAATGTAGTGCTGGTAAAGGATGTTGAGGACATAGATCCGGCTAAGCTTCAGGAAAAGCTTTCATCTATTGCAGGAAGTCTGGTTGACAATCTGCTTGCAGAGGCTATGATTAAGGTACGGGTGGGCTATGGCAATCCGACGGATGTTCTTCCAAAGCTTGCAGAGTCTTATCAGGAGGCAAAAATGGCGCTTGAGGTTGGCAGGCTGTTTTATGTGGAAAAGGAAATTATGGCATATGACAGGCTGGGCATAGGAAGACTTATTTATCAGCTTCCAATGAGCCTGTGTGAGATGTTTATCCGTGAGGTTTTTGGTGACGAGGTGCCACAGATACTTGATGATGAGGAGGCAATGTCTACAATCTCCAAGTTCTTCGAGAACAATCTGAACATTTCAGAGACTGCAAGACAGCTTTATGTGCATAGAAATACGCTTGTTTACAGACTTGAGCGTATTGAGAAGGCGATAGGGCTTGATATAAGAACCTTTGATGATGCTATGATATTCAAAATAGCTACGATGGTGTTAGCACATATCAAGGATAGCAGGCAAGGCAGATAATATAATTATTACGCAATTTAAAGAAGTAGGAGACAAGTATGGCCAAGAAGCAAACATACGATGAGAAGAGCATAGCAATTTTAGAAGGACTTGAGGCAGTCAGAAAAAGACCGGGTATGTATATAGGAAGTGTCACAACCAAGGGACTAAACCATCTGATATATGAGATTGTGGACAACTCCGTAGATGAGCATCTGGCAGGTGCCTGTGATACCATAAGGGTAACTCTTGAGAAAAACGGTTCGTGTACGGTGGAGGATAACGGACGTGGAATACCTGTAGGTATGCATGCAAAGGGCGTTTCTGCGGCACGAGTTGTATTTTCTACACTGCACGCCGGAGGAAAATTCGACAATTCTGTATACAAGACCAGCGGAGGTCTGCACGGAGTTGGTTCGTCGGTTGTAAATGCACTATCCACATATATGGATGTGGAGATAAGCAGAGATGGCTTTATCCACCATGACAGATATGAAAAGGGTGTTCCTGTTGTGGAGCTTGAAAATGGCCTGCTTCCTACTATAGGTAAAACCAAAAAGACAGGAACAAGGATTAATTTCCTGCCTGACCCGGAGATTTTTGAGAAGACTAGATTCAAGGAAGAGGATGTAAAGAACAGACTTAAGGAGACTGCGTATCTCAATCCGAAGCTTACAATCATATACGAGGACAAACGAGGCGATGAGACAGAGCATATTGAGTATCATGAGCCTGAGGGTATTATCGGTTTTGTAAAGGATTTGAATAAAAATATTGAAAAGTTGCATGATGTCATTTACTTTACAGGAGAGAGTGAGAATATAAAGGTTGAGGTGGCTTTTCAGTATACAAGCGAGTTTCATGAGAATATTCTAGGTTTTTGCAACAATATATACAATTCTGAGGGTGGAGCGCATATCACAGGCTTTAAGACTGCGTTTACAGGTATTATCAATTCATATGCCAGAGAGCTTGGTATATTAAAGGACAAGGATGCGAATTTCAATGGAGCAGATGTCAGAAATGGCATGACTGCTGTAGTGTCAGTAAAGCATCCTGACCCTAGATTCGAGGGTCAGACAAAGACAAAGCTTGACAATCAGGATGCAAACCGTGCAACTGCCAAGGTGACAAATGATGAGGTACCGCTTTATTTTGACAAGAATCTTGAGGTCTTAAAGACGGTAATATCATGTGCTGAGAAGGCCGCAAAGATTAGAAAAGCTGAGGAGAAGGCAAAGACCAATCTGCTCACAAAGCAGAAGTTTTCCTTTGATTCAAACGGAAAGCTTGCAAACTGTGAGAGCAGGGATGCTTCTAAGTGCGAGATTTTCATAGTCGAGGGAGATTCGGCCGGAGGCTCGGCAAAGATGGCAAGAAACCGTATGTTTCAGGCAATCATGCCGATTCGAGGCAAGATTTTGAATGTTGAAAAGGCAAGTATTGATAAGGTACTGGCAAACGCTGAAATAAAGACAATGATAAATGCGTTTGGCTGCGGATTTTCGGAAGGGTATGGAAATGATTTTGATATAACAAAGCTTCGCTATGACAAAATCATCATTATGGCCGATGCCGATGTGGACGGAGCTCATATCTCCACACTGCTTTTGACTCTGTTCTTCAGGTTTATGCCTGAGCTTATTTTAGAGGGACATGTATATGTTGCCATGCCTCCGCTTTACAAGGCTATTCCGTCAAAGGGCGAGGAAAAATATTTGTATGACGATGCGGAGCTTGACAAGTACAGAAAGACACATACAGGCAAGTTTACGTTGCAAAGATATAAGGGTCTTGGAGAGATGGATGCGGATCAGCTCTGGGATACCACACTAAATCCCGCAACAAGGATGCTAAAGCGTATTGAAATAGAGGATGGGCGCCTGGCAAATGATGTGACATCACTGCTTATGGGTAGTGATGTGCCACCGAGAAAAGAGTTCATATACGAGCATGCGCATGACGCGGAGCTGGATGTGTAAGCATGACGTTTCTGCTTTGGGTTCTCAGTGGTTCTGAATAGTTAAGCAGTATTTATAATCGGAGAAAGACATGGATAGAAATATAGATAACAATGTAGACAACAATATAATTCAGACCGAATATTCGGAGCTGATGCAGAAATCATATATTGACTATGCGATGAGTGTCATTATAGCAAGAGCCCTGCCGGATGTACGCGATGGGCTTAAGCCTGTACAAAGGCGTACACTTTATGATATGCATGAGCTGGGCATCAGGTACGACAAGCCATATAGAAAGAGTGCGCGTATAGTCGGTGATACAATGGGTAAATATCATCCGCACGGCGATTCATCAATCTATGATGCGATGGTTGTTTTGGCACAGGATTTCAAAAAGGGCATGCCGCTTATCGATGGACACGGTAATTTTGGTTCAATCGAGGGAGACGGAGCCGCTGCCATGCGTTATACAGAGGCAAGACTTCAAAAAATCACACAGGAAGCATATCTTGCTGATCTAGACAAAAATGTGGTTGATTTCATTCCAAACTACGACGAGACAGAAAAAGAGCCAGAGGTGCTTCCGGTTAAGGTGCCGAACCTTTTGATAAATGGAGCTGAGGGTATAGCAGTCGGCATGGCTACAAGCATTCCGCCACACAATTTTGGCGAGGTGGTGGACGGTGTGATTGCTTATATGAAAAATCCTGATATTACCACAGCCGAGATGATGCAGTATATAAAGGGGCCTGATTTTCCGACAGGAGGCATTGTTGCAAATCAGGATGATCTTGCAGCAATATATGAGACAGGACAGGGAAAGATAAAAATCCGTGGAAGAATCGAAATAGAGAAGGGTAAGGCAGGAAAGGACAAGCTTGTCATTACGGAAATTCCATACACAATGATTGGTGCCAATATAGGAAAATTCTTAAATGATGTCTATTCACTTGTCGAGTCAAAAGCGACAACGGATATTGTGGATATAACCAACCAGTCATCGAAAGAGGGAATAAGAATTGTCTTAGAGCTTAAAAAAGGTGCTGATGTTGAGGCACTTAAGAACCTTTTGTATAAAAAGACAAAGCTGGAGGACACTTTCGGTGTAAATATGCTGGCCGTCGCAAATGGAAGACCTGAGACGCTTGGTCTTGTACACATCATAAGGCATCATGTCAATTTCCAGTATGAGATTGCAAAAAGAAAGTATAAGACACTTCTTGCAAAGGAGCAGGAGAAAGAAGAAATACAGCAGGGACTCATAAAGGCCTGTAACGTGATAGATCTGATTATTGAAATATTAAGAGGAAGCCGTGACCAGAAAATGGCAAAGGCATGTCTCATAAACGGAGAGACAGAGGGGATTAAATTCAAGTCAAAGGCTTCAGAAGCCATGGCAGCCCAGCTTTGTTTTACTGAGCGTCAGGCAGCTGCTATCCTTGAAATGCGTCTGTACAAGCTGATTGGACTCGAAATTGAGGCTCTGATTAAGGAGCACGAGGAGACCAGGGCAAAGATTGCAGAGTACAGCGATATTTTAGAGCATCGCTCATCCATGGCAAAGGTCATTATGAAGGAGCTTAAAGCGTTCCGCAAGGAGTATGCAAGGGACAGACGCACGGAGCTTGACAATCTCGAGGAAGCTGTTGTGGTAAAAAAAGAGCTTGAGGTATCGGATGTAGTGCTGCTTATGGACCGCTTCGGCTATGTGAAGACAGTAGATACTTCAACCTATGATAGAAACAAAGAGACAGCCGACGCAGAGAACAAGCTGATATTGAAGGTCAAAAATATAGATAAGCTGTGCATTTTCACAAACAACGGAAACATGCATCTTGTCAAGGTGTTAGACCTGCCTTACGGCAAATTCCGTGACAAGGGCACACCTATTGACAATGTAAGCAACTATGACAGCAGTAAGGAGGATATAGTATTTATAGCACCTCTTATGGATGTTGAAAAGCACAAGCTTATATTTGGAACGAAGTCAGCCATGATAAAGCTAGTGGATGGTGCCGAGTTTGTGGTGACACGAAGGACCTCGCAGGCTACAAAGCTCATGGATGATGATGAGCTGTTATTTGTTGACATGCTTTCAGAGAATGCTACAATGGTAATGCGTTCAAAGAAGGAGATGTTCCTTCGAATCGACTGTGGCACTATTCCTGAAAAGAAAAAGGCAGCAGTAGGTGTCAGGGGAATGAGGCTTGACAGAGAGGATGAGCTTACTGATATTTATCTGCTTAATGACCAGGAGGAAAAAGAGGTCGAGGTAAAGGGTAAGCAGGTGGCGCTTCACAGGCTGCACATTGCAAACCGTGACACTAAGGGCGTGAAGAAATAATATATCGCATGACAATATAACGTAAAGCATAAACTGTGTACGGTTTTGAGTATGTATGGCCTGGAACAGTTAAAATATCTGATATGAAAGGAAGCGATGAGCTTGTTGGACAAATTAAGAGAGCTTGGCATTTCAGAAAATCTGATTAAGGAAATTGAAAAGTTTCGTTCGCAGTATCCGGTGGACAATGAGTATGAGTCAAGAATCCCCGTGCCTACACAGTTTTATTACGGAAGCGATGTGTGGGAACAGGCTATAACAGCTGTTTTGTGTGGAGAAAATCTGCTTTTAGTAGGAGAAAAGGCCACAGGAAAGAATCTTTTCGCAGAAAATCTGGCAGGTGTATTTAACAGACCACGCTGGGATGTGTCATTTCACGTAAATATGGATGCAGCATCACTTATCGGAACCGATACTTTTCGCGACGGAGAGGTAACCTTCAGGCCGGGACCTGTGTATACAGCCGCAAAAACAGGCGGCTTTGCGGTGCTTGACGAGATAAATATGGCAAAAAGTGAGGCTATGGCAGTGCTTCATGCCACACTTGATTTCAGACGTACAATAGATGTGCCGGGCTATGACAGACTGTCGCTTCATCCGGCAACAAGATTTATTGCCACGATGAATTACGGCTATGCAGGCACAAAGGAGCTGAATGAGGCTCTTGTATCACGTTTTGCGGTAATCCGGATGCCTATGATTTCAAAAGAGAGCCTTGTGAAGCTTATAAAGGAGCATTATCCTGCAATACGTGAAGCGGGAGCGAATGAGCTTGCGGAGGTATTTCTTGAACTGCATACCAAGTGCAAAAATGGCGAAATATCATCAAAGGCACTTGATCTGCGTGGTCTCATCGGTTCAATTGGTATGATGGAAAAGGGCTTGAATATATATACAGCCCTGGATATGGGGATAACAAACAAGAGCTTTGATGAGTATGAACAGACTCTTATCCGTGATACAATCCGTGCAAGAATCTCAAGGAAGATGAGCGGAGAGCAGCTATTTTGTTGATATGAGCTTGTGACATATGAAGGAATGGAACATATGGAAGAACAGGATATAAAGGAAGCAAAAAGAGCAAGAAACTTCATATGGATGGCGGCCTGTGACTATGACATAGAGCCGCTTTTTCTGGCATTTGCACCTGATGGATCCGCTGATATTTATCTGAATCTGATTATTGGGCTTGAATACAAGTGGTATGAGCATGACAAGATAGATGCCTTATTCAATCAGCTGACAGGGAAAAACGCCATGCTTTATGAGGGGCTTTTATGGATAGGTTTGGAAAATGCCCTGTATGAAAAGGAAAGACAAACGAGGCCTGCCTTATATGATTTAAGGCTTGAGTACGCGAAAAAGAGCCTTGCAGGAGTAAATAAAAACAGGGAGTATTCGAGGATTGATATAATCAGAAATGCACATTGCAGAAGGATACTTGGAAAGCCATCAGGTCTTTGCAAAGAGGATGAAGAGATACTGCATGCTTTTTGTTTTACACCTGATATGACAACGGATGAGATTATAGTGAAAACGAGAGAAAATCTGTGGAAGTATTTCTCGTATAAGCCGATAAAGGTGGTAAAGCCGCAGGGCATATATTTTTTACAGAAGGTAGCAGGAGCATTTCACTCAATAGGAAAAGTCAGCACACAGTATGTCAGAGCGAATAGCTTTTATGATAAAAATATGGCCTCGGATACAGCAGCTTTGTCTATGGAGCATTCAAAGAGATATCTGTTGCAGTTTGCACTGCAGAAAGATCCAATAGAGGCGAAGCGGTATGTGACAGCCTGTTTTGGAAAAAGCATGTATTCTGACAGGCAGCAGGCCGAGCTGGAGAAAAAGCTCTGTGTAGGAAATCACAAAAACTGTCACTTGCTTTTTACCAGAGGTATTTCATCGGAGAAAAAGCAGACTATACCTGATGAGATTGACAACAAAAGAGAGCGCAGGGAAATTCTTGCATTTACAAAAGAGACAGCCATACAATACGACAAGAATAAAGAGCATTTTGAAAAAAACATGGCAGTGTATCAAAACAGTATAAGGAGACTTACAGAAAGCCTTAGAATGCACCTGGAGACAGCAGATGAGACATTTATGGATGCTTCAACACACGGCCGTATAAAGCCTGCGAGAGTATGGAAGGCCTTGTACTTGGACAATCCGCGTGTTTTTGAGCGAAAAGATGAGGTGGAGACACCGGGCTTTTCTGTCGACATACTGATGGATGCGTCTTCTTCCAGAAAACAGATGCAGCAGAAAATAGCGGCACAGGCATATGTACTGTCAAAGAGCCTGACAAATTGTGGAATACCGGTGCAGATTTACTCATACTGCAGCATAAGAGGCTACACGGTGATGCATATTTTTAAGGAATATGATGATTATGGTGTGGAGGATGAGCTGTTTCATTTTGTTGCGGCAGGAAATAACAGGGATGGCCTTGCGCTGCGCGCGGCATCACATCTGATGGAGCTAAGTCCAAAGCCAAAGAAGTTACTTTTCATGTTTTCGGATGCAAGCCCTCAGGATGATCAGATAGCAGGGGAGGGTGCATTCTATAAGGATAGGGAGTACACTGATGCTCTTGCTGTTAAGGACACCGTAAATGAGGTGCAGAGGCTTAAAAACCATGGAATAGACGTAATTGGCATCTTCATGGGAAGTGCGCATGACAGTGAGCTTGCAACAAAGATATTCGGCAGAAGTCTCGTGAAGATAAAGAGTATCAACGAGTTTGCCGATGCTGTCGGACGAGTGTTAAATGAGATACTGACCTAGCATTTTAACTAAAAGTACAATAAATTTAAAGCAATGGAGATAACAAATGAAAGCAATATTATTTGATTTGGACGGAACGCTGATTGACTCATCAGAGGGCATCACAAAGTCAGCCCAATATGCACTTTCACACTTTGGCATAGATGAGCCGGACAGAAACAGCCTGTTTTTCTTTATAGGACCGCCACTCATAAACACATTTATGGAGCATTACGGATTTACTAAGGAGAGAGCACTTGAAGCGGTCAAAAAGTACAGAGAGCGCTATAACAAAATAGGTATATTTGAATGTTCGCTTTTTCCGGGAGCCAAGGAATGCATAGAGGCGCTTAAAGCAGCCGGATATAGGATAGGACTTGCATCATCAAAGCCGGAAAAATCGTGTGAGCGTATTTTGGAGCATTTTGGAATACTGGATATATTTGATGAGGTGGTCGGAGCTACGTTTGACGGCAGGATAGATACAAAGGAAGAAGTACTTAACGAGGTGATGCGCCGGTGGTCAGACATTCCAAGGGATGAGATGTGTTTAATCGGAGATACTATGTTTGACATTGAAGGGGCAAACCGTGTCGATGTGCCAAGCATAGCGGTAAGCTTTGGCTTCGGCGATGTTAACGAGATGGTGAGTGCAGGAGCAAAAGCTGTGATAGATGATTTAAGGCAGCTTCCGGATGTGATTTCCAAGCTTTTTGATTAGCTTTTATGAAAATGCAATGCATTGAGACCTGAGGTTATAAACAGTAGATAGGAATGAGATTTCATGAATAAGAATTTAAAATTAAGAGCGATAGTGTGGGAAATAATTGTCCCGATTGTGCTTTACTACATTGTTTTTCTGAGCGCAATGTACTTTATTTTTGCGTTCATCGGACACACAGCTTCGACATACATGATAGCGCAGATAATATCTGCAGCAATTACAATACCATTTATGTATTTTGCAAGCTATAAGCCGACACAGCAGATGTTTGTTAAAAAACCAAAGATAGACAGGGCACTTTTTATAAATGTGCTCTGGGTGATTGTGATTACACTTTTCATTTCATTTGCGCTCAATAATATCATCACCATGTCACCGCTTATCGGGCTCTCAGAAGGATATGCCAGGGCGAATGAGAGCTTTTATGCAAGCACTCTTGTAATTGAGCTGATTGGCTCGGCAATTCTTTCTCCGATTATGGAGGAGCTTGTTTTCAGAGGCATTGTATTTGGAAATATGCGCAAAATAATGAATGTTCCACAGGCTGTATTTTTGTCGGCGCTTTTGTTTGGACTCATTCATTTTAATATAGTGCAGTTTGTTTATGCTTTTTTACTTGGCCTTGTGCTTGCAGCTTTTATGTATAAGTCAGGGCATGTGTATGCGGCCATGATCGGGCATATCACTGCAAATGCGTTTGCAGTCATAAGGACAGAGACCGGTATTTTGAAGTGGACTGTTGATGGCAGTGTAATGGCATGGGTGGTATCTGTCATGTGTCTTGGTGTTGGTGCTGTGATATTTTATTATTATGCGAAGCACACAGAAGGAACTGTTTAGCATGGACCGAAAAGGAGTGCAGACAAAATACGAGTATCGTGCAGTTTTATGAATATGAGCAATGCGATTTAGGATAGTTACTGGATGTTTATAAAAATCAGCTATACAATAAAAAGTATAGCTGGTTTTTTTATGATATCAGCCAAGAAAAGTTACTGTAAAGTATACACAATTCAGACACAATTTGCTGAAACAGTGTTTCATGCCTTGCTTTATTGAAAAAAGTTTTGGGGTTTCAAAAAGTAAATTGTGTGTATATCCTTATAAAAAAGATAAAAATGCGACTATAGTCAGAAAAATAACTTTATAATATTAAGTTATCAAATAATCAGACAATAGCGAGAAAAAAACTATTTACATTGGGCTTTCATCGTTGTAAAATCATAAACAGGAAATGATTCACTTCTTAATAAGTTATCCGTTAACAAATTTACACTAGGAAAGGAAGAACCTATGAGTAAACAATGGAATGAAAGCACAGCCACAGCTAAGGGATTATATGATCCACGCTACGAGCATGATAACTGTGGAATTGGTGCAGTAGTAAATATCAAAGGTATCAAAACACATGAGACAGTCGAGAATGCTTTAAAGATTGTTGAGAACTTAAAGCACAGAGCAGGAAAAGACGCTGATGGTAAGACGGGAGACGGTGTCGGCATCCTGCTTCAGATTTCTCATAAGTTTTTTAAGAAGGTTACAAAGCCACTTGGAATAGATCTTGGAGACGAAAGAGATTACGGTGTGGGAATGTTTTTCTTCCCTAATGATGAGTTTAAGACTATTCAGGCAAAGAAGATGCTTGAAGTTATCGTGGAGAAGGAAGGCCTTGAATTTCTCGGATGGAGAGAAGTGCCTACAGAGCCTGATAAGCTTTCTAAAAAAGCCAGAGACTGTATGCCATGCATCATGCAGTGCTTTGTAAAAAGACCTGAGGATGTTGAGAGAGGACTTGAGTTTGACAGAAAGCTGTATGTTGCAAGACGTGTTTTCGAGCAGTCAAACGACAATACATATGTGGTTTCCTTCTCAAGCAGAACAATCGTATATAAGGGAATGTTCCTTGTAGAGCAGCTCAGACAGTTCTTCATGGATTTACAGGATCCTGATTATGAGTCAGCAATCGCCACAGTACATTCAAGATTCTCTACAAATACAAACCCAAGCTGGGAGAGATCTCATCCAAACAGATTTATCGTGCACAATGGTGAGATTAACACTATTCTTGGAAACTCTGACAAGATGTCAGCCCGTGAGGAGAACATGGAGTCTCCAAAGCTTAAAAAAGAGTTCCAGAAGGTTTTGCCGGTTATCAATGCGGCAGGATCTGACTCAGCAATGCTTGATAATGCGCTTGAATTCTTGGTAATGAGTGGTATGGAGCTTCCACTTGCTGTTATGATAATGATTCCTGAGCCATGGGCAAACAATTCAATCATGACTCAGAAGAAGAAGGATTTCTACCAGTATTACGCTACAATGATGGAGCCATGGGATGGTCCGGCTTCAATCGTATTCTCAGATGGTGATTTAGTCGGAGCAGTGCTTGACAGAAACGGACTTCGTCCATCACGTTACTATGTGACAGATGATGATTATCTTATCCTTTCATCTGAGGTCGGAGTACTTGAGATTGACCCTACAAAGATAGTGAAAAAGGATCGTCTCCGTCCGGGAAAGATGCTTCTTGTGGATACTGTTGCAGGAAAAATCATAGATGATGATGAGCTCAAGGAGAGATATGCAGACAAGCAGCCTTATGGTGAGTGGATTGACAGATACATGGTAAATCTTAAGGATTTAAAGATTCCTAACCAGAGAGTACCTGAGTATACAAAGGAAGAGCGCCAGAGAATGCAGAGAGCTTTCGGTTACACATATGAGTCACTCAAGGATTCAATCCTTCCGATGGCTAAAAATGGTGTTGAGGGCACAGCAGCCATGGGTACTGATACACCGCTTGCAGCTTTATCCGGCAACAGGGAGCCGTTATTCAACTACTTTAAGCAGCGCTTCGCACAGGTAACAAACCCGCCTATCGATTCAATCCGTGAGGAGGTTGTCACATCAACCACACTCTATATCGGTGAGGCCGGAAATGTGCTTGAGGAGAAGCCGGAAAACTGCCGTGTACTTAAGATTAACAACCCAATCCTTACAAACACTGATCTTATGAAGATTAAGAATTTAAAGGCCGATGGCTTTAAGGTAGAGGTTTTACCTATTATATATTACAAGAACACAAGTCTTGAGAAAGCTGTAGACAGACTTTATATAGAGGCTGACCGTGCATACAGGGACGGAGCCAACATTATTATCCTCTCAGACAGGGGTGTTGATGAGAACCACGTTGCAATTCCTTCACTGCTTGCAGTTGCTGCATTGCAGCAGTATCTTGTAAAGACAAAAAAGAGAACATCTCTTTCTCTCATTCTTGAGTCAGGAGAGCCAAGAGAGGTTCATCATTTTGCTACACTGCTTGGCTTTGGTGCAAGTGCAATCAACCCTTATCTGGCACAGGATACAGTTAAGCAGCTTGTTGACGAGCATATGCTTGACAAAGATTATTATGCAGCAATCGATGATTACAACCATGCAATCATCACAGGTATCGTAAAAATTGCAGCAAAGATGGGTATTTCAACCATCCAGTCATATCAGGGCTCAAAGATTTTTGAGGCGATCGGTATTGACAAGAGTGTTATTGATAAGTATTTCACAAATACAGTAAGCCGTATCGGTGGAATTACATTACAGGATATCGAGAACGATGTGAATGAGCTTCACTCTGCGGCCTACGATCCGCTCGGACTTGAGACAGATGTTACACTTGACAGCAAGGGCAGACACAAGATGAGAAGCGGAGCTGATGACCATCTGTACAACCCGGCTACAATCCATCTTCTCCAGCAGTCGACACAGCGCGGTGACTACAATCTGTTCAAGCAGTACACAGCACTTGTGGACGAGGAAGAGAAAAATACAAACATCCGTGGACTTATGGATTTCAACTATCCTAAGAAGGGTGTCAAGCTCGAGGAGGTTGAGAGCGTTGACTCGATTGTGACACGTTTCAAGACAGGTGCTATGTCATACGGATCTATTTCCAAGGAAGCACATGAGACACTTGCAATTGCCATGAACCATCTGCACGGAAAATCAAATACCGGTGAGGGTGGAGAGGACAAGGATCGTCTCACAATCGGAAAAGACGGAAAGAACCGCTGTTCAGCAATCAAGCAGGTTGCTTCAGGACGTTTTGGTGTCACAAGCAGATACTTAACAAGCGCACAGGAGATTCAGATTAAGATGGCACAGGGCGCTAAGCCGGGTGAGGGCGGACACTTACCTGGAAAGAAGGTTTATCCTTGGATTGCAAAGACAAGACTTTCAACACCGGGTGTTGCACTCATCTCTCCACCACCACACCACGATATTTATTCTATCGAGGATTTGGAGCAGCTTATATTCGACTTAAAGAATGCAAACAGAGATGCAAGAATCTCAGTCAAGCTCGTTTCTGAGGCCGGTGTAGGAACTGTTGCGGCAGGCGTTGCAAAGGCCGGAGCACAGGTAGTGCTCATCTCAGGCTACGACGGAGGAACAGGAGCCGCACCTAGCAGCTCAATCCACAATGCGGGACTTCCATGGGAGCTTGGACTTGCAGAGACACACCAGACTCTTCTTATGAATGGTCTTAGAAATAAGGTGAGAATTGAGACAGACGGTAAGCTGATGAGTGGCCGTGATGTGGCAATAGCAGCGTGTCTTGGAGCCGAGGAATTCGGTTTTGCGACAGCTCCGCTTGTAACAATGGGCTGCGTAATGATGAGAGTATGTAACTTAGATACATGTCCGGCAGGAATTGCTACACAAAACCCTGAGCTTCGTAAGCGCTTTGCAGGAAAGCCGGAGTACGTTGAGAACTTCATGCGTTTCATCGCTGAAGAGCTTCGTGAGTATATGGCAAAGCTTGGCGTAAAGACAGTGGATGAGCTCGTTGGACGTGGAGATCTCTTAAAGAAGCGTGATAATCTAAGCGAGAGACAGTCAAAGATTGACCTTGACTGCATACTTAATAATCCGTTTGACGGCAAAAAGCAGAGTGTTATATTCGATCCTAAGCAGGTATATGACTTTGAGCTTTCAAAGACAAAGGATATGACTGAGATCATGACACAGCTTAAGAGCGCACTTGAGAGCGGACAAAAGCGCGCGATTGAGATTGAGGTAACAAATACAAACAGATCTCTCGGAACAATATTTGGTTCTGAGATTACAAAGAAATATGACGATACGCTGGATGAAGACACATTTGTTATCAAGTGTAACGGTGCAGGCGGACAGAGCTTTGGAGCATTTATCCCTAAGGGACTTACACTTGAGCTTGTCGGAGATTCAAATGATTACTTCGGAAAGGGTCTTTCAGGTGGAAAGCTCATCGTATATCCACCTGCAGGAGTCAAGTTTGAGAAGGATGATAATATCATCATCGGAAACGTAGCACTTTACGGAGCTACAAGCGGTAAGGCCTTCATAAACGGTGTTGCCGGTGAGCGTTTCTGCGTAAGAAATTCCGGTGCAACAGCAGTAGTTGAGGGTGTCGGCGATCATGGCTGCGAGTACATGACAGGTGGCCGTGTAGTTATCCTTGGAAAGACCGGAAAAAACTTTGCAGCAGGTATGAGCGGTGGAATAGCATATGTGCTTGATGAGGACAATGACCTTTACATGAGAACCAACAAGCAGATGGTATTTACTGAGGAGGTCTCAAACAAGTACGATGTATTAGAGCTTAAGGAAATGATAAAAGAGCATGTAACACTTACAAACTCAGAAAAGGGTAAGGAAATCCTTGATCATTTCAGTGAGTATCTTCCTAAGTTCAAGAAGGTTATTCCTTACGATTACAACCGTATGCAGATGGCTATTGTACAGATGGAAGAAAAGGGTCTTAACGCAGAGCAGGCACAGATTGAGGCATTTTATGCCAGCACAAGAGGCTAAGGAGGACGCAGATAATGGGAAAACCAACAGGATTTATGGAATATGACAGATGCGAAGCAGCGTCTGTAGAGCCAAAGGAGCGTATTAAGAACTTTAACGAGTTCCATGTGTTCCTTTCAAAAGAAAATCAACAGAAACAGGCTGCCCGTTGTATGGACTGCGGAGTTCCTTTCTGCCAGTCGGGAATGACAATAGCAGGCATGACATCAGGCTGTCCTCTGCATAACCTGGTTCCGGAGTGGAACGACCTTGTATATACCGGCAACTGGGAGCAGGCATATAATCGTCTGCACAAGACCAATAATTTCCCTGAGTTTACATCAAGAGTCTGCCCGGCATTGTGCGAGAAGGCATGTACATGTGGACACTGGGGTAGTCCGGTATCAGTCAGGGACAATGAGCATGGTGTAATAGAGACTGCATATGCAAACGGATATGCAGCTCCAAAGCCACCAAAGGTCAGAACCGGCAAGAAGGTGGCAATCATTGGTTCGGGCCCTTCAGGACTTGCGGCAGCAGACCAGCTTAACCAGAGAGGCCATGAGGTTACAGTATATGAGAGAGAGGACCGCGTCGGTGGACTGCTCATGTATGGTATTCCAAATATGAAGCTCGATAAGAGCATTATTGACAGAAAAGTTAATATAATGAAGGAAGAGGGCATTCATTTTGTCACAGGCTGTGATGTAGGAAAGGATATAAAGCCGGCAGAGCTTTACAAGAAGTATGACAGGGTAATCCTTTGCTGTGGTGCCAAAAATCCAAGAGACATAAAAGCAGACGGAAGAGATGCAAAGGGTATTTACTTTGCTGTTGATTACCTTACCCAGAATACAAAGAGCCTTTTGAACTCTAACCTGACAGATGGCAAGTTTGTATCTGCAAAGGGCAAAAATGTAGTCATTATCGGTGGCGGTGACACAGGAAACGACTGTGTCGGAACTGCAATCCGTCAGGGCGCCAAATCAGTCACACAGCTTGAGATGATGCCTTGTCCGCCTATAGAGCGTGCAGCAAACAATCCGTGGCCACAGTGGCCTAAGGTCTTAAAGACAGACTACGGCCAGGAGGAAGCCATTGCGGTATTCGGACATGACCCACGTATCTACAAGACAACCGTAAAAGAGTTCCACAAGGACAAAAACGGTAACCTAAAGGAGCTTACAATTGTAAGTCTTGAGAGTAAAAAGGACGAGAAGACAGGCAGATTCATGATGGTTCCGGTAGAGGGATCGGAGAAAAAGCTTCCGGCAGAGCTTGTGCTTATAGCAGCAGGATTCCTTGGAACAGAAAGCTATGTGGCAAAGGCATTTGGTGTAGAGCTCAATGCCAGAACAAACGTAAGTACACAGGAGGGACATTACGCTACAAACGTAAAAAACGTATATGTGGCAGGTGATAACCACCGTGGACAGTCCCTTGTAGTATGGGCTATCAGAGAGGGACGTGAGGTTGCCAGAGAGGTTGATGAGAGTCTCATGGGATATTCATATCTTTCAGTACAGTAACAAATTATTATAGCAATTCTCCTTAATAAATTTTATTTCATACATTTTATATCAAAATCCCGGTGCATTGCACCGGGATTTTTGACATACAAAATTATTGCTTTCTAGAGGTGTTGGTACTGTGGATAAACTGATTGAAATTTGACTTATAAGATGTTAAGATAGCAGTGTTTGACATGATAATAATAATATTAGGAGCAGCAAATGAGTAAAACAGTATTTTTTGACATAGACGGAACAATATGGGACGATGACATGGTAATTCCTGAAAGCACAATAGAGGCTGTGGCAACCCTCAAGGCAAACGGACATCTGGCATTTATATGTACAGGACGTGCCAGAGCCAGTGTGAGGTCAGAGAAGCTTTTAAATATGGGTTTTGATGGAATAATTGCGGCATGTGGCAACTATATTGAAATGGATGGCAAAGTAATATACGAAAATAACCTGAGCGCAGATATGGTACAAAAGGTCATAAGGGTGCTTTCTGAGTGTAAAATGCCTGTAGTGCTTGAGGGCTCCACAGACTACTGGATAGATGACGAGGGCTTTGAGGATGATCCGTATGTGGATTACCTTTTTGAGTCACTTGGTGAGCATGCACATATAATAAGAGGATATGACGGCGAGATAAGAATTAATAAATTCTCCGCTGACGTGATAGATGGTACTGATTATGAACGTGTGAAGGCCGAGTTTGCCGATGATTTTCTGATACTCGAGCATGTGGAAAATGTAGTGGAGTTCGTGCCGAAGGGAACCTCAAAGGCAACCGGCATCAAATGGCTGTGCAATCATCTGGATATCCCGCTTGATGAAACCTATGCGATAGGCGACAGTGTAAATGACCTTGAAATGCTTGAGAGTGTAGGACATGGAATCGCGATGGGCAACTCAATGCCACCGGCTAAAGAAATTGCGGAATATGTCACATCGGATATTTCAGATGATGGAGTGAAAAATGCGTTAAAGCATTACGGATTGATATAGAAAATGTAAAATAAATATTAAAATGAAATATCACTGTTGACATTGAAATGCAATAGTGATATTTTATTTACAGAAAGAAATTAGCACTCGAAAGAAATGAGTGCTAACAGAGATAAAAGGAGGCAATACAATGAAATTAGTTCCATTATCAGACAGAGTAGTATTAAAGCAGTTAAAAGCAGAGGAAACAACAAAATCGGGAATCATCCTTACAAGTTCAGCACAGGAGAAGCCACAGGAGGCTGAGGTTATCGCAGTAGGACCTGGCGGAATGGTTGACGGCAAGGAAGTTAAGATGCAGGTAACAGTCGGACAGAAGGTTATTTATTCTAAATACGCAGGCACAGAGGTTAAGCTTGACGGAGAAGAGTACATCATCGTTAGACAGAATGATATTCTTGCAGTAGTAGAGTAAGATTAATTTACGGATAGAAGCTAAAGATCCGGTACGTTTTACATATCCGGTCATAGCTGCTTACATTTTGGAATTAAATATCAAATATATAAATAAATAGAAAGGTCGTATAAATCATGGCAAAGGAAATTAAATATGGCTCAGAAGCCAGAGCAGCACTTGGAGCTGGAGTAGATAAATTAGCAAATACAGTCAGAGTAACACTTGGACCAAAAGGAAGAAACGTAGTACTTGACAAATCATACGGTGCACCACTCATCACAAACGATGGTGTTACAATCGCAAAAGAGATTGAGCTTGAGGATGCTTTCGAGAACATGGGAGCACAGCTTGTCAAGGAAGTTGCCACAAAGACAAATGATGTAGCAGGAGACGGAACAACAACAGCTACAGTTCTTACACAGGCAATGGTTCAGGAAGGAATGAAGAACCTTGAGGCAGGAGCAAACCCAATCGTGCTTCGTCGTGGTATGAAGAGAGCTACAGACAAAGCTGTTGAGGCACTTAAGAATATGAGCCAGAAAGTAAAAGGCAAAGAGCAGATCGCTAAGGTTGCAGCTATCTCAGCAGGAGATGAGGAAGTTGGTAATCTCGTAGCAGACGCTATGGAAAAGGTTACGAACGATGGTGTTATCACAATTGAAGAGTCAAAGACAATGCAGACAGAGCTTGACCTTGTAGAAGGTATGCAGTTCGACAGAGGATATCTCTCAGCATATATGTGCACAGATATGGATAAGATGGAAGCAGTACTTGATGATCCATATATCCTTATTACTGACAAGAAGATTTCAAACATCCAGGATATTCTTCCATTACTTGAGAAGATTGTTCAGGCCGGTGCAAGACTTCTTATCATCGCTGAGGATGTTGAGGGCGAGGCTCTTACAACACTTATCGTTAATAAGCTTCGTGGTACATTCAATGTAGTAGCTGTAAAGGCTCCTGGATATGGTGACAGAAGAAAAGCAATGCTTGAGGATATCGCAATCCTTACAGGTGGTCAGGTAATCAGCTCTGATCTTGGACTTGAGCTCAAGGATACAACAATCGATATGCTTGGCCGTGCTAAGTCAGTTAAGGTTCAGAAGGAGAACACAGTCATCGTTGATGGTGCTGGAGACAAGGATGCTATCGCAGGAAGAGTAAGCCAGATCCGTGGTCAGATTGATGAGACAACATCTGAGTTTGATAAAGAAAAATTACAGGAGCGTCTTGCCAAGATGGCAGGCGGTGTAGCAGTTATCCGTGTAGGTGCTGCAACAGAGACAGAGATGAAAGAGGCTAAGCTTCGTATGGAGGATGCCCTTAACGCTACAAGAGCAGCAGTTGAAGAGGGAATCATCGCAGGTGGTGGATCAGCATATATCCATGCATCAAAGAAGGTTGCAGAGTTTGTAGATACACTTGAGGGAGATGAGAAGACAGGTGCAAAGGTTATCCTTAAAGCACTCGAGGCTCCACTTTACTATATCGCTGCAAATGCAGGACTTGAAGGTGCAGTAATCATCAACAAGGTAAAGGAGTCAGCTCCTGGAACCGGCTTCAACGCAGCTACAGAAGAGTATGTAGATATGGTTGATAACGGAATCCTTGATCCTGTAAAGGTTACAAGAAGTGCATTACAGAATGCAACATCAGTAGCTTCAACACTCCTCACAACAGAGTCAGCAGTAGCTACAATCAAAGAGGACACTCCAGCAATGCCAGCCGGAGCCGGCGCCGGAATGGGCATGATGTAATCGTAGACAATGAGGAAAATAAAAAATCAGAGGCAAGCTTGCTTGCCTCTGTTTTTTTATTTGACGAATGTCCGGATATGAGCAAGTAGCACGTAAGTGCGGATTGCGAATATACGGAGGCTGGAGAATCCAGCCGTGTCTACGATGTAAGTAAAAAAATGTCACAAGCTCGCTTGCCTCTGATTTTTTATTTGACGAATGTCCAGATATGAGCAAGTAGCACCTACTGTGCGTACCACGAATATACGGAGGCTGGTGTAAGCCAGCCGTGTCTACGATGTAAGTAAAATAACGCCACTGTCCATCAAAAACTTCTTTTCAAACAATTACACCTATGGTATAATGAGCGGTGTTGGAAAAAATACGACAACGAATATTTATATCGGAGTGAGAATTAATGAGTAAGGTTATAGTAGTTACCGATTCAAACAGCGGTATCACACCTGACGATGCAAAGAAGCTTGGAGTTGAGGTGATTCCAATGCCTTTTTACATCGATGAGCAGATGTATTATGAGAATATCGATCTGACGCAGGAGCAGTTCTATGAGAAGCTTACGGCAGGCGGCGATATCAAGACATCTATGCCTTTGGTTGGTGATGTAACAGATAAATGGGATGAGTTCTTAAAGGAAAATGATGAGATTGTATACATTCCAATGTCATCAGGTCTTTCAAGCTCATGTGAGACAGCATATATGCTCTCACAGGATTATGACGGCAAAGTGCAGGTAGTCAATAATCAGAGAATATCAGTTACAATGCGCCAGTCGGTTATAGATGCGAAGAACCTGGCAGAAGCAGGAAAAAATGCAGCTGAGATAAAGCAGATATTAGAGGATGCAAAGTTTGAGTCTTCCATATATATCATGGTAGATACTCTTAACTACCTCAAAAAGGGTGGTAGAATCACGCCTGCAGCGGCAGCTCTTGGCACACTTTTAAAGCTTAAACCGGTGCTTCAGATTCAGGGTGAGAAGCTTGATGCATTTGCAAAGGCACGTACCGTAAAGCAGGCAAAAAGCATCATGATAGATGCCATGAAGTCGGATTTTGAGAAGCGTTTCAATAATCCGGATGGCAGCCAGATAAATCTTGAAATGGCATACACGCATGATATTGCAGCAGCGGAGGCATTTAAGGAAGAGGTTCAGGCGGCATTTCCAAATAACGAGATAGTCATGAATCCGCTTTCACTTTCGGTCTCATGCCATATAGGACCCGGAGCGCTTGCAATAGCCTGCTCTAAGAAGATAGAGTATTGTAATAAATAATTATTAATAGTTACAAAGCATAATAAATATACCACTAAAATCAATCAGTAACATGGCACAATGTGTCGTGTCAGAAAATACAAGGGAGGCATGTAAAATGTCAAAGGTAGATGTAGTAATAGGATGTTTCTATGGTGATGAAGGAAAAGGTAAGGTAATTGATTACCTTGCAGCAGACGCTGATGTAGCAGTAAGATGCACAGGCGGAGACAATGCCGGTCACACAATCAAAGCAAACGGTGTTAAATATGCAATGCACCTTATTCCGTCAGGTCTCTTATCAGGACATACAATCGGAGTGATCGGAAACGGAGTAGTTTTAAATCCGCAGGTTCTTTTAGAGGAAATCAACAACTTAAAGGAGCACGGATATGATGTAGATAAATACTTAAAAATCAGTGACAAAACGCATGTCATTTTCCCATATCACAGCAAGCTTGATGTGGCGCTTGAGAAGGTGAGAAAGGCAAAGAAAATCGGTACTACAGGAAAGGGTATCGGACCTTCATACTGCGATAAGTATGAGAGAAGCGGAATCAGAATGGAGGATTTATACGCACCTGATTTCAAGGAGCGCCTTAAGGAGCAGACAGAGCTTAAGCTTGCACTTCTTAAGGTATATGATCCTGAGACTGATTATACAAAGGAGCTTGATTTCGACAAGATGTTTGCAGAGTACAGTGACTATGCAGCACAGCTTGAGCCATATGTATGTGATACAATCACCCTCTTACACAAGGCACTTGAGGATGACAAAAAGGTGGTTGTTGAGGGAGCACAGGCTACACTCCTTGACATCGACTTTGGTTCATATCCATATGTTACATCATCAAATCCTACAATCGGTGGCATCCTTACAGGAACAGGTCTTTCTGCTTCAGATATCGGAAATGTATACGGTGTCATCAAGGCATACTCAAGCCGTGTAGGTGAGGGACCATATGTGACAGAGCTTCTTGACGCAACCGGAGACAAAATCCGTGAGCTCGGACATGAGTACGGCACCACAACAGGCCGCCCGAGAAGATGCGGATGGTTAGACCTTGTCACCTTAAAATATGCTAAGCGTCTTAACGGACTTACAGCACTTTCTGTAAACCATCTCGACACAATCGGCAAGTTTGATACAATAAAAGTCTGCATCGGCTACGATGTAAACGGTGAGGTAACAGAGGACTTTACCACAAATCTCAAGGTTTTAAACAACGCAAAGCCTGTATATGAGGAGCTAAAAGGCGGCTGGGGAGATGAAATCGCAAGCTGTAAGACTTTCGAGGAGCTTCCTGAGAATGCACAGAAATACATCAGCTTCATAGAGAAATACATCGGAGTACCTGTTAAGTTCATCGGAACAGGTGCTGAAAGAGAAGCTATGATTGTGCGCGCAGACAATTAGTACAGCTAAAATATCATAATATTAAAATTATAAATAATGTACAAAAGAGTGTTCAGAATTCACAAATTGAACACTCTTTTTTTATACTCTAATATCATAACAATTTAGTAGGAAGGAGTATTACTGTGATAGAAATTAGTAATCTCGTAAAGAAATATGGCGACCATATGGCCGTAGATCATCTTTCGCTGACTGTTGAGCCGGGAAAGATATATGGACTTTTGGGACCAAACGGCGCCGGAAAGTCAACCACCATGAATATTGTTACCGGATATATCGGTGCTGATGGTGGAACAGTAAAGATAAACGGCTATGATATATTTGCACAGCCTGAGGAGGCAAAAAAATGTATAGGATACCTGCCGGAGATACCACCGCTTTATGTGGATATGACGGTATATGAGTATCTCAAATTTGTGGCAGAGCTCAAAAAGCTCGACAGGAAAAAGAGAAAAGAAATGATAGCAGATGCCATGGACATGACCGGCATCACGGAGGTGAAAAACCGTCTCATAAAGAACCTTTCCAAGGGTTACAGACAAAGAGTGGGCTTCGCCCAGGCACTTCTTGGCTACCCGGAAATCATCATACTGGATGAGCCTACAGTGGGACTTGATCCAAAGCAGATAATAGAGATTCGTGAGCTTATTAAAAAGCTTGGAGAAAATCATACGGTGATACTTAGCTCTCATATTTTAAGTGAGATAAGTGCAGTGTGTGATCATGTGTTTATCATATCAAAGGGCAAGCTTGTAGCAAGTGATGCCACAGAGAACCTGATTAATCTCATGTCAAAGAACCAGGAAATTAACCTTGTACTCAAATCAGACGAGATTGGTGCAAGAGGAATGCTTGAAAAGATAGTAAATGTTGATAAGGTCACATTTGAAAAGTCTGAGGAAGAGAATACAGTGAAGGCTGTGGTTATAGCAAAAGCAAACTGCGATATACGTGAGGAAATATTTGAGCTTGCAAGTGCAATGCATATGCCAATCCTTGAGATGCATACTGTTGTGAAGTCACTCGAGGACGTATTCCTTGAGCTTACAGGGGAAGGAGATGAGAAATAATGCTTGCAATATTTAAAAGAGAATTCAAATCATATTTCCAAAACGTTATAGGATGGCTGTTTGTTGCAGCACTTCTTGCAGTGTATGGCCTATATTTTTATGTATACAATCTGAAAAACGGTTATCCGTATATCTCATATGATTTAAAGGGAATCGGTTTTATTATGATGATTGCAGTACCAATTCTCACGATGAGATCGCTTTCTGATGAGAAAAAGACAAAGACAGATCAGCTCATGCTGACATCGCCTGTATCTGTCGGAAGGATTGTAGCAGGAAAATATTTAGCGATGGCAGCAGTATACACCATAGACATAGCACTTTTTGCACTTTCACCGCTCGTGTTGTCAATTTACGGCAAGGTTGCGCTCAGTGAAGCGTATGTGGCTTTGTTTGGCTACTGGCTTTACGGTTTATCATGCATCGCCGTGGGACTTTTTATATCGTCCATATCTGAGAGTGTGATAATATCTGCAATACTTACATTTGCGGCATTATTCCTCTCATACATGATGCAGTCCATCACAGGACTCATCTCGTCAAGTGGGAATCTGCTCACAAAGGTGCTTAATTGCTTTGATTTGTACACACCATTTGAGAATTTTGTGAGTGGCTGCTTTAGTGTCACATCGGCAGCTTATTATGTGACGGTTACTTTGCTTTTATGTTTCTTGACGACTCAATCTATCCAGAAGAGAAGATGGGCATTTTCAAAGAAGATGATAGGCACAGGGGCATTTTCAGCAGGAATGATTGTCATAATGTGTGCAATCTGTGTGGTTGTAAATCTTGTAGTGACAGCGCTTCCTGCTAAGTACACATCAATTGACTGTTCGGCTACAAAGCTGTACTCGCTCACAAACGATACAAAGGACAGGGTAAGTAAGCTCGATGAGGATATCACAATCTATGTTTTAAATTCCAAGAAATCAAAGGATGCAAAGATAGATGAGACAATCAACAGATACAAGGATCTTTCGAGTCATATAAAGGTAAAATATGTAGACCCGGCGACAAGCCCGAAGTTTTATCAGGATTACACAGACACGACACCTACCACAAACAGCCTTATCATCGAGAGCAAAAACCGTTCAAAGGTGATTGATTACAATGATATATATGAATATGACAGCTCATCATATTATTACGGATACCAGTCGCAGTCTAGCATCACAGGCTATGATGCCGAGGGGCAGATTACAAGTGCCATAGAGTATGTCACAATGGATGCAGATGAGCTCCCGGTAATTTATCAGATAACAGGACACAATGAAACGGAAATAGGAAGCAATTTCCAGAGTGTTGTAAGCAAGGCAAATGCAAATCTTAAGAGTTTAGAGCTCTTTAACGAGGAAAAGGTGCCAGAGGATGCAACAGCCATTATCATTAATTCTCCGACTGTTGATTTCAACGAGGAAGACGCACAGAAGGTGATTGATTATTTAAATGGCGGTGGAAAGGCAATGATTATCGGCTGCTACGCATATAATGACGAGCTTACAAACTTTAACAAGATACTTGCGGCTTACAATGTCAGCTTCAAGACCGGTGTGGTAGCTGAAAATGACAGCTCAAAATATTATCAGAATCCTCTCTACCTGCTTCCAACGATTGAGACGACAGATTACACCTCAGATGCAACAGACGGATATGTATTCCTGGCAGGAAGCTGTGCAATCAGTTATCCTGAGGATACAGATGATGTGACATATACAAAGCTGCTTTCTACATCAGACAGCGCAGTTTTAAAGAAGGACTGGAAGAATATCACCACATCGAAGGCAGAGGATGCAGATGAGAACGGACCGTTTACTACAGGTCTTGCTGTAAATGATTCAAGCATCGGCGCATCGATTGTTGTGTTTGGTACGCCTTATGTGGTTGATGATTCATATGACAATGCCGTTTCCGGCAACAATGCAGACATGTTCAAGGATGTTATCTCATCAATGACCGGAAATGTTGAGCTTGCATCAAGTGTGATACCGGTGAAGGATTACACCTTAAGCAATATCACTATAAATACGCTGCAGGCGGTTATTACGGGACTTATCATAATGATAGCTGTACCAATACTGCTTATTATCATAGGAATCGTTGTATGGGCAATGAGGAGAAAGAAGTAGATTACAGGTAAACGCGTATAATAAATAGGAGAAAAAATGAATGAATAAGCAGAAACGCACCTTTGTGATACTTGCGATAGTTCTGGCAGCCTGTCTGGCAGGCTACCTGGGGCTTGTAAATTACAATAAATATAAAAGTGACGATGATTCGGAGAGCGAAAGCGACAGTGTTGAGGCACTTTCGCTCGACTCATCGGATGTTAAATCACTTTCATTTCTGATTGATGGTCAGGAGTATACCTTCAGCCGTATAAAGTCAGATGGCACATCCGATGAGACCGAGTCAACGGAGTCTGAGAAAACAGACACAGAATCAGAGTCTTCTGATTCTGATGATGACGAGCAGTGGGTCTGCGATAATGATACCTCTCTTAAAATCAATACAAGCAAGGTCACATCACTGCTTGGAAACGCAACAAGCATCACTGCTTCAAAGAAATTTGATTCAGATGCGGATACATCTGATTTTGGGCTGGATGAACCACAGAATGTCGTAAAGCTAAGCACCGATGACAAGACATATACCATCACAATCGGCGAGAAAAACGCTATGCTTGGTGAGTACTATATCAAGGTAAATGATGATGTATATCTTTCAAGTGCCACAATCGTTGGAACAATTCCGGATTCTATAGATGATATGATTGCAACGGAAGACAGTGAGAGTACTGAGACTGAAAGTGAGTAGTAATGGATTAATAGTTTAAAAATGAGAACTTTAAGAAATAGTTCATCTTTTTTTTATGAAATAGGTATTGAAATCGTGCTGATGTTGTACCATTATAATGATTAAAGGGTCAAAATGTATCATTATTATGATGTAGAATAATGAGGGAAAACGGTGAATAGCATGAATCAGATGAACAAAGACAGCAACAGCATAAATATCACGGGCCTTACCGATGAAGAGGTAAGGCAGAGAGTGGAGGAAGGATTTACCAACAGAACAGATATATCTACAGACAAGACGACAAAGGAAATTGTGATTTCAAACGTTTTCACATATTTTAACCTTATATTTCTTGTCATAACGATACTTCTCATAATGGTAGGTTCTTTCAGAAATCTGACATTTTTGCCTATAATTATTGGAAATACGGTAATCGGAATCGTTCAGGAAATCCGCGCAAAAAAGACTCTTGAAAAAATGAGTTTACTGAATGCTCCGCATGCGGATGTCATCAGAAACGGCAGCGTAAAGCAGATTAGTACGGATGAACTTGTAAAGGATGATGTGATTTTACTTACCGCAGGAAAGCAGATTTGTGCGGATGCGGTTGTGATATCCGGAAATATACAGGTAAATGAATCACTGCTCACAGGTGAAGCCGATGAGGTAGAAAAGACAGAGGGCAGCACTCTCATGTCGGGAAGCTTTGTTGTATCGGGAGAGTGCTATGCACGACTTGAAAAGGTCGGTAATGAATCATATATCTCAAAGCTGAGCCTTGAGGCAAAATCAATGGGTGACAAGGAGCAGTCTGAGATGATACGCTCCATTAATTTGATCGTCAAATGGGTTGGCATAGTTATTATTCCGATTGGGCTTATATTGTTCTGGCAGAGCCATTTTGTGAATGGCGAGTCTATCACAAAGAGCGTTACATCGACAGTTGCAGCGATTATAGGAATGATACCGGAGGGCTTATATCTGCTGACCACAGTGGCGCTTGCCTTAAGCACTATGAAGCTTGCAAGGAAAAAGGTATTGCTTCATGATATGAAAAGTATTGAGACGCTTGCGCGTGTGGATGTGCTTTGTGTGGATAAAACGGGCACAATTACTGAGCCTGATATGAAGCTTAAGGAAATTTTCCTCTGTAAAAACAGTGGAGCAGATGGCACACAGACAGCTTTGACATTAGATGAGCTTAAGAGTCTTATTTTAGATTATGCAAATGCTTCGGTTGACAACAATGCGACTATGCTCGCACTAAAAGCATATGCAGCGGAAGCTTTGACAAATAATACATCTGCACTGCATCGTACAGCGGTTTCACAGCAGGCATTTTCGTCGAGCCTCAAGTATGGCAGCGTTACTTTTTCTGACGGAACTTATCTGCTAGGAGCGCCGGAGTTTATCATGCACGAAGACTTTGCGCGCATTGAGGAAGAAATCATACCGTACGCTGACAAAGGCGACAGAGTACTTTTATTTGCAAGGTACAATGGGGAGAACGTGGAGAATGGCATAAATGGCAGTGTTACTCCGCTTGGATTTGTGGCACTTGCCAATCCTATCAGAGCAAATGCAGTAAAGACCTTTGAGTATTTCAAGAGTCAGGGTGTTGCGATAAAGGTTATTTCAGGTGACAATCCGCGTACTGTTTCAAGGATTGCCATACAGGCAGGAATAGAAAGTGCAGAAAGCTTTGTTGATGCGGCAACACTCGATATTGAGGATAAAATAGCCGATGCAGTGAATAAATATACTGTATTCGGACGAGTGACACCAAAGCAGAAGAAACAGCTTGTAAAGGCTTTACAGGCTAAAGGTCATACGGTTGCGATGACCGGAGACGGAGTCAACGATATACTTGCCATGAAGGATGCCGACTGCAGTGTGGCTATGGCATCGGGAAGTGAGGCGGCAGCCCAGGCAGCCCAGGTTGTCCTTTTGGACTCTGACTTTGCACACATGCCGGATGTGGTGTATGAGGGTCGCAGGGTGGTAAACAATATCCAGCGCTCAGCAAGCCTGTTTCTTGTGAAAAATATATTCTCGCTGTTACTTTCACTGTTTTCGGTTATCCTTATGGTTACGTATCCGCTTGAGCCGGCACAGGTATCGCTCATCAGTATGTTTACCATAGGAGTACCGGGATTCTTATTGGCACTGGAGCAGAATAAGGACAGGATAAAGGGGCACTTTATTACCAATGTCATGCTAAAGGCACTGCCGGGTGGACTTACGGATGTAATAGCTGTCGGAGCGCTTGTCGTATGCGGAGAAGTATTTTGTATATCAGATGCAAGCATAGGAACGATAGCGACGCTTGTACTTTCGGTAGTGGGCTTTATGATTCTCTTTAAAATCAGTGAGCCGCTAAATGGAATGAAATATGCTGTTATTATCGGAAATATAGCAGGTCTGGTATTTTCGGGTTTCTTCTTAAAGAAACTGTTTGCACTGACAGATTTGTCAAATATATGTATTCTTCTCATGATAGTGTTTGGCTTTGCGGCTGAGTCACTGTTTAGGAATCTGACACTTCTGGTTGAAAAACTGAGAGGCTCATACGAGAAAAAGAAGGGCTTCAATGTCTGATATTAAAAATCTGCATGGCACCATAGGTGTGTGGCAGCTTAGGACCAGGGGCCTTTCTTGATGGGCACGACAGATTTTTACAGTTCGCGCAGGTATTACAGAGCTCTTTGATATTTTTCTGCTTTTGTGAGTCAAGCTTTATTATGAGGGCGGCTGTCTTAAGTGGCATGAGCATATTTGAACCGGTGAGATGTATACCATCAGGGCTTACGTGCTCAAAAATCTCAGGCAGCAGCTTAAGCGGATATTCATCGCCTAAAAATGATAGCTCAATGGCATAAAGAGAGCTTTCTTCTTCGACAGCCTTTGCAAACTGCTCATATGCGTTTGACAAAAGCATGAGGCTTAAACAGTCTGCTATGTAGGCCTCCTCAAGCTGCTCATGGTTTAAATACAGCTCTGACAGCTCGTCTGCACCGTTTCCGAGTGTTACGAGACCGTAGGCATAGTGTGCCAGTGATACCCCGGGCAAATCCTGTTTTATGGAATAATATGCAAAGGCATCCACCAATGGAAGCATTGCTGTGTATATTGCCCGGATAAGCGGCAGCTTATCGTTATCAAAATGAAACCGGCTGCAGAATTCTTTCCAGTCTTTAGATGATAATTCAGGTGTGATTTTGCATTTCATGGTTTTTTGGTTACATCATCAGATTCTTTATCATCAGAACCCTTTAAAAGTCTGTATACAAATGAATATGCCCAGATAAGCACCGGGATAATGATAGTTGCGGCAACGGCAGCCTTCCAGTAGCGCATGTCACTCGTGTGATCGAGCACAGTGGCAACAAATGCCGCAATATATAAAAGTAATAAAAGGATGGCGCCAATCAGTGCCAGAATACGTTTTGTCTTTTTCATGAATTGTTCTCCGTGGTTTTAGTAATGTAACGATTCAGAACCATCCCACGCACATTCGCAAAAACGCACGATACTCGTGCTTTCTAGCTGCTACACAGCTAATTTTGCTCATATGTGTGGTGGCTCTATTCGAGCCACCCTGAGAACAAGAAAATCTGTTGCTTACATGCGAGCATGACGCATCAGTTTTTCTTGTCCTCAGTCGTTCTGAATAGTTATTTAATAATTATAATATAAAAAAACAAAATTGACGTCAAGCTGTTATTTTGGTATAATACATCCATATGTGAAGTTGAGGCTGTTTGGCCTCATATCAGTTTATAAAAGATAAAGGTGGTAGTAAAAATGGCTTTATTAGAAGAGTGGCACAAGATTGCCTACAATGACAAAGCAGATCAGGGAGAGTTACAGCGTTTTTGGCAGCATTATTTCCTCTTGGAGAAGGGTGTATATGAGAAGCTCCTTGCAAATCCGGATGAGGCAGTAGAGGGAACAGTCAAAGAGCTTGCTGAGAAATATGAGTTATCAATCATGGAGATGACAGGCTTCTTAGACGGAATCAATGACAGCCTTGTCACACCAAACCCAATCGAGGAGATGGATGAGGACACAAAGGTAAGCCTTGCTTTCGATAAAGAAAAGCTTTATAAGAACATGGTAGATGCAAAGGCAGACTGGCTTTACAATCTCCCGGCATGGGATGAAATCTTTGACGCAGAGACAAAGCATGCGCTTTACCTCGAGCAGAAGAAGTCAGGAACAGTGGTAGTAGGTAAGAAAATCGGCCGAAATGACCCATGTCCATGCGGTTCGGGCAAGAAATATAAAAAATGTTGCGGAAAAAATGCATAAAGTACTTTACAGATTAGAAAAATAAGTATATTATCATTTTTTGAAAAGAACATTAATTGTTCCAAAGATATGTATGGCACATGTTTGCGTATATTACATACATATGTGCAACAGCATAATAACAATACGTTGAAGAGCACAGTAAGTATATTAAAAGCAGCAGAGAGGGAAGCCTTGGAAGACGAGAATCAAAGTCCAAAGAGTGGTGAAAGCTCCCCGGTGGATGATATACCGAACACCAGCTTGGAGTGGCTCCAATAAAGTCCGGTGACACCGTTATAGTCAAATGAGTTTCTGTCGGATACAGACAAGCAGTATGTTTTCAGGCGGAAAGAATGTGGGTGGAACCACGGTAACAAAGCTTATCGTCCCCGATGTCGCAGCAATGCGGTGTCGGGGATTTTTATATTAAAAATAAAGGAGAGATAACCATGAAGATAACATTGAAGGATGGCTCATCAAAAGAGTACAGTGAAGCAAAAAGCGTATATGAAATCGCAAAAGATATAAGCGAGGGACTTGCAAGAGCAGCCTGCGCAGGAGAGGTTGACGGAGAAATTGTTGACTTAAGAACAGTTCTTGACAAGGACTGCACACTCAATATAATCACAGCAAGTGATGAGGAAGGACTTCGTGTCATCAGACATACAGCATCACACGTGCTGGCACAGGCAGTAAAGAATCTGTTCCCGGATGCAAAAATCACAATCGGACCGGCAATTGACGATGGTTTCTACTATGATTTCGATTCACAGCCATTCTCAAGAGAGGATCTCGATGCACTTGAGGCAGAGATGAAGAAAATCATCAAACAGGGTCATGAGATAACAAGATTTACACTCCCTAGAGAGGAGGCAATCAAATTCATGAAGGAAAAGGATGAGCCGTACAAGGTAGAGCTTATCGAGGAGCTTCCGGAGGGTGAGGAGATTTCGTTCTATGACCAGGGTGGCTTTGTAGATTTATGTGCAGGACCACATCTTATGAGCACAAAGGGAGTAAAAGCCTTCAAGCTCACATCGTCATCAATGGCATACTGGAGAGGAGATTCAAACAAGGCAAGACTCCATCGTATCTACGGAACAGCCTACAATAAAAAAGAGGATTTAAAGGCACATCTTGAGAGAATGGAGGAGGCTAAGAAGCGTGATCACAATAAGCTTGGCCGTGAGATGGAGCTTTTCACAACAGTAGATGTAATCGGACAGGGACTCCCGCTTATGATGCCAAAGGGCACAAAGATGATTATGAAGCTGCAGAGATGGATTGAGGACCTCGAGGATAAGGAGTGGGGCTATGTGCGTACAAAGACACCACTCATGGCAAAATCAGATCTGTACAAGATTTCAGGACACTGGGATCATTATCTTGACGGCATGTTTGTTCTCGGAGATCCTGAGAAGGACGGCGAACAAGAGGTTATGGCACTTCGTCCGATGACATGTCCGTTCCAGTATTATGTATACAAGGCAAAGCAGCACTCATACAGAGATCTGCCTTACAGAATGGGTGAGACTTCCACATTGTTTAGAAACGAGGATTCGGGAGAGATGCACGGATTGACACGTGTCAGACAGTTTACTATCTCAGAGGGTCACAATGTTATCCGTCCTGACCAGTGTGAGGAGGAGCTCAAGGCATGCTTCAATCTTAACAGATATGTCCTTAAGGTGCTGGGACTCGAGAATGATGTGACATACCGTCTTTCAAAATGGGATCCAAAGAACACAGAAAAGTATTTAGGAGATGATGAGTACTGGAACTCAACACAGGAGGTTCTTCGTAACATCCTTATTGAGGAAAATGTTCCTTTTGTTGAGGCCGACGGCGAGGCTGCATTCTACGGACCAAAGATTGATATCCAGGCCAAGAACGTATACGGTAAAGAGGATACCATGGTAACAATACAGCTCGACTGTGCTATTGCTGAGAATTTTGATCTGTACTATATTGATCAAAACGGCGATAAGATCCGTCCATACATCATCCACCGTACATCACTCGGCTGCTATGAGCGTACACTTGCATGGCTTATCGAGCACTACGCAGGCAAGTTCCCTACATGGCTCTGCCCTGAGCAGGTTAGAGTGCTTCCTATCTCAGAGAAGTATGCTGATTATGCTAAAAAGGTAGCAGATGAGCTTAAGCGCAATGATGTCGATGTGACAGTTGACAACAGAGCTGAGAAGATCGGATACAAGATCAGAGAGGCTCGTATGGATAAGCTTCCATATATGCTTGTTGTCGGAGCTGACGAGGAGGCAGACGGCACAGTATCGGTAAGAAGCCGTTTTGAAGGAAATGAGGGTGTTAAGCCACTTTCAGATTTCATCGACCAGATTTGCAAGGAAATCCGTACAAAGGAAATCAGAGTGGAGCTTCCAGAAGAGGAAAAACACAGATAATCGATTAAAAAGTATAAAAAAAATCAATCAGGACATACTAGCCTATGCATAAGCAAAGGAGGCAAAAGTATGACAAGACTTGATTGTAATGTTGAAAAATGTGCGTATAATGCAGATAACTGCTGTAAACTCAGAGAAATCGATGTGAAAGGAACTAAGGCAAAGAAAGCCTGTGATACACAGTGCGGCAGCTTTTCAAATAAGGCCTGTGACTGTGAGGTATCTGCAGAGTTAGCTATTCACAAGGAGACAGATGTGCACTGTGATGCGGCAAAGTGTAGGTACAATGACCACAATAGCTGCATGGCCAATCAGATTGGCATCAAGAAAAACTGTACACCAAACAAGTGCAGTACAGAGTGTGCAAGCTTTGAGTGTCAGGCGTAGACTAAGAAGCGCATAATGACAGTTGCCCGGAGTATCAGGTTTATGGTGCTCCGGGTACATATATTTTCGTAATTTGTGATTGCTGCAGTATATATTACAGTGTGACAGACAGCAATTACAGTCAGGAAAGGAAAAATATGGATTATAATATAAACTTCCCACATCTTCATATATATCTGCAGCATGTGATAAAGAGCATATCAATAGGAAGCTTTGATATTGCGATGTATGGCATAATAATAGCATGTGGTATGCTTGCGGGGCTGGGCGTGGCCTGCTATGTGGCCAAAAAATCAGGACAAAATCCTGATACATACTTTGATCTGGCACTCGTGGCAATCATATGCTCGGTGATAGGCGCAAGAATATACTATGTGGTATTCAGGTGGGATTTGTACAAGGATGACCTGCTTAGCATATTCAATATCAGGCAGGGAGGACTGGCAATTTACGGAGGAGTGATAGCAGCAATTATCACCACATTCGTTTTTGCAAAGGTCAGAAAGTTGTCGTTTCCACTGTTGTGTGATACGGCGGGGCTTGGACTGATACTGGGACAGGTGATTGGCCGATGGGGAAACTTCTGCAACAGGGAGGCATTTGGCGATTATTATGACGGACTTTTTGCCATGCAGCTTCCGGTATCAGCTGTCAGGACATCGGATCTGACTGAAAAGCTTATGTCACATACAACTGTGATAGACGGAGTGGAGTATATCTCGGTGCATCCTACTTTTTTGTATGAATCCTTTTGGAACTTGTGCTTATTTATTTTGTTGATGCTTTATTTTAAGCACAGAAGGTTTGACGGAGAGGTGTTTCTTCTATATTTGCTAGGCTATGGTGTCGGAAGATTCTGGATAGAAAGCCTGCGTACAGACCAGCTTCTCATCCCGCATATCAATTATCCGGTGTCTATGGCACTCGCCGCCACTTTGGTGGCAGTATCAGCCATATGGATAGGAATTGTCAGATATAAGCAGATGAAAATGGGTAAAATGGTGGACACTCCACCACAATCCACCACTAAAGAGTAAATTTCATATCATTTTATAAAAAAGGCGCAAAGTCAACGAAAAGACTGAGCGTCTTTTTTGTTGCCTTTTTATGGGAATTTGGCTTAAAGCCTTGATTTTGTGGGCTGTTAGGTGTAATATTGTAACCAAGTGGTGAAAAGTGGAGTGAAATACCATATAAGTGGAGTGAAGTGGTGGAAAGCTTCAAAATGAGGAAAAGGAGGATGGATGCCATGTTCATGGGCGAATATAATCATTCAATAGACGCCAAGGGCCGTATGATTGTCCCGGCGAAGTTCCGTGAACAGCTTGGCAATGAGTTCGTAGTTACCAAGGGCTTAGATGGCTGTCTGTTCGTCTATTCCAACGAAGAATGGCATCGCATTGAGGAAAATCTTCGCGACAAACCACTCACATCAAGAGAAGCAAGAAAATTTATGAGATTCTTCTTTGCAGGAGCAGCCACCTGTGAGGTGGACAAGCAGGGCAGAATCCTCTTACCGGCGAACTTAAGAGAATACGCAGGTATAGATAAGGAAGTTGTATCTGTCGGAGTATACAGCAGAGTAGAGATCTGGAGCAAAGACAGATACCTTGAGAACTCTGATTTTGACGATATGGATGAGATAGCAGATCATATGGCAGAGCTTGGCATAGGCATTTGATATTAAATGGAGAGACCACATGGAATTTAAGCATTATTCAGTCTTAAGGGACGAGACAATTGAAAATTTAAACATCCGTCCTGACGGGATATATGTGGATGGTACTCTCGGAGGAGCCGGGCACTCGTATGAGATAGCCAAGAGACTTTCGGACAAGGGCAGGCTGATAGGCATAGATCAGGATGCAGATGCCATAAAGGCGGCAGGAGAGAGACTTGCGGAGTTTGGAGACAGGGTAACGATAGTCAGAAGCAATTATTCTGATATGAAGAATGTGCTTCATTCACTCGGAATTGAAAAGGTGGATGGTATTATGCTGGATCTTGGAGTGTCATCCTTCCAGCTTGATACACCAAAGAGAGGTTTTACCTACAGGAGTGAGGATGCACCGCTTGATATGCGTATGGATGACAGGAATGCCCTTACTGCAAGGAATATAGTAAATACCTACAGCGAAAATGACCTGTACCGTATCATCAGGGATTACGGTGAGGACAAGTTTGCAAAGAATATTGCAAAGCACATTGTAGCAGCAAGACAAAAGCAAGAGATAACGACAACAGGAGAGCTCAACGAGATAATAAAGGCAGCGATACCAAAAAAGGTCAGAGCTACCGGTGGTCACCCGTCAAAGAGAACATATCAGGCTATCAGAATTGAGCTGAATCATGAGCTTGATGTGCTAAGGGACAACCTGGATGACATGATAGATTTACTTAATCCGGGCGGCAGGATATGTATAATCACATTCCACTCGCTTGAGGACAGAATAGTAAAATCCAATTTCAAAAAAAACGAAAATCCATGTACATGTCCACCGAGTTTTCCGGTATGTGTATGCGGTAATAAATCGAAGGGAACGGTTATCACCAGAAAGCCTATCCTTCCGTCAGAAAAGGAACTTGAAGAGAATTCACGCTCGAAGAGTGCAAAGCTTCGTGTGTTTGAAAAGAATGAATTGTAGAATGACAGCAAAAGGAGCAGCTAAATGAATAAAACTACTTATTATATAAATGGGAACGCAGTAAGAGAGCTTGACGAGGCAGCACCGGTCAGAAGACCACAGAAATCGACAAGAGAGCTTGAGGAAATAAGAAGAAAGAAAAACAGAAGAAAATCTGCAAGAAGAAATCAGGAGAGAGCACTCTCAATGAACAGGGCATTTGTAGCCTTTCTCACAGCGTGTGTGGCAGCTTCAGCCCTTGTATCTGTTTCACTTATTCAGATAAGGTCAAATGTGACACAGCAGATGAATGAGGTTGCAGCACTTGAGAGCCGGATAAATGATATGAAGGCTGATAATGATGCCAGATACAAGCAGATTACTACATCTGTCGATTTAAATGCAATCAAGGATGCAGCTATCAACAGACTTGGCATGAAATATGCTTCACAGGATCAGATAGTTTATTACTCAATTGATAAGAACAACTATATGGATCAGTACAATGATATTCCGGAATAAATTGGAGGAATCATATTGGCAGCCAGGACAAGAAAAAGACCGGTAAGAAAAATTGGACGCAAAATGAAAACAAAGCTGTTTGCGTTGTTTATGTTAATAGTTGTAGCCATGCTTGGACTCATTGGCAGGCTGATGTTTATTGAATATACAAGCGGAGACGCATATACTAAAAAGGTACTATCATTACAGTCATATGACAGCAAAACAATACCGTTTCAGAGAGGAAATATTGTGGATTCAAACGGCACAGTGCTTGCTACGAGTGTGGCTGTTTATAATGTCGTACTTGATTGCTCGGTTATGACCAGTAAGAAAGAGTATATAACTCCGACGATAGATGCACTGACACAGTGCTTTCCGGATTTAGACAGGGCAACACTTGAGGATTATGCAAATAACAGCAAGGATAACAAATATATTGTACTGTTAAAAAAGCTGTCATATGATGCAATTCAGCCATTTGTACAGCTGCAGGATGCAACAGACGAAAAGGGCAATCTGAAGAATCCAAACATCAAGGGTGTGTGGTTTGAGACAGAGTATCAGAGAAATTATCCGTTTAAAACGCTGGCAAGCTCAGTTATCGGCTTTACCTCCGCCGGAAATGTAGGTACAACCGGACTTGAAAACTATTACAATGACACTTTAAATGGTGTAAATGGCAGGGAGTACGGCTATCTGAATGCAGACAATGATTTCCAGAAAACAGTAATTGCTGCACAAAACGGAAATACCCTGTACACAACTATAGACGCAAATATCCAGTCGATTGTTGAGGATAAGATAAAACTGTTCTCAGATACTTATGCAAATAATGCAAGAGAAGGACTTGGCGCAGAAAATATTGCAGTTGTTATAGAAAATCCTAAAAATGGTGAGATACTGGCCATGGCGAATTATCCAAACTTTGATCTGAACGATCCGAAGAATATGAAGGATTACTATACACAAGAGCAGCTTAATGCAATGAGTGATGATGATACATTAAATACTCTGAATAAGCTGTGGCAGAACTTCTGTGTTACACATACATATGAGCCGGGGTCCGTACAGAAGCCTTTTACCGTGGCATGTGGACTGGATACAGGCACGCTCACTACTGATATGACATTTTTATGTGATGGATACGAGATGTTTGGCAGTGAAAAGGTATCATGCGTCAACCGTAGCGGACATGGCATAGAGACACTTGAAAAGGCACTCATGGATTCATGTAATGATGCACTCATGCAGATGTCATATAAGATTGGTGCAGAAAATTTTCTGTACTATCAGAGTGTATTTGGCTTTGGTCAAAAGACAGGTGTTGACCTGCCGGGTGAGGCAAATACATCAACGCTCATGTATACACTCGACAATATAAAGCCTGTCGATTTAGCGACAAACGTATTCGGACAGAACTATAACTGTACCATGATAGAGATGGTCAGTGCATTTTCCTCACTGGTGAATGGCGGAAATTATTATCAGCCGCACGTAGTAAAGAAAATCGCAGATGACAACGGCAATACAGTAAAGACAATTGAGCCTACACTGCTAAAAAAGACAGTGTCAGAGAATACAAGTGCGACACTTAAAAACTACCTGCAGAATGTAGTTGCAAACGGAACCGGTAAGGTGGCAAAGGTTGACGGATACTCAATGGGAGGCAAGACAGGAACAGCGCAGATGTATGATGAGACAACGCACCTTAGAAAGAGGGGCTGCTATCTTGTATCATTTATAGGCTGTGTGCCTGCGCAGGATCCGCAGCTTGTTATTTACACTGTAATCGACCAGCCGAATGTACAGGATCAGCCTCACAGTAACTATGCACAGAACCTGACCAGAGAGATATTAAAGGAAGTACTTCCGTATATGAATATATACCCTGATGAGGAGCAGACCGGTGTAAATGCTGACCTTACGATAACAGGCGCAAATCCTCCGACAGGAGAAAAGGTCACCCAGGAGGGTGAGCAGGGCGAATAGAGAATAGCCTCAATATTTTTTGCATATATTAGTGTAAAAATATTGAGGCATTTTTGTTCATGATACTTAACAATACGCGCTACAGAAGAAAAATATGCGTATTTTGCAGTATACTGACAGCTGTTCTTATCGCCTTGTGTTTCAGACTGTTTTATCTCATGATAGTAAAAGGCGGTTATTACAGTAAAAAGGCAAGTGCGCTTCAGGAAAGAGAGCGTGATATTGCAGGAATACGCGGAGATATAGTGGATAGAAATGAAAGGATAATAGCGACAAATGAAACTGCATATAACATAAGCGTTATACACAATCAGATAACCGACAAGGAAGCAGTCATCTCTGTTTTAAGCAGTGAGCTTTCGATTGACGAAAAGACTATCCGCAGTAAGGTGGATAAGGTTACATCCATTGAAAAAATAAAGAACAATGTCTCTAAAAAAACAGGCGATAAAATACTATCATATGGCTTGGCAGGGATAAAGGTTGACGAGTCAAGTGTCAGGTACTATCCGCTTGATGAACTGTTTTCAAAGGTTATAGGCTTTGCAGGAGCAGATGGTCAGGGTGTTGTTGGGCTTGAGACCACATATGATGAAATTCTGCGTGGTACACCAGGGCGGATATACACTGTATGTGATGGCAGAGGTGTGGAGGTGAAGGGCTATAAGGAGAGAAGAGAAGCTCCCAAAAAAGGAGACACACTTGTCACTACACTCGACATAAATATACAAAAAGTATGTGAGAAAAATGCAATGATGGCATATGCACAAAACCTGGCAGACAGTGTGAGTATAATTGCCTTAAACCCTAAAAACGGAGAAATATATGCCATGACCGACTACCCGGAATATAATTTGAATGATCCTTTTTCATGTGAAAACCATGATGAAGCCTGGAGAAACGGCTGTGTAAGTGATACATATGAGCCCGGTTCAGTATTCAAGATAATTACGGCAGGAATCGCACTGGAGGAGGATGTGGTGAGCCTTGATGACAGTTTTTACTGCCCGGGATATATTACTGTGGAGGACAGACGCATACACTGCCATAAGAGAACAGGACATGGAAGTGAGACCTTTGTGCAGGGAATACAGAATTCATGCAATCCGGTCTTTATTGATCTAGGCCTTAGAATAGGCAGTGAGAGGTATTATGCTGATTTCATGAGGTTTGGTCTGCTTGATAAGACAGGTATTGATTTGCCGGGAGAGGCCGCCACCATAATGCATCAGCCGGATAAGATAGGCCAGGTGGAGCTTGCAACAATTTCATTTGGACAGTCATTCCAGCTCACACCCATCGAGCTTATGACAACAGTATCATCGCTTATAAATGGTGGTAACAGAATTACTCCTCATATAGGTAAGGAGATTCATGGCACCGAAGGTACGGTAAAGGAGGTGCTGTCCTTTGAACAGACGTCAGGTATATGCAGTGAAGAGACATCTGATACACTGCGAAAGCTTTTGGAGGGCGTGGTAGCAGAGGGCTCAGGAAAAAATGCAAAGGTTGAAGGTTATGCGATAGGAGGAAAGACTGCTACATCGCAGACACTTCCGAGAAGTGACAATGTATATATAGCCTCGTTCCTTGGATTTTATCCGGTGGATGATCCGGCACTTATGGTGCTTGTGAAAATAAATAATCCAAAGGGCGGTGCATACTATGGAGGAACAATCGCTGCACCGGTTGCAGCTGAAATATTTAGGGAAATCATACCGTATGCACAGGAGATAGGAGTGTTTAACTGATTTACGGGCTCTTGCGAAATAGAACCAAATAACGTATACTATAATTTAATGATTAAGGCAGTCGTTTGGAGAAGTTGATTTGTTAAACATATCCATACGGATGGCTGCAATAAAAGATGGAGGAATAAAAATGAGCTTACAAGGAAAAAAGGTACTTGTTGTCGGAACAGGAAAGAGTGGCATTGCAGCGACTGAACTTTTGTGCGCAAATGGCATCGATACAGTATTGTTTGATGGAAATAAAGAACTGGATTCAAAAACACTTTATGAGAAAGCACCAAAGCTTAAGGAGGTGCCGCTTATTTTAGGCGACCTGACAGATGAACAGATTGATGAGTTTGATGTGGCTGTGCTAAGTCCGGGAGTACCAACAGACATTCCTATGGTCAATGCCTTACGTGACAGGGGCGTTAAAATATGGGGTGAGATAGAGCTTGCATACACATTTGGGGCAGGTGAGATCATCGCTATCACAGGAACCAACGGAAAGACGACCACTACAGCTCTGACAGGTGAGATAATGAAGAATTACTTTAAGGATGTGAGAGTGGTAGGAAATATCGGAATCCCTTATACATCAATGGTCACAGGAAGCACCGGTGAGACAGTAACGGTTGCAGAGATATCAAGCTTCCAGCTCGAGACAATAGATACCTTTAAGCCACATGTAAGCGCAATTTTAAATATCACACCCGATCATCTGAATCGACACCATACTATGGAAAATTACATCAGGGCAAAGGAGGATATCACAAAAAATCAGACAGCAGATGATTACTGCGTGTTAAATTACGAGGACGAGGTGCTTAGAGATTTTGCAGCAAAGTGCCCTGCTAAGGTTATATTTTTCAGCAGTAAGTCTGAGCTTTCAGAGGGATTTTATCTGGACGGAGATATCATCATATACGCACACGACGGTGTACGCGATGAGGTAATTGATGTAAACGAGCTGAATCTCCTCGGAAAGCATAATTTTGAGAATGTGATGGCAGCGTGTGCCATGTCTATAAGCTTTGGGGTACCGATGGATAAGATTGTCGAGGTGCTTAAGGTATTTAAGGCAGTTGAGCACAGGATAGAGTACGTGACCGAAAAGCGTGGAGTCAGATTCTACAACGATTCAAAGGGCACCAATCCTGATGCAGCCATTCAGGGTATACGTGCCATGAACAGACCGACACTTCTCATTGGCGGTGGATATGATAAGCAGTCGGAGTATGATGAGTGGATAGAGGCCTTTGACGGCAAAGTAAAGGAGCTTGTGCTTATCGGTCAGACTGCAGATAAAATCGAAGAGTGTGCACACAGACACGGATTCATGAATACTGTAAAGAAGGATACGTTTGAGGATGCAGTAAATTATTGCTATGAGCATGCTGTTTCAGGTGATGCAGTGCTCTTATCACCTGCATGTGCAAGCTGGGGCATGTTTCCTAACTATGAGGAGCGCGGACGTATCTTTAAGGAAATAGTAAAAGGATTTAAGGAGTAAATATTTTGGCAGGAAAGCGTAGAAGAAGTAGCAAGAATAAAGAAAAAAAAGAAAAAGGAATACCTTATTTCGACTACAACCTGTTGTTTATAGTTATATTTCTGCTCTGCTTTGGTCTTGTTATGCTATATAGCTCGAGTGCATACACATCGGCTATCAAAAATCATGACAGCATGCACTATCTTAAGCTTCAGATACGAAATATTGTACTGGGACTTATACCTATGGTATTTCTGGCAAAGGTCGACTACAGATATTGGAAAAAGCTTGGCTTTTTTGCGTATATAGTATCGCTTATACTGTGTGTGCTTGTGTTTGTGCCGAAAATAGGCTCAAGCTCACATGGTTCATCGAGATGGATTGGCATAGGACCAATACAGTTCCAGCCTTCAGAAGTGGCTAAAATTGCGGTCATACTGTTTATGGCTATGATTATAGACAAGATACCCAAGCAGTTTGATAAGTTTTTAAGTCTGGTAAAGGTGCTTGCTATGCTTATTCCGCTCATAATAGTTGTTGCAATCAGCAATCTGAGTACGGCAGTTATCATCATAGGCATTTCGGTCTGTATGTTGTTTGTCGCAAGCCCAAAGTATCTGCAGTTTATTATTGTAGCAGTGGCGGTAGTTGTGTTTGCAGTGGCGTTTGTCATGCTGGCAGGCTATAGAAGTACACGTATTGAGGCATGGCTGCATCCGGAGACTGCGGGAACAGACGCAGTATTCCAGACTATGATGGGACTTTATGCGATAGGCTCGGGCGGATTGTTTGGAAAAGGACTTGGAGAGAGTTTACAGAAGCTTGGCAATGTGCCGGAGTCACAAAATGATATGATATTTACAATTATTTGTGAAGAGCTTGGACTGTTTGGAGCTATCTGCCTTATTTTACTTTTTATACTGCTTATATGGCGTATGATGGTAATTGCAAACAATGCAAGGGATTTGTATGGCTCACTTTTAGTGATTGGTGTGATGAGTCATATTGCAATACAGGTGATACTGAATATTGCGGTAGTTACCAATTCACTTCCAAATACCGGTGTTATTCTGCCGTTTATCAGCTATGGAGGTACGTCAATCATATTCCTGATGGCGGAAATAGGGCTTGTTTTGTCTGTGTCAAGAGGCATCAGGCTTGAAAATGTGTAGATTAAGGCGTGAAATATAATGATTAAGAAAAAAAGAAAACATAAAAAGAGATTAAAGCATTTTTTTATGGGACTGCTAATTACGATAGCAGTGCTCGCGATACTGTTTCTCATTGCACTTAAGCTGTTTACGGTAAAAAGGGTAGTTGTCGAGGGCAATGAGCTTTACGACCAAAAGACTATAGAGGATGCGGTGCTTAATGATAAGTATTCATGGAACTCATTGTATGTCTATCTGAAATATAAGGTAAAGGATACTAAAAAAATACCGTTTATTGATACAATGAGCATAAGCCTGAATAGTCCGCATACTCTTCATATATCAGTTTATGAAAAAGGAATGCTTGGATACATATATATTCCGGGAATTAATGAGAATGCATATTTTGATAAGGATGGCTTTGTGGTGGAAACATCCTCTGACACGGTGCCGGGTGTGCCATGTATAGACGGCATAAGCTGTGACAAGGTAGTGCTTTATGAGAAGCTGCCTATTAAGCAGACTATGCTAAAAGATATCCTTGAGCTTACACAGGGATTAAAAAGGCAGGACCTTGTGCCGGATTCTGTGGATTATGGTGCGCAAAATGCACCGGTAGTCAAGTATGGTAATGTGAGTGTGATAATTGGTGACACGACAAAGCTTACACGTAAAATAGAGAGGCTTAAGGCTATCATGCCATCGCTTGAGGAACAGTCCGGTACACTACATTTAGAGAGCTGGACGGAAGAAACAACAAATATTGTGTTTGACAAGTCAGAATAATGTAAAACTAAATAAAAAAAATCATATTTTATAGTTGATTATTTTGGAGAAAAATTATATTATAGAATAAATGAGTTTAAGAAGATTCGATATTTTTATATAGAAAATTAAATTTTGGGAAAGAAAGAGGAGGAATCACCTTGCTTGAGATAAGAACTAACGAGGCTGATAACAGCGCAAAGATTATTGTCATTGGAGTCGGAGGAGCCGGTAACAATGCAGTTAACAGAATGATTGATGAGAATATTGGTGGAGTAGAGTTTATCGGCATCAATACAGATAAGCAGGCTTTACAGCTTTGTAAGGCTCCTACACTTATACAGATTGGAGAGAAGCTTACAAAGGGACTCGGCGCAGGTGCGCAGCCTGAGATCGGTCAGAAGGCCGCTGAGGAGAGCGCAGAGGAGCTTCAGGCAGCAGTAAAGGGCGCTGATATGGTATTCGTCACATGCGGTATGGGAGGCGGAACCGGTACAGGTGCAGCTCCTGTTGTTGCAAAGATAGCAAAGGATCAGGGCATACTTACAGTTGGTGTTGTTACAAAACCATTCAAATTTGAGGCAAAGCAGCGAATGATTAATGCTGTTTCAGGAATAGAGAGACTTAAAGAGAGCGTTGATACACTTATTGTCATTCCAAATGATAAGCTTCTTGAGATAGTAGACCGTCGCACAACAATGCCGGATGCACTCAAGAAGGCAGATGAGGTATTGCAGCAGGCAGTTCAGGGAATCACTGATCTTATTAATCTTCCTGCACTTATCAACCTTGACTTCGCAGATGTACAGACTGTCATGAAGGACAAGGGTATGGCACATATCGGTATCGGTAGTGCACAGGGGGATGATAAGGCTATCGAAGCTGTTAAGCTTGCGGTTGCTTCACCTCTTCTTGAGACAAAGATAAATGGTGCAACACATGTAATTATCAATATCTCAGGCGATATCTCCCTTATGGATGCAAACGATGCAGCAAGCTACGTACAGGATCTGGCAGGAGAGGATGCTAATATTATCTTTGGTGCCAAGTTTGATGAGAGCATGACTGATCAGGCTTCTATCACTGTTATTGCTACAGGACTGGAGGATGTTTCAGAGAAGATAGATATGCCGGGCAAGCAGGCAGCGACTGGTGCAGGAATGGCAGGCGGTATGCAAAACCGTATGGTATATCCGAATCAGACAGCTGCAAGACCTGTTTCAGGCATGGGAACACAGTCCACAGCAACAGCAGGACTTCATACAGCTGCCCAGCAACAGCAGACAGCACCTGCACATGCATATACAGGTATCCAGAAGCCACGCCAGCCTGAGAGCACGGTTAAGCCGGTAGAGATTAATATTCCGGATTTCCTTAAGAATTCAAGACGATAGTTTATAGGACATGCAGCTTTTTGGCTGCATGTCTTTTTGATTATTGTCGACATATTACGGCACTTAAAAACCTGCTTTTACGCTATTCTTGTCTGTGAAAGTGAGGTGAAAAATTATCTATGCATTTTATCTCGATATTTTTCTTATTCGTACATTTATCACCAATTGTCTCATACTTATATTTGTCATATATATGCTAAAAATCCCATTGATCGGGAAAGTGGTACGTCTGATTGCTTCAGCGGTGGGTGCATCGGTATGTGAATGTGTACTGCTTCTTTTGGCAGGCAGCTATGCGTTTTATAAATGGACCTCTGTTCTGGTGGTCGTACCGCTTGCGGCAAGGCTTGCAATAGGCAGACAGGTTGGCAGAAAAATCCCGTTTCTAAGACTTTTTGCACTATGTATGTTTGTAACGGTGCTGACCGGAGGCATAGTAACAGCTCTGGACAGCTTTTTCAGCTCTGATGCGACAGTTATGATATGCTTTGGTTTTGTCATATCATACATAGTGTTAAAGTGCTTCTGTGAACGAAGTAATGAGAGCAGAAGACTATATAGGGTCACACTTTTAAAGGATGGTAAAAGAGCTTGTGCCACAGCCTTGTATGATACGGGAAATCTGCTAAAAAAACAGCCACAGCAGATTCCGGTGCACATAGGCGGGAGTGCATTGTTTGATATTGTAGGAGAAGATGCCGGCTTTTTTGATGTGCCGTACAAGAGCCTGGGAAATGATGGTGGGAGCATTAAAGTGTGTGAATTTGATGAGATGACAGTCATGAAGGGAAATGGTAAGCTGATTTTACATAATGTGCTGGTGGGAAGAGCATCGGATAGTTTATTCGAGGACAATGCATATGATATGATTTTGAATGAAGCTGTTTTTAGTAATAAAACGGGTATGGAAAATACTCTGGGGAAATAAGCCGCACACAAATGAGGTGTTTTACATAGGAGGGACGGAGGTGCTGCCGCCTCCGCTTGAGACAGATGAGGAGAAGTGCTGTCTGATTGCATTGGTGGATAAAAATGTGGCAATGTCAAAGGAACAGGCAAAAAAGCAGCTTATAGAGCACAATCTAAGGCTTGTGGTGTATCTGGCAAAAAAATTTGAAAACACGGGAGTATGCGTGGAGGACCTTATATCAATCGGCACAATCGGTCTTATAAAGGGGATAAACACATTCAATCCTGAGAAGAAAATAAAGCTTGCCACATACGCATCCAGATGCATAGAAAATGAGATTCTTATGTATCTGCGTCGCAACAACAGAGTGAAGCTTGAGGTTTCCTTTGATGAGCCACTAAACACGGATTGGGACGGAAATGAGCTGCTTTTATCAGATATACTGGGGACGGATGAGGATGTCATATATAAGGATCTTGAGACTGAGGTTGAGATTTCACTGCTAAAAAAAGCCATGCTGTCATTGAACGAGCGTGAAAGACAGATAATAGAGCTTCGATTTGGAGTAAACCGTGTGGAGAATAAGGAGCTGACCCAGAAGGAGGTGGCAGATATTCTGGGAATTTCACAGTCATACATATCAAGGCTCGAAAAAAAAATAATGGCAAGATTGAAGAAAGAAATACAGAAAATGGCATAAGTGTGGTATAATATTTTTATCATAAAACAGAATAGGAGATGGTAGTATGGTATTGGAATTTATCGGTGCTGACAGAGAGGTTACTGGAAGCTGTCACTATCTGACATTTGGGGACACACATATACTTATTGACTGTGGAATGGAGCAGGGAGCTGATTTGTACGTGAATCAGGAGATACCGGTCAATCCTTCGCTCATAGACTATGTGTTTGTCACACACGCACACATTGACCACTCAGGTCTTTTGCCACTCATATACAATCATGGTTTCAGGGGCACCATTTTTGCGACAAAGGCGACAACAGATTTATGTAACATCATGCTAAAGGATTCTGCGCATATTCAGGAATTTGAGGCTGAGTGGAAGAACCGAAAGGCAAGACGAGCCGGAAGACCGGAAGTGACTCCTATGTACAATGTGGAGGATGCACAGAATGTCATGCAGCATTTTACACCGTGTGATTACAACAGTGTGTATGAGATATGTCCGGGGCTTAAGGTACGATTTGTGGATGCAGGTCATCTGCTTGGCTCCTCATCCATTGAGATGTGGGTGACTGAGGAGAATGTGACCAAAAAGATTGTCTTTTCAGGTGATATCGGAAATCACAACAGGCCGCTAATCAAGGATCCTCAGTATGTGGACAGTGCTGATTATGTGGTTATGGAATCTACATATGGCAATCGTCTGCACGATACGCCGCCTGATTACGCGGTGGAGCTTGCAAAGGTCATCAATGCGACCTTTACAAGAGGCGGCAATCTGGTAATCCCGGCATTTTCAGTGGGCAGGACGCAGGAGATGCTCTACTTTATCAGGCGTATAAAGACGGAGAATCTGCTGCCGGAGCATCCGAATTTTGAGGTTTACATCGACAGCCCCCTTGCTGTTGAGGCAACAAATGTATTTCATGAGAATGTATCGGACTGCTTTGATGAGGAGGCTATGGAGCTTATTTCGGCAGGCATCAATCCAATCAAGTTCCCCGGACTTCGTGTGGCAGTATCATCGGATGAGTCAAAGATGATTAATTTCGATAAGAAGCCAAAGGTTATCATCTCAGCATCGGGTATGTGTGAGGCCGGACGTATCAGACACCACTTAAAGCATAATCTTTGGAGAAGTGATTCAACAGTTTTGTTTGTAGGATATCAGGTTCCGGGAACACTTGGTTATGCACTTTTAAACGGTGCTAAAAAGGTGAAGCTTTTTGGTGAGGAAATAGAAGTAAGGGCAAGCATAGTAAATCTGCCGGGTATCAGTGGACATGCAGACAAAAATCAGCTTACCGAGTGGCTTGGTGCAATAAAAAACAAGCCGGAGCATGTATTTATAGTTCATGGAGAGGAATCCACAGCAGAATCCTTTGCCAACCATGTGCATGAGACCTTTGGCTATGATGCAGTGGCACCGTACAGTGGTGATGCATATGACCTTATCACGAATCAGAAGGTGGCAGATGGCTCCCGCAAGCTTGTGGAGAAAAAGGCTGCATATGGCATGGCAAGCAGAGAGAAGACTATATTTGACCGTCTTGTGGCAGCAGGCCAGAGGCTTGTATCTGTTATCCAGAAGTGCCAGGGTATGGCTAATAAGGACTTGAGCAAGTTTGCAGACCAGATAAATGCGCTGTGTGACAAGTGGGATAGATAGAATGTAATCACAGCATATCAAAGTAATAAAGCAAAAAGGGAATGTGTGGGCAGTCAATCGCATACAACATATATGCAACACTGGGACACACAAATCCCCTATTTATGGGCTTTTTAGGATATCAAAACGTTAACAAAGAGATAATTCAACCGAATATCGAAAAAGAGCAACAGACCCCGAAAATCCTGTATTTTCGGGGTTTTCTTTATATTCTGAAAATCTATCAGACACCTTCAAAACACACGAAAATGTTCCGGTAACTAACAGGTAACACATAGAAATGTGCCTATCGCAGAGATTGCTAAAGCAATTGGAAAGGATGCATAATATATAAGAATTGGCATACAACAAGGAATATTAAAATTTGGAACAGCAATGAAAGTTGGAAATTCAAGAGAATATAGTTATTATTGTCCAGATAAGAAGGTGTGGGAAGAGACAGGATACTTTAATAAAAATATGTGATACTATTTTTGTGTAAGAACTGTGATATATGTACATAATGAGAAGATGAAGAAATAGATGTAAATTTAATAGCCAGGAAAATCAAAGGGGGATATGCGTTAAAAACGCGAGAAAACTAATAGGGATTTGACTATAATTCAGATTTACATGAAAGGGGATTTGCGTTATAATTGTGGCGGAAATGTGGATTTATGCATGGATAAACCAGTTTTTAAAAGAAAAATATACGATGAAATATATGAGTGGAAAGAGAACAGAAGCGATAAATATGCACTCTTGATAAAGGGAGCAAGACGAGTTGGTAAATCAACTATTGCAGAGGAATTTGCAAAAAGGAGTTTAAATCGTATATTCTCATTGACTTTGCTCATACAAGTAAGGCAATTATTGATCTATTTGATGATATGTATGATCTGGATTTTTTCTTTTTGCAATTGCAGCAGTTAATGGGAACCAGGTTATAGGAGAAAGAGTCAGTAATTATTTTTGATGAGGTTCAGTTATTTCCAAAGGCTAGGCAGGCAATTAAATATCTCGTTTCGGATGGAAGATATAAGTATATTGAAACAGGCTCTTTATTATCAATAAAAAAGAATACAAAGGATATTTTGATTCCAAGCGAAGAACATAAAATATCTATGTTTCCTATGGATTTTGAGGAGTTCTTATGGGCAATAGGAGATGAGGTATCAGCGGAAACAATAAGGTATCTTATAAAGAATAAAAAGGCTGCAGGACGATATAAATTGTTTAATTCGGATGTTGGTTTATTTATAACTTTGGCATTTAAGGATAAAAAATATACGGAGAATATTATTTATAATAAGTTACTTTCGGACAAACTAGATGTAAATTTAGGATATGTCTATGAAAATGTTGTGGCACAGATGCTAATAGCAAAAGGTAATAATTTGTTTTATTACACGATGAAAAGTGAAACTTCAAATCATTTGTATGAGATTGATTTTTTAACTTCTGTTAAAGATAAGATATGTCCATTAGAGGTGAAATCCGGTAATTATAGAACGCATAAATCACTTGATGCATTTTGCAACAAGTTTAGTAATCGTATAGGTAGCAAATATGTTGTTCATACAAAAGATTACAAATGGGAAAACGGAATTTATTATATTCCAATGTATATGGTACCATTTTTATAAAGATTTTTTAGAAACGTATATATTCATCAGGCAGCAAGTGGTTAAAGACGTAGAATAATAAACTTTTAACGGAGACACGCAGCTTTAAAATTTGTATATAGATGAATAAAATGCAGTGTATGAGGAGAATGTAATGAGAATATCAGATATTATGAGATTAGGAAAGTCTGCCATTATTTTTGCCACTATTGTAGTGGCTTTTTTGGCAATAATCTGGCTTTTAGGCTACAAAATGATTTATAAAAAAATATTGCATGGTAAAAAACAGATTTCAATTGGCAGAATAGGACTGGTGTGTGTACTTGCAGTATACATTGTTGTTGTCCTTTATGTGACATTGCTAAGAGGAGGTATTGGTTTTGGGGGATTTGAGTACCGGGCTAACTTTAAACCATTTTCTTCGTACAAAGAGGCCTGGTACAATTTTAGTGCACAGGAATGGAGAAATCTGATACTTAATATATGTATGTTCGTGCCGTTTGGATTTTTACTACCAATTTGTTTTGGAAAGATTAAAAGAGCGTGGAAAATATATTTGTGCGGGTTTGGGTTTGCACTGTTTATAGAGGTTGTGCAGCTTATCACGGGACGAGGTGTATTTGAAACTGACGATATCATAAATAATACGATAGGTGCAATGATCGGATATGGATTATTTTCGGTTGCAAGACTGATATTTGTGGCAGTCTGTTCAAGGAAGAAAGTCCAAGATAATACAAATGAAGTCAGTGGAGTGGCACATGATGAAAATGTTTGTGAAAGACAGAACATTTCCATAAGAAAATGTCTGGTGGCACAGCTTCCGCTTGCGTTTACAATTATAGCTTTTGCAGCTGTTTTTATTGTATACAATAGTATGGAATATGGTAATCTTTCAATCGATAATATTTCAAATCAAAATGTGGATGTCTCGATGGCAGATGGTGTGAGTCTGGCAGATGAGGCAGATCCGCTTGATGTATACACAATTCACAGGGCTACAGAAGATGAGGCGAGGGAGCTTGCCGACGGGTACTTTTCAAAGTATGGTGTTTTAATAGATGACTCAAAAACAGACATATATGATGATACTATTATTTTTTACAGTACCAGCCTTGATGATGAGGGCAGTAACCTGAGTATCTGGTGCGATTACGAAGGACCAACAGTAAGTTTCACGGATTTTTCAAATTTAGATGATGAAAATTCGTATGCTGACGCTGGACTTTCAGAGGAATTTGTCAGAGAAAAGCTGGAAAATCTAGGAGTGGTTATTCCCGAAAACGCAGTTTTTGCACCAATCGAGGAATATGATGCAGGAAACTATAGGTTTACAAACGATGGAGAAATTCTTGACGATGGCTTGTATTATAAGGGAACGATAGAATGTTGTATTAATTCGTCAGGTAAAATTGCAAATTTCAGAGACTCCATGATAAAATATACGCCTTATAAAAAGGTAGATGTTATTTCAGAAAAAGAGGCTTATGACAGGCTATGTGCAGGAAAATTTTATTTCCCGGATTATGATAAAGATGAACAATTATCTGATTTAGTTGTAAAATCAGTGAAGATAAGTTACACACCGGATTCGAAGGGATATTATCGTCCGGTTTATGAGTTTGTGGCAAATGCAAATCAGGATACAGGCAAGAGAGAAATAAGTATAATGGTAGATGCTATGGAAATTTAGGGAGGAATAACTTACAAAAATTAACTGACAGCTGCATTAGGTCTGGTAAAAAATAAAAAAACTCCCCTGACAGAAAATCGCCCAGACCGTGAGGTCTGAGCGATTTTTTGGTATAATTAATTATGCTACTAAATAACAATACCAATGGTAATTATACTATGCGTCAGCTGAAATTACCATTAGAAATCGAAAAATTGATCGATATTTCCGATCCGGTATACACTTTTTGTGAGGTTATGGATCACATTGACCTATCCAGATATTTTGTAGAGAAAGGCTATAAAACAGGTCGCCCAAGATGTGATGTTCAAAAACTCCTTAAAGTAATACTTTTTGCCTTTATGGAAAATGGCATCTGCTCCTTACGGGAAATAGAAAAGCTCTGCCGTAATGACATTCGTTACATGTATCTTCTTGATGGCATGAAAACGCCTTCTTTTGCTACATTTGGAAACTTAATCCGAAACGAACTAACCGATTCTATCGAGCAGATATTTGAAGACATTAATTCATATATTTTTGCCAAAGATCACGTGGATCTGCAGCATACATACATTGACGGGACAAAAATTGAGGCAAATGCCAATCGATATACCTGGGTATGGAAAAAATCGTGTGTGAAAAACCGGCAGAAAGTCTTTGACAAGATTTCACTCTTGATTGATGCTATGAATCGGGAAGTACTTGGATATCTCGGAATAAAATTTGAAAAGCGTGAAGCGTACGCGGTTGACTATGTCTCTGAATTACTTACGATGTACAAAGAATCAACCGGACTGGATGAAACTTCTTTCGTTTCTGGACGTGGTCATAGAAAAAGCATTCGACAAAAACAATACGAAGAATTGCATGAATATCTGGAACGTTTGAAATCCTATGCATATCATATCGAGACCTGTGGAGAAGAAAGAAACAGTTATTCCAAAACAGATCATGATGCAACTTTCATGCGTTTAAAGCGTGATTACATGGGAAACGATCAGCTACTTCCGGCATACAACCTACAGGCAGCCATCTGTGATGAATACATAGCTGTAATCGACGTAAAACCATATGCATCCGATATGGAATGCTTTGTTCCTTTGATGGAAAAATTCAATCGCACATATGGTCACTATCCGAAATATCCGGTTGCTGATGCCGGATACGGTTCTTACAATAATTATCTTTATTGTGAAGAACACAGCATGGAAAAATACATGAAATTTACCATGTACAAAAAAGAAACGACGGACAAAAAGTATCATGAGAATCCGTATCGTGCTGTAAACTTTGCAAAAGATGCAGATGGAAATCTCTTATGTCCAAACGGTCGAAAATTCCTCTTCAAGAGAACACAGCATGTGAAATATAATAAATATGGAAGAACGGAAGAATTATACGAATGTGAATCTTGTGAAGGGTGTCAGCATAAACAAGAATGTTGTCCGAGAGCACACAAAAACCGAACGATCCGAATGAATCAGGAATTAACTGCTATCCATCAGGAAGTGCTGCAAAATCTTGAATCCATACATGGTGCTCTCTTGAGAATGAACCGAAGTATTCAATCGGAGGGAACTTTTGGTGTATTAAAGTGGGACAAATCGTATAAAAGATTATTCCGGAGAGGCGAGAAAAATGTAATTCTCGAGCTCACACTGATTTCATGTGGATTCAATCTTTATAAATATCATAATAAAAAGCAACGACAGACGAAAGTTGCATAAAACTTAAGCGGGCATGATTAGCCGAGCTTTATTAAATGCACCATTTTTTATACCCAAAGATGCAGACTTGCTTAGAAATAGAAAAGTTAATACAAAGAAACGCCAAAACCGACATTTGCCGGAATTGGCGTTTCTTATATTAGGGACTTATTTTACAGCCCCTTTTTTATTTTATGACGCGCAGCTTATTAAAAGTGCTATGTATGTAACTACGCCTCGTCCTGCTTGAAAATTACATTTCTGTATTTTGAAAGTATTCCCTTTAACAGGCTTCCAAGTACACAGATTGAGATAATCTCACCGATTCCGACTGTAACTGCATTGAAAAGAAGAGAGATATCAACACCCTTGTATATAGTTGTAAAACCATATCCGTATCTGAGCACGAGTGGAACGATAATAATGTTGGCGATGACAGGTGGAAGCGTGTATACAAACTTCTTTTTTCTGAGGAAGTAAGTGCCGAGTGCGCCGAGCAGTGTAGCGATGCTTCCGAAGATGATATCCCAGATGATGCCACCTGTGATAAGGTTGGAAATCAGACATCCGATAAAAAGCCCAGGAATGGCTGCCGGTGTGAAAACCGGAAGGATGCAAAGCGCTTCAGAAAAGCGTACCTGAATGGTGCCTGATGCGAGACCAAGCAGATTGGTGATATACGTGAGCACAACATAGAGTGCTGCAATCATAGCTGCCTGTACTGCAAATAATACTTTTTTGTTTCTCATATTTAGTTCTCCTTTAGTTTTGTTTTACGTCAGGAAGGTTTCGAACTGACGCATTTATTTTCGCCTTGCTATGTTAACAAAAAATGCTTTGAATGTCAAGAAGTACATAAAGCTAACATCGGAAGCACTGTGCTTTTGACAAACGGCAAAAAGTCCAAAATAATTTTTGTGACGGAGAAGTATTCAAGGCCTACAGTTACATTGCTTGAAGACAACAGTGTGCTGGTGCTTAAGGATGAAAAGAATATAAAAATAGCGGCAGTGCTGTAGAATTATATACGAGGATTAATTGAATAAAATTACTGTAAATGGGAATGCTTTAGATAAAGAAATTTATCCGGAGGATTCCCATGTCTGTATATAAGGTTGATATATGTGGAGTGACCACATCGAAACTGCCGATACTTAAGGATGAAGAAAAAGAAGAACTGTTTGAGAAAATAAAAAAGGGTGATAAGGCTGCAAGAGAAAAGTATATTCGTGGAAATTTAAGGCTCGTGCTTTCGGTAATCAGAAGGTTTTCAAACCATAATGAAAATATGGATGATTTATTTCAGATAGGATGCATCGGACTTATGAAATCAATTGATAATTTTGATCCGACTATAGGTGTTAAGTTTTCCACCTATGCTGTTCCGATGATTATCGGTGAGGTGAGACGGTATCTGCGTGACAACAGTGCGTACCGCATTCCACGTTCTCTCAGGGATACAGCTTATCAGGCTATTAATTCAAAGGAAAAGCTATCAAGAAAGCTGGTGCACGAACCGTCCCTGGCAGAAATATCAAAGGATTGCGGCATCCCTGAAAACGATATACTATACGCACTTGATGCAATCCAGACACCGCTTTCCCTCTTTGATCCTGTATATACTGACGGTGGTGATACACTTTATGTGATGGATCAGATATCGGACAAGAAAAACAAAGAGGAAGCATGGGTAAAAAATCTGGTTCTCGACGATGCCTTAAAGCTGCTTGATGACAGAGCGAGACAGATAATTAAGCTGCGTTTTTTCGAAGGCAAGACACAGATAGAGGTGGCAGAGGAGATAAATATCTCTCAGGCACAGGTATCAAGGCTTGAGAAAAATGCGCTTAAAAATATGCACGGATATCTGGAAGCATAAGCAGATAATTGAATATTTAGTCTGCCTGTGCTAAAGAAGTTTTTTTAAGCACAGCCGCAATTATGACTGCATACACACCTCCGATAACAGCGGTGATAAGCTGTGTCACTGAAAACTGAAGCTGTAAAACCGGCAGCATCTTGTGCATCGGAGCAGGCAGAAATGTCGGTAGAATGATAAGAGCAATGGCTATTCCCATGAAAACGGCCTTTAGTATGGCACCTATTGCAATTGATACGGGAAAACCGGCAGCTTTGCCGCATTTTTTGCGAAGCAGTCCCACACATACCACGAGAATGATATTTCCTATCATGATACATGGAAACATCGCAGGAATAGCCGCCATAACAGGACTTCCTGTGATGAAAAATGATGTGACAGGTGTGATAATGCTTAGGATAATGCCACATGCCATTCCGGCATAGAGCACGGTAAGTATTAAAGCGGCATTAATGATTGGACCTGTGATGTATATGCTTAAGTTCTTAAAGAACTGGCTGACAAGACAGATTGCAAGCATAATTGCAGTAACGGTTATTTGTTTGGTTTTTATCTTCATTGATAAGACCTCCTTTAAATTTTCATATGAAATCATACTCCTTTGGGGGTGCAAATGCAAGGTTACGTTGCCGGTTAATATTTACTCAGAAGGCAAAAATGACGGTTGATATTGAAAGCAATTCATTTGTGTGCTAATATAAGTATATTCGCTGTTTGACGCAAAACAGCTATATATCAGGAGGAATACAATGAAAAAACTGATTAATTTGATATCAGAGGAAGTGACAAAGGCATTCGTCAGTGCAGGATATGACGAGAAGTACGGAAAGGTTACACTTTCAAACAGACCGGACCTTTGTGAGTTCCAGTGTAACGGAGCAATGGCAGCGGCAAAAGAGTATAAGTGTGCACCATTTATGATCTCGGACAAGGTAGCGGCGCTCCTTGAGTCAGATGAGATGTTTGAGTCAGTAGAATCAGTAAAGCCGGGATTTCTTAATATCAAAATGGATACCGCTTTTCTGGCAAAATATATGAACGATATGAAGGATGACGAGGGCAGATACGGCTTGGAGAAGGCCAAAAAGCCACTCACTATAGTAGTGGATTACGGCGGACCAAACGTCGCAAAGCCCCTTCATGTAGGACACCTTCGCTCAGCAGTAATCGGAGAGAGCGTTAAGCGTATCGCAAAGTTCATGGGACACAATGTGATTGGTGATGTGCATCTCGGTGACTGGGGACTTCAGATGGGACTTATCATCACAGAGCTTCGCGAGAGAAAGCCTGACCTCGTTTATTTTGATGAGAGCTATACAGGAGAGTACCCGAAGGAGGCACCGTTTACCATATCAGAGCTTGAGGACATCTATCCGACAGCCAGCGGTAAGTCAAAATCAGATGAGAGCTTCAAGGAGGCAGCTCTTCTTGCCACAAAAGAGCTTCAGGGAGGCAGGAGAGGCTATCAGGCGCTGCTTTCACACATCATGAATGTCTCTGTAACAGATCTTAAGAGAAATTATGAGAATCTGAACGTCCATTTTGAGCTGTGGAAGGGCGAGTCGGATGCACAGCCATATGTACCTGGGATGGTTGAAATGATGAAGGAAAAGGGCTTTGCACATATGAGTGAGGGCGCTTTGGTTGTGGATGTGAAGGAGGATACGGATACAAAGGAGATTCCGCCATGCATCATCCTAAAGTCTGACGGAGCCTCACTTTACAGTACTACAGACCTTGCAACACTTGTTATGCGTATGAAGGAGAACAACCCTGACCGTGTGATTTATCTGGCAGACGCACGTCAGTCAATGCACTTTATCCAGGTGTTCCGCTGCGCAAGAAAGACAGGCATAGTACCTGATACTACAGAGCTTGTACATATCGGCTTTGGAACCATGAACGGTAAGGATGGCAAGCCTTTCAAGACAAGAGACGGTGGAGTAATGCGTCTTGAGTACCTCCTCAAGGAAATTGACGATGAGATGCTCAATAAGATTAAGGAAAACCAGAAGGAAAAAGAGAATTTAAATATTGACGAGGCGGAGGCTGAGCAGACAGCCAAAACTGTAGCGCTTGCAGCAGTCAAGTATGGTGATTTGTCTAATCAGGCGAGCAAGGATTACATCTTTGATATCGACAGATTCACATCCTTTGAGGGTAACACAGGTCCATATATCCTTTATACAATCGTGCGTATCAAGTCAATCCTCTCAAAGTATGAGGCAAAGGGTGGCGACATCAGCGCACTGAAGGATGCGATCATGCCGGCAGTCAATGCAGGACAGAAGAATCTCATGCTCTCTCTGGCAAAGTTCAATGCTACAATTGAGAGTGCATACGAGGAGTCTGCACCACACAAGATATGTGCATACATCTACGAGCTTGCCAACGCATTCAACGGCTTCTACCATGACACAAAGATTCTTTCTGAGGAGAATGAAGAGCTTAAGAAGTCATATATTTCGCTGCTTGTGCTCACAAAGGAGATACTTGAGGCTTGTATCGATATGCTTGGATTCTCAGCTCCTGACAGGATGTAAAAAATAATAATTTTCACGTTCTAAAACAATTGGACATGTAATATAAATAGGACATAGATGATTTATCAGAATCGTCTGTGTCCTTTTTTGATTTGAATAACTGTCGGTGGCGATAAGGAGTGAAAAATATGGATATAATTGATTATCTGCCACAAAAGATGAAGGCTGAGGCAGAAGCGTACATGCCGTGTGGTCTGGAGGAAATCAGGGTGCGCGCCGGAAAGCAGGTGCAGTATATGTTTGCGGGAGGATGTAGAGCCGGAGTGTATATCTCACATAGCGATATTGAGGAGATGATAAATTATCTGAGCGGATATTCATTCCACGCGATAGCACCGCAGCTTGCAGCAGGCTATTTTACAGTGGAGGGAGGTCATCGTGTGGGAATTGCAGGGCAGATGGGCTGCGATGGAGGAAAGGTTACAGCAGTCAGTGAGATAGCGTCCTTAAATATCAGAATTGCCCATCAGATAAGGGACGTTGCAATGCCACTGATGCCTTATATACGGGATGAAAACAGCATTTACAATACATTGGTTATATCACGGCCGGGAGAAGGAAAAACAACATTTTTAAGAGACTGCATAAGGATACTTTCAGATGGCTGTGACGGAAAAAAAGCTCTTAAGGTGTCGGTGGTCGATGAGCGCTCGGAGATAGCAGCGTGCTACTTGGGAGTGGCTCAAAACGATATAGGCAATTCCAGTGATGTGCTGGATAACTGTCCGAAGTCACTTGGCATGAGGATGCTTTTGCGCTCTATGTCACCGGATGTGATTGCAGTGGATGAGCTGGGAGGAGAAAGCGATATCGAGGCACTAAACCAGCTTGTGAGTTGCGGAATAAGGATACTTGGCAGTGTACATGGCACCAATGCAGATGATCTGCGAAGAAAAATTCTGCCACATGCCATAGAACGGTTTGTGTTTATAGACCATGATGAAAAAGGGGTGAGGCGTTATAGCATTTATGATGAAGCTTACAGGCTTTTGTATAGTACTGTTTGCGGTATCGGGGCTGATAAACGATTACAGCAAAAGAAAAAAGGCAGATATAGCGATGCTGTATGATTTTATGCTTTTGCTTGAAAAGGGGGCATTTTATCTGGCAGGAGAAAGAATGAAGGCGCCACAGTTTTTTAACAGCATGAGAGGAAAGAGCGAGGTGTTTAATGAAGGATGCAGGAGAATGGGAGAAGTGCTTTCAAACAGGAGCTGTAAAAGCGGGGATGAGGGCTGGAAGGCTGTGTGGGAGAAGGTGCTTTGGGGCAGGGTATCTGATGAAAAAATAAAGAAAATGATAGTTGAAATGGGAGGTGCGTTCTTTGAAAAAAATGCAGCTGCGATGGAGCAGCGGCTTAAGGAATGTGCTTTGGACATACATAAACAGATAGATTTTTACAGGAAAGATTATGTTGAAAAAATGAAGGTGATTTGTCCGGTGGGTATTTTGGGAGGAATTATGATATCAATAATGCTTATATAAAAATGTTTGTATAAAAATGTGGTAATCCGATTAAACATATTGTTGTATGCGATGAAAGGACTTGATGATGGAGATTTCGATTATTTTTAAGATAGCGGCACTTGGAATAGTGATTACGGTGCTCGGACAGGTCTTAAAACACAGTGGAAGGGAGGAAATGACTTTCCTGCTTAGTCTGGCCGGGCTTGTTATTGTATTGTTTTGGATTGTGCCATATATAAGTGAGCTGTTTAAGGCAATGCAGGATATGTTTTCTTTGTAATATGTTGAAGATTGGGATAATAGGAATTGCGGCAGTATTTTTTGCAGTGCTTTTAAAGCGTGACAGGCCTGAGCTTTCAATGCTTCTTTCAGTGGCCTGCGGCACTATAATTTTTGCTTTTGCATTGGAGCGGCTCGGCACAACAATTGAGTTTTTTAAAGGACTTCTTTCAAAGCTTCCTGTGGAACCGGCATTTTTTGTCACTATGGTAAAGATGCTTGGGATTGCATATATTGCGGAGTTTTCATCCTCAATCTGTAAGGACTGTGGTCATAGCGCAATTGCATCGCAGATAGAGCTTTTTGCGAAGGGAGCAATTGTTGTGATGTCAATTCCGGTGATGTCTTGTCTGATAGAGCTGATTGGAGAGCTGTTTTGATTTGTAAAAAATATATTTTGATAATAATCATATTGGCTGTAGTGTTTTTGCCGCAGTGTTTTGTGTATGCGTCTGACACCGAAATTACAGATAAAATTGAGCAGCAGATGCTTGAAAAAATAGATATGTCAGAGATTGAAAAATATTCAAAGGATTATCTGCCGGACAGACTATCGTTTTCTGATATAGTGGATGCCATTCTGGCAGGAGATCAAAAGGCAGGTGAAAAAATCTGTGAGTATATTTATGAGCTGTTTTTTTATGAGATAGCGGCGGTGAGGCCTGTTATTATAAATGTGCTGTGCTATACGATACTTTTTATGGTGTTTTCAAGGCTTATTTTCTGGCGGCAGGATTATGTATACAATGTAAGCTTTCTGTTTATGTATGCATCGGTTATATCAATGCTTATGGCATCTTTTTTTGTGTTGTCTGATGTGGCTAAGGGCTGTATTGATGTGCTTTTGACTTATCTTACAGCGCTTGTGCCGGCATATGCGACAGTACTTCTTGCGTCCGGAAAAGGATTTTCGGCATCAGGCTTTTACATGCTGGCATTTGTGCTCATTTATGTAGTGGAGTGGCTTATAAAGCTGGTGCTCATACCGGGAATTCATCTGTTTCTGGTGCTTGAGGTGCTCAATCACGTATCTAGTGAAAAGAAGCTTGAAAAGCTTGCAGAGTTTATTGAATCAGCAGTTACAAAAATAATGAAGGCATCCATAAAGATAGTGGCAGGCATAGGCATAGTCCAGGCCATGATTGCTCCCGCAAAGGACAAAATATCGGAAAGTCTTATCTTAAAAAGTTTTCAGGCGATACCGGGTGTGGGGAGGCTTGGGCAGGGTGCAGGTGAAATTATGCTTGGCTGTGCGATGCTCATAAAAAACAGTGTCGGTATGGCGGCGATTATCGTGCTCTTTTTCATTGTGCTGACCCCGCTTGTAAAAACACTGATCTTTTCGCTGATGTACAGATTGCTTTCCGCTGCGCTGCAGCCGGTTTCAGACAACAGGATTGTGGAGGGCATAGAAGCCGTTGCCAGGGCAGGAAATCTGTATTATATCGTGATAAGAGATGCATCTATATTGTTTTTTATAGTGATTGCGATAGTATGTGCATCTACAAGCTTTATGGGAGGTTGATAGGGCATGAAGAGTTATTTGTATCTGGCATTTTTTTTCATGGTAATGACATATTTAACGCCAAAGGAGCAGTACAGGAGGTACTTTAGGTTTATGCTTGGGGTGTTTTTGGCGGTCATTATTCTAAAACCTCTTGCGGCAGGGTATGAATATGACATGAGATTTGCTGAGCTTACAAAGAAAATAGAGGGGATTTCGTATGAATATGACGCGGATACGACAGATTTGTTTACGGCTTTCGAAGCTGAAGAAAACTGACTACATAGTGATTTTACTTGTTGGAGTACTGCTTCTTATTGTGGTGCTTCCGGTAAAAGAGGATAAAAAGATCTGTAGTAATTCACAAAAGAAAGCTAAAGCCAAGTCAGTAAGTGAAAGCACCTACGATGATGAAGAATATGAGAAGCTGCTTGAAAAAAAGCTTGAGGGTATTCTTGAAAGGATGGACGGTGTGGGTGAGGTATCTGTGATGATTACGCTGTCAGACGATGGCACAAGGATAGTGGATAAGGATACTAAGGAGACCTCGGAGAGCATTGAAAAGACTACGGTCATATACGATGACGAGGATGCAAGCGTACCTTATGTCACAAGCACGGACAAACCGACTGTTTCAGGAGTGCTTGTGGTAGCGCAGGGCGGAGGAAGCCCACAGGTAAACAACGATATTTCTAATGCGGTTTCTGCATTATTTGATGTGCCCATGCATAAAATAAAAATAGCAAAAATGATATCCAGGGAGGAATAAAAGTGAAGAAAGGCAGCCATAAAAATCAGATAATTATTACGACACTTGCACTTCTTTTGGCAGTGGTCGGTTACATAAGCTACGATAACAGGGATACCTTTATGAATGCAAAGGATGTGCTTTCCACTGAAATCGAAGCTGTAAATGGAAAGGCAGATACAAAGGAGCCGGAGGAACGTGAGGATACACAGACATCAGATGAGGTTGCGCTTGAGACAGACTCGACAGAGGAAATATTAAATGCCGGCGAAACGGTACTGACAAGTGCATCCACAGAGAGCGAGGAGTGTGTGGCACAGGTGAAGCTGGGACGCGAGCAGGTGCGCTCAAAGAACAAGGAGGCTCTGCAGAAGATTATTGATGATGCAGGGGTGTCAGAGGCCGAGAAGAAGAGCGCGGTCGATGCCATGGTGAAGCTGACAGAAAATGCACAGATGGAGGAGGATGCCCAGATGATGCTGGAGGCAAAGGGCTTTAAGAATGCTGTGGTAAGTCTCAGCGATGAATGCTGTGATGTGATTGTGGGAAAGGACGATGTGACTGATGAGAAGAGAGCTCAGATAGAGGACATTATCAAGCGCAAGACAAATATCGGGGCATCAAATATTGTCATATCGACGATGGACTGATACATAAATTTTTAGTGTCTTGAAATGGAAACCGTTTTAAGCTATACTATACTCTGATTTTGTTTGGAGGAAATATCAGTGGATAACTTAAGACAGGAAATAGAAAAAAGAAGAACATTTGCAATAATTTCCCATCCGGATGCAGGAAAGACTACTCTGACAGAGAAGTTTCTTTTGTACGGAGGGGCAATAAACCAGGCCGGTTCGGTAAAGGGAAAGGCTACGGCAAAGCATGCTGTTTCAGACTGGATGGAAATAGAAAAGCAGAGAGGTATTTCGGTTACTTCATCTGTATTACAGTTTAATTATGACGGATATTGCATCAATATCCTTGATACACCGGGACACCAGGATTTCTCAGAGGACACATACCGTACACTCATGGCAGCCGATTCGGCAGTCATGGTAATTGATGCGAGCAAGGGTGTTGAGGCACAGACCAGAAAGCTCTTTAAGGTCTGTGTCATGAGACATATCCCGATTTTTACATTCATAAACAAGATGGACCGTGATGCCAACGATACGTTTGAGCTTCTCGATGACATCGAAAAAGAGCTAGGCATCGCGACATGTCCTATCAACTGGCCGATAGGCTCAGGAAAGCAGTTTAAGGGCGTGTATGACAGAAACAGCAAGGAGGTCATGACCTTTGCAGATACCTTAAAGGGTACAAAAGAGGGCTCGGAGAAGATCATTCATATAGATGATCCGGCTCTTTCAGATGAGATCGGAGAGAAATTTAAAAGTCAGCTCATGGATGAGATTGAGCTGCTGGATGGCGCCAGTGCCGATTTTGATATGGAGCTTGTCACAAAGGGAGAGCTTTCACCTGTATTTTTCGGCTCTGCTCTTACAAACTTTGGTGTTGAGACATTTTTACAGCATTTCCTTAAGATGACATATGCACCGACAGCAAGACAATCTGACATCGGAATGATTGATCCTTTTTCAGAGGATTTTTCTGCATTTGTATTCAAGATTCAGGCCAACATGAATAAAAATCACAGGGACAGAATAGCATTTATGCGAATCTGCTCCGGACAGTTTACAGCCGGCATGGAGGTATACCATGTGCAGGGAGGCAAGAGCCTAAAGCTTTCACAGCCGCAGCAGATGATGGCAGATGAGAGAAAAATAGTGGACAAGGCATATGCGGGCGACATCATAGGTGTGTTTGACCCGGGCGTATACTCTATAGGAGATACACTCACGACAGCAAAGGATAAATTTGAGTTTGAGGGTATCCCGACATTTGCACCTGAGCATTTTGCGAGGGTATCACTTGTTGATTCCATGAAGAGAAAGCAGTTTGTAAAGGGTGTCACACAGATAGCGCAGGAGGGTGCTATCCAGATGTTCCAGGAGTACAAGGGCGGCATGGAAGAGATCATAGTCGGCGTGGTCGGTGTACTTCAGTTTGACGTGCTTAAATTCAGACTTGAAAATGAGTACAATGTGCAGATCAGACTTGAGAATCTGCCATATGAGCATATCAGATGGATTGAGAACAAGGATGAGGTCAATGTAGATACAATTAACGGAACAAGCGATATGAAGAAGGTTGTCGACATGAAGGGCAATCCGCTTCTTCTGTTCATCAATGAGTGGAGTATCGGCATGACACTCGATAGAAATGACGGACTCGTGCTTACTGAGTTTGGAAGAAACTAGGTAAGGATTTCAAGGTTGAATTTAGACTTGACGTTAGTGAGAGATTATGTGTATAATGAAGACAGTTGTGAAAGCAACTGTCTTTTTAATTATGTTTTATTTGCATATTTTTGAATATTTTAGCTATAGCTGTTTTTGAGTATAGCGTGAGGCACAAACAGCAGCACGGGCAGCTATTTGATTCTGTAATTATTCCAATTTATTTGTTGACAATTGAATAGAAGTGTATTATTATAATAACAGAACGAACGTTTGTTCGCGAGAGGATAGGAGATTATTATGGCAAAGGAAGATAAATTAAAAGCATTAGACGCTGCCATCGCGCAGATTGAGAAACAATACGGAAAGGGCTCTGTCATGAAGCTTGGTGACAATTCAGCCAATATGAATGTAGAGACAGTACCTACAGGCTCATTAAGCCTTGATATTGCATTAGGACTCGGAGGCCTTCCAAAGGGCAGGATTATTGAGGTGTACGGACCGGAGTCATCAGGTAAGACAACGGTTGCACTCCACTGTGTTGCAGAGGTACAGAAGCGAGGCGGCATAGCAGGCTTTATAGATGCGGAGCATGCTCTTGACCCTGTATATGCCAGAAATATAGGTGTTGATATTGACAATCTCTATATTTCACAGCCGGACTGCGGTGAGCAGGCACTTGAGATAACAGAGACAATGGTACGTTCCGGCGCTGTGGATATCGTGGTTGTCGATTCAGTTGCGGCACTCGTACCAAAGGCCGAGATTGACGGAGATATGGGTGATTCCCATGTCGGACTTCAGGCGAGGCTTATGAGCCAGGCACTCCGTAAGCTCACGGCAGTTATCAGTAAATCAAATTGTATAGTTATATTCATCAATCAGCTTCGAGAGAAGGTAGGTGTGATGTTTGGAAATCCTGAGACTACCACAGGTGGAAGGGCATTAAAGTTCTATTCATCAGTGCGTCTTGATGTCAGAAGAACTGAGTCACTCAAGCAGGCCGGTGAGATAGTCGGCAACCATGTCCGCGTAAAGGTTGTTAAGAATAAAATAGCTCCTCCTTTCAGAGAGGCAGAGTTTGATATCATGTTTGGCCAGGGTATCTCAAGAGAAGGAGATGTGCTTGATCTTGCAGTAAATGCAGGCATTGTCAACAAATCCGGTGCATGGTACGCATACGAGGGAGACAAGATAGGACAGGGTCGTGAGAATGCAAAGACTTATATCCATGAGAATCCGGCATTTTTTGATATGCTTGAGGCAAAGGTAAGGGATTTTTACTTTACACAGCCTGAGGACGAAGATGATGCAGTACAGGAAGACTCTGAAAAGCCTGAAGCAGAAGAATAATAAGTGAGCAGGGTTATATATGATAGAGATTACCGGATATGAGAATATTGGTAAAGGCAAATACCGCACGACCTTTGATAATGGCACGACATGTGTGCTGTACCGTACAGAGGCCGTGCGGTACTCTATTATGGAGGGAGCCTTTATCAGTGAAGCGGATTACGAAAAGCTGATAACTGATGTGGTAGGAAAGAGAGCTAAAAAGAGAGCACTGCATCTGCTTGAACAGATGGACAGGAGTGAAAGAAAGCTTAGGGAAAAGCTCACACAGGGCGGATATCCGGATTGCTGTGTGGATGCAGCAATAGATTATGTCAAGAGCTTTCATTATCTTGATGATTACAGATTTGCTTCCACATATGTCAGGTATCATCAGGACAGCTTAAGTCGCAGGCAGCTTGAGCAGAAGCTTATGGCAAAGGGCATAGGCAGAGATGATATAAATTGTGCCATAGACAGCGAATACACTGCTGATGAAGAGAAACATATAGCAAAGCTGCTTGAAAAGAAACACTATGATCCTGATAACTGTGATGAAAAGGAGTTTCGCAGGATATACCAGTTTCTAATGCGAAGGGGCTTTAAAAGCAGCCAGATTCTTTCAGCAATGAGGTCACAATTACCTTGACAATTTGCACCAAAAAGTATAGAATTTAATTGTTGTAATTTGTGAAATACAATGAAAATTTAATAAAGGAGGTGCTCCTGTAATGCTACCGTATATCATTACTGCTGTAGTTTCTATTATTATTACTGCATTGATTGTATGGTTTGCAGCCGCTTTATACCAGAAGAAATCTGCTAACTCCAAGATCGGAAATGCTGAGGAGAAGGCAAGAGGAATCATTGATGAGGCTGTAAAGACTGCGGAGGAAAAGAAGCGCGAGTCTATGCTTGAGATCAAGGAAGAGTCTATAAAGGCTAAGAATGATCTGGATAAGGAAATCAAAGAGCGTAGAAACGAGATTTCCCGTAATGAGCGTCGTATCGTTCAGAAGGAAGAAAATGTCGACAAGAAGCTCGAAGCTATCGAGAAGCGTGAAGCCGGATTTGTAGTTAAGGAAGAGGAACTCAAGAAGCAGAAGATTGAAATATCAAAGCTTAACGAGCAGCGTTTACAGGAACTTGAAAGAATCTCTGGATTAACCTCCGAGCAAGCTAAAGAATATCTCTTAAAGACCATTGAAGAAGATGTAAAACTTGATACTGCAAAAATGATTAAGGAAATGGAAAACAAAGCAAAGGAAGAGGCAAACCGTAAGGCTAAGGATTACGTGGTTACAGCTATTCAGAAATGTGCAGCAGACCATGTGTCTGAGACTACTATTTCAGTAGTATCGCTTCCGAATGATGAGATGAAGGGACGTATCATAGGAAGAGAGGGACGTAATATCCGTACTCTCGAGACTATGACAGGTGTAGATCTGATTATAGATGACACACCTGAGGCAGTTATCTTGTCAAGCTTTGATCCAATTAGAAGAGAGGTTGCAAGAATAGCTCTTGAGAAGCTTATTGTTGACGGAAGAATCCATCCGGCCCGTATAGAGGAGATGGTTGAGAAGGCTCAAAAAGAAGTCGATAATATGATTCGTGAAGAGGGTGAGGCTGCCACACTTGAGGTGGGCATACATGGTATTCACCCGGAGCTTGTGCGTCTTCTTGGAAAGATGAAGTTTAGAACAAGCTACGGTCAGAATGCGTTAAAGCATTCTATCGAGGTTGCACAGCTGGCAGGCTTACTGGCTGCTGAAATTGGTGAGGATGTCAGAATGGCAAAGCGTGCAGGCTTATTACATGATATAGGTAAGGCAGTAGATCACGAGATGGAGGGTTCACACATCCAGCTCGGTGCCGAATTATGTAAGAAATACAAAGAGTCACCACTTGTGATTAATGCAGTAGAATCACATCACGGTGATGTTGAACCGGAGTCACTTATTGCATGTCTCGTGCAGGCAGCTGATACAATCAGTGCGGCACGTCCGGGTGCAAGAAGAGAGACTTTGGAGACATATTCAAATCGTCTTCAGCAGTTAGAGGACATTACAAATGGTTATAAAGGGGTAGAGAAATCTTTTGCTATTCAGGCAGGTAGAGAGATTCGTATTATGGTAGTTCCTGAGCAGGTCAGCGACGCCGATATGGTTATCATGGCCAGAGACATATCTAAGCAGATTGAGTCTGAGTTAGAGTATCCGGGTCAGATAAAGGTTAATGTAATACGTGAGTCACGTATAGTGGATTACGCAAAGTAGAGCATTAGCGTATTGTCGGTTTGACATAATAACATGTACATTTGAAAAGGCTTCGTATGAAGCCTTTTCTTTTTTGCAAAAAATAAAAACGTAAATGCAGCCGATTTTTACAATGTAGTGCTTGTGGTATGAAATAAATTATCGGTAACTGTTCATTACTACTAAAGAAATTTGTATATATTGCATAAAAATATATGTATAAAATATCTTGTATTCACAAAAATAGATAATGGTACGTGACAAAATTAGTAAAATGTTATAAAATAATAAATGTAATATTTATAAATATTACAAGGGAGAAACTATATAATTAAAATATCATATGGAGGGTTTTACAATGCAGAGATTTACATTACCAAGAGATTTATATCACGGAAAGGGTGCGCTTGAGGCATTAAAGAGCTTTGAGGGAAAGAAGGCTATTATCTGTGTGGGCGGAGGTTCAATGAAGAGATTTGGCTTTTTAGACAAAGCCGAGGCTTATTTGAAGGAAGCAGGTATGGAAGTAAAGCTTTTTGAGGGAATTGAGCCGGATCCGTCAGTTGAGACAGTCATGAAAGGTGCGGCTGCCATGGCTGAGTTTGAACCGGACTGGATTGTAGCAATTGGTGGTGGCTCACCTATAGATGCAGCAAAGGCTATGTGGATTAAGTATGAGTATCCGGATATCACATTTGAGGATATGTGCAAGGTATTTGGTATTCCAAAGCTTAGAAAGAAGGCACATTTCTGTGCTATTTCATCCACATCAGGTACAGCAACTGAGGTTACTGCGTTTTCAATCATCACAGATTATGAGAAGGGTATCAAGTATCCAATCGCAGACTTTGAGATAACACCTGATGTTGCAATCGTAGACCCTGAGCTTGCAGAGACAATGCCACAGAAGCTTGTTGCACACACAGGAATGGATGCCATGACACATGCCATCGAGGCATATGTATCAACAGCCAACAGTGACTTTACAGATCCGCTTGCACTCCATGCAATAGAGATGATACAGCATGACCTGATTGATTCATACAATGGTGATATGGCAAAGAGAGATGCTATGCACAATGCGCAGTGTCTGGCAGGAATGGCATTCTCCAACGCACTACTTGGAATAGTTCATTCCATGGCACACAAGACAGGCGCAGCTTTTGCAGATTATGGTGCACATATCATCCACGGAGCAGCCAATGCCATGTATCTGCCAAAGGTTATTGCTTTCAATGCAAAGGATGAGGCAGCGAAGAAACGCTATGGCGTAATAGCAGATTTCATGAAACTGGGTGGAGAGACGCTTGATGAGAAGGTTGAGCTTCTTATCAAATACTTACGTGGCATGAATGATGATCTGAATATCCCACACTGCATCAAGAATTACGGAGCAGACAGCTATCCAACAGAGCAGGGCTTTGTACCGGAGGAGGTATTCCTTGAGAGACTTCCTGAGATTGCTGCAAATGCTATCCTTGATGCTTGTACAGGCTCAAATCCTCGCCAGCCAAGCCAGGAGGAGATGGAGAAGCTTCTCAAATGCTGCTATTATGACACAGAGGTGGATTTCTAATAAAAACGGTACTCTGAATTTAAATTATTTAGAAGGTAAACAGGAAAAATGATTGATGAAATGAAACGGCAAAAAAGAGAGCTTGTATATAAGGGCTCAATACTTGATATATACAAGGATACAATGCAGTTTGCAAACGGTAAGACTGAGGAATGGGATTTTGTCTCACACAGAAAGGGCGCTGCGGCAGTGCTTCCGGTGCTTGATGACGGCAGGATAATCATGGTGCGTCAGTATAGAAACGCTCTCGAGAGGGAGACAATAGAGATTCCGGCCGGCTGCAGAGACTTTGTGGGAGAAGATACCAGACTGTGTGCAGAAAGGGAACTTAAGGAGGAGACGGGCTACAGCTCTGATGATATCTCGTTTTTACTTTCACTTCGCACAACAGTTGCCTTTTGCGACGAAGAAGTAGATGTCTATCTTGCCAAAAACCTGAAAAAGGGCGAGCAGCATCTAGATGATGCCGAGTCAATCGATGTAGAAATATACACCCTAAAGGAGCTGTGCGACATGATTTATGCCGGGAAAATCCAGGATTCCAAAACAGTCAGTGCAGTTCTTGCTTATAGTAATATGATTAAATAATAAACCGATAAAATAATGCAAGCCACAGGATATATACTCCTGTGGCTTGTGTTTTGTAAAAAAATGTGTGTATAATTTGTGGCTTAGGAATTCATTTCTGCAATGTCGTAGATAAGCTTCTTTGAATCCTCCCATCCTAGACATGGATCGGTGATGGATTTTCCGTAGACATGCTCACCAATCTTCTGGCTGCCCTCCTCAATATAGCTTTCAATCATAAGACCCTTGACAAGTGATTTTATATCAGAGGAAAGCTGTCTGTTGTGCATAACTTCCTTGGCAATACGAATCTGCTCCTTGAACTGCTTTCCGGAGTTGGAATGGTTGGTATCGATGATAGCCGCCTGGTTGACAACATCCATCTTGTCGTACATTTCATGCAGACGGATTAAGTCCTCGTAATGGTAGTTTGTTATAGTGTTGCCATGCTTGCTGACAGCACCTCTTAAAACAACGTGAGTCAGAGGATTTCCTGATGTCTCAACCTCATAGCCTCTGTAAACAAAATGATGTGGGTGCTGTGCTGCGTAAACAGAATTGAGCATGACGGAAAAATCACCGCTTGTAGGGTTTTTCATGCCGCTGGCCACATCGAAGCCGCTGACGGTGAGACGATGCTGTTGATCCTCAACAGAACGAGCGCCGATTGCCACATATGAGAGAAGATCCTCAACATAGCCCCAGTTCTCAGGGTAAAGCATCTCATCTGCACAGGTGAGTCCACTCTCTGCGATGGCACGGATGTGCATTTTTCTCATGGCGATAAGACCCTCAACCATGTCAGGAGCCTTCTCAGGGTCAGGCTGTGAGGCAATTCCCTTGTAGCCCTCGCCGGTTGTTCTTGGCTTGTTTGTATATACACGAGGGATGATGATTACGCGGTCCTTTACATCCTCCTGAATATTTGTCAGGCGGCTGACATAGTCACAGACTGAATCCTCGTTGTCGGCTGAACACGGTCCGATAATGACGAGAAATCTATCATCTTTTCCGCAGATAACATCTGAAATCATTGCATCGCGCTTCGCTTTAAGCTCGGTAAGCTCCTTTGACAGAGGATATTCCTCCTTAATCTGTGCAGGAGTTGGAAGCTGGTTTAAAAATGTGAAACTCATAATAGTGCTCCTTATATAAATAGTAATTTTATTAATTAAAATGGTATATTTTTATGGCATATCGGAAAAAATTTCCAATATATAATGCCCAAACAGTTAAATAATAAGATAAATGAAATATATTGTCAAATTTTTATCAATTATAATAGTATGCATAAAAAGTTATAATAAAACACTAAAAGGCTATAATAAGAAAAAAGTAACATTGAAAAAAAGTAAAAGATGTGATATAAATAGTTGGTAACTTTTTTGTGACCGTAGTTTAATGGATAAAATTCCGGACTCCGACTCCGGCGAGTGCGCGTTCGATTCGCGTCGGTCACATACTTTGATTTTGATATGTTAGGTTAATGGAGGAATCACATGAAGGACTTTTTTAACAAGGAAACATTGGATAATATAAAGCAGTTTTGCGCAGAAAATAAAAAATACGTTGGAGTAGCAGGTGTACTTGTAGGACTCATACTCATACTTATAGTAGTTGTCGCAGGAGGCAATAATGGCAGACAATCCAATACTGAAGCCGGATCACAGACAGAGATTTCGGTGAAGGATTTTGAGTTTGAAAAGGATTACACAAATGACGCAAAGAACGATATCAGCACATTACTTGCTGATTATTATAAGGCATACGTGGGTGATGACCTTGATACCCTTGGCAAGCTTGCGACACCTATGAGCGACAACGAGAAGAGCTATATTGGTGTTGTCAGCCAGTACTATGAGTCAGTCAATGACATTACACCTTACACCAAGAATGGTTTGAAAAAGGGAACATACTTTGTGTCTGTTAAAAACAGCATAAAGTTTACGGGAGTTGATACACAGGCACCTACACTTGACTTCTTTTATATAGAGACAGGTAAGGACGGAAAGCTCTTTATAAATAATGTATACAGTAATTTCAACAGAACATACTGCGAGAATGAACTCGATGACGATATTATGGAGCTTATTTCTAAGTATACTGCTTCATCTGAGTTTGCAGACCTTCATGAGGAGGTACAAAAGGCATATGAGCAGGCGGTCGGTTCTGATGCCAATTTAAAGACTATGCTTGAGACAACACTCACAGGTGCTATAAAGCAGTGGTACACATCGTCAGGCATTGCCAATTTAAAGAAGTCTGATGCAGACACACAGACTACAGAGGCAGATACACAGCAGGCAGATGATGCATCACAGAGTGGTGACCAGCAGACTACAGATGCAAATGCCGGACAGACTGCAGACCAGCAGACTACGGATGCAAATGCCGGACAGTCCACAGATCAGCAGACCACAGATACAAATGCAGCCAATCAGCAGACAGCCGAGCAGCCACAGGCACCGGCTGAATATCAGGTAGTGACAAAGGATGTTGTAAAGGTGCGTGACGGTGCAAGCACAGATGCAAAGGAGCTTGGTCTCTTAAAGGAACAGGTAACACTTACAGCATATGGCACAGAGGGCGACTGGACTATAGTATCCTACAGCGCCGGAACAAATGGCAGAGCTTATATCAAGACAGAGAATCTCCAGACAGTAGGACAGTAAAAGCAATACAAAGTAACAGATGTGCATACAATAATAAGAAGCAACACGGAGGCTTAAAGGTCTCCGTGTTTTAATCTACATAGCAAATGGCTGCCGTAAAGAGTAGAAAAGGCTTTAGCTTGGTTTATGTATATCGGATAAAGCAATCTAAAAAGAGGATATGGTATGGAAGAAAATGGTGTAAGAATAAATAAATTCCTCAGTGAAGCGGGCGTGTGCTCAAGGCGTGAGGCAGACAGGCAGATAGAAGCCGGCAAAGTAGGAATAGACGGCGTTACAGCAAAGACAGGTGACAGAGTTCTAAAGGGACAGACTGTCACATATAATGGACAGGTAGTATCAAAGGAAGAAGAGATGATACTGATTGCCCTCAATAAGCCGGCTGGCATAGTCTGCACAGCAGAAAAAAGGGAAAAAAACAACGTGATAGATTATCTTAATTACCCAAAGCGCATTTATCCCATTGGCAGGCTGGATAAGGATTCAGAGGGACTTTTACTTCTGACCAACAATGGCGAGATAGTAAACAAGATGATGCGCTCCGGCAACAGACACGAAAAAGAGTATATTGTCACAGTAAACAAAACAATATCTGACAGCTTCATAAGAGGGCTCGCAGGAGGCGTACCGCTTGTAGAGCTTGGTGTGACAACAAGAAAGTGCCATGTGAAAAAGCTGTCCTCAAAGCAGTTTAAGATTATTCTGACACAGGGCTACAACAGGCAGATAAGACGGATGTGTGAATACTTTGGCTACCGTGTGGTCAAGCTTGAGAGAGTGAGAATCATGAATATTGAGCTTGGTGACCTGCCAAGAGGAAAGTACAGGGCAGTAACACCACTTGAATACAAGGGACTCAAAAGACTGATTGCGGATTCCTCAAATCAGCCGGTTATGCCTGATATGAATAAGAATCATTCTGATAAGAAACATACGGATAAGAAACATACAGATAAGAAATATCCGGATAGAAGAGCGAAGTAAAGCAGACAGGGGATTATTACAGCATGGAGAATAACAAAATAAAAGATAAGATAGATGAGCTTGTTGAAAGTCTTAACCGCGCATCAAAAGCCTATTACAACGGTGCAGATGAAATAATGCCAAATTACGAGTGGGATGCACTGTTTGATGAACTTACACAGCTTGAGGAAAAAACAGGATATATCCGTCCGGACAGCCCGACACAGAATGCAGGCTATGAGGCAGAGGCAGGAAATCGTGAGCCGCATGAGTATCCGGCGCTTTCACTTGCAAAGACAAAGAGTATTGAGGAGCTTAAGAAATGGGCAGGTGATATGCCAATCTGGCTTTCATGGAAGCTTGACGGACTGACACTCGTGCTCACATATGACGGTGGCAGGCTTGTGAAAATACTGACGAGAGGAAATGGAACTGTAGGAAGTAACATCACCTTTTTGCAGGATGCCATAAGCGGCTTCCCAAAGGAGATACAATATAAGGGGCATATGGTTGTAAGAGGGGAAGCGACAATTTCCTACACGGATTTCAAGCTGTTAAATGATACAATCGAGGACGATGATGAGAAATATGCCAATCCAAGAAACCTTGCCTCCGGTACATTAAATCTCGATGATGTGGAAGAAGTGAAGCGAAGACATGTAGTGTTTTATGCGTTTACACTCGTGCATATAGACGATGATATCATATCATGGGGTGATAGAATGAGCTATCTTAGTGATATGAAATTCAATGTTGTCAAAAGGGAGGCAACAGATGCGGTGCGCCTTGATGAGGCTGTAAAACGCTGGACAAGGGATGTCGAGAGTGGCAGGATGGATGTGCCTGTGGACGGACTTGTCATATGCTATGATGACACTGCCTACGCTGCAGGTGGAAGCATCACGGGACATCATGCTACGAGAGCCGGCTTTGCTTTCAAGTGGCAGGATGAGGCAGTAGATACGAGGCTTCGCTATATTGAATGGTCGTGTGCGGTTTCGACAATATCGCCGGTGGCTGTCTTTGAGCCGGTGCAGATAGAGGGCACGACGGTTTCGAGAGCCTCGCTTTGCAATCTGACTGAAATAGAAAGGCTTGGAGTGGGAAAAGAGTGTACACTTTCCGTGATAAAAGCCAACAAGATTATTCCGAAATGCATAGCTGTAAAGGATGCGGTGGGAGCAGTTGAGATACCGAAGGAATGTCCGGTGTGCCATCATCCGACACGCATATTTGTAAGTAAAAACAGCGGTGTGAAGACGCTGCATTGTACAAACCCTGACTGTACAGCCAAGAATGTCAAAAAGTTTTCAAGATTTGTCAGCAAAAGCGGAATGGATATAGATGGACTTTCGGTACAGACAATGCTAAAATTTATAAATGAGGGATTCATAAAACAGTTCCCTGACATATACCATTTGCCAGAGCATTTTGATAAGATAAGCAGCATGGAAGGCTTTGGAGAAAAATCATGCACGAATATGCAGATTGCCATCGAAAAAAGCAGACATGTCCACCCGGTCAATCTGATATTTGCACTCTGTATACCTCTTATAGGTACCGATGCAGGCAAGAAGATTGTCAACGCAATAGGTTTTGATGGCTTCGCGGACAGAATGAGAAATGCCACAGATTTTGTGGATATAGACGGTATAGGCCAGGAAAAATCAGGCTCCATACTTGAATGGTATGCAAATCCCAAAAACAGTGCGATGTTTGAAGCATTGATTAAGGAGCTTGACATAGAACAGGTCGATATAAAGGATATGTCGGAGGGGAGCTTAAACGGCAAGACCTTTGTCATCACAGGCGATGTGCATGATTTTGCCAACAGAAGCGAGTTTAAGGCCTATGTGGAGTCACAGGGCGGCAAGGTGACAGGAAGCGTGTCAAAAAAGACAGACTATCTGGTAAACAACGACACTGAATCTACTTCATCAAAAAATAAAAAAGCAAAAGAATTAGGAATACCTATCATCTCGGAGGATACATTTATAGAGATGTTTGGGCGTTAGAAAAGAGGTTATAAAATGCCTATAAAGACACAAAATGATTTACCTGTAAAGGAAATACTTGAGAGAGAAAATATATTTGTGATGGACGAAAACAGGGCATCACATCAGAACATCAGACAGCTGGAGATTGCGATTGTAAATCTCATGCCATTAAAGGAGGACACTGAGCTTCAGATACTGCGCTCGCTGTCAAATACCCCTATACAGGTTAACGTAACGTTTGTGACCACATCTACTCACGAGGCCACTCACACATCACTCAGTCATCTGAACAAATTTTACGAGACCTTTGACGATATAAAGGACAGATACTTTGACGGCATGATAATCACAGGGGCGCCGGTTGAGCTAATGGAATACGAGGAGGTAGACTACTGGGATGAGATATGCAGTATAATGGAGTGGAGCAAGACACATGCTTTCTCCACACTTCATCTGTGCTGGGGTGCACAGGCAGGATTGTATTATCACTACGGCATACCAAAGCGTGTGCTTCCAAAGAAGAAGTTTGGTGTGTATGCGCACCACGTAAAGAACAGAAAAATCCCACTTGTCAGAGGCTTCGATGACGTGTTTTACGCACCACACTCAAGGCATACCGAAGTCTTAAAGGAGGATATATTAAAGCATCAGGAGCTTACCATACTTGCGGAGTCGGATGATGCCGGAGTATTCCTTCTGATGGATCAGGACGGTAAAAAGATTTTTGTGATGGGACATCCTGAGTATGACAGATATACTCTTCACAATGAGTATGAGAGGGATAAGAAAAAGGGGCTTGATATAGATATGCCGGTGAACTACTATCCGGATAATGATGATACACAAAAGCCGCTTTTACAGTGGCGGTCGCACGGCAATATACTTTATTCCAATTGGCTTAATTATTACGTGTACCAGGAGGTGCCGTACGAGTTCATAAACAACCGCGAGATAATTGGAAAATAATGACAAAAATTATAGTATTTTTTAGTTAATTTTGAATTGCATAAATGCTAAAATGTGGTAAAATATAACTATAAACCATTATAAAAAAACAAAATAATTGCAAAAGCTAACAAAAATTTAATGAAATTAAACAAGGGGGATTTTAATATGGCAAAAGAGCTAGTTGCGATGCTTCTTGCCGGTGGTCAGGGCTCCAGACTTTATGCACTGACGCAGAAACTTGCAAAGCCGGCAGTTCCGTTTGGAGGCAAATACAGAATTATTGATTTTCCACTTTCTAATTGTGTTAATTCAGGCATAGATACAGTTGGTATATTGACACAGTACCAGCCGTTTGTGCTGAATGAGTACATAGGAAATGGACAGCCATGGGATCTTGACAGATTATATGGAGGAGTGCATGTGCTGCCACCGTATCAGAAGGCTTCAGGCTCAGACTGGTACAAGGGAACAGCCAATGCGATTTATCAGAATATTGCATTTATCGAGAGATATGATCCTGAGTATGTTATCATACTTTCAGGAGATCAGATTTGTAAACAGGATTACAGCGATTTCCTTAAGTTCCATAAGGAGAAAAATGCTGAGTTTTCTGTAGCGGTTATGGAGGTTCCATGGGAGGATGCATCACGTTTCGGCCTCATGGTAGCAGATGATGACGACAAGATCACAGAGTTTCAGGAGAAACCAAAGAATCCTAAGTCTAATCTTGCATCCATGGGTATTTATATCTTCAATTGGGATATACTTAAGAAGTATCTTATCGAGGATGAAAATGATCCGGATTCAGAGAATGATTTCGGTAACAATATCATTCCAAACCTTTTGAGGGATGGCCGCAGGATGTATGCTTATCACTTTAACGGCTACTGGAAGGATGTAGGAACAATACCTGCACTCTGGGAGGCAAACATGGAGGTGCTTGATCCTGAGCACAGCGGTATCAACCTGTTTGATGAAAACTGGAAGATATACAGCCGTAACAGCGGTCATACAGGACATTTCATCGGCAACAGCGCAGAGGTTACAGACTCTATGATTACCGATGGCTGTGTAGTGAAGGGCACAGTAAAGCATTCAATTCTTTTTGGCGGTGTCGTCGTAGAAGAGGGCGCTGTGGTAGAGGATGCAGTTGTCATGGGTGATACTGTGATAAAAAGAGGCGCTAAGGTCACACACTGTATAGTTGCAGAGGGCGTTACAGTAGGCTGTGATGCAGTTATTGGAGAAAAGCCGGCGGAGGACGTGACAGGTGATGTTGCTACAATTGCACCGGGAGTTACAATTGGCGACAGAGCGGTTATAGGACCAAAGGCAATGGTATATAATGATGTTGAGGAGGGCCAGGAACAATGCTAAACATGAACAACGAAGAGGCTTTGGCCATTATTTTTGCAAACAGCTATGATGCCCTCATTCCTGAGATGGTATCCGAGAGACTTATGGCTTCCATTCCGTTTGCAGGTCGTTACAGACTCTGCGATTTCCTGATTTCGAGCATGGTACATAGCGGAATCGACAATATATCTCTCATAGTTAAGAAGAATTATCACTCTCTGATGGATCACCTGGGCTCAGGTCAGGAGTTTGATCTAGCAAGAAAAAATGGTGGTATCAATATAGTTCCGCCTTATGCACAGAAGCAGATTAAGGTGTATGAGGGCCGTGTTGAGGCAATCGAAAGCCTTAAGGGCTATCTGAGAAAGTGTACTCAGAAGTATGTTATCATGGCTGATGCCAACTATGTATTCAATTTTGATTTCAGGGAGCTGATTGAGGCACATAAGAACACAGGGGCTGATATCACTGCAATGTACCGCAAGCAGGAGGTACCGAAGGTATTCCTAAGACCAAACGGCAACAATGATGAGATGTACTATACATTTGATATAGATGATGGACGTATCAAAAAGATATATATCAATGCCATGGATATGGGCAAGGTAAACTTTGGCATGAATATCTATATCATGGAGAAGGAGAAGCTCATTAGAATAGTGGATGACGCTTTTGTACATGGTTATTCTTATTTTACAAGGGATCTGATGGCTGCAAACACTGATTCACTCAATATCCAGGCATATGAGTACACAGGCTATGCTTCACAGATTACAGATATGAAGAGCTATTTCGAGGAGAATATGAAGCTCCTTGATGAGGATAACAGGGAAGCATTGTTTAAGACTGGCAATTCTATCTATACAAAGATCAGGGATGATAACCCTACAAGATACATAAATGGCTCAAAAGCCAAGAATGTCATGGTTGCTGATGGCTGTGTCATCGAGGGTACCGTGGAAAACAGCATCCTATCAAGAGGCGTCAAGATAGGAAAGAATGCAAAGGTCAAGAACTGCATCCTGCTACAGGATACGGTAATTGAGGATGGCGCCAATCTGGAGTACGTGATCGCAGACAAGAATGTTCGCGTATCAAGAAATAGATCACTTACGGGAAATGACTCATTCCAGGTTTACGTGGCAAAGGGACAGACCGTATAGCCGGTTAAGGAGGAACATGGACATGGCAGAGAATAGAAACACAATAAATATCAAATCAGATGAGTCTGGCGAGATCAAGGTAGCAGATGAGGTTGTAGCTATCATAGCAGGTCTTGCAGCCACTGAGGTTGAGGGAGTAAGCTCCATGGCAGGCAATATCACAAACGAGATTGTCAGCAGGCTCGGTATGAAGAATCTCTCAAAGGGAATTCAGATTGAGATAGCAGACAATGAGGTAGTGGTTGATGTAGCACTCAATATTGCTTATGGATACAGCATCCCTGAGGTTTCTACAAAGGTACAGGAGAAGGTTAAGTCTGCAATTGAGACAATGACAGGGCTTTCTGTGGCTACTATCAATGTTCGTATAGCAAGTGTTGATATGGGAGAGAATTAAATAGTTCTTTTTAAATGATCACAAATGTAGTATAATTAAGGATGTCGTACAGACATCCTTAATTTATATAAAATATTATTCACGAGAGGAATTTAAATGACAAGAAGCAAGATAAGAGAAAACGTTTTTAAGATGCTTTTCAGGGTTGAGTTTCATGACAAGTCTGAGCTTGCAGAGCAGATGGAGCTTTTAAATGATGAGCTTACAAATCCTACAGACGAGGAAAGACAGTATATTGATGAAAAATGCAGTGCGATTATTGAGCATATGGCAGAGCTTGATGCACTCATCGATGAGAAGTCTACAGGCTGGAAGACCAATCGTATGGCAAAGGTTGATCTGGCAATTATCAGATTGGCAGTTTATGAGATAAAGTTTGAGGACGATATTCCTACAAAGGTTTCAATAAATGAGGCTGTTGAGCTTGCAAAGAAGTATGGTGCAGATGAGTCAGGTGCATTTGTAAACGGAGTGCTTGCAAAGTTTGCATAGCTTAAGAGGAACAGCGATATAGAGCATTGAACATGGCAAATAGAAATATATATTCGGTAGCGCAAGTAAATAGCTATATTAAAAATATGTTCGCTCAGGATTTTATGCTCAGACAGGTGAGTATAAAGGGAGAGGTGAGCAACTGCAAGTATCACACGAGCGGTCATATTTATTTCACAATAAAGGACGCGGGAGCAGCCATGAACGCTATTATGTTTGCTGGCAGCAGGGCGGCAGGACTTTCCTTCCACATGAAGGAGGGGGACCAGGTTATTGTGACAGGTTCCGTTGAGGTGTATGAGAAGACCGGCGCATATCAGCTTTATGCCAAAAAGATAGAGCTTGACGGAGAGGGAAATCTGTATCTCAAATTCGAGCAGCTAAAGCATGAGCTTGAGGAAATGGGCATGTTTGCCGCAGAGTACAAGCAGCCTATTCCGCAGTATGCCGGCCGTATTGGTGTTGTTACAGCACCGACAGGCGCGGCCGTACAGGATATAAGGAATGTATCATCGCGCAGGAATCCATATGTACAGGTCATACTTTATCCGGCATTGGTGCAGGGAGAGGGTGCGGCTAATAGCATAGTGAAGGGCATACAGACATTGGATGCGATGAATCTTGATGTGATAATAGTCGGCAGAGGCGGAGGCTCCATAGAGGATTTATGGGCCTTTAATGAGGAGATTGTGGCGAGAGCCATATTTGACTGTCGCACGCCAATCATCTCGGCAGTAGGTCATGAGACAGACTGGACGATAGCGGATTTTGTGTCAGACAGGAGAGCACCCACACCTTCAGCGGCTGCAGAGCTTGCAGTCAGTGACTACAGACAGACGTTAGAGCGCCTTGACAATCTGCGCCGCAGGATGGACAGAAATCTGACAGGCCGGATTGATTTTTTCAGGGAAAAGCTGTCACATATTAAAACAAGACTTAATTTCCTTAGTCCACAGAATAAACTAAATGAGAATAAAAGGCGTCTGGCAGATATCGAGGATGCACTTGAAAGGATTATGAAGCAGAGGCTTTCGGATTGCAGACAGCGTCTGGCACTGCTTTCAGGTACACTGGATGCATATTCACCGGCCAAAAAGCTGGCACAGGGCTATGTGTATGTCGAGGTGGAAAAGAAGGGGGCACTGCACAGTGTATCCGATATCAATGCAGGCGATGACATAAATATATATCTGATAGACGGTCATGCAAGGGCCGTAGTTTCGGAGGTTGTTAACGATGAACAAAGAAAATGAAAAAACACTGACACTCGAGGAGCGTTTTGCACACTTAGAGCAGATAGTGGCGAGGATGGAGAATGCAGATGTATCCCTGGATGAGGCCTTTGAGCTCTACAAGAAGGGGCTTGATGAGGTAAAGAGTGCCAATGATATGGTACAGGGCATGGAAAAGGCCATGCTTGTGCTAAACAGCGACGGACAACTGGAGGAATTCTGATGAGCTTAAATGGAAATTTAAATAAGTCACAATTCATGGAAGAGCTGCAGCAAAAGGTAGAGCATATAAATAATGTGCTTGAGAAGTTTCTTCCCGCTGAGGAGGGACAGCAGAGGATTATTTTTGAGGCCATGAACTATAGTGTGAGAGCCGGTGGAAAGAGGCTTCGTCCTATGCTCATGGAAGAGACATACCATATGTTTGGCGGAAGCAGTGCAGTGATTGAGCCATTTATGGCAGCAATCGAGATGATACACACATATTCGCTGGTGCATGATGACCTGCCTGCCATGGACAATGATGAGTACAGGCGTGGAAAGAAGACTACACATGCTGTGTACGGTGAGGCTATGGGCATTCTTGCGGGTGATGCACTTTTAAACATGGCATATGAGACCGCAGCAAAGGCTTTTGACATGGAAGTGACCGATGCGCGTGTGGCAAGGGCATTTACAGTGCTTGCAAAAAAAGCAGGCGTGTATGGCATGGTCGGAGGACAGGTGGTTGATGTGGAAAGCGAGAAATCCGATGACTGTCCTATCACAAGGGAAAAGCTTGACTTTATCTACAGGCTTAAAACAGGCGCACTTATAGAGAGCTCGATGATGATAGGCGCAATCCTTGCAGGGGCATCGTCTGATGAGGTATCACGCGTTGAGCAGATAGCGGCAAAGCTGGGGCTTGCGTTTCAGATACAGGATGATGTGCTTGATGTCACAAGTACACTTGAGGTGCTTGGAAAGCCGGTAGGCAGTGACGAGAAAAATAATAAAGCGACATATGTCACATTTGAGGGATTGGATAAAGCGGTTTCTGATGTGGAGCGCATCTCCAAGGAGGCAGAGGAGCAGCTTGATGATTTGGGATACGACGATGCATTTCTTAAGGAGCTATTTGAATATTTGATCCATCGGGAGAAATAGGATGGTTTTAGAAAAGATACAAAAGGAAAATGATATAAAAAAACTGACACCTGAGGAGCTTGAGCTGTTAAAGGATGAAATCAGGCAGTTTCTTATAGAGAGCATATCGGTGACAGGAGGTCATCTGGCATCAAACCTCGGAGTTGTGGAGCTTACCATGGCGCTGCATCTGTGCTTTGATCTGCCGAAGGATAAGATAGTGTGGGATGTAGGGCATCAGTCGTACACACACAAGATACTCACCGGCAGAAAGGATGGATTTTCATCGCTCAGACAGTATGGAGGCATGAGTGGCTTCCCAAAGGCGGATGAGAGCGACTGTGACTGCTTTAATACAGGACACAGCTCCACATCCATATCAGCGGGACTTGGGCTTGCGACAGCCAGACAGGTGACAGGAGAGGACTACCACGTGGTTTCTGTAATAGGAGACGGTGCGCTGACCGGAGGCATGGCATATGAGGCGCTCAACAACGCTTCAAGCGTGAAGGGCAATTTTATTATAGTGCTAAACGACAACAATATGTCGATTTCAGAGAACGTTGGGGGCATCAGCCAGTATCTTTCAGGCTTTCGCACAGCGGATGCATACAGGGATTTAAAGAATAATGTCATGAATTCCCTTAACCATATACCAATCTACGGAGAGCGTATGGTAAAGCATATCAGGAATACAAAGAGCAGCATAAAGCAGCTTTTTATTCCGGGGATGTTTTTTGAGGAGATGGGCATCATCTATTTGGGACCTGTGGATGGCAGTGATATAAAGGAAATGTGCCGTGTGTTTGATGAGGCAAAGCGTGTTGATGGTCCGGTGCTTGTGCATGTGCTCACGAAAAAGGGAGCAGGCTATGGCCCGGCTGAGCGTTATCCTTCCAGATTTCACGGGGCAGAGCCGTTTGTCATAGAGACAGGGCTTCCAAAGAATAAGCGCACGAAGGCCAATTACACAGATGTTTTCTCAACAGTCATGAAGAAGCTGGGTGAGAGAAATCCAAAGGTGGTTGCGATAACCGCTGCCATGGCAGAAGGAACAGGGCTTCGAAGATTCCACCGCAATTTCCCGGATAGGTTTTTTGATGTGGGAATAGCCGAGGCACATGCCACGACCTTTGCGGCAGGTCTTGCAAAGTCAGGACTTATCCCGGTATTTGCGGTGTACTCGTCATTTTTACAAAGGGCGTTTGACCAGATACTTCACGATGTGTGCATACAGAATCTGCATGTCATCTTTGCAATCGACAGGGCAGGGCTTGTAGGCAGTGACGGAGAGACACATCAGGGAATATTTGACATATCATATCTGTCGGTCATCCCGAATATGACAATCATGGCTCCGAAGAATAAGTGGGAGCTGTCTGATATGATGAAGTTTGCAGTGGCATATGACGGTCCGATTGCACTCAGATATCCAAGAGGGGCAGCATATGACGGCCTTAAGGAAATAAGACAGCCGATAGAGCTTGCAAAGAGTGAGCTGATCAGAAAAGGAAGCACGGTGGCTATCATGGCACTCGGCAGTATGGTAAAGACTGCCGTTGATGTAGTAAAGCTGCTTGAGGCAGAGGGAATCTCTGCTACACTTATCAATGCGCGTTTTGCAATGCCTTTTGATAAGGAAGCAATTAAGAAAATGCCGGCTGAACACAGTCTGCTTGTGACTATGGAGGAAAACGTGCAAAGCGGCGGTTTTGGTGAGCATGTGACGGAGTATGTCAAGACTAACGGCATAGCTCTTGAGGTGTTGACAGTTGCACTTCCTGACTGCTATGTGGAGCATGGCAATGTAGAGGTGCTCAAAAAGGAGCTGCATGTGGATGCCGAATCGGTGGCTAAGCGTATAATAGCAGTATTATAGATAGAGGTAACATACAGTATGAAAGAAAGATTAGACGTATTACTTGTAAACAGAGGCCTTGCACCATCACGGGAAAAAGCAAAGACCATGATTATGGAAGGCAATGTTTTTGTAAATAACAACCGTGAGGATAAGGCGGGAAGCACATTTCCTGATGACTGCAATATTGAGATTCATGGAAAGACACTGCAGTATGTGAGCCGTGGAGGGCTAAAGCTTGAAAAGGCTATGAAGCACTTTGATATCACGATGGATGGCAAGGTGTGCATGGATATAGGTGCTTCAACAGGCGGTTTTACAGACTGTATGCTTCAAAATGGTGCTAAAAAGGTGTATGCCGTGGATGTCGGATATGGCCAGTTTGCATGGAAGCTGCGTCAGGATGAGCGCGTGGTGTGCATGGAAAAGACCAATATCAGGTATGTGACGCCCAATGAAATAGATGATGAGCTGGATTTTGCATCGGTTGATGTGTCATTCATATCACTTACCAAGGTGTTAGGTCCTGCAAGAGCACTGTTAAAGGACGGTGGAGAGATGGTTTGTCTTATCAAGCCACAGTTTGAGGCAGGCAGGGAAAAGGTAGGTAAAAAGGGCGTGGTCCGTGACAAGAGCGTGCATGAGGAGGTAGTGAACAATATCATATCCTTTGCACTTTCAAATGGATTTAGCGTGTTAGACCTTGAGTATTCGCCAATCAAGGGGCCGGAGGGCAATATAGAGTACCTCGTACATATCAAAAAGACAGATGATCCTATAAAGGAGGAATCAGTGGATATTCATAGTGTGGTCGAGGCCGCGCATGGAGAGCTGGACAGGAAATAGACTATGAAACATTTTGTTGTGATAGCAAATGCCTATAAGGACAGGGATTTTGCACTTACAAATAAAATAGTGGCATACATAGAGCAAAAGGGCGGCACGGCAAAGGGTCTTATGAGCAATGTCGAGGCTATATCCGATAACGAGTTTGAGCTTGAGGATATACCACAGGATACGCAGTGTATTCTTGTGCTCGGCGGAGATGGTACACTGATTCGTGCAGCTACAAGGGTGGAGACACTTGAGATTCCGCTTATGGGAGTAAATCTCGGCACACTCGGCTATCTGTGTGAGGTGGAGGAAGCTACGGTATTTGACGCTATTGATTCGCTCATGGCTGATAAATACATGACAGAGGATCGTATTATGCTCACAGGGCATAAAAGAGGCAGTGAGACCTCGAGAGTTGCATTAAATGATATAGTCATCCATAGAAAGGGCAATTTGCAGATATTAAGCCTCAATGTGTATGTAAACGGTGAGTTTTTAAACAATTACCATGCCGACGGCATCATTGTTGCGACTCCAACAGGCTCTACAGGCTACAGTATGTCGGCGGGAGGTCCGATTGTGGATCCGAAGGGTGATATGATACTGCTCACACCGAACAATGCTCACAATCTTACGTCAAAGAGCATTGTGCTTTCAGGCGATGATGAGATAGAGATAGAGATTCTAAGCCGCAGGGAGCAAAACGATGAGCTGGCGTGTGTCAGCTATGATGGCGATACCGCGGCAGAGCTGGCTGTGGGAGACCGTTTTGTTATTTCAAAGGCAGCCAATCATACAAAGATCTGCAAGCTCCACAAGAGAAGCTTTTTGGAGATACTCCGCAAAAAGATGGGAAATTATTCATAACACAGATAAGGATTGTTATAATGAATAGTTACAAATAATATTTATGAGGTGACATGACATGAAAACAAACAGACAATCCAAGATAATTGAGATAATCCAAAAGAATGAGGTAGAGACGCAGGATGAGCTCTCTGCGCTTCTTGAAAAAGATGGTTTTCGCGTGACTCAGGCCACAGTATCCAGGGATATCAGGGAGCTTAAGCTCACGAAAATCCCTACCGCAAGCGGCAGACAGAAGTACGCCGTGATAACGGATGCACCTGAGAATCTCTCAAAGAAATACGAAAGAGTACTCAGAGAGGGCTTTTTGTCAATGGATATGGCACAGAATATCCTCGTTATAAAGACTGTATCGGGAATGGCAAGCGCTGTCTGTGCTGCAATAGATGCCATGAAGATGAGAGAAATCGTCGGTTCGATTGCAGGAGATGACACAATCATGTGTGCAATCCGGACTGTTGATGATACATATGCGGTGATGAAAAAAATCCGCAGAATTGTGGAATAATGTTACATGAATATCAGATTATACCTGAACTGTAACAGAAAATAACATATATCGTCATGCCTGGGAGAGGAAGGAGAAAATATGTTACAAAATCTACATGTAAAGAATCTGGCACTCATAGATGAGTGTGAGGTTGAGTTTTCCGACGGACTAAATATACTGTCGGGAGAGACCGGAGCCGGAAAATCAATCATCATAGGCTCTATCAATCTGGCGCTTGGTGAAAAAGTGCAAAAGGAGATGCTAAGAGACAATGAAAAGCCTGCTTTTGTGGAGCTTATTTTTTCAGTTGAGGACCCAAAGATTATAGAGGCTTTAAGGGAGCTTGATGTGGAGGTCGAGGACGGATGCGTGATTTTAAGCCGTAAAATCACACAGTCGCGCGCAGTCGGCAGGGTAAACGGTGAAGCCGTGTCTGTTTCACGAATGAAGGAAGTAGCCTCATATCTCATAGATATCCACGGTCAGCATGAGCACCAGTCACTTTTATCAAAGAAAAAACACCTTGATATACTTGATGAGTACGCAAAGCAGCCGCTTGGAGATAAAAAGCAGCAGCTTTCAGTCACATACAAAGCATATAGGGCACTTAAGGATGAGTATGAAAAGTCAAATATCGACAATGAAGAAAGAAGTCGTGAGCTGTCATTCCTTGAGTACGAGGTGAAGGAGATAGAAGAAGCTTCCCTGGTGTCTGGTGAGGATGAGGAGCTTGAGGCGCAGTTTAGGAAGTTTTCAAACGGAAAGAAAATCATGGAGGGCGTAAATGCTGCATATTCTGCCACAGGAGGCGAGATGGAGAGTGCCTCAGAGCTTATTGGCAGGGCGGTAAGAGAATTGTCACTGGTATCAGGCTATGATGAGGATGTGGAAGCTCTGGAGAGTCAGCTGTCAGAGATAGACAGTCTGCTTTCTGATTTTAATCACGAGATATCAGGATATATATCACAGGCAGAGTTTGACGAGGAGACCTTCTATGAGACACAAAAGCGTCTGGATGAGATAAATCATCTAAAGAGTAAATACGGCAACTCAATTGATGATATACTGATAGCACTCAATGAAAAGAGGGAGCGTATCAGTGTCCTGAATGATTATGATTCTTATTTACAGAAATTAGAGCAGCAGCTTGCGAAAAAGGAAAAGGAGCTGGCACAGATATCGGATGAGGTATCAGAAATCAGACAAAGGAGTGCTGTAAAGCTTGTGTCGGAAATTAAATCAGCACTTAATGATTTGAATTTCCTTGATGTACAGTTTGATATGCAGTTTGACAGATTGCCGGACTATACGGCAAACGGCATCGATGCGCCGGAGTTTCTCATATCAACTAACCCCGGAGAACCGCTTAAGCCGCTCGGCAAGGTAGCTTCAGGCGGAGAGCTGTCGCGTATCATGCTTGGCATCAAGACAATCATGGCAGAAAATGACCACATTGAGTCGCTTATTTTCGATGAGATTGATTCTGGAATCAGTGGACGTACAGCTCAGATGGTCTCTGAGAAGATGAATGAGCTTGGCCGCAACCATCAGATTATATGTATCACACATCTGCCACAGATAGCAGCTATGGCAGATGCACATTTCCTTATTGAAAAAGCAGTCGAGAACAAATCCACGGTTTCAAGGATTCGAAGGCTAAGTGACAATGACAGTGTGGCTGAGCTGGCCAGAATGCTTGGCGGTGCAAAGATCACAGATACCGTGATGGAGAGCGCACGCGAGATGAAAGAGCTTGCCATGGAGAAAAAAATCTGACATTATCAGTTTACGGCGCGGTTGATTACCAGTATATCACCGGTGGTCAGCCGTACGTTTCCGTTTGGAATGATTACCTGCCCGTTTCTTTGGATCATTATTATAATCTCATTGTGTTTTTTTGATATTTCAGACAGCAGTTTATTGTTATATCTGCTGTCTTTTCTATTATTTTTTCCACCAGTTTTATACCATGCACCTCATCAGGTGTGATGGCACTAAGCACGAGCACATCATTTTGCAGAATTATTGTTTCACCGTCCGGTATTATATTCTGCTCACCTCTTCGTATAAGCACAATCAGTGTCTCAGGAGGCAGCGTCAGGTCCTTTAGCTTGTGGCCACACCACAGATGATTTTCCGGTATGGTAAGCTGTATGAACTGGATATCTGCTTCCTCGGAGTAATCATTGAAGGTCTTCATTACATCGGCTGTTTTATCAAGCATGTCAAGCTTTCGTGATATCCATGGAAGCATTGAGCCTTGAAGCAGTATTGAAAAGAGTACTATCATAAATATTATGTGGAAGGTGTCGAGGTCATCATTGGTGGCGGTATATGCCATGATGGAAAACACTATGGATGCAGCTCCTCTTAAGCCGGACCATGAGACAAGCAGCAGCTGTTTTATTTTGCTGCGAAATGGTGTGAGCACAAGTGCGACAGAAAGAGGTCTTGCCACAAAGGTCAGCCACATAAATATTAAAAGTGCCGGTACTATGACGTGTGGCAGCTTTGATGGGAAAGAAAGCAGACCAAGCAGAAAGAAAATAAGCATCTGCATGAGTCCTGTTATGCCATCAAAGAAATTTACCAGATTCTTTTTATTTTCTATTTCTGTGTTACCGAGTATAATGCCGACTATATAGGCACTTAAGAAGCCGTTTCCGTCAAAGTAAGCAGGCAGGGCATACGATATCAGAGCAATTCCCACCATGAAAATCGCATCAAACCCCGCGCTTTTGAAGCGTATATATCGAAGGAGCATGATGGAAAGCTTTGCAATCAGGACGCCGAAGATTATGCCGAAGGCAAGCTGCTTTACTATGAGTATGGCAATATTTCCCGGGCTTGCGCTGCCCTGAGATATGGATATAAAAGCAACTGTGAGCATATAGGCACATGGGTCATTACTACCGCTTTCCACTTCAAGAAGAGAGGCGGTATTGTATTTCAGATTCAGCTTTTTCGAACGCAGTATGGAGAAAACGCTCGCTGCATCAGTTGATGAAATCAGCGCACCGAGGAGAAAGCTTATTTCCCAGCTCATATTAAGGGCAAAGTGACAGAACAGCCCTGTGAGAAAGCATGTGATAATAACACCGATGGTGGACAAAAGCACAGACTTAACGGCAACAGCCTTTGCACGCTGCCAGTTGGTGCCAAAGCCGCCATAGAACATGATAAATATCAGCGCGGTAGAGCATATCTGTTCAGCGAACGCGTAATTGTCGAAATCTATCTTCATTATTCCGTCAGAGCCAAAAAGCATGCCGAGCACGATAAAGGCTAAAAGTGCCGGAATGCCTATGCGATTGGAGACACGATTTAGCAGGATACATAAGAAGATTACTATGGATGTGATGAGCAGGTATGTATTCATGGAATCCCTCCTTTATTAAATGGTGATTTAAGAATTATAAAGCTATTACAGTATTTATTTGTAACGGACAACGTGGGAATTATATGTGAAATTTATAATAAACATATAAATATATCGAAATTATATAGGAAAACACCTAAACTGTCAAACTATACCGGCTTTTGCTCAAAATAATTTGGAATAGTTAAAATGAGATAATAAGATATTAAAAGAATAAAAGAAAAATGACAGGAGCATACTAATCCAAATGGAGGTAATAGTATGCGGAAGTTTTTTGGAAAATTTGTGAGTGTCACGCTGGCTGCAGCAGTGATAGCTATGTTTGCACTAAGCAGTGATGATAAGTGGTGCAGCAGGGTAGATAAGGCATTTGATGAAAGTGTATTAGGAAGTTTTTTAAATGAATCAAAGGCCGGATATGGAAGATATGCGACAGGGCTTCCCGGACAGGCGGCCAGTGTATTGGCTGATTCGGGCGAGAATGGTGAAAATGGTGAAAACGGCGGAACCGGTGAAAACAGTGGAAACGGTGGAACCGAACAAGGCATAGGACAGACAGCAGATACAGCATCAACTCACAGAGATTATGAAGAGACAGATAAAATAAGTGCTGGAATAAGTGTTGAGGGCGTATATGCCTGTGGCAGGCTGACCGGTATATATGAGCAGACAGAGGGAGTGCTTGTAGTGAATACGACGGAGGTGACAGACGAGGATGGCAAAAAAGTCAATCCTGCAGATAAAAAGGTGCAGTGCGGTGATTATATCCTATCTGTCAATGGGCGTACTGTTGCAGACAAGGAGGAGCTTTCTGAAGCTGTGAATGATATCATGAAGGAATATGATGAAAGGCATGAAGATGAAAGTAATGAAGATGAAAGTAATGAAGATAAAAGTACCGTAAACATTAAATTTCTTCGAGGCGGTGAGAAAATGTCAGCGGATATCACACCTGTCAGGATGGATGATGGCAGATACTATATGGGAATATGGGTGAAGGACGATCTGGCAGGAATCGGTACTATCACTTATTATACAAAGGACGGCCGTTTTGGAGCGCTGGGGCATGGAATAGGAGACGGAACGCAAAGCGGCAATCTCTTGTATGCAAACAGTGGTGATTTGTACAGTATGAAGCTTACCAAAATCAAAAAGGGAAAATCCGGCGCGCCGGGCGAGATAGGCGGAGTGGTATATTTTGGCAAAAAAAGCCATATAGGCACACTTGACTGCAATAGTAATCTGGGAATTTACGGACAGCTTGACAGCGATGAATTGTCGGAATATGCCGCAGAGGATACGTATTATCCGGTTGCCGGCAAGGATGAGATACACACAGGCCGTGCACAGATGATATCGGAAATATCGGGAAAACTTGAAAAATATAATCTGGAAATAACAAATATAGACAAAAAAGCGACAGATACAAACAAGGGAATGGAGCTTAAGGTGACAGACGACAGGCTGATAGAGCTCTCCGGAGGCATAGTGCAGGGCACATCCGGAAGCCCTATCATACAGGATGGTAAAATAATAGGAGCAGTCACCCATGTGTTTGTGGATGATCCGACCGGAGGCTACGGCATCTGCATTGATGAGATGCTGTAATTACTGCTCCATCCTGCGAAGCTCCGGCAGCACTGTGCTAAGCATGGTTACAAAGCAGATGCTTCCGCCAATCACGTTTGAAACAGGCTCTGCCATAAACACACCGTCGGTTCCCATACCAAAGGAGTATGGCAGAATATATGTCAGCGGTACAACGATGAACACCTTGCGAAGCAGGGAAAAAAATATAGCCCGCTTCTTTTTGTTCAGTGATTTAAAGGTGGTCTGTCCGATGTACTGCAGATCCATAAATATGAATGCCGCAAAGTAGATATTTAAAGCCTTCACCGCATCATCCATGAGGGTGGCATCGGAGCTGAAAATAGCAATCAGGGCATGAGGAGCAAGTATGATCACAGTCCACATGACAGCTGTATATAGAAGCACGAGCAGTCCCATAGTGAAAATGGATTTTCTCACCCGGGCCGGTCTTTTGGCGCCATAGTTGTAGCTTAAAACAGGAGATGAACCCTCCACTATTGCATAAATTGGAGTCTCGACCATCTGCCTGATGCTTGATACGATGGTCATTACCGATATGTACAAATCGCCACCGGTCACTGAAAGCACATTGTTGCAGCATATAGATACCAGGCTGTTTGTGAGCTGCATGACACAGCCGGAGGTTCCAAGGCTTATGATGTCCTTTGCATAGCGCGTATTTTCACTGAATTCAGAGAGTGTCATAAGGCGCACCTTAAGCTCAGCCTTTTTCCTAAGAAAGTGAAGCACATAGAGAGCAGACAGTATTTGTGATATGACCGTAGCAATAGCTGCTCCTTTGATGCCAAAATTAAATCCAAATATAAAAAGCGGGTCTAAAACTAGATTGGCAACGGCTCCGATTGCCACAGACAGCATGCCGGTAGTGGAGTAGCCCTGAGCGTTGATAAAGGGATTCATGCCGGTTGATATCATGGATGGGAGTGTTCCTATCAAATAAATGAGCAGGTATGGCAGAGCGTATTTAAGGGCATTTTCAGATGCACCAAAGAGTATTAAAAGGGGCTTTGCAAAAATCATGCACAAAGCTGTAAAAATGACTGCAAATGTGCAGACCATTGTAAAGCTGGTATTCATTATAGTATTTGCGGCCTTGTCATCTCTCATGCCTCTTTTTATTGAAAAAAGCGGAGCGCCGCCACTTCCAAAGAGATTTGAGAAAGCGATTGTCAGCATTATAATAGGAAAGCAGAGCCCCACAGCACCGAGTGCAGTAGTTCCGACATCAGGTATGCGGGCGATGTATATGCGGTCCACTATGTTGTACAATAGGCTTAGAATCTGCGCTACAAGCATGGGCAGAGCAGCCTGCAATATGTTTTTCTTTATCGAATCGTTATCAAAATCTATTTTTTTCATAAATTACCTCTTTTTAATTTGCTTCGTTCATTATATCACCACATATAAAAAAATCAAAGGCTCAGCCTGTTTTGATATAGATTTTATTTATGACAAACTAAAAGAAAAATATATTTTACAATGACAAAAAACTACAGTAATATATGGACTATAAAATTACGAATTCTGAAATAACCATATATACCGGAGGATAACATGAAGATTACACAGATACATACAAATAAACCACAGTCACTTTCTTTCGAGATTTTTCCACCAAAGAAGGAGGAGGACTTTAAAAATATCGACGAGATGCTTGAGATACTCTGTGATTGCCATCCTGAGTACATCAGCGTGACATTTGGTGCAGGCGGCAGCTCAAACAATAACAAGACTATCGAAATTGCAAAGAAGATAAAGAACCAGTACCATGTGGAGCCGGTCGTGCACCTTACATGTCTGTGCTATAACAAGGCAGAGATAGATGAGTTTACCAGACAGCTTTCATATGAAGGAATTGAGAATATCCTGGCATTAAGAGGAGACAGAAATCCAAATGTGCCTGCAAAGGAGGATTTTCTCCACGCAAGCGATTTGATTAAATACATAAAGGATACCACAGGCGATCAGTTCTGTATCGCAGGTGCGTGCTACCCGGACATCCATCCGGAGGCAGGTAACAAGGTAGAGGATATTAAGAATCTTAAGAAAAAGGTTGATGCAGGAGCAGAGCTTCTTTTATCGCAGCTCTTCTTTGACAATGATACCTTCTTCAATTTTGCTGAGGACTGCAGGCTTGCAGGTATCAATGTGCCTGTTATCCCGGGCATCATGCCTTGTATCAATGCGGCTCAGATTCAGAGAATGGTCACAATGTGCGGAGCAAAGTTCCCGGAGAAGTTCCAGAAGATTGTGCACAGATATGGAGACAACAAGGCGGCACTTTTTGATGCCGGAATGTCTTACTGCGAGAGTCAGATAATTGAGCTTTTAGCTAATGATGTGGAGGGAATTCACCTTTATACTATGAACAATGTGAGAGTTGCAAAGCGTTTAACAGAGGGAATCAAGAACCTTATTTAGGACAATAGTATGGAACGCAAGCCCTGGGTACCACTGGCGCACACGTATTCCCGCCGTCGCTACGCTACCAAACTGCAAATTCGAATAAAAAATATCAACCGTTGCAAAAAGTACTCTAGATGATTATAATAGGTATATTAGATTTGTAAATGGAAACAATGTCCATATTAAATCGAAATTAAATTATATAATATATTAAGGAGACAATAGAAAATGAAAGAAAAATCAAGAAGCACTTTTTCCGGCAACATTGGGTTCGTTCTTGCGGCAGCCGGCAGTGCGGTAGGACTTGGAAATATATGGAGGTTTCCGTATCTGGCAGCAAAGGACGGAGGAGGACTTTTTCTGCTGGTGTATCTGATACTTGTCCTGACCTTTGGCTTTGCATTGCTTACCACTGAGATTGCAATAGGACGTAAGACCGGACAGGGACCGCTCACCGCGTATGGTCTTATCAATCCAAAGGGTAAGTTTATCGGTGTACTTGCGTGTATAGTACCGGCTATTATTCTGCCTTACTACTGTACTATAGGTGGATGGGTTTTAAAGTATTTTACACTTTTCATTACAGGAAGCGGTAAGAATGCAGTTGCGGACGGATATTTCACAGGCTTTATTACAGGCCAGTGGGCACCAATCATATTTGGAGTGGTTTATCTGCTTATAACAGCAGCAGTTGTCATTGGCGGAGTCAATAAAGGTATCGAGCGGTTCAGCAAGGTGCTCATGCCTATCCTTGTTGTGCTTATTTTTGCAATCGGTATTTTCTCACTGACGCTCAATTATAAGGATGCATCAGGTGCAGCAAGAAGTGGTCTTGAGGGTCTTAAGATATATGTGGTTCCTGACTTCAAGGGGCTTACAATGCAAAAGCTTGTCACAGTATTTGTTGATGCACTCGGTCAGCTGTTCTACTCAATCAGTGTGGCTATGGGAATCATGGTTGCATATGGTTCGTATGTCAAGAAGGAATCAAAGCTCATGGGCTCAATCAACCAGATCGAGATTTTTGATACACTTGTTGCATTCCTTGCAGGTCTTATGATCATTCCGGCAGTATATGTATTTATGGGCAGAGACGGCATGTCAGCAGGACCGGGTCTTATGTTTATATCACTGCCAAAGGTATTTAATGAAATGGGAATAGCAGGAGATATCGTTGGACTGATATTCTTCATGATAGTTGCATTCGCAGCAGTCACATCGTCTGTATCAATTATGGAGGCTATTGTATCGAGTCTTATAGACAGATTTCACTGGAGCCGCAGAAAAAGCGCAATTTTAGTCACGGTATACGGTCTGATTGCAGAGATAATAGTCTGCCTTGGCTACAATAAGCTCTATATGGAGGTTAAGCTTCCAAACGGCACAGTCGGACAGATACTTGATATCATGGATTATGTAAGCAACAATGTGCTCATGCCAATCGTTGCACTTGCCACATGTATCCTCGTTGGCTGGATAGTAAGTCCAAAGGTAATAATAGATGAGGTGACACGCGGAGGCAGCAAATTTACCAGAAAAGGACTTTATATAATCATGGTTAAATTTATTGCACCGGCATTCCTGCTTATATTATTGCTGCAGGCACTCGGAATCATTACTTTTTAGAATTGAATTAAATTTATTGTATATTTTATATAAATACCCCTGAAAATGCTGTAATTAAAGACCAAGTAAAATTATTCAACATCTCTCCAGATGCTGGTAATGTCAAACTTACAGCAACATTATATGATAAGGAAACTGGCGAACAAATCCTTGATGCCGATGATTGAAGCTCTTGGTATCACTGCTGATACCATGAAGAGTGCCGTTTACCAAAAAGCACTGAAAAATGCGAGGGAAGAAGTAAGTAAGGGTGTTCCGCTGTCTGAGCCAATCACAGCATGCGGACTGTTTCCACCTATGGTTTCCCACATGACACGAATCGGTGAGGAGACCGGTGATCTCGAGGGTATGCTTACCATGTATCAGGCTATGGACAGCTTATAAAATGAAAAAGAAGCAGACTTTGAGTGTGAAGTTCAAAGGCTGCTTTTTTTGTGCAGGTACTGGCAGTAGGTCGGGGCAATCAATCTGTTTGTAGGAACGGATATAGACATAGATGAGAAAGGATAAATCATTGATATGTATAAGGCGTGGGAAGAACAGAAAAAATAAAAGTCTTGCAGAGGCATATAACCAATGGTATAATTAAGCACACAATTCGAGCCGGTTCAGAGGCTCAATGATTTATCAGGCTGTGTCAGCCACAAATCCCATTGTGTATAAAAACTAAATATTGCCAGGAAATGTCTGTTCGTATCTATACGTGGCAAGTGTTTAATTGGAATTTTAAGGGTTTTATGGAGTTACACAAAGTTTTACAAGAAAATCAGAAGGAGAAGTGAATGATTTACAGAAAGGTAAGGACCAACCTGTCCCGTACTCTAAGCGCGATAGAGCAGGACAAGGCAACCAGTGATGACTATGTGAAGTGCATACTTGCAGACCCGCAGATTGCGGCATACATAGTGCAGGCGGTGGTGGAGGAGTTTAAAGACATGGAAATAGATGAGATTATTCCATGCATGGGTGAACCAACGGTAACACTGAGGTTTCCGGAACGGCTTGGTGTAAAAGTCCAGAACACAGGAAGCGAGTCAGTTGATGAGGAGGATGGAAAAATTATTTACGACATCAAGTTTCCGGTGTATTATAAGGGAAAGAAAAAAGAATTTATCATCAACATTGAGGCACAAAAGAGCAGTAAAAAATCAAAGCTGGGGTATAAGCTTGAAAATAGGATAACATACTACATGGGGCGTATGATATCGGAACAGAAGGGAACAGAGTTCTCAGGTTCGAGCTATGATGACATAAAATCCATATATAGCATCTGGATATGCATGGATACAAAGAAAACAGATGATTCGATAATCGAATTTGGGATGAAATCCAATCTGATATATGGTAAAATAAAGATAATACCAAAGCTTAGCAAGATAAACGGAGCACTGATAAATGTCCGTACGAGAACAGCAAAAAACAGAGAACTGTCGAAGAACAGACTTATAGCGATGCTCGAGGAGCTGTTCTCAAAATCAGAATTTCTGGAGAAAAAGAAGATACTGGAAGAAGACTATGGACTTAAAATGAGCGTGGAGCTTGAAGGGAGGATGAACGAGATGTGTAATGTGAGTGATTATTGGGAAGAGGTTGCACTTCAGACAGGCAGAGAAGAAGGACGGAAAAAAGAACAGGTTTCACTGATTGTAAAGAAAATCAAGAAAAATAAAACAATGGCAGAGATAGCAGATGATTTGGAAGAAAAAGAGGAGGTTATCGCTCCAATTTATGAAGCGGCATTGTCAATGAAGCCGGATTATGATGTCGAGAAGATATATGAACTTCTAGAGAAAAATAAGAAGCTGGCATAGCAGCTGTAGGTACTGGCAATAGGACGGGGCTTCATCCCCTGAGCCCTGGCTTGTGCACACTCTCTCACGTGAGCTACGCTGCACTGCCAAGATACTGTAGGAATTATGCCTTTTAGCTTTACGATGCCTGACGAAACCGTCGAAACGCGCCGTCCGTGGCGCGGTTCTCCTTGAGCCTTACTGCTCACACCACAGTGTGACCAGTAACGATTACAGCCCATTAAAAGTGCCTCTACGAGGCAGGGCTGTAATCTGACAATAGTTTATGTAGTGGCGCATAGCTTGACAGCGTGGTGTCAAGCTTGCGTTTGAACAGCAACGATATATCTCGGAACAAAGGAATGGGATGGCCCAAGGAAGCTGTCAGATATGTTTGGTGATGTGGACGAGGAGCTTCGGCCATTCATACCGGATTACAGGATTAATCTGCTGGCACCGAGGGAGATAACAGATTTTACAGGATTCAGGACATCCATCAGGCAGCTTTTCGAGGTACTGAAGAATGCGTATGATAAGGAAAAAATGCAGGAAGTGCTGCAGAATGACGAAAAGTTTAGCAGGGTGGACAGAGAGACAGTCGAGGCAATCAACCTGTTTGCAGGAACGGATATAGACATAGATGAGAAAGACGAGGTGATTGATATGTGTAAGGCGTGGGAAGAACAGAAAAATGAAGGCAGAGAATTAGGGGAAAGACAAAAGATAATCTCTCTGATTGTAAAAAAGTTGCAAAAGAACAAGAGTGTGGCAGAGATAGCAGATGACCTGGAAGAAAAAGAGGAGGTTATCGCTCCAATTTATGAAGCGGCATTGTCAATGAAGCCGGATTATGATGTTGAGAAAATATATGAGCTTCTTGAGAAAAATAAGAAGCTGGCATAGCAACTGCAGACATTAGCAGTAGGGCGTGGGAAGAACAGAAAAATGAAGGCAGAGAAGAAGGCAGAATTCGTCAGGGAAAAGTAACTGCTTTAAAACTTCAGAAAAAAGGTCACTCAATAGAAGATATAGCTGAATGTGTGGATTTTGATGAGGAAACTGTAAAAAAATGGCTTGTGAGCTAATATTGTAGTGAAATGTAAATTAGAGGAAGCAATCTTTGGGCGAGAACGCGGAGGTTGCTTCCTCTTTTGTTGAGATAATTGCAGGCATTGGCAGTAGGACGGGGCTTCATCGCTTACAAAATAGGGGGATTATGTAAAAGTAAATTGGTTATAACAGATGCACAACTGCCTTGATTGTGGTAAAATATTGAAATAAAGTTTCACGCAAGAAGGTGATCACCATGAAACAACACAAGTTTTTAAAGATAACAATTTCACTCATTCTCCTCGTTGCGCTTATCACGGCTGCGAGCATCTTTTTGTCATACAATGTTTTGAAGGTCAGGACATTTTCGTATGAGACGGACAAGGCTGTGGACCCGGTGCGGGCGGTAGTGATTTCGGATCTGCATGAGCACGAGTTTGGAAAGGATAATGTGAAGCTGGTGGAGAAGATTCGGGAGCAGGAGCCGGATATTATTCTGATGGTGGGGGATTTTGTGAATCAGGATTCGACGGAGTCGACGGTTGTGGTGAAGCTGGTGGAGCAGCTTAGTAAGCTGGCACCAGTGTGCTATTCACTTGGCAATCATGAGGAGTCTTATATGGCGAAGACGGACTGGAATTTTCCGAAGGAGATTGAGAAGGCGGGAGCACATTTTCTGGATAAGGAGTATGTAGATGTGGATATTCGCGGGACGAAGCTGCGGATTGGGGGGATGTTTTCCTATGCATTTGGAGCGGATGGAAAGGATTCGGCGGCTGCGGCACCGGAGGATGTGAAGAATTTTCTGATGGATTTTCAGGATACGGACCGTTTGAAGATCATGATGGCGCACAGACCGGATTCCTTTATATTTGGAGATGCGGCGTCGGTGTGGGATGTGGATCTGGTTGTGAGCGGACATGACCACGGTGGACAGGTAGTCGTGCCATTTGCGGGGGGAGTGTTTGGCGGAGACCAGGGATATTTTCCAAAGTATGTGCATGGCATGTATGAGAAGGAGCGGCTGCATCTGTTCGTGTCGAGTGGGCTTGGAAGCGCCAACGAGCCGTTGCCGAGGGTGAATAATCTGCCGGAGGTGGCTGTGGTGGAGATTGAGAAATCAACTCAAACTTGATGATGCGAAGCAGACATGCTATATTATATAGGAAGAAAGACGAAATATCCTAGAAAGAATGAGGAGAAAAAATGAGAGTAGACGATGGATTTGTATTAAGAGAAATTGCAGGAGATTATGTGATTATCCCAACCGGTAAAACGGTGCTTGATTTTAACGGAATGATAACGGTCAATGAAGTGGGAGTTTCCATCTGGAAGATGCTGCAGGAGGAGACGACATTTGAAAATATTGTGAAGGGCATTTTGGATGAGTACGATGCCGATGAGGAGACTGTGAAGGCGGATGTGCAGGAGTTTTTGGACCGCATTAAAGAGGCTGGGATATTGAAATAGAGGTGTATGAGAAAACGAGTCTCAATGTTTATTTTTTAAGATGGCTTCATATGTATAGTAGGGAAATTACCAAATTATATCAAATTTTTTAGATTATATATAAAAAAATCTACAAGTTATACAAAATATAACATTTTTGGGATGATTTACCTATTGTATTTTCATCAAAAAAACTTTAGAATATTTTAGAATAAATCTATTGCTAAAACTATGTTTTCACGTAGCAGTAGAAATAACATATTAATCATACTCAATTTAAAGGGAAGGGAGAGGAAAGTATGAGAAAAAAATTTAAGAAACGGTTGCTCGGAATCATCCTTACCATCTTGATGGTAGTTAGCGTGATACCTGTGCAGCAAGTACAGCCCGTAAAAGCGGCAGATACGCAAATTATTTATCTTGAAATATCAGGAGAAGTAACAGGATGGACAACGCCAGGTGTTCACGCGTTAGATGCCAGTGGTACGCCAGTAAATAAGTTGTTTGCGATGGAGAAAGTTGCAGACAGTGACAATATTTATAAGGCGGAAATTGCTGAAAATGCTACAAAGGTAATTTTTACACCAGATAATACATGGAATACAGGAGAAACAAATGCAGTTTCTATTAGAGATGCCAATGCAGATTTAAAAACAACATATCCATGCTATAAAGTTACATCTTTCCAAAAGGGGTCAAAACAATGTTGGAAAGGTCATTGGACAACATACAGTACCGGAGATGAAGTTTTAAAAGAAAGATTTTATGTTTCCACTAATTTGGTTGATTACATCAATGATGCTAGATTTGACTCAGGAAATAAAACGAGAGGATACAGTGACAACAATCAAGGAACAGTTGTTGATGGCTCAGAAAAAGGAGCAAATGTTTACAGTTATTTAGATGCTGCAATATCGGGAAGCCCATGGTATAATAGTTCTGGTCAAGATTCAAAAGCATGTCAATATACATATCCATTGTACTTTGGTAACATGTTCGATACCAAAAATAGATATGGACGCATGTTAAATGGAAATTGGTATGGACTTAATAACTTTAGTGTGGGTGCCAATGTGGCTTTAGAAGAAAAAACCACAACTGAGGGAAAGTGCTTTTATGGAGCAGCAGCACAAGGTTTAGTAGGTGATAAACTGGTTGATGGGAAAATGGTAGATCCGATGAATTCAAGTGTTGTTCTGCCTTATTTCTCTGGGGAAGCGATTCATCCATATAAAAATGGTAGTGAAATTGATAACAACAAGAACTTATCTGAATATTACAATGGTTTACAGTTCCCATTCAAGCAGACAAAGGATAAAAATGGCGTAATTACATACTCTTATGATTCGGGAAAGGATTATGCTGTATATTATAATTTTGAAAAGAATTGTTTCTATGAAAGTCCGGAGCATATTAAAAATGAAACAACAAATGATGGTACAGCACCAGAAGATGGATTCTATCCATTGAACAAACCAGGAGATCCTCGTAAAGCTGTAAATATGGGATTTGGTACTGAATTTACGATTCCATTTACATTATCAAAAGATGGAAAAATCAATGGTAAGGACATAACATTTAACTTCACTGGTGATGATGATGTGTGGGTATTCATTGATGACTACCTTGTTTTAGACATGGGTGGTGCACATAGAATGGCAAGAGGAACAATTGACTTCGCACAGAAAAATGTAACAGTTGAACGCGCATTTACACCAGATAAGTCCACAACGGCTGCTTGGAAAGATGGAGCTACTCGTGCAAATCAGACATCAACGGAAAGGTTAAAGACATTTGCAGATATTAAAACAGACAATGGAAAGACTTTTGCAGATATCATGGCAAATGATTCAAAAGTACATACACTGAAGATGTTCTACATGGAACGTGGTATGTTCGATTCCAATATGTCTGTAAGCTTTAACTTTTCACCTATTCCATCAGGTTTAACACTTAGTAAAGACGTTGACACTAAACCAGTAAATGATGGATTAAAGTCAGTTGTAGAGACAAAAGATAATTTTGATTTTACAGTTACAGATACAGATCCAAGAATAGAATACAATTATGAAAAAGACTATAATGGTACAGGTATAGAAAGTGAGACTACAAAAGATGGAGTTGTAAAAGGACTTGCTGATAATGTATACGCAAAGAACTTTGAATATACTGAAGCAGATTCAAAAGGTAATAAAGGCTTAAAAATTGGTACAGACTTTACAATTACAGAGAAAGAAAATTCCAATTATTCTACTAGATGGTTTGTTACGGATATTTCAACTCTAGCTACCAAAGAGAGTGGAAGTGGACGGATTTCAACCTTCAAATTAGGAGAAGCTGGATCAGATGTGACAAAAGTAAATTACAACGTTAACTTTGTAAATACACCAAAGGTAGGTACTGTGAATATAACCAAGGCATGGGATGGTGATGTTCCGGATACACTGAAAAATACAGAGTTCCCATTCAAGGTGGAAGTTGACTTGGATGGTGTAGCTGATGAATATGGATATTCGCCATATCCTTTGGAATATACTGTAGATGGAAAAGATTCTTATACTACCGAGGCAGATGGTAGCTTTAAATTAAAGTGTGGTCAGAAAGCTGCTTTTAAAGGTATTCCGATAGGAGCAACAGTTAAAGTAACAGAAACAAAAACTACTGATGGAAAGTCATGGGTAGTAAGTGGACAAGAATTCAAAGAAAGTGCTGCAGTTACAGATGGTTCTAATGAAACTTTAACGATTACCAATGCCACCATGACTATACCTTCGGATAAAGTGATTTATGTTGAAGCAGGAAAAGATACATTTTATAAACCAGCTAATGTTGAAACAGGCTATACTGTTTCTAACATGTCCAATGGACTGACTTATACAGATAAAGGTTTCAATGGTGCAGAGCCAAACAAATCATATACAGCTAACTATACAGGATTTAACAGCGATGGAGCAATAGTAAATGGTACAATTACTGTATATACATATCAGGCGACCGATAAGGTTTATGTATTTGATTACGGTTTAGAGTCAAACATTGCAGAAACAAATGATAATGGGGATGGCTTATTCCAGGGTGGTATATTCTACAATGAATATGCCAAAGATGCAAATGCAACTGAAGCAAAATTAGATAATATTATAGGATTAGACAATACACAGACAAGTATCACAGGCACAAATGTCAAGATTGTGGATAATGAAAAAGCTGATAGCCCAGTAACATTTAAGCCGGTTGCATTCATGGATAAGGCTGAGAATTACACTTATACAGCAGATATCACAAAGAAGGGTGAAACACTTAACAGTACTAACCCAGAAACTGGCACAACAGTCCATGGTACAATTAAGACAATGCCGGCAAACGTTGTTTACTATGAAGATAACTTCAACGAAAAAGCAAATAGTAGTAACAGTGCAGTAAAGATTATTTACTCAGAAAATAATACATCTAAAGATGGAACGGACGTGAAGCTTGAGCAGAGCAATGACCAGAGCGAACAGTATGGTCATGATAATGCATATGCAAATGGCGACAAATACAGCAGCGGCTCATCTACAAAGATGGAAAAGAGTGCAACAGCAACATTTACCTTCAAGGGAACTGGATTTGATATCATAAGCAGAACAAATACCGAAACAGGAACCATCGGTGTAAAGGTATATAAGGGAGAAAATGCAAGTGGAACACCTATAAAAAATATTCCTTTGATTACATATTACGATGACGGAGATTTATATCAGGTACCAGTTATTCATGAAACAGGTTTTGACTATGGAACTTACACAGTTGTGGTAGAAGTTAAATCTTATAATCCAGAAGGAATAGTGTTCTATCTTGATGGAGTTCGTATCTATGGACCATTAGAATACAAGGAAAACACAGACGGCACATATGATTCAGATAATTATCTGGATTCAGAAGAGGACGCAAACATATATGAAATACGACCAATGATCATCGGAAATACAGTAGACGGAACAAAAGGTAATCATGCAATGCTGATGAAGTACAAGGCGGGGGGAGAAGTAGATCTGTCTGCAGGAGGAAGTACAGTCGTTGAAACATTACACGGAGCTGTTCCGGACGATGCAACAAAAACAACAGATGATTTTGAAAAATACTGGAAGTGGGGACCAAACAATGAATTATATCTGGAACCAGGAAATGCAGTTGGATTCTTAATCCCGGCTGATATCTATGGCCCGACAGATGATCCATATGCAACATTCCAGATTGGGGCAAAGGCAACATCCAAGGATGCAGTAACACTGAAAACAATTCTTCCAGATGGAAAAGAAGCAGCAAATTCCACAATTACAGTAAATTCTGCAACAGATATGTATTACAATATCAATGTTACAGATGAAATGAAAAAAACAGTTGATGGTACGGAATATTATCTGGTAGTAATAGCAAACACAGATGGTGGAATGGTATCTCTTACAAATATTAAGAGTACCTGCGATCCAATTGATTTTGGTGTACCAGCTGCAGATACTACGGCAATGAGAATGATGGCAGCCAGCATGATATCCGCATTTTCAACGAAAGATGAAGTAGTAAGTGAAGCAGCATTTGCGACTGTAGTACGTTCAGGAAGAGATGCAACGCTTGCTGTAACATCAACAGTAGGAGTGGAGAAATTAAAGATTACGGATTCCAATGGTCAGGTAATGGATAATTCTACATTGAATATCAGTTATACTGATAAGGTTTTAAATGGAAACAAGCTGCGTACATGGAGAGTAAAATTCAAACCGAACCTGAAACGAGGAAAATATAAGTACACAGTAGAAGGAATCACAGCTGAAAACAAAGCAACAGTTAGAATTGGAACTCCAACATTAACTGTAAGGTAAAGGAGAACGATTGTCATGAAAAAGAAATATAGCAAACCCTGTATTGCAGTAGAAAACTTTGTGTTACAGGAATTTATAGCTGGAAGTTGTTCAGTTAAAATGAATTATGCAAATGATACATGTGTAACTTTAGGTAAACTGGAGGATAATGGAATTGATCCTGTTCTGGCAAAACAGATTTATGGTATAATTGTAGATGATAAATTTTTCCAATCTACATCCACATGTCAATATAAATACAATGACAATGGTTCAGATGCCACCGATGGTGTGTGCTATTTTACAGCGACAAATGCAATATTTGCGTCATAAGAACTATATACAAGAAAAGAACTGTCATTAGACAGTTCTTTTCTTGTGCAATTCAACGATTAGAATTGGAACTCCAACATTAACTGTAAGGTAAAAATTAAATAGAATCAATAAGACCGCATACAGTATTGCGGTCTTTATCGCTATAAAGGAAAAATATGAATGAAATAACTATTCAAATCGCAAATATAAATTTTTGCATAGAATGTAAAGATGAATTTGAAATTGTGGATTACTTTAAAATATTCCAAAATACAAATAAAGAAAAAAATGCATGTAATGTACATTATCAGGTGAAAAAAATAGAACAATCAATTTTTTTGGAAAATGAACCGGTTTATCAAAATGACCGCATGACCGTATATCGCATTGGTTCCGTTGAATATCGGCAATTTCCGTGGTGGAATGGCGAGGCAAATTATCCAATGACATTAAAGCATGATATCAATCATCCAGATGAATATGAGTTTTTGTTAACTGCACCACAGATGGAAATGTTCAAAAATAAATTGCATTTTGGAACGTATCTGGCGTTGGAAAGGGTAATGCTTGATTATGATTGCTTTCAATTACATGCGTCAGTGATTCGTGTGAATGGGCATGGAATCTTATTTTCTGCTCCATCGGGTACAGGAAAATCAACACAAGCGGACTTGTGGGAAAAATATGAAAATGCAGAGATTATAAATGGAGATCGTGGAATGATTCGTAAGCAAGAGGATGGTACATTTCAGGTTTATGGATCGCCATTTGCAGGTTCTTCACAAATCATGACAACGATGTCTGCACCGGTAAAAGCGGTTGTGGTATTATCACAAGCACCGCATAATAAGGTTTGTAGACTCGGTGTATTGAAGGCATTTACAAAGATATATAGAGAAACAACGATAAATGCATGGGATACAGAATTTGTAATGAAAATGACAGAGTTATTGAACCAATTTGTAAAAAGAATACCTGTTTATCATTTGGAATGTCGGCCGGATCAGGATGCAGTAGAGGTACTCAAAAAGGAAATTTTCTGTGATAATTAGATAAAAGTTTGTAAATTAAGCGAAGATACGTTATACTAGGACTGCATATATACAAATTTCACAATATAGAGTTAGGAGAATACAATGGTGAAATTACAGAATTCAGAAAATAAGAAAAAAACAAAGAAAGTTGTTTTGCTGGTAGGTGTTATTATAATTGTGATTATTGGAATATTACTGGCCTTCAAGCTTACAAAGAATGATTCGAAAGAAAAGTCTGCCACAGAGGCAGATGCATATGAAATTGTTAAACCTGGAAAGGATACCCTGGATGTTAGTAAGATTCAGGGATATTCAGCCAAAGTAGGTGTAGAAGACAAGAAGGAAGAAGACACAAAAGAAAAAGATGACTCTGACAAAAAAGATGATTCTAATGATACGGAAAAAGCAGAGCAAATCGTTCTTTCCGATTCGAACCTCACGGTTGAGTCCATCGGTGCTTATTCCGGTTCTTTTATAGAAGATGGAAGTGACGAGGCGACAAAGAACGTAACAGCGATGCTGATTACGAACAATTCTGATCAGATGCTTCAGGTGGCGCTGATTGATTTTCAGGTAAATAGCAATGAGACGGCGAGTTTTAAGGTGACGAATCTTCCGGCAGGAACTTCTACGCTGGTACTTGAGAGCAATAAGCGGGAGTTTTCAGATAAAGATACTTATACATATGGCAATGCGGCTACGGGATATATGGATCAGCCGACGCTCGAAGAGGATAAGGTAGAGTTAAAGACTGAGAATGGAAAGATTACGCTGAAGAATAAGACAGATAAAGAGCTTAAGAGAGTTTATGTTTATTATAAGTATATGCAGATTGGCGGCGCTTATTTTGGCGGAATTACTTACCGTACACCATTTGAAAATGTGGGCGCAGGCAAGGAAGCAGAGGCAGTTGCGGCACATTTTAATCCGGACAGCAGTCAGATTATGGGAGTACAGATACTTGATAATTAAAAGAGATTGGGGAATAAGTTTATGAAGAAACAACAGGCGCCAATGCAGGCGCAACTTAGAAAATATCTGTATCAGAAGGCGGCACACAATAAAGTGCCGCTTTCCGGTACATTTGAACTGACACCGAGATGCAATATGAATTGCAGGATGTGTTACATTCGAATGAGTGAAGCAGAGATGAGGGCGAGGGGAAGAGAGTATACAGCAGAAGAATGGATTGAGATGGGAAAAGCATGTGCAAAAGAGGGAATGCTCTTCTTGCTTCTGACTGGCGGGGAACCATTTCTTAGAAAAGATTTTAGACAGATTTATACGGAGTTAAAAAAGCTGGGGCTACTGATCTCGATTAATACGAATGCGACATTGATTGATGAGGAGACCGTGGAGTGGTTAAAGAAGGATCCGCCGATGAAGGTGAATGTGACACTTTATGGTGGTGGAAATGAGACTTATAAAAAGCTGTGTGGACATCCAACCGGATATGATGCAGCTACGAAGGCGATTGATCTGATGCACGATGCGGGCATTTTTTTGAATATCAATGCGAGCTTTACAAAGTACAATCTGGATGATATGGAGGATATCTTTGCATTTGGTAAGAGAAGGGAGATCCAGGTGAATGCGGCTACTTATATGTTCCCGCCGGTACGTAGTGCGAAGAACGGCGTGACGGATGATGAGGTGCGTTTTACAGCAGAAGAGGCTGGAAAGGCGAGAGCGATGGCGGATAAGTACCGCCTGTCTAAGGAGGAGTTTGAGATTCGATTGAAGGCACTCCATGAAGGAAGAGATGACTTTATGGGCGGTGAGGAAGAGTGTGAGCGTACTACGGATGAGAAGATGGGATGTATGGCGGGACGGTCGTCGTTCTGGATGACATGGGACGGACGAATGACGCCTTGCGGCATGATGAATGAGCCGGTAGCCAGACCATTTGAGATTGGTTTTTCGGATGCATGGAAGTCGATCTACCAGGCGACGGATGAGATTTTGCTGCCATCGGAATGCAAGAACTGCAAGAAGCGTTTTGCGTGTATGATGTGCGGGGCGCTTACGATTGCGGAAGGTGGCGGATGCAGTTATAAGAAGCCGGAGTATTTGTGCCGGCAGACAGAGGTGTTCCTAGAAGAGATGGAGAAAGAATACCAGAAACGGGAAACAGGGGTATGATGACGAATACACAAAAAGAGCTGTTACAGGCACTTCGGTGCTTTATGCAGGGGGATGAGGAATACCATCTTCCGGAAAGGTTTTCACAGCTAAAGGAGCTGTGTGACCTTGCTGCGATGCATAAGATTTTAGCAATTATATATGAGATGATCCGGAGAGATGCGGTGCTCCTTTTAGAGGAGAATGCGCCACTTGCTGCGAAGTGGAAGAAGAGTGCGATTGCGGAAGTGATGCTGCAGGTGCAAAGGACGGCTGGTTTTCTGGAGCTGTATCAGAAGCTTCAGAAGGAAGGCGTGCATCCACTGGTTGTGAAGGGGCTGATTTGCCGGTCTTTTTATGAAAAGTCGGACTTTCGGATATCAGCGGATGAAGATCTGCTGCTTAGGAAGGAAGAGTTTGAGACCTTTGACCGCATTTTGTTAGAGGAAGGATATAAGAGGCAGGAGCTGGATCCTAAGGATCTGCCGTATGAGATTCCATATCGGAATCCGATAAATCAGGTATACATAGAGCTTCACTTTTCGTTGTTTGCAGAAGGCGAGGGTGCATATGGTCATCTGAATCAGGAATTTGCAGGGGCGTTTGACCGATGCATTTGTGAGCAGATTGAGGGAGTGGATATTAAGACACTTTCGCCGACGGACCATATGTTTTATCTGATCTGCCATAGCTTTAAGCATTTTTTACATAGTGGATTTGGGATCAGACAGGTCTGCGACATGGTGATGATGGCAAAGCATTACACGACGCGGATTGACTGGAGAGAGATTCAGGATAAGCTTGCACAGCTTCGGATGGATACATTTTTCAGTGCTCTGGCAAAGATTGGCAGAGAGTATCTGGGATGCTCCTGGGAGAAGACCGGCTATGTGGATGATACGCAGGAGAGTGTAGACTGTATGCCGCTTCTTGTGGATCTGCTGGAAGGCGGTGTGTATGGCGGGAGCACGATGGAGAGAAGGCACAGCGCGAATATGACGCTGGAAGCCGCTAGGAGAGGCAAAAAGGCGACGGCGTCGTCGGTTTGGTCATCGTTGTTTCCGGGTGTTTCTTATATGAAGGGGCATTATGTGTGGCTCTGTAAGTATCCGTGGCTGCTTCCGGCAGCATGGTTGATGCGGCTGTTTGGATATGCGGCAGACAGGAAGCATACAGAGGATCAGAGTAGTTTAGAGATTGGAAAGAAACGTGTGGAACTTCTTCGGAAGTATCATGTGATAGATTAGGGGACAGATATATGAAGGTGATAGATACAAGAGAATATGTGTCGGTTCTGAAGCAATTGACGGATGAGGGACGGGAAGTCAGCATGCGGATTGCAGGGAATAGTATGGCGCCATTTCTGATTCATGAGCGTGATACGATCTTCTTTCGGAAGCCGGAGGCAAAACTGAAGAAGGGCGATATGGTGTTCTTTAAAAGAAGAAACGGACAGTATATCATGCACAGGATTCACCATGTGAAGCCGGATGGGTATTATATCGTGGGTGATGCGCAGTGTATGATTGAGGGACCGGTTGAAGAAGAGCAGATCTTTGCGGTTGTGACGAAAGTCATAAGAAAGGGAAAGACGATACAGCCGGGGGACTTCTGGTGGGAGTTCTTTCGTCACGTGTGGCTGCATATAGTTCCGGTTCGAAGACCGGTGCTGGCTCTTTATACGAAGTTTCTTTTTAGAGGAGGTAGATCGTGAGAGAGAAAAAGACGCAGTTTGAATCGGTCAGAATATTAAAGAAACGATGGAAAGATGGTACATTTTCGGAGATTTTAGAGGACTGGAGATGGATTCTTGGGTATAGCGCAAGGTATAAGGGAGCGATTCTGTTTTATGTTGTGCTGGGAATCTTAAGTACGTCGTTTGGACTTGCGAGCAGTGTGGCGAGTAAGTATCTGATTGATATCATTACGGGTTATCAGACGAGTAAGCTTGCGGTGCTGTTTCTTGTGATGGTTGGCGGACAGGTGTTCAGCCTGTTGTTTGAGAGCCTGATCAACCGGGTTTCCACGAAGCTTAGTATTGATATTAACAATGATATTCAGGCGGATATTTTTGATAAGATTATTGATGCGGACTGGATGGAGATCAGTAAGTATAGCAATGGAGACATTCTGAATCGTTTTAATGGCGATATTCATACGGTCAGCAGCAATGCCATCAGCTGGCTTCCGACGATTATCATTGCACTTTATAAGCTGGCGGCGACATTTATGGTCATTCTGCATTATGACTGGGTGATGGCTCTGATTGCGCTTGGCAGTGCACCGTTTCTTCTTCTGCTGTCACGGACGGTGCTGAAGAAGCAGAGGGACTTTAGCCAGAAGGTGCTGGAGACGAGCAGTAAGCTGATGGGATTTGAGGTCGAGACGTTTTATAACTTTGATACGATCAAATCTTTTGGTATTGCGCCGCATTATAGCAAGAAGATGAGATGGTGGCAGAAGCGGTTTCGGGATGACAGCCTGAAGTATAATTATTTTACGATTAAGACGAATGTAGTTCTGCAGGGGATTGGAATGGCCGTGCAGTTGATTGCATTTGGATATTGTCTGTTCCGGCTGTGGACGCATGATATTACATATGGTACGATGACATTGTTTTTGCAGCAGAGAAGCAATCTGTCGGCGGCATTTAATAATCTGGTGACGATTGTTCCGACATTTTTAAATAGTTCGGTATCGGCGCACCGTATTCGTGAGCTTGTGGAGCTTCCGAAGGAAGTACATATTACAGAGAGTTCGGTGCTTGATGCGTATGCGGCAGATGGATTTTCCATTTCTTTGCGGGATGTGGATTTTTCTTATGTGAAGGAAGAGCGTGTGATCACAGATTCTTCGTTTGAGGCAAAGCCGGGTGAGATTGTTGCACTGGTGGGTCCTTCCGGAGAGGGTAAGACAACATTAATCCGTATGTTTCTGGGGCTGATTCATCCGCAGAGCGGGCAGGCAGTGATGTCTGCGGCAGGCGGCATGGAAGTGGTACTAAACGCAGAGACGAGACACCTGTTTGCATATGTTCCGCAGGGCAATACGATTCTGTCGGGAACCATCGCAGAGAATCTGCGGATGGTAAAGGAAGATGCGACAGAGGAAGAGATGATAGAAGCATTGGAGATTGCGTGTGCGTGGGACTTTGTGAAGAAGCGTCCGGACACGATAAATAGCAATGTGGGCGAGCGTGGCCGTGGACTGTCGGAAGGGCAGGCACAGAGGCTGTCGATTGCAAGGGCACTCTTAAGAGATGCGCCGGTGCTGCTGTTGGATGAGGCTACTTCCGCACTGGATGTGGAGACGGAGCGCAGGGTGCTTCGCAATATTATGACACAGAAACCAAACAAAACATGTATTGTTACAACGCACAGACCAAGTGTGTTAAATATGTGCAGACGGGTATACCGTGTGATGGATACCAGGGTGACAGAGCTTTCGGAAGAGGAAGCTGCAAAAATGGCAATGGATTTTTAAGGTAGAGAGTGGTAAAATGATTGATATACATACGCATATCCTGCCGGGGATGGATGATGGAGCAGTAGATATTTTAGATACGATAGAGATGGCAAGGCTGGCTGCTATGAGCGGAGTAACAGAAATTGTGGCAACACCGCATTTTAATATTCCGGGACTGTATGATAATGCATTTGGAGAGCATTATGTGAATACGTTTAATCAGGCCGCAAGGGCGATTAAGGAAGAGAAGATTCCAATCAGGCTTTTTCCGGGGATGGAGGCATTTTCTACAGAGGATCTGCCACGGCAGATGGCAGATGGAAAGGTAATGACGATCAATCAGAGCCATTATATTCTGATGGAGTTTGCATTTGATGAGGATCCGGACTTTGCAACGAGGCTTCTTGGTAAGGTAAGGGAAGTTGGTGCAAAGCCTGTGATTGCGCATGCGGAGCGTTATTATTTTGTGCAGGATGATCCGCAGATTGTATATCAGTGGAGGAAGAAGGGATATGCCATTCAGGTCAATAAGGGAAGTTTTCTTGGACGGTTTGGTGAGTCGGCAAGGGAGACATCATACCGCCTGCTTCATCACCATCTGGTATCGGTTGTGGCAAGTGATGCACACAGCGCGGTGGAGCGGACGCCTTTTTTGATGGATGCGTATGAAGCACTTAGTGAATGTTGTTCAAAGCGGCATCTGGATGTGCTGTTTCGAGACAATCCCGGCAGAATCTGTCAGGATAAGCCGGTACTTGAATTGGAGCCGCTTCCATTTTTACCATACTATTTTGATTAAAGGAGAAAACATGATTAGATTGAGAAGAGCCATATGTCTGATATTTGTGTTGGCATGTGCGGTATTCGTTGTATTTTTTATAAAGGAAAAGATGGTGGAAGACCATGTGCCTCCGGTGATTACCTGTAGTGATGATGAGCTTGTACTCAGTGTCAATGAGAATCAGGAAGAGGCACTGATGAAGGGAATTAAGGCTACGGATAACAGGGATGGGGATTTGACGAAGGAAGTTCGTATTTCTTCTATCTCTCATTTTATTTCGGGTAATGAACGCACGGTCACTTATGTCGTTTTTGATAAATCGAACCAGATGGGAACGTTAAAAAGAACGGTGAAATATAATGATTATACGCCACCACGGATTAAGATGCTTCATGCACCAAGATGTAGCGCGGCAGAAGCGGCGAATACAGACTTTGTATCTTATCTGAATGCAACAGACTGTCTCGATGGAGACCTGACCAGTCAGGTGAAGCTTTCAATGAATGACAGCCTGTATAATCCGCAGCCCGGAGATTATCCGGTTACGGCACAGGTAAGCAACAGTGCGGGAGATGTCTGTTCGGTATCGTTTGAGATTACGATTACGGATAATGAGAATGAAAGTATGAAGCAATATCCGGCGTTATCGGAGTATATTGTTTATACAACTGTTGGACAGGAGATAGATCCGATGTGTTATGTGGTCGGACTGGAACAGAATGGGCTGATTACACAGTATAATGAAGATCCCAGTGTTATGGAGTCGATTAGTGTGAATTCGAAGGTGGATTACAATGAGCCTGGAGTATATCCGGTAGAATTTTCGTATACCGGAGATGGAACTTTGACGGCTGTGACAAAGATGTTTGTAGTTGTGGAGGGAAATGAAGATGGAAAATAATCGGGAGAATGCATCCGCACAGACGGAGACAGAATTTGAACCGATTTCATTGGTTTGTGATATTTTAAAAAACTGGTGGGTCATCCTGTTTGGAGCGCTGGCCGGTGCAATGCTTTTTTATGTGGCAAGCAGCATGATATATGTTCCGAATTATCGTACACAGGCAACATTTGTTATCACATCCAGAGAGAATGCCAATGCATACAATAATCTTTCTTCTGCCAATTCGATGGCAGAAACATTCCAGAAGATTCTGGAAAGTACGATTATGAAGAAGACAATCTGTGAAAAATTGGATATGGATAAGCTTGATGCGGATATCAGTGCCAATGTTGTAAAGGGAACGAATATGCTGACCCTTTCTGTTACTGCACATTCGCCAAAGGATTCGATTGATATTATCAAAACGGTGATGGACAACTACACCAGCATTTCTTATTATACAGTTGGAACGACAGTGCTTGATGTTTTGGAAGATCCGAAGATTCCGTATGCACCGGTCAATCCACCACAGAACGGTGAGATGGCAAAGAAGGGATTCTTCCTGGGAATGGCTGTCTGCATACTGTTATTTGCTATCTGGTCTTATATGCATAATACGGTGAAGCAGGAAAGAGAAGTAGAGAAAAAGCTCGATGCCAGAAGTCTTGGAGCGATTAGTTATGAATGGAAGTATAAGACGATAAAGGAATGGATCAAGCACCGGAAGAAGGCAGTTCTGGTGGATAACCCTCTGGCAAGCTTCCGGTTCGTGGAAAGCTTTAAGATGCTTGCGGCCAGGGTGGAATACCATATGTCAAAGATCAACGGTAAGGTCCTGGTAGTTACGAGTGTCTGTGAGAATGAAGGAAAGTCATCCGTGGCAGGGAATCTTGCAATCACACTTGCGAAAAAAGGCAAGAGAATCATTTTGATTGATGGCGATATCAGATGCCCTGCACAGTATCTGTTATTGGGAATGAGTCCGAAAAAAGAAAATGAGCTTGGAGAGTTCTTAGAAGGCAGAATTGATGCCAATCACATTTTGTTAAATACGGAGCGTAAGCGGCTTGGATTTATAGGTGGAAAGGTGTCCTATTCTGCTTCTACAGAGATGCTTGGAAACAGACAGCTTCCGGTTCTTATAGAAGCCTGCAGTAAGATTGTGGATTACGTCATTATCGATACACCACCATCTGGAATGATCGGAGATGCACAGATTTTTGCACAGCATGCAGATGCCGTCATGGTCGTTGCCAGACAGAACGTTACACTTGCAGAAGATATCAACGAGATGATGGATGATTTCCGTGACAATCATACCAAGGTACTTGGAGTTGTTTTAAATGGTGTCATGACGTTTCAGAGTATCGCGGACAGCCCGGTGGGAGATCATTACAGCAGGTACAGCAGATATGGGCGATATGGACGTTATGGGAAATATGCGAATAATAAAGAGGTATAGCAGACATGGATGAGATGAGAGAAAAATCTGGGAAGGAACAACAGGGTGAAATCGAGAAGATTGATCTGATTGAATTCCTTCGTAGTTTCCAATATGGAATCAAGAAAATGTGGTGGCTGGTTTTGGTTCTCGCATTGATTTTTGGACTGAATAGTTATATCAAAGCAAGAAAGAATTATACTCCTGTCTATACGGCATCAGCGACGGTGGCAGTAACGACAATTGATGGAAGTCCGGCTTACCAGAACAATGCGTCTGCACAGCAGATGGCGGATGTTTTCCCATACATACTGACAAGTGGTGTGCTAAAAGATGTGGTAGCAAAGGATATGAAGCTGGACTCTGTTCCAGGATCCATTTCTGTTAAGGCGGAAGAGGGAACGAATATGCTTACGATATCTGTTTCCGGTACGAATGCAGAACTTTCCTATAAGACATTAAAGTCAGTCATTAAAAATTATCCGGAAGTGGCACAGTTCGTACTTGGAAATACGACTCTGAAGATCCTGGATGAAACAGGTGTTCCGGATGATACGACAAAGCAGGGAGTCATTTCTTCTTCCTGGAAGAGAGGGGCACTTAAGGGTGCCATTATTGGTCTTGTGATTCTGTCTCTTTATGTACTTACCAGACGTACCGTGAAGACAGGTAAGGAGATTAAGACCCATTTGAATCTGGTTGATCTTGGAACATTGCCGGAAGTACATGTAAAGAAGAGAAATAAAGAAAGTTTTTATAATTCAGTCAATGTATTAAATAAAAGAATTCCGCAGGGATATCTGGAAGCGTTCAGAAAGGTCGGAATTAAGGTAATGAAACAGATGGAGGAAGAGGAGTTTAAGACGCTTTTGGTCACCAGCTCTGTGCCGGAAGAAGGAAAGACGGCATTTTCTGTGAATCTGGCAATCATAGAGGCAAAACTAGGGAAAAATGTCATACTTGTAGATTGTGATATGAGAAGACCATCTGTTTCAAAAGCCATGAATCAGGAAGGAGAATTTCCCGGACTTCAGGCGGTGCTTCAAGGTAAGGTGAAGATCAGTGAAGCAATGACAACAGTAGAACTTGAGAAGTGCCCGGGATCTTTGCAGATTCTGTATGGCGGAACGAAAGAAGGAAGTTCTTCCGACCTGCTTGAGAGTAAGCAGATGGAGAGACTCATTTCCATTTTAAAGAAGAAAGCAGACCTTGTAATATTTGATACGGCTCCTTCTGAGATGCTTGCAGATGCGCCGGTACTTGCAAGATATCTGGATGCTGCAGTCTATGTGATCCGCTATGATTATGCAAAGATGCGCCAGATTCGTATGGGTGTGGAGAACCTTTCGATGAGTGGAATCCATATGCTGGGTTATGTATTAAACCGCGACCGCTCTACGGGTGGTGGATATGGATATGGTTATGGATACTATGGACGCTATCGTTATGGAAGATATGGAAGATATGGTCGTTATGGCGGATATAGACATTACAGCCGCTATGAAAAACAGCTTGATGAACCGGTTGCAGAGACAGGTGCGGTAAATCAAAAAGAGGTATTTACAGAGACGAAAGAGACCTGATTGCTAAATCTTTCAAGCTGCATATCATATAGAGAAAATTGCCAAATCATGTAAATTGTGATAAAATATGAAACTAGAGTGAAAAACTATAGAATTTGAAATGACGAAAAGAAGCGAGTTGAGTATGAGGAGAAATACTAATTGTATTTTCTCAGGTTATAGTAAAGGGATAGAGACATATGAAAAATTATTTAAAAACTAAGAGCATGGTAGATATGATCCTTGGCTCAGTGGGAATGGTTGTGCTGTCGCCGGTATTTCTGGCGATAGCGGTAGCTATTAAGTTAGAAGATGGCTTACGGGCACCGGTATTCTTTTCACAAAAGAGAGTCGGTGTTCATAAGTCATATTTCCAGTTATATAAGTTTCGTTCCATGCGGCTTGACACTCCGCATGACATACCGACGCATCTTTTGGATAACCCGGAGCAGTATATCACAAAGGTGGGTCGTTTCTTGCGTAAATCTTCTTTAGATGAACTGCCTCAGCTCTACAACATTGCAAGAGGCGATATGGCAGTCGTCGGACCAAGACCGGCACTGTGGAATCAGACAGACTTAATTGCAGAGAGAGACAAATATGGTGCAAATGATGTAAAGCCGGGCCTTACCGGCTGGGCGCAGATCAATGGACGTGACGAACTCGAGATAGACGTAAAAGCAAAGCTTGACGGAGAGTACGTAAGAAAAGCAGGACTTGCGATGGACATCCGGTGCGTCTTTGGTACCATTTTTTCCGTACTCCGTGGAAGCGGCGTTGTAGAAGGTGGAACAGGAACAATGGAGCGAGAAAAGAAAAATAAAAAAGTAATGATTATCACGAATCATTCTTATATGCTGTGGCAGTTCCGAAGAGAACTCATACAGATGCTGATGGAAGATGCAGAGGTCTATATCAGCACTCCATTTGTCGGCCACGAGAAAGACTTTGCCGATATGGGATGCCATATGATCGAGACTCCGGTTGACCGCCGCGGCATCAATCCGATGACAGATCTGCGTTTATATAAGCAGTACCGTGCCATGTTAAAGAAAGAAAAGCCGGACATGGTCATCACTTATTCGATTAAGCCAAATGTTTATGCCGGTTATGCGTGCAGACGCCTGCACATTCCATATTGCGTAAATGTACAGGGACTTGGCACCGCATTTGAAAAGCCGGGACTTTCCCAGGTCGTAACCATGATGTACCGCACTGCTTTAAAGGGCGCAAAGACCGTATTCTTTGAAAATGAGCGAAATGCAGCACTCTTCCGGGAAAAGAAGATCACTCCGGCAAAGCAGCAGACGATCCTTTCCGGAGCCGGCATCACTCTCGACTTCTATCAGTACGAAGCCTATCCGGAAAATGAAGCATTTCACTTCCTGTATCTGGGCCGAATCATGAAGGAAAAGGGTATGGACGAGCTCTTCTACGCCATTCGCAAGTTACACAAGGAATATGGCAAGAAAGTCGTTCTTGACATTGTCGGATTCTTCGAAGACGAATATAAGGGTGAAGTAGAGAAGTTAGTAGAAGACGGCATCGCAGTCTTTCATGGATTCAAAGAAGACCCGAGACCGTATTATAAAGCAGCAGATTGCATCGTCCTTCCAAGTTATCATGAGGGCATGTCAAATGTCCTGCTAGAAGCAGCATCCACCGGCAGACCGGTTGTTACAAGCAAAATTCCAGGCTGTATGGAAAGCGTGGAAGACGGCACAACCGGATACCTCTGTCAGGTGAAAAATGCACATTCTCTGTACCAGAAGATGAATGAAATCTATCATAAGAGCCGTGCCGACCGAGAAGAAATGGGCAAATGCGCAAGAGATAAGATGGCAAGAGAGTTTGCGAAGGATGAAGTGGTGAAGATGACGGTGGGCAGTGTGTGGAGATAGAGTGAATGACAAATAATTATATTTTAATTCTTGTGTGGATTCTTATATTAGGAGTGTTTTCATGTTTTGTAAATGTAAATAGAAAAGAACTCGTATGTGGGAAAGAAGAAAATAGATGTTACTGGATGTGGGCAATTATTGTGTTTCTACCGCTTATAATTTGGTGTGGATATCGTGGACATGTAGGCGATACAGGCGCTTATATAGAAGGTTTTTCCAATATGCCTGTGAGTTTGGGTGATATTTCAGGTTATCTGACAACCATTTCGAAGGATAAAGGATTTTTCTTCATTTCAGCGGTAATCAAATGTATAATTGGTAATCACGTAGAATTTTATTTTATTATTCTAGCAGCATTACAAGCGGGAGCGCTTATATATGTTTATCGAAAATATTCAAGCAGATATCTGGTTAGTTTCTTTTTGTTTATAGCATCAACAGATTATATTTCCTGGATGTTTAATGGAATTCGTCAATTTCTGGCAGTGACATTAACATTTTGGGGAATAGGACTGATTTTGAAAAAAAAATATGCAGCAATGATTATTCTTATATTAGTTGCATCTACAGTACATCAGTCAGCTCTTCTTTTGATTCCGTTTATATTTATTGCTCAGGGAAAAGCATGGAATAAAAAAACGATTATTTTTATCATAGCAATTATTATTATAATTTCTTTTGTCGGTAATTTTACCAATATATTGGATTCTATGTTAGAAGAAACACAATATAAAAATGTTGTTTCGGATTGGCAGGAAAGTCAGGATGATGGTACTAATATTTTTAGAGTATTGGTATATGCGGTGCCATCGATTTTATCCTTAGTTGGACTACGGTATATTAAAGAAGCGGATAATCCACTCATTAACTTGTGTACGAATATGTCAATTGTAGCTGTTGGATTTTATGTTATTTCCATGTTCACAAGTGGAATTTTTATAGGAAGATTACCAATTTATTTTTCCTTGTATAGTTACATATTACTGCCTTGGGAAATAGAGCATATGTTAGATGAAAAATCGTATAAAATTGTTTATGCATTAATGATTATTTTTTATCTGTTATTTTATTTGTACAGCACATCATTGATGGGAATGATATAAGAGGGAGGAACCATGAAACCAATCAGAGTACTTCATGTTGTAACATATATGGGGCGTGGCGGATTAGAAACAATGCTTATGAATTACTACCGTCATATAGATCGAAAAAAGATACAGTTCGACTTTCTGGTCCATCGATATTTTGAAGCGGATTATGATGTGGAAATAGAATCTATGGGAGGAAGAATTTATCATGTTTCGAGATTGATTCCGTGGAGCAGAGGTTATAGAGAGAAACTGCAAGTATTTTTTAAATCGCATCCAGAATATGAAATCGTGCATGTACATCAGGACTGTTTGAGTTCAGTTGCCTTAAAAGTGGCGAAGGAGTGCGGAGTTCCGGTACGAATTGCGCACAGCCACAACAGCAATCAGGATAAGAATTTCAAATATCTTATAAAAAGGTATTATATGAGAAAAATTCCAAATTATGCAACGCATCTCTTTGCATGCGGAAAAGATGCTGGAGACTGGATGTTTGGAAAGAATAGCTATCAGATTCTACATAATGCAATTGATACAAAAATTTATCAATATGACTATCAGAAGAGAAAAGAAAGTCGTACAAAACTTGGTATAGGGGAAGAACTTTTAATCGGACATGTTGGAAGGTTTCGATTGCAAAAAAACCATGTGTTTTTGATTGATATATTTGCAGAAATAGTGAAACAACAACCAGACTCAAAACTTTTACTTGTGGGTGACGGAGATGAAAAAGAAAAGATTCAAGAAAAAATAGAGCAACTACAACTGCAGAAAAAAGTTTTGTTGTTGGGTGCTCGATCGGACGTAAATGAACTGATGCAGGCAATGGATGTATTTGTTTTTCCTTCCTTATATGAAGGCCTTCCACTTACCATGATAGAAGCACAGGCGGCTGGACTACCATGTGTGATTTCAGATTCGATTCCCAGGGAATGTGTAATTACAAAAGGACTTGTATCTTATAAAGGGCTAAATGAAGGAGCCAAGGAGTGGGCAGCACATATTTTGACAAGGGCAAAAGAGAAGAGAGTAACGCATGATGAAGAGATGAAACAGTCAGGATATGATGTCAATGAAGAAGTGAAAAGATTGGAGGCATTTTATCTTGAGCAGTGAGAGGAGAACTATGGCTATACTTACAGTTTTTACCCCAGCGTATAATAGAGCACATACACTATCACGCACTTATCAGAGTTTAAAAGAACAAAATTGTAAAGATTTTGTCTGGTTAATTGTAGATGATGGATCGACAGATAATACAGCAGAGATAGTAAAAAAATGGCAGGACGAAGAGAGTGGATTTGACATTCAGTATGTATATAAAGAGAATGGAGGTATGCATACTGCGCACAATACAGCATATGAAAACATTCATACTGAGTTAAATGTTTGTATTGATTCAGATGATATGATGGCGAAAGATGGAGTTGAGAAAATCCTTACTGCATGGGAAAATGTAAGAAACAAAGGGTATGCTGGATTGATTGCACTTGATGCTGATTTTGAAGGAAACATAATAGGAAAAAGATTTCCAGAGGCCATGAAAGAAACAACTCTTGGCGGGTATTACGCAAGTGGTGGAAAAGGTGATAAAAAATTAATTTATCGTACAGATGTTATAAAGTCTGTACCAGCGTATCCGGTATTTAAAGGAGAAAAATATACAGGATTATCATACAAGTATATAGTCGTTGACCAGCAATATAAACTATTTGTATTAAATGAGGTGGTGTGTAATGTCGAGTATCAGGAAGATGGCTCATCTAATACAATGTACTTGCAGTATTTAAAAAATCCAAATGGATTTGCTTTTATGAGAAGGGTGAATCTGATGTACCCAACGAGTAAGAAACGTCTTTTGATGGAATGTATACATTATTGTTCGAGCAGCCAAATTGCTCATAATCGGAATTACATAAAAGAATCTCCGCGTAAAGCACTTACAATATTATGCACGCCGCTTGGATGGTGCTTGACCGCATACATTAGAAGAAAAGCAAGAATGGAAAGATAAAGATGATGTCTGTTATAAAAAAAATGATGATTTCAGTTTTGAGTGGAATAAGTAAAATATACTTAAAACATAGAAATAGAATATTTGCAATACCAAATCAAACTGAATGTGATGCTTTTTTAGACAATATATGGAAGCCATCTAAAGTATATAGTGAGCATACATTTGATCATGATGTGGAAGTGGATAGTTTGATAGATTTAAGTGTAATTATTCCACTGTATAATGCGGAACCTTTTATAAGAAAATGTGTGGATTCCTTGATTTCACAGAAGACAAAGTATAGATATGAGATTATTTTAGTCAATGATGGTTCTACAGATCAGACTCAGAAAGTAATGGAAGAGTATAGCCAAAAATATCCATTGTTGATTCAGATAGTTACACAGCAAAACAGGGGAATTTCGGTGGCACGTAATGAGGGAATTGCAAAAGCAAGAGGAAAATATATCGGATTTATAGATCAGGATGATTGGGTAAAAGATCAGTATATAGAAATACTTTTGAATACAGCATATAAGAATAATAGTGATATTGTAAAATGTGGATATAGTGATATTGATCTTAAGAATCAAATGCGTATATGGCAAAATGAATCTATTCACATTGAAAAAGATGAACATGAAAAGTTTCTTCATGTAAATGGTTATGTGTGGGGAGGAATCTTCGATAGAAAACTGTGGAGAAAAGTACGTTTTCCAGAAGGATATTGGTATGAGGATATGATAGTGAGAATGCTGATATTTAGACAATCGAAGTGTTTTATTAATATTCCGGATGTACTATATATCAAACGGTTGCATGAAAATAATGCCTCCATTGTATTGTGGAAAAAATCATCACCAAAATCGTTAGAAGAGTATTATTTGTTAAAAGAGTTATATAGAGAATGTAGAAAAATTGGTTTGTCAGCGGATAGTTTGGAATTTCGCTTTGCACTTTATGAGATGGGAAATATGTTATTTGCAAGGATTTTTTCTATGAAAACGAAGGAAAAAAAGTTTGTGTTTGCAAGCGTGGCTCATTGGATTAGTGAGATATACCGTGATGAGTACATTAGAACGTTGAGCGAGAGCGAAAAATTTTTACTAGGCGCATTTGTGAGGTATGACTATAAAGCATGGAAAGTGGCAAGCGTTTATGCAAGAATGCAAGTAGAATAAGGGAGAATAACCATATGATACCAAAGAAAATTCATTACTGCTGGTTTGGAAGAAAAGAACTTCCAGAGAAAGCAAAGAAATGCATCGCAAGCTGGAAAAAATATTGTCCGGACTTTGAAATTATCGAATGGAATGAAGATAATATCGATGTGTATCAGAATCCGTATACGACATATACGTATGACAATAAGCGGTTTGCCTTTTTGAGTGATTATTTAAGACTCTTAATTGTTTATAAAGAGGGCGGGATTTACTTCGATGTGGATGTGGAAGTGGTTCGTTCCATTGATGAATTGCTAGAAAATCAGGCATTTTTTGGATTTGAGACAAAGGATTATATCAATACAGGCCTTGGATTTGGAGCAGAAGCAGGAAATGCAATTGTAGAAGCGATGATTAAAGAATATGATTCGCTCTTAGATGGGACGAAGGGAACGATAGGTTGTCCTATTTTAAATACACAGGCATTAACAAAACTGGGGATGGTTCCAAATGGAGAAAAACAAAAGGTGGAAAATGCAGTGATTTATCCGATTGAATGTTTTAACCCATATGATGATCCAACAGGACGATTATATAAGACAAAACAAACTTATTCCATTCACTGGTATGCAAAGAGCTGGATGGATAAGAAAACTGTTATGCGATGCAAATTAACAAAGCCGTTACATCGAGTGTTAAAGTTCTTCGGGAGGTCTGCTAAATGAAGCGAATATTAATTGTATCGCATGCGATGGAGTTGGGTGGAGCAGAACGTAGCTTGATTGGACTTTTAAATGTATTAGATCCAAAACGATATGAAATTGATTTGTTTTTATTGCGTCATGAAGGCGAATTATTAGAATATATACCAGAATATGTACATGTCCTGCCAAAAGTAGCAGCGTACACAGTGCTTGCCAGACCGATGAAAGATACATTGCGAGAGGGACATTTTTGGCTGACAGGAGTAAGGTTGTATGCCAAGATAAAAGCAGCTAGATATAATAAAAAACATCAGTATAAGGATAGTGCTGTTGCGTTAGAGTATAGTCATAAATATATAAAAAGATATATGCCTAAAATAAATCCAACTGTAGAATATGATTTGGCAATCAGCTTCCTAACGCCACATTATTTTGTGGCAGAAAAGGTGAGGGCAAAGAAGAAAATTGCATGGATACATACAGACTATAAAAAAGTGCAGATTAATATTCCTTCAGAAACAGTAATGTGGGGGAAATATGATTATATTGCATCAATATCAGAGGAAGTTTCCAAAAGTTTTTTGGAGGTCTGTCCAAGTTTAAGAAGTAAATTAATTTTGATTGAAAATATCTTGCCAGAACGTTTGATAAAAAGGCAGGCAATGGAACTGGATGTAACAAAAGAAATGCCGGTCATAAAAGATGGCTTTCGTTTTCTCTCGATAGGGCGTTACTGCACTGCTAAGAATTTTGATAATGTACCAGCTATTTGTTCTTGTCTGTTAAAAAAAGGATTCAAAGTAAAATGGTACATCATCGGATTTGGTGGAGATGAAGAATTGATTCGACAGAAGATTGCCGCAGCAAAGATGGAAGAGTATGTCATTCTTCTTGGAAAAAAAGAGAATCCATATCCGTACATCAAGGCATGTGATCTGTATGTGCAGCCAAGCAGGTATGAGGGAAAAAGCGTTACAGTCAGAGAAGCACAGATGTTTGCAAAACCGGTTGTAATTACAGCTTATCCTACATCAGGCAGTCAGTTAGAAGATGGTGTGGATGGTGTAGTTGTACCAATGGATAATGAAGGCTGTGCCGATGGCATTGCTAAATTATTAGATGATCCAAAGAAGATGCAAAGTCTTAGTGAAGCATGCAGAAGGCGGGATTACAGCAATCAAAAGGAAGTAGAGAAATTATATGAGCTGCTTAACTAGGAGACTGTTTTAAAAGGATGGTACAAATGAAAATATTAACAATAACTTGTCATGATGTATATAATACGGGGGCAAGCCTGCAGGCATACGCTTTGATGAAATATTTACAAAATCAAGGGCATGAAGTAAAAATTATAGATTATAAACCAGAATATTTATCACATCATTACAGTTTTTCGTATATTCCAAATAAGAGATACGATGTTTTTCCAATAAAATATTTGTATCTATTATCAAAACTACCGGGAAGGATCAATAGTTATCTGGCTGGAAGGAAGCAGAATTTTGACGCATTTAAGAAAAACTATCTTAAAGTTACGGAACATATGTTTAAAAGTAATGAGGAATTAAAAAAGCAGTGCCCTAAGGCGGATGTTGTTATTGCAGGAAGTGATCAGATATGGAATCCGTTGTTTCAAAATGGCAAAGATAAAGCATTTTATTTGGACTTTGTTGCAGATGGTACAAAAAAGGTTTCCTATGCTGCTAGTATGGTAGTGACAAAATTAGATGAAACACAAAAAACGTTTGTAAAAACGATGTTGCAAGATTTTGATAAAATTTCTGTTCGAGAAAAAAGTGCTACAGATGTATTAAAAGATATGGGGATAAGTGCAGTTGCAGTTATGGATCCAGTTTTTTTATTGGATTCATCTATATGGAACAAACTAATTGAAAATGAGGATGAAATCTGTAAACAACCATATTTGTTTCTGTATGATTTTGAAAATGATTCTAATCTCAAACAATTTGCAGAACGATTAGCAGAAAAAAACAACTTAAAAATCATTTCTTTTTTTGATGATAAGAATAGACATGTGAAAGCTGCCGGGCCAATTCAGTTTTTGAAGTTAATTAAGGGTGCAGATTATATATTATCTAATTCTTTTCATGCAACTGCTTTTTCAGTCATTTTCGAAAAAGACTTTTTTGTCTTTAAAAGAAAGGAAAACTTAAACAGCAGAATGAAAGAGTTGTTAGAAGGCATAGACTTAACGGACAGAGAGATAGAACCCGGACAAGCGATAAAAGATATGCCATCAATTGATTATTTAAAAGTAAATTCTTTGTTAGATGAAAAGATGGAACAGTCAAGAATGTTTTTGAAAACATCCATTTTATAGCCTTAAAAAGGAGTAATTATTTATATGACAGTAAAAGTTACAGTAATAGTACCAGTTTACAAGGTGGAACAATATTTAAAAAGATGTGTTGATTCTATATTAAAACAGACGGTAGAGAAAATAGAGGTCATTCTTGTAGATGATGGGTCACCGGATACATGCCCGGTCATATGTGATGAAATCGCAAAAAAGGATGATAGAGTCCGGGTAGTACATAAAAAAAATGGTGGGTTAGCATCAGCGAGAAATGCAGGACTTACTATTGCAAAAGGGGAGTATATCGTATTTGTTGATAGCGACGACTGGATAGAACCTAATATGTTAGAGGAGCTATTAGAAAAGGCGAATAATGGAAACTATGATTTTATTAGATTCCGACCTGTTTATGAAGGATGGCCAGGTATAGAAGATGGCACATTATGTGATTTTGGCACAGAAAGCATGTTAAAGGAGGGGGGGTATGACAAAGAGGATTTACGAAGAGAAGTTTATCCTTATTTGTTTGCTACACCGCAGATCACGCTTGGGCCAATTGTTGCTGCATGGCGCTCTATGTATAAAAGAAGTTTTCTTTTGGATAACCACTTGTATTTTTCGGAAGAGGTCAGATATTCAGAAGATACAATTTTTAGTGCACGTGTAGTTCGAAAAACAAATCGTGCATATTACATGGAACAAGGCAAATTTTATCATTATTTTTATAATAATCAGTCAATTACAAAATCATTTAAATCAGATAGATGGGAATCAGCAAAGATTTTAATGGATTGTTTTGAACATTATTTTAGAGATGATAAAGAGTATGATTTTTCAGACGAACTGGTTTTGCAAAAAATATATGGAGTTTTAAATTCATTAAATGAGCGACATGTGATGAAACATGTATGGAAAAAATATTGTTATTGTAGAAAAATTATAAATGACTCAGTAACGAAGGATGCATTTAAACGTTTGGATCTAGTGGAAGTGCCAAACAAATTACGCATAATATTGAAATTAATAAAATATAGAGTTACAATTGCATTTTTGTTAATTTAGTGATTCCGAGGAGAAATGAAATGGAACTGGTAAGCATAGTGATACCTGTATATAATTGTGAAACAAAATTAAAAAGATGTCTTCAGTCTGTTCAAAAACAGACATACAAGGACATAGAAGTTCTTATAGTAAATGATGGTTCTACGGATAATAGTTTGCAAGTATGTGAGGAATTCTGCAAACAAGATGTTAGATTCCATGTATTTAATCAGAAAAATCACGGGGTATCGTATAGTAGAAATCAGGGAATAAAAAAGGCAAATGGTCAGTATCTGATGTTTGTAGATGGTGATGATGAAGTGTTGCCGGATATGGTACAGCAATATATAGTGAGTGCCAAAAATGGCAGGGCAGATGTTGTCATTGGCGGCTTACAGATGATGAAACAAAATGGGGATATCGTCTATAAAGTTCCGACAGTATATGGAAATATAGATAAAACAAAATTATGGGAAATGATTTGTGAGGATAATACTGGCACTTTTGGGTATGTCCCAAATAAACTTTATCGCCTTCAATTAATAGTGGAAGAAAACATATTATTTAGAGAAGATATGTCGGCACAGGAAGATTTGGAATTTGCATTATCCGCATTTTCCAAATGCAAAAAAGTTCGTTGTATTGATTATTGTGGGTACCGATATTACTATGATATAGGAAAACGTGAAATGCCGTTAGTGGATTTGGTATCTAATCAAAGAAAAATCTTACAGCAGGCAAAGAATGCAGGAGTCAGTTCACAAAAGTGTAAGAACATAAAAAGAAAAATACAAGATGCTGCGTACGTATCCATTTTTCGTGCAGAGAACTATAAAAAAATAAAGCAAATAAGTCAGTTGTTTAAAAAAGAGGATTTTGGAGATATAAATAATTTGCCAAAAGAAATGAAGATGAGTCTTTTTTTATTCTCACACCAGAGATATTTTATATTATATGTGTATTTTCGTATGAGAAATAGCGTAAAAAGGATTTTGGGAAAAGAAACAATCTAATTTGCAATGGGAGAAAGTGCCATGAAAAAACAGATAGTAATCGTCACAAGGCGTATGATAACAGGTGGAGTTGAGCGTGCATTAATTGCAATGTTAAAACAATTTGATTATAACGAAGTGGATGTGGATTTGTATGTAGAATTAGAGGATGGAGAATTGTATGAAGAGATACCTAAGAATATACAAGTTCATCTTTTGCCAACAGTTCACGGAAAAAATGCAATGGTACATCCATATTCAACTATAAAAAAATTAATGTCAAAGATGAAATTAAAAACAAAGATGCCATATTTAGAACAGAATCTATATTACAGTAAGATGTTGCTTCCACTTAAAAAGAGGTATGATATTGCGATTGCTTATCATGCACCAAATACAGTTCCTGTTTTTTATGTAATTAATCAGATAAAAGCAAAAAAGAAAATTCTATGGCTGCATGGAGATATGGAAACGAATGCTGGAGATGAAATGCTTGCGATAAAGTATCATAGTTGTTTTGATCAAGTGTTTGCTGTTTCCAAGAGTGTGTATGACAGTTTTTTAAAATATCATCCAGATATGGAGAAAAAAACAGACATATTCTATAATTTTGTTGATGTAGATGGAATAAAGAAGAAGGCGAAACAGGGACACGGCTTTGAGGATGATTTTAAGGGGATTCGAATTCTGTCTATTGGCAGACTTGATAAACAAAAAGGATTTGATATTGCGATAAATATATGTATTCGTCTATGTCAAAATGGATATCAGTTTAAGTGGTATGTATGCGGCGAAGGTACAGAGCGTAAAGCATTGGAAATGCAGATTGAGAAATATTGTTTAAAAGATGTATTTATATTATTAGGAAATCAGAGCAATCCATACACATATTTGAAAGATTGTGATTTATATGTACAACCATCAAGATATGAAGGATATTGTACAACAACAAACGAGGCAAGAATGTTGTCTAAGCCAGTAATTACAACGGATGTTTCCGGATCGAGGGAACAATTTGTAGATGGAGAGACTGGATGGATTGTACCAATTGAAGAGAATGCAATATATGAAAGAATAAAATGGTGCATTGAAAATCCACAGGCAATGAAAGAGGTCAGTGAGAGACTTGGAAAAATTAACATTGCATCTGACAATAAGATAGCAATGATTTTCAAATAGAGAGGATGCAAAATGTATACAATTAGTGTAATTATACCTGTATATAATGCGGAAAAATATTTAAAGAAGGCTATAGATAGTGTATTGTCACAAACATTAGCAAGAATAGAACTTGTATGTATCAACGATGGTTCAAAAGATGGTTCCATGCGAATATTATCTGAATATCAAAAAAATTATTCAAATATAAAAGTTATTGATCAAAAGAATAGTGGAGCGGCATGTGCAAGAAACACAGGAATTCAAAGGGCCGAAGGCGAATATGTGTTCTTTTTGGATTCCGATGATTGGATACCAAATTGTCATGTGCTAGAACATTTGTATTCTTACGCAAAGAATCACAATTTGCAAATTTGTGGAGGATCTTTATGCCGTTGGGACGGAAATACATATCATCACAATTTCAATCAAACGCAGGGAGGCTATGTATTTCAACAAGAGGGCGTTGTTTCCTATGAAACATATCAATTTGATTTGGGATTTTCAAGGTTTATATATGACCGCTCAATGATTTTACAAAAAAATATTATATTTCCGATGTATAGAAACTATGAGGATCCGTTTTTTTTTGTAAAAGCTATGACGGAAGCAAAACAATTCGGTGCAATTGTGGAAGATGTTTATGTATATCGTGAAACGCAAGGCAGTGCCAGTCATCAGAAAAGTCTGGAATCAATTTTAGATATGTTACAAGGTATGTGGGACAATCTGAAATTGGCAGAAAAAAATCATTACTGCAGGTTATATGCACTTACATTCCAAAGAATGAACAAAGAGTCTTTGTGCGAAATAGAATATGCGCTTAATAATCTGGATACAGAAAAAAAACTCTTTTTGCTATTGCTTCAAATTAATGCATCCATTAAGTGGGATTTGATTCCAGACTATACCAAATGCCTTTTAGAACCATTAGATATGATCTATCAAGAGTATCGTAAGTATGAAAAGATACGAAATGGGAAAATGGTAAGAGGGATAAGGAGAATACGTTCATTTTTGAAAAGATAAGAGAGACAGGATATGGAGAAAAAATTAATAAGTGTAATTGTTCCCGTTTACAATGTGGAAGCTTACCTTGAAAGATGTGTAGACAGTATTTTAAAACAGACATACAAAGAGCTTGAAATTATTTTGGTAGATGATGGAGCCACAGATAGCAGTGGAGAATTATGTGATCAACTTGCAAAAAAAGATGATAGAATTATTGTCATACACAAAAAGAATGGTGGGCTCTCTGATGCAAGAAATGCTGGGATAGATGCCTCAAGAGGAGAATATCTTTCGTTTATTGATAGTGATGATTTTATACATCCAATGTTTATGGAAGTATTGCTTCAATTGTGTGAAACAACACAATGTAACATCAGTAAATGCGGAATGCAGGAAGTGGAAGGGGATACATTTGTAAGCGAAGGAGAAAAAGAGGATACCTACAAGTTATATTCTGCAGAAGAGTATTTGGAAAAAATAAATAGGGTGAATGCTGGATTCAGCGTATGTAATAAGTTATTTCATAGGGAGTTGTTTTCAACAATAAAGTTCCCTTATGCAAAACTGCATGAAGATGTTGCTGTGATTTATAAATTAATTGCAATGTCTAAAAAGATAGTAGAAGTAGAATACAAGTTGTATTTTTACTACAAAAATCCAAAGAGTATTACAAAATCGATTATAAAAAAGGAAAGATTAGATGACATAGAATTCAGAATGAATATGTATTCATTTTGCAAGAAAAAGAAGTGGAATGTGGCAGCCAGAGCACAAGCAGATTATATCTTAAACATGATTCGAATGTATCAAAAAATAGACAAAGAAAATGTAGATAATTATAAAGAATTTATAAAACGATTAAAAAATATAAAATATGAATTCGCAATGCGAATTGTAAAAAAAGAGTACACTTGTGTAAAAGAAAAATTGATGATTTATATTAATTTATTATTAAACAATTAAAAGAAGGGAAATAGTATAATGAACGATAGTATTACAGTTATATCATCTAAAAGAAAGATATTTAATCTGAATCTAAAAGAACTTTGGAAGTATAGAGATTTAATTTTTTTGTTTGTAAAAAGAGATTTCGTATCAAAGTATAAACAAACAGTTTTAGGACCATTATGGGCAATTATTCAGCCATTATTTACGACATTAGTGTTCACAGTAATTTTTGGAAACCTGGCAAGATTAACAACAATGGACAGTATCAATCAGGAAGGTTTAGTTATTCCAAGTTTTTTATTTTACATGTGTGGAAATATATGTTGGGCGTATTTTTCAGGATGTTTAAATTCTTGTGGAAATACATTTATTGGAAACGCTGGTATACTGGGAAAGGTATATTTTCCACGATTGGTTATGCCAATATCAGTTATTTTTTCACAGTTAATTAATTTTATTATACAATTTACAATGCTAATTATATTTATTGCTTATTTTATAATAGCAGGAACGACTGATTTGAAAATTACAGTAAATATTATTATGCTTCCAATTCTCGTTTTGCAGATGGGACTTTTGGGAATGGGATTTGGAATCATTGTATCGGCACTTACGACAAAGTATCGAGATTTGGTAATGCTAGTCGGATTTGCAGTTTCTTTATGGCAATATGCAACACCAGTTGCTTATGGATTGTGCCTGATTCCAGAAGAATGGATGGGATTATATAAATTGAATCCAATGACAATGATAGTTACGACTTTTAGATATTCGTTGCTAGGCTCCGGAAGTATGGATTGGGCTTATTATGGAATTAGCTGGTTGGTTACAGTTATCGTATTAGCCATTGGTGTATTATTATTTACCAGAGTGGAAAAAACATTTATGGATACAATATAAAGGTTCATTAGAGAGGAGATGCGTGGTTAAAGCCGACCACGGGCGATAATATGCAGGAAGCAATAAAAATAGAACATATCTCAAAAGAGTACAAACTAGGACAGATTGGTGGAGGAACATTGACTGGAGATTTGCAGTCAGCGTGGGCAAAGTTAAGAAAAAAAGAAGATCCCAATAGCAAGATAGGAAGTGTACAAGTACATAGTGGAGAGAAGTTTTTGGCACTAGACGATTTGAGTTTTTCAGTAAAAAAAGGAGAGCGGGTAGGAATTATTGGTCATAATGGTGCGGGAAAATCAACTTTGCTAAAATTATTATCAAGAGTTACAGCACCGACATCGGGAGAAATATCGTTTTCCGGGCGAATTGCCAGTATGCTGGAAGTAGGGACAGGATTTCATCCCGAGTTGACAGGTCGTGAAAATGTTTTTATGAATGGTGCAATATTAGGTATGAATAAAAGAGAAATTCGGGATAAATTTGATGCAATTGTAAAATTTGCTGAGATGGAGAGGTTTATTGACACACCGGTAAAGAGATATTCGTCAGGTATGTATGTAAAATTAGCATTTTCAGTTGCAGCTCATTTAGATTCGGAAATTATGATTATGGACGAAGTACTTGCAGTCGGTGATATGAAATTCCAGCAGAAATGTTTAGGTAAGATGAGTGAAGTGTCTAAGAATCAAGGAAGAACAGTATTATATGTCAGTCACAATATGAATACGATTCGTCAATTGTGCGATCGGTGTATTGTTTTGAATCATGGAAAGTTGCAGTTTGATGGAGAAGTCGAAGAGGCAATAGATATCTATATGGATAATGTAAAAAGTTATAATGTGTTTACTGATTTGAGACAGATAAAAAGAAATGATAATTTGGGAGAGTTGATTCAATTTGACAGTTTTGAGCTGTTAAATGGGAATATTAATATAGGGACAGATGAAGCTGTAAAAGCGAGATTAGTTGTCGATGCAAAGGAATCAATAGACAATGTGCATTTACGAATTAATTTGAAATCACAGGATGGAACGCCATTAGCAATGTACTATCTTTATGATAAAATAACAGTTCATGAAGGAAAGCAGAGCATTGACATCAGCATAGAAACAAATGGTTTAGCACCAGGGGCCTATTCGTTGGATTTGGTTTTGAACGAGACAAATGAGTTCGGAACAGAAAGATTATTAGATGTTGTTAGAAAATCAGTTGGATTCAATATCAATGCAGTACTCGGATTTAATGGAAATATGGAATGGCTACCACAATACTGGGGACACTATAGCGGAAAAATTGATTTAATATAGAGGAGAAAAATGAAAAAAGTCTTATTTGCTATTAATAATTTAGAGGGTGGAGGTGCAGAAAAAGTACTTGTTGATCTGGTAAACAATTTGAACAAAAAAAAATATACTGTAGACTTATTTTTAATAGATAAAACTGGTGTGTTTTTGGAAAAACTTGATAAGGATATAAAGGTACTTTCTTCATACATAGAGAATCATCCACTTAAGGAAAGATATGCTGCACATATTTTATGTAGGTGGAATAATAGATGTATGAGAAAAATCTTTATGAAATATAATAAAGATTTTACGAAAGAGTTTCTTAAGGATGCATCTCCAACTGAATTATATGAATATTTTTTTAAAGGGGATGAATACGATGTGGAAATTGCTTTCCTAGAGGGAATTGCAACTAAAATCATTTCAGGATCCACTAACAAAAGTTCAAAAAAAATTGCTTGGGTGCACACAGATTTAGTCGAACATCCATGGTTTAAAAGAGAATATAGATCAGAAGAAGAAATTCGAAAATGTTATCAGAGATTTGATGAAGTTGTGTGTGTGTCTGAAAAGATTAAAGAAGTATTTGAAAAAACATATGGGAAAGAAGCGATTGTTAGATGGAATCCAATTGATTCCAATTTAATAAAGAAGAAGTGTAAAGAAGAAGTGGAGCTTCCTGTGCATTCGGAAGAAACTTTTTGCTATATTGCAGTCGGAAGGTTTACGAAAGAAAAGGGATTTGAGAGATTGTTGAATGTACACGAGAGATTGATTAATAACGGCTATCATGTTCAATTGTGGCTGATAGGGAAAGGAGATTTGAAAAACCAGCTAGAATCAGTTATTCAAGAAAAAAAGATGCAAAATAGTGTTTATATGTTGGGCTTTCAAGAAAACCCATATAAGTATATGGAAAATGCCGATGCATATGTTTGTTCCTCTTATGTAGAAGGATTAAGTACTACTGTATTGGAAGCATTAATACTAGGGTTGCCAATCGTGACAACGAATTGTCCAGGAATGGAGGAGTTATTAGGGCAAAGCCAATATGGATTAATAACTGAAAATAGTGAACAGGCGCTTTATGAAGGAATGAAAAGCATGGCAGAAAATAAAGAGCTTTATCTAAAATATAAGAAACAAGCGCAGACACGAGGAGCGCAGGTTCATATAGAAAAGAGCATCGCGGAGATTGAGATGCTGCTTGGTTAGGAGAAAATTGTGTATATTATTGTAAATATTGTTTCTGAGAGTCCTCATACAAGTATTTTTTTTGTAGGAATGGAGAAATTAAAAAAACAAGGATTATGTCAAGTAGAATATCAAAAAGTAGAAGAAGGAAAATATCCTACACCTCATATGGTAGAGTGTATAGTTGATGGCAAAAAGGTTGCTTTTGATTATTTGGACGGATATAATTTCAAAAATATGGCTGATGCAAGTAAATATATTGAATCATGTGATTTGTACTTTAAGAGATCTTTTTCGAATGAAAAGAATGATGTTCTATTTCCAATGTGTAAAAATAAAATAAGATCATTGGGTTTTAATTTTTATGTTACATGTATTAATAATCCGATTGATTGGAGATATACATCTAAGGGAATTTTACAAGCTATAAGATTGAAAAGAAGAATGGAGTGCTCTATTGATAAATTTGAGCAAAGAGCAAATAGAAAGAAAAAAAATATAAAAATACTTTTTCTTACGCGGTTGTATAAAGGAGAAGATTTGTTAAATAAAATGAGAGCGGAAATTATTCTGAAATTAAAAGATAAATATCCAAATAATTTTATAGGTGGGTTATATCCAGATGAATTTTCAAAAGAGCAGTATCCGGATTTAGTTGTGGATTCTGACATTTGTGAGAAGCAAAATTATATGAGAATCATGAAAAAATCGGATATTTGTATTGCGACAACAGGACCGCATGAATCCATAGGATGGAAAATGGGCGAGTATGTAGCGGCTGCTAGAGGAATTGTAAGTGAAAAACTTAATTATCGTGTACCTGGTAATTTTAAAGAAGAAAAGAATTATTTAGTATTTTCTAATATTGATGAATGTATTGATGCGGTAGACAGGCTGTATACATCACCAAGCACATTATATCAAATGAAAAAAAATAATGAAAAATACTATAAACGGTTTGGCAGACCGGACAAACAGATTTGGAATGCGTTATGTCAAGAGGTTGATTATAAATGAAAAAGGAGTATATAAAGATAAGTTTAAAGAGAATGTTTTTGTCAAAAAACAAAAATAGAAAGAAGGTCATTTTGTTTGATTCATCATTGGATACGTTTAATATTGGTGATCATATTATAATGAGTTATTGTAACAAGATTATGAATCAAATATTTGCGGATAAAGAAAAAAAACACATAACATTTCATGGTACACCATTGGACGAGGATACAAAAGATTTGGCTACATATAAGTATAAATTTATTTGCGGGACAAATGTCCTATCTCCGAATGTTGAATGGTTTTGTCCCTTTCATACAACACAAAATCTCGAGCAGTACAACGACATATGTTTATTAGGTGTAGGCTGGGGAAAGTATTCGAATCAAACTTCAATTGAATCAAAAGAGTTCTATCGATGTATACTAAGTAAACATTGGCTGCATTCTGTAAGGGACAGATATACAGAAAAGAAATGTTTGGAAATGGGATTTAAAAATGTAATATTTACGGCATGTCCAACCATGTGGAAGCTAACACCTGAATTCTGTAAAACAATACCTCATTTCAAAGAAGAACAGGTTGTTTTTGCGTTAACAGATTATGACAAAAATGAAGAGATGGATCGAAAAATGATTCAGATTTTGCGAAAAAATTATCGGAAGCTTTATTTTTGGGCGCAAGGAACAGGGGATGTTCAGTATTTATCAGAACTAGGAGAAAAAACAGAAGATATTGTTATAATTGATAGTTTAGAACAGTACACCAACTTATTAAAAAATCAGAAGATAGATTTTGTTGGAGTTCGTTTACATGCAGGAATTCATGCATTAAATAATCAAAGGAGAACCATTATCATTGCAATAGATAATAGAGCAATTGAAATGGGAAAAGATACAAAATTACCAATTGTATTGAGAGATGAGATAGAAAATAAACTAGAGAAAATGATTAATTCATCTTTTGAGACGAAGATAGAAATACCTACTGATAATATAAATAAGTGGAAGGCGCAGTATGGAGTGTCTGATGGTATCTCGCGCCTTTAAGAAAATGATTAATACCTTGGATCATGGGAGTACAAAAGTAAAGAAAGTAAAAACAATTGGAACTTACGTTGAAAGAAAAGGAGAACAAAAAGATATGGAATTAACAATTGGAATCCCGGTATACAAAAATGTAGATACATTAAACGTAAGCGATGAATAACCACACGGGTATCCGAAGCAGGGAACCCTAAATTGGCAGGTTCCCACGATTCTCTGGAAGTTCCAGGCTATCATCTATGATTCCGGAACACTTATCCTGTACAAATGTACTCCACGGTAGCAGCTCTTCTATGCCTGCGGGCTCATTTTTGTAGTCCGGCATATACAGAAGCAGGGTGTACAAATACTTGTAAACATTCAGGTTGTTTGCTTTTGCTGTCTCGACAAGACTCAACAAAAGGGTTATTAATTGAAAGAGACATTGATTTACTAACATCAATTTCTATGAAAAATCCTGCAATTTGTGAATTGACAATCACAACATACCAAGATCAATTATCAAAAAAAATTGAGCCACATGCACCGGTATCTTCTAAACGTTTTAAAACTTTGTCTACACTGTCAAATGCAGGATTGTTTGCAGGGATTGTTTTAATGCCAGTACTCCCATTTATCGGAGATAATGAGAATAATATTTTAGAAATTGTTAAGCGAGCCGCTGACTCTGGAGCAAAGTTTATTTATCCATATTTTGGAGTTACACTACGTCATAATCAGCGAGAATATTATTATAATAAGTTAGATTCTATTTTTCCCGATATGAATTATTTAATAAAATATAAATCCGTATATGGTGAAAGCTATGAATGTGTTGTACCTAATCATGAGGAATTAGAATTACTATTTCAAGAAAAATGTAATCATTATGGAATATTATATCGTATGTCGGATATTATTCGAGAGTATCAAACAGCATATGACTTAAAACAGTTGTCATTGTTTGATTTCATCCCTGAATGATATTGTTTATTTATTGGAATGTATATTTAGTACTGTAGATTTAAATATGATATAAAGGTTAACCAAAGTAATTGAAAGGTAAGCGATTATACATCGCTTACTGAAATCCAGCCTGATTTATGGTAAAATAAGTAAAAGACTGAAAGGAAAAGATAAAAATGTATAGTTTAAAAAGCACAGGCGAACGAAATAATGCGATTGATATCCTGAAAATACTCAGTATGGTAATGGTGGTTCTGTTACATTTACAATCATATGGTATTCAAAAGGCAGAAGTAGAGCTACATACTCCTATTTATTGGATGGCATTGTTAGTGCGTAGTTTTAGTGGTGTTGCTGTAAATTGCTTTGTCTTGATTTCGGGATATTTTCTATGTGATCAAGTAGTTAAAAAGAGAAAACTATTGAGTCAGTGGATTCAGGTGGAGATGTACTCCGTAGGTATATATCTGGTTTTGTGCATTATTCCCAAAGCAGAAGTAACCTTTAGTGCGAAAACGTTAGTTCGTCAAATGTTACCTATACTAACAAATCAATATTGGTTTTTTACATGTTATATACTACTGATGTTGCTTGTTCCCTTTTTGAATAAGTTTATAAATGCTTTAAGCCAGGCAGAATTTCAAAAATGTCTGGCTTTGTTGCTGGTGCTATTTTCGGTAATACCAACTATTAACGTATTTGGTGATTCATTTGGTACAAATGGTGGATATAGTTTATTATGGTTCATTGTTCTTTACAGCATTGCTGCATATGTGAGGCGATATCCGCTCAAAAATAGGAAATATGGTTTGGGATATCTTCTATGTTGCATGGCACTTGTTGTACTTAATGGATTATGTGACTATTTTGCTGTAAAGATTCCTGCTATAAATGTTTTACCAAACCTGGCATTTACATATAATTCTGTTTTTGTGTTATTTGCTTCTGTTTGCCTGTTTGAAAAAGCGGTACAGACCCGGTGGCATATAACAAATAAAACTGTAGGAAAGATGATATCGCGAATAGCAAGGTTGTCGTTTGGTGTTTATTTATTGCACGAAAATTCGCAAATTCGAGATATTCTGTGGGACAAGTGGATAAGACTCTCAGAATATACAAATGACTTTAGTATATTTATTATAAGAGCCATAGGTGCAGTTTGCGTGATTTTTATGGCAGGAATATTGCTTGAGTGGATTCGAGAAGTGGGTATTAGTAAAGTTGTTGTAGAATACAAGGTAAAGAAAAGAGAAGAAAATGGAACTGACAAGAAAAGATATTAAAATGACGCAGGGACTCGCAATTCTCACGATGGTTTCACTGCATTTGTTTTGCAGATTAGGAACCGATGTGTATGGAACCCCATTGCTTTGGCTGAACTCCACAACGCCAGCAGTGTACATATTGGGTTGGTTGTCAGAAATTTGTATTCCGCTTTATTCTATTTGTAGTGGATATGCACATTATAAATTAGGGGAGAGTGGTGGATTAAGCAAGAAACGAATTTGCAATAGGATAATAAAATTTTTAATAAACTTCTGGATTGTTTGTATTCTGTTTGCAGTTATAGGAGTTGTTGCGGGAACGGATCAGAGGGTACCAGGTTCCTGGAAAGAATTTTTTGGAAACATGTTCTTTATTAGTACATCATATAATGGGTCATGGTGGTACGTGGATACCTATTTGATTCTTGTTATGCTATCACCTATATTGTATAAGATAACAAAAAAAGTGAATAGTATTGGAATGTTTCTTTTTGTTTCGGGATTTTATCTGATAAAATATGTATTAAATCATTTTGGATATGGATTATCAAGCGAAAATCAAATATCAGACTGGATGATCATGCAATACAATAATCTGACAGGATCAGTCCTTACTTGTTATATTTTTGGTATGCTTTGTGCAAAGATGCAGCTATTTACAAAAGTAAAAGAAAGTTCCTTTATACAAAAAGGGAAAAATCCAGTGGTCCTACTTGTGATGTTGACGATAAGTATTATAACTTATTGTTTGCAAAATGCACTTATCATGCCATTTTATGGATTAGCCGTTTTTGTTTTATTTAATCTGTGGGAAAAAGGGAAAATAGCAGAAAAAATATGGTTATTTCTAGGAAAACACTCAACTAATATTTGGTTGACACATATGTTTTTCTACTTATATATATTTATTGGAGCAATACAGAGATTGCAGTATCCAGTGCTGATGTTTGGGGGAATGATTGCAGTTTGTGTAGCAGTCTCTGTGGTAATACTGAAGCTGCATGAGATTATTTGCGATAGAAAAGGTAAGAACAGATCGTTTGCATGGAATTAGAGTATTGGCACTCACGATGAAAAAGAATGAAACTTTTGATAATAAGAGAAGAGCTGATGTTTGCGGCAAAAAAGAAAAATATCAGGAAAAATAGGGGGATTATGTAAAAGTAAATTGGTTATAACAGATGCACATCTGCCATGATTTGGTACAATAATTAAAGAAAGTTGGTGTGTTTTTAGGGAGAAAGACGGAAGCTATTCAGAATGAACGGGGGCATTTATAAGATAATGCTGAATAAAAGTCGAAGGATTTAGAAGTAGAAAGGGGCAGGCACTGTTAACACTGTTAACGATTGTTGCTCACATAAGATGTTGATGCGATGAAAGGTGATGCGTGATGTTGTATCATAATACTTGACAATGTGCCTCACGGATTTATAAAAAGGAGTGAAAATACCAGACTTTGGATGCAGGGGAAAATACCATAAATAGCAATGAGAAACAGGATGTTATGATCTACATAAGGTTTGTGCGCGGTCATTGGAAAATTTATATTGTCGCAGTATTACTGACGGTTGTTGTTTCGATGATATATGGTCTGTTTTTTAAGGAGAAAGCATATGAGAGCACAGCGGGTCTTTATTACCCGGCTGCCATAAGCGAATTGGTGGAGTCCGTATCTGATAGGGATTTCATGGATGATGCAGCTGCAATCATGGGGCAGGAAATCATGCTGGAAAAAGTGGAGCAGGACGCAGTTGTTTTCTAATAAAGGTGAGGAATGTTGAATGATGCAGAGGTGGAAATGGAAAAACATATTGTTTATAGGGCTTATTTTGCTGGGAGTGCCTGGAATCAGTCTGTTTCGGTCAAAGTATAGCTTAGGCTTGTCGGAATATGAGATTTGCTCCAACCGGATTGTATCAGATATTCGCATAGTGCAGCTTACCGATCTCCACAACAGCACCTTTGGCGATAATAATGCGGATTTGATTGCGTTGGTGCAGGAGCAGAACCCGGATTTGATTTTGATTACCGGTGATCAGCTAAACTCCGGCGAAGAAAATACTTCCATTGCAACCGACTCAATCTCAGCGCTTTGCCAGATCGCTCCGGTCTATGTATCCCTTGGCAACCACGAGGTCGAATATCAGCAAAGCTATAACACGGACATCAAGGCTCTCTATGAGCAGGCGGGAGCAACGGTTCTTGAGAGAGAGTATGTAGATACTGAGGTAAATGGCCAGCAGCTCCGCATCGGCGGTATCTATGGATATTGCCTGCCAGCGAGGTATTTGGAAACCAACGAAGCCGATCCGGAGGAGTGTGCTTTTCTCTCCGAATTTCAGGATACGGATCGTTATACGGTACTTTTGACACATATGCCGGTATGCTGGCTGATTAACGATGGAATCAACGAATGGGACATTGACTGTGTATTCTCTGGTCATGTCCACGGCGGAGAGGTGATACTTCCGTTTATCGGTGGGATGTACGCACCGGACTTTGGATGGTTTCCCGGAAAGCTGGAGGGCGTTTATACCTCGGATGATGGGACAAAGAATCTGGTGCTGTCGCGTGGATTGGGAACAACAGAAGTGATTCCGCGATTTAACAATATACCGGAAATAGTAGTGGTGGATTTGATGTAAAAATTGAAAATGTGTGGATTTTGATGAGGAAACTGTAAATAAATGGCTTGTGAGCTAATATTGTAGTGAAATGTAAATTAGAGGAAGCAATCTTTGGGCGAAAACTCGGAGGTTGCTTCCTCTTTTTGTTGAGATAATTGCAGGCATTGGCAGTAGGATGGGGCTTCATTCCGGGCCCCCAGCCTGTCTCACGGAATGAAGTCCCTTACGCTGTGGCAAAAAAAGAGAAAAATATGATGACAAAGCACAGCCTCTATGTTTTCATAATTCTTTTAAGCATTTATTTTGTCACATTGCATATAATGTTATGAGCTGGAAAAGAGCTTGACATTTTGTGAAATGCCGAGTATTATATTAACCAGTGATCGTGTTGCAGATGCTTGCGGGGCCTGCAACCTGGGGAGAGCCTGCGGGGTCTCCTCATTTTTTTAATGAGAAAAAGAGGTGAAAGTTGCATGGCTAAGGTATTTTTTAGAAATATTTGTGCACATGGGGAGCGTTTATATTCATATAAAACCAAAAATGCCATTCCAGATTTCCCCATTCATGATAAACTGGGAATTATAAAAAAAGGAAAGCAATATGAATGTGGAAAACATGATTTGTTTGCGGTCGTAATAGCGTTACGTTATTTACTGCCGAAGGATTTGTTTAAAAAATTTAAACAAGAATTGGCGAACTTATTATCTAAACATTTATCGGCAACATCTTGTTACACAGAAAAAGAATTTTTAAAGTATATGGGATTCCCGGAAAACTGGATAAAGATTACACGTTACAGAAAATTATAATGAAAAAGAGACACAAGAATCAATTCCGTAAAAGGAAGTTTGAAGTTGTGTCTCTTTTTTGCATATAGTTTTTATTTTGATTTTGGAAATTCCAGATTAAAAAAGGCAGATTGAGCATAAGAAATTTGAAGGTGACACCTGTATAAGAATAGCGCTTACCATATATGCAATTAAAATAATAAAGGATATATATGAAATGCATAAAAACAAATATTAGCAAATTGGTGAATATAAATAACAGGATAATGTCTATATAATGGTACCTGACACCGGCAATTTTTTGTAGCGAAAATTGTGATACTGAGAGAACAGAATGTAAAGACAGTGAGAATAATATGACACCTGAAGTAATAGCCGTGATGAAAATGACGATGCTTAAGGCTGGTCTTTCCATGGCATTTATGAGCTCGCTTGTCAATATAGGCTCGCTGACACTGCAGAACGCCATAAACCGACTGGGACAGGATATTATAGTAGCTCACACGGCTGCCAGAAAGATATCGGAGATATTCATGGTCATGTTTACCGTGTTTGGACAGACAAATCATAAAATACATTGATTTTCCTAATGACAAAAGAATATCCCTATGTTACAATTTACTCAAAGCATTATATTTCTGTAAGCGGCACCACATGACAGTTCTTTTACAGGTGCACACCACTTTGAAGAGGGCAGACCACTTCGCATCATTCTACAAAGGACATGGAAGTTTTCGATGCTTTAATTACCAATCAACAGCAGGAAAATTGAAATGCCGTATGTAGACAGAATGCAGAAGCTGAGGGATATCTTCAAAAATGCCAGCATCAAATATACCGGCAAATCATATGTCGTACTGATAGGAGTAGAAAATCAGTCGGATATACACTATGCCATACCTGTAAAAAACATGTTTTATGATGTGATGGCATACGGCAATCAGGTAAAGGAAACAGCCAAAAAGCACCGCAGGGAAAAGGATACTACAACATCAGATGAATTTCTCTCGGGATTTACGAAAGAGGATAAGCTGATTCCTGTAATTACGATTACAGTGTATCTCGGAACAAAGGAATGGGATGGTCCAAGGAAGCTGTCAGATATGTTTGGTGATGTGGATGAAGAGCTTATGCCATTCATACCGGATTACAGAATTAATCTGCTGGCACCGAGGGAGATAACAGATTTTACAGGATTCAGGACATCCATCAGGCAGCTTTTCGAGGTACTGAAGAATGCGTATGATAAGGAAAAAATGCAGGAAGTGCTGCAGAATGACGAAAAGTTTAGCAGGGTGGACAGAGAGACAGTCGAGGCAATCAACCTGTTTGCAGGAACGGATATAGACATAGATGAGAAAGAAGAGGTGATTGATATGTGTAAGGCGTGGGAAGAACAGAAAAATGAAGGCAGAGAAGAAGGCAGAATTCGTCAGGCAAAAGTAACTGCTTTAAAACTTCAGAAAAAAGGTCACTCAATAGAAGATATAGCTGAATGTGTGGATTTTGATGAGGAAACTGTAAAAAAATGGCTTGTGAGCTAATATTGTAGTGAAATGTAAATTAGAGGAAGCAATCTTTGGGCGAGAACTCGGAGGTTGCTTCCTCTTTTATTGAGATAATTGCAGGCATTGGCAGTAGGACGGGGCTTCAGCCCATGAGCCTGTATGGTCTCTGTTTTTTTACTGTTTCTTTATACTTTCTTTATTGAATTATCCGCGCTTATTGATAAAATAGATAGTATGCGCACGATTGCGGATATTTTTGCATTCGTGCATGGGGATAAATTAACCGGAAAGAAAGGAAACGTTTATGAGTAAAATTTTCAAAAATCTGATTCCATACTGGCGATGGATCATATTAATATTTGTTTTTCTCATTGCTCAGGCATACTGTGACCTGGCTTTGCCTGCGTACACATCTGATATCATCGATGTGGGTATCCAGGATCATGGCATTGAGCATATCCTGCCAGAGGAGATTACCTCGGAGGATTATCAGATGGCACAGACATTTATGCTGTCCGATGAGAAAGAGAAATTTACGGATTCTTATGATACAGCAGATATCGAGAACACAAGTGACAGCAGTAGTGTGACAAAATACAAGCTGACCGCTGATTCTGACACACTTGATGAGCTGGACGAGGAGCTTTTGGTTCCTCTTGTCATGGCATATCAGGCTTTTTTGTCGGGGGAGCAGATGGATGTGGATGCATCAGCTATCCCGCAGGGAGTAGCGCTCGATGATAACATGATAAAGCAGATAAGAAGCAAGGTGCAGGACAAAATCGATGCGGTGGGTTCATCTACTTTAAAGTCCATGGGTGTAACTTTTGCGACAAAGTGTGATGAGAATGCAGGAATCGACGTGGATGCCAATCAGGTTGCTTATCTGTGGAAGGCAGGCGCCAAGATGGCAGCCTTTGCAGCTATTATGCTTATAGCAGCATGTGTTGTAGGTTTTGCGGCTTCAAAGGTCGGTGCCGCTGTCGGCAGGGATTTGAGGGAGAAGACCTTTTCAAAGGTTGTAGGTTTTTCAAATGCCGAGATTAACAAATTCTCTACGGCATCACTTATTACGAGAAGCACGAACGATATACAGCAGATTCAGATGGTTACTACTATGATGCTTCGTATGGTGCTTTACGCGCCAATCGTTGGTATCGGTGGTATCATCAAGGTGGCACAGACCAAATCCGGCATGGAGTGGGTGATTGCCATTGCGGTTGCTGCCATCATGGTTTTTATTTTCACACTGGTTGGCATTGCGATGCCTAAGTTCAAGATTATGCAGAGTCTTGTAGACAAGGTAAACCTTGTTTCTCGTGAGATTCTTACAGGTCTTTCCGTTATCAGGGCTTTCGGCCGTGAGAAGGAGGAGGAAAAGCGATTTGATGAGGCTAACCGTGAGCTTACACGAACACAGCTGTTTACAAACCGTGTCATGACCTTTATGATGCCGGGTATGTCCATGATCATGTACTGCATCACACTTGGTATCGTGTGGGTTGCAGCAGGCAGAATAGACAAGGGTTCTATGCAGGTAGGTACCATGACTGCGTTTATTACATATGCCATGATGATTGTTATGTCATTCCTTATGCTCTCAGCCATGTCCATCATGCTTCCGAGAGCAGGTGTTGCGGCAGAGCGTATTGATGAGGTTATAAGGACAAACAGCACTGTAAATGATCCAAAAGAGCCTGTTACTGAGGCTGATCACAGGGGTGTTATCCGTTTCAACCATGTGGATTTCAGATATCCGGGAGCAAAGGAGGATGTGCTTTCAGACATTGATTTTGTGACGGAGCCGGGCAAAATCACAGCTATCATCGGAAGTACCGGCTGTGGAAAGTCTACACTTGTAAACCTGATTCCGCGTTTTTATGACGTGACGGGAGGCTCAATAGAGCTTGATGGACACGATATCAGAGACTACACACTAAGCGAGCTTCGCGAGTCAATAGGCTTTGTTCCGCAGAAGGGTATTCTTTTCTCGGGAACCATCGCCTCAAACTTGCGCTTTGGTAAAGCAGACGCGAGTGATGAGCAGATAAAAAAGGCTGCGGATATCGCACAGGCTTCTGAGTTTATCGAGACAAAGAATGACAGGTATGAAAGCTCAATCGCACAGGGCGGCTCAAACGTGTCAGGAGGTCAGAAGCAGAGGCTTGCCATAGCAAGAGCTATCGCAAAGGATCCTCATATCTATGTGTTTGATGACAGCTTTTCAGCACTCGATATGAAGACTGACGCGCGTCTGCGTGCAGCCTTAGCTGAGGTTACAGAGAATGCTTCCGTCATTATCGTGGCACAGCGTATCAGCACGATTATTCATGCTGACCAGATTCTCGTGCTCGATGACGGTAAAATCGTAGGAAAAGGCACCCACGAGGAGCTTCTTAAAAATTGTGATGTATATATGCAGATTGCACAGTCACAGCTTTCAGCCAAGGAACTTGGACTTGATGATAAGGCGGCAGAAACTGCAACTGATAAAGCAGCAGATAATGTAACAAAAACAGTAACAGATACTTCGGCTGTATCAGGCTTAGATAATGAAAAGGAGGGCATGTAAGATGAGTGAGAATAACAACGAACAGTTCAAGATGCCTCCTAAGAGGCCAAGAGGGCCAATGGGACATGGCCCCGGAATGGTCACAGAAAAGGCCAAGGATTTCAAGGACTCTACAAAGAAGCTCATAAAGTATCTCGGCAGATACTGGGCTGCCATCATTGCAGTTATGATATTTGCAGCAGTTTCGACTGTCTTCTCCGTTGCAGGACCGAAGATCATGGGTAAAGCCACCACTGCGCTTGCCGAGGGACTCATGAACAAGATTGCAGGAACAGGCGGCATAGATTTTGATTATATTGCAAAGGTTCTTTTGTTTACGCTGGCTTTATATGTGGTGAGTGCCATCTTTATGTTCGCCCAGGGACTTATCATGACAGGCATCACGCAGAAGACCTGCTACAGGATGCGTAAGGACATCACGAGCAAAATCAACCGTATGCCGATGAAGTATTTCGAGTCAAGGACATATGGTGAAGTACTTTCGCGTATCACAAACGATGTGGACACACTCGGACAGAGCTTGAACCAGAGTATCACACAGATTATTACATCTGTTGCCACTTTGGTCGGTACACTGGTCATGATGCTGTCTATTTCACCTCTCATGACGCTGATTTCACTCGTTATCCTGCCTGTTTCGATGATACTCATTTCGTTTGTCATAAAGCATTCACAGAAATACTTCAGACAGCAGCAGGAGTATCTGGGACATATCAACGGACAGGTCGAGGAGGTGTACGGAGGTCACCTTGTCATAAAGGCATATAATAAAGAGGCAGAGACTGTAAAGACCTTTAAGGAGGCCAACAATGTGCTCTACAAATCCGCTTGGAAATCGCAGTTTCTCTCAGGACTTATGATGCCTATCATGCAGTTTGTAGGAAATTTAGGATATGCGGGAGTTGCCATCTCAGGAGGTATACTTGCCATAAAGAATGTCATCACAATCGGTGATATCCAGGCATTTATACAGTATGTGAAGAATTTCACACAGCCTATCCAGCAGATAGCGCAGGTGGCAAACCAGCTTCAGTCGATGGCGGCTGCATCCGAGCGTGTATTTGAGTTCCTCGAGGAGGAGGAAGAGGATATAACAGTGGAAAATCCTGTAAAGCCAGACCATATCGAGGGAAGTGTAGAGTTTTCGCATGTACACTTTGGTTATAATCCTGACCAGATCATCATCAATGATTTTTCTGCACAGGTAAAGCCGGGACAGCAGGTTGCTATCGTTGGACCGACAGGAGCGGGAAAGACTACCATGGTCAAGCTTCTTATGAGATTTTATGATGTAAGCTCAGGCGCCATTCTTGTAGACGGACATGATATCAGGGATTACAACAGAGCCGATCTGCGAGATGCATTCGGCATGGTATTGCAGGACACATGGCTCTTTAAGGGCACCATTATGGAAAATATCCGCTACGGCCGTCTGGATGCCACAGATGAGGAGGTCATCGCGGCAGCAAAGGCAGCACATGCCCATCACTTTATCCAGACACTGCCGGGTGGCTACGATATGGAGCTCAATGAGGATGCTTCAAATGTGTCACAGGGACAAAAGCAGCTTTTGACAATAGCAAGAGCTATCCTTGCAGACAATCCAATCCTTATCCTTGATGAGGCCACATCCTCTGTCGATACACGTACAGAAATCCGTATCCAGAAGGCACTTGACAATCTGATGAGGGGCAGAACAAGCTTTGTCATCGCCCACAGGCTGTCTACTATCAAGAATGCAGATATGATTCTTGTCATGAAGGACGGAGACATTATCGAGCAGGGTACACACGATGAGCTTCTTGCAAAGAACGGATTTTATGCAGAGCTGTATAACTCTCAGTTTGAAGAATAGAGAAAGCATGGGTATCGTGCAGTTTTGCGAATATGCGTGGGGCTGAATGGTTACATAAAATTTTAAAAAAAATACGCTCTCGACAAAATTCGACAAAATGTGTTATCATAAAAGCATAAAATTTGTTTTGACATGACAGTAATTGGCGGCATAGGAGAGTTTGATGAGCACTTTAAATGTCGCAGTAGCAGACGAAAAGAAAAATATGCAGAGTTTATTAAAGGGCATGGAGTTTTTAGGAACAGCAAGAAGTAGTGATGAAGCATACAGCATGATAAACGGTAATGCCGGTTCTGATGTGATACTTGTGTATGTAAAGAGAGCATCCGGTGACACTGAGCCACTTGATGATACATATATGGAGAAAAAATCTCTTGAGACACAGGTGACGGATATCATTCATGAGATAGGTGTTCCGGCTCATATAAAGGGATATCAGTATCTGAGGACTGCGATAGTGATGTGTGTTGAGGATATGGAGATGCTTAGCTCTATCACAAAGCTTTTGTATCCCACTATTGCAAAGAAGTACAAGACTACCTCAAGCAGGGTGGAGAGAGCCATAAGGCATGCTATCGAGGTGGCATGGAGCAGAGGCAGGATGGATACGATAGACGCCATGTTTGGATACACTGTAAACTATGGTAAGGGCAAGCCTACCAATTCGGAGTTTATTGCCCTGATTACAGACAAAATACGTCTTGGGATGTAAAAATCGTCATTATAGACAAATAAAACCACATTTTGATAAATTTACTAGGCAAAATGTACTCCCGCGTGATATAATATAGTATACATTCTATTGGTTTCAGGATGTATACTATATTTTTTATCAGATTAATCGTTGTTTAAATAACTGTAATCTGGGGGAGGTTTCAGCATGGACAAAATTAAAATATTAATGGCCGCATCAGAGGCAATACCTTATATGAAGACAGGTGGACTTGCTGACGTAGTGGGATCTTTACCAAAATATTTTGACAAGGACAGATATGACGTGAGAGTCATACTTCCGAAGTACAAATGTATGGATGATAAATTATTGCCACAGCTTAAGTTCGTCTGTCATTTTTATGTCAATCTCAACTGGCGCAGGCAGTATGTGGGGATTTTTACATCGCAGTATGATGGTGTGACATATTATTTTGTGGACAATGAGTTTTACTTTGCAGGAGATAAGCCATACAACAATATATACGAGGATGTGGAGAAGTTTGCTTTCTTTTCAAAGGCGGTGCTTGAGGCTTTGCCGGTTATAGATTTTGCCCCGGATGTGATACATTGTAATGACTGGCAGACAGGACTCTTGCCGGTTTTTCTAAAGACAGTGTACGGCTCAGACAATTTCTATGCCGGTATCAAGACAGTCTTTACCATTCACAATATGAAGTTTCAAGGGCGTTGGAAGATTAAAGAGGTGGCTGATGTTACAGGACTTCCGGAGCACATTTTTAATTCAGGGGAGCTGGAGTTCTATGGTGAGGCTAATTATTTAAAGGGCGGCATAGTATATGCAGATGAGATTACGACTGTCAGCCCGACATATGCAGATGAAATCTGTACGCCTGAGGGCGGAGAGGGCCTGGATGGCCTGATGCTTGAGCGGCGCAGGCATTTGAGAGGCATTGTAAACGGTATAGATTATGATGTCTTTAATCCTATGAAGGATACATATCTGGATAAGCATTTTTCTGTAAGGGAATTGAGTGGAAAGGTCGTTAATAAGCGTCAGCTGCAGGAGAAGTATGGTCTGGCTGTGGATAAGGATGTCATGCTGATTGGAATAGTTTCGCGTCTGACAAATCAGAAGGGCTTTGATCTGGTGGCATATGTGATGGAGGAGATGCTTTCCACCATGAATGTACAGTTTATAGTGCAGGGCACAGGAGAGCAGCAGTACGAGGAGATGTTTAATTATTTCCATGGCAGGTATCCGCAGAAGCTTGGAGTATATATCGGCTACTCAGAGGAAAATGCACATGAGATATATGCAGGCTGTGACGCATTTCTCATGCCGTCTCTTTTTGAGCCGTGCGGCTTGAGCCAGCTCATGTCTATGCGATATGGTACGCTGCCTATAGTCAGGGAGACCGGTGGTCTTAAGGACACTGTAGTGCCGTACAATGAGTACGAGAATACGGGCGATGGCTTTTCCTTTGCCAATTATAATGCGCATGATATGCTGCATGTTATCAAATATGCTCTTGATGTGTTTGAAAACCATAAGGACAGATGGCAGGAGATGATGCAGCGCGCCATGAGGCATGATTTCTCATGGAAGGCATCTGCGAAAGAGTATGAGAAACTTTACGACATGCTGCTTGGCAACTAGTACATCATTCTGCAAATAACAGGCCAATAACTTTCATGAATTTCCAACTATGTTCTTAGAAAGTAAAATACCGGATACATATCTATGATATGATATCCGGTATTTTGTGTTATCGGGTTGTATGATTATCAGTAGACAGTGTCTGTTTTACTATCGTATATGTAGTACCTTTCGCCAAGTACTTCCTCGTCGCGTACCTCTGTAGAGTTTACCTCACAGATGAATTCGCTTAGGTTGCAGACATCTATATCGCTATCCAGCGGCATTACCAGAAACTCATGGATACTGCTTGGTATGAGCAGCATATTGCCGCCGAGCTTTTTTGCCAGCGAGCTTAGCACACCCGGGTAGAGTATGGCGGATGCACCGTTTGTCTGCCTGCTGTTTGTAAGGATATACATAGGCAGGCTGTCAAAATCACAGACTGCGCGCATCTGATTGGCATAGCCCGGACATTTTTTGGCAAGAAACTCTGCCATGTTGATTATTGAGCATGGAAGTATCTTTGGGGTGTTTTGCATTGAGGCGCGGATTAGTGTTTCTGTATCTATGCCCCAGCGTGACAGAAGGGCATCTGTGACTGTAATGGTGCCAAATTCAGGCAGTTCTGCTCCTACATATACTTCAAATATGATGGCAAAATCCAGATATTTGATATAGGGCATGTCCTTTAGCTGCTTTTGGTTTTTGTCGTAGCTTATGAGCTGGAAAATTATTTTCCCCTTTACCTTGGAAAAATCATCACAGAAGCTTATGTCAAAATCTTCAGTTGGCTTGAAATCATTGTAGGTGGATAAAATTGCATCGAGAATAGAATCAATGGATACACCATCAAGATACCAATGGTAGTAAGGATTGAGATAAATAGTCGGTGCTATATTGAATTTGGGATTGATAATCACCAATCCGTCGTAGATCATCCCATTGTTCTTTTTGACAGGATGGATGGTAAGCTTGAAATCATTGTCAAGTCTTGCGGTTATTTCTGTTTCTATAGTATGTAAAAACTCCGTGTATTTCATGAATCTCCTTGCGGAGCATAAAAATATCGGATCTCGTGGAAAAGTAAAACCCACGAAGCAGGGCGCTTCGTGGATTTTACTCTATCATTGTTTGTTGAAGTTTGCAATATGTATTTTTGTACAATTTTTAGACTTCATTTTTGTGATATCATACAAAATATAGCTGCGCAATCCATTTTTAATCCGATTTGAGCCTTTGCCACAGTGTGTTGTAAAGAGTTGCGTCATCATCATTTAAAGCTCTGTATACTTCACAGTTTTTGAGCATATCGGAAGGCGGATTAATCGCCTCATTTTCCTTTGTTTCCGCATCCTGGTTGTCGATGACAGACTGGATAGGTGATGCATAGTATACATATTCAAAGTTGAGCTGTGCCGGCTCATCACCGCAGATATAGTTCAAAAATTCCTGTGCGCCCTCTTTATTCTTGCATGTCTTTGGAATAAACCATGAGTCAATCCAGAGGTTTGAGCCCTCTTTTGGTACAATATAGTCCAGGTTGTCATTTTCAGCCATGGCGGCAGCTGCCTCACCGGAGTAGCACACTGCGATTGCCGCATTTTCAGCAACCATCTCATCACAGGTTTCATCCACGTAGTAGGCGAGCACATCACTGCTTTGTTTGTTCAGTATATCAAATGCTTCATCGAGCTTTGCTGTGTCTGTCTCGTTTATCGAGTAGCCAAGTGTGCGAAGGGCGGGAGTAAAGGCATCACGGACAGAATTAATCATAATCATGTTGTCCTTGTATTTGCCGTTCCACAGGCAGTCCCAGGTATTTAGGTCTGATGCATCAGCCATCTTTTTATTGTATAGTATACCGAGTGTGCCGTAGAAATAAGGCACAGTGTATTCATGTGTCGGGTCAAAGGATGCGGACATGTCGATTATATCCTGATTTACATTTTGATAGTTTGGCATTGAGCTGTAGTCTATCTTGTTGACCTCACCCTCACTTATGAGCTTCTCGATGATGTAGTCAGAGGTGCAGATGACATCGTAATCGATGGCACCGGACTTGTACTTTGTGTACATCTCCTCAGGCTCCTCGTATTCCTCGTATTTAACGGTGATTCCGGTTTCCTGCTCGAAGCTGTCGATTACTGATTCATCGATGTATTTACCGTAGTTTAGCACTGTTATGGCATTGTCATTGTTTGTGCTTCCGGCACTTATCGTAAATACCGAAAAGCAGCCGATTACGAGTACTGCAACAATTGCGATGCTCACACTACGCTTTACGATGCGCAGCTTTTTAGCCCTTGCAGGCTTCTTTGATGCGCTGACAGGTATCTGGTTTGAGTTGATGTTTACCACAACCAAAAGCAGCAGCACTGTGAAGAAAAGTATGGTTGACAGAGCATACAGCTCCGGCTTTACACCCTTTTTTAGCTCTGTGTAGAGCATGGTTGAGAGTGTGTTTACTCCTGCACCCTTCGTAAAGTAGGTGATGGAGAAGTCATCGAGTGACATTGTGACCGCCATCATAAAGCCGGAGAACACTCCGGGGCTTATTTCAGGCCAGGTGACCTTGAAAAATGCATATAGAGGTGATGCGCCCAGGTCAAGTGCGGCCTCATAGGTGTATTTGTTGGTCTGCTTGAGCTTTGGAAGCACATTGAGTATCACATAAGGGATATTGAACGTGATGTGCGCGATAAGCACTGTCACAAAGCCCAGATTCATGAATTTTACAAACAAAAGCATCATTGAGATACCGGTCACGATATCTGCATTGAGCATCGGGATGTTTGTAGCGCCCAGATAGATTGTCTGGTTACGTTTCTTCATGGCGCTTATACCCATGGCTGCGAGAGTTCCTATTATTGTAGAAATCACAGCTGCAAGCAGCGTAATCTGCAGTGTTGTAGAAAATGCCGACATAATCCGCTCACTCTGAAAGCACTTTATGTACCAGTCGAGTGTGAAGCCTCCCCATTTAACCTTGGATTTGGAGTTGTTGAAGGAGAGTACTATTAATACAACGATAGGTAGATACAGAAACAAAAAAATCAGTCCCATATATACCCTTGATGCTATTTTTTTTACCATAATGCGCTCTGGTCTCCTTCCTTATCAAACAGATTGACGAGTGCCATGCTGATTAATACGAATACCATGAGCACGAGTGAGAGACCGCTTCCTGCGCCCCACTGCGAGCCATGGACGAAATCCTGTTCTATGATATTTCCGATGAGCAGGACCTTGCCGCCACCGAGTATCTGTGAGATGGCAAAGGATGTGAGTGATGGCACGAAAACCATTACGATTCCGCTTATGACACCGGAAACTGTAAGTGGCAGTATAATCTTGAAAAGTATTGTGACTTTGTTTGCACCGAGGTCAAGAGCCGCCTCAATCCAGTCGTTTTTGATTCTGGTCATGGAGTTGTATATAGGCAGCAGCATGAATGGCAGAAAGTCATAGACCATGCCAAGCACGACTGCTCCGGAGGTATTCATGATGTTGAAGCCCGGCAGTCCGAGAGTGGTGAGTATCGAGTTGATGACACCGTTTTTGGACAAAAGCTGCTTCCATGCGAGTATTCGAAGCATAAAGTTCATCCACATAGGAAGCATGAAAACAAATACCACAAAGCTTTGGTTTTTAATCTTTAAGCCGTTTAAAATCATCGCAAGCGGATAGGACAGCACCAGGCATATTATGGTGCATATGATTCCAAGCCGTAGGGATAAAAGCAGTGCCTTGATATTGGTGTGCTGTGCTATTGCAGCCACATATTCAAATGTGAAGCCTCCGTCAGAGCTCTTAAATGCATAGTACACAATCATGAAAAGCGGAAGTATGATAAATCCGATAATCCATATGAGGTACGGCCCTGCGAGCAGCTGTTTCTTTATTTTAGACATCTATCTCCACCGCCTTTTCATCTGAGGACTCAGGCTTGTGCATTACCTGGATATTAAATGGAATCACCTTGATACCCACATGACTGCCGACCTCTACATATTTGGTGGTGTGCACCATCCAGTCGTAGCCGTTAGCCTTTACCTCAAGCTCATAGTGCACTCCCTTGAAGATATTTGATACGACATCGCCCTGCATGTAGCCGTCCTCCGCAGGCACCAGCTCCACATCCTCCGGGCGGATGACTATATCGACAGGCGTGTTCTCACCAAAGCCCTCGTCCACACAAGGCATCTTTACACCGAGTATCTCGACAAGCTTATCCTTTATCATAACACCGTCGATGATATTACTGTGCCCGATAAAGTCAGCGACAAAGGCATTTTCAGGCTCATTGTAAATGTCCTCTGGTGTGCCAATCTGCTGGATATAGCCCTGATTCATGACTACGATGGTGTCAGACATTGTAAGCGCTTCCTCCTGGTCGTGTGTGACGTAGACGAAGGTGATACCGAGCTCATTTTTGAAGCGGATAAGCTCATACTGCATGCTCTGGCGCAGCTTTAAGTCGAGAGCGCCAAGCGGCTCGTCTAACAGCAGTACCTTAGGCTCGTTTACAATAGCTCTTGCAATAGCGATACGCTGCTGCTGGCCTCCGCTAAGAGAATCCACAGAGCGGTTTTCAAAGCCGTCGAGATTGACGAGCTTTAATGCATACTTTATTTTGTCATCAATGTAAGCCTTGCTTTTTTTCTTTATTTTAAGACCAAACGCGATGTTTTCAGCTATTGTCATATGAGGGAAAAGAGAGTATTTCTGGAAAACAGTGTTCAGATTTCTCTCGTTTGCAGGCACATTTGTGATGTCCTTTGAATCAAACATGATTTTTCCCTTGTCCGGTGTTTCAAAGCCACCGAGCATGCGAAGTGTGGTGGTCTTTCCGCAGCCTGATGGCCCAAGCAGCGTCAGAAACTCATTCTCCCTGATGTATAGATTTAAATCGTCGAGTACAACATTGCCGTTGTATGACTTTGTGATATCGATAAAATCAATTAATTTCTTTCCCATGGTGTAAACCTTTCTCATGTAATTATAGTACTGGTAGGACCTGTATGTTTATAATTTGCTGCTGTACACACTAAAAATGCGGCCGGCAGTAATTACAGACCTATAAAAGAGCTTCTGCAGGGGAAGCGTCAGAAGCTTGGAGGATTGCTGACCCATATGAGCATGGCATCCTTTGAAGACTTATTTTCAATAAAATGCTTCTTACCGGCTTTAAAATAAAAGGACTCACCGGCCTTTACGGTGTGCACTTTGCCACCATAGCAAAGCTTCACTGTGCCCTTTATCACATATCCAAACTCCTCACACTCCTGAGGCAGATATATTTCAGAACTGCCACCCGGATGAAGAGTGAGCCTGACAGGCTCCATGGAGCGGGTCTGTGCGTTTGGAATGATCCATTCCACCCTGCTGTTTTTTTCCTCGTCAATTTTCTCGAAATAGTCGTTTGCCTTGTATACAATCTGCTCAGGTTCCGAATCTGTAAAAAACTCAGCCGGTGTCATACCCAGGCACTGGATGATATCAAGCAGGGTGCCGACTGACGGTGAATTCTGATTTCGCTCAAGCTGGGAGATAAATCCCTTCGTCAGCTCAGCTCTGTCAGCAAGCTCCTGCTGGGTAAGTCCGTACTGGATACGAAGCTCCTTCATACGATGTCCGATATCCATGTTTACTTCCTTTTCTAATACATTTTATGTTATATTTACTGTAGGTTTAATAATAGATTTTTTGTTTACTAAAAATAAACCAACGAGATAATTTTAATATATTTTTTATAAATGTCAAGGGGAATTTTTGTTGCTTCTTTTATATGGTACGGTTATAATAAATGTATAAATTATATTTTACGTATGGGGTGTTATGAAAATGGGGTTTAAAGAGAATATTAGATTTGCATTTATTGATGAATTTGCCAATGAAATAGGAAAAGAAAAAGCATATCGAATGATGAGTAATTTTAAATGTGAACGTGTGCCGGCTTTAGAATATTTTTTGACAAGAGATTATAATGGACGGATAAAGCCTTGTATAGTTTGGGATGATAGTAAAAATATTATTGTCGCATATTTTACATTGATTACTACATGTATGATACTTAAGCCATATGAAAAAACTGATCCTGAGCATACTAAAGAAAAGGACGTTGAAAAAATCATTTCGTGTATTGAATTGGAACATTTTGCATTGAATGATGTGTACTTGAAGCTGGTAAATGAGGATGGATATAGTAACAGCGGAATAGGAAATTATGTATTTAAAGAATATATCAGCACTGTAATTGCAGTTCTTGTATCAGAAGTTAATTTTTTCTATTTAATTCTTCATGCATATAATAATGATAAAGTAATTAATGCATATAGAAATATTGGGTTTGAAACTATGGAGGATGATGCAGAAGCGGTAATTCCTACATTATCTGATGTAAGGGCATTACATTCTGATTATGCCGGAGATTGTAAGTTTATGTTTAGAGATGTAGAATCAATATTGACTGATTTGGATTAGGAGGAAAAACTATGTACAATAATTCACAAAGTCCTATTATGGTTATATCAGGAAAAAAAGCGGAGAAAATGTTAAGCAAATCAGAGAAACCTATTGCGGATCATACAAAGACAATAGATAGAGCAAAAGATAAATTGAGAAAAATGGGAAAAAAAAAATAAATCTATAAAAAACACCTCATTCAGTTTTGAATGAGGTGTTTTTTATGTATGAAGCCGATAACCGGGATCGAACCGGTGGCCTACGCATTACGAGTGCGTCGCTCTACCTACTGAGCCATATCGGCAAGCGATATTATATTATCAGATATAGGAGTGTATGTCAAATCAAAATTTTGATGTGAAATTTTAAGGGATAATAATTTCAGAAAGGTATTGACACTATGATGTATATAGTGTATATATAACACATAAACAGTTAATAAATACAGTACGGAGGTAGCATATGAAGCTGATGCAAAATTCAGGAGTGCCCATCTATCAGCAGATAGCGGACAGCTTCAAGACAGATATTTTGGCCGGCAGGTATGAGCAGGGGGAGTTCCTTCCGTCGATAAGAGGGCTGGCAAAGGACCTGAAAATCAGTGTGATAACCACGATGAAGGCTTATGAGCAGCTTGCAGATGAGGGGCTTATCACAGCGGCGCAGGGCAAGGGCTTTTATGTCAATGCACAGGACAGTGAGATGATAAAGGAACAGCACCTGCGCAAGGTTGAGGAGTCGCTGACAGACGCGATAGACGCGGCTGAGGTAGCCGGAATCTCAAACGACGAGCTTAAAGGAATGCTTGAGGCGTTGCTTGAGGTGGATAAATAAAGATATGAAACGAGTCAGGAGGAATGAAAATGACAACAAAGAATGCAATTGAGGCAGCAAAAATCACAAAGGAACTTAAAAATTTTACACTGGATGTGGAAAATTTCGCAATACCGCAGGGCTTTGCCACAGCTTTAATCGGAGAAAACGGAGCAGGAAAGACAACACTTTTAAATATCCTGGCAGGAATCAGGCTAGACTATAAAGGTGAAATCACATACTTTGGACAGTATTCCGACAAACAGAAGGAAAACTCGGGAGATATTAAAAACCGCATAGGCTACACAGGTCCGGGCAAGTATTATCTGCCACAGTGGACAGTTAAGGATATCGAGGAAATCAGCAAGCTGATGTTTGATGATTTTTCCGCAGATGATTTTCACAGATATTGTGAGGAGCTTGCAATATTTTCACATGGCAACATTGATATGAAGAAAGCCAACAGCTCATTTTCAGATGGTATGAAGATGAAGCTCATGCTGGCAGGAGTCATGGCGCGAAAGACAGACCTTCTTTTGCTGGATGAGCCGGCATCGCCGCTTGATCCGCTGATGAGAGATAAGCTGTGTCAGATGATTGGCGAGTATATCCATGAGGGCAACGGTAAGCGCAGCGTATTTTTCTCTACGCACAATATCTCAGATATGGAAAATATCACCGATTATGCCATTATAATGGAAAACGGACAGATTGTGGAGCAGGGCTTTGTTGAGGATTTGAAGGAAAAATATATCCTGATTAAAGGAGATGCAGCAGATACAGAGGCTGCCGGTAAGGTACTTTATTCAATGACCAAAAATCCGTACGGCTTTGAGGGCATATGCTTGGCGGAAAATATAGATAAGCTCGCAGGACTTAATGTGACAAAGGAGATTCCGACACTTTACCAGATAAGCGTTGCGGTCATGAAAAATAACACAAAGATTGTGATGCGCTAGTGCGAGGTAAGGTGTTATGAAAAATAAGTCAGGAAGTATGAAGGAAAAAATGGTTTCACAGGAACATGATACTGAAAGAACAATTAATAAAAAAGATAACAAAGCAAAGAATGAAGTCCTAACATACATCAGGGATTACCGTGTTATGACTAATCTCAAGTATCGTCTTATAACAAATATACTGATTCCGCTTTTAGCAATTTTTACATCAATGCTAATTGCCTGTTCAAAAACAATCTGGACATGGATAGGAGTTATAGTAATTGTTTATGATTTTTATATGATGTGCGAGGTTGTGCAGGACTATTTCTGCTTCGGCTGTATGTGCAAGAAGAATGCATTTGGCATGCATTTTTTAAAGACAGGTTTTAACGGAGTAAGATACTTTGAGAATGCAGTTCTTGTGGATATACTTATAAGACCGCTGCGTATTGGAATTACAATACTCATTGCTTCAATACCATTTATTAAATTTGGAGTTAATATTTGGTCGATATTTGACATTATTATGGTATCTTCAATTGTTTCTGTTGGCTCATTAAATATATTCAGATACATGGATCTGGGAATGTATATTTATGTGCTGGCGCTTATAGTTATCTTCCCGGCAATTGCAGGTAGTATAGCTGTTTTGATTTATGGTGCAAAAATGTGGTTTATCGCACCTGTGTTAGCGGTGGTGCTTGTAGGAGTGATAGCAGCGACATATTATCATATGCTAGTGCGTATCCGCAGATCATATGTTGATGTGTAGAGGTATTTTAAATTGGAAGTATATTTGAAAAGGAGAAATATTATGCTGAAAGATATTAAATTAGGATTTAAATTATTGAGATATGGCTACAAACTGAAGCTGAATGTGATCATGTTTGTATTCTTTACAGTAATCGGAATTGCATCCGATATAATGAGCAAGGGAACTTCCATCATAGGTGGTGTATACTTTATGATGTGCGGGATGTTCACATTTCAGCTCATCATGTCGATGGATGTGTCAGAGCTTATCCAGTCCACATCACTGAAAAAGAAGCTGCAGATATACATTCCGGTGATGTCAAGCACGGTAATCAATCTTGTTGTTTTCACATTTTTGGTAATAGAAAGAGTCATTCTGATACAGAATTCCGTAGCAGATAAGAAACAGCTTATCTTCACACTTTTTACGCTCGATGTTGAGCTGTTGACAGTATATCTGTACACAAGCATATGCTATAAGTATTATGTACTTGGCTTTATCGTATTCATGGTTTTGTTTATGGGCGTTTTTACTGCGTTTTCAGGAGCAGCGTTTGTGCCGGTTTCTAATGCTGTTTTTAAGCTTGGACTCCCGGTGGTGGCATTGCTAGGCTATATTGCTATTTTTGCAGGTGGAGCGCTTGAGATATTGATAGGAGAGCTGCTTTACAAGAAGCCTTTGTCAGAATTCGCATTCAGGGGATTTTTCCGTGATGCAAAGTAGTGATGTTACTGTTCCCACATAACAGTGCGACAAACAACACAATGATTTCAAAAAATAAGAAATATTTGTGTAAAAATATTGAAAAAATGATCGCTTTGTAGTATGTTATCATTGTCGGTGCAAAGCCGGCAATGAGACTAATTAACATATCATCAGGAGAAAAATATATTAAATGGATAGTGACAGTTATAGTAAACAACAGTTAGACGACTTGTTTATGGATATGATTGCCTACTATGATGGCGATCCAAAGAGAATCCAGCATTTCACCAAGGTGCACAGCTATGCAAGGCTTATTGGTATAGGAGAGGAGCTTGATGATGCCTCGCTCTTTATACTTGAGGCAGCGGCTTACACACACGATATCGGCATACGTGTGGCGGAGGAGAAGTATGGCAGGTGCGATGGAAAGCTTCAGGAGCAGGAGGGACCGATAATCGCCCAGAAGATGCTCTCACAGCTTGGCTTCGAGAATTACATAGTTGAAAGAATATGTTTTCTCATAGGTCATCATCACACATATGACAATATAGATGGTCTTGATTATCAGATACTCGTTGAGGCTGATTTCCTCGTAAATTTGTATGAGGATGATGCGGGAAACCGTGCAATCGACAAGGCATACAAGCGTATATTCAAGACAGAAACAGGAAAAAAGATTTTTAGACTAATGTTCGGATATGAAGAGGATTAGTATGAGCCGGGCCGGGAGGAGACTTCCGGTCCTTGTTCGTATTATGCGGCTCATATCAGAAATAGTAATTAATCAGAATAGTAAATATGCAGAATAGTTATCTGAAATAATATTTTGGGATATGTCAAAAATTTTTGAATTTTGAGAAAGAAATAATATAATATGGCAAACAAAATAAATTATCAAAAATTAATGGAAGATTTAATAAAAGAAAGTTGCGTGGACAATAACTGCACTCCACGTCTTTTGCTTCATAGCTGCTGTGGACCGTGCAGCACATACTGCATACAGACGCTCTCGGAGTATTTTAAGGTGACGGTATTTTATTACAATCCAAATATTTACCCGCCAGAGGAGTATCACATGAGAGCACAGGAGCAGAAGCGCTTTATAGATGAGTTTCCGGTGAAAAATCCGGTTCACTTTGTGGAGGGGGTGTACGACACCAAGCGCTTTTACGATATGGCACGCGGCATGGAGGCTGTGCCTGAGGGCGGGGAGAGGTGCTTTAAGTGCTACAGGCTGCGTCTTGAGGAGAGTGCACAGTATGCAAGGGAGCATGGCTTTGATTTTTTTACTACGACACTTTCCATCAGCCCGTTGAAGAATGCCGAAAAGCTCAATGAGATAGGAAAAGACTTAGAGAGCCAATATGGAGTGCGATATCTTTTCTCTGATTTTAAGAAGAAAGAGGGCTATAAAAAGTCCACGGAGATATCAAAGCAGTATGATATGTACAGGCAGTACTACTGCGGCTGTGTATTTTCCAAGGAGCAGCGTGACAGAGAGATTGCAGCACGTGGGTGAAAATGTGGTTGCGTGACAACAAAAATTATTATATAATTTAGCACAGTAAAGCGGCTATTTAGAGCAGGCGGCGGTATCACATCTTATTTTTATACAATACATTGTGATACATGAAAATAAATCATCATTTAATAATCAAGGAGGAATCTCATGGCACAGTTATGGGGAGGACGTTTCACAAAGGAGACAGATCAGCTCGTTTACAATTTCAATGCGTCCATTTCATTTGATCAGAAGTTTTATAAAGAGGATATAGAGGGCAGCATCGCCCATGTTACGATGCTTGGAAAGCAGGGCATCATCTCACAGGCAGAGAGCAACGATATAGTGGCTTGCCTAAAGCAGATACTTAAGGAGGTAGAGTCAGGGGAGCTTGAAATCAGCTCAAAGTATGAGGATATCCACAGCTTCGTTGAGGCTACACTTATAGACAGGCTTGGTGACACAGGAAAGAAGCTTCACACAGGCCGAAGCAGAAACGACCAGGTAGCTCTTGACATGCGTCTTTTCACCAGAAAGACAGTGAAGGAGACTGATGATGAGCTTAAGGAACTTTTAGCTGTTATCCTTAAGATTATGAAGGAAAACACACAGACTATCATGCCGGGCTTTACACATTTGCAGAAGGCCCAGCCAATAACTCTGGCTCACCATATGGGCGCATATTTTGAGATGTTTAAGAGAGACAGATCAAGACTGTGCGATATATATAAGAGAATGAACTATTGTCCGCTTGGCTCAGGAGCACTCGCAGGCACTACATATCCGCTTGATAGGGACTATACAGCACAGCTTCTGGATTTTTACGGACCGACACTTAACAGTATGGACGGTGTGTCAGACAGGGATTATCTGATTGAGTTTTTATCGGCTCTTTCAACTATCATGATGCATCTGTCACGTTTTTCTGAGGAAATTATCATATGGAATTCAAACGAGTACCAGTTTGTTGAGATTGACGATGCGTACAGCACAGGAAGCTCAATCATGCCACAGAAGAAAAATCCTGATATAGCAGAGCTTGTCAGAGGAAAGACAGGCCGTGTATACGGTGCGCTCATGTCGCTTCTCACCACCATGAAGGGTATTCCGCTTGCGTACAACAAGGATATGCAGGAGGATAAGGAGCTGGCATTTGATGCATTCGACACTGCAAAGGGATGTATCGCACTTTTTACGGGAATGATTGATACAATGAAGTTTAACAAGGACGTGATGAGAAAGAGTGCAAACAATGGCTTTACAAATGCCACAGATGCAGCTGATTATCTCGTTAAAAAGGGTGTACCGTTTAGAGATGCACACGGTATTGTAGGAAGAATAGTGCTTTACTGTATCGACAAGGGCATTGCAATCGACGATATGAGCATCGATGAGCTCAAGGCTATCTCTCCGGTATTTGAGGAGGATGTATTTGATGCCATTTCAATGGAGACCTGTGTCAGCACAAGGTGTACAGTTGGAGCACCATCAAAGACATCAATGGACAAGGTAATTGCCGTTTACGACGAGTATATGAAGTCAAATTGGCAGGATGAAGTGTAGTTTTTGTGCATATTTTATAAAAAACAGGGAGAAAAATTATTAATTTAATATAGTTTTTTCCTTGTTTTTCATTAGAGTTTCAAGTAATATATTTCCTATAAAGACAGTTGTACGCGACAGACGGACAAAACCTGATTTTAATGTCAAAGTATAGTGTATGACATGGTCGAAGAAATTCTAGAAGATAGGGAGATTAGAGTAATGAGTGAAAAGCTTAAAGTAGGTATCCTCGGTGGAACAGGAATGGTAGGACAGAGATTTATTTCTCTTTTAGAGAATCATCCATGGTTTGAGGTAACAACAATTGCAGCCAGCCCAAGAAGTGCAGGCAAGACATACGAGGACGCCGTTGGTGATAGATGGAAAATGGACACACCAATGCCTGAGGCAGTTAAGAAAATCATCGTAAAGAATGTCAATGAGGTAGAAGAGGTTGCTTCACAGGTTGACTTCGTATTCTCAGCCGTTGATATGTCAAAGGACGAGATCAAGAAGATCGAGGAGGACTACGCAAAGACAGAGACTCCTGTAGTTTCAAACAATAGTGCCCACAGATGGACACCTGATGTGCCAATGGTTGTACCTGAAATCAACCCACAGCACATGGAGGTTATCAAATATCAGAAGGAGCGTCTCGGTACAAAGAGAGGCTTCGTAGCAGTAAAGCCAAACTGCTCAATCCAGTCATATGCTCCGGTTCTTACAGCATGGAAAGAGTTTGAGCCATATGAGGTTGTTGCTACAACATATCAGGCAATCTCAGGTGCCGGAAAGACATTCAAGGACTGGCCTGAGATGGTTGGAAACATCATTCCATTCATCGGTGGAGAGGAAGAGAAATCTGAGAAAGAGCCACTTCGTCTCTGGGGATATGTGGATGATGAGAAGAAACAGATCGTTCCTGCAGAGTCACCGGTTATCACATGCCAGTGTATCCGTGTTCCTGTATTAAACGGTCATACAGCAGCTGTATTTGTCAAGTTCAAAAAGAACCCTACAAAGGAGCAGCTCATTGAGGCACTCGAGAAGTTCAGCGGAGTACCACAGGAGCTTGGGCTTCCAAGCGCACCAAAGCAGTTCATCAGATACTGTGAAGAGGATAATCGTCCTCAGGTTGCACTTGATGTGGATTATGAGCATGGTATGGGAATCAATGTCGGACGTCTCAGAGAGGATACAGTCTATGACTGGAAGTTCGTCGGACTTTCACACAACACAGTACGTGGTGCAGCCGGTGGAGCAGTGCTTTGTGCAGAGCTTCTTAAGGCACAGGGTTACATCACAAAGAAGTAGATTTAGCAATTTGCTGGAAAATATTATTATGAGGGCGGATTTTCCGTTTGTGGGTTGTGGGCACCGGTGTAGCACACAGTAGTATTCCTCAGAAAAAATATGAAGTCAGCCACGGGATTATTTACGGATAGATTATGGCAGTTTGCAAGTCTAAACTGTCATTTGACCTATTGGAAACCCGTGGCAGTTCATATTTTTTCTTCGGAACATACTGTGTACTCTCCGGTGAAGGTAGCGTATTGAACGGAAAATCCTCACTCTGTGAATTAATTATTATGCAAAAGTCGAGCCTCTTAAAAGAGGCTCTCTTTTTTGGGCTTTTTTATTCTCAGTTGTTTTAAATAGTTACGCTTGAATTTATATTTTATCGTGGTAAAATAGAAAGGCTTAGAAGAATAATATTTAAGAGGTAGATATAAGTGAAGAATAATAAGTATGAAATTGATATGGTAAACGGTTCAATAATGGATAAGCTTATTTCGTTTGCGTTGCCGCTTATGATTTCGGGTATTTTACAGTTAGCGTTTAATGCGGTGGATATTATTGTCGTGGGACAGTTTAGTGGCAGCAAATCACTTGCGGCTGTTGGCTCGACTACGGCACTTATCAATGTGTTTGTCAATCTGTTTATGGGTATATCGCTTGGTGCGAATGTGCTCGCTGCCCGATTTTATGCGGCAGGCAAGGATAAGGAGATGTCTAAGACGGTGCACACCGCTATTATGATTGCACTCATAAGTGGTATTGTGATGGGTGTGGTCGGTGTTATTTTTGCAAGGGGTGCGCTGGAAATTATGGGTACACCGGATGATGTCATAGGTCTTTCTACTATTTATATGAGGATTTATTTTTGCGGTATGCCGTTTTTTATGCTTTATAACTATGGCGCGGCAATTTTGCGTGCTGTCGGCGATACAAAGAGACCTCTTATCTTTTTGATTATTTCAGGCTGTATCAATGCACTGCTTAATCTGTTTTTTGTAATAGTGTGCAAACTGGGTGTTGCAGGTGTTGCAATCGGTACAATTGTTTCGCAGTTTGTTTCCTGTGTGCTTGTATTATACTGTCTGAGCAAAGCAGATACCAGCTATAAGCTCTGCTTTAATAAGCTTGCGATTGATAAGGAATATATGCTTCAGATATTTCAGGTGGGAATCCCGGCTGGCATACAGAGCACAGTCATAAATATCTCAAATGCCATGCTTCAGTCATCAGTCAATTCCTTTGGCTCAATAGCCATGGCTGGATATACGGCGGCAAACAATATACTTGGTTTTTTGTATGTATCAGTCAACTCAATCACACAGGCCTGCATGAGCTTTACAAGCCAGAACTATGCGGTGGGAAAACAAAAGAGAATGGACAGAGTACTGATAGACTGTCTGTTTCTCACGACAGCGGTAGCGCTTGTGATGGGAAGTGCTTCATACATATTTGGAACACAGATACTTGGCATATATACAAGTAATAGCGAGGTAATTAAATCAGGACTTGAGATTATTTCAATTACAACAATCCCATATTTCCTGTGTGGAATCATGGACCTTTTTCCGGGAGCACTAAGAGGAATGGGATACTCAACCGTACCTATGATACTTTCTATAATAGGAACAGTCGGAGTCAGAATCATCTGGATATATGGTCTGTTTCCAAGCCACAGGTCGCTGTTTTTCCTGTTTATATCATATCCCGGTTCATGGATAGCGACAATCATCATGCAGGCTATCTGCTATATGTTTGTCAGAAATAAAGTGAAAGCTACAATAGGAGCTCGGAAATTATAATTAAAATCTATTTGTATACGTGTTAAATTGTGATATAATATTTCAAGTTGATTATTTTGGAGTAATATTATGAAAGCAAAACACACGGATTTAGAGAAACTTGAGCAGCTCTATAAAGAGTCGGGTAACCAGCTCGTAGTGCTCTACGGAAGGAGAGGCTGTCAAAAGGAGGAGCTCATCGTGGCTCAGAGTGAGGATAGAAGGAGTATCATCGGCTTCTGCAACTGGGACAAGCCAATGATGACCATGGATGAATTATAGAGGAGCTTATGGGAAAATCACTGATAATAACAGAGAAGCCGTCCGTGGCACAGGAATTTGCGAAGGTGCTGCGGGTAAGCGGACGCAATGACGGTTATATAGAAAATGGAGAATATGTGATTTCATGGTGCGTGGGACATCTGGTCGGGCTGGTCTACCCTGAGTCCTACGACATGAAATACAAGAAATGGCGTCTTGAGGATTTGCCGTTTCTGCCAAAGGAATACAAATATGATGTGATAGACAGCGTGCGCAAGCAGTACAATATTGTGCACGCTCTTTTGCAGAGAGAGGACATTGACAGAGTTTACTGGGCAGGTGATGCCGGAAAAGAAGGACAGACCATCGAGGAGAATATCAGAAACTTTGGTGGTGTCAGGGAAGGCATGGAGGAGCTTCGAGTCTGGATAGATTCGCAGACCGAGGAAGAAATCCTAAGAGGCATAAAAGAGGCAAAGCCGATGAGTGCGTATGCAAACCTCGGAAAGAGCGGCATCATGCGTACCATCGAGGACTATGCGATGGGCATCAACTTTTCGCGTGTCATGTCGGTCAAATACGGCAATCTGCTAAACGATGCAGCGGGTACACGCTCGTACACGGCAATCGCGGTCGGACGAGTGATGACCTGTGTGCTTGGAATGGTAGTAATCCGTGAGCGCGAAATCAGAAACTTTAAGGAGACTCCGTTTTACAGGGTAATCGGCAGGTTTACGGATGCCGGTGTAGAGGCAGAGTGGAAGGCTGTAGAAGGCTCAAGGTACTTTGAATCACCGCTTTTATACAAGGAAAACGGCTTCAAAGAGGAAAAAGATGCACTTGCTTTAATTGAAGAATTAAACGGCAAACAGGCGAAAGTTAAATCTATAGTTAAGAATATTGCTAAAAAAAGAGCACCGCTTCTTTTCAACCTGGCGGAGCTGCAGGCAGAGTGCTCAAAGAAGTTTAAAATCAGCCCTGATGAGACATTACAGGTGGCTCAGGATCTGTATGAAAAAAAGCTCACCACCTATCCTAGAACAGATGCCAGGGTGCTCTCAAGCGCTGTGGCAAAGGAGATTGGAAAAAATATAAGCAGGCTTAAAGGTTTTGAAACGACAGCAGACTTTGTGGAGCATATTATGCAAAAGAGGCTATATGCCAACATAGCTGATACGCAGTACACGGATGACAGCAAGGTAACAGACCACTACGCTATCATTCCGACGGGTCAGCTTACAGAGCTTTCGGGGCTTACATCGCTTCAAAGAGCAGTATTTGAGCTGATTGTCAGGCGTTTCCTTAGTATTTTTTATCCACCGGCAGAGTATGAGAATGTGAAGCTTGTCGTAGATGTGGATAAGGAAAGTTTTTTTGCATCATCAAAGGTACTAAAGAGCGAGGGCTATTTACAGGTGGCAAATCCGCCGAAAAAGAAGTCGTTTGAGGAATCAAACGCACGAATACTTGGTAAAAACAGTGAAACTGCAGATAGTACAGATGAAAACAGCACAGCAAACGGTAGCAATGATGAGATAGTCGTAAATCCCAAGGTGATGCTTGAGCTTGCCGATAAGCTAAAGGCGGGTGATGAGATAGCATGCCAAGGCTATAATATCAAGTTTGGTAAGACATCTCCGCCAAAGCGCTATACATCAGGCTCCATGGTGCTTGCCATGGAAAATGCAGGACAGCTTATCGAGGACGAGGAGCTTCGTGAGCAGATAAAGGGCTCAGGAATAGGCACCTCAGCAACGAGAGCGGAGATAATCCAGAAGCTTGTCCGTATAGGATATCTGAATCTGAACAAAAAGACACAGATACTCACACCCGAAAGCCTTGGCGAGATGGTGTTTGAGGTCGTATACATGACAGTTCCGGCACTTCTTAATCCAAAGATGACAGCCAACTGGGAAAAGGGACTGGACGGAATTACAAGGGGCACGGTGGATTTCTGGGAATACAGGGGAAAGCTTGAGAGCTTTATCCGCAAAGAGACAGAAAAGATGATTGAGCAGAATCTGCGCCCTGAGATTGCAGACCGTATCAGCAGCTTTGCAGGCAAAAATGCCAGAGGTGCGGCGGCCAGACGAAAGATAGGTGTCAAGTGCCCGGTCTGCGGCGGTGAGATAGTGACCACACCGTTTGGCTACGGCTGTGCCAATTACAAAAATGATAAATCAGGATGTAATTTTAATATCGGACAGGTGGCAGGACTTGATATTCCGGAGGAACAGGTCAAAAAACTGATTGAAGAAGGAATCACCGACACAATCCGTGGTTTTAAGTCGAAGAGCGGCAAACGCTTTGATGCATGCTTAAAGCTCAACAAGGATGAACAGACGAACAAGGTATCAGCCACCTTTGATTTTGAAAATGTAAAGCCACAAAAGGTCGAGGGCATTGTATGCCCGGACTGTGGAGGCGATATATATGTGTCGCCATACGGCTACCGATGTGCAAACTATAACAGACAGACAGAGGATGGCTGCCATTTCTTCGTTGGAAGGATAGCAGACAAGCAGCTGTCACAGGTACAGTTTTTAGAGCTCATGGCAAACGGCAGAACAGAGACGATAAAGGGCTTTAAATCAAAATCGGGAAAGCGCTTCAACGCATGCCTCGTCTTAAAGAAGGAGCCGGTCACAGAGGGCAGTGAGAAAATGCACACCGTCGTAGCATTTGACTTTGACAATGTGGAGGATGAAATCATAAAGGATGTTGTCTGTCCGCTTTGTGGTGGTCAGATAAAAAAGACATCGTTTGGCTATGGCTGTGTGAACTACAAGGGTGACGAGCCGGGAAGCTGCCGCTTTTCGGTGGGACAGATTGCGGGAAAGACAATCACAGCCGCAAACCTAAAGCAGCTTCTTAATGATAAAAAGACCGAGACCATACGGGGCTTTAAATCCAAAAGCGGGAAACGCTTCGATGCGTGCCTGGTGCTTAAGGAGGATGAAAACAAAAAGCTTTCTGTCCAGTTTGATTTTGACCATGTAGAGCCAAAAACAGTGAAGGATGTAGTATGTCCGAAGTGCGGAGGCAAAATCCAGGTGGCACCGTTTGGCTTTGTATGCGAGAATAACAGACGTGATGATCCTGAGAGCTGCCGCTTTATGGTGGGCAAGGTCGCAAGCGTCAAGATAAAGGAATCAGTCCTTAAGGAGCTTCTGACAAAGAAAAAGACAGAAGTTATATCAGGATTTGTCTCAAAGACAGGCATGAAGTTTGACGCACCGCTAAAGCTCACAGAAGACGGAGATATAGCCTTTGATTTCCCTGAAAAGCCAAAGCCAATCGAGACAAATGTACTCTGTCCAAAGTGTGGCAGACCTCTCAAAAAGACACAGTGGAAATATGAGTGTGAGTGTGGCTTCAATGTTTGGCATACTGTGGCAAAGGTGGAGCTTTCAGAGGAAATTCTCACGGAGCTGTTTACCACAGGAAAGACCAAAAAGAAGGTCACAGGCTTCACCTCCAAAGCGGGAAATGTATTTGATACATGTCTTAAGTTTGAAAATGACCAGATATCATTTGATTTCGATAACCCGGGTGAGGAAGAAGTGCAGAGCGCGGCTGAAGTACATAACAATGCTGATGCACATAACAATGCCGATGCACAGAGCAATGCTGAAGTACAGAGCACGGCAGATGATGCGCCGGATGAGACAACCCTGAATGAGATGGGAATCCCAGAGGAATTTCTGGCAGGATTTGATATGGCAGCTGATAGTGCACAGGCAGATGATGTGTCGGAGGCGGCACTTGCGGCGGCGCATGAGCTGTTCGGTGAGTAGCTCTGCCTATAATTAATTATTAAATCTATAATTAATATGAATTTTTATATTTATGTTTAATACTTATATTTAAGTTTAAATATTAAAATGACCGTTAAAAAAATAGTCAATAATTTTCACATAATAAATAAAAGAAAGGACATAGAAAATGGAAAACGCAAAAATAACAAATCTCTATAATCTGGATGAAACAATCGCAAAGGAGTATTTATCACAGTTCACTTATCCATGGGAGGCACTTGCCGGAATAAGTGATTTCATCAAGGAGATAGGACCAACACTCGATCCTGAAATCTATGAGAAAAGAGGAGAGGATATCTGGGTAGCAAAGAGCGCAACAGTATTTGACAGCGCATATCTGCACGGTCCGCTCATCATCTGCGAGGATGCAGAAATCAGACAGTGTGCTTTTATCCGTGGCAGTGCAATCGTAGGCAAGGGCTCAGTAGTAGGAAATTCCACAGAGCTTAAAAATGTAATCATCTTCAATTCAGTACAGGTGCCACACTACAACTATGTAGGAGATTCAATCCTGGGCTACAAATCACATATGGGCGCAGGCTCTATTACATCAAATGTAAAGAGTGACAAGACTCTTGTAGTCGTAAAGGATGTTTACGACACAAAAGAGGAAATCGAAACCGGCCGCAAGAAATTCGGCGCTATGCTCGGTGACCATGTGGAGGTGGGCTGCAACTCGGTACTCAATCCGGGAACAGTAATAGGAAGAAATTCAAACATTTATCCGCTTTCAAGAGTACGCGGAGTCATTCCTGCAAACCACATTTTCAAGGACAAGGACAACGTAGTTCTTAAAAAATAGTAATGTTGTTTGAAAAAATATTGTATTTTTGTTGTTTTTTGTCGATGATACTCTAGACTTATGACAAAAAATATGAGAAAATAAATTGGGTATGTTAAAACCATAACGAAAGGAGTCTTAAGATGATTTACACTAAGGAAGTTGAAAACATGTGTCCTGTAGCTAAGGGCGCAAAACATGAGCCAGCTCCTATCCCAGAAGAAGGAAAATGGGTTCATTCTAAGAAAATTGAGGACATTTCAGGATTTACACACGGTGTAGGCTGGTGTGCACCACAGCAGGGTGCCTGCAAGCTCTCACTCAATGTAAAGAATGGAGTAATTGAAGAGGCATTAGTTGAGACTATCGGATGCTCAGGAATGACACACTCTGCAGCTATGGCAGCAGAAATCTTACAGGGTAAGACAATTCTTGAGGCATTAAACACAGACTTAGTTTGTGATGCCATCAATACAGCTATGAGAGAGTTATTCTTACAGATCGTTTACGGTCGTACACAGTCTGCATTCTCTGATGATGGACTTGCTGTTGGAGCAGGACTTGAGGATTTAGGAAAGGGACTTCGCTCACAGGTTGGTACAATGTACGCAACAAAGGCAAAGGGAGTTCGTTACCTTGAGATGGCTGAGGGCTATGTAACAGGAATCGCTCTTGACAAGAACGATGAAGTAATTGGATACCAGTTCGTTTCTCTTGGAAAAATGACAGATTTTATCAAAAAGGGTGATGACGCTAACACAGCTTGGGAGAAAGCTTCAGGATCATACGGTCGTGTAACTCCAGAGCAGGGTGCTGTTAAGATCATCGATCCAAGACAGGAATAAGAGGAAAGGAGAACGACAATGGCATTATTTGAATCATATGAAAGAAGAATAGACCAGATCAATGCTGTACTTAACAGCTATGGTATCAGCTCAATCGAAGAAGCTGAAAAGATTACAAAGGACGCTGGACTTGACGTTTACGATCAGGTAAAGAAAATCCAGCCAATCTGTTTCGAGAACGCTTGCTGGGCATACACAGTTGGTGCAGCAATCGCAATCAAAAAAGGATGTAGAAGAGCAGCAGATGCTGCAGCAGCAATCGGAGAGGGACTTCAGGCATTCTGTATCCCTGGATCAGTTGCTGATCACCGTAAGGTAGGTTTAGGACATGGTAACCTTGGAAAGATGCTCCTCGAGGAGGAGACAGAGTGCTTCTGTTTCTTAGCAGGTCACGAGTCATTCGCAGCTGCTGAGGGTGCTATCGGAATCGCTGAGAAGGCAAACAAGGTTCGTCAGAAACCACTGCGTGTTATCCTTAACGGACTTGGAAAAGACGCTGCACAGATCATCTCACGTATTAACGGATTCACATTCGTAGAGACAAAGTATGACTACAAGGCAGCTAAGCTCAACATCGTATCTGAGCATGCATACTCAGACGGACTCCGTGCAACAGTTAAGTGTTACGGTGCAGATGATGTTCAGGAAGGTGTTGCAATCATGCATCACGAGAACGTTGGTGTTTCTATCACAGGAAACTCTACAAACCCAACTCGTTTCCAGCATCCGGTAGCAGGTACATACAAGAAAGAGTGTATCGAGCAGGGCAAGAAGTACTTCTCAGTAGCATCAGGCGGTGGTACAGGACGTACACTTCACCCAGACAACATGGCAGCAGGACCAGCTTCATACGGTATGACAGATACAATGGGACGTATGCATTCAGATGCACAGTTCGCAGGATCTTCATCAGTTCCGGCTCACGTTGAGATGATGGGACTTATCGGAATGGGTAATAACCCAATGGTTGGTGCTACAGTAGCAGTTGCCGTTTCTGTTCAGGAAGCAGCAGACGCTGGCAAGTTCTAAGAAATATAGTATTTATGCGGGTTACAGGAATTGTAGGAAAGTGTGAAAAAGCCGAAAATAGAGTAGGTAACTAACACGAAACTAACAGGTAACTAACACGCGTAACTAACAAACAGGGGACACACTTTAGACGGTGCGCCCCCTGTTTTTCTATTCTATGATTTTCTCTATTTCCCGGCGCAGTTCTTCAATTACCCGGTGCGTATATGTCTTTTCTGTTACGTCGTTAATGGCATGTCCCACAATCATTTTTAATATATAGTCGTCCATTTGATAATACTTACCCTTCGTTATGAAGGTGTGGCGGGTATCATGCGGCTTATGGTTCTGGTTTACCCGCTTCATAACTTTCTTGAATCTGCCCCGGTACTTATCGTAGGTTAAGTAAGTGCCTTGCTGCCCGTTTTCATCATTAAACAGGTATTCACTACCCATAGCCAGGGCTTTTTTATAATTTGCTTCCACCAGGGAGAAAATAAGTGGGTGTATCGGTACTACCCTGTCTATCCCGGCTTCTGTCTTAAGACCGCCTGTAAAGGTACGGGCTTCTAAGTCCACGTTTGCAAGTTTCAATATCGCCAGTTCTTGCGGTCGCCAGCCGGAGTAAATACCGATTAAGACCATATCCGTAAAAGGGAAGTCTATATTATCCCACAGGGTTTTTATTTCTTCCTGGGAAAATGGTATACGTTCTATAGTCGGCTTAGGCTTCTTCACGCCGTCACACAGGGCGGCGTAGTCTTTGTCTACTATTTCATGCTTCATAGCATAGCGGTACATAAGGTTAAAAAGGCTTTTCATGCGCGCCTTAGTGCTATCGCCTACGGTAGCGTCCTTTATGGTCTGTTCTAAGTGGTTTACCCTTATATCACGCATACGCATAGAATAGATAGGCTTGCAGTATTTGTAAGCAGCTATCACGGTGCGGGCGCTGGACTTACTCTTAAGGGTGGGGAAGTATTCGGCAGACCATTTATTATAAACTTCTTCAAAAGTGATATTGTGTACGTCAATATCGTAAGGATTTTCGTTATAGTTCGCCAGCGCGTCCAGGGCTTCCGACTTTGTAGGGAAGTAACCTATAGGGCGCTGTACCTGTTTTGCCGTTCCTTTTTCTTCATCTAGAATCCAGCCGAAAGTTTTAGCAGCTACCCAGGGTTTACGGCGATTGCCGGATAGCTTATATACAGAGCCGTAGCCGTTCGGCAGCTTAGAGCCGCCGCCTTTCTTCTTCGATTGCTTCTTAGGCTTCGGCGGGGTGTTAATGGGATAGCCACAGCCAGGGCAGCAGGCGGCAGCGCTGCTAATTTCCCTGTTACATTCCGGGCATTTAATAAGCATATAATCACAGCCTTTCTAAAAAAGGGTATAAAAAATAAGCCCCTTTATAAAATGCTGGGCTTATGATATAATCTAAGTGCGTTTTGATTACTTATAAGCCCTTGTTTATAGGTATCGCGTGAGCCGTTCCGGGTGGCAGCCTGGGACGGCTTTTTATTATGCTTTAATCTGGTGGCAGCCAGGCTAAAGCGGTGTATAAAAGTTATCTTTCGTTTAATATCCAGCGCCCTTCCGGCAGTTCGGAAGCTATGCAGTATCTGCAATGCGGACAGTTAATACAATTCTTAGAAATATAAACGCACACTGTAAGATAACCAGCGGCATTTACAGGATATTCAAAATAGTATTCGTTAATATCATATCCGTCATATTCGACCATAATTAGCACCTTCTTACTATTTTAGTACCATGAATCTATCACGCGGAAAGGCTGGTAGATTATGGTAATTATTAAGTTATGGGAAATCCGTACAGCTAAAGGCTTAAAGCTGGAAGCTGTAGCAGCCGTAACAGGTGTAAGTAAATCCACGCTTAACAATATTGAAAACGGGAAGACTTCGCCTACACTGGCTAACCTGGAAAAGATAGCCAAGGGGTTAGGCTGCCACATTAGCGACCTGTACGAATCAGAATATAAGTAAGTATACCATAGTAAAACCTTTGAAGCCCTGGCAGTAAAAATATTTCCAAGATTCTGGAAATGTTTTTAGAATATAAGACAAGCCGGGCAAAATCTTTTATAATGGGTAGCACTAAGGAAGGGGGCTTAACTATAATGCGTGAGAAGCTGCACAACCTTATAGATACTATCCAGGAAGAAAGATTGTTAAGGAAGATATACTTTTATATCCTGGGGTTGAAGGGTGGACGTAAATAGCGTCTACCCTTCTTTCATTTCTGCAATGATTTTCTTAAGCACGTTCCATTCTTCATCCGTAAGCTTACAAAGAGCCTTAAGCAGATTCTTTTTAAACTTGTCTTCGCCGCCGGATATGCGACCTATGTAATTATCTAATTCTTCGTCTTCGGACATAGGACTAAACATATTACCTTTTCCGGTTCTAAGCCAGTCTTCATTAACATTAAATTCCCGACAAATAGATAAAATAGTTTGTTCGGACATTTTGGAAACGCCTTTTTCAATTTTGCTTATAGCAGCCTTCGTAAGTCCGATACGATTACCGAAAGCTTCTTGACTAAGGTTTACATTTTCATGCTTTCTAACTGCTCTTACGCGTTCGTTCAAAGCAAAACCCCCTTTCTTAATTATCTGTAATTAGAAGATAACACAAAAAGTAAAATAATTCAACTTTTTATTTAAAAAATGTTGACAGAGTAAAAACATTCAACTATAATGTAGACACAGTTAACAAAGAGAAAAGCCGCCGTACCCTTAATACGACGACTTTCCAGGCTATCTTTAGTGACTGTGCTTACTACAGCTTCATAATCTGGGCTTCCAGTTCTTTGGCAAATTTGATAACCGCGCTATAAGCCGGGTCGTCAAATTCTGGACGGATAACAGCCAGGGCAGAAGTAATAGCGGTAAGCAATTCTTCTTTCGTGATTGGGTTGGTGTCGCTCACAATGCACACCCCCTTTCACTTGAAGGATTAGCAACTAAAAATTGCTTAACAAGATTATACACCAACGACGAAAGGAAGAAAAGAAAATGAGCGAGGACAGAGCAAAAGAGATTATAGCAGAAAAGGTAGCGAAAGAAGTAGTTGAGAGCATAGGCGAAGACCTGGCGGGTGCGTTAGTTGAATATGCAAACCTGGTAAAAGACCTTGCAGCAGACCTTACAGACGAACAGTTAGAGGATTCCAGTTATATTAAAAGCCTTCTGGGGGAGCAGTTGCCGGATTGGGACGAAGAAGACTGGGACGACCTGTTAAAGAATGTACGTTTAAAAAAATATAAGAAATAGAGCACCAGGGCGGCAGCAGCCGCCCGGCAAGTGCCGTTAGTTCAGTGGTTAGAGCGACCGTCTCATAAACGGTAAGTCGTGGGTTCAAATCCCACACGGCGCATTAGTGGCAAGGGTGGCTACCTTGCAGCAGAGGAAGCAAGCTAATAGCTGATACTGCATACTGTGAAAAAATAGCAGCGGTTACGCCAGCTATAGAGCGTATGGAAGGTTAACAGGTTTTTAAGCAGCTTTTTTAATGAGAAAAAGCGCCTACACGGTAAAACAAGCCGGGAAGGAGCGTGGGAAAATGCCGCCAGACAGAAAAGAAGCCGCCGAAAGACTTCGGCAGCTTGTAAATAGTAATTTTGAAAATGAAATTGCAGTAAGCGTAAGCTATGACATTTGCTTATCAAAGACAGACACAAGCTTATTGACAGTAAATAAGTAGCCGCTGCATTTCTGCTTTGTTTCCTGGTCTACTTCAAGTTCGCCCTGGTTGATAAGCTGGACGGCTTGAAGGGAAGCCAGGATAACGCGAAATTCATTAGGCGCTATGTTGGTATCGTGCTTAAGAAGCTTTTCGCCAGCAGAACAACAGCACTGATAGTTAATAGCTGCCTGGGCTTCTGTTTCTTCGATACCCAGGGACGGAAGGATAGTAAGGGCAAAAGTGATAGCTTCTATATCAGAATTGCTAAAAGAATATGAAATATGTTTCATGGTAAACCCCCTTTAGTTTTTTTCTAATTATAGCACGAATAGGGGAGAAGAAAAAGCGTAATGCAGCCTACCAGCGGGTAGCCAGTCCTAAGCCTGGATAAATGCAGAAGGCGAATACACAAGAAAGGCGGGGATAAATTGAGGGATAACAACATAAAGCCAGCGGAAGCGGCGGACATTTTAGGAGTATCGCCGCAGTTTGTCCGGGTGGCTATGCAGCAAGGGAAGCTAAACATAGGAATAGCTATACAGCTTCCGGGTTCTTCGTCCTGGGCGTATCAGATAAGCGAAAAGCTTTTAGCTGATTACACCGGAAAAGACATTAAGGCAGAAATAGCAGCCTTAAGAAACAAAAGATAACAGACTGTGGCAGCAGTCTTAATAAGCCCTTGTTTAGAGGTATCAAAGAATTGAGCGTGAAAGTATTTATCATTTTGGTAACAACGGCAGCATGTTTTATTTTACTGGCAGCGACAGTAATAGCATGTAAGGTTTTAAGCCTGGTATTAAAAGGCATGAAGAAAGGAAGGGAGCGTATAAGACGAACAGCAAAGAAGAAGACCGCAGAATAGCGATTAGCAAATTCTATAGAGTGTACAGGCAAGCCCAACGGCTTAGTAGCTTGCGTATGCACAGCCGCTTTAGCTTATACGACGACGGTTTAATAGAAATCTGGGAATACCGGGGAGAACAGAAAACCCGTAGTATTTGCAAAATCAAAGAAGAAAGTGAAACGGAATGCTATAAGCGGGCGACCGAAGCGGTAGAAAATTACATAAAAAATAGGAGTGTAAAACAGTGAAGAAATTTGTAGTAGAAGTAGAAACATTAGGCAGAAGACAGACCCGGTTAGTCCCGGCACGAAATGAGCATGAAGCCCGTAGTAATTGCACTACGGCAGAATCTAAGGTTATTTCATGTGTGCCGTATACCGGGCAGAAGGTAGGCTTAAGCAGCCAGGAAGAAATAACAGAAAGACTTTTCCGGGGCTGCCTGGCAGCGAACAGAAGGAAGAAAGGGGGCTGTTAATATGACAGCGGCAGTGGTTGAGAACATGGAACACAAAAAGGCAAGAGCCGAAGAAGCTAACTTACTTCTTGAAGGGCTGGACGAAGTAACACAGAAGGCGCTTTATATCGCTACCAAAATGGTATTAGCAAAAAGAGACACAGAAGAAGGGACGAAGAAAAGTTGATATTAAAGAGAATTGCCAGCAAGGGGAATAAGAAGGCGCGGAACTGCCTTAAGTGTAACAGCCGCTTGCTGAATCTGAAAGACAATGTAGTTAACACCTGTGAGGTATGCGGGCAGCAGCACTTAGTAGATTTTTACACAAACAATACGATAGTGCTTACGGCAGCGGAGCGACCGGAACTTAGGAAGCGTCCGGGAACACCGAAACCGGAGCAGCCAAAGCGGGAGCAGAACCAGGAAGCTTTTAATAAGCGACTGGCAAAATTTAGAGAAAAGTGGAAGGAGTACTAAAGATGTTTTTAAAGATTTTCTTAGCAGCAATTACCGTATGTTCTCTTTTGGGATGTCTGGGAGCAAACCGTAGAGATAATAAGCGCCTGGCAGCAGTTGTAGCAGTAGTAGCCCTTATTCTGTTCACGGTGGCAACACTGACAGAAAGCAGCATAAAGGCAAAAGAAGCCCAGGCGGCAGCAGTAAAGAAGGAAGCGACGATTACCGGGAAGGGCGACGCATGGGGAACGATTACCATTAAGGACGACACCGGAGAAACCAGGGAATATTACTGGAAAGAGAAGGAAAAGGAGTAGGAGAGCATGAACAATTTTATATCACTGTATGGGGAAGTCCTGGACTACCCGCAACAGGCAAGCATAGACAAAAAAGGAACAGAGTACTACAAGTTTAACCTTGCGGTACAGAGGGAAAGCGGAATTATTGACACTTTACCCATTGTGGTAGAGGAAGACACGGCAGCATATAACGCCCTGGCAGACATTGACGAAAAAGGGGAAGTAGTAGGCGCGCAGCTTCTTATTACCGGAGAAATCAGAACCAGGAACATTAAGGACAAGCTGGATATTTCCGTAAGGGCGTTTTCCATCCAGGAAGACGACGATTACAAGGGAATCACGAACCAGGTAGTTATTACGGGTTTCCTGTGCAAAGAAGTACCCATTAGAGAGACACCGCGCGGGCTGCTGATTGCAGACCTGTTATTAGCGGTACACAGAGAGGACGGAAGCCAGTTAAGCGATTATATCCCGTCTATCATGTGGAACGGCACAGCCACCAGGGCAACGGAAAAACTGCATGTAGGGGACTGTATCGAAGCCGTAGGGCGCTTACAGAGCCGCGAATATATAAAAGACTTAGGGGACAAGGGAAAAGAGCCTAGAACGTGCTACGAACTGTCAGTAAACCAGTACGAATTACAGAAGAAAAAAGAAACTGCTTAACGGCAGAATACACACACCCGAAGAAAGCCAAAAAAGACAATAAAACAGCCGCTAGACTATCGGGAAATAATCTAGCGGCTTTGCCGTACATGTTGTACTTACTCACATAAATAAGTATACCAAAATGTACGGCGGAAGTCAACGAAAAAGCTTATTTTTCAAGGGGTTTCCGCCCCTTTTATGGCTTGATAAAAGTATTAACGATAGGGTGGGTTAGTATATGCCGTACATCATAGAGGTAGTGAAGGCTGGAAATACCATAGAGGTATCAAAGTATTATAGCAGCAGATTTAACAAGAAGGGAGTGAAGCGGGGAAAGAGGAAGCAGCTTACAACAGATGAACAGAGAGAAGTAAACAAAAGAGCAGCAGAGAAAAAACTAAGGAGATTGATAAACGAGAACTTCCAGGAAGGGGACACGCATTTAGTATTAGATTATAAGCTTAGTGAACGTCCAGCCGGAAGGAAGGCAATGAGAGCAGACGCGGACGACTTCTTACAGGAAATGCGGAAGCGGTATAAATCCCTGGGGCTGGTATTCAAATACATACATGTTATGGAAATTGGCAAGAAGGGGGCGCTACATCATCACTTAGTTATAAATACACCAGACGAAGTAAGCCAGCGGGCAATAACAAAAGCCTGGAAAGGCAGAGGGCGGACACATTTCAACCCCCTGGATGATTCCGGGAACTACGCTAAGTTAGCGTCGTATCTGATAAAGCAAAGCGACGGCATGTTAAAAGACCCGGACGCTTTACAGGGTAAACGCTGGAATAGTTCTAAGAACCTAAGAAAACCGACAATCTTAAGAAAAGAACCGATAAAGGACAAGGGCTGGTACAACAGAATAGCCAGACTGCCTAAGAAGCTGGAAAAATCGTATTACCTGGACGGCGACAGCGTTAGGGAAGGTATACACGAAAAGACAGGCTACACGTTCTTTACTTATACGTTCGTAAGAATCAATCAGACATGGAAGGAAACGGAATTAGAATGGGAAAAACTTTAGGAATCGACAGAGAGACAGCAAGACGCATTAAGAGAATGAGCCGCCAGGAGTTAGACGGCTACTTATCCAGGGTAACAGACCGAAGCTACGACAACGGCTACGAAGAAGGCTTAGTAAATGGTATCGCCTTAGTGGGACAGGCTTTAGATACGGTATTAAAGAAATACGAAGCCGACGGAGCATTAACAGACTTAGCAGCGGAAGAAATCACGAAGGCGGTAGGGCAGTACATAGCAGAGACACCAGAGAAGGCAAAGCAGCAGCTTAAGGCAGAGACGGCAGCAGCCGGGGAAGACCAGGGAAAAGACCATGAATAGGGCGTTACTTATCGCCGTTACGGTGTACCTGGTGGGTTATTGCATATGTGCGGTTATATCTGTACCGCTAATCATGTGGGCGGTGCGTAAGAACGACGAAGAAGAAGGGCACTACGAACCAATGAAAACGCCGGAGCTGTTCGGGAAGGCTTCGTTAACGGCATGGATAATTAGTACGGTGTGGTTTTTGGTTCTTCCGCTGTATGTCTTAATGCTGGCAGAGAAAATAACGGGAAAGGATAAGGACAATGAGCAGTACTAACGTAGTGTGTGGTATGAAAACCTGTAGAAATTACAGTGATAACGGCTGTATGAAGAAGGCAATTATATTAAGCGCAAAAGGGAAATGCTTAAGCGCAGAACTGGAGACGGCAGCAGAAGCAGCCGCACAGGCAGCCCAGGGAGCAGCGGAAAGGGTATTAGAGTATGGAGCGTAGAGAAAGCGAAGCCCAGGCACAAGCCGCCGTTTTCGATTGGGCGCGCTGGGAGCAGTCACAGACCCCGGTACTTAAGGCTATGTATCATGCAGCCAACGAAGGAAAGAGAAGCGTAAGGGCTGGGGCAGACCTAAAGCGCCAGGGCATGAAGCCAGGGGTAAGCGATATATGCTTACCGTATGCAGCAGGCGGCTATAATAACCTGTATGTCGAATTGAAGGTAGGAAGCAATAAAGCAACAGAAGAACAGCTTATTTTTATTGACACTATTAACAGAATCGGCGGAAGGGCTATTATAGCGTATGGTTCAGACGCAGCTATAGAGGTTATTAAGGCGTATTTGGACGGAGCATTAGAAAGCCTGGATATTAAAAGCGACACATACCCGGCAGAGAAGGCGAAGCTAACAGACCGGGTAAATGCAAAGCGGTTTATAGGATTTTGCGGGAAAGATTGTAGGACTTGCGATAATATGGGCTGCTTAGGAAAAAAAGAGTAACAAAAGACGAAGCGCCTACTTTTGGTCGAGGGGCAAGGAAAAGTTATATATCACGAAAGTAACTGTAGACAATGCAGAAGCGGCAGAGCCTGTAAAGACTGCTGCCGCAGAAAGGAAGGTTTAGGAATATGAGGACAGCAGCAATAGTTAACTTGAAAGGCGGAGTAGGAAAAAGCACGACAGCTATAAACCTGGCTTTGATTATGGCGACAGTCTATAAATACCGGGTTTTGCTGGTGGATAACGATATACAGGCGAACGTAAGTAAGTTCTTCGGGGTACATAGCTATGATTATAAGAGCATGGAAAACGTCTTACGCGATACCGATACAATGGCAGAAGACGTAATACGCAGCAGTGGACGCGTAGGGCTTGACATTATCCCGGCTAATATGAATATGGACGCGGCAGCAGTAGACCTTATGTTAGACCAGGAAGCGAACCAGATTGTAAGATTGAAGGATGTATTAGACCAGGTGGAAGAACAGTACGACTATTGTTTAATTGACTGCCCGCCTGGTGTCGGAATCAATGTACTTAACGCCCTGGCAGCAGCAGACGACGTTATTATACCGATTAAGGCAGATAAGAACGCTTTAGACGGAATGGAAGAACTGACAGAGGTTATAGAGGAAATTAGACCGTATAACCCCGGCTTATCCCTGGTTAAATGCCTGGTTACTATGTTCACGAACGACATAAGCGTAGTGAAGGGCGAAGAAGCCTTACGGAAAAGCGAGTACAGCACCTTTAATACACATATTCGCTACAGTAAGAAGGTTGTAGACTGGACGTATGAGAAGCGAAAGAGCCTTATAGAGACAACACCCAGGAGCGCGGCGACAAGGGACTATAAGAGCCTGGCGGCAGAATATATAAGATTGACAAGAAAGGAAGGGTAAAACAATGGGTAGATTAGGAGTAGGCGACAGACTGAACCAGAACAGCCGCCAGGGCATTATATTTACAGAGGAATACCGGAAGATAAAGTTAGACCCGCGTACACTGATTCCGAGCGAATATAATAAGTATTCCCAGGACGATATAGAGGAATTAGCGGATAATATGCTACTGGTGGGGCAGCTACAGGAAGTTATAGTAGGACGGGTAGCGGGACAGGACAGAATTATAGTAGGACACAGAAGAACGGCGGCAGCAGTCCTTAATATCGAACGCGGACACGACAGCTTTAAGCTGATTGACTGCAAAATAAAGGAAATGTCAGAAGCTATGTTTATGCTTACGCTGCATAGCGCGAATATCTTTAGCAGACGCTTAAGCGATTGGGAGTTAACGGAAGGGGTAGCAGAGTTTAAGAAGTATCTGATTGCGGCGAAGGAATCCGGGGAAGTACAGATAGAGGGCAAAATGCGCGATTATATAGCAAACGCTATAGGCGTATCGACCGGAAAAGCGGCACAAATGGAAAGCATTACTAATAATTTGTGTGAAGAAGGAAAGGAAGCCTTTAAGAAAGGGGAAATCAATTTTACGACGGCTTACGAAACTTCCAGGCTTTCAGAAGATAAGCAGAAAGAAGTAATTGAATCCGGGGAAATGTTAAGTGGCGAAGTTAAGAAAATGGTAGAGGAAGAAAAGAAGAAAAAAGAGCCGACACCAGCAGCCGTAAAGAAATTCTACGAAGCACACGCGAAGCGGTACGACGGGGACAGAAGCAAGCTTAAGGAAGCATGTATAGAACACCTGGGAAGAAGCCACACGGGCGGAAATAGCGGCGGCGTAGATTATGATTGTAGTATAAGGGGCGTAAGGCTTGACGGGGCAGAGGAAATAACCTGGACGCGTTTTGTGCAGTTGGTTAATGAGTTGTACCCGGTATCGGATAAAGAACCGGAAAAACAAGTAGATATGCAGCAGGATTTAGACGACTACCCGGAAGTAACAGGCGGGCGTAGTATAAAGACCGATACAGCACATTTTAAAATTGACGGTGTATTAAATCCAGATTATACGCCCAGAGGGCTTCCGTATAGCTGCTATATTACTGCTATCCTTCATTCCGGGGCGTTTAGTAAGGACTTCATAGAATCCTACAAAGGCAGCAGAGGAATTAACGCCCTGTTAAATATCATTGAGAACTACAGAAAGAAGCTTTGCTATGAAGACGGCAAGTATACACCGGGGAAGACAAGCTTTAACTTCAAACATGAAGGCGAAGGCTATACGGTGTACTTCGATAACCGGGGCTTCCACCTGGAAAGAGACGATAGGCAGTATACAGACTATCTTAGGGACTATGATTTAATGGAACTGCTGGAAGCTATGCTAGAAGCCGGATATTTTGGAGTAGTGGAAACACTGAAAAACACAATTAAAAGAACGTCTAAAAAGGTGTCAGAATCTGACACTACGAAAGAACCGCAAAGCCAGGAAAAACAAGGGCTTGCGGGTGCAATGAATGAACCAGAAACGGGAGCAGATGAAGACCAGGCGGCAGCAGACGACGAAGCGGTAGACATATCGGAAGCTACAGCAATTCTTACAGCGGATTTATTCAACTTAAGGGAATACATCAGCGAAGACGATTTTTATAATTTACAGGAAATCGTTATTAACTGTGAACTGGCAGCAAGAAAGGGCGGAGAGAATGAAAACAACAGAGGTTAAAAGCTTTGCGGATGTAGACACAAGCGAATTAAAGCAGCCTATTATATGTGTGTTCAATAAACCGGACGACTACCCGGACAAGTATGTAGCTAGGCTATTTGAAGGGACTGCACCTACAAATATTATCATTACAAGGAACACAGTAGAAGAAATCCGGGAAGATATTACAAGGCGCTTCCCAGCTATGCTGCCTTTTGCGAGAAGCAAGGAAGACCATAAAAGCGTAGTAGAAAGCTGGATTTAAAAAATGGATATAAAGGATGTCAAGAAAATAGTAGACGATTTACAGAATAAGCCGTTTCTATGCAGCAAAGAAGCGATAGAAACAGATAGCGGATATGTAATAACACATAAAGGGGCAAAAGGAAATGGAGATAAGAAAAGGGCAGAAAGTACGGGTAACATGCACCGAAGCCAGGCTTAAGGAAGTGGGCGTAAAGCAGAAGCATATTAAGCATATCCTGGGGAAGATTGGAACGGTTAAGGAAGTGCGTAATATCCCGGATATGGAAATACTGGCGTACTTCGTACACTTCCCCTATGTGAATCTGAAAGCAGCGCCAGGAAACAAAAAACCATATTATGTACTGCTGGAAGATATGATAGAGCCGATAAACCTTACAGCGATAGAAGGAAAGGGGAAGTAATGACAGAAGTACCGAAAGAATGGAAGGGAACGCCGGAAGAATGGAACGCAGTAGTAGAAGCGTTCGGACGCATAGCGAAAGCAATACAGGAAGCGGGAAGACAGATTGTAAACAGTTTTTCAGAGTTTTATAAAAGAATGGCGGAAGCTATGGGGAGCGAACAGGCAAAGAAACGCCTACGGCAGCAGCCCATAAGAGACAGAAAGAAACAATTAGAACGAAGCCGGAAGCGGCAGCAGTTGGCAACAGCAAATACGGACAAGTCTAATAACTGGCGGCGATTGCATGGACTTTGTACCAGAAGAAAGTATAAAAAACATGCAAAAAAGAATTGACTTATAGTACTAAATATGGTACTATAATATCAGAAAGGAGATAAACCAAGTGCCAAGCGTAGAAAAGATAATTGAAAAAATGAAAAGACAGCCGAACGGCATACGCCCCGAAGAAGCTGACAAAGTACTAAGGGCTTACGGCTACGAAGGAGTAAGACAGAAAGGAAGCCACAAACAGTACTTGAACAAAGAGACAGGCGACCTTACCACAATCAAACAGGAAAGCCCATTAAAGAAGGCGTACATAGTAGACATACTTAACAGGATAGGGGAGTAAATCCCCTAACCTGGATATAATATAAAAGAGCAATAGAAAGGAGTAGGACATAATGGAAGTAAAGGATTATATGGAACTGCCGTATACAAGAATCGTAAAGGAAATGAACGACGAAAGCGGGCATTATTTTTACGGGAAAATCTTAGAACTGGACGGCTGCCAGAGTACAGGCGATACGTTGGAAGAATTGTACGAAAATCTTAACGAAGCTATGGAAGGATATTTAGAGGTTAAGTTAGAAAATAACTTACCTATCCCGCTGCCGGAAAGAACAGAGAACTATAGCGGGAAGTTTAATGTACGACTTCCGAAATCATTACACCAGCGGTTAGCAATCCAGGCAGAGGAAGAAGGCGTAAGCCTTAATCAGTTGGTATTATATAAGCTGGCACTGTAACATATATAGGCTATCGGCTACGGCTGGTAGCCTTTTTCCTACCCTAAAACTCTTAAAAGTATATGGGTAAATCAAATAAAAGCGGTTGAAACTATAAAAACTTTATGGTAATATTAAGGAACAAACACAAGAAGAATTAGACAGAGGTAACGACCCCTTTGTCTGGTTCTTCTTTTTTGTTTGTCCTAAACCTCCGGCGCTGCATGAAATCCAGGGCAGCGCTAACCGAAAGAAGGGCGGCACATGATAAAGAAGTTATGCAGTTATCCAGGCTGTCACAAGGTAGTAGAAGCCGGGGTTAAGTACTGTGATAAGCACAGGGAAACGGACAGGAAGAAGTACAGAGAATATAAGCAGCGCCGCATGAGGGACGAACAGGAAGCCAGGCGGCAGCAGTTTTATAATAGCAAAGCCTGGGAGCAGTTCAGAGCCGCCCAGGCAGCAGCACAGCTAGGTATAGACATTTACGAATACTATACGACTGGAAGAATTATAGACGCGGAGAACTACCACCACATACAAGAGATAACGGAAGCCTGGGCTAGAAGACTGGACGCGGCGAACGTGATAGGACTAAGCGAAGCGAACCATAGGCGCATACATAAGGAGTATGACCGCAGCTATAAGGCAAAGAAGAAAATGCAAAAGATTTTATACGAAATGTTAGAACAGTTCTATAGGGAGTTCGTTCTGACAGGGGGGATATAAAAATTTAAAAACATAAAATAAAAGTCCCGAGTTCAACTTTGCTTGAAAAAAAACGGCAATTTTTACTATAGGGGGGAGTGTATGAGGTGGAAGCATGGCAAAAGAAGAAAATGAAAAAGAAAAAAATAAGCCTAAACCATGCCCGAAGTGGTTAAATAATACCGCTAAAAAGGAATGGCGCAGAGTAGCCAAGATTTTAGCGGAAGAAGGAAAAGATTTTACAGACAAAGACTTAAAGGCACTGGAAGCCTATTGTATCAATTATGCAAAGTGGCAGCGGTGCGAACAGATTATAGACGAAAAGGGCTACAGTATGCTTGTTGGGGACAACGGCTACGAGCAGCAACGACCAGAAGTAAGCATAGCAAACAAAGCGCAAACAGAATTAAGGGCATGGGCTAAGGAATTGGGGTTAACACCGGCGGCGCGGCAGCGGATGAAGGAAGCCGGGAACGCTTCGGAGAGCGGCATAGACCCGGAATTAGACGGAATGGTAGCGCATGATTAAAAAGGAACTGCTATTAGCTTCCTGGTTGGAAAAGTTACAAAAGAAGTGGGACAACGAAGAATATTATTACGACGTTGAAGAAGCAACGAAAGTATTTAAGTTCGTGTCGAAGTTGACTAATGACAGGGGCGCAAGCCGACAATTTGAATTACTAGAATTTCAGTTTGAGATTATAACCGAAATTCTTTGCGTAAAGAGAAGAAGCGACGGCAAGCGCAAACATAGAGAAGCACATATAAACATACCGCGAAAAAATGGCAAATCATTCTTAGCGGCAATCATTGTAGTGTATTTGTTCTTCTGTCAGCGGCATATCTTCGGCGCGCTTTTTATTTTAACAGCAAATACGACGAAACAGGCGGGGGAATTATACGCAACTGTAGAACATTTCATAAAGACAAATAAGACCTTAAGGCGGTACTGCAAGATAACGAGCAGTACAAAAACCATTGTACGGAAGGACAACGGTAATAAGCTTATGGTACTGTCTTCTGACGCGGATAATGCGGACAGTTTTAACGACTATGTGGCAGTCCTGGACGAGATACACCAGGCAAAAAACGACGAAATGTACGGAAAGCTTAGAACCGGACAAGGTGCATGGGATGAACCGTTAATAATGACAATTACGACAGCTTCCAGCGGGGAAGACCCAGCAAACCCGGAAATGCAGCTTTACACAATGGCGAAAAAGATAGAAGCCGGAGAGGTAAACGACCCTAGCTTTTATTACCGGATATATGAAGCGGACAAAGACTGTAACGTAGAGGACGAAGCCCAGTGGTATAAATCAAACCCAGCATTAGGAGTATTTAGGAAACTGGAAGACCTGGCGAACTATGCAAAGCGCATTAGGCTAATGCCACTACAGGAAAACATGTTTAGAAGAATGTTCCTAAACCAGCATGTAGCATTAGACCATGAAAAAGGCGCTATCAATATGGATTTATGGGACACATGCACGAAAAAGGTAGATACAGAAGACTTAAAAGGCTGGAAGTGCTGGGGCGGGCTGGATTTATCCAGCAAGAACGATATTACAGGCTTTGTCCTGGTATTCTACGAAGAAACTACGGGGCGCTTTATAGTCGTTCCGTATCTGTACACACCGAAAGAAACCGTAGCATACAGGCAGCATAAGGATAATAACCCTTATGAATACTGGATAAAGAAAGGCGATTTAATAGCGCTTGACGGAAAATACATAAACTTCGATAGGTTTTTAGACCATGCTACGGAACTGGACGAAACGTACAGGATAGAACAAATAGGCTTTGACCAGTGGGGAAGCCAGACGATTATTAACAGGCTGGAAGACCGCTGGGAAGTAATACCGTTAGGACAGGGAACGAAGACCATGACACAGGTTATAAATGATTTTGAAAACCTGTTAGTAGATGAAAGAATCATCATAGCAGAAAATGAGTGCTTCCGGTTCATGGCTAAGAACTGTATAGCGGTTTACGACGAAATGTTAGGCGTGAAGTACAGTAAGAAGAAATCGAAATTTAAGATAGACGGCATTATAGCTATGCTTATGGGCTTGCTATTGTGTATCGAAGAAAACGGTATTGAACATTATAACCCGGTTGAATACCTGGACGCTATGTAAAGAAGGTAGAAAATGCTTAAGAGAATAAAACAGATAAAAAATAAAAGGTTAATAGTCGCAGACGCGCTATTAGTGGCAGCCCTGGTTATTGCTTTTGCGGTAACGTATGACATAAGCAAACACGCGGGGTTATATCTACTAAGCGGCGAAATGCTGGTAGCGGCGGTTATGCTGGTTAGGAGTGGTAAGAAGTAATGTTTTTAGATTTTTTGGAAAAGAGGGAAGAAACGACCGATAGCATAACGCTTACGGATGAAGAAAAGATATTCCTAAAGGTATTCGGGATAGATTCAGAGCAGCCAGCGGCAGCTATGAGGGAAGCGACGTACTTTACATGTATTAAGCAGTTATCGGAAGCGGTAGCAAAAACGCCGCTTTACCTGGTGCAAGACACAGAAAACGGAATAAGAAGGGCAACAGAAGAAAGACTAAACGAACTGTTAAGCCTTCGCCCTAACCCATACATGACAGCTATTGACATGTGGAAGGCGGTAGAAGCCACCAGGCAGCACGAAGGTATTAGCGCGATTGCGAAGCAGTACGGAAGAAATGGAGAAATAGAAGCGCTGTACCCGTGCACAGTGGAAGGAATCACGGTAGACGACGCGGGGTTATTAAAATCGAAGCTTAGGCACAAGGCTTTAGTAGATTACAGGATTGTAGGCAGCAGCTTTACAGATTCCGGCTTTTATGAAGACTTGCTTATATTCAAGGGCTTTACAATGGACGGAATCAACACAAAACCGATTAGGGAAATTGTGAAAGGCACGATAGAAGGACAGATTAAGGCGCAGAATTACCTTAATACGCTGTACGATAACGGGCTTACTAATAAGCTGGTAGTACAACTTACGTCTGACATTAAGGATGAAAAAGAGTTAAGGAAGACACAAGAGAAATTCGGGCGGCTTTACAGCAAAGGAAAACGTATTTTTACAGTCCCAGCGGGATTTAGTGTGCAGCCTATCAATTTGTCACTGGCGGACGCGCAGTACGAACAGATTAGAAGAATGTCTATAAGCCAGATAGCGGCGCTTTTTGGTATCAAAATGCACCAGCTTAACGACCTTAAGGACACTAATAATAATTCCCTGGAACAGCAGCAATTAAGCTTTTTAATTGACACACTGTTAATACTGTTTGAATCCATAGAACAGGAAACTACATGGAGCGCATTAACAAAAGAGAAACGGGACAAGGGCTACAAAGCACGTTTTAATACGAACGTGATTTTGAGGACTTCGGCAGAAACACAGCAGAAAATACTTTGTGCTTATGTTTCTAACGGAATCTACACCCCGAACGAAGCCAGGCTAGAACTACAGCGCCAAAAGCTGCCGGACGGGGACGAACTAATAGTAAATGCCGGAGTTTTGAAGCTAAAAGACATAGGCAAAAAAGAAGAAGGGAGCGGGAGCAATGCCAACGAATAGAGGAACGGAAGGAGAAAGCCCGGAAATTCGTAATTACTGCCGGAAGTGCCAGGGAATCGCCCTGGAAGTAAGAGCGGCAGCAGAGGGAGAAGACAGCCGGACAATCGGCGGATATGCAGTTAAATACAATACCCCTGTTTTGATAGTAGACCGCTGGGGCGACAAATATTTAGAGGAAATCGCGGCGGGCTGCTTCGACGAAAGCTTAAATAGCTGTAAAGAAGCGGGGAAAGAGATAAAAGCCTTATGGAATCACGACACAAGCAGACCGTTAGGAAGCACAAAAACCGATACGTTACGCTTCAATACGGCAGATACTACAGGGTTAGCGTATGATATTGATTTACCTAACAATACCTGGGGAAATGACGTAAAAGAGAGCGTACAGCGCGGGGATGTAGACGGTAGCAGCTTCGGCTTTATCTGCCAGGAAGACAGGTGGAGCAAAGTAGTACATGAAGGCGAAGAAATTTACAAAAGAAGCGTAGTAAAGGCGGCGCTGCTGGAAGTAAGCCCTTGCACCTTCCCGGCTTATGACAGTTCAGAAATTAGCTGTAGAAGCTTTGAGAAGGTAAAAGAAGAAGCGAAAGAAGAAAAGAGATTAGAAAAATTAAAAATGGAAGCCCGGCTTATGCAGCTTAGGGAAGAAAACGAAAAGGAGTTTTAAGAAATGACAGTACAGGAAATCAGAGAGTTAATCGGAAAGAAAACAGAGGAGATTAACGGCTACCTGGAAAGCCGCGACGCGGATAAGGCAGAAGCGGCGTTAGAGGAAAAAAGAAGATTACAGCGCTTGCTTGCTGTAAGAGAAGCAGAAGACGACGAGGAAAAAGAGGAATTAAGAGGACAGAAGCGCAAGAAGGAAGAAAAGCGTACAGCTTCCGCAGTAAGCGAGTTGAGAGTAGCAGTTAAATTTGCGCTTAAGGGAAAAGAAGCACTTACGGACGAGGAAAGAGCAGCCGTAACCATTGACAACAACGCCGCGATTCTGCCGGAGCAGTTCGTTAATGACATCCAGGTATTGCGTGAGGGCTTCCCCAGCCTTAAGGAACATTGCCACATTGTACGCGCTACTTCCAATCATGGAAAAATGCCGTTTGCAAAGATTGGCGGCAAGAAGCTTACTAAGTATAAATCTGGTACTAAGTTGACAGGGGAAGCCGCTAACACACAGGATATTAGCTACAATATCGAGAACTACGGCGCGTTAGTTCCGATTGCCAACGACTTACAGGAAGACGAAGCTGTTAATATCATCCAGGATGTTATTAAGCCGGATTTTGCGGAAGCTGGCGTTAACAGCGAAAACGACGAAATCTTACAGATTGTCGAGGACAACGCTACAGACAAGTCTACAGGCGTGACAGACTGGCGCGGGGTTAAAAAGGTAATCGACGGCGTATTACCGACACTTCGCGCAAAGACTGTAGTTATCACAAACCTTACAGGTTATGTATATTTGCAGTCCCAGGAAGATAAGAACGGTAGAAACCTGGATTTAGTAAAGACCGTAAACGGTAAAGACTACTTCCAGAACCGCCAGCTTATCACTTTGAGCGACGAAGCGGTAACGGCAAGCGCGACCGGAAAGGTAGTATTTTATGTAGTTAACCTGTATGCGCTGGTTAAGTTCTTTGAAAGAAAGGGCTACACAGTGTCTACAGATAAGTCTGTATTCTTTGAATCTGACGAAACAGCACTTAAGGTACAGGAACGCTTTGACTGTGAGAAGTTGGACGACAGGGCAGACTTCAAGGTAGAATTTACCCCGGCTGCCTAATGCGTCCCGGAAGGGGTAGGAAATGGCAGTAGAATTATTAACGCTTGAACAGGCGAAGAATTATTTAAGGGTAAGCTACGACGAAGACGACGAGGAAATAAGCGGGCTTATTTTGACAGCCGAAGCCTATATAGATAGTTGCGTAGGCACTAGATATAAGGATAAGGCGAACTATGAAAACGACGAAGAATACGAAAAAGGGCGGAGAATCGCCGCCCTTCTTCTGAAGAAAATCGTAAGCGATATGTACGAAGTGCGTTCTACTACGGTAGGAAGTAACACGAAAACCGATAATATCACAAAAACCATATTAGACAAGCTGGCGAATGTGGGGGCGTGATTATGTATTTAGTAATTCAAAAGCGTAAAAAGACAGTAGAAAAAGGAAGACCAGTAGAAACCTGGGAAGACTATTATAAGTGCTGGTGTGACGTAAAGAGCCTGTACGGAAAAGAGTTATATAGCGCCCTGGAAGCAAAATTAGAAAACGTAGTGAATTTTGAAACCAGGTTTTGCTTAAAACTGGAAGCCTTAAATACAAAGGAATACCGGGTTAAATGGGGCGAAAGGGTGTTTAACATTATCGCGGCAGACTACGGAAAGTATAACTGTAGAAAAATCGTGATAAAGGCACAGGAAATAGTATGAGTTTCGATATTTCAATGGAGTTTTTAGGGCTGAATGAAATGCAGAAGGAAATAGAAAGACTTTCTACGGAATCAGAACTAAAGGCACTAAACAAAAAAATCATAAAACGTGCTGGCGAAATCGGCTTACAGGAAGCGGAAGGACAGATACGGAAGAAAGCATACAGCAGTAACCCTATGAAATCCGGCAGAAAAGGCAGCAGAACCGGACAGCACGCAGCGGACAATGTACCGAAGAAGGGAACGACGCAAAGCGGGAACTACGGCGAACTGGTTGGATGGGACAGGGGCGATACTTCCCCGTTCTTTTATATGAAATTCCATGAATGGGGTACGACCATGCACAAGCCTAAACATTTTATGTTAGACGCAGCTAGACCAACATACCAGGCGCTAAAGGAAATTGCAGAAGAAGAATACGAAAAGACATTAAAGGAAAAGCTGGGGGAATAAGCATGGCACTTTTGAGCGAAAAAGAAAAAGAACAGCTTAATAGAGTTCTGGCGGAATACCCCAACAGTGAAGACCTGGACTTAACCGCATTTATAGCGGAAGTGATAGGGATAACAGGGGTACACACGGAAGAAGGCTGGTATAACCAGAATATAAACGATACACACATAACATTTTATTTTATGAGTGATGAAGATATAGATTTTAGTGAAGACACAAACGAAAACGAAGAATATTACATACAGGTTGATATATGGAGTAAAGAAGACTGCTTTAAGCTGAAAAAGAAGGTTAAGAAGCTGCTGAAAAAGGCGGGCTTTACCTATTTTACCGGAAACGACCAGTACGAAGTAGAAACAGGAATCTACCATAAAGCAGCGCGCTTTTACTTTTCTATGAATGTGGAAGGAGAAAAATAAAACATGGCAACAGTAAAGGAAAATAAAGAAACCATTACCAGAAGCCGCCTGGTAGGCTTAAAAGACATTTGCGTAGCAGCAGTCACAACGAACGACGAAGACGTATACGCGGCGGACGTACCCGTAAGACTTGCTAAGGCAATCGCAGCAACAGTAAAAGATACCTTTAGCGTCGAGTATACCTACAGCGACGACGAGGTAGAAGACACCGTAGAGACATACGAAAAAACAGAAATCGAATTAGAGGTAAACAGATTAACGCCGGGAGACTACGCGTTACTGTTTGATACTCTTTATAAATACGGCTTCCTGGCAAAAGCGGAAGGGGATAAGGCAAAAGAAGTAGCGTTAGGCTTCCGGGCAAAACAGGGGAACGGCAAGTACGAATTTAGCTGGTACTATTGCGGAAAAGCGGAACACCCGGACGTTACATACGAAACGGTTAAGGACAAAAAGACAGCCCAAACAATTAAGATTACCTTCACTTTCTACGCCAGAAAGAAAGAAGACACTATAGAGGGAGAAAAAAAGAAGCTTTACGCCCTTATCGTGGACGAAAGTAACTTACTGGAAGAACACACGACAGCAAAAGAAGCTATCGCTGCATGGTTTAGCGAAGTACAGGAGTATAAGGAAGTACCGAAAGCAGAAAGCGAAACAGGACACTAATAAAATGAGAGGGTGTCAGAATCTGACACCCTTTACAGAAAGGGTTATATTATGAAAATCAGCTTAAACGGTAAGGAATACGAAAGCGGAAAAATCACAAGAGAAAAATATAGAAAATTTGCGGAAGTATACGAAATCCTGTTAGGAAAAGAGAAGGAAGCGCAGACCTTTAGCGACGACGACTTAGATAGCATGATAGAAGCTATTGTACTGGTGTTTGGGAATCAGTTCACTTTTGAGGAAGCAGACGACGGCTTAGACGAAATCAGCAGCATTATTCTTAATTTCTCACTTATCAACGCGGAAATTATGAATAATACCAACATCCAGGCAGAGGAAACCGCAAAGACCTTAAAGACAAATATTATTACCGTAGGCGGTAAAGAGTACGAAAGCGGAAAAATCGGGCGAAAGAAATACCGGGCGTTTAGGGAAGTATACGACGACCTGGTAACACAGGAAAAGCAGACATACACAGACGACGACTTAGACCGCATGGTAAAAGCGATTGTAGGAATCTATGATAATCAGTTTACTTTTGAGGAAGCAAACGCGGAACTTGCGGACGTATCACAGATTATTTTTAACTTTGCGCTTATCAATGCGAACATTATTAAGCGTTTGGCAGAACAGGCGAAAGACGCAAAAAAAAATTTGAGTTCACAAGTTTAATTGATACCTGTATCAAATGCGGCGGGAAACTTAAGCATTTCTACAGTATCACGACATACGCTTACAGGCGGTACATACAGCTTATGGAGTTGATAAGCAAAACCGAAGACGAAAACGACTTATTATACCTGTATTCTGCTGTTATCAGAGTAGTGTTTAATGACAGGATAGAGGAAGAAGAAATAGAACAACTGGACGTAGCAGAAGTTATTAGTACATTTAAGGCGGTAGCCGAAATCGTGGACGCTTCCGTAAATGAAAAAATACGGAACATAAGCGACATTTTGAACGGCAGCCAGCAAGTAGAAGACCAGGGTAGCGCCTTCGACGAATACGACCGGGAAAATGGTTATATCGAGGAACATTCCCAGGAAGAAATATGGGAAACGTACAGAAACGCCCTGGATAATATTTTACAGATATGTATTAAGAATATGCGAAACAGTTATAAGGACTGTTTGGAATCGGACTTAAGCGACCTTTTGGACTACGTTGTATTTCAAGTCGAATATGACAGAGAAACGCAAGCGAAGGAGTAAGTTATATAAATGGCTGGTGCTAGTCTACGAATAGGGGCTAATACAAGCGAGTTTACCAGTCAAATGAAGTCAATGCTTACGCAAATGAAGCTTGTAACCAGCGAATACAAAGTAGAAGCGGCACAGGCGAAGGCGTTAGGCAGCCAGACCGATTTACTTAAGGCTAAGCAGACGGAGTTAACGGCTAAGATAAAGCTACAGACGGACGCTATTAAGCTTCAGCAGTCACATTTAGCAGACCAGAAGCAGAAGCTTACAGAGTTACAGGAAAAAGAGCAGAAGTTAAAAGAGAAGGTAGCGGAACTTACCAAGGCTTACGAAGAAAGCGTTAAGACGACAGGTAAAGACAGCGAAGAAAGTAAAAAATTAAAGGCACAGCTAGAGGAAACAGGAGAGGAACACGCTAAGGCGGAAAAAGCGGTTAAGAAACAGGAAGACGCGATAGCAAAAAATACTATTAAGGTCAATGAATCGCGGGCAGCCTTAGCAGACCAACAAACAGAACTAAAACGAACCGAAGAAGAATTAAACAGCACAGGTAAGAAATGGACGGTTTTCGGACAGGAAATAACAGCAGCCGGAAACAACATGGACGAAACCGGGAAGAAAACGGTAAGCCTGGGCGATATTATAAAAGCTAATTTAATATCCAGCGCTATCATAAATGGCGTTAAAGCCCTGGCTAATGGCTTAAAGACACTTGCGACGGCAGCAGTTGGCGTAGGTTCGGATTTTGAAAGCGGAATGAGTCAGGTAGCGGCTACTATGGGAATCACGACAGAGGAAATAGCAGCCGGAAGCGAAGAATTTGACAAATTGCAGAAAGCGGCGAAGGAAGCGGGAGCAACTACGCAGTTTTCTGCAACACAGGCAGCAGAAGCACTTAACTATATGGCGCTTGCCGGATATGACGCGGACAAGTCCATAGAGACGTTACCGACAGTCCTTAACCTTGCAGCAGCCGGGGGAATGGATTTAGCGACAGCTTCCGATATGGTTACGGATAGCATGAGCGCACTAGGGGACGCAGCCGGGACTACGGAAGGCTTCGTTGACAAAATGGCGAAGACTTCGCAGAAAAGTAATACAAGCGCACAGCAGTTAGGCGAAGCGATTCTAACGGTAGGCGGAACTGCTAAGAACCTGGCGGGCGGCGTGGTCGAAATGAATACCGTTTTAGGTATTTTCGCAGATAACGGCGTAAAGGGAGCAGAAGGCGGAACAGCGTTACGAAATGTAATTCTAAGCCTTACAGCGCCTACAGATAAAGCTAAAAAGCAAATGGAAGCGCTGGGCTTACAGGTATTCGACGCAAACGGGAACATGCGCCCGTTAAATGAAACCTTTAACGACCTTAACGGAATCCTGGGAACAATGACCCAGGGAGAACAGACAGAAGTACTTAATAGTATCTTCAATAAAGTAGACCTTAAGAGCGTAAACGCTTTGCTGGCAAACAGCGGCGCGCGCTTCGACGAGTTAAGCGGCTATATTTCAGACTGTGACGGTGCAGCGGCAGATATGGCGGCTACAATGAACGATAATTTACAGGGAAAAGTTACGATACTGAAAAGCGGGCTAGAAGGCTTAGGAATCGCAGCTTATGAGAAATTCAAAACACCACTTACGAACGCGGTAGAAAATATAACGGAAGTTATCGGGCGGCTACAGACCGATTTAACGGACGGCAGCTTAAGCGGAGCATTAGAGAAGATAGCTACAGGTTTCGGAAACATGGTAGAAAAAGCAAGCGAAATAGTGGCGGCTGTTTTGCCTACACTTCTGGAAGGGCTGGGCTGGATTGCAGATAACGGCGAACTGATAGTAAGTATTTTGGCTGGAATCGGTGCGGGCTTCGTAGCATTTAAGGTAGCTTCGGTTATAAATGCGGTCGTAGCAGCGTTGACAAGCTTTAAGGCGGCAGCGACAGCCGGGGCGGCGGTACAGTGGTTAGTAAACGCTGCTATGGCGGCTAACCCTATTATGCTGGTTGTAACATTGGTCGCTACGTTGGTGGCGGCTATTGTCGGATTTATCGCGACAAATGAGGACGCGCGGGCGGCGCTTGTAAATGTTTGGGAAGCTATCAAGACAGCTATAGGTACAGCAGTAGAAAAAATTGTAACATTTTTTACAGAGACAATACCAAACGCATTTAACAAAGTTATTAACTTTGTAAAAAGTAACTGGCAAGGGCTTTTGTTGCTTCTTGTAAATCCGTTCGCGGGAGCGTTTAAACTTCTGTACGATAATTGCGAAGGGTTTAGAAACATTATTAACAACCTGGTGGAGCAGATAAAAAACGCGTTTAATGGCGTGGTTAATTTTTTAAAAGAATTACCTAGCAAAATCTGGAACGCAATTATAAGTACTGTAGACGCTATACGCGAGTGGGCGTTAGGACTTAGAACGGCAGCAGAAGAAGGAATAACCCAGCTTGTAACAAATGTGGTTACGTTCTTTTCAGAACTGCCTAACAAAATCGCTTATGTTATCGGTTTTTGTTTAGGCTATATTATAAAATTCGGAATTGATTTATACACCTGGGCTACGACGAAAATACCAGAATTTGTAAACAGTGTCGTAATATTCATGCAGCAGTTACCGGGTAAAATCTGGAACGCTATTATAAGCGCAGTACAGAAGGTAGCGACCTGGGGCGAGAATATGAAGACCCAGGCGGTAACAAAAACGACCCAGCTTATAGCAAATGTGGTTAGCTTCATGCAGCAGTTACCGGGTAAAATCTGGAACGCTATTGTAGGCGCTGTACAGCAAGTAACGACCTGGGGCGAACAAATGAGAAGCCGGGCGGTAACAGCAGCAACAAACTTGCTGAATCAGACAATTACTACATTGTCGCAAATGCCGGGTAAAATCTGGAACGCTATTGTAGGCGCTGTACAGCAAGTCGTAAACTGGGGAACACAGTTAGCGGCAAAAGGAACGGAAGCAGCTAAGGGGCTATATAACGCTGTGGTAAATGGCGTAAGTAGCTTACCGGGCAAAATGGCAGAAGTTGGAAGCAATATTGTTTCGGGAATATGGAACGGAATAAGCAGCGGTTGGGACTGGCTGACCGGAAAGGTTAAGAGCCTGGCAAAAAGCTTATTAGACGGAGCAAAGGACGCTTTAGGTATTCATTCGCCGTCAAGATTGTTTAGGGATTTAGTAGGAAAGATGATACCGAAAGGTATCGGGGTGGGTATTACGGCAGAAATGCCAACGCTACAGAGTGACTTGAAAGAAGAATTACAGGGCATGACAACTAAGGTAGCGGCAGAGGTTAACCCGGTAACGGCGGTAAAGAATACGGCTAAAATTTCTACTATCGGCGGAGAGGTAAGCACGAAGCAAATTGCAAAGGATAGGGATATTACAGTTATTGTATATACCACAAATACAACGACCTTAGACAAAAAAGTAATTGCTAAGGAAGTGAAGAAAGAAGTAGTTAAGGGAATCACAAAAGACCAGAACGATAAGGATAAGACGAAAGGGGCGGCATAATGCGGGCAACATTCCACATTTTCTATAATGGCGAATCATGCAAGGACGTAGGGTTAAGCGTAATAAGCCGCCCTACTATCCCTGTACCGGAACGGGAGTACGACACTATTAAGGTGGAAGGACGCGATGGGGAGTTACACAGGGATAAGAAGACGTACAAAGATATAGAAATACCGATAAGTTTTAACTTTGTATCGAAGACACCGGACGTATGGGCGCAGGACTTACGAAAAGTAAAAAAGTGGCTGTACAGCGGGAAAGATAACAGGCTGATACTTAGCGACGACCCGGAGTATTACTATAAAGTCAAAAAGGCGGTAATGAGTGATACGGAAAGAACGGCGAAGCGCAAGGGGAAATTTGAAATTGTTTTCACTTGTGAAAGTTATATGTATCGGGTAGACGGACAGGACGAAAAAGAAATAGGGGAATATTTATATAACCCCTATATGGAATCACAGCCAGTATATAAGATATACGGCAACGGAGAAATAACCATGGAAGTAAACGGAAACCAGGTAACAGCAGAAGTGACGGAGCAGCTAAACATAGACACGAAGTTAGAAATATGCTACAACGCAGCGAATGAGATTAGCAACGCGGCACTTACCGGGAAGTACGAAGGGCTTTACTTGAAAGAAGGGGATAATAATTTTAAATACACAGAGGGCTTTAAGGTGGTGTTAGTCCCTAACTGGCGGGAATTATGATAGAAGTATATAAAAGCACTAATACAAATTACCAGAAGAACGGAGATATAACGCTTACGCCCTTAGAATGTATCTTTGAATGGGGGTTAGACGGAATCTGCCAGATAGAACTAACCCACGAATACGACGACCTGGGGCGCTGGGAATACCTGGTTAATGATAATGTTATAGCAGCACCTACGCCATATTCAGATAAACAGCTATTCAGAATCTACAAAAGAGAAAAGAGCGACGACGAAGTAACAGTATACGCAAGGCATATATACTACGACAACTTAGGAAACTACCTGGTTGATGTACGCCCAACAAACAAAAACGGACAACAGGCGCTTGATATTATATTTAGCGGGACGAAGTTTACGCCCCACAGTGATATAACGACAGCGAATACGGCTTATTATGTACGAAAGAACATAGTAGAAGCAATAGCGGGCGACGACGAAAACAGCTTTATAAACCGCTGGGGCGGGGAACGGCTGTACGATAATTACGACGTATATATTATGCGACAGATTGGAAGCGACAAAGGCGTAAGAGCAGAGTTCGGGCATAATCTGGAAGCGATAGAAGAAAGCGTAAGCGACGAAGACGTAGTAACAAGAATTATTCCGGTAGCTTATAACGGGTATGTCCTGGAAGGGGCGAAACCGTGGGTAGACAGCCCAAAAATAGGAAGCTATGCAGAGGTAAAAGGCGCTGTAATAAACTTTGACGATATTAAGCTACAGGAAGATTGTAGCGAAGGGGAAACGGGCTACGCTAATTTAACAGCATTAAGGGCAGCGCTTGTAAAAGCCTGTAACGAGGAATATAAAAAAGGAATCGACGACCCTACGGTTAATTACACAGTTAATATGGTGGAATTGGCAAATACGGTAGAGTATGCGGAGTATAAGCAACTGGAAAGCGTAGAAGTAGGCGATACGATAACCTGTAGACACAAAGGGATAAAGATAGAGGTAAAAGCGCGCTGTATCCGTATCAAATGGAATTGTATAACAAAAGAAAACGAGGAAGTAGAGTTAGGGAACTTCTTAGAAAACTATTTTGATAAGACAAGCAGCAGCATACAGCGGGCGACAGCTTCTATAGAAGGGGCAAATAGCCAGGCTTTAGCAGCGAAGGAAGTAGCGGAAAAGGCAGCGAAAGAAGCAGCCAGCGCACAGACAGCAGCGGAAACAGCCCAGGGAAAAGCGGAAGCAGCAGCCGGGACAGCCAGTACGAAGGCACAGGAAGCCCAGGCAGCGGCGGAAGCGGCAAGTAACCAGGTATCTTTAGCGGCAGCCCAGGCGACAGCGGCTAAGGAATACGCGGCGGAAGCAGAAGCGGCAAAGACCGGAAGCGAAAAGGAAAAGACAGCAGCCGGAGAATATGCAGCCCAGGCAGAAAGCAAGGCGAAGGAAGCCCAAGGAGCAGCCGGAGTAGCAACAACACAGGCAACAGCAGCGGGAGAACATGCAGACGCGGCAGCTAAAGAAGCCCAGGCAGCAGCCAACGCCAAGACGGCAGCAGAAACAGCCCAGGGGAAAGCAGAAACAGCAGCGGGGACAGCCAGCCAGGAAGCCCAGGTAGCTACCACAGCAAAGACAGCAGCCGCCACAGCCCAGGGAAAGGCAGAGACGGCAGCCAGTACGGCAACAAAACAGGCACAGGCAGCAGCCAGCGCAAAGACGGCAGCAGAAAGCGCCCGGGGAAAAGCGGAAGCGGCAGCGGGGACGGCAGCCCAGGAAGCCCAGGCAGCCACCACAGCCCGAACGGCGGCAGAAACAGCCCAGGGAAAAGCCGAGACAGCCAGGGGAGCGGCGGAAGCAGCCCAGACAGCGGCAGAGAACGCTAAGGCAGCAGCCGCCACAGCCAAAGGAAAAGCAGAGACGGCAGCCGGGACAGCGGGCCAAATAGCAACTGGCTGCCGGCCAGCCGGTACGGCGGCAAAACAGGCGCAGGCAGCAGCCAGCGCCAGGGGAGCGGCGGAAACAGCCCAGGGAAAAGCAGAGACGGCAGCCGGGACAGCCAGTACGAAGGCACAGGAAGCCCAGGCAGCGGCGGAAACGGCAGCAGCCGGGGGCGAAAATGCACAACACTATTACGAATTAACTAAGGAACTATACGACAATGCAAGCATACAGGCGGGACAAAGTAGCGAAGCCTGGTTAGACTTGTCTTATGTAAATAATTGCTATTTGAGCGAGTAAGGACGGTGCAAAGTGGTAGTAGGAAGGCTAGTATTTGACTTCGCCCGTCACAGCGTAGAAAAGACTATAAGGGTTAAACAGTTTGATAGTGAAACGCGAAACCTGTTAGTAGTGCTGCTGAATGACGGCGAACCTTACGAAATGCCGGAAGGGGCAAAAGTAAGGATTGAGTGTAGGAAGTCCGACGGGGAAGAAATCTTAAACGATTGTACTTACGTCGAAAATCTGATAACAGCAGAGATTACCGAACAAATGACAGCCGCCGCCGGATATGCAGAGTGCGCTATAAGCGTCTACGAAAAGGAAAGCTATATAGCTTCCTGGACTTTTAATATAAAGGTAGATACGGCGGTAATCATAGGCGATAAGATAGCCAGTACGATAGAGTACAAGGCAATCATAAACGCATTACAAGAAGTGGAAAAATCAAAAGATACCGTAGAAGAAGCGACTATTTTAGCTGCTACAGCTATGAAAACGGCAAACGATACTATAGGAATCGCAAACCAGGTTAAGGAAGAAGCGACGGCAGCGGCAGCAGCCAGCCAGGAAGCCGTAAAGGTAGCGACGGCAGCAGCAGCCCAGGCGCAGAATTACAAAGGACTAATAGAGGATATTTATAACAATATTGATAAGCTTAACGATTTTGCGGAAGAAGCGTGGTTAGATAAATCATACTTAGGAAGCGGGTACTTAAGCGAAACAACGGAATAAGGAAGGCGGGAGATTATGCGGAATATGCCTAAAGTAATCGGAACAGGGAAAGACATTTATAACCTGTTAGGAATGGTACAGGCTGGCACACTGGAAGCAGCAGAGTTAAGGGAAGTGATTAACGGAATCGAAGAAGAAAAGTATATCTTTGTTCCGGTGGTCGAAATTTCAGAGGACAAAAGATACATTACTACTAACTATCTGGCAGAAGCGGAAAAGGGCGCTAAGGTATTGTGTGAAGGCAAGGAATACACAATTAAAAGCGTAGAGCATGTAGCGGTTGAGCAGCAGAGCCAGGGAGAAGACACGGGAGAAGCAAAAGAGGAAAAGAAGACGGTAATAGGAGTTAACGCCGACCTGGAAACAACAGCAGAAAAAGTAGGGGTAGAAAGCCCGGTAAATATCTTAGACACTTTGGGAATTACCCAGGGAGAATTAGACAGTATCAAAGGAGTGTTAGCAAGATATGAGTAGATTTTTAAGTAATGATTTTATTAACAAAGACCCGCGGGCAAAACTTACGGTTGCGAAAATGGCAAATATTGGCGACCTGGTAACACCTTCGGCGGAATATTTAACCGCTTCCGGGCTTACGTCACTTACGGTAACGGCTGGGTGTGTGGTTACGGTCGGAAGTACAGGAGTATTCAAAACGGACGCTACAGTACTTAGTACCGGAAACCTGGACGCTGGTAGTGCGTTTGTGGTGGGAAAAGATTACTATGTTTATATTTGTGACCCTGGCAGCGAAGACCTGGACGAAGTATACAAAATCAGTCTTAACAGCACATACCCGGACGGCTACAATGCAGAGACAAGCCGTAAAATCGGCGGCTTCCATTATGGAAGGGTAAGACAGGTAAGCAGTAAGCTTATTCCTATCAATACTGCCGGAGCGGAGAAAGGCAGCGGCTGGGAATCTAATGTAGCGTCCGGTATCGTTCCGCGTTCCGTATGGACGTTGAAGCACCGCCCAAAATGCAGCCCGGAAGGCATGGTATACGCTGGCGGCGGCTTGTGGGTGGATATTTACTTAGCGTCCAGCAATGGAGTAGGCGGCGTGAAATCAGCGTACAATACAACACCGCTTACAGGAACGGAAGGACATAACAGCTATGACTTTATCGACCTGGGCTTAAAATCCGGTAAGCGCTTGTTGTCTTATTCGGAATGGCAGCAAGCAGCATACGGCAGCCCACAGGGAGCAGACGGCAATAATACGAACGCCTGGGCGGCTACAACGAATACCGCTAGAACCACGACGGGTAAAGTAGTTAATGCTGTATCTGCTGTCGGTTGCGTAGATTGCGTAGGTAATGTGTGGGAATGGCTGGACGAATTAAGCTACAGATACGACGGTACACAGTCCTGGGGCTGGAAGGACGTATTAGGCGCTGGAAACGGACAGGCATATACAGAAGGAACTTACGGACTTGTTCGCCTTATCGCGGGCGGCTGGTGGGTCTACGGCGTTTACGCTGGCTGCCGCGCTGTCAGCTGTGACGGCTACCCCTGGGATGTTAACGCGGCTGTTGGCGCGCGCTTCGGCTGTGACAGTCTGTAATCTGTTTTGTGCGGGCGGAAGCCCGCACACGCGGTAAAAATTTAAGGTAAATTTCCAGGATATAGGAAACAATGAGGAACGGCGACACAAAACAAAATAGCTGTGATATAATCGCGAATCAGAGAAAGGGCGATTATATGAAAAGCAATTTAGAGATACAAGAAAAGCTGTATGATTTTATAAAGTACATATACCCGGTGCTAAGACAATATCCGAAAAGTGAAAAGTTTTCGCTACAGAAAGATACTAAAAATTGTATCATGGATATTTTACGGTACATCATTAGAGCCGGGAAAAGCACGACGAAGAAAAAGCTTTTATACGACGCGGACGTAGAATTAGTGATTTTACGGTATTATATCAGAATTGCTTACGACCAGGAGTACATAAGCGGGCATACATACGGAGTAGCCGCGAAAAAGCTAACAGAAATAGGAAAAATGTTAGGCGGCTTCATTAAATCAGTACAAAGTTAAGAATATGGGCTATACGTTGCTTCGCCTTCTCGCGGGCGGCGGGTGGTCCGACGGCGTTAACGCTGGCTGCCGCGCTGTCAACTGTAACAACTACCCCTGGAATGTTAACGCGGATATTGGCGCGCGCTTCGGCTGTGACTTATGGACTTTTCAGACTTAGCAAGCTACGGCTTACTAGCGAAGACTATTTTACATATAGTCAGAACGTATAGCCCGTCCTGGGACTACCAGGCAAACATAAAAAAGGACGCTTCCGGTTAGTAGCGAAGGCGAAGGGCGGAAGCGGAAACGGCAGAAGATGAAAAGAAGTAATATAGGAATAAAGGATATAGCGACCTTTGAAAATGCGGAAGACGCATACAGGAAGGCGCGAAAGTGCAAAAGATACCGGGAAGAAGTGTTAAGGTTCACGGATAACCTGGAAGAAGAATTATACGACCTGGTGGCAGACCTGGAAGCCGGAACATACCGACAAGGGGAAGCCCGGCGCTTTGTAGTGTATGAACCGAAGAAGCGGGACATATACGCGCTACCATTTAGGGACAGAGTAGCGCAGCACATGATAAACAATAAAATAGAACCGATTGTAGAAAGACGGTTTTACTATCATAGCTACGCCTGTAGAACAGATAAGGGTATGCACAAAGCGGCAGATTACGCCCAGGAGTGTATAAGAAACCTATCTTTTGAAGGAAAACAGGTTTATATATTAAAAGCGGATATACACAAATATTTCAATAGTGTAGACCACGAAGTATTAAAGCAAATATTAAGCGGGATTTTCAAAGACAAAGACCTATTGAATCTGCTTTACTACATTATCGACAGCTACGGGGAAAACGGGCGCGGGCTTCCGGTGGGAAACTTATTAAGCCAGCTTTTCGCAAACCTGGTATTAAATGAATTAGATAACTTCGTAAAACATGAATTGAAGGAAGATAAGTATATACGCTACATGGATGATTTTGCAATAGTTAGCAATAGCCGGGAACACCTGGTAGAAGTGTTACAAAAGATAGACGCATTTTTAGGCGAGCGGCTTAAGCTTACCTTAAATCCGAAAACGCAGATAATCAACGCTAAGAACGGCTTTGATTTTTGCGGGTATCGTATTTACAAAGATTACCGGAAGATAAGGAAGCGTAGCCCTAAACATATTAGGGCAACTATCAAAGCCTACAGAAGCGGAAAAATAACAAAAGAAAAATTGCTTATGAAATATGCAAGCTGGGAAGGACACGCGAAACACGCGGATACTTACAGGCTGCGCATGAAGATTAAAGGGCAAATAGAAGCAGAAATTAAGAAAAAGGAGTTAATAGGCAATGGCAGTATTACGCCGGATAATTAACAGAATCAGAAGCCAGAGGGAAGAAGGCGAAGTACAGGCTACGAACGTAGCACGTTACGACCTGGACGTAGTAGAGGTACAGAGCAGCATAATAGCAGACCTGGCAGAAGTAAATAGGCTGCTGCTGGAAGAATTAGAGAACTATAGGAGCATGGAAGACGAAGACAAGCAGTTACTAATGATGATAGAAGACATAAAAGAAGGTCGCGAAGACCTGGAACGGATGTTAGAGCCGTAGGAAGGAGTTAGTAAGGCTTGAGTAGTGAATTTTGGATAGGTTTACTTATTCAGTTAGTTGTGTACGGGGTGTCTATCGGCGCGATATACGGGACGATTAAGACCAGACTTAATTATATCGAAGCAAAATTAGACAAACACAACAACGTAGTAGAAAGGGTGTACAAATTAGAAAAAGACCAGGCGGTACTTGATGAAAAACAGGAAGTAGCAAACCATAGAATTAAAGACCTGGAAAGCTTAAGCGCACAGTGAGAGCAAAGAAGCGGGAATTTAAGAAAAAGGTAGTTTTAAGCACTGGTTCAATATTTGTATGCACTTGCATAGTAGCCCTTATATTTTCATGGAACGAAAAGCCTACAGAAGTATTTACTTACATAATTCCGACAGCCGGGGGCGTGTTCGGCGCTGCTGTAATATGGTATTTGAAAGCGGTACAGCTTGAAAATGGCATTAAGATACAGCTAGGCATGATAAAAAAGCTTATCGACATGGGAGAAGAAAACCCGGCGGAAGAAATCAAAGAAAGAACCATACAAAAGATGAAAGATAAAACAGAAGCACTTATAGACGAAGCGTTAGAACCAACGGAAATACAAAACTTTTAGAGGTGCGAAGTATGGAAACTTTGAAAATGATTCTTGAAAACTGGGTAATTTTTGTAATTATGCTTGCATTACTGGGACTTACTGTATATGCAGTATTACGCTTTTTGAAGCTTACGCCGCAGCAGCAGTTAGATAAAATAAGAATCGCGCTGCTGTATATGGTTACGGAAGCGGAAAAGGAATTAAAGCGGAAGACCGGACAGGTAAAAAGGGCTATGGTATGGGACTGGCTTACAGAAAGATTCCCGGTTATCACATTATTTTTAACAGAAGAAAAATACGACGAACTGTTAGAGGAAGCGTTAGTAAAGTTTAAGAAAATGCTGGAAGACAACAGCAGCTTATACGACTATGTGTATAATACGGTTACGGTTTCGGATGAAGATACAGAAGACGACATTTTAAGAAAAATCACAGAGGGAGCATAAGAAACATGAAGATTTTACTTATTAGCGGACACGGAGCGGGCGACCCTGGCGCTGTATCACAGTTCGGAAAAGAAGCAGACGAGACTATTTACATGGTCGAGGAAATTAAGAAGACTTTGAGCGCATACGCCCAGGTGGATTTATACCCGACGGAAAGAAACGCATACAAAGACGCAAAAGCCGGAAAACTGGCGGTTGACTTCGGAAACTATGGTTATGTACTGGAAGTCCATTTTAATTCCGGGGCAGCAGACCTTAAAGGAAACGGACGGACGACAGGTACGGAAATCTACGTTACTACAGCGGAAAAGACCGTAGGGGTAGAAACGAAGATTGTACAGAGTATCGCAGCCCTGGGCTTTAAGAACCGCGGAGTTAAGAGAACGAATTTTACAGTAATCTACAGAGCGAAGGCGGCGGGCGCATCTTCCGCGCTGCTGGAAGTGTGCTTTATCGACGATAAGGACGATATGAGCGCATACGCAGCTAAAAAGACACAGATTGCAGCAGCCGTAGCTAATGCAATCGCTGTACAGTTTGGCTTAAAGAAAGGCAGCCAGGAAGCGGGAAGCAGCCCGGCAACACAGGAAATTAGAGCCGGAAGCGTTGTTACGATTAAGAGCGGTGCGGTATATGGCGGCTTGTCTTCGACCAGAGGAAAAGCTGTCCCGGCGGCACAGTTGGGCGGCAAAAGACACACGGTAGACAAGGTACAGACAAATAAAGGAGTACAGGAAGCAAAGCTTAAGGAAATCAACAGTTGGGTAGCTGTGGCAAGCTTGACGGCTGTATAAGGGGGCTTCGATATGAATACAGAACAGAAAAACTTTATTAAAACAGTGGGCGCGCTTGCGTCCGCTGATATGAAGAAAAGCGGGGTACTGGCAAGTTTGACAATCGCCCAGGCTATCACGGAAACGGGCTGGGGAACGTCCGGGCTTGCTGTAGAAGGTAAAGCCCTTTTTGGAATTAAGGCTACAAAGTCCTGGAAGGGTAAAGTATATTGCAAAGATACAAAAGAATGTTACGACGGGGTAAACCTGGTAGAAGTAAAAAATGCAGCCTTCCGCGCTTATGATACCTGGGAAGAATCCGTTATAGACCACAGTACTTTTTTGAAAGCGAATAAGAGATATAAAGAAGTAATCGGGGAAACCGATTATAAGAAGGCTTGCTATGCTATTAAGGCTGCCGAGTATGCGACAGACCCAGATTATGCGGAAAAACTTATTAAGATTATCGAACAGTATAAACTTACAGAGTTTGACGGCAAGACAGAGAGCCAGGAGAACCAGGGAGCGGGAGCAGCCGGGGCGGATGCCGGAAAGTACTACAGGGTACAGGCTGGGGCTTACAGAAGAAAAGAAGGCGCTAACCTTATGGCGGAGCAGATTAAGAAGACCGGACATACGGACGTATTCGTAAGGCTGCTTAATGGGCTTTACAAAGTACAGGTAGGCGCTTATACTAAAAAGGAAAATGCAGAAGCCACGGTAAAGAGACTAAAGGCGGCTGGTATCGTCTGCTTCATTACATACGCTTAAGCGGCACAAATAAGTAGAAAATGCCAATAGTAACAGACTGGTAACTAACAAAACGACTTAGAAAGCCAGTAAAATAAGGGGCTACAGTTTCTGTACAGCAGGCTGCTGATGCAGGCAAATTCTAAATAGAAAGCTTGATTTTATAGGCTTTTTGGAGACTCATATCATTTTTGGTATGAGTCTCTTTTTTTTAGCTCATTTTATGGATTTGGTGTAAAAATAGCTGCACGCTGCCCTCAAGTCGCCATATTTAATTATTGGCGACGTGGAAAGTGAAATATTGGCGACTTGGGCGACGCAGGTTGACAAAAATAATTGTTTATGGCGACTTGGAATACTAATTCCGGTTATATTTTATGCCTCGCAGGTCATAGCCTTTTGTATTTTTATTTATTAAAATTTCTAATATCTCTTGTGCGAAAGGAGAAGTAAATGAGCGAAGTAATTGTGAGAGAAAGGTATTTGAAAAATGGTAAGAAAGTGTATGAGTATTGTTTTGAATTGGCACATGAAGGGGGCAAAAGAAGAAGGAGAACAAAATCCGGATTTGCCACAAAACGTGAAGCAAGAGCTGCAGGATGGCAGGCATTGTATGAATATGAGAATGTTGGTGAGGTAGTTGTTGACAATAATATTTCTTACTCAGATTTTCTTGATTTCTGGATAGAAAATGATTGTAAGAATACGTGTAAAGAACAGACGATTAAAGGATACGAGAAAAAAATTAAATTATATATTAAACCAGAGTTGGGAGCATACAGAATAAAATCTATAAATAAGGATAATCTTCAGGCATTTATTACAGATTTATACAATGATGGATTTTCAGTGAATACAGTTACTTCAATTAAGGGTTTGCTCACCAAGTCATTTAATTTTGCGGTAGACAGAAATTATATACCTGCGTCACCGGCAGTTAACCTTGTTATCCCAAAGAATAAACAGCCGGATAGACCTACTAGATTTAAGCAGCATATTTTCCTTGAAAAAGATTAGGTAGATAAGATATTTGAGAGATTTCCAAAGGGTACGAGCAGTTTTATTCCTTTAAAGATAGCTTATCATACAGGAATGAGACCGGGTGATGATGATGATAAAATAAGACTAAATCAACGGAAACCCAGTAAATACAAGGGGTTGAGGCGATTTGGTCCTGAAAAAAACTTGCAACGAATCAACAAATTTATGAAGGAAAGGCCTATCTTTTATAAAAACCTTATTCAGATGAAAGAAAATATTCGCTTTTATCTGAGATGCTTTTACTGTATCACGAAAGTGATGATATTACAATTTAATAGCGAAAACAGGACCGAATTAGCTCGTAATGGATGAAAATCTGTTTAGCTGATTCGGTCATTTTTATTGATTGAAAGGTGATGAAAAAATGGCTAGAATTATTTCTATTGTAAACCAAAAAGGGGGAACTGGAAAGTCCGCATGTACAGCTAATTTAGCAGTAGGATTAGCACAAAAAAATATGAAAGTGTTAATCGTTGATGCCGATCCACAGTCTGATGTATCCGCAGGATTTGGATATCGTGATTGTGATGACAGTAATGAAACACTTACAGTTCTTATGGATGCAGTAATGAAAGATGAAGATATTCCTTCCGACTGTTATATCAGACATCAGGCAGAGGGGATAGACATTATCTGTTCTAACATTGGACTGGCAGGTACGGAAGTACAGTTGGTAAATGCAATGAGCAGGGAATATGTATTGAAACAGATTTTATATGGTATCAAGGATCAATATGATGCAGTCATCATAGATTGTATGCCATCATTGGGAATGATTACGATTAATGCGCTGGCTGCATCGGATGAAGTTCTCATTCCGGTTGAAGCGTCCTACCTACCAATCAAAGGATTGCAGCAACTGTTAAAAACAATCGGCAAGGTCCGTAAGCAGATCAATCCGAAGCTGCAAGTAGGAGGTATTTTGTTTACGATGGTCGATGCTCATACGAATGATGCCAGAAATAATATGGAGCTTCTCAGAAATGCATATGGAAGTCAAATCCATATCTTTGATAATTATATTCCATTTTCTGTAAGAATGAAGGAAGCAGTCAGAGAAGGACAGAGTATTTTCTCTTATGATCCGAAAAGCAAAGCTACAGAGGCTTATCGGAGAGTGACGGAGGAGGTGCTAGAAGATGCCATCTAAAAAAAGAGCAACTCCCGTTTCCTTACAGCCGCTTGATGCATTGTTTGGAACAAACGAAGAGTCAATCAATGGAATTAGTGAGATAGCAATCGGAAGTCTTCATCCATTTCCGAATCATCCATTTCAAGTAAGAGATGATAAGAAAATGGAAGAATTATCAGAAAGTATTATACAATACGGCGTATTGGTTCCTGGCATTGTGCGGTTGAGAGAGTCTGGGGGTTATGAGTTGGTAGCAGGTCATCGGCGAAAACGAGCATGTGAACTTGCAGGATTAGAGAAAATGCCGGTTATCATCAAAGATCTTACGGATGATGAATCAACGGTGATTATGGTAGATTCCAATATTCAAAGAGAAGAACTCTTAATCAGTGAAAAAGCTTTTGCTTATAAAATGAAATATGAGGCATTGAAACGACAGGGTAAGAGATCCGATTTAACTTCTTGCCAAGTTGGCAAGAAGTTGGCGGCAGAGGAAGTCAGTCAGAATACTGAAGATAGTTCCAGACAAATATTAAGATATATTCATTTGACATTGTTACTTCCCGAACTGTTGGAAATGGCAGATGATAAGAAACTTCCTTTTAACACGGCTGTTGAAATTTCATATTTGAGAAATGAAGAACAACAGGTGTTACTTCAGTATATGAGTAATCACAATATGGTACCGTCCATGAAGCAGGCAAAGGAATTGAAACAGATTTCAAAAGAACGGATGTTGACGTATTCAGAGATTGACCAGATTTGCATGAATGAAAGTACTGAAAAAGTTCAAGTGCAGATTCCGGCGAAAAAGTTGAAACAATATTTTCCAGAGACATATACAAAGACTCAGATGGAAGAAATTATATTTATGCTTCTGGCATCGTGGGCAGAAAGAGAGGGTGAAGAATGAGCAATGAAGATATGGCAAGTAGAATACAAGTCTATAGGAAAAAGATAGAAAAGATACGTGTTAAACAGATGAAAAGAGAGAAGTTTAAACATTTGTTGAAAACATTAAGATTATCAGCAGGAAGAAAGTGAAAGTATGGCTTTAAAAAATGTACGAAGATATGATGCGAACGGAAGGGAGCTTACGGAGAAAGATCTGGAAACCTTTCGATTGGATTCTCCTGTGGTTAGAGAAATATTGGCAAACCTCAATCGGGAGGTGACGGAAGGAATCAGACAGAAGGAGAAAAAAGGTGACGATTGAAGATGTAATTAAAAAATCAATTCTGCCGCTGGCATTTATGGTATTCTGGTTTTGGATGACAAAAACAATTATGAAAGTCAGCGGTCAGACAGATTGGTTCTGGTGGATATTTATTGCCGGATTACCATTTGGAATACATAAAATGCGGCTGGTTCTAATCCCAAGGGGAATGGATACCACAGCAACACTTGGTATGGCTGCATTAAGTGTCATCATTGGAGCATTGATCGGAAGTATCATGATTCCAGTGTATGTGATCAGAGCGATATACGTTTTTATACGGTATATCATTGGAAAATAGAAGATTAGTTTGATAAGAGGCAGGCTTGCGAAAACAAAAATCGTAAGTCTGCCTCTTTTTTTGTGCCTAAAAACAGGCAATTCAGGGTAAATCCCTTTTGCAAATATTAGTTTGGAGGATTTTATTATGAGAGAACGCATTGAAAGCAAGCATGTAACAAAAGAAATCAAAAGTCAGATGCCGGTAATTTCACCTGAGATTATCAAAGAAAGAGGTTGTACGTTTTGTCCGTATTATCTTGGAAGTTATGAGAAACAGCCACGCTGTATGATGAAAAATTGTGCCTGGGATGATGAGAATGAGCGTTTCCATCCGATTCTTCGTAGATTGATTCCATTTTACAAAGAGAAGATGGAAAAAGCGGAGGAAAAGTTCCTGGCAGTGAAACAGATTTATACAACTCTTTTAAAGATGTTTGCAGATGAAATGAAGCAGGAAGAGTTGGAAAAAGATGAATGTTACGGATGTGCCTATGGAAAATGTGGTCCATGTATCGGTATCTGTTACAAATCAATGAAAGTATAGGAGGGTTAAGCCAATGAATACAACAATTATTTCCGGGAGATTGGTAAGAAATCCTGGATACAATGAAGTGGAGAATGAAAAAGGACTTCATAAGATTGCCAAGTTTGTTCTGGCAGTCAGAAGAAATTATTCTGATGAAGTCAGTTTCATTCCGGTAAAGGCTTTTGCAAAGAAAGCAGAATTTGCCAGAGATTATCTGATGCAGGGAACGAAGGTCATGGTGGAAGGCGAGATTGTCACGGGTAATTATGAAGATAAGGATACCGGGAAAAAGATTTATACCACCGAAGTGTATGCAAACCGGATTGAATTCGCAGGTGCAAAAATGGTTGACAGACCACCATTCCCAGAAGATGCGGAAGGGTTCTTAGAGATACCGGAGGGCATGGAAGAGGAAATGCCGTTTAGATAGAGGAGGATAAAAGATGGTTTCAGTAGATCAGGTGTATATGATAGGGCATATGAAAAATGCCGATGGAAGTATCAATAACAAAAATGTAGTGCTGTCAGCAGCATGTGAAGCAGCGGAACTATTCCAGTGCATGATGGCAGTAAATCAAAAACTGGAGGACTGGCAGAGATTCAATCACACCTTGGAGATGCATCTTAGAAGTGTGGAATGTGAGAAAATCCATGATATCTGTCAGGCAGTATATGGGATGAAACATCCGTCCAATGAACTGGAAGGATTGTATCTGGCAAGGGAGGATGAACAGATATGCCTGCTGTATTATCAGGTTTTCGTGGGGATGTTGGAAATCAATATCAATTCAGCTGAAGTGCTGTACAAACAGAAGGAGAAAACAATCAATGAGTAAGATGGAGTATATGCCGGTAGATTGTCTGCAGGTGCCAAAGGTGCTGTTCCAGATGGAAAAATACAAAAATCTGTCAAATACAGCAAAGATTTTATACAGCTTATTTCTGGATCGTTTGAAATTTGCGGTACAGAATGGCTGGGTAGATCATAATGGAGATCTGTTTGTTGTCTATCCGAAAAGTGAAATGAAGAAAAATCTGAATATGACCCGATATGGAGTAGATCAGGCTGTACAGGAACTGGTTCAGGTTGGAAAGCTGGTGCGTATTATTCCGAATAATGGAAAAGCGAACCACTTTTATATCAACGATATTTATGAAAATGAGATGGAGGAAGAATCAATGATGACATTAGACAGAATTATGGCAAATATGCCACTGGAAGAAAGAGAAATTATCATGGACAAGATGGTGGCAGCATCCAGAGATATTCTGAAAACTATTGTAGATATGGGGTATCTGGATGAGTATGATTCAGAACCAATGGAAGGTGAAGAACAGGAGGATTTTGAGGATCTGGAAGAAGGGGATTTCCCAACGTCTGGTTTTGAGTTTGGAATGAACCTTGCATTTAAATATCTGCATGAAAATGAAGAAGATTTTAAAAGAGTAAGAAGACTTCAGCAATATCTTCACAGACAGTATAAAGACTGTTCAAGAAAGAGATATAGCATTATCCTGGAAGCACTTGCTTACGCTATTGATTATGATAAGAGTTTTATTTATGACTTGAGCATGGCAGATAAGAAGTTAAAAAAAATGTATCTGGAGGATTTTATGGAGGGATTCGATTATGCTTTGTATGATTCACGTTATGAAGAAAACGAAGCCGAAGAATAGGAAATAAGTTATGGCAGATTTTGAATATTTCAGAGCAGAAGAATCTGACCAGTTTTCTTTTTTTCGGATACCCAAAGCTCTGTTCACAGAAAAAGAGTTTGCAAGCCTGTCCACAGACGCAAAGCTCCTTTACGGAATTCTGCTTGATCGAATCAGCCTATCCAAGAAAAATGGCTGGATCGACAGTGATGGTTATGTCTATATCATTTACACAATCGCAGAATTACAGGAGCTGTTGCGAATGTCGCATACGACAGTGACAAAGCTTCTTTATGAGCTTGACAGTGTGCATGGCATTGGATTGATCGAACGGTATCGGCAGGGGAATAATCGTCCTTCTGTCATATACGTGAAAAATTTTGTGAAACGGAGCAGAGGAAAGCCAGTAAGATACTTTGCTTCTGGAACGCCAGAAACTGGAAATCCAGACTGCAAGGAATTGGAAATCCGGATTGCAAGAAACTGGAAGTCCGGAACGCAAAAAAATAGAAGTCCGGACTGCAAGAATCTGGATGGAAGTAATACTAAGATAAATAAGACTGAAAAGAATCATACTGATAAGAGTAAGGGCAATACTCCCACTTTGGAAGAAAAATTCAGTCAGTATGGTAGATTTAAAAATGTTGTTCTGTCGGAAGCTGAACTGCAGGAGCTGATGACGCTATTTCCATGGGATTACCAGAAACGGATTGATCATCTTTCTGTTTATATGAAATCCAGTGGAAAAGAATATCAGAACCATTTTGCAACAATCTGTCTTTGGGCAGAAAGGGATGGAACCAGGGCAGGAATGGACAAATATGAATTTCAGGAAGGAGAAAGCCTTTAATGAAAAATAAAGTGGTTGAAGATTATGTGGACGAAGATGGGTGCCTTCATTGTGGTATCTGTAGAAAAAGAAAACAGATGAAGGTCAGTCTGATGGGATTTGAGCATGTAGTGTCCTGTTTGTGCGAATGCGAGGTAAAAGCCAGGCAGGAACTAGATGAGAAGATGCAGTGGGAAGAAGCACAGCGGCAGCTTTATCAGAGAAAATCCGTCGGACTTCGGGAAAGAAGATTCTGGGAATGGAAATTTGAAAATGACAACGGAAGCAACCAAAAGATACTAATTGCCAGGCAGTATGTAGAAAACTGGACAGATATGAAGAGAAAAAATGTAGGACTGCTTTTGATGGGACCTGTTGGAACCGGGAAAAGTTTCTTTGCAGGTTGTATTGCAAATGCACTTTTGGAACAGGGAGAACGTGTCATGATGACAAATTTTTCCAGGATCCTAAATGAAATGACCAGCTATCAGGCAGATAAGAACCAGATTATACAAAATCTTGTGGATTATCCGCTGCTGATTATTGATGACTTGGGAATAGAACGAAATTCCGAGTTTGCTTTGGAGCAGGTCTATAATGTGATAGACAGCCGTTATTGTAAAATGCTTCCGCTGATCGTAACAACGAATCTGGGACTGAATGAAATGAAATCTACAGATTTAGATACTGCTCATCAGCGTATTTATAGCAGAATACTTGAAATGTGTGTTCCCATCTATTGTGGTGGAGAAGATAAGAGAAAAGAAGAAGGGACAGAAAAACTCGTACAGGTGCAGAACCTGATTACCGGTTAATCTGTCTTTTTTCATTAAAGGGGGTGATTGCCATGATTACAGATCTGGACAGCAGTTGAATCGCTGAAAGGAGGGAAAAGTCATGCAGGAAGAGGTAACTCAGAAAACGGTCACGTTCTGTATTCGGACTACTAAGATTACGGCAGACCTGTTGAAAAAGGTTCTTGTTGCGTATCTGCGTCATCAGAAGCAGAAATCAGTAGAGAAGAAAGCACAGAAAAATCAGCCAAAACAGGGAAAGGTCACGGTAAAAGAGCTGGCAAAACAGAATGCCGGGATGGTCAATATCGAGATCACGGACAAAAATATCAAGTCCTTTGAACGGTATGCCAGAAAATACGGGATCAATTATGCTCTGAAAAAAGACAAGAGCAAAGAGCCTCCGGTTTATCTGGTATTTTTCAAGGGACGTGATCAGGATGCCCTCAATGCTGCTTTCCGTGAGTTTTCCCAGAAACAGATTCAAAAAGCGAATAAGCCTTCCATTCATAAGCGTCTTGCAGCTTACCGGGCAATGATGCCAAAGAAATCGAAGGACAAAGTAAAGAACCGGCATCAGGAGCAGAGCCGATGATGAAACAACACGGCAATAAGCTGATGCAGAAGTGGAAGAATAAGGCTGGGGTCAGGCTGTCCGCCCTGGATAAAAAGAAACTGGTTCTTACGAATCTTCCCTATGTTCTGACCGCTTTTTATGCGGACCGGGCCTCCTGCTTATACAGGAGAAGTCCCGGAGAAGATATAGGGAACAAACTGTTATATGCGATGGAACATGCAGATCGGATCTTTACAGGAATTCTGCTAAGTTTTGACCTGAGAGACCTATTGGTTGGAGTTACTGTCGCAGTTATTTTGAAACTATTGGTATGGCAGAAACAGTCAGATGCAAAGAAACTCCGGAAAGGAATCGAGTATGGTTCAGCCAGATGGGGAAACGCTGAGGATATCAAACCTTATATGTCGGAAGATCCATGGATGAACATTCCATTGACAGCAACAGAAGCATTGACTATGGAAAGCAGACCTAAACAGCCAAAGTATGCAAGAAATAAAAATATAGTGGTCATCGGCGGCAGTGGTTCCGGAAAAACACGATTTTTTGTGAAGCCGTCAGTCATGCAGATGAACTGTTCCATGGTCATTACAGATCCGAAAGGTACTCTGATTGAAGAGTGTGGGAAGATGTTAGCAAAGGGACCACCTAAGAAAGATAAGAATGGAAATATCATGAAAGATAAATCAGGAAAAGTGATACACGAGCCATATGTGATTAAGGTTCTGAATACTATCAATTTTTCCAAATCGCTTCATTACAATCCATTTGCCTATATACGGTCTGAAAAAGATATCCTGAAGCTGGTTACAACAATCATTGTTAATACCAAAGGCGAAGGGGAAAAAGCTTCCGAAGATTTTTGGGTGAGTGCGACTCGTTCGCAGACGGTAAAAAGTCTGCGCACGAGCAACGGTTTTCCGTTGTTCGGAGAACTGGTAGTTTGATAGGTGGAATGACGGGGTAACGCCCTGAAACGCCTACCCTTGATGGG